>ENA-OYWH01000001-OYWH01000001.1-human-gut-metagenome-genome-assembly--contig:-NODE-1-length-393789-cov-28.743738_pt1 | contig 393789 bp, 356 predicted proteins | sample MGYA00244168_ERZ653393 | MGnify/ENA primary metagenome ERZ653393 (study PRJEB26926, sample SAMN06165164) | human gut metagenome | biome: ENVO:00009003; feature: ENVO:2100002; material: ENVO:00002003...
GGTGTTCCTCCTAATATCTACGCATTTCACCGCTACACTAGGAATTCCGCTTACCTCTACTTCACTCAAGAACCACAGTTTCAAATGCAGTTTATGGGTTAAGCCCATAGTTTTCACATCTGACTTGCGATCCCGCCTACGCTCCCTTTACACCCAGTAATTCCGGACAACGCTCGCTCCCTACGTATTACCGCGGCTGCTGGCACGTAGTTAGCCGGAGCTTCCTCCTCAGGTACCGTCTTTTTTTTCGTCCCTGAAGACAGAGGTTTACAATCCTAAAACCTTCTTCCCTCACGCGGCATCGCTGCATCAGAGTTTCCTCCATTGTGCAATATTCCCCACTGCTGCCTCCCGTAGGAGTCTGGGCCGTGTCTCAGTCCCAATGTGGCCGATCAACCTCTCAGTCCGGCTACTGATCGTCGCCTTGGTAAGCCGTTACCTTACCAACTAGCTAATCAGACGCGAGCTCATCTTTCAGCGATAAATCTTTGATAATCAAATCATGCGGTTCAATTATGTTATGCGGTATTAACGATCGTTTCCAATCGGTATCCCCCTCTGAAAGGCAGATTGCTCACGTGTTACTCACCCGTCCGCCACTAGATCAGAAAAGCAAGCTTCTCTTCTCTCGTTCGACTTGCATGTGTTAAGCGTGCCGCCAGCGTTCGTCCTGAGCCAGGATCAAACTCTTAATTAAAGTTGTATATCAAAAGCATCTCTGCTCTTGTTATCCTGTTTCAGTTCATTTCACTGAACGTACATTTCTTTTACGTCTTTATGTTAGACCTTTAATTCTTTTTCTCAAAAGAATCTCTCAAGGGTTTCGTACTATTCGTCTTTGTTCAATTTTCAAGATGCTGTTTCGTTGCACTCTTTTGTGTCGTGCAACTTTTACATTATATCACACTCTTTATCTTTTGTCAACCCCTTTTCTGAAGTTTTTTCAAAAAAGTTTTTTGACTTCCGATCTTTTCGTGTTTTCTAATGTGCTGTCTTAAATCAGCTTATCTATTATATCATATTAGCTAAGCTTTGTCAAGATTTTTCTTTGTGAATTCTTTGTGAATTCGTTTGAACTCTTTTGTGAAGTTCTTTTCGAGCTACTCCTTAGGTCTCTCCTGTTCTCCCGAACCTTTTACCTTCGTTTCGCTTCTTCCTTTATCGCTCTCTCTCGAGGCGACTTGTTTATTTTATCACTTTTATGCCCTTTTGTCAACCCCTTTTTTCGCTTTCTGCTTTTTTTACACTTTATTTCCCTTTTCTTATCTCTTTTTGTCCATTTTGCTTCGCTCCTTTGTTCTCTTGATACAAAAAGTGACAACTGAGCGTCGCTCAGTTGTCACTTTGCTCGGTGTTTCCTCTATTTTGTGTTAATGATTTACTCGGTATGGCTCCGCCATTCCTCACTTCTCATTCCTCATTAATCTTACCGTTTCCGCCATTAATTCTGCAGCTTTCTGCTTTTTCTCCAATGTCACTGCAAAATACGGCTTATCTCCGTCAAAAAACCTGATCCTATTCTTATAAGCTCCATACAACGCTTGTATCTGTTCCACCTCTGCGGTTTTCACAAAGAACAGCACCTTATCTCCTCTTTGTGTTATTTCCTTTATGCCAAGCTTTGAAGCAGTATTTCTCGTAAGTGCAACGTTCACCAATCCCAGCACTGATTTCGGCGGGTCGCCGTATCTATCTATAAGCTCGTCGATAACGTCCCTGGAATCCTCCTCATTGCCTATGGAAGCTATCTTCCTATAGCAATCTATCCTCTGTGACAGATTTTCTATATAATGGTCAGGTATAAATGCGTCTATGGATATATCCACCAAACAATCCTCAGGTGACGGTGGCAGAGCCTCTCCCTTTTGTTCGGCTATAGCCTCATTTAGAAGTCGCAGATACATATCATATCCCACCGCTTCCATATGTCCATGCTGTTTACCGCTGAGTATAGAGCCTGCACCTCTTATTTCAAGGTCACGCAACGCTATCCTGAAGCCTGAGCCGAACTGTGTGAACTCTCTTATTGCATCAAGCCTTTTTGCCGCTACCTCCGTGAGTACCTTGCCACGTCTGAAAGTGAAGTACGCAAAAGCACGGCGGTTTGATCTTCCCACACGTCCTCTAAGCTGATAAAGCTGTGAAAGTCCTAATCTGTCAGCGTCCTCTATTATAAGTGTATTTACATTCGGCACGTCAACACCTGTTTCGATTATGGTGGTGCAGACAAGGATATCTATTTCTCTGTCGCAAAGCTGCCGCCATATTTCCGACAGCTCCTCCTCAGGCATTTGTCCGTGTGCGAACGCTATCCTTGCGTCAGGGAGCATTTCCTGAAGCTTATTTGCGGTCATCATGATAGTTTCCACCCTGTTGTGGATATAATACACCTGACCGCCACGTCGCAGCTCCTTGCTTATGGCCTGCGCTATAACGCCCATATTATGCTCTATAACATAGGTCTGAACAGGGTGTCTGTCCATAGGCGGTTCCTCTATGACCGACATATCTCTGATACCGCTCATTGCCATGTTAAGCGTTCTTGGTATCGGGGTAGCTGAAAGTGTCAGCACATCAACGCCCTTGAAAGTTTCCTTGAACTTTTCCTTATGGGCAACACCAAAACGCTGTTCCTCGTCTATGATAACAAGACCCAAATCCTTGAACTTAACGTCTTTCTGCACAAGCCTGTGCGTGCCTATGATAAGGTCGATAGTGCCACGGTTAAGCTCTCTTATTATCTGCTGTTGCTCCTTTGGTTTTCTAAATCTCGACAAAAGCTCCACCTTCACCGGAAAATGCTCAAATCTTTTTATCGCCGTCTGATAATGCTGCCATGCAAGAACAGTTGTTGGCACAAGTATAGCCACCTGCTTGTTATCGAGCATACACTTGAACGCCGCACGGAGTGCCACCTCCGTTTTGCCGAAGCCCACATCTCCGCAGAGAAGTCTGTCCATTGGGGACGGCTTTTCCATATCCGTCTTTATCTCCTGTATAGATCTTAACTGGTCATCGGTTTCCTGATAGTCGAAACGCTCCTCAAAATCCGCCTGCCAATCGTTGTCAGGGGAAAAAGCAAAACCCTTTGCCATTTGTCTTTGAGCATAAAGCTTTGTAAGCTCCTCCGCCATATCCTTTACGGCAGACTTTACCTTGTTTCGTGTCTTAGTCCACTCCATAGAGTTGAGCTTATTAAGCTTCACTGCCCCGTCATCTCTAGGACCTATATATCTTGACACAAGGTCAAGCTGAGTAACAGGCACATAAAGCACGTCCGTGCCTGCATATTTTATGGTGATATAATCCTTTGTTACACCGTTCGTTTCTATATTTTTTATTCCTGAAAATCTGCCTATGCCGTACATAGCGTGAACAACAAGGTCGCCTGTCTGTATATCCGAAAGGCTTTTTATCTCTTCTCCTGCCTTGTGACGGGATTTACGCTTCTTTGCACTCATGGCTTTCATCTGAGTGATAGCCGCACAGCCTATGTCAGGATAATCAAAGCCACCTGACAGACAGCCCGTGCGCAGGTATACTTTACCCTTTATTATCTCGCTGTCCTCAGTGAGGATCTCCGCAGAGATGCCAGCATCATTAAGGTCTTTATTTATAATAGGAAGCGTCTTTTCCGAGCCTGCCAGCACAACAGTGCAATACCCCTGAGAGCAGAGATTTTTCAGTTCTTCTTCAAGATTGATGATATTACCGCCCCAAGCCGCCGTTTGTCGGCAGTCGGTATTGATAAGCTTTTTGAACTTCACGCCGTTGTTAGAGCGCATAAAGCTGTCAAGAAACACCGACTTCATTTGTGTTATTTTTAGTTCCGCTTGTGGTATATCAAGATAAAAGCCCTCCAGCTTTCTGAAAAGTATGCCGTCCTCATAAAGAAGCTTCATATCCTCTGAAAGCTGAGCAAGAGCCGCCTTGCCCTTTTCGATACAGTTAGTATACTCCGACACAAGGCAAACACCGCTCTCAAAGTAATCAAACACTGTTGTGAGCTTGTCATAGCACACAGTATAATACTTATCAAGATTTGTGAGCGTGATACCGCTCTGAGCAGTTTCTATATCCCTTGAAATATTCGTTCTTATCTTATCGGTACGGCTTCCACGTACAGACTTCGACAAGGCTTCAAGCTTTGCCACAAGGTCATCAGTGTCAGGGAAAATTATCTCCAAGGCAGGGAAAACCGTTATCTCGTCTATTGGTTCGGTACGTCTTTGGCTTTCAGGGTCAAAGTATGAGATAGAGTCAACCTCGTCGCCCCAAAGCTCTATTCTCACAGGGCGTGACTCCTGCACAGGGAAAATATCTGCGATAGAGCCTCTCACAGAAAACTGCGCCTGACCCTCCACCTGATCTGTTCTTGTATAACCGCCTGCAAGAAGCTTGTTAGTAAGCTCCTCAAGGCTCAGTTCGCCCCCTGTTTTTATCTCGAAGGAAAACTCTTTCAGCTTATCCTGCGGGATAGTTCCCTGCAAGCAAGCCTCCATACTTGCGGCGATTATCTTGCATTTGCCCTGAGTGATAAGCGAGAGAGCTTCCAGCCTTTTATGCTCATATTCTCTTGAAACGCCCTCCATGTATGCAAAGTTCAGATCCTTTGCAGGAAAAACACAGGCAAGCTGTTCCCCAGCCATTTCGTTTATATCCCCTGTCATTCTAATGGCAGACGCTTCGTCGTCGCATATAACAAGGCAAGGGGAAAGCCTGCTGAGAGCCATTGCGGTCTGAGCCTTGTGTATATTTGAAACGCCCGTGACCGCACAAGGGGTAAACCCTTTGAGCAGGCAGTTTTTCACATCTTTATAAAAGCCAAGACGGCTCGCCATTTCATAAAAAATATTCATCTTGCTGTTCTCCAAAAAAATATGCTTAATTGAACTTGTTCATAGCCTCGTTTATCTTGCCCTGCACCATAAGCTCCACAGCCTCGCAGGTGTTTTTATCCACATCAGAAAGCTTTTTCATTTCCTCGTCAGTGAATCTTGAAAGCACCCAGTCAGCCAGGTTGTAATCAGGGTGAGGCTTTTTGCCCACGCCTATTTTTACCCTTGGGAAATCCTGACCCCCGCACAGTGCGATAATGCTTTTTATGCCATTGTGACCGCCAGCCGAACCGTTTCTGCGTATCCTCATTTTGCCCACGTCAAGTGAAATATCGTCATAGACCACAACAACATTTTCAAGCGGTATATCATAAAAGTCCATAGCGTCGCTGACAGCCTCACCGCTATTGTTCATGAAAGTTTCAGGCTTCATGACAAGACAGCTTTTTCCGCCTATAACGGCACGTCCCACAAGAGCCTTGAACTTATGTGTATTCACCGAAAAGCCGTATTTCTTTTCCATAGCCGCCACCGCAAGAAATCCTGCGTTATGGCGAGTATTCTCATAAGCCACACCTGGGTTGCCAAGCCCCACGATAATATACTCAGGCTTGCCCATTGCTGTTTCCCTCTCGGCAGACAATTTCTTCAATTTCTCAAATATATCCATTGTAAATTCTCCTATCTTTTATAATATGTCAGCCCCGACAGCTTATTCTATCCACGCACAATAACCCCGTCTTTATGCAAGACGGGGTATAAACAAAAGCCGACATTTTACTGTCGGCTTTATTATAGCATATGAGATTTTGTTTGTCAAACGAAAAATGAATAAAATCAGCATATCGTAAGAAAAGGCAGGATATTTCTCATAACATAATACAAAGGCAGGCTTCCGAGCAAAACACCTAGAAACACATAGCTCCTAGGAAATATCCTGACCTTTTTACCAAAAGAATAAAACACCGCTTCCACATAAAACATTCCTGCAATGATAATAAGCATTGGCACGGTTATATTATATCCCAAAGCTTCCAAAACATGACCTTTAAACAATGCTTTGATACATCTTGTGTTTCCGCAGGCAGGGCAAAGATAGCCCGTGCTTTTGTAAAAATAACATTCAGGGAAAAATCTGCTCAGCCACACAAGCTTTTGTCTGAGGGCAAAAATGACAACAGCTAACAACGGCACAATGACCGTTGTTAGCCTGCAAAGGTGTATTTTGCTTTTCATTAGCTATTTAAACGCTGACTGAAGCTCTGAGATCATAGAAGCTCCAAGACCAATAGCAATAATTGTAGGTACGATACTTACAATGCTTGTAACAAGACCTGCTATTGCCATGCCTTTTCCGCCCTTATTGCCTTTCAGGGAAACTGCCGCCAGTATCAATCCTACAACAGCGCATGGGATAGACACATAATAAAAGCAACAGCTCAAACACAGCGCAACGATACCTAATACCATTGACGCTATCGCTAATCCGCTTGACTTATTTTCTTCCATTTTCAACACTCCTTAAAATCTTCTTTACACCTATCCATACAATAAAATTCTACAGCTTTTCTTAGTACCTATAAGTGCTAACATATACATAATAACACATAAATATGGTAAAGTCAATAGTACCGAATGGTACTAAAGCATTTTCTGCAAAATTACCAAAAATGAGGGTAGATTTTTATGTATTTTCCAAGATTAAGGGACTTGCGAGAAGATAAGGACATGAACCAAACGCAGATAGCAAAGCTTCTTTTCACAAGTCAAACTGTTTATTCACGCTATGAACGGGGCGTTCTCACTATCCCCGTGGAACACCTCCTTATCCTAGCGGACTTCTATGGCGTTTCCACCGATTATATCCTCGGCAGGACAAACAACAAAAAGCTAAACAAATAAAAGACCCTGCCTTACAAAAGACAGGGTTTTGCTTATATTTGAGTATATTACTTCTCCTCAGACTTGCCGTGGATAGCCTCGAACTTTTCTGTTCTCGCCTTGAGCTTCTTCTCAGCGTAGCCCTCTTTGATAGTCTCTCTGCCACGCTCGATAGCAAGTGCGTTGTCAGGTATATCAGTTGTGATAGTAGAGCCTGCCGCTGTGTATGCACCCTTGCCGACTCTTACAGGTGCAACAAGGTTTGTGTTACAGCCGATGAAAGCATTGTCCTCGATAACAGTTCTGAACTTCTTGTCGCCGTTGTAGTTTACTGTTACAACGCCACAGCCGAAGTTTACATTTGAGCCGACGTCAGAATCTCCGATGTATGTAAGATGTGCCACCGCTGTGTATTCACCGATAGTTGAGTTCTTTATCTCCACAAAGTCGCCTATCTTCGCACCCTTTTTGATGTGTGAATTAGGTCTGAGCTGAACATAAGGTCCTATCTTAACGTCGTCCTCGATAACAGACTCGTAAGCCTGAACATTGTTGAGGTTTACGCCGTTTCCTACAGTTGTATTCTCTATTATGCAGTTGTTGCCGATATTGCAGTTTTCACCGATAGTGGTGTTTCCTCTGAGGATAACTCCGCTGTGTATCTTTGTTCCATGACCGATAGTAACATTGTTTCCGATAGAAACACCGTCTGTGCAGCAGAACTCGATACCCTCGTCAAGCCACTTTCCTATTATCTCATATCTTGCGATATCATTCAGTGCAAGCAGACCACGTCTGTCATTTGCACCAAGCGCAACATGAGGATTTGCAGAAATAAATGCGTCAGCCTTTTTGCCCTTTGCAATAAGCAGTTCGATGCAGTCTGTAAGATAATACTCACCCTGAGCGTTCTCAGGCTTGATGTCGAAAAGAACTTCCAGCAGGTCAGCCGTCTTGAACCAGTAACAGCCTGAGTTTATCTCAGTGATAGCAAGCTGCATAGGTGTGCAGTCCTTGTGTTCAACTATTCCTGAAATGCCATTCTCAGTGCGGATTATTCTGCCGTAGCCTGTAGGGTTCTCAACTCTTGATGTAACAACAGTTACGCCGCAGTCCTTTTCAGTATGAAGCTCCAGCGCACCCTTGATAGTTTCTGCATCGATAAAAGGAGCGTCGCCGCAGAGTATAAGTGTGTTTCCCTCAGCGTGAGCCTTAAGAAAATCAGCCGCCTGCATAACAGCATGACCTGTGCCAAGTCGCTCTTCCTGCATAACAGTGCAGATATCAGCCTTTGACTTTCTCGCTGCAAGATAATCCTCTATCTGCTGGCCCTCGTAGCCTTTTACAACGCAGATATCGTCAAGCTCTGCATTCTCGCAGGCTGTCAGCACCCACTCAAGCATAGGCTCGCCGATAACATTGCACAAAGCCTTTGGCATATTGGTCTTCATTCTCTTGCCCTGTCCGCCGGCAAGAATAATAACATTGTTCTCCATAATACAAATTCCTTTCAGATACGTCCCCACAAAATAAGACTTGGCACTTTCGCACCATTTCCTTATTATTATAATACGGTTGGGATAAAAAGTCAACAGTTGGTTCATATTTTATCGCAATTTATTCTTTTGCTTGACAACATATTGCGACACTGCTATAATAAAATGTGTAGTTATCATGTTAATATATTGCAGTTTTTTCTGCTTCAGATATGGGGGAAAATATATGCAGAAACAATTCTATCCTATTATAGGAACTGAAAAAGCTCTGCCATTTTATATCATCGGCATAGGCGTGAGCTGCTGGCAGTTTCCTGTCAGCAGACCGGAGGGCTATGATTATCCTCAGCTTTTCGTCTGTCTTGATGGCGAGGGAGAGGTAACGGTAGACGGCAAGACCGTAAAAATAATGCCTGACAGCATTTTCTATATACCACCGCACTGTCCCCACGAATATAGAGCCACGACTCATTCATGGTATCTTGACTGGGTGTGCTTTGACGGCAAACAGGCTCTCGAACTGCTGAAAGAATGGGATCTTAACAAATTTCATGTTTTCTTAAACTGTGGCGCAGAGCGTATGCACAAGCTTTTTGACAGCGCATATTACACCATAAAAAGCGACAAAGCATACGGCAACTATTATGCCTCCGCACAGCTTTACGATATGCTTCTTGAATACCGCAAGCTTTCAGACGATAAGTTCCCATACAAGAGCCGTGTAAATTCCGAAGCCGTCGCAAAGGTCATGAAATACACTGAGGAGAATTATTCAAAGCCTATAAAGCTCGCAGATATGGCGGCTGTGGCAGGGGTATCAGAACAGCATCTTTGCAGACTTTTCAAGAAAAATTTCAGCATAAGACCAATGGAATATTTAAACACAGTGCGCATAAGCCACGCAAAGGAGCTTCTTACCTACTCCTCAAAGACAGTTGCGGAGATAGCTTCGGAAACAGGCTTCAGCGACAGCTCGTATTTTTATGTTGTATTCAAAAAGCACGAGAACATCTCTCCAGCTGAATACAGGAAGATAAAGGCATAAGGTGGCAATAAATATGGAACAAAAATATATCTATTCCTTTTCTCAGATAGAGGATAAGGTCAAAGCTTTGCATGAAATCAATACTGAGGCTGCAGCAGCCGTTGCCCTTTCATGGCTGGGTCTGAGCCGTGATGAGCTTAAAACACTCAGGGTATCAGACTACAACAGCACAATGCGAATGCTCCACTCTGCAGGCAGAGTGGTGTACGTCCGTGAAGATCTTATAGCAGATATGCTTAAAGCTATATGCGAGGAGGCTCCTGAATACAGCATGGGCTTTTTCATCACAGACGTGAACTCTGCATACGAAGCCGCAGAAAAGCAGGAGCTTTCCCCTATCAGCGTACTTAAAATGAGATACTTCTACGAAAAGCACAGTGCAAAGCTTTCAGGAGAGCCTGAGGACAGAGTATTTCTCAAAGAGATACTGCGCTCAGTTGGCGAAAGCGAAGCTGATATGGAAAAGCAATTCGCCGAATACGAAAAGGACGCACCTGAAAAAATATAGACCGTTGCCACTGCACAAATACATCGTCTATATGTAGTTCATTTGCCTACACATCTATTTGTTATAATTCACAAGACGGCTTTCAAAGCCGTCTTTTTTATGTCCTAACAACAAAAAAGAGCAAAACCGAAGTTCTGCTCTTTTGTAAACTATTCTGTTAGTTTATCAAATCGAAATTAGATAGAAGAATGGCTCTTTACATAGTCAACAACAGCGTCAACAGTTGTGTAAGCAAGACCTACGCAAGTGTCAGCACAGCCGTAGTAAATAGCAATTCTGCCTGTCTCAGCGTCGCAAAGTGTTGCGCATGGGAATGTTACGTTCTGAACATCGCCTACGCACTCATAGATCTCTCTTGGGTTGATGAGATACTCGCCGCATCTGTACTTAACTTTCCATGGCTGCTCCTTGTCAAGGATGCAAGCTGAGAAGCTGTATACAAAGCCGTTGCAAGACTCAAGAACACCGTGATAGAAGCAGAGCCAGCCCTCGTCTGTCTCTATTGGAATAGGACCTGCACCGATCTTCTTGGACTCCCAGCCCTTGAGAGGTCCCATAACGTGTCTGTGCTCGCCCCAGTACTTCATGTCAGGTGACTGTGAAATGTACATATCACCGAATGGTGTGTGACCTGAGTCAGAAGGTCTTGAGAACATTACATACTTGCCGTCGATCTTTCTTGGGAAGAGTACGCCGTTTCTGTTGAATGGGAGGAATGCGTTCTCACACTGATAGAATGTCTTGAAATCATATGTATAGCCTACGCCGATAGTTGGCTTCCAGCCATATGCATTACACCATGTTACCCAATATCTGTCCTCGATGAAGCATACTCTTGGGTCATAGCCGTAGCCCCACTGATTTACTTCTTCTGTAGACTTTTCAGCCTGCTCGAACATAATTCTTGTAGGGTTGATGTTCCAGTGAATACCGTCCTCAGAGAAACCAGCATGGAGAGCCATGTTTCTTTCCTTATCGTCAACACGGAATACGCCTGCGAACTTGCCCTCGAAAGGAACTACCGCACTGTTGAAGATAGAGTTTGATGTAGGAAGAAGATTTCTAGGAATGATAGGGTTTCTGTTATCTCTCCAGATCACTTCATTGCAGTCAGCCGGCTTATCCTGCCAAGGCATATTTGGGATAGCCTGTCCGTTGATTACTTTAACGCTCATGTTAAAATCCACCTTTCATAATATAAAAAATGATTACTTTTTATTTTTCCCCCGAATAGAAATGCGAAACTTTTCCCGCTTATTCAAGGCGATATCATTCGGCTTACCTTATCGGTAAAATGCCGCTGTTATTATTAAAACACACTTTCAGAAAAATTTCAAGCCCCTATTTTTGCTGAAAACGTTTAAAATTTATATGTAAACGTATTCTTCTTAAATTTAACATTTTATTAACAGTTTGCTTGGTTTCATATTTTTGCATCGCACTAAAAAACTGCGGTTTTCTGTATCTGCAGGCTCAGTTAGTTCTAACAAAACAAAAAAACGGATCATCAGCAAGCGTTTTGAATGTAAATTATAAAAGTTGCCCATAATGACTACATTGGTATAAGCATATTCGTGCAAGTTTCTGATTTTTTGCAAGAATAGAAAAAAGCACTTGCAAAAACAGTGAAAAGGGTATACAATATAAGTAAGGATATCGGATACGTTCGGCAGAGTGCGGCGAAAGTCGGGATTTGCCGAATTGTTCTGTATAATAGTGTACTATAATTTATAATTTACAAGTGGAGGACATTGATATGAAACTAACAGAAATGTCTGCAGAGGAACTGGCATCATTCAAAGCAGAAGTCCAGAAAGAATATGACGATTTCAAGGCTCAGGGACTTTCGCTGAACATGGCAAGAGGAAAGCCGTCTGCCGAACAGCTCGACCTGACAGAAGGTCTGCTCACAGCAGTAAAGAGCAGCGAGGATTGTTTCGCTGAGGACGGCACAGATTGCAGAAACTACGGCGGTCTTGACGGTCTGCCTGAGGCTAAGGCACTTTTTGCTCCTATGCTCGGCGTAACACCTGACGAACTTATCATTTGCGGAAACTCAAGCCTTAACATCATGTATGACACTATCGCAAAGTTCATGCTTTTCGGCACAGGCGACGGTGAAAAGCCTTGGAAGGATACAAAAGTCAAGTGGCTCTGCCCTGTTCCTGGATATGACAGACATTTTCTTATAACAGAAAAAATGGGCTTTGAGCTTGTAAACATTCCAATGGACAAAAATGGTCCTGACATGGATATGGTAGAAAAGCTCGTTGCCGAAGACGATACTATAAAGGGTATATGGTGTGTTCCAATGTATGCTAACCCAACAGGCACAACATACTCTGACGAGGTAGTAAAGCGTCTTGCAGCCATGACAACAAAGGCTAAGGACTTCAAGATATTCTGGGATAACGCATATTGTATCCACCACCTTTCTGATACACCTGACACACTGCTCAACATTCTTGACGAGTGCGAAAAGGCAGGCAACCCTGACAGAGTTTATATGCTCGCATCAACATCAAAGGTAACATTCCCTGGTGCAGGCGTTGCAATGATAGCTTCCTCTGAAAAGAACATCAAGTACCTCAAATCCATGATGACAGTTCAGACTATCGGTTATGACAAGATAAATCAGCTCCGCCACGTTAAGTTCTTCGGCACATATGAAAACCTTATGGAGCATATGAAGAAGCACAGAGCTATAATCGAACCTAAGTTCAAGATAGTTCTTGACACTCTCGAAAAGGAGATAGCACCTCTGGGAATCGGAAGCTGGGAGAAGCCAAACGGTGGTTACTTTATAAGCTTCAACGCTCTTAACGGCTGTGCAAAGAGAATTTGTCAGCTTTGCAAAGAGGCAGGCGTAGTCCTCACAGGTGCAGGTGCAACATACCCTTACGGAAAGGACCCTGACGATTCAAACATCAGAATTGCTCCTACATTCCCTCCTGAGAACGAGCTTAAAATTGCAGCCGACGTGTTTGCTACAGCAGTTAAGCTTGCAAGTGCAGAAAAGCTTCTTGCAGAATAATTCAACTAAGTCAAGATAACAATACTCTCTATATAAAAAAGCGATGACCTTACAAAAGGCTCATCGCTTTTTTTGTTTGCCTATAAAGCAAAAGCGGTATCGACCTCCTAAAAGGTCATACCGCCCGCTATGGTAAGGAAATTAAAATGGGAATAAAGCTTATTCTTTTACAGCTCCCGAAACAAGTCCGCTGTAAATGTACTTTTGCAGTAAGAGGAATATAATAAGAGTCGGAATGATACAAATTACGATTCCCGCAAAAACTACCTCCCACTGTACAGAAGTGGCATTCATAAGATTGTAAAGCACAGTTGAGATAACAACGTGGTCATCATCAGGCATATAAAGCTTTGGAGTGTAGAAATCGTTATAGATACCAACGAACTTGATGATAAGCACTGTTGCTATTGCAGGCTTGAGGTTAGGGAGAATTATGCTGAAATATACCCTTGGATAAGAAGCACCATCCATAATAGCACTTTCGTCCAGGGAATATGATATCTGTCCCAAAAACTGAATGAAAATGTAGATAGAAATGATATCAGTACCGATATTCAAAATGATAGGTGCAAGCATAGATCTGTAAAGACCAAGCTTGTAAACTATCTGGAATACCGTTACCTGCATTGTGATATTAGGCAGAAGCGTTGCAATAAGGAACGCTGTCTTTACTACTCTTGAAAAATAGGTGTTGAAGCGCTGAACGACATAAGCCGTCATCGTACCTGTTATTATCGAACCAACGCAGGATACAACAATGATTATAGCCGTGTTTTTGAATGCAAGAAGAATGTTCTGTGTAAAAAATGCTGTCTGGAAGTTCTCCCACTGAGGCACTTCCGGAAGAGTGAACACCGTGGTGTTTGAAAGCTCTTTGTAGGTTTTCAGCGAGCCTATGAGCACAACAAGTATCGGTACTATTACTATAAGACAACAGAGTATAAGAAAAGCATACTTGATAATGTTCAGTACCCTTGAGCCGATATAAAGCGGCTTTGAATCTTTGTTTTCATTCTGTGCCATTATTTCACAGCCCCCTTTCTGCTCCTTTTGTTCTCCTTAGGGGTCTTGTCGTCCTCACGGAAGAAGTATTTTTGTATAAACGTTACGATTATCGTTATGATAAGCAGCACGATACCCATTGCCGAAGCAAGACCCACCTTTTTCAGCGAGAACGCTGTGTTGATAGTCTTGATAACGAATGTGGTAGTGCCCATCATGCCCTTTGTTGTGATATATGGTATCTCGAATACTGAGATAGCACCCTTTACAGCAAGGATAAGCTGCAATGAGATGATAGGCTTTATGCTTGGAAATACGATATATCTGAAATTCTGCCATGGGTTAGCACCGTCAAGGTCAGCCGCCTCGTAAAGGTCAGGGCTGATAGACTGGATAGCACCGATATACATGATGATATCAAAGCCTATGTATTTCCATATGGAAATGAACACCAAGCAGCAGTTTGCAAGAAACGGCCTGTCAACATCGAACCACAGTATCGGGTCAAGGCCCAGTGTGGTAAGGATAGTGTTGAGCGTTCCGTCAGGGGTAAGACCCTTTTGACCTTTGAGGAAAAATCTTTGGAATATGATAGATACCGCAACGCCGTTCATAAGATAAGGGAAGAAAAGTATTCCCTTGAAAAGTCCCTTTGCTCTTATCTTTGAGCAGAGGATAGACGCCAGCAGCAAAGCCAGTGCCTGCTGAATGAATGAACCAACAAGATAATAAAGGCTGTTCTTGAAAGTTTCAAGATAGTCCTTGTCGGTGAATATCGTTACATAATTTGAAAAGCCTGCATATGTAGGGTTAGTGCCGTATGGATCTCTGTTCTGAAAACTGAATATGACCATATCCAGAGCAGGGATAAAGGTAAACGTTACAAGCAGGATTATCGGCAGTGCAAGAAACAGTATAGAAGTATAGAACTTTTTACCCGCATAAGTCTTTGACCACTGTGCAATGCCTTTTCTATTGCCGTTTTGCATTTGAGGTCCTCCTGAACACAATTATCAGGCACAGGAACAATGCCTGTACCTGATAAGGGATTTATCTTAAGTCTTAGCCGAGAACTTTATCTCTTGCAGCAGCCCACTTCTTGTTTACATCAGCGATGATCTCGTTGAAACCGTCGTCGCCCTTGCCTGCGAATGCTGCCTCAGCAAGCTTGATCTTGAAGTTGTCCTCGTCGCCCTGCCATACGCCAACGCCTGACTCCTTGTCGATCTCGTCGAACTTACCAACAAGGTCATCCGGACAAACAGCCTTCTCGAAGAATACAGCGTCCTTGAATCCTGACAGCATGCTTGGAAGCTCCTTGTTCTGAACTGTTGAGATCATACCCTCCTGCTCAGAGAAACCTGAATCAGAAACGAACCACTCAACATATGCCTTTGCAAGATCCTGATTCTTGGAGTTTGCACTTACGCCGAGAGTATAGTCAGGACCTTCCTCTGCGTATACCTTTCCGTCAGCCGCTGTGACAGGAACAGGCATATAACCGATATCGTCAGGGTTCTCAGCCTGTTCCATGAACTGTGAAACTGCCCATGAACCCATTACCATTGTAGCGATCTTGCCCTCACCGAACCATACCTTTGATGATTCCCACTCTGTGTTAGCGTGGTCTTCTTCAAGAAGGTCAGGCTTTGAGAACAGATCATACATCAGCTTGTATACTTCATAATAGCCGTTGCCCTCTACAAAGAGGTCGCTCTTATCCTGAAGAAGCTTGTTTTCAGCTTCAGCACCGCCTGCTGCTGAAAGAACAAGGTTCTGCCACTGAGTAATAGTCCAGCTTGCGTCCTTGAAGTTTGTGTAGTAAGGGATAGCGTCTGTGTTATCCTTGATGAGCTGAAGATCTGCAAGGAACTCGTCAGGAGTCTTAGGAGTTTCTGTTATACCAGCCTGCTCCCATATCTTCTTGTTGTAAAGAACACCTGTAGCTGTTCCGCCTACTGCAAGTCCGTAAACATTGCCGTCAGCCGTCATCTTCTTGTCTGACCAGCGATATGTGTCCTTGAACTCGTCATAAGTTCCGAGAGATACGAAATATGTAGGAAGTTCCTCAAGCTTAAGGCTTGAAGGGATACAAAGAACATCGCCGTAATCATCTGTACCCATTCTTGTTGCTACATCTGTATCGTAGTCCTTGTATGCAGTGTATTCAACTGTGCAGTTGTAAGCTTCCTCAAACTTGTCTGTGAGAGCGTCGAGCTTGCCGTCCTCTTTTCTGTCAGTTCTGTTTGTAAGAACTTCCAGTTTTGCACCCTTTGCGTCGAATGAGTCTTTGATATCAGCCTGCGATACTTCAGGTGTAACAGCCTTGCTGCTTGAATCTGTAGAGCTTCCGCAGCCTGTGAACGCACTCATTGTTCCCATTGACAAAACCAGTGCCATTGCACCGGCACATATCTTCTTTGCTTTCATACTTGATAACCTCCGAATTAGCTTAATTTTATTAAGTAAATTAATTTGTCTTCAACGACAATATTAAGTATACAGCCTAAATAAAATTAAGTCAATATCTTTTTAGAAATTAATATCTTTTTAATCTCAATTTTGTAAACAAACATAAACTTTAAGACCTGAATTTTAGCAATATGCACAAAAAAGTGGCGACAGTCTTAACAAAGACTGTCGCCAAGATCAGACAACCGACACAACCAACGGGGTCATGCCGCAAACAATAGAAAATCATAGATTAGAAAGGTGCACTTAATAAGTACAGGTATATTATAACTTAAAATTACTCATTTGTCAATAGCAAAATAAAAAAAGATCAGCAACCGCCATGCTGATCCTTTTGTTATATTCGCTAATAAAACACCTATATTCTCTTCACAGAGTCCTTTATAACGAGGTCGCCCTCGATAGTTATTATCCTTGGCTTGCCGTCAGGTTCTTCCATTCTATCCATAAGTGTCATTACCGCAAGGTCTGCCATATAATCTGCGTCAACGTTTATAGTCGTGATAGTCGGGTCTGAAACTTCGGAGATCAAATAGTTATCATATCCCACAATGGAAATATCCTCAGGCACGTTATATCCCATGCCACGGAGCTGTCTTATTGCACGGTAAGCCACCTCGTCGCAGTTGCACACGAAAGCCGTTGGCATATCGTCCTCAGGGAAAGTCATAGTGATAAAATCACGCTTGTAACGATCGTCGATACGCCACTTTTCGTTGACCTCATAGCCATGCTCTATCATAGCCTTTACATAGCCCATATATCTGTCAAAAATACTCGTTGTGGCAAATTTACTTCCTATGTATCCTATCTTCTTGTGACCCATTTTTATAAGATATGAAGTAAGCTTGTAGCCTCCGCTGTAGCCATTTGTCACAACAGCGTCCAAGTCTAAGGACGGCACATAATAATCAAGCAGTACAAGATCTTTCACATTGTCATTAAGAAGCTTTGCATAATTCTTTGAAAGCTGTCCCAGTGAAATAAGTGCTGAAACCTGCTTGTCCTTGATACAATGCGGGAGCATGAGCCTGTCCTCATCCTCCTGATCCAGATTTTCCATTATGCAGAACATATTCTCTTTTTTGAGCCTTGTTACAATAGCGTTATACAATGCCCAATAAAATGAACCGTTAGGATTAATGAATTTTGATGGGATAAGCACACCGATAGTATTGCCTCCCCTATTCTGAGTGCTTTTCACGCCCACATAACCCATTTCGTCAGCGACCTGCTTTATCTTCTCTCTGAGAGCATCGCTAACTCCGCTTTTTCCTGCAAGGGCTTTTGACACAGTGACATTACTTGTGTCACAGGCTTTGGCTATATCTATAAGTGTAACTGCTTTCTTCAAAATTCTCACCGCTTTTTCTTCTTAATGAACTCCTTAAAATAAACTCTGATAACATTCTCATTCAATTATATCATTTTATGACATAAAGTCAATAGAATATTGCAAAATCTCACATTTACACAAAAACGCAGACCAAAATCAGTTGATAATGCTCTCAACAGGAGCGTTATCCCTCTCTCTTTGCAGTCTTTTTCGCTCAATGAGTTTTCTTATTATAGTGCAGATGAGCAGAGTCGCTGATATGACAGCAACACCTATTATAGGATAAAATCTCCACATATATTCCTTATCCATATTCTGCAAAGACTGATCTACAGCCGAATTGCTCAGCTTGTCCTGTATCCTTTTTATAAGATATCCGCCCGCTTTAAGAAACGATATCATGCCCCCAAGGCTAAGTATAAAGGAAACGATATATTTTTTGAAAAACGCAAACAATATTCCTGCAAACATGACAACAACGCCTGCCGTCATTGCCCACAGCACCCACTTTGGCGGAACGGGCTCTATATACTTGCCCATGATGCCCACAATAGTTACACCGCCGTAGAAAAATCCTGAATACGCAAACGGCACTATCATAAGAAGCTTCAAAATAAGATAATAAACAGGCTCACCGTTCGGTTTTGTGCGTTTCGCCTTTTTCATCATCTTTTTCGCCGAGCGGCTCTGCCTTTCTCTGGCTTCCTCACGCTCTCTCTGTTCTTCAAGCTCCTCTTCTTTTCTGAGCCTGTCCTGCTTTTCTTTCTGTGCTTTAAGTCTGTCTTTTTTTGACATAATGTACCTCTTTTATGTATTAAAATATTATCGTATCATAGTTTTCTCATCAGATATTTTATTATATCATAGTATGCCACGAAATTCAACACATACAAATGAAATTTTCTTCCTTTGCACTGTTAAGAAGGCAGAATAAAATTGAAAAAGGCTTTCCAAGACAAATAATACTTATGCCGACGGCTGAATTAAATTTCTCAGCAGGTCAACAATAAAAGCGAAAAGAAAAACAGAAAGGAACGTGAAAAAAATGTCGTCATTTTTCAAAAAAACAGCCTGCGTCACAGGGATAATACTGCTGGGGCTGTTTGGTCTTATAGGATTTTATTCCACAACGCTCCCCGATTTCTACCTTGTTTCAAAGGGCAGCGAGCTTAGCGTGAACTCCTTTTTCACCATATCCTCAAAGCCCTGCGAAAGCAAGGTGACAGTGGCGGTGTCAGGCGGTTCGTCAGGAGCATCACGATACACAAAAAATATGCTCATGCTTTTTGGGGCAGTGCCAGTCAAGGAGGTTGAATCAAAGACAATGGAAAGACCAATGCTTTATCCTTGCGGACAGCCATTCGGCATAAAGCTTCTCACAGAGGGCGTAATGGTAGTCGATCTGCAAAAGGTGGATTCTTCAAGCCCTGCCAAAGATTGCGGTATCAGAGAGGGCGATGTTATAGTATCTATCGACGGAGAAAAAGTCAAAAGCAACGCAGACGTTGCAAAGATAATCAGAAGCTCAAACGGTGAAGCCTGCTCAGTGCGCATAAAGCGTGGAAGCAACGACCTGACCTTCAAGCTCTGCCCGCGCCTTGAGAGCGGAAGCTATAAAGCAGGAATGTGGGTGCGTGACTCCTCCGCAGGCATAGGCACTCTCACATTCTATGACCCTGAAAACGGAACTTTCGGAGGTCTTGGTCACCCCGTATGCGACGCAGACACAAAAGAACCCCTCCCCCTCTCCGCAGGCACAGTTGGCGAAATAAACCTCACAGGCTTCAACAAGTCACGCTCAGGCTGTCCGGGACAGCTTTTAGGCGAGTTTGCAAACTCCGCCTCCACAGGTGATATCCTGAAAAACTGCGAAAGCGGTGTGTTCGGCACACTGAATGCAAACCCTTGCCCAAATGCAAAAGAGTTTCCTCTCGGCTTCCGTCAGGAGATACACCCCGGCAAAGCCAAAATACTCTCCTCTATTGACAACGACGGACCAAAAGAATATGAGATATCTATCGAACAGATAAATCTCTCAGATTCTGCCGAGCATGACCTTGTTATCAAAATAACTGACAAGACGCTTCTTGAAAAAACAGGGGGCATTTTGCAGGGCATGAGCGGCTCGCCTATCATTCAGGACGGAAGACTCGTGGGCGCAGTGACCCATGTTTTTATCGAGGACACCGCCAAAGGCTACGGTATCTTCGCTGACGAAATGTATTCAAAGACCTCAGAGCTTGCCGAAAGCACCATAGAAAACGCAGGTTAGCGACCTTTGCCGACCGCTGTCGATTTATGAAAAGGCTTTGCATAGAGAAAAATATCATCTGCGGTCGAACAATGCTTAATTATCTTGTTTTGGCATATTCACGCACTGATATTTGTACACTTTGCATTAATAAGTCGATAATTTGTTGACGATTTTTCTAAAAAACTATTGCATTTAACAAATAAATGTGTTATCATTTATCTTGTGAAAGGGAGTTAAAACAAACGCTCTCAAACAAAAATGACAGATTATACGACGGAGGAAATGACAATGACAAACAAGATCAAAATTCTTATTGGCGACGATTCGGCACAGTACGGGGTAGCATGTGCTTCCTCACTGAGAGCAATGGGCTTTTTCGTGATAACACGTCCCAAGGACGGACTTACTATCTATGACGCTATCAAAAACGAACAGCCGGACGTTGTTATCGCAGACGCAGTGATGCCGAGCCTTGACGCAATCGAGCTTATCAGAAAGATACAGAACTCGTCCTATCAGAAACCGCTTTTTATAATCACAAGCGCCTATGAGAACTCATTTATAGAAACACAGGTCATGAACGCTGGAGCATCATATTTCATGCTCAAACCATTCGACATAAAGATACTTGGCGAGAGGATAAAGTCCATGCTGGATATCGACACCGATATATCCTCCGACTCAAGCTATACGAAAAACAAACAGAGCATAAACCTTGAGATAATCGTCACAGACATAATCCATCAGATAGGCGTCCCTGCCCACATCAAGGGCTATCACTATCTCAGGGAAGCTATCATACAGTCCGTGAACGATAAGGAAATGCTTGAAAGCGTTACAAAGCTATTATATCCTGCAGTGGCAAAAAAATTCGCAACTACGCCCTCCAGAGTGGAAAGAGCCATACGCCATGCCATTGAGATAGCATGGGACAGAGGAGATATCGACACCCTTAACAGCTTCTTCGGCTACACAATAAACACAGGCAAGGGCAAGCCCACAAACAGCGAATTTATCGCACTTATCGCAGACAAAATAAGCCTTAAATTCAAGACCACCATGGCGGTCTAGGGGTCATAAGTCATATATGCAAAAAGAGCAGAACGCATTTTCACGTTCTGCTCTTTTGTTACTTGTTGATAAATGTAGGGGCGAACAGTGTTCGTCCGTCTTTGTTCGCCTGCTAAATTTGCAATAAGACAAACTTTTTCGCTTTGGGTGTGACGTTGCATTTCCGAACACAGGCGACCTCAGGTCGCCCCTACACACAAAATACAAAAAAGAGGGCGAAAATGATCCGCCCTCTGCATTTTCATATTATCACAGCTTTATCTCTTCGCTGTTCTTTTCGTCCTTGCTGTTGTCATGCTCTATCCTGTCACGGTGAGTTTCAAGAGGAGCTGAATCCTTTACGCCCTCAGTGGCTTCTGGTATAAAGCAGGTCTTTACCGTCATAAAGAATATTCTAAGATCAAGCATAAGCGACTGATGCTCTATGTACATAAGGTCAAGCTTCAGCTTGTCATAAGGCGTAGTGTTATACTTTCCCATTACCTGTGCATAGCCCGTAAGTCCAGCCTTGACTTTCAGCCTGTATTTGAACTCAGGCATAGTTTTTTCATACTTCTGCGCGATCTCAGGCCGCTCAGGTCTAGGCCCTACAAACGACATATCGCCCTTTAGTATGTTTATAAGCTGCGGAAGCTCGTCTATCCTTACTTTTCTTATAAACTTTCCTATAGGAGTGATACGGCTGTCATTTTTCTTTGCAAGGGTCGCACCGCTTTTCTTTTCAGCGTCAACTATCATGCTTCTGAACTTGTATACCTTGAACACCCTGCCCCCTGTTGTGAGCCTTTTCTGAGAATAAAGCACAGGACCGCCATCATAAGCCTTTATTGCAATAGCCGTCACTAGCATAAACGGTGACGCCACCACCAGTGCGGCAGCCGACAGCACAATGTCAAGTATCCTCTTTACCGCACGCTGTTCCCAGCGCAAGCCGTCATTTCTCGCCAGCAAAAGGGGCGTATCGAAAAGGTGGAAATCCTCCGCACCCCTTACGATAATATCTGACAGCTTAGGGTTTATATAAGTCCTGATAGAATTTTCAAAAGTAAATTTCAAAAGCTTGTTTCTCAAGTCATTTGGGATATCTGAGATTATAACAGCCTCGTGTTTTAATATCTCACGCTCGATATCCTCAAGGCTCTCCTCACAGCTTATAGAAGCACATATCCTGTATTTGTCATTTCTCACGCTCATTTTTGAAACAAGGTACTTAGCGTTCTTGTTTCCATAAACGATTATCATTCGCCGTGGAGGGTATACCGCCTGATATATCCAAGTGAAAACATAGCTCCACGCAAAGGCTATGGCCACCTGAATTACCGTCATAACAAGTATGGGCGCTATGTTGAGCCTGCCTCGTCCGATAAGAGAAACGAGTATAAATTCTATAAAATTCGCACCCAGCACACCCAGCACCTGCGAACCGAAAAGTCCCGTGAATTTATCATACCCAAGACGGAAGCCGTTAAAGGTCTTTGCCATGGATATATAGAGCACCGCATAGATAGCCACCATAAGAATGTTACCATTATGCCAGAACGGGTCACGCATCGCCTTGTTGTAATAGTTGTTCCAAACCGTGTCGAAGCACTTCATAAAGGCACAGATTATAACAAGTGCGCTGAGATAGTTAAGTATCCTTTTGAACTGATCTCTGTTATTCAACAAAAAACCGCCTTTCTCTGCTGTTTTTGTTATCTGCTCAATGAGTAAAGTATAGCATACTTTTCGCCAATAATCAAGCATTACACACAATTTTCACCGACTGCCACCTTTTTTAGCCTGATTTTTCAAGATAATACCTGTATCTCCATTCGATATAGTTTTAAACTATGACAGACCATAAAATAAAAATTATTGATTTACTAGGAATTTTGTGTTATAATATACTTTGCAGAAAAATAAAAAATATATTTTTATATAGATAACAGAAAAGAGGAAAATAAATGAAGACCTGCGAGCTTTTCAAGAAAAAGACAACATTATCCTTTGAGGTGTTCCCACCAAAGAGTTCAACGCCTGTTGAGAGCATATACAGCACCATATCACAGCTCCAGCCACTTAACCCTGATTTTATCAGCGTAACATACGGAGCAGGCGGAAGCACGAACAATGCGACTATCGACATATGTTCGGCTATAAAAAATCACCACAAGATAGAGTCGGTGGCACATCTTCCATGCCTTTATCAGACAAAGGAGCGAGTATTAGAGCAACTTGAAGAGATGAAGTCTGCGAATATTGAGAACATACTTGCTTTGAGAGGTGACAGAAACCCTGATTTTGAGCCGGCAGGTGATTTTCACTACGCTTCCGACCTTGTATCTTTCATAAAAGAACACAGCGACATGAACGTAATAGGCGCATGCTATCCTGAATGTCACCCGGAGTGCGACAGCATAGTAGATGATATAAAGCACCTGAAGGATAAAGTAGACGCAGGCTGTTCACAGCTTATCACCCAGCTTTTCTTTGACAACAGCACATTTTACGATTTCAGAGAAAAAACAGCCATAGCAGGGATAAACGTGCCTATCGAAGCAGGAATAATGCCTGTGACCAACAAAAAGCAGATACTTAGAATGACAACTCTTTGTCATGCGACCCTGCCGAAGAAGTTTCTAAAGATAATGGACAAATACGAGAACGACCCAATAGCAATGAGAGATGCAGGCATAGCCTATGCGGTATCGCAGATAGTAGATCTCATCGCCAATGATGTAGACGGCATACACCTTTACACCATGAACAATCCATATATAGCAGAGAAAATATGTGAAGCGGTGAAGTCGCTTTTCTGATTTACACAAACGCAAGCAGGCGGAGAATTGATCTCCGCCTGCTTTTTTGTTTTCCGCACAGACCAACTGTAGGGGCGAACAGTGTCCGCCCGTTTCATTTTTTCACAATCCTACTGATTATCACATTGTATAAACACTGCACCCAAATGTAGGGGACGGCGCCCCCGACGTCCCGACATCAAAGCGTTAAGGTTTGATTTATCATAAAGCTGTGTAGGCAAACAAAAGCGGGTCAGAGCTTTATACTCCGACACCGCTTTATTATAGCTTATTATTCATATCTCAAAGCGTCGATAGGATTGAGCTTCGCCGCCTTTATGGACGGAATAAGTCCAAATACTATTCCAACTACCATTGAAAATACCACCGACACTACTATTGACGCCGAGGATATCGCCACAGGCACTTCCGCTACCTTCGCTATTACCTGCGAAAGCCCTATGCCCGTCAGCACACCGATTATTCCGCCTATACTCGTAAGCACTGCCGCTTCTGTCAAAAACTGTGCAAGAATTCTCTTTTTCCTTGCTCCCAGTGCTTTTTTCAGTCCTATCTCTCTCGTTCTCTCTGTTACCGACACCAGCATAATGTTCATTACGCCTATACCGCCTACCAGCAGTGAAATGCTAGCTATCCATATAAGCATCTTATTAGTCGATGAACTCAGATCCTGCAATGACTTCGCCTGCTCCAGCAGGCTATCGCTCTTGTATTCCACAGAAGCGCTGGTTTCCTTGCTTCCGCCCTTTACAGCCGAAACGTTCTCGTTAAGAATATCCGCCGACTTTTTGCCCGCATTCGTCATCGAGTCCGTATCCACAGCCTTTACGATACAGTTTTCCGGTTCGTCATAGCGGAAAACTATCCCCCAATCGTTTGTGGGGATAAAGATAAGTCCGCTTGATGTCTGATTGTATGTGTAGTAGTCCTCCACGGAGCTTATAACAGGCTCAAAGTTTGAATTTTTCACAGCCACGCCTATTACAGTGAACGGCTCGCCACTTATATCTATTACCTTTCCCACAGGGCTTTCACCCTGGAAAAGACCCTCTGCAAGCGTCTTGTCTACCACTGCCACCTTGTCAAATTTGGTAAAGTTTCTCTCCGCAAAGCCCTTTCCCTCAACTATCTCGTATCCAACAGTGTCAAAATAATCCTTGTCTACTCCGTATATAGTTGACGAATCCATTTTGTTGTTAAGATAAAACAGATTGTCAGGATTGTTTCTTGTGCGGTAAAAAGTGCTTGACTCCACCTCTTTAAGCTCGTTGATACGTTTTTTAGTGTCCGGTGTGAACATTGCCACATTAGACGGCGGCGCTTCATAAGAAAAGTCGCAAACAGTGTCGCCATTTGAAAGCTGGATCTTCACAGTGTTGTTTCCTGCGCCGATAAGATTGTTCTTTATCTGCTCATTTGTACCCTTGATAGTGGAAACTATAGCAATGATAGCCGCAATACCGATAATGATACCAAGCATAGTAAGAAACGAGCGTATCTTATGTGAAAGTATTCCCTTAAATGAAAGTCTGATATTTTCTATCATATTATCCGCCCCCTTTTAATACTCAGGATAAAGGACTTTGTCGGTCTCCTTTGTCCTTACGCCCTCTTTGACGTCCTTGCCGTATGGGAAGCATATCTTATCTTTCATAGAAAGTCCGCCCTTGACCTCGATATTAGTGCCATACATTATCTTGCCTGTTTTTATGTAGCTTTTCACAAGTCTGCCGTCCTTGTCGGCTTTCATTATATAGTAGTTTCCGTTTTCCTGCCTTACATAATGTATAGGAAGATAAACGCTGTCACTGGTCGTGGTGTCATTCACAAATGAAACGCCTACCCAGTCGCCCACGTTGAAATCTGTGCTGTCGCTGAGCTTAGCTTCTATAGTGTAGGTGGAGCTGTTAGGATTGTCGCCCCAGTTGTTTGACGAGTATGACGTAGGCTCGCTGCTTATCTTTGTTATCTCAGCGTCAATGCTCATTCCAGTGTTGTATGAGTTCACCATAACAGTGTTTCCCACAGCCGCTCTGTCAAGATTAAGCTCGCCCACACTAAAAGTAACGGAAACTCCGCCCTCGCCCTCGATTATTGCGAAAACGTCATCATCAGAGCTGTCACCACTGTAGTCCGTGCTGTCTGTAATGTCCTTATCGTCTTTGTCGTCACCATCGTCCGAATTATCACCCTCTGCGGCAGCGTCGCCTACAGTGCCTATCTTTTTAACGACTCCGTCGATATTAGCCACTACCTTGCCGTCTGTCTTTTTCTTCAAAGCGTCATTGTAGTCAAGCTTTGCAGACTTAAGGTTAAGCTTTAAGCTCTTTATCTCGTCCTCTTTTTCTGATATCATTTTCTTTATCTCTGCACGGCTGTGCATATAGTCCTCAGAGCCTGAATTTGTACCGCCCGTCTGTGACGGGTCAGCAGGAGTGACATCTATGCCAGCGTCATTATCATCATAATCACCGTTATCAGGTATATCCACATCACCGCCATTGTCGATATCATCAGTATCATCGCTATCGTCAGCACTGTCATCACTGCGGTCTGAGCCTGCAGGCACAACGATAGAGAACTTGCCGAACTGCTCCACAGAAGTGTCAAGAGAAAGCGTACCGCTTTCCTTATCCTCAGTTATCCCCTGCGAAACTGTCCAGTCTGCAAGAGCCTTTTTGCCCATTGTTTCATGGTTGACTATCCACTTGTATATAAAGTTTGAGTTATCATCATAAACGCAAAGCTCCGCATAAGCCCCCGCTGTCTTTATCCTTTCAAGAAACGCTCTGGATACCTTTGTGTTCTTGTTGCAGTTTATAATGTAAGGATCGTCCTTTGTGCCTGCATTTTTCGTCTGGAAAACAGCCTTTACAACGTCCACAGTTTCCACAGGCTCAGGAGTTGGCTCAGGATCTGGAGTTGGCTCCGGGTCTGGTTCCGGCTCTGGTTCCGGCTCAGGCTCTGGATTGTCAGGCTCTTGCGGTGCGTCCTCAGAAGGCTTTAAAAGCTTGTATTTAGCAAGCTCCTTTTCAGCCATTTTGATGTTCTGCTCGCAGACCTTTACCTGATTATCTTTCTGTGAAAGCTCCAGCTCCACCACCGTCATGTCATATTCAAGTATAGTGTCGCCCTTTTTCACAGTGTCGCCCTTTTTCACAAACACCTTTTTAACAAGTTTCTCGTTATCAAGAGTAATTCTCTGAGCGTTGGCAGAAACTATCTGCCCGTCCATGTTCGTTGAGCTGTCCCACTCGTAACTATCCGCAGTTTCCGCCATAAGGTCAACAGGAACTACCGCCACAACAGTTTTCTTGTCCTGATTTTTCTTATATTTCATTGCTCCCGCATATCCGCCTCCGCCGAGGATAGCTATGCACAGGAGTGTTATTATTACCTTTTTCATTCCTGCTCACCTGCCTTTTCTCCATGAAGCTCGCCGTCACGGATATACATTATCCTCTTTGCACATTTTGCAATGTCAGGCTCGTGTGTTATCATAACGATAGTAACACCGTCATCATTAAGTTCCTTGAAAAGCTCCATTACCTGATCGCCCGACTTTGTGTCAAGAGCGCCTGTGGGTTCGTCTGCAAGAAGAAGCTTTGGATTGTTGACTATCGCCCTTGCAATAGCCACCCTCTGCTTCTGACCGCCTGAAAGCTGAGTAGGCTTGAACATCATTCTCTGTGCAAGCCCCACCTTTTCAAGAGCCGCCTTTGCTCTCTGACGTCTTTCTCTTTTGCCTACCCCCGCATAAAGCAGCGGAAGCTCCACATTTTCAAGTGCCGATTGTCTAGGGAGCAGATTAAAGTTCTGAAATACAAAACCTATCTTCTTGTTTCTTATCTCCGAAAGCTTCCTATCCTTTGCCTGCATAATGTCACAGCCGTCAAAAACAAAGCTTCCCTTTGTCTGCTTGTCAAGACAGCCTATAATGTTCATGAGCGTAGACTTTCCCGAGCCTGACGGACCCATTATCGCCACATATTCCCCCTCTGAGACATCAAGGGAAATATCCTTAAGCACAGGCACAGCTTCCTTGCCCTGCAAATAATCCTTGTAGATATTTTTCAGTTCAAATACCATTGCAAGCCCTCCTTATTCAGCGAAAGCTGCGTCAGCATCAGCAGCGTCGGCATTCTCACCGTCTGCATTTTCTGCATTTTCCTCTTCACCGTAAAGCTTGTTGAAGTATTCTTCTATCTCCTCGTCCGTCATGCTTGCAAGCATATCCTCGTCTATAGCCATGCCGTCCTCACCACTTCCGTCAAAAGCGATGTCCTCGTCACCGCCCTCGGTATCAGCGTCACTGTTGTCGTTCGTGCCAAGGTCATTAGGTGGAACAGACACGTCAGCCTCATTTGTAGTAGCCGTCATGCCCTCCTCGATAGACTTGTCAGGGTATGCGATATAATCGCCCTTTTCAAGACCTGACTTTATCTCGCAGTCACCGTTATCCTCGTCCTTCTGACCTATCTCAACATATCTCTTTTCTATCTTTCCGTCCTTGTCCTTAGCCCAAACGTAGTTCTTCTTGCCGTCCTTGCAGATAAAGTCGGAATAGAGCCATATGCCCGTCTTGTTTATAGAAGTGTCCTGACCGTTGTCTATCTCGATAAGAACGTGCTGACCGAGCATAAGTCCGTCAAAGTTCTCAGGCTTAACATAGAAAGCATAGTTTGAAGACTGGCTCATCTCATCGCTTGAACCGAAGCTGTATATATCATCACCAGAATTTTTCTGCGGACTTGTGTCAACAGAAGTTATCTCGCCCTTCCAAGTGGAATCATCAAGCCTTGACTTTACGATAACAGAAGCTCCCTGCATGATATCTTTGCTGTTCTGCTCGTTGAATCTGCCCTTTATTCTGTAGTCGCCCTCTTCTGTTATCTGCATTATAACGTCGCCGCCGTCCTGCTGAAGCTTGTCCACCGTCTTGACGTTCTTTACAGTTCCGTCGATAGAAGCGGTGACGTATGCGTTCTTTGTGGAAGCCTCCAGCTTTTTGATCTCAACGTTTTTAGCCTTTATATCATATTCGTTCTTAGCATTGTCGCTCTGCAAAGAAAGGATCTGGGTCGTGTATGACACAGCAGCGTCCTGATCGGCGTTTTTCTTTTCCTTTTCAAGCTCAGCTATCTGGCTCTTGTTTGAAGCTATCTCGTTCTGGAGCCTCTCCACCTCGAGCTTAGCCTGCTCAAGCTGAAGATTTATAGCCTCAACGTCATATGTAAGAAGCTTGTCACCCTTTTTAACAGAGTCACCGTTCTTAACAAGTATCTCGGCCACCGTCTTTGAGCTGTCATACTTTACGTCCACAGACTCCTGTGCCTCAACAACGCCCAAAAACGAGCGATTAGAAAGCTTGAAGTCCGACGCAGTGTTAAGTGACGATACCTTCTGCACATATACCTTCTGTGAGCTTTTTGAGCCTCCCTTGCCGGTCTTTTTCCATACGAAAAAGCCTCCCACACACACTGTGCAGACGATAACAAGCACTATTATAACAGTGCATATCCTTTTTTTCGTGGTCATTGCAATACCTCCGTTTGTGATTTTTTCCAAAACAGCATAAAAAGATCCGCCTGACAGCAGCCAGACGGATAATACAGCCCCACCTTCCCCATAAGGGTATAGCATGAGCGTATTATTCTTTGTTATCTTGCTGTCCTGTTGTCTTTTGTTCTTATCTGTTTTTATGTATACATTATACCATAAAAAGAATACAAGTCAATAAATAAAGACGTTGTTTTAAGAAACTCATAAGAATTCCCCTCATCTATAAAGACGTGCAATAACAAAAAAAGTTGCAAACAAAAAAATCTCTCTCGTACTATCCCGCAGAGGCACCTGATGTTTTTCAACACTCTCGGTGCAAACAGCATTCACCAAAACAGATTGTAACAAATCACCCCAACAAAAAAGGGCAGCCCATGCCGCCCTAATATGTATTATTTTTTCTTAGCCATAAGCCCTATCATTATAAGCACTACCACCGCACCGCCACCGATACAGCCGAAAAGCACCCAATCGGTCTCATTGTTCTCTGTGGCGTTTTTCTGCGCCTTGATGACCCCCTGCTCCGCCATAGCCTCCGCCGCAGAGCTTTCCGTCACAATGGAGCTGTCCTCCGTCTGAGGGCTGTCCGCATACACCGCCCACGGTATTATCATCATAAGCGACATCACAGTCGCCCCAAGCCCCGACAAAAGCTTTCTCGTCCTCATATAAAAAGACCTCCTCCGATACGCCATTTATCAACAGCAAAGCTTTATCACAGAGCTGCTTAAAGTTTTCCTCATTCAATTATACACATTTTCCAATAAAATTACAAGCAGAATTTTGTACAAATCATACATTAGTTTACACAACAATATACACAACACCTCACGAATTACAAATAAATCGCTGTAAATTTTGATTTATCAGTTTATTAATTGTGTATTGTCACAAAAATATATAGCAAAATTCATCAAAAATAGCATTGAAAATCTTGTTCATATGTGATATAATAACGAATAGCAACATACTGTTCACACTTTACTTGTAAGGAGGTCTTTATTTTGGAAGAACGTATGCAAATTATACAGGCAGCAGGCAACAGCAAGATACAGATAGGCGTTATACCGGGTCACTATGCAACTAACCACTCGCATATCAATTATTATGTAGATATAACATCTATTAAAACTGGTTATAAAATGGCAAAGGAAGCCGCAAAGGCATTGGCAGCCACCTATGTTTCAACACATATCGACACTATCATATGCCTTGAAGGAACAGAGATCATCGGTGCCTTTCTCGCTGAAAGCCTTGGCGAAAGCGGCATAAACAGCGGTGCAGACGTAAATGTAGTAACACCTGAGCTAAACGCTGTAAATCAGATGATATTCAGAGATAACACTCAGAAGAAGATATGGGGCAAGCAGGTGCTTCTGCTTATCGCTTCCGTTTCAACTGGAAAGAGCATAAACAGAGCAATGGACTGTCTGAAATACTATAACGGCAACCTTGTAGGAATAGCTTCCATATTCTCCGCTATCAAAGAGAACAACGGCACTGCTATCCATGCCCTTTTCACAGAAAAGGATCTGCCTGATTACATGACATATACATCATCAGAATGTCCAATGTGCAAATCAGGACAGAAGGTCGACGCTTTGGTAAACAGCTTCGGCTATTCAAAGATATAGCTTGTAACTTCATTCTCCATAAAATAACGTTAAAGGGACGGAAAATCAAATTTCCGTCCCTTTTTCTTTTGCAAAAATGTCAAATCAACGGGCGAACACTGTTCGCCCCTACATACAAACAGCGTATTTACGTCGTTTGTAGGAAATTGAGGCGTCACGCTTGTTTGAGCCTTTTTTTCTTTTGCAAATAATGTGTAGGGGCGACCTGAGGTCGCCCGCTTTGTTTCACCGCTATGACGTCTACTTTAACCAAACAAATGTGAAAACTTCTTTTTAAGTCCAGCCTTGTCAAAAGCAAGTCCAAGCACTATATAAAGTATCGAGCTTGCAAGCACCTGTATGCAGTAAGCAGGAGTCTGACCGAAAGCCGAGATTATTGCGCTCTTTGAGAAACCGCCTGCCATAAAAATTCCCTCATAAAGACTGTAGCATACCACGCATATAACAAGTGCAGGGATAATGCCGAGAAGATTTCTCACGCAGATTATTTTCTCTGTCTTTCTTGAAAAGCAAAGGGCAGTTATTGCCTTTATAACGATAGTTCCAGGAAGCCATACCACAAATCCCGAAAGTCCGTCTGCAAGACCTGCTCCGATAGCGCCTGCCGCCATTGCATAAGGTGTAGGAAGCATTGAAGCCGCAAGATAAATAAGTCCGTCACCTGCGTGTGTGTAGCCTGCACCCGTAGGAATGTGCAGCCATGCCGTAAGAACATATATCATTGCCGCAAAAAGACCTGTCACACATATAAGCTGAATATGCTTTGTTGAATTTTTTACCTGAACTGTTGTACTCATTATTATCACTCCAATTTAATTTCTATCCTTATTTTATACCTCCAGACTATGATTTGCAAATGCCTCAGTTTCGCACTTTTTCCACCGCAGATTGTATCTTTTGCACAATCCAAAAGTCCTATCCGAACATCACATTTGTGCATCAAAGCAATACCATATCCCACAATAATTTTACAATAACATGACAAAATCAATTATGCACAAAACCAAGCTGTCATATAGGCTTTCTTTTGTGCTATAGGTAGAAGATAAAAAGGCGTAAAAAAAGAGTGGTCATAGGCAAGACCACTCCACTTTGCAAAACATAAATCATCAAATTGTAGGGGACGGCGCCCCCGACGTCCCGATACTTCTTTTCCCATAAATGTTACCGAGAAATCACAAGCCCTAATACCTAGATAACGTAATCATCTATCCTTGCATTTTCCTGATTTACAAGGTCCTGCAAGGTAATGCCGTCAACAACACCATTTATAGCACCGTAAAGCTTTTTCCATACCGTCAGCGTTGCACAGCTGTCCTGACGTGGACAGGTATTTTCTTCCCCCTCCAGACAAGCCACAGGAGCAAGACTTCCCTCTGTGAGCCGAAGTATCATTCCCACAGTGTATTCCGCAGGCGTTTTTGCCAGCTTGTATCCGCCACCTGCACCACGAACGCTCTTTACAAAGCCCGCTCTCGCAAGAATGGATATTATCTGTTCAAGATACTTGTCGCTGATGTCTTGTCTTTCAGCGATCGCTTTGATAGGCACATATCCGCTCTGCTCATGTAAAGCAAGGTCAAGCATAAGCCTCAGTGCATATCTTCCCTTTGTGGATATTTTCATCAGCGTCAGATCCTTTCATAAATCCTATAGAAAATCTATGATTAATTATATATCATATTTGTAAAAATGTCAAGCAAAAACCACCGCAAAGGGCGTATTTACAAAAAAACTTCTTTTTACCCTCTTTATTTTTCTCAAAAAGTAGTGTATAATACAATTAAGTATACAAGTTCACAGTAAAGAAAATAAAGGGAGGTCAAAAGCTATGAAAAACAAGCTTAAAGTAAATATTTATAACCGTACATACAATCTGCTTTCCGAAGAGTCGCAGGAGTATACCAATAAACTTGCGTTGGTGATAAATTCAAAGATAAAAGGCATGATGAAAGCTATCCCGAGCCTTTCCGTTCAGGACGCCGCAGTGCTGACAGCACTTGATTGTCTTGACGAGCTTAGCAAGGCAAATCAGAATATCGAGAATATCCGCACCCAGATAAAGGACTATGTTGACGACGCAGGCAGAGCAAGAAGTCAGGCTGACGAAGCTCAGAAAGAAATAAGAGAGCTTCAGGCAAAAGTCCATGACCTTGAAGAACAGCTCGAAGCACGCACAGTTGTAAAAAGAGAGCCTGAGGACGAAGTTATAAACGCAAACGAGCTTCTTTCGCAGGAGATAAAGAACGCTATTGAAAGACCTGTCCACCCTAATCAGCCTAACAACGGTAATTTTGTCGGCACAGTGAATTACAGACCCGAGGGAGGAAGCCATTAATGGCTCACAAAGCTGAGATACTTGCCCCCTGCGGTTCTTTTGAAACTCTCGAAGCCGCCCTTAGAAGCGGCTGTGACGCAGTTTATCTCGGGGGAGAGAAATTCTCCGCCAGACAAAATGCCGTCAATTTCACAGATGAACAGCTAAAAGAAGCCGTAAGTCTCTGTCACCTGCGAGGTGTAAAGGTCTATCAGGCGATAAACACTGTTATCTTTGACGAACAGCTCGAAGAGTGCAAAAAAGCCGTCAAATTTGCCGCAGAAATTGGCGTTGACGGACTTATCACCCAAGACCTGACCCTTGTGAAAATATGCCGTGAATGTTGCCCCGACCTTGAATATCACGCCTCCACCCAAATGACCATCCACAGCGAAAGCGGTGTGAAAATGGCTAAAAAACTCGGTTTTTCAAGAGCTGTCCTGTCAAGAGAGCTTCCCGAGCATACCATAAAAGACCTCACCGCCCTTGGCATCGAAACAGAGGTCTTTGTCCACGGCGCACTTTGTATGTCCGTGTCAGGTCAGTGCTATATGAGCGCGTTGATAGGTTCGAGAAGTGCCAACAGGGGACTTTGTGCACAAGCGTGCAGACTTCCCGCGCAAGGGGATAAGATAACAAAGGGGCAGGAGCGTTACGCCCTCTCTCTGAAAGATATGTCCTATGTTGATAAGCTCCAAAGACTCGAAAAGGACGGAGTTTCCTCTCTTAAAATAGAGGGCAGAATGAAGCGCCCCGAATATGTTGCGGCGGCAGTGAACTGCTGTAAAAATTCTCTCGAAAACAAGCCTTATGACCTGAAAGTCCTTGAAGCTGTCTTTTCCCGCGGTGGCTTTACAGACGGATATTACAATGGCAGATTAGGCAGAGAAATGTTTGGCACAAGGCAGAAAGAGGACGTTTCCGCCACCGCCAAAATTCTTCCCGAACTTCATGAGCTTTACCGCAGATGTGAAAAGCGCACAAAAGCCTTTTTCACCATAAAGCTTCAGGAAAGTTCTCCGGCGGAGCTTTCTCTCCGTGACAGCGAGGGAAACACCGTGACCGTTTACGGCGATATACCACAAAAAGCCTTGAAAAAGGCATGCGACAGCGACTATGTAAAAAAACAGCTCTCCAAGCTTGGGGACACCATATACGAGTTCGGAGGACTTGAAGCCGCCATAGGCAAAGACCTTGCCTATCCAGCTTCCGCACTTAATGACCTAAGACGGCAGGCGGTAGAAAAGCTTGACCAGAAGCGTATAGACTTTTTCACCCATACCGCCGATTTTACCGACAAAGCACTTGCCGATCTTCCTACCCTGCCAAAAGCCTATGAACACAAAAAGATCCGCATAATGCTCTCAAAGCTCTCTCAGCTTGAGGGTGTTGACCTTGACAAAGCAGAGCTTGTGGGCGTGCCAATAGAGATAGCGTCAGAAGCGGTAAAGATCGTGTCCGACAAAAGCAAGCTTATGATAATAATGCCACGCTTCACATTCGACGAGAAAGCCCTATGTGAAAAGCTTTCAGCCGCAAAAGAAGCAGGCATAACAAAAATGCTCGCCATGAATATCGGCCACTGCCTTATTGCGAATGACCTTGGCTTTGAGCTTCACGCAGGCTATTCATTCAATCTCTGCAACTCAGCCGCATTGGACGAGGTAAAAAAACTTGGTGCAAAAGACTGCACAGTGTCCTTTGAGCTTAAAGCGTCGCAGATAGAAAAGTTAAAGAAGCCCATCGAGATAGGCTTTGTGGCATACGGCAGACTTCCCCTTATGCTCACAGCAAACTGTCCTATAAGAAACGATATGGGCTGTAAAAACTGCAAGGGCAAGCTTTTTGACCGCACAGGCAGAGAGTTTCCGGTGAGATGTCCAAAGGGCAGAGATTGCGCAGAGATACTAAATTCCGATATTTTGTATCTTGCAGACAAGCTGACGGATTTTGACAATGCCGACTATATGGAGCTTCACTTCTATGAGGAGAACGCCCACAGGATAAACGAAATAATAAAAGCCTACAGTGGCGAAAGGGGTGCAAAGCCCGAAAACGCCACCAACGGCCTATACTACAGAGGAGTTTTATAAAATGAGATTACTTATAAAAAAGCTTAAGGAAAATGCAGTTATCCCTGCAAGACAAACAGAATTTAGCGCAGGCTATGACCTTTGTGCCTGCACAGACGCACCCGTAACCATAAAAGCAGGTCAGACCGAGAAAATACACACAGGCATATCAGCCGAGGTTCAGGGTGAGAAAAACTGCGTTCTTCTTATCTATGCAAGAAGCTCACTGGCATCAAAGTTCGGCATTGCCCCTGCAAACTGCGTTGGCGTTGTTGATTGGGACTACAGAGGCGAGATAATCTGCGCTCTCCACAACAGTTCAGACAAGGACTACACCATAAACAGTGGCGACAGGATCGCACAGCTTGTGATAACCCCTGTTTTCACTCCCGAAGTAGAGGAAGTAACAGAGCTTTCCGATACAGAACGTGGTGCAGGCGGCTTTGGCTCAACAGGCAAATAAGAATGGTGAAAACTGCATATGAAAATTTACAACGTTAAAATAAAGACCATGGACAGCGACAGACGTGTTATTGAAAACGGCTGGGTGGAGATAACAGACGGCATTATTTCCGCTGTAGAAAGCGGCTCTCCCGAAGCTGTCACAGCCGAGGACATAGACGGCAACGGCAGAACAGTTTACCCTGGTTTTATCGACATTCACACACATCTTGGACTATCCACAAGCGGCGTAGGCATGGAGGGCGAAGATTTCAACGAGGAATCTGAACCATGCACAGCACATATCCGCATTGTTGACGGCATAAACCCCATCGACTATTCCTTTGAGCTTGCAAGAAAAGCAGGTGTAACATGCTGTCTTGTATCCCCAGGCTCAGCAAACCCTGTCGCAGGCAGTATTGCAGCAGTAAAAACCTATGGCAAGCGAATAGATAAAATGCTTGTAGGCACAGTTGGAATGAAATTCTCAATGGGTGAAAACCCTAAACTCACCTATTCTGACAAAGAGGACGCCCCCTACACCCGAATGGCAGTGGCAGGCATAATAAGAGAAGCACTTATAAAGGCGCAGAAATACGGTGAAGCGGTCGAGCGTGCAATGGGAAGCGAGGAGGATATGCCGGAGTTTGACATGAAGTCGGAGGCTCTGCTCCCTGTTCTCAGAGGCGAAGTCAAGGCGCATTTTCACTGTCACAGGGCGGACGATATTTTCACCGCCATAAGGATAGCGAAAGAATTTGAGCTTGACTATGTGCTTATACACTGCACTGACGGTCATATCATAGCTGACGAGCTTGCAGAGGAAGATGCAAGCTGTGTGATAGGTCCTGTAATATGCGACAGGTGCAAGCCTGAAATGGCAAATCTTACCCCGGCAAACGCAGGCATACTTTCTTCTCACGGCATAAAGGTAGCTATCTGCACCGACCACGCAGAAGTGCCGATAGAATATCTGCCATTGTCAGCGGCTATTGCAGTAAAAAACGGTCTTGACTATGAAAAAGGTCTTGAGGCTATCACCTGCACAGCGGCAGAGATAGCAGGCATATCCGACCGGGTAGGCTCTGTAAAGACAGGGCTTGACGCAGACCTCACCCTATTCAGCGGCGACCCCCTTGATGTAATGGTATCACCTGACATGGTGATATGCGGTGGAAAAATAATTTGATATGATACCAATGCGGAACGGTTTTCGTTTCGCATTTTTTATTTGCGTTATCCGCAATTTGTCATTTTTAACCATATAGGGGCTGGCGCCCTCGACAGCCCACACCTGTTTGCCTGTCCATTCTTGCGGTAACCATACAAAGTTCGGCACGTTGTTTCAAAATGCCATATGGCACATATACACAATATTGCGAAACATAACCACTAAAAATTATTGCACAAACCCCAATAACCCCACAAATGGCGGTAGGGGCGAACAGCGTTCGCCCACCTTTATTCACCTACATGGTTTGTACAAATTCAACCCTCGCAACTCCTCGAAACGGGACGTCGTATTTCTGCAAAGCAGAAATTGCGCTGCTCCCCTACAGGTATTCGGGCAAGTTTCTGCCGCCGCAAAATCGCTCCGCTCTTTGCGGATATACGTTTTGCTTTGGGATAGAATAGCGGTGCAGATTGTGTTACTCCGATATTTCTTTTGTCTGATAGCTTATTTCTATATGCTTTTAATACTACAATCTGCACCTAGTCGGCTATCGCCGAATGAGGCTCTGCCTCATACTCCGCTAGGGGCTTTGCCCCTAGACCCCACAAGCCCTCCAGCGCCGAGCTTGAGCGTGCGCTTTATCTATCGCTTCGCTCGGTGCTTGGGGGCAGCTTTGCTCACTCCTCACTTACCTTCCTCCTCACTTGATCGTTTCTTTTACTTAAAATGCACAAAAATGCTTGAAAAATATCAAAAAATTTGCTATAATATTATTGATTATATCCGTATGCTTCAACAGCACCGAAAGGGAGTGACTTTTTTGCCGAAATTTGAAAGCGGTATGGAAAATATGGCGGATATGTTCGTCTTTGAAACAGGCGACCTTCTGGAAAAGTTGGACGAGATCCTTATGCGCACCGAGCAGGAAGACTCTATCTCCTCCGACGATATCAACGAGATATTCCGTACCATGCACACTATTAAAGGCTCTGCCGCCATGATGAGTATGCACAATATGTCTACCCTTGCCCACTCAGTTGAGGATCTCTTCTACATTATCCGTGAAGACCCTACTGTGAAATATGACAAGCCTGCTCTCTATGAGCTTCTTTTCTCAGCCTCCGATAACCTTAAATCTGAGCTTGATTCACTCTATGACGACGCTCCGCTCACCGATTTTTCAGAGCTTGAAAATAAGATACACGCCTTTGCTGCCACCATGAAGGGTCAGCCAGCAGGCGATAGTCCCGATATCTCATCAGCCGATACCTCCACCTATGAGGGGCTTTTCCCTGATGATGAAAAAGAGGGAGTCCTCACCTATAAGATCACATATTCCGAAAGCTGTGCAATGCCTGATATGCGTGCATTGGTGCTTTTGCGTGCCTTAGGTAAAATGTGCGAGGTAATAAAAACTTTCCCTGAGGATCTTGACGCCGACAATGCAGGGGACGAGATATCCAAAAAGGGACTTTACATAAAGCTTATAACCGATGACCCGAATGGCGTTCTTGACCTTATGAAAAACGCCGTGAACGTTGACAAAGCCGAGCAGGTGAAAAAGCCTGAGCAACCTGCTAACGCAGCCAAAAAACCTCAGCCTGCCCAAAAGTCTGCTCCGGAAAAGTCAGCCCCAAAGCCTGCTCAGCCTGCAAATGCAGTTCCCAAAAAGCATGCCGAAAAGCATGAGCAGTCCATGATATCCGTCAAGCTCGATAAGCTCAACAGACTTCTTGACCTTGTGGCTGAGATCGTTATAACCGAAGGTTCTGTTATCTCCTCTCCAGACCTAAAAAAAGCCGAGATAAACCTTGACCGCTTCAATAAATCCTCCCGTGAGCTGAAAAAGCTTACCGATGAGCTTCAGGACGTTGTAATGTCCATACGAATGGTGCCTGTTTCCACAGCATTTCAGAAGATGAACCGTGTTGTCAGGGATATGAACCAAAAGCTCAAAAAGAACGTTACTCTTGTGTTTGAAGGGCAGGAAACGGAAGTGGATAAATCTATCGTAGATATCCTCAATGACCCCCTTATGCACATTGTGAGAAACGCAGTTGACCACGGCATAGAAGACCCCGAAGTCCGTGCAAAAGCAGGCAAGACTGAGCCTGCCACAGTTACTCTAAGCGCAGGCTATGACTCCAACGAAGTGGTCATCTCCTGCCGTGACAACGGTGCAGGAATGGATACCGCAAAGCTTATGGCGAAAGCCAAGAAAAACGGTATGCTCACAAAGCCTGAGAATGAATATACCGACAAAGAGATATTCAATTTTGTTGTGGCCGCAGGCTTTTCCACCAATGATAAAATAACCGAATATTCAGGCAGAGGCGTGGGAATGGACGTTGTAAAGAAAAACCTTGAGAAAGTCGGCGGAAAGCTCTATGTTGACTCCAAGTTTGGCGAAGGCTCTGTCTTTACTATAAGGATACCACTTTCTCTGTCTATCCTTGACGTTTTAAGCGTTGACGTAGGGGGCGAGAATTTCTCTCTGCCTGTTTCCGCAGTTTCCGAAGCTTTCTCCTGCAAAGCCGAAAGCTTTATCACCGACCCCGAGGGCAACGAGTTTATAATGCTCCGTGAAAAATGTCTGCCTCTTATCAGAATGAGCGACCATTTTGATATACCAAATGCCGAAAAGGACGTAACAAAGGGCATAATGCTCTGTTGTAAAGACGGTGGCAAGGAAGCCGTCCTCATGGCAGACAGGATAACAGTTGACCAGCAGGTGGTAGTAAAACCGTTCTCACCACTCCTTGACGCCTATCCCCTCAAAGAATCAGGCATGGCAGGCTGTTCGGTCCTCGGTGACGGCAGTATAACCATAATACTGGATATGAAAGAATTTCTCGGCAATTATGACTTCCGAAAGGGTGAATAAAGATGTCAGAACAGGATATAAACGAATTTTGTCAGAAGGGCGGAAAAATACTCTCCTTTGTTTCTGATGAAAAATATTACGCCTTTGAGGTAAAAGATGTCACCGATATAATAGGGCTTCTCCCCGTCACAAGGCTCCCGAAAACACCAAAGTTCATAAAAGGCGTTATAAATCTGCGAGGAAAAGCCGTTCCCGTGATAGATCTCCGCCTGCGCCTTGGACTGCCCGAAGGGGAGTATGACAACAGAAGCAGTACCATAGTGATAGAAGTCGGCTCAAATCAGGCTGGCATAATATGCGATAAGGTCTTGGACGTTGAGGATATCCTCCCCCAGCAGACCGCCGTGTCGCCCGTAAAAAACAGCCTTGTAAAATGCTTTATAAACGCAAACAACAAAAACATATCCCTGCTTGACCCTGATATTCTGGTCAGAACAAACAGGTAAAACATAATAACAAGGAGGAAGAGGAATGCTGTCACGTCTTGAGATCTCTCAGTCAGACTTTGACGAGCTTACTGCATTCATAAAAGAAAAATACGGTCTTGACCTTGCAAGGAAAAAGTCTATCGTTGAAAGCAGGCTGAGCAACTATGTATTGGACTGCGGTTTCAACAGCTTTTCAGAATATCTCAGCGCCGTCTACAGCGATGAAACAGGCAGAGAAACTGCCAACCTTATAAACCGCCTTACTACCAACCATACATATTTCATGCGTGAAACGGACCATTTCCAACACTTCATGGAGAAATTTCTCCCCTATGCCGAAAAAAACGTCCTCGATCATGATATGCGTATATGGAGTGCAGGCTGCTCATTCGGCAACGAGCCATATAATCTTGCCATGTGTATGGACGATTATTTCGGCTTTGATCGCCGTTTCTGGGACTTGAAAATACTTGCCACGGATATCTCCCTTAACGCACTGCGTTCTGCCAAAAACGGCATTTATACCAGTATGTCCATAAAGAATATCCCCGAAGATTGGCGTAAAAAATATTTTCACCCATATTCAAACACAAAGGATCTCTGGCAGGTCAGCGATACAATAAGGCAGAATGTTGAGTTTCGCTACCACAATCTTATGGATGATTTCACTTTCAAAAAGAAATTCGACCTTATCGTCTGCCGTAACGTCATGATATATTTTGACGACGATACAAAAGCCGAGATATGCAGAAAATTCTATGATGCAATGGAGGAGGGCGGCTATTTCTATATCGGTCACGCAGAATCAGTGCCGAAGTATATGCCTTTTGTAAAAGTTGCCCCTGCAATATACCGCAAGCTGGGAGGGGATAAAAAATGACGCCTCTCTTTCTTGTGATAACCGAAAACAAAGCCTTTGCACAGCTTTGCAGAAAGGCCCTTACAAACGCAGGCTTCCAAAGCTCAAAGCTCGCCTCAGCCTGCCTTAGCAACGGCAGAAAAAGCGTCACCGCCCTTTCTCCCGACTATGTTCTTCTCGACGGTGATTGCCAAGACAATATGGACGACTACATCATAAGCCTTGCCCCACGATATTCTGTGCCTATAATCTATCTTACCATTCAGCATAACAATAAATATCCCATGATGCAGGCAGGTGCCATAGACGTCGTATATAAACCTGACGGCACTCCGTCTGATAACGAGCGTTTTCAGAAACGCTTTGCCGAAAGCATACAGCGCCTTGAAAAAGCAAGAGCTAATTCTGTTGTGCATATACCTGCCATAAATACCTCCAGAATAATAGCCATAGGCGGTTCAACAGGCTCAACGGAAGCCCTGAAAGCTATCCTTAAAGACCTCCGCCACGACCTGCCCCCTATAGTGGCAGTCCTGCATATGCCTGCAGGCTATACAAGGATATATGCCGAACAGCTATGCACCGAAACCGGTCACAACGTTGTGGAAGCCAAAAGCGGTCTGTATCTCAGCCAAGGCATGGTGGTAATAGCGCAGGGCGGTCAGCACCTTAGATTGTTCAAGGATAAAAAAGGCTATTTTGTCACCTCTGAAGCAGGTATAAAGGTTTCAGGTCACTGTCCGTCAGTTGACGTGCTTTTTGACTCTGTGGCATACAGCGCAAAGCGTAACGCTATAGGCGTTATCCTCACCGGCATGGGCTGTGACGGTGCAAAGGGTATGCTCAACATGAAGAAAATGGGAGCATATAATATCGGACAGGACGCAGAAAGCTCCATAGTCTATGGTATGCCCAAAGCCGCATATGAAAACGGCTCAGTGTCAAAGCAGTGTCCACTTGACAAGATAGCACAGGAGATACATTATCGCATCGACAGCGGCTTATGATAAAATATAACAAGGAGGGATAGCTGTGGAAAACAGCAGATATCTCATTTTCACCTCAGCAGGGCGAAGCTTTTCACTGCCCTTTGAAGATATAAAAATAATCATAGCGGCGCAGACCCCAACTCCCGTGCCTGATTTTCCCGACTATGTGCCGGGAACAGTGGTGAACGAGGGCGAGGTAGTGCCTGTCATAGACCTGCGCAGACGTTTCCACTATGAGCCAAAAGAGATCTCCGACAGAGATTGCATAATAATCACAATGGGCGAAGAAGTTTCCGTAGGGCTTTTGTGCGACAGCGTAACAGGCTTCACGGATATCCCCGAGGATAAGCTGTGTAAAGCCCCAAACGTCAACGAAGAAGCCTGCGCAGATTTTCTAAAAGGAGAATTTCTTCTGGAGGGCAAGCCATGCTATGTCCTTGACAGCGAAAAAGTAATAAAGCTCAGCGACCGTGAAAAGGTAGCAAATACAGAGCGAAAGGATAAATAAAAATGAGAGAGATAAACGTTTCAGAAGTAGAAGAACTTGTAAGAGATCTGTGCATAAAAGCCAATCTGTATCTTCCTGAGGATATGGAAAGCTGTATAGAGTGCAACGCCAGGGAAGAGCAGTCCCCGGTGGGAAAGAACGTCTTTGCTGATATCCTTGACAATATGAGAGTAGCAAGAGAAGAAACTATCCCTATCTGTCAGGACACAGGCATGGCAGTTATCTTCATGACTATAGGACAGGACGTGCATTTTGTAGGCGGTTCGCTGAATAAAGCCATAAATAAAGGCGTAGCAAGAGGCTATACAGAGGGCAGACTGCGCTGTTCCATAGTTTCCGACCCATTGGAAAGAGTAAACACAGGGGATAATACACCGCCTGTTGTGCATCTTAAAATAGCAGAGGGCGAAAAGGTAGAAATAATGGTGGCACCAAAGGGCTTTGGCAGCGAAAATATGTCACAGCTTAAAATGATGACCCCGTCAGTTACCGAGGACGAGATAGTGGATTGGGTAGTGTCAGTGTGTGCAAAAGCAGGTTCTAACCCATGTCCGCCAATAGTCATAGGCGTAGGCATAGGCGGCGACTTTGAAAAGTGCGCATACCTTGCAAAGAAAGCACTGTGCAGAAGCGTGTCGGAAAGAAATCCAAAGGAACGTTATGCAAAGCTTGAAGCGAAAATGCTGGAGAAGATAAACCTCCTTGGCATAGGACCACAAGGCTTTGGCGGCACACAGACCTGCCTTGCAGTAAATATAGAAGAAGCACCGACCCACATTGCAGGTCTGCCGGTGTCAGTGAATGTAGGCTGTCATGTGACAAGACACGCAAGCGGAGAGATATAAGGGCATAATGTGGGAGCGAACGGTGTTCACCCGCATTTTCCACAGCACGCACATCTTATTATTCATCAAACAAGCTCCTACATCTTATTCGGGCAAGTTCTTCCGCCGCAAAATCGCTTCGCTCTTTGCGGATTTACATTTGCTAAGGGATAGGGAAAACGGTGCAGATTTTTGCTCCGATATCACCTTTGTTTAATATCGGACTTTCATGTGCTTTTTTCTCATTAAATCTGCACCTAGTCGGCTTACGCCGAATGAGGCTCTGCCTCAAACTCCGCAAGGGACTCTGTCCCTTGACCCTGCAAGCCCTCTGACGCCGGGCTTGTGCCTGCGTTTTACCTCTCGCTTCGCTCGGTGCTAACTTTTACTTTGTGCTTGTGCACAACTCTGGTCAGCTTTGCCAATTCCTCACTCCTCACTCCTCATTTCTCATTCCTCATTCCTCATTTCTCATTTCTCACTTCTCACTCCTCATTCCTCATTTCTACCTCTTTTCTCCACAACACCAACACCCCGATAACATTCGGCACTGCCATAAGTCCATTGAAAATATCCGACACTCCCCACACAAGCTCCATGCTCCACATCGTTCCAATGCACCCACAAGCTATCGCCATGATCCTATAGATCATATCACTTCGAGGGAAAAGGTATCTCCAAGCCCTCTCCCCTATGAAAAACCACCCTGCCACTGTCGCTAATGCAAAAAGTATCAGCGAACCTGACATGAAATACTTCCCCGCTCCACCAAGAGCAGCATTGTAAGCCCTCACTGCCATGTCCTCCCCCGTGAGGTCAGTGCCGCTTATTATTATCACCACAGCCGTCAGAGTGCATATGACAAAGGTATCTATAAAAACCTCAGCCATTGCCCATGTTCCCTGCAATTCAGGCGACTTTATCCTGCACGAGCTGTGTACTGCCACCGTTGAGCCTAAGCCTGCTTCGTTTGAAAACGCTCCACGCTTTAACCCCTCCACCATGGAAAATATTATCGTCCCTGCCACCGAGCCTGTTATGCAGGCTGTGGGGCAAAAGGCGTTTTTTACTATCATTGCTATCGCTCCTGCGGCTTTTAATGGGTGAAATATTATCACTCCCAAACTGCCGCCTATGAAAAACACCGCCATTATCGGCACAAGCTTTTCGCAAAGACAAGCTGCTGAGTTTTTTCCCACAGCTACTAAAAATACGAAAATAAGCACCACAAGTGCAAATATATATGAGGGTATCCCAAACCCCTCTCGGGCAGCCGCAGCCGCCGAACCCGTCTGCACCATGTTGCCCATTCCAAGGGACGCACCCACCGTAAAAACTGCAAACAAAACAGCCGTGAGCTTCGTTCTGCCTATCTTTTCGAGATAAGACGCCGCACCGCAAAGCTTTCCGTCAGAGCATCTCACTCCCAGATAGTTTTCGCAGTAAGCAAGCCCCATTCCGAAAAATGCAGACACCCACATCCAGAATACCGAGCCTGCGCCCCCTATCCTGATACATTCCCCCACGCCCACCACCGAGCCTGTTCCTACAGTTGCCGCAAGCGCCGTGGAAAATGTCTGAAACTGCGAGAGAGAATCGCTTTCGGAGCTTTCTTTTTTAAACAGCGTAAAAACCGTTTTCTTCATTATTTTTAAAATGTGTATCTGTGGAAATCCAAGCTTTATGCTCAGATATACTCCGCCCCCAAGCAAAAGTATCAAAAGCGGAACACCCCACAAAAACGAATTTATCTTGTTTATTATAGCCGTAAGTTCCATAGCTTTCCCCCGAAAACACTTTTTTCGTGCAAATAATTGTCTTATAAATGATATGATATAAAAGGGAGATTAATTCTTGAAAACTGAGATAACCATACATACAAATACGCAAAAAAACAAACAGCGAGGTGAACGTCCTCAAATGCACAGATATAAGCCCTCAAAAATACCGCTTTTTATCTTCTGGGCTATCCTTGCGGTAATATTGTTTCTTATCCGCTATGCGGTCAATCTCATAGAAAAACTTATCCCATTTTCCGTGAATTATATCCTTATGCCAATGTGGATAATCGCCGCACTTTTTTGCCTGCTGGTGCTTCCCTTTTATTTCATCAGATCTTATTTCACCGTCAGCTCAAAAGAAGTCACCGCCTTTACAGGGCTTTTCTTTACCATGCGGCATTTTATGCCCACCTCGGCAATAAAATCCGTCACAACTATCATAACTCCCTTAGGCAGTATAACAGGACTTAACTTCGTTGTCTTAAACGCCTTGGGCGCAAGACTTCTTATACCTTTTATGAGCCGCCGTGATGCCATGGAAATATCCGCCATAGTAAACAGCTCCATACGAAACAGAGAACGCAAAGAAGACTAGATACCATAGACAGGAAAGGTTTAAATGAGCCGCAGAGAAACTATCAAAGAAAAAAGCAGCTGGCTGAAGAATTTCTTCGCCCACCGCCAGCACCCTATAATGATATTATCTTATACAACTAAATATATGTGGCTTCTTGCTATCCCTCTTGCCAAGTATCTCATAGCCGCAAAATTCAACTTTCAAAGCTGGTTTCAGGCACATTGGGTTGATATCCTTACTATCACATTTATCTTCGGCTACGCTTTCCTGCGCTGGATATTCGTCTACTATGAGCTTGAAGAAGATTGCATCATAGCCCACACAGGCTATTTTGGCATAACACGAACTAAGGTCTATTTTGCCGAGATAAGCTCATTGTCACTGTCACAAGGATATATTTCCAGACTTATACATTCCTGTGCCGTATACATAGACACCGATGCAAAATCACTGCAAAATGCAGATATAATGCTCACCCTTACAAAAAAACGAGCCTTTGAGCTTTATCATTTTGCCACTGCCAAATGCAAAAACAAACCTAAATATGTCTACAACTCAAAGAAAAGCCTGCTCGTTATATTCTCTCTTATCTTTTCATCAACTCTGTCAGGCATGATAATCGTTCTGTCGGTACTTTACGAAGCATATAGGATAGTAGGACGAGAGGCGGAGGAACAAATACTCCGCAGAGTGAATACGGAGATAGCAAAAGTTCCGGTGCTTGCAGAAGTGCCTGAATATATCCTTATCGCAGGCGGTGTGCTGGCAGGAGGCTGGCTCATATCATTTCTGTCGAATCTAATGCGCCACTGGAATTTTTCCTGCACACGCTGTGCCGACCTTTTCATAATCAGAAGCGGGATAGGCACAAGACGCAGACACGTCCTCTATAGAGATAGAGTAAACTATATCGACCTAAGACAATCATTGCTTATGAAGATATGCAAAATAACCTCTGTGTCTGCCCACTGTACAGGATACGGAAAAAGACGGCTTGAAATATCAGCACTTATACCGATAACGACAAACGGACAGGTTGACCGCTCCCTGAAGATGCTCATGCCGAAAATACCGCCGGTGAAAAGCGACATCTCCACAGGAAAAGCCGACCTTGGCAGATTTATAACGATACCGCTCATATGCACGTTTATACCCATCGTATCAGGAAGAGGAGCGCTTTACTTTTTTCCTAACTGGAAAAGAGAAATAACCATACTTGTTATACTAACTACCATACCATTGCTGTGGCTCGTGATAGTCAAGGCGGCGGCAGCGTTCACAACATCAATAGGCTTTGAAAACGGGCATTGTACATTGTCATATTGTAAATGGTATAGCTTTCATAAATCAATAGCCGCACTTGACAGAGTGTCAATGGTAACTGTCATGCAAAATCCGTTTCAGAAGATAAGCCATACTTGTGCCGTGAGAGTTTATACCAATTCGGAGAGTACAGACTATCATACTGTAAAGGGACTTAATTATGATAAGGTCATAAAATTGTTGAACAGGAATGGGTATGCGGTGTGAAAAAATGAGGAATGAGGAATTAGCATAGCAGACCAAAGTTACCCCCTCAGCACCGAGCTAAGCGATTTTGCAGCGGTAGAACTTTGGTGTAGGGGCTGGCGCCCTCGACAGCCCGATATCGAAGCGGCTAAGCTTGGAATTTTCACGAATGAAAAGAAGCAGACAATGTTGTGAATTGTTGCGCCGAACTTTGTGCGGATAACGCAAGCTCGTACAGGCAAATAGGAAATGGGCTGTCGAGGACGCCAGCCCCTACACAGTTTGATAAACAAATATCATCAGGGACGACCACCTCGTCCCCGATTTTTTATCCAAAAAATTTTTTCACTGCAACATTTCAGTGAAAAATATACACTTATATTATGACGGACGACAGGGGGGATCAGATTGGACAAAAAGGGAAGAAAAAAGCTCGCAGAACTTGCGGTGAACGGCGATACGGACGCCTTTTCTAAGCTCTATGGAGAGATATATAAGGAGCTTTATTATTACGCCCTCGCTAACCTGCAAAATGCCGAGGACGCCGCCGATGCAGTGCAGGACGCTGTGCTGGACGGCTATATGAGCATCTCCTCGCTGCGGAAAAGCGAAGCTTTCGATAGCTGGATGTTCAAAATTCTGGTCGCCAAGATCAAACAAAAACAAAAGGAATACGCCCAAAGACGCTCTAACCTCGATTATATTAATGAAAGCGACGCAATAATCAAGGACGAAAACGGATTTGAGCGATGCGAGATCTTAGAAGAGTTTGCTGATCTCAGTGAAGCGGAAAGACTCTGTATATCACTTCACTGTATAGCAGGCTACAAAGGCAGGGAGATAATGGAGATAACAGGTATTAAAGATACGACAGTCCGTTCCCATATATCCAGAGGTAAAGCAAAAATACGCAGTAAGCTGTTTGGAAAGGAGGTGACATGATGAGAAATTTAAGAAAACGCAGAAAGCTTATCAGACAAATGGAACAGGCAAACAAAATTCCTGATAAGCTCATGCCCCAGGAAATAAAAGATATGCTGGACGTGGCAGGCTTCAGACCCGTTATCGAAAATACTCCAAATAGTGCAGAGATAAAAATAAACAGCGGCAGAAGCAACGCCCTGAGATGTCTGGCTGTGGTGGCGGCTTTCGTCCTTGTGGTAGGCGGATTTGCTGTGCTTAGGTTCAGCAATACCCAGTTCGTCAAAAAATACCCCAATTCCGCTTCTTCACAGTCCGCTGACGCCTCAGGTCTTGACGGCCTCCGTGGAACGACCTATAAGGGTCTTTACAACTATATAAATAGCAACAGCAAAAACATAGAGGACTTTATAGTTGACAATAGCTATATATTCAAAAATATCGACACTTTGACTGTTGATGACGATGACTATGTGGCTTTGTATAAGCAGGCACTTAGAGATCACCAGCTCACCCCTAACCCCGCTGATATACAGCTCACTCGCTCAGGCGTGGATATCACCCCCACAACCAGCATAGATGAGCTGGAAACAAACATAACCTACGGAAATGCCCATTTCATTACTGACAATGGCGGTATCGACGTTTATATTACCCAAAACGGAAATATCACAAAGTCAGAACAGGATATCTTTGCGGAAACCTTCCTTAAAAAAGGTCTTGTCGACATTGCCGAATACGAACAATACGGCTGTAAGTTCGCTCCAAGCGTTGTTGCAATGTATTTGGATAATAACGAGCTTTACGCTTTCTTCGACTTTATCTTACCCGTGAAGGCAGGAAAGAAAAACCTCGATATCGAATACTGCGGAATGTGCGTGTTTGACGTGAGCGACCCTGAGAATATCAAGCTCATAAGCGAGTTTGAACAGCCCGGCGTGCTGGAGGGCATAAGAAAAGTTGACGGAAAGTTTTTCATCGTGTCACGCTACACCCGAGCAGCTTCACTGCTATTAGATGACCAAAAGCCCGAGGATATCACACCCGTGCGATACATCAATGGTGAAAAACAGCTTTTTGAAGAAAGTGAAATGTATATCACAGCCAGAGATAATACACCGTCCATGATCTTGCTTTCGTCCTTTGACGGAAAAAATCAAGGCTCATACATGGCTTCAAAGCTTATCGCCTGCGGTGAAAGCAGCATCTTAATGGGAACAGACAACATTTATATTTTAAGAGCATATGGCTTTGAAAAAACAGACGATGATTACAGCACAGTGCCAACAAGAGCGCTTATTACAAGAATAAACTACGGTGGCGGCGACATGGAGCTTAACAAAACCCAGACCGTCACAGGCGCAGACGCCGAGCATATAAGCCACGCCATATCAGGAAATGAGTATAACGGCAGATTGTCGCTGTTCTCAAACGACTCTGCAAACATTTACGATATCAGCACACACAATACCTATTATAGCGGCATTAATATCTGCACGCTGTGGCTTTTTGACAATGACCTTGGCGTCCCTGTGAAAAAGGCCCTCACATACGAGGACACTGATTTCGAGAGTGCAAGGTATAGCACATTCTATCATTCCATGCTGTATGTTTACAGAGAATATTCATTTGCATACAGCATGGATGACACTTATCAGGCAGCGAACAATATCCAGCTTGATGAAGTATATGATTTCTCAGACCCTAACAAGATAACTCAGGTGCCCCCTGATGATAAAATGATAGCAGTGTCAACGGCAAACAACTTCTTCCATTATGGTACGAACTATAACGATGATATCGCCGTGCGCACCGACAGCACGTCATTTGACTCTTTCAGCGTAAAGATACTCGACAAGAGCAAAACAGAAAAGCAAGAAACGCTTTTATACGGCTCAAGCGGCAAGGGCATAGCGAATGCTAACGGCACAGTGGATCAGGTGCAGGTTTATGACACAAAGGTAGTAAAGAAATTCAACTTCTTCAAGACTATACAGGAATACAAATATCACGAGAAAGAAATGGGAACAACAGTTGACGGAAAGGATATGACCCAAAGATCCGCCAGCACTATTTCTTCAAACTCCATAATAACAGACAACGAAAACGGATATATAGCCATACCATTATATGACGTTACCTCAGTTGGAAAGACCACCGACGGCTACAATTTGGACTATACCTATTATAATAAAACTGTGGAAAAAATGCTGGTAATGAAATATGACAGAGAAACAAAAACTTTCAGCGAGTATGGAACTATAAAGCTTGACGAATACACGGATTATTATGACGATTATTTCGATCATGCTAACGAGGACGAGATCACAGCTATGGTCAATGACAATGACCAAAGAGATTATTACCAAAGCGCATTCGTTCAGGACGGATATATTTATATCTTCTCCGACAAACAGATACGCTCATACAGCTATGACGACCTCTCAAAACCTGTGGACAGTGTAGCCATAGTTAAATAGCATTACACCAAATTTCCCCTTCAGCACCCGACGGATAAATTTCTGTCGGGCGTTTTTTTGCTAAAACGTTTTCGTTATTGCACACAAATAAAACCACCGCAAATTGTATAGTATGTACAATAAATGTTCACAGTAATATAACCAATTGAAACTCTGTTTGTGCTAAAATAATATGGTTTTAGGAATAAATATAATACATAAATAGGAGAAAGAATTATGAAAGACCTAACGAAAGGAAATATCACAAAGCTGATATTGATGTTTTCCATGCCCCTTCTGCTTGGCAACATTTTTCAGCTTTTTTATAATCTTGCCGACACCCGTATAGTGGGACAGACCTTAGGCAAAAACGCCATAGCCGCCCTTGGCGCAACTTCATCAGTGAACACCGTCATAATAGGCTTTCTGAACGGTCTTACAAACGGCTTTGCCCTTGTGACAGCACGCTTTTTCGGTGCAAAAGAGTTTGACCGCCTGAAAAAGTCCGTCGCCCACGCCCTTACCCTAGGTATCGCAACGGCAATAGCCCTCACCGCCCTCAGCCTTGCCTTTATCGACCCACTGCTGAAAGCGTTGAACACGCCTGACAACATCTTTAAGCAGGCAAAAACCTACATAGTCATAATCCTTGCAGGAATGATAATATCAATGTTCTATAACATCTGCGCAGGTGTCCTCCGTGCAGTCGGCGACACTTTTTCGCCACTTATCTTCCTTATAATATCAACTATCGCTAATATCGGGCTTGACCTTCTCTTTATCCTGGGCTTTAAAATGGGCGTTGAGGGTGCGGCATATGCCACCCTTATCGCACAAGGTATCTCAGTTGTGCTTTGTGTAATATACATCATTAAAAAACACAAATTTCTTATCCCATCAAAAAGCGACTTCCGCTTTAACTTCAAGCTCGCAGGAGATATGTATGCAACAGGAGTTTCAATGGGACTTATGATATCTCTCGTTGGTATCGGCACTGTTATAATGCAGGGCGCAATAAATATCTTCGGCACTGACATAATAGTCGCCCACACCACCGCAAGAAAAATATCTGAGATCTATATGCTCCCTATATCTGTTTTCGGTGCAGCTTCAGCAACCTTTTCAAGCCAGAACTACGGCGCAGGCAGGATAGACAGAGTAAAAGAGGGCGTGAAAAAGGCGACCATCATAACATGGGGCTGGTCTGTTATCGTAATAGCCGCAACATGGCTTTTCACACCATTTTTCGCACACCTTATCACAGGTATCAGCGACCCTGAGATAGTGGGTACAGTGGAAAAATACATGAAAATAAACACAGCATTTTACTTTATCCTCGGCATAGTAATAGTTTTCAGAAACGCACTTCAGGGCGTAGGAGATAAGATAACACCTATAGCTTCAAGCATAATAGAGCTTTTGGGCAAGTTCGCAGTGGCAATGATACTCGCCCCACGCATGGGATATTTCGGCATCATGATAAGCGAACCCCTTGTGTGGGCAGGCATGGCAGTGATGCTCGGCATAGGCTTTGCCGCAAATAAGACCTTCCGTAAAGAGAATATCCCCAATACGGCAGAGCAAACGTAAATAATTTGTTAATTTACATAAAACAGATAGCTCCCTATGTAGAAAAAAAGTAAGCCACTATTGATTTTATCAAAGAAACGTGTTATAATTAGTAAAAACATACAATCCACAAAAGTGTGGCTAACATACCATAGACGTGAAAGGGGGAAATGCCTGCAAACGGCAGGCATGACAGAAAAAAATGCTTTCAAAAATATTGTCAAAAGAGGAATGTGCAAAGTGCAGGATATGCTGCTGCTTTGACAGCTATGATATATGGGAAACACCATATATCTCACAAACGCTTGCAAGCAAGATATTGCAGGAATATACCCCTAAGCAGGAATTTATAAAGAAGGAAAACCATTTCTTGTTCAAAATGGATAAGGAACAGAATGCAGACCTGTATTATTGCCCAATGCTGGATAACGAGAAGGGCTGTATATTAGGCGACGACAAACCGTTCGACTGCAGGATATGGCCGCTGAGAGTAATGGCACTGAATGAAACTAAAGTAATAACATTGTCGCCGGTCTGTCCTACTATGAATGAAAAGTCCATAAAGGAGCTGACGAAAACAGCTAACGAGCTGGCAGATCAGATATTTGAGTATGCAGACGAAAATCCGGAAGCCGTGAAACCGTATCTTGACGGCTATCCAATATTGGTGGTAGAGGGCAAAAAGTATAAGGATACCCTCGTATAAAAAGTAAAAATCAAAAAACAAAGCGGTGTCGGAGTGAAAAACTCTGCACCGCTTTTTCTATCCCATAGCATAAAGTAAAATCCGCAAAGAACGCCAGCGTTTTTGCGACGAAAAAAAATCGACACAAATGTGTAGGGGCTGGCGCCCCCGACAGCCCGCACCTGCTTGCTGCTCAACCATGCGGTATATGCACAATGAACTGCACAATATTTCCCAACACGGCACGTCTACACAAATTCGTGATAAAGCCAAACCTTATCGCTCTCTGAACGGGACGTCGTATTTTTGCAAAGCAGAAATTGCGCCGCTCCCCTACAGTGAGTTTGTGCGGTTATCATGAATTGCAAGCAGCTTACCTCAAAAACAAATAATAAATAAGCCCGTAAAGCACACTAGCCAAAGTGCCGTAAAGAATAACAGGTCCGCTGATAATGAAGATCTTCGCCCCAAGCCCAAGAATATATCCCTCCGTCTTGAACTCAAGAGCAGGCGCCGCCACAGAGTTCGCAAAACCTGTTATGGGTACAAGCGTACCTGCACCTGCGTGCTTCGCTATGCGGTCATACCAGCCAAGACCTGTGAGAAGAGCCGATAAAAATATCAAAGTTATTGATACCGACATTGAGGCGTTATCCTTGGATAAACCTAAATATAAATACATATCCATAAGCGATTGCCCAATAACGCATATAAGTCCGCCAAATAAAAACGCCTTCGGTATGGTCACCCACCACTTAGTCCCGTGGGAAGCCTCCTTGTACATCTCGCTGTATTGTGCCTTGCTTAAATTTATATCCATTTCTTTCGCTCCTTTTTTTCTATCATGTTTGCACCTATTGTTCCTCAAAAATCAAAGCTTATTCATATTTTAAGTGCACGATTTTCGCATGATTTGGTCAATATGTTGCTGTAAGGTTAATATTTTTATATAGTTTCAACAAGTTTTGTATAATGTAAACGATTTATCATAAGGAAATTTGTTTAAATAGTATCTTGAAAAAAATGCGAAAATTTTGTATCATATTCATTAGAGATATTCTATCTTAGGGGCAGTGTAACTGCCATTATTTTCAGGAGGTTATTATAATGAAAGCTAAAAAAATTCTTGCTGCTGTCACAGCTCTTTCACTGACAACAGTAGTATTCGCATCATGCGGCGATTCAGCTGATTCTTCAAGCACACCTGTAACAACTACAACAACAACAGCAGCCACAACTACAACTGCTGCAACAACTACAACAGCTGCTGCCGAGTCTGCTGCTGATTCAGCTGCAACAGACAGTTCTGCTGGCTCTACAAAAGGCAGCGACTCTGATTACACACCTGTAAAGACATTCAAGGGCTATGACGCATTCCTTATGTTCGGTGACGGAGAGTGGCTCTGGGGCAACTGGGAAGGTCAGGGCGAACCTGAAGCTACTAAAGCATTCGGCGTTGACGCTGACATAACAGGCGACGGTGAGTACACAGTTTCTATCACAAACGCTTCTATCTCTTATGACGATCCGGACGAGGGCATCAACCCACAGATCGCTCTTGACGGCGACTATGCTGTTGGCGCTCAGGGTTGCGTAGTAATGTGCGTTGATATCATCGGTCTTCTTAACGGCGAAAAACTCAAGGGCACAGGCGATCCTAAGACTGATAAGGAAACTCCAGGTAAGTACAACGCTGACGATCTCAAGGTAGAACTTAAGTCTATCAAGGCTGACGGTCAGGAAGTTGCATTCGATAAAGCTAAGATCAAGTATGGCAACATCGAGGACAACAACAACTGCTACAGAATCGAAATCTACAACGATTACGGCGATACAGCTAAGGATTCTCCTATCGACAAGGACAATCTTGCATTTGAGGACAGCCTTGAGATTACATTCTCTATCGAGGGCCTTTCTGAATAATTTTTCATGAAAACTAAGAGCAGACCGCAATATGGTCTGCTCTTTTGTATTTTTATACATTTTTCAAGTGACAAAAAGTGTGACAGATTTTTTAAAATAGCTGTCACACTTTTATGTTGACATGAAACTAAGGGGAATATATAATAATAGTATTATAGTAATTCTATAATATCATCACATATTTTATTAATCCCCTAAGAAAAAAGCCGTGGTACCCTTTCTTACCACAGCTTTTTTCTTTTTTATCCACTTTTGTTAGCTATTCCGCCTGACTGTCTGCCACCAGACCGCCGTTATCCGCCATAAGCTTGAATTTTATCTCAAACTCTTTCTCATCACCGCTGTCCGTCTTGCGATATACTTTGCAAACGACTTCATCTCCTGCCTGCTTTCCTGAAAACAGCGACGCTATATCCACCTCTCCTGCGGTGGACTTTCCGTCTATTTCCGTGATGATATCGCCCTCCGCAAGATCTGTGTTGGCAACGTCACAATCAGGGTTTATGGACACAATACAAATGCCCGGCTTTATGCCGTATATCTCAGCAGTGGTGTCGCTGACAGCATAATAAGTCACACCTATCTTTACTCTGCCTGCCACATAGCCCTTTTCCATAAGCTCCTCAATAACAGGCTTCGCCTCGTCAATGGATACCGCAAAGCCTATGCCCTCATAATCGCTTGAAGCAAGCTTCGATGAGGTTATCCCAATGACCTGACCCCACATATTGAACAGCGCTCCACCTGAGTTACCGGGGTTTATGGCTGCGTCTATCTGTATGCAGTTCATTATTATTGACGAGTTTTCAAGCCTTATCCTGCGGTTCACACCTGACACGATACCCTTTGTCACAGTGCCGTAATAGCCAGCCGGTGAGCCGATAGCGACTACCTCTTCCCCTGCATTCACCTGAGTTGAATCACCGAACTCAGCCGCCTGCAAGCCCTGCGCCTGTATCTTTATCACCGCTATATCCGTGGCAGAGTCCTGCCCCACCACCTTGGCTTCATACTCCGAATTGTCGCTTAGAACAACTTTTATGCCCGACTCCGCCGCATTTACAACATGAGCGTTTGTGACAATATATCCGTCAGCAGACATTATAACTCCGCTGCCCTGACCTGCCGCAACATATCCACCCGAATTTTTGTAAACCTCTATAGATACCACAGCAGGAGAAAACCCCTTTGCGATACCCTCGGCAGTGTATCTTCCGTCAGCCTGATAAAATTCATCGTCAAGCTTCGGCTTGTCAGCCACAGGAAGCGTAAAGCTTATCTTCTCGTCCCCTGTAACAAGATTTCTCACCCAGCCGCTTCCCCTTATGGAGGTTATTGATATGGCTATTCCGATGCCTACAAAAAGCACCATAAAGCACAGCCTTGCAACTGCATGGCGCATACGTTCTCTGTAGCGGCTTCTTTTTTTTGCCGAATCAACAGCCGACCAAAAATCTTCGTCCACCTTGTGAGCGGCTACCGCTCCCTCAGGCAGCTTGTAATGCCCAGTTTCTTGGGCTGTATCTTCATTTTCATCATGCAGACAAGGCTGCTCTTCAAACTGCTCCATATGAGCCTCCTAGTCGCCCTCCGCCTTGTTAGGCAGCGTGAACACAAATTTCGTATACTCGTTCTTAACGCTTCGTACCATTATCTTGCCCCCGTGGAGCTTTATGATAGAACGCACGATATTAAGTCCCAATCCAACGCCCGTCTTGTCAAGTCCTCTTGACTTATCGGTCTTATAAAATCTGTCGAACACCAGCGGAAGCTCGTCCTCAGACAGACCCTCACCGCTGTTTCTGATAGAAATGCTTGTCATATTGCCCTCAGGCTCAAAGTGAAACTCTATATAACCGCCCTTGTCAACGAACTTTATGGCGTTCTCTATCAAGTTATACATGACCTGATGCACAAGGTCATTATCCGCATAAAGGGTCACTCTGTCAACGTCAAGACCCCTTATCTCTATCTGCTTTTCCTCAAGCCTTGGCTCAAAAGTCACAAGGGTATCGACTATCGGCTCAAGCACAGAGAAATATTGCAAATTAGGTTTAAGCTCGCCTGCCTCGATCTTTGCAAGATTGAGCATACTTCTTACGAGCCTTGCAAGTCTGTGTACCTCAGAGGAAATTATTTTAAGATAATATCTCTCCTGCTCCTTTGGTATGGTGCCGTCAAGCAGACCGTCCACAAAACCGCCTATAGACGTCATAGGCGTTCTAAGCTCATGAGAAACGTTTGCAAGGAAGCTATTTCGCATGGTGTCATAGCTTTTCAGGCTGGCAGCCATATCGTTGAAAGCGTTGCTGAGCTGTTCAAGCTCCGAGGTAGAATAATCAGGCAGCGTGACAGAAAAATCTCCTGCTCCTATCTTCTTTGACACCTCCGCTATCTCTTTTATAGGCTCTGTAAGCTTCAGCGTCATGAAATATACCAGAAACATTACTATGACCAGAACTATTATAGCGGAAACTATAAATATTTCCATTATGTTGTAGGTATAGTCGTCCTGAGCCGCCTTTGAACTGAATGCAAGCACATAATATTCAGGTCCATTCGCTTTGAACGACTTACCTATCACATGATATATAGCATCGAAAGCTCCTCCGAGATCCGAATAAACATACTCGCAATTGTCAGAAAAAGCTTCAAGCTCATGGACAGATATATTATGAGGGCTGCACACAGGATCCTTACTGGAGTTCACAAGCACTGCTCCCGTAGAGTCGCACAAGATAAAATCAGCGTTGCACGCCATTGAATACTGCATCATCTCATCTGTCACCGACTTTTTCCAGTCGGCAGGCTGAGCCAGCATTTCTTCCTGCGTATATAAAGCAAGAGCCTTGGTGTTTTTCTCCAACAGGCTCTTTTTTTCGTCAATAAAATACCTTGAAGAAACCAGCAGTAATACCGTTCCTAAGCACACAAAGCTTATAAGTATTACTGCTGAACAAATTACAAAGTATTTAAAGAATATGCTTTTACGATTACTCATGCGGTGTTTCAGCGACTTCAAACTTGTATCCTACGCCCCATACAGTTTTAAGTGCCCACTTGTCAGAAACGCCCTCAAGCTTCTCACGCAGACGCTTAACGTGAACGTCGATAGTTCTCGAATCGCCGTAATATTCAAAGCCCCATACCTCATCAAGGAGCTGATCTCTTGTATAAACTCTGTTCGGATTTGAAGCAAGGTGGAACAGAAGCTCAAGCTCCTTTGGCGGTGTATCAAGCACCTGACCGTTTACTCTCAGCTCATATCTTGTCATATTAACTGAAAGCTTGTCATACTTGACTTCCTTTATCTCAGCTTCGCCTGATGACTGACCTACTCTTCTGTAAACAGCCTTTATTCTTGCGATAACTTCCTTTGTATCGAAAGGCTTTACGATATAGTCGTCAGCTCCAAGCTCCAGACCAAGCACCTTATCAAATGTTTCTACCTTTGCGGTTATCATGATGATAGGCACGTTGGACTTCTTTCTTATCTCACGGCATACCTGCCAGCCGTCTATACCAGGCAGCATAATGTCAAGCAGTATGATGTCAGGCTTAAGAGCGTTGAATTTTACCACTGCTTCCTCACCGTCATGTGCAAGTATTACTCCATAGCCCTCCTTTTCAAGGTAAAGCCTAAGCAGCTCGCAGATGTTCTTATCATCGTCTACTACCAATACTCGTCCAAGCGACATATTTCATCTTCCTTTCGTTTATTTACTTCTTTTCATGCCCATTATTTCAAATTTTCGCACTTCTGAAAATTTGAACAAAAGACAATAATTATTCAAATTGATATAAGTATTATAACAAATTCACAAACCCATTGTGTGAATATTTATTTAATTTTTTATTAAATATCATAATTTGCTCCAATTTTAAGCGGACGTCTGCAACAATATGTATATAATTAATTTAATTAATCAATACTTTTGGATTTTACTTACAAAAACATTGAGGATATTATTTGATTTTTGTAAACTATGTCATAAAATATTACCCAATCCATACAAACAGCCTCCGCAGGATAACTACGGAGGCTGTAAATTATATCAGATATTAGTCATGGGAGCTTATTAGTACATACCGCCCATTCCGCCTGCACCTGCTGCGGCGGCTGCCATAGCAGCGTCAGCCTGTGGATCCTTCTTGTCTGCAACAAGGCTCTCAGTTGTGAGCACCATTGAAGCAACAGAAGCTGCGTTCTGGAGAGCTGAACGTGTAACCTTAGTAGGGTCAACGATACCTGCAGGTATCATGTCAACATACTCAGAAGTATAAGCGTTGAAGCCATAGCCGACCTTTCTTGAACGGATTATCTTGTCTATGATAACGCTGCCCTCAAGACCTGCGTTCACTGCGATCTGTCTAACTGGTTCTTCAAGAGCCTTGTAAACGATCTGAGCGCCTGTCTTTTCGTCACCGCTGAGCTTGTCAACGAGCTTCTTAACTGCTGGCATAGCGTTGATAAGAGCTGTTCCGCCGCCTGCTACGATACCCTCTTCAACAGCTGCCTTTGTAGCTGCCAGAGCGTCCTCGATTCTCAGCTTCTTCTCTTTCATTTCTACCTCAGTTGCAGCACCGACCTTGATAACAGCTACGCCGCCTGAAAGCTTAGCAAGTCTTTCCTGAAGCTTTTCTCTGTCGAAATCAGAAGTTGTGTTCTCGATCTGTGACTTGATCTGACCAACTCTTGCCTTGATATCGTCGCTGTTGCCTGCGCCGTCAACAATGATAGTGTTCTCTTTCTGAACGACTACCTGTCTTGCTCTGCCCAGCTGCTCCATAGTTGTTTCGCTGAGTTCAAGACCAAGTTCAGATGAAATTACCTGACCGCCTGTGAGGATAGCGATATCCTGAAGCATTTCCTTTCTTCTGTCGCCAAAGCCAGGAGCCTTGACTGCAACGCAAGTGAAAGTACCTCTCAGCTTGTTTACGATAAGAGTTGAAAGAGCCTCGCCCTCAACGTCCTCAGCAATGATAAGGAGCTTCTTGCCAGCCTTTACGATCTGCTCGAGAAGTGGAAGAATTTCCTGAATGTTAGAGATCTTCTTGTCTGTGATAAGAATGTAAGCATCATCAAGGACAGCCTCCATTTTATCTGTATCTGTTACCATATAAGGTGCGATATATCCTCTGTCGAACTGCATACCTTCAACAACTTCGCTGTAAGTTTCAGCAGTCTTTGACTCTTCAAGAGTGATAACGCCGTCAGCAGTTACCTTTTCCATAGCCTCGGCGATAAGCTTACCGATATTCTCATCAGCGGCAGAAACAGCACCTACTCTAGCTATCTCATCAGAGCCTTCTATCTTCTTTGAGTTAGCGACTATAGTTTCAACAGCAGTATCTACAGCCTGATCCATACCTTTCTTAAGTACCATTGGATTAGCACCTGCTGCGATATTCTTCATACCCTCTCTAACAAGAGCCTGAGCAAGCAATGTAGCTGTTGTTGTACCGTCACCGGCAGCGTCGTTAGTCTTAGTAGCGACTTCCTTTACAAGCTGTGCGCCCATGTTCTCAAATGGGTCGTCAAGCTCGATCTCCTTAGCTATAGTAACACCGTCGTTTGTAATAAGAGGAGCACCATACTTCTTATCAAGAACTACATTTCTGCCCTTAGGTCCCAGTGTTATCTTAACAGTGTTTGCGAGCTTGTCGATACCGCTCTGCAAAGCTTTTCTTGCGTCTTCGCCAAAAATTATATCCTTAGCCATTGTAAATTACCTCCGTTTATATACTATTTTAAATGCAGTGAAATTAGTCAACAACTGCGAGAATGTCGTCCATTTTAACGATAATGAACTCTTCACCGTCCAGCTTAACATTAGTACCGCTGTACTTAGAGATAAGCACCTTGTCGCCCTTATTAACACCCATAGTAACGTCCTTTTTACCAGGGCCTACAGCTATTACCTCTGCGACCTCAGGCTTTTCCTTAGCTGAGCCTGTGAGAATGATACCACTCTTTGTGGTTTCCTCAGCCTCTGTCATCTTAACTACAACTCTGTCCTGCAATGGTTTGATCGCCATGATAAGTTCCTCCTTTTATGATACCTTTTAATATGCTAAATTAGGATCCTTCGTGGTCGCACCTATGTTTTCAGCACTCTCACGATCGGATTGTTAGCACTCAGTCTTTCTGAGTGCTAATTATATTTTAGCACCTTTTTCGCAAAATTCAAGTCATTTAAGGTCATTTATGTGATTTTTGTAGGGTTGCACAATATCTATCAGGCTAAAAATTGGTTTTGGAAGCATATTGTACAATTTATTGTGGGGTATTGCAGGTATGAAATCAGATTTTCGGGTGGGGATAAATGTATTCAATGGAGGTATGCGTATCAACAGCATCCATAATTGTAGGGGACGACGCCCTCGGCGTCCCGATATTCCTCACCCATTGAATTAACAGAGATTATCACAACAATGTCACCCCGAAAATAATTTGGCATCAATGATACAACAATTATGCGTTATTCCTCCGAACGGGACGCCGAGGGCGTCGTCCCCTACAGATTTGTTGCCGTGGGGTTCGTGTTTCAGCCGTTTATATTCGATTTTCAAGCTTCAAACAAGGTGCAGGAAGTGCTTTTCTGTGCGATCAGAACCTCTCATCGTGTTCACCTAACTCACGTTGACAAAATGTTTCCTCATACACTGCTACCTTGCAGGATATTCGATTTGGGATAATATCCTTATACTTATCCCGAAAATCATCACTTTTGTTGCATAAAAAATGCAACAATTGCAGAAATGTTGCCAAATTAAAAGATAAATCATTTGTTTGCACAAGTTTAGTTGTCAGAATTTGTGCAATTATTACACAAAATTATTACAGAATTATTGATGAAAATACGAGAAAAAAATAGTGTGTCTATGCAGTTATCCCACAATTTTAATATATATCAATATATGCAATTTTGATAAAAAACAGTTGACAAACGGGTGCGATTTGGTGTATTATTGTATTGTAATCGTTTAATCGTTAAGATCAAACAATAATATATTCGGAGGTCAAAATTATGGCAGAGTATTTTAAGGATATTCCAAAGATCAAGTATGAGGGTGTAAACTCAACTAATCCCCTCTCTTTTAAGTATTATAACCCAGATGAGGTTGTAATGGGCAAGACTATGAGAGAACAGCTCAAGTTCGCTCTTTCATGGTGGCACACAATGGGTGGCGACGGCACTGATATGTTCGGCTGCGGCACTACTGACAAGACTTGGGGCGAGGCTGCTCCTGAGGCAAGAGCTAAGAAGAAGGTCGATGTTGCTTTCGAGATAATGGACAAGCTTTCTATCGACTATTTCTGCTTCCATGACCGTGACCTTTCTCCTGAGTACGGTGATCTCGGCACCACTAACGCAAAGCTTGCTGAGGTAGTTGACTACATAGCTGAAAAAATGGCTGCTGACCCTACTAAGAAGCTTCTTTGGGGTACTGCTAAGTGCTTCGATCACCCAAGATATATGCATGGTGCAGGCACATCACCTTCTGCTGATGTTTTTGCTTATGCGGCTGCACAGATCAAGAACGCTGTTGACGCTACTATCAAGCTTGGCGGTAAGGGCTACGTTTTCTGGGGCGGAAGAGAAGGCTATGAAACTCTTCTGAACACAAACATGGGTCTGGAGCTTGACAACATGGCAAGACTTATGAAGCTGACTGTTGATTACGCTCGTTCAAAGGGCTACACTGGTGATTTCTACATCGAGCCAAAGCCAAAGGAGCCTACAAAGCATCAGTATGATTTCGATACAGCTACAGTTCTCGGTTTCCTGAGAAAATATGGTCTTGACAAGGACTTCAAAATGAACATCGAGGCTAACCACGCTACACTTGCCCAGCACACTTTCCAGCATGAGCTGAGAGTTGCAAGAGATAACGGTGTATTCGGTTCTATCGACGCTAACCAGGGCGACCCACTGCTCGGTTGGGATACAGACCAGTTCCCTACAAACGCTTATGACGCTACACTTTGTATGTACGAAGTTCTCAAGGCAGGCGGCTTCACAAACGGCGGTCTGAACTTTGACGCTAAGGCAAGAAGAGGCTCATACACAATGGAAGACATTTTCCTGAGCTACATTGCAGGTATGGACACATTTGCACTTGGTCTTAAGGCTGCTGCAAAGATCATTGAGGACGGCAGACTTGACAAGTTCGTTGATGACAGATATGCAAGCTGGACAACAGGCATTGGTGCAGACATCATTGCAGGTAAGGCTGACATGGAGAGCCTTGAGAAGTATGCAGTTGAGAAGGGCGAAGTTACTGACTCACTTTCAAGCGGCAGACAGGAATATCTGGAGAGCGTACTCAATCAGATCATGTTCAATCTTTAAGCAGGGGCGTGCCCCTGCACCCATATCCGCTATCATTCGTGGTAGCGGATTTTTTGTACAAAAAAAGAGCGGAGTTTTTTTGCTCCGCTCTTTGCTTTTTTCATTACTTTTCTTTTCTTGAGAGTTCCTGCAGCTCCTGTTCATACTGTGAGAAGCCCTCAACAGACTTCATAAGCTCGTCCTCAACGTGTTCTTCATGATTATCCTTAAACACAAACTTCAGGAATACCGGTGTGATTATCGTTGTTGCAACCACCATGATGATGATAGGTGCGAAAACCTCGTCGCCCATAAGTCCAAGCTTCTGTCCTTTAGCCGCTACTATAAGTGCGACCTCGCCTCGTGAGATCATACCCATTGCTATCTGCAAGCTTTCCTGATTTGTATACTTACAAACCTTTGCGCCTAGTCCGCAGCCTATTATCTTTGTGACTATTGCCACAGCAAGGAGCAAAACTGTAAACAACACCATTTTGCCGTTCATGTTGATACCGTTCATTGTAAGACCAATGCTTGCAAAGAACACTGGTGAAAGGAACATATACGAAAGTGTTTCAAATCTGTTTGAGATATACTTTACGTCCTTTTCGCTTGAAATTGCAAGACCTGCAACAAATGCGCCTGTGATATCTGCTACGCCGAAAAGCTCTGCTACATACGCCATGAGCAGGCAGAAAACGAAGGAAATGATAACGTGACGTCTAAGGTCTTTTTTATCTCTTTTTCTCCACTTTGTGAATACAACATGGTAAACGACTGTACAGCCGATAGCCACTGCAAAGAACGCTACTATCTTAATAAGAACTGTTGCAACGTGAACGCTTGTATCTGCAAGGCTTGTGATAAGGGTCAATGCGATGATACCAAGGATATCGTCTATGATAGCCGCACCGAGAATGGCATTACCTGCTCTTGTAGAGAGCTTGCCAAGCTCTTTCAGAGTTTCTACTGTGATAGAAACTGATGTTGCAGTAAGCACAACGCCTATGAAGAGATGCTGCAGGAATGGTGAGCAGGCGAGCTTATCGCCCTTGCCTACGCCCATTGCAGCGGCAAGTCCAAGTCCGCCGAACAGTGGTACGATAACGCCAAGAAGAGCGATTATGAATGACGCTTTACCAGTCCTTTTAAGCTCCTTAACGTCTGTTGTAAGTCCTGCGGTGAACATCAGCACGATAACGCCAATTTCTGACAGTTCTGAGATGAACTCAGTTTCTTTTACAACATTAAGAACGGCAGGTCCGAGTATTACACCCGCCAACAACGCACCGACTACCTGCGGCAGTTTCATTTTCTTTGTTACAAGTCCGAGAATTTTGGTCGAAAGCAGTATAAGTGCAATAAACAATATGTAGCTGTATTCTTCCATGATTTTACTTCCTTTCCACGCCGCCATTATATGACGTTAATGCGTAAAAATAACGATCTACAGCATTTTACTCTCTGCAAATCGTCATTGATTTTCCGTATCTTATTATAGCATTATGCCGCACTATAGTCAACAGACAGCACAATTTGTTCACAAAAAAGAGCAACAAAAAAGAGCCGCAAAAGTCGGCTCTTTTTGTGATTATTTTATCAAAGTTTGTTTATACAGCTTTTTTGCCGTTAGGGAATATCTTATCCTCGCAGATACCTGCCATTTTCTCTATAGCAGGCTGTATATCCAGCCACAGACCACAACCGTCGTCCTGACCGCTTGTTTTCCATGCAAACACGCCGTTCCAGCCATTGTTGTAAGCGTCCTCATAAGCTGAGGTGATGTCGAAATCGCTGTCGCTTGCAACGGCCGGGCATTCGCCTATAACGCAAGGCTTTGTACCGTCAAGGCCAAAGTCTGTTGGAGATTCGCTGAAAGGATATCCCCACATTCCCTGCATCCAAGTGTACCAATGAGTTGAATAGAAGTCAACATAGGCAAGGCTCTTGTCATACTTATCACCGCTCAAAACGTCCTGAAGCGCACTGTCGGATATTTTGTTGCCCTGCTGGCTGTCGGAGTTATACTTTATCATACCCATGCCCACGGTTACGAGAACGTCTGAATTTGCATGGATAGCTGCGGCTGCCTTTGCATAATACTGCTCCAGATAGAGCCAATCAAGCTTGCCGCACTCTTCATTTTCAACTATCCAGTCAGGCTCGTTACAAAGGTCCACAGACCAGAAATAGTCGCTCTTGCCATATCTTTGAACGAGAGGAACTATATAGTTATCTACAAACATATCTGTCTTGTCGCTGTCCTGAATGAGCGTTCTCCAAGCCTGATAATTCTGGTTCTGATCCTTGAAGTTATCAAAGGACTGAACTGTTGCCATTATATAGATCTGATACTGCTCTGCAAGATAGAACAGATTGTCAAGATCCTCCCAATGAGCTGTTGTTGCACCGTCAAATGTACCGTCTGCTGAGATAGCCATACCAACGTCGCCGTTGCAGATTATCCAGATCCTTGCGGCATTTACGCCTGAATTGTGAAGCTTCTGGAAATGATCCTGCCAGAACTCAAAATTAAAGCCTCCGCCAAAGTCGTTCCACTTATCCCATGGAGCGTTCACTCCATTGAACCAAAGTTCCTTGTCGCCCACCATGAATTTTGTTCCGTCGATCTTGACTTTCGCTGAGCCGTCGGTCGTTGTTGCATAATCCTTTTCAGGCATTGCAGTTTCCGAAACAACGGCAGAGCTGTTGTTTGATTTGCTTTCAGCCTTTGAGCTTGAGGAATTATCTCCGCAGCCCACGGTCGAAACAAGCATCAGCACTGCAAGTGATGATGCAAGCCACTGTTTAACTTTCATAAAATATACCTTTCCTTTCTTTGGACTAAAGTTTTGAACACATTTGATTATAGCACAATACTGCTCCATTTTCAATAGCAAGATCTGATTTTTTTGCAGATAATATCCTCTAAAATTTTAACATTGTATAATTATATTAGCGTTAATAAATCAGCACTTTTTCATATAGTGATTAAAAATATGAACATTTGAGATTTATACACAAAAAGAATGTACGTTATTTGTTTAATAAGCGTATTCTAATTTGAACAGAGATGTGGTATAATGAAAGACACTGATGAGGTTAATATTTTATATATAAAAGGACGGGAAAGAATGAAATCAGTATCAAAAAGATACCTGAGCTTTATTTTATCTCTTTTAAGGGCAATGACCATATTTACTGGTCTTGACCTTGGGGATATAAATGCGCAGGCATTGTCGGGAGATACTCTCAAAAACGCTGACACGGAAGCCATACTTGAGGATATGGGTCTGGGCTGGAATTTGGGCAACTCTCTTGACGCAACAGGCGGTTCGGGTCTTGACACGGAAACATCGTGGAGCAATCCTAAAACAACTCAGGCTCTTATAGACAAGGTAAAGTCTTTAGGCTTCAACACAGTGAGAGTGCCTGTTTCTTGGGGCAAGCACGTATCGGGTGACAACTACACTATCGACTCAGCATGGCTTGCAAGAGTAAAAGAAGTTGTTGATTACTGCTACAAAAACGATATGTATGTTATTTTGAATATTCATCATGACACAAAGTCTTCTGAAAGCGCTTCGGGAGCAGGATATTATCCAAGGTCTTCTGCATATTCAAGCTCTGAGAAATTTGTTACGAGCGTATGGTCACAGATGTCAGAATATTTCAAGGATTATGACTATCATCTTATATTTGAAACTCTTAACGAGCCTCGGCTTATTGGCACAGGCTGTGAGTGGTGGTTCGACAAGTGGAACATTCCGTCAGAGGTAAAGGACGCTATCGACTGCATTAACAAGCTCAATCAGAAGGCTGTTGACACCATAAGAGACACAGGCTCAAACAACAAGGGCAGACTTATCATGTGTCCTGGTTACGACGCTTCCATAGACGGGGCAACTGTTTCAGGCTTCAAGCTTCCAACAGATATCTCAGGCAACAAAAACCGCATCGCTGTATCAGTTCACGCTTACAGCCCTTACAACTTTGCAATGAATGTTGGTTCAGGCTCGACCTCTGCATATACATCTTCAATAAAGAGTGAGCTTCGGGACCTTTTCAGCACGCTGAAAAGCAATTTCCGTGACAAGGGTATACCTGTTGTTATCGGCGAGTTTGGCTCAACGGACAAGAACAACACTGCTGAGCGTGTAAAGTGGGCAACAGATTACACTGCGCTTGCAAAGAAGAACAACATTCCATGCGTACTGTGGGACAACAATGCTTTTGCAGTATACAACGGAAGCAGCATTGTTCTCAACAGTGAATATCACGGCTACATAAACAGAAAAGACAACACTGTTACAAGCCCTGCAAAGGACGTTATTGAGGCTCTTATGAAGCCTTACGGCAAAAAAGCAGATCTTAACTGCTCTTCAAGCGTTACCATAGTTGCGGGACAGAGCAAGAACATTGGCGCAAGCTCATCAACAAGCGGTGCTGTTCTCACATACAAAAGCACGACTCCGTATATATGCACTGTTGACAAGAACGGAAACGTGACCGCTTTCAAGACAGGCACAGGATATGTTACTGTTACGGCTTCTGCAAATGGTTATGACAGCGTTTCAAAGGACGTTAAGATAGTTGTTTCAAAGAAGAGCCTTAACAACGGACTTCTTACGCTTTCAGAAACAAGCTATGTTTATGACGGCACATACAAAAAGCCTGCGGCTACAGTTACGTTTGGCGGCAAGGTGCTTCAGGAAGGCAAGGATTACACTATCTCATACAGAAACAATCTGAACGTTGGCGTTACAACTGTTATTGCGACAGGCATGGGCGACTACACAGGTTACACATCAAAGAACTTCACTATCACAAAGCGTGCACTGGCAGGCGGAACAGTTTCAGTGGCTTCAAGCGTTTCATTCACGGGAAGCAATATTACTCCGTCAGTTACAGTAAAGGTAGCAGGCAGGACGCTTACAAGCGGCACTGACTACACAGTTTCATACTCAAACAACAAGAACGTTGGCACGTCAAACGTTTATGTATACGGCAAGGGCAACTATTCAGGCTCTCTGAGCGCTAAGTTCGACATTGTTCCTGCAAAACAGCAGATACAGAAGCTTGAAACAAAATACAAGGGCTTCTATATTGATTGGGCGCAGAAAGGTTCTGCAACGGGATATGACGTTGAGTATTCTGTAAAAGCAAACATGAGCGGTGCAGTGTCAAAGCATTTGACAGCAAACAAGCCTGACACGCTGACAGTAAGCGGTCTGTCGGGGGACAAGGTTTACTATGTTCGTGTTCGTTCTTACACAAACGTAAACGGCAAGGTATACTACGGCGCATGGTCTGATATAAAGAGCATAAAGACAGCTAACAACGACATCACAAAGGCTACTGTTTCGGGCATTTCCACAAAGGCGTTCACAGGAAAGGCTATTACACAGAACGTAACTGTAAAGGTGGGAAACACTGTTCTTAAAAACGGCACTGACTACACAGTTTCATACTCAAACAACAAGAACGTTGGCAAGGCTACTGTAAAGATAACAGGCAAGGGCAAGTATGGCGGAGTTATCACAAAGACGTTCAAGATAAATCCTGCAAAGCAGGAGATACAGAAGCTTACGGCTAAGTCAAAGGCATTCTTTGTGGATTGGGCGCAGAAAGGCTCTGCTACCGGATATGAAATTCAGTATGCAACCAACTCAAAGTTCACTGGTGCTAAGAAAGTGACTATAACAAACAACAAGACAGACAAGACCACTGTTTCAAAGCTTTCTGCCAACAAGAAATACTATGTTCGTGTGAGATCTTACACAACTGTAGGTGGCACAAAGTATTACGGCGCTTGGTCGGCTGTTAAGAATGTGACTACTAAGAAATAAGGCTATATTGGCATAATGAAAATACCGACGGCTCGGGTTGAGCGGTCGGTATTTTTTTGCGATATTTTTCAGTTTGTGGGGAAGCTAGGCGGATGAACGTTGTTCGCCACTACATGGGGTCGGGGTTTTATCCGTTGGTGCTTGCCACAAAGAAGTATGTTATGTAGGACAGGACGATAAACGCAGAAGAAAGATAGCTCAGGGTGCTGACTATGGCTTTGCAGGGGGCTTTTTCAGAGCGGTTGCAAAGGTCTGTGAAAAGTCCGATATTTATAAGTCCTATGAGCATACATGGGATTATGTATCTGAAATTCATTGTGCAGATAAAAGGATATCTGATACAGAAGTTATAATAGTTGCCTAAGATAGTGGCATAGACCACTGTGAGCATGAGTTTTTCGGTAAATCTTGCGTTATCGGTCTTTACAAAAAGCACTATGAGCATTGCGATGAACGCTATGACCGCAAGAACCAAGGCTATCCAGAAAAGTGCATATGGCACGAGCATTGCGTTTTCGGGGAAGAACGTTTCGTTTATGCCCTCGCCAAAAATGGAGTTTTTAAGCATTGCTATGGTAGGGTTATACTCTTTATAGCTTTCTCCGCCCCACTGCTCAAAGACTATTTTAATCTGTGAGAAGCTGAAGTCTGTAAGGCGGTGTTTGGCTGTAAGGTCGCCTATATACTGGACGTCGGCATTTGAAAGGCTTGGGACATAGTTTGGTTTTACGCCGAAGCACAGGTAGTTTCTCACGCTCCACCAAAGACCAAGAGGACAGCATATTACACCGAAAAGGCACATTTGACCTAGGCGGTTTGCTATATTCTTACGATTTTGCACAAGCGCCATAAAGAAAAGTATAGCTACGGCAGGGGCGATAAGCCCTACGGATATTTTTGTCATCATGCCAAGACCGATACAGAGGGCGGCTTTGACGATATTCTTTGCGGTCTGTTCTCTATACCATTTCAGCACGCAATATATTGCTCCCACTGTAAAGCACAGCATGAGAGGGTCGTTATTTATTCCCCCTGACATTAGGACAAGGTATGGATACATACAGCACATACCGAACGGTATGGTCAGGGCTTTGCCTTTAAGGTCAAAGAGCCTTAATATCTTATAGACTGTTATTGTTACGGCACAGACATAGAAGAGGGTCAAGGCTTGTATAGCCTCGCACGCCATATAATACTCTATGCCTATGGAAGTGCAGAATTTCAGCCATACTGCACAGATGATATGATGCAGAGGCGGGTGATAATACTGCCAAAGGGTGGTAGGGTCGAAATTCGGCAGGGCGTTGTTATTATAGATATACTCTATATAGCCTGCGTGACCGCCCTCGCCGCCGAAATACCACACGTCATTTTGTCTTGTATAGATATCTGACATAAAGACATAGGAATAGCGCAGGACAAAGCCTGCTCCTGCCAAGGCAAGGCAGGTGACACGGTCGTGGAACTTTTTATCGTTATTGAGCAACGCGACATACATAACAAGCACGACGCAAAGTCCTGCAAAGCAGATAAAAGCCGCTTTATACTGGGTATGTACGAAATAATTCACTGCCGCAAGGGTCAAAAGGGTCTTGCCTGCAAAGGTCAAAACTGAGCCTGCGGTATGCTTTCCGCTGTCATCGAGCTGTTTCAAAAACCGTCTGAGGTAGAAAAACTCTATTATCATGAAAACGCCACACACAATGACGCCGTTTAAAAACTTGTAGCTATAGCTTCCAAAGCCTGTGAGTGCAAGGCATATGAACGCTGCAACTATATAAGGGTGACGGCTGAGGGTGCGGAAGTTCGCCTCAAGCCGTCTGTCGCTTATGGCTCTTCTGTTCATGTCTTTCCGCAGGGACAGAAGAAGTCCACCTTTCTTTTTGTTCATATTAGTTTCCAGATTTTTCTTCGTGATATTCTTTTTCTGTATTTACGTTCCAAATATCTTTTCTGCTCTTTTTGCCGGTCTTTATAGCTTCGGCTGTTTCCATGGCGGTGAGCATTGAATGGTCCATATTATTATATCTATGCTGACCGTTTCTGCCAACGCAATAGAGGTTCGGGAAAGTATCGAGGAACTTTATCATGGTATCGAAATGCTTATATGTATCAAAATAAGCAGGATATGCTTTCTTGACCTTTTCTCTATGGGAATCGAGCACTTCGTTTTCGGAGATAACTCCCATTTTAACAAGCTCGGCAGTGGCGAACTTCACGCAATCCTCATCGGACATATTCCAGAAATCGTCCCCCTCGGCACAGAAATACTCAAGGCCTATCCAAACTGTATCCTCAGGCTTTTCCACCATATAAGGCGACCAGTTGTTGAATATCTGTATTCTGCCAAGCTTTACGCCCTTATCCTGAACGTATATCCAGCAATCAGGAACGATATTGCCGAGAGTTGTTTTATTTGTTTCATTTTTAAGGTTGAGCTTATTGACCAGCAGACCAACGGTAACAAAGTCACGGTATGGCAGACCCTTGGCTATCTTTATGACGGTATCGCAAGGCTTTGTGCCGTCCATGCCGAGGATAAGGTCTTTGACAGGCATTGAGGAGATAAAGATATCACCTGTGAAGGTCTTTTCGCCCTCAGCGGTATCGCAGACAACGGAGGTGACTTTCCTGCCCTCGCACATTATTTTCTTTACCTGACAGCCTGTGAGTATTTTTCCCCCAAGCTCTTTTACTTTCTCAGCGGCGGTCTCCCAAAGCTGACCTGGGCCGTATTTTGGATACCAGAACTGTTCGATAAGGGAGGTTTCCACCTCGTCCTTATTCTTTGTGCCGAACACCTTTTTGAACATATCTTTCAAAAGGGCTGTGATAGAGAGGCCTTTTACACGCTGTGAGCCCCAATCTGCGGATATCTCGCTTGGGTGTCTGCCCCAGAGCTTTTCGGTATAGCCCTCAAAGAACATAGAATAGAGGACTTTTCCGAAACGGTTTATATAGAAGTTCTCAAGGTTTGTTTCAGGCTTTTTGAACACGCACGCCCACAGGTAGCTAAAGCCTGCTTTCATGGTGGTGACAAAGCCCATGTTCTTTATGGTTTCGGGCTTCATTGAGATAGGGTAGTCGAAGAAGTGCTTGTTGTAATAAATTCTCGACACTCTGTCACGGACGAGCATTACATTATCCTCAGTTTCAGGGTCGGGGCCGTTTTCGGCAAGTGGCTTTTCGTGGCCTAGCTTTTTATCGTCATAGGCAGGCTTGCCCTGCAAAGGCATAAGGTTTGCCCACCAATCCATGACCTGCTGATTTTTGGAGAAAAATCTGTGTCCGCCTATATCCATGCGGTTGCCGTTATATCTCACTGTCTGTGATATTCCGCCCATCGCCTGCGAGCCTTCAAGTATGGTCACGTCATAGTCACCGCCGTTTTTAAGAAGCTCTATTGCCGCAGTCAGACCGGCTGGGCCTGCGCCTATAATAATTACCTTTTCCATGTGTTATCCTCTCCTGTTTAGTCTTTATTTTTATCAAATATAATAAATTTTCTGCCTGCAAAGTTCCATATGAAAACTATCACTGTGGAAACAAGTTTGCCCACAAGATAATATTTATCCTGTGGGAGAAGCGTGCCGAATATGAGCTTTGAAGCAAGGATATCCTTGAAAAACCATATTATTGCGGCGTTTATTCCAAGTCCCACAACGCCCACGGCGGCAAATGCCGCAAACTCTGCAAGGCGGTTTTTTATCTTTGACTTTTTGAATATCCAAAACGTACTCAGAACATAATTCACCAAAAGCCCTGCCACGAAAGAGATAGTCGCAGCAATGACAGGGTCGAAGCGGCAAAGCTCCACAAGTGCGGTCATAATGCCGTAATCCACCACAAAGGCAAAGCCGCCCACAAAGACGTATCTGAAAAACTGTATGAATGTATTATCGGTATCACCCGAAAAAAGCTGTTTTATCTTCATTTTCACGTTCCGTTCCTAATATGCTGACACATATAAATGCGTTCACAGGGGCAAAAAGTTGCACACAGGTGGTTACTGCGGCTCAACTTCTCCCTTTCGCACAAATATACGTTCTGCTTTTTGTACACATTGTTAGAAACACATAGTTCACAAAGCATCAATTAATATTATACAACTTTTATGTCGTTTCGTCAAGCAAAATTATGCAAAAAATAAAAAACGGACGGTTTTATCCGTCCTCTAAGCCTGTCGAAAAACACTCAAATAACGGGCGAACGCTGTTCGCCCCTACATACAAACAGCGTATTTTCGCCATTTGTAGGGGACGGCGCCCTCGACGTCCCACTTGTTTCAGACTTTTTCAACAAGCTAAAAGGACGGTTTTATCCGTCCTCTAAGTTTTTTCAGACCCATTACAGATCATATTCTGTTATGAGGTTTAAGTCTTTTATCCTCATACATATATTTATCTGCGATGTGCATAACGTCGTCAAACCAGAAATTTTCTACCGGAGCAATGGCTGCGCCCACGCTTACTGAGAGGACATAGGATTTTCCGCAGTGTCTGTTCAGCTCTGCCATTTTATCCTTTATCTCCTCCTTGACCTGCTCGGAAAGGTCTGTATCAACGATAGCGAAAAGGGCAAGCTCATCTCCGCCAAATCTGCCGCAAACTTTATTTTCTATGCTCACGCTGTCGATAGCGTTTGCGGCGGCTCTTATGGCATAGTCGCCTGCTTCGTGTCCGAAATTATCGTTTATATACTTTAATCCATCAACGTCCACTGAAACCACCAATGCAAGCTGGTCGTTTCTTCGTGGGAGAGTTTCAAGGGCATTATAAAAGCCAGTACGGTTATAAAGCCCTGTTAGCATATCGTGACGGTACATTTCTTCGATATGCTTTGTCATATACTTCTGATAGGTGACGCTTCGGAAGCTGCCCAAGGCGGTATTTAGGGAATTTACATAGAGTGGTATTTTAAAATACTCGTTGAGCATGACAGGAAAATAGAAGCAGGCATAGCCAAGTGGTATGCCGATATAGGCAAGTGCGGAGAATATGAGGGGAACTTTATAGTCCATTATATTCTCTATATCGGGAATGATGTTGGTGCGGTCAAAAGGCTGTGGGATATTTCTATCTTCCACGGCACGGCTCCGCAAAAGTATCATTTTATCGCTAAAAAGCGGTTCTCTATCGCTTATTACACCAGGGGCTTTACGTTCGTCAAAGAAATCGCCGTTCACCACAACAGCCACATCGCCAAAATTATACTCCTTCAGCAGTGTAGCAAGAGTCTTAGGAGTTTCACAATTCATGATATTCACTGCAAGCTCATAGAGGACACGCTCCTCGTCCTGATAGCGGTTCATTCTGTCTCTGAGTATTCTGATATACTCCCCTGTATTTATCTGCTCGACTGATGGTTTACATCCGCAGGAATTTTCAACGGACAGATCATAGTCTACTGTATATATCTTTTCGGGCTTTTCACCAGCCAAAGCTTTACTTATAACATCAATGATGGTTTTAGCGGTATCATCATAGCTACAGCCGCTTGTTGTAAGCATAGGAGTGCAAAAATTAGCTTCTTCTGAGCCGTCAAAGCCTGTTACGATAATATCCTCCGGGATCTTATAGCCCCTTCTTTGAAACTCAGCCCCTGCGGCTATAGCCATCATATCGTTTGCACAGATGATCGCTCTTGGGACTTTATTTTTTTCTATCATATCGTCCACTGCTTTCAAAGCAGGAACAGACCAATAGTCACCGTAATAAAAGACATCATTTCTGAATGGGATATCATACTCCTCGAGTAGCTTTCTGAAAACTGCTATACGCTCTTCTGAATTTTCTTCGTCTTTTCTGCCTGCGATAAAGCCTATATCTCTTACACCATGCTGTTCTATCACATGGCGAACCACTTGCTCAAAGCCTTTTGCATAGCCGAATTTGATGCTTATGCAATCGTCATGCTCTACGCCGACCGATATAACAGGCTTACCATATTCGGCGGCGTCCATTCTGATTTTTGTCATTACATTCTCAGCATACACACCCTCTTCAAAGGTCACGACGGCATCTGTTATATTATAATCAATAAGGTCAAACACAGACTGCTCGCCTTTTTCAGACAGAGTCTTCCAATAAAGGTCTGAGCAGGTGTGATATACAAACAGCCTGTAATCGTTTTCAACAGCAAAATTATTAAGAGCCCGTATGATTCTATAATTACGCTCATCATAGACTTTACACATACAGACCGCAATTATTTTGATGTTACCGATCATACAGCACAGCTCCTTTCCTATAAATTCAAACACAGTGTTATTATAACATGATTTAATGAATAAATCAAGAGAAAATCAGACGATTTTTAAGAAATTAAGACATAGTTTCGCACACTTGATTAAATAATTAAAGAAAAGGAGCAGGCTGTTAATCCAGTCTGCTCACATCGTTCCATGACCTTACACGCTGATAAGACATTTTATGCTGTTGGAGATACTCGTCGGTATTTTCGGGAGGGCTGGCGATATCCTGTGGTTTATCGCTTGTAAAGATATCCTCATAATCGTTAGTTATGACCTTATCGCCCTTTTGGTTATCGAGCAATTTTTGCAGGTTTTCGGTCATTTTATCACGGGTAAGCCCCTCGAAGTCTATACGCTCTTTTCTGCCGTCGAAGGGAAAGTTGGGGAGTTTACGCATGAAATTAAGGTCAGACACAGTTTTTGCGGTGATGACAGCGGCCACTATAAGGTAGGCGAGCATAACGAAAGTATCGCCTGACACGCTGTCAAAAAGGGCGAATTTCAGACACATATACAGTATCATAACAGCAGGGGAGGCGGCTATCAATTTAGTTGTATCCGCCATGAGCAAAGCACCGCAGGCGGCAAACGCCGCATAGTTAAAAAAGGCATTTGAGCTTGCATCAAAAAATGCGAACATCGCACTTTCCGCCGCAAAATAATTCGCCCATCCTATCATTCCGTATATTATAACCGCAGGAATAAGCAACGCAAAGGTAAAAGCTGCAAATCGCCGCTGCCTTTTTATAAGCCTGCGGAAATGCCTGCGAAGAGTTTCGTCAGGCAGTGTTTTATAGTCGGCTCTCAGATCAAACATTTCCATGTTATGTCACCTCCTGAATTTATTATAGCATTGGGGGAGGGGATTGTCAAATGGTTTCTGTGGGTGTTAACACAAACCATGTAAGGGAGCGGCGCAATTTCTGCTTTGCAGAAATACGACGTCCCATTATTTCTCGCACGTCACCATTTGTGTTTTTTCACAACAACCCCGAATAACCACACAACGCATTTGTAGGGGACGGCGCCCTCGACGTCCCGACCCCTCGACAGCCTTTGTCCCCCTGCATGGCTTGTGAAAAAAATACAAACCTCACTCCTTCGAGCGGGCTGTCGAGGGCGCCAGCCCCTACAATGCTGAAATTGCATAATTTCAGAACACAGGCGAACAATGTTCGCCCCTACATCTCATTCGGGCAAGTTCCTTCCGCCGCAAAATCGCTCCGCTCTTTGCGGATTTTACTCTGTACTGGAGGATAGTAAAGCGGTGCAGAGTTCACCACTCCGACTCAACCTTTATATAAAAATAAAATTAGAAATTCTTCTTTCACCACTCTGCACCGCTTGGTAGGCTTGCGCCTATTGAGGCTCTGCCTCAAACTCCGACAGGGCTTTGCCCTGTACCCACAATGGGTTTCACCCCTTGACCCTGACCAGGGACGTGTCCCTGGACCTTTTGCTCGCTTCGCTCGGTGTTGGGTACTCTACTTTGTGCGGCACTGTCATTCCTCACTCCTCACTCCTCACTTAACTTCGCTCCTCACTTAACTCCGCTCCTCATTTAGCCTCGCCCCTGATTTATTCAAATGTAATCGTTTTATGCCTATTGCATTAATTTGCTTTTTGTTGTATAATATATCTGTTAATATATACAGCCATTTGGCAAAATCAAGATAAGAAAGGACCTTATTACTATGAAGAAATTCCTTGCGGCGGCTCTTGCTCTTTGCATGACAAGCGCTGCTCTCACAAGCTGCGGTGATTCAAACAGCTCTTCTGCTGCTGACTCAAACTCCGCTGCGGCAAACTCTCAGGCTTCCGATTCAAGTGCGGCTGATACCGAAAGTGTTTCAGACAAGCTTCTTGCTGAATACCCTGCATCTACGGAAAAGATAGATGTTAAAAACGGTGCTACTGAGAACATGATCGCCAGAAGCGTTATCAACGAGGGCGACACTTCCCGTCTTGCGGCTAAGCTCGACTACGCTCTGCAAAATCCTAAGGAGACAACAAAGATCTGTTTCATCGGCGACTCTATCACGGCAGGTTCGGGTGCTAACTCCTCAACTAATCAGTATGTAAACCAGTTCAAGAGCTGGTGGGAGGAAAACATAAGCTTCTATGTTGATGTTACTAATGCCGGTATCGGTGCAACTGACTCATACATAGGTGTTCACAGGGCACAGCGTGACGCTTTGGAGGCTAAGCCTGACATTATCGTTATCGAGTTTATCAATGACGCTGATGATGAATTTTATGAGTCCTGCATGGACAGCCTTGTAAGAATGTGTCTTGAGCAGGACAACAATCCTGCAGTTATGATACTTGAGCCTTCAACTGAGGGGGGCACATCTCCACAGGCTGCACATCTCAAGGTAGCACAGGCTTACAACATTCCTATGATTTCTTATCATGACGCTGTTATGCCTGAGATAGAGGCTGGCAACTTCACATGGGCTGACATTTCACCTGACAACGTTCACCCTAATGATGACGGACACATTATAATGGCTTCACTGCTCACAAAATTCGTTGGCAACATAAAGGACAATATTGACAGCGTTGACAAGGAAGCGAAGGCATTTGACACAAGCACTGCTGCACCGACGGGCGATGTATTCGCTGACGCTACTATCGGAAGCCGTCAGACAGAGGACATTGTAAAGACAACTGATGAGGGAACATTCACAGATGTTACAACATTCCAGAAGTTCACAGACGGTTGGGGAACGACAACAGGCGGCACTATCAAGTTTGAGATAACTGCAAAGAACATTGGTATGATATACTACATGACAGTTGACGGCAAGTCCGGCGTGGCTGCGGTAAAGGTCGATGGCGAGGACGTTGCGACTATCAACGCTGACTTCACAAGCGGCTGGGGCAACTATGCTAAGGCACAGCAGATATACTCATCTGACGAGGTGGCTACTCACACTGTTGAGGTAACTGTCGTTGATGACACAAAGCCTAACTTCCAGATACTTAACTGGCTTATTTCATAAGGATCTATAATAATATTTTGGCGGATACGAGAGTTCGTATCCGCCGATTTTTGTTTTCATTTATGTTATATGAATTAAATAGGACACAAAATATTTAGTGAAAACTAAGCAGCCAGCTTAACAAAAACGAAAATAGATATGATATAATAAATATGCTGAAAGAAACAAACACAGCGATAACTTATTGATCCCCTTAATAAGACTTCTCCCGACAGGTTTTCCGACTGTCGGGAGTTTTTTTGCATATTAGTTTTCTTTTTGTTCTGTGATAATATCCGAAAGCTTATTTATCAGATCTTCAGGCACGTTGTAGTAACACTTATTTATCTTTACGTTATACGCATCTGCCGTCGTTTGTCTGACAATTATGCTATATTCTTTACCGTCTGATACTTTCCACTGAGCAGTACCCTTTGAAAGCATTCCATTTTTTGCTGTATTTTCATCGACCGCATAGCTTAAACTTTCGTTGAGGAGCTGGCGAAATTCTGTTATAGCCGTTTCATCTGTTATATCCCAGTTTTTCCCCTTTGCATATGGGTCGCCATACTCGGCAGACACGCCAAAGCCATTTATATTGCTGAAATCAAGTTCTGTGATACTATCATTGTCCACCGAAGCTTCACTTTGTTCAGTGCTTTCACCGAGCACAACAGAGCTGTTTGCAGGCGTTGGGGCGGCACTGCTTTCTGTGGTATTTCCGCAGGCTGTCATTACAGCTATTCCTGACAAAGTGAAAATAAATAATATTTTATATTTCGTTTTGTTCATAATATCGCCTCCATAACAGTTTATTTACATTTTGTAAGATATACTATGCCATCACAATAGTTGCTGTTAATCACTACATTATCATTACCCCAGCCATCATTTACTATATACCATTTATAGATAATCTTATTACCATTATATCGTAGTTTTGTCCCATATGCTACAACCCAATGGCCTTTATAAATAGGGTGATTTGCCAGACCCGCAATTACTGGAGTATTTAACGCATTCACATTGTAATATGTCATTCCCCAATAATCACCCGAACGTCGTGTAACTGTTTCAAGCGATGTTAATGACGTAACTTGTTTATACGCTTTTTCTATGCCAGAAGTTAATTCTTCATAATTAGTTCCAATTTTTTGGGGTTCAATTATTTTTCTTAAAGTTTCAAAGGCTTTTTGGGGATCGTTAGCATATGCAGATTTCAAATAATCATGAGACACATAATCATAATAATAGAATAACAGAATAGTCGTAGCTAAAGAACCACAAGCGTTTAAATCGCCTCCATTGTAATTTAAAAGTCTCGTTTTTCCCTTTACTGTCCATGAAACATCTCTAATATTTGAGGTTGAACTGAATGTCTGAATAGAATATTCGGACGATTCTATTGGCTCAAAATCAAAATCACTGACATTATTACCAGTAGTGATATCAAAGAACTCACCATTTTCTTCTGTCACATATTCTAACGGACCGCCATAATAGACAATATCGTCATAATTTGCATATGGTGACTCTGCTGTTGGACTATACTCTATAATGCAATCATTTACATCATAGATGATATATCCATTCTCACAGTCTAAACAAGTTGCCACTTGTTCATTTTCCTGATTAAGTAGCTGGTGTCTGTTCACAATATCGCCCATGTTATCATTCTCAATGGTGTATTGAATCATACTAGGCACAGAATAGTAGCTTTCATTTGAGTAAGCTAACACATCAGTTGACATTGTTCCCATGATAGCAAAAGCTAATACTGTTGATATAATTTTTTTCATAATATCGCCTCCTGTAATAATTATACTCGAATTGGATAATTACTACAATTGACAATTTTAACATATTACTTGTTTATGTTTTGTACAATTTACTAAATAAATCTAAATGTTATTAAAAATCGGCAGCAGGCACATGATAGCGTCTGCTGCCGATAGTTTTATATTGTTTTAAGCATTAAAGCAATTATCCAAGAACAACAACGATGTTTGTCTGCTCTGTCATCTTGCACTCGCACACGAAGTTGCCCTCAACTGCTTCGCCGTTGACTGTCATAGACTTTACGCCGCTCTGAACGTGGTCTGGGTTCTGAATGTCGATAGAAAGGTGCTTGCCACGGAAGTTCTTTTCGATCTTGAAGCCGTCCCATGTGTGTGGGATAGATGGGCTTATTACAAGTCCGTCTGCGTTTGGTCTCATACCGCAGATACCCTCTACGCAGCCTACCATTACTGTTGAGCCTGTACCTGTCAGCCAATGAACGTGTGAACGTCCTGCATATGGTGAACGTGTTGACTCTGTAAACTGACCGTGAACGTATGGCTCAAGTATTCTTACTTCTGCCTTATCGTTCATGTTAGCAGGTGAGGACTCGAGGAAGTACTCGAATGCTCTGTCACCGTGACCGAGAAGTGACTCTGCAAGGATAGCCCAGCCCTGTGTCTGTGAGAAGATACCACCGTTCTCCTTTGTATCAGGGTTAAAGATGTGCATGAGAGCACCGTCAAAGTAATGATCTACATAAGGTGGCTCCATGATCTTTACGCCAAATGGAGTATTGAGTATCTCGTGTACCTTTTCCATAGCAGTTTCAGCCTGCTTATCAGATGCGAAGCCTGAGATAACTGACCAAGACTGTGGGTTGAGCCACATTGAAGCCTCTGGATCCTTCTTAGCGCCAACGATCTCGCCGTTCTCTCTGTAGCCTCTGATAAATCTATCCTCGTCCCAGCAAGCTTCAAGGCTCTTGCCGAGTTCAGGCTGTACCTTATCGATATAAGCAGCGTACTCATTATCGCCTCTGTCAAGAGCATAGCCCTTGATGATGCTCATTGCATAGTAGAGCTGGAATGCAACGAATGTTGACTCACCCTTCTTGCCAAGTCTGAGGCAGTCGTTCCAGTCAGCATAAAGACCTGCTGGCATTGTATGAGCGCCAAGTCTTTCCATTGAGAAGTTGATAGCTCTCTTAAGATGCTCGTAAACTGTATCCTCACCGCCGTTTGCGTATACGATAACCTCATCGAGGAACGCCTTGTTTCCGCTCTCACCGATATACTTATTAACTGTTGGGAAGAGCCAGAGAGCGTCGTCTGCTCTGTAGCATGGGTGACCTGTTTCCTTAGCGTAGATAGAGTTCTCATCGTTCTCGTCTGGGCAAGTTTCATGGCCTGCCTTGTGGTCGAACTTAACAAGTGGAAGTCCGCCGCCGTTATCTACCTGTGCAGAGATCATAAATCTGATCTTTTCAGCAGCAAGCTCAGGATTGATATGGATAATACCCTGGATATCCTGAACTGTATCTCTATAGCCATAGCCGTTTCTCAGACCGCAATAGATGAATGACGCAGCTCTTGACCAGATAAATGTGATGAAGCACTGATAAGCGTTCCATACGTTTACCATGTTATTGAACTCGTCAGAAGGAGTTTCGATCTGGAAGTTATTGAGCTGACCATGCCAATAAGCGATAAGCTCCTTTACCTCAGCGTCTACCTTGCCAGGCTCGTTATATGCAGCGAGTATCTCGTCTGCTACCTTTGGATTCTTCTGACCAACAACATAGATTATCTCCTTTGTTTCGCCAGGAGCAAGGATAATGTCAGACTGAAGAGCGCCACAAGCGTTTGAGTTATAGTTGAGCTTGTTATCGCAGAAGCCTCTTTCAACTGCAACAGGGTTGCCGTATGTTCTGTAAGAGCCGATAAAGCTGTCCAGATTACCGTTATAAGCGGAAACAGGAGCGCCAACTACGCCGAAAAATCTTTCTCTCCAGTTAGAGCCGTTCTCGTCCTTACCGCTGTTCTCATTGATATGCTGAACGATCTTATTGCCTTCAAAGCTTGTTCTTGTGATGAACAGTGTATACTGGAGGTTTACCTGATCCTGCTCGTAGTTGTTCTCATTTGTGAACTCTACAAAGCCGAATGTTGAAAGGTTTCTGTATCTGTCAGAGTTATTTGTGATCTTAGTTCTCCATACCTCATATGTTTTGTTCAGAGGAACATAATATGTAAGCTCGGAGTGGATATCTGCATAGTCAGACTTGATAGTTGTATAAGCTGTACCATGATGGCACTCTGTCTTATACTGATCAAGAGGCTTTCCTACAGGCTGCCATGTGCATGACCAATAATCCTTGGCGTCGTTATCTCTGATATAGATATATCTGCCAGGAAGACCGATATTTGAGTTGAAACGATAACGGATTATTCTTCCGTTAGCACCGCTCTTTACAAAGCTGTATCCGCCGCCGTTGTTGGATACGATAGCACCGTACTCTGGTGAGCCGAGATAGTTAGCCCAAGGTGCAGGTGTGTCAGGTCTTGTGATGACGTATTCCTTGTGTTCAAGGTCAAAATAACCATACTGCATATTTTTTATACGCTCCTTTTCAATATTTTAAAGTTGTAAACGTTTCACCAAAATAGCGTAAACGTTTCCCTCATAGATCCCGTCATTATTCATAACGCTTATATTATTTTAGCATACTTCCGATAGCTTTACAAGGGGGTAAAGCCAAAAAAATGGGCGTATTTTCAAAAAACTTTTTCGGGATTGTAGACTTTTGAAACTTAAACGTTTGAAAATCGTCATGCTTTTTGTCATTGTCCAAAACGCACTAATAACTGATAATTATTTATATATATTGGATATTGACAGCAGTGCCGAAAATATGGTATATTGTGTATATAATAAATTATAGGAGGTTTACCATTATGAACATTAAAGGAAGAGTTTTAGCTATGGTTTCTGCTTGTGTTGTGATTTTCTCACAAAGTTCAATCGCAACGTTTGCTCTTGATAACCAGGAGGTTCTTACATTACCAACTTCTGTTTCAGATTTAACCAGCGCTGAAAACATGGGACAAGTGGTTAAAATTCACAACTTACATGGAGCAGATGAAGGAACCATTGCTTTCTGCGCTGAAATGGAGTCGGGATATGTGATATATGATTTGTCAGGAAATACAATAGAGTATAGTCCTACATCATCATCTCCATATAGCGACTTACAAGGCGATTTATATTATGCTGGTCCACTTGAATACTTGACTAAAACAAGCACTGATTACAAAAATTTGCGAACAGGTGAGATTTTAACAGACGAGCAATTCAACGAAGTTACTGAAAGTTTTACTAATGAGAGCATAAAACTTTCATCAACTAATTTTATGAATTCAAGTGCTTCCAGGGCTAATTCAGGATTTCGCACAGCAGTTTCAAAAGTATCTGGAACACCTAGAAAACTAAACTACAACACATCTAATCAATGTGGGGCGTTAGCAGCTGTTATCAACTTATGCTATATTGATGACTACAAAGACAACAATTGTTTGAGCAATTCTTATTCTAATAATCCCAAAAGTCTTTTCAACACCCTTAACAATTATATTCCGAGAGAAACAGACCGGAATGGAATAATAAATGGACTTAGCAACGCAAAAAAAGATAAAATATGTAGTTTTACTTCATCGCCTGACGCTTACTATGGCGGTGATTCATGGGGATTTTGTTTTTACAGGATACTCACGTCAAATTCTCCAACCATATTACTTATTATAAAGCATCCGAATTATGGTGGAGCAAAGGGGAGAAATCATTGGGTACTAACATATGGCATTGTTCAATGCTTCGATAATAATAATAAATTAGTTGATAAATATTTTATTGTTAACGATGGGTATGGAAAAAATGATATACGAATCCATTACACATATCAGGACGACTGTGTTTACATTTAAGGGTAGGTGACAAAACATGAAAAAGACAGTTTATTTGGTTTTAGCGCTCTCACTGCTTCTTTGCTCATGCTCACAGACAACAGACAATGATAACAAAAGCAAGGTCAATGACAGCAGTACAGTTGTGACAACAGCTTCTACAACAATGACAACTACCACAACTTCATCATCAAAGGTCGATGAAAATGCTGAAATTTCGGCATATTATATTCATCACTGGTATGGAGAAGAGCCATATGAGATAACAGACAAGGACACTATCCACAAGATAACTGCGTGGATAGAGAATGCTAAATCGGTATGCAAGGATTATCCTTACATTGACGGCTTAGAATACGGTGGCGCAGACGCTTATGGAATCTCTCTCGAAAAGGATGAATCAAGTGATGCGTATGAGAGCATTTGTGTTATCGATGTTTCACAGTATTCGTGGGACACCTCAGGCGGTATGCACTCTGAAAGTAAAATATGCAATTTTAGCATAAAAGATGATACAGGCGAATTTCAGGATTACAATTTGCCAAAGGAAATGATAGATGAAATAATGTCCCTTATAACAAGACCTAATGTTGAATAGCATACAACACATACAAAACCGGCGTGTATCTTCGTGATACACGCCGGTCGTTTCTATTATGTTTTTATGATACCTTGAGCCATGCACAAGCAAAATCAAGTGCCTCATAAAGGCTTGACTTTTCTGCTACCTTAACGATCTGCTCATTCGGTGGCAGTGTGATGTCTGTTGCAACTTTTCTTATTCTTACCTTATTTGCAACGTCGATACCGCCGACCTTTTCTGTAGAAAGTATTTCTATCATGACTACGAACTCGTCATACATATTTCCAAAATAGATATTATTCCCTTTTCTCACCAGTGGAACGCCCTTATAGGTGAAAAAAGCTTTCTTTTCTTCTGCCATTTATCTCTCCGCCTTTCTCATAATATATTTCTCTTTTTGTTTACTATTTTATTATACCATACTTTTCTCATAATTAAAAGAGCTTTTGACAACTTTTTTGCGCAGGTTTTCAGCCTTGCTTTATGTGGGATACATATTGTATCACATATTCTTTGTGAAAGCTGTCGAAACAAGACCGTAGGGGCGAACGCTGTTCGCCCATCAGATCATATGCTTAGCATGGGATATGCGTTTTAATAGTTATCGTCCACAGCCTCGCCTTTAAGAAGTCTGTCCATATTTGCAACGAACGTATCTACCCAAGTTGACTGTATTCTGAATGAGGTTTCACCATTTAGCTTGACTACAGAACGTCTTGAAGAATCCTTATAAATCTCCATAACGTCCTTTTTGCCGTCCTTGCGGTCGAATGTTACAGTCAGATAGCTTTCGCCCTCAGGGTCTGTGAAGTATATCTCATTTGTCGGGCAACCCATAAGATACTGATAGAAGGTCTTAAAGTTGTCAACGTCAAGCTCCTTGCCGTCTGTTGTGACCTTTGTTACCTGTGCGGTAGTTTTGCCGTCAGAATCTGTATCCGTGCTTGCGCCTGAGCTTTCCACCTCATAAACGGTCTTTTTACCATTATAGACTACCTCAACGTTCTTAAGGTCAACAAGGTAGTTTGAAGTCATAAGGCTTGTGATAACGTCCTCTGCTTTGATCGTTGCCCATGGGAGGTTATCGGCTGAAACGAGGTATATAGCGTCAACGCCCTTTACGCCCTCAAAGTAGCAATAATATGCAGACACTGTATCTGTTGTTTCACTGCTGTCGCCTGCGGTAGCATAGACAGGGTCGCCTATTTTAAGGGTATAGTCATAGCCGTCTCCCGAGAGTCTTACTGTTGCGAACGGGTCGGAAAGTCCATGCTCCTTCATTGCAGTTTCATCAGGTGCGATGACCTCACAGCTCTGTGCTGTAAGTCCCCACATACCATGGGTAGTTGCTGAAGAATTTGTGATGTTCAGGTATGAGAAGATAGGCTCTGTCATTACCTGACCTGAAAGTCCCTCTATCTCGTTCGGGTTATTTTCAAACGCCATTTCATAGTCCAGATCTTTTCTTGTAACTGTTTCCTTGCCATAGTCAGGCCAATCGTCGTCAGCCGGCTTTGTGAGCAAAGTAAGGTTCGCATATGCGGTCACTGGATCTGTATAGTATGAAAGCTTTGTTCCCATTACCATATAGACGGTCTTTTCATCGTCAAGGCTCACATATCTGTATCTTTCGTTGCTTGGTGAAACAGAGCCTACATGAAGGGTAGTGGCAGTGCCGTCGCTGTATTCAACTGTGAGATCTGCTGTGGGCTTATCAAGACCGTATTTTGACATATCCTCAACGTTTTCTTCAACGAGCTTTTTCGCCTTGAAGCCGTCAAGATTCGATATCATGGAAGCTTCTGCGTTGGCATTTGCATTGAGAGTGCCAAGCTCAGGTATGCTCCATGTGGATTTACCTGACTCGGACTTATTAACAGAATACTCGCCATGTTCGTTTGAAACCTTTACGCTTGTTATATCGTCGCTTGACTTTGTAAGGATAACAACGCTCTCGTCCTGACTTGAAACTGCCGCTGTTGACGATGAGCTGGAGTCTGCGTCTGATTTGCCTGAGGTGGAGTTGAGAAACGCCATTACTCCCACCAGACAAGCGGCTGTGACTCCGCAGATAATGATACCCTGCAATTTACCATTCATTTGTGATTACCTCTGTGTTTTACTTATTCTTTCTTCTTGCCCAGATAACGATACCCACTATAAGAACTACAACAGGTACGCCAAGGCAGAATGTCCATTTAAGAACTGTTTTCTGCTGCTGAGTGATATCGAAAACATTGCCTGTGATAGTTTTTGGTGTGATAGTGATACCTGCGGTCTTTCCGGTAAGGCCGTTTATAACGCTTATGAAATACTCGCTGTTCTGATACTGTGAATACTGCAAGTAGGTATCAGACAGCATACCCTCTGAACCTACTGCGATAACATTGCTATAGAGAGTTTTGTTATCGTCTGTAAATTTTGCCTTTGAGCCGACAGCCATATAATTCTGCTGACCCTTTACCAGAGCATCGCCTATATTCACCTGACCTGTGGTCTGTGATATATCAACATTTGCGGTATAGGCAGAATCTGAGGACTTGAGGTAGGCGTCTGTGGACACCATATCCTGCTCGTCAAAGAGTGTGTTTACAGGACGGCAGAGTGCTGAAAGGATAGCCGGGTTCTCTGTAGAAACGTCCTGAGTGAAGTTATCGGACACATCTGACGCAACTGTTACGCAAGGTGAGTTATAATACTTGCCTGAGTCGCTTTCGCAGATAACGCCCTTTCCGACAGAAAGTCCATACTCTGACAGGAACTCATCAAGATTCGGGGTGTCCTCCTGACCGTAAGAAGCGATATAGAGGAGCTGTTTGCCAAGATTTCCGTCATTATTGAGGAAGTCGCTGACCTTTTTGATATCCTCCTCCAGATAGTCAGTCTTAGGAGCAGGGATAACCACAACGTCTGTATCGGCAGGGATATCCTGGGAGGTTATATCCACTGTGTTCACGTTATAGCCGTTAGCTGTAAGAAGCGTCTGGAAATATGTGAGCTGTGTAAGCTCGCTTCTGCCTGTGAGGACAGTAACATAGACAGGGTTAGGGTCTGTTACTGTCATAAGTGCAGAAGTGAAAGCCTGCTCTGCGTTTGAGGACTCAACATAGCTGCCGTAATAGGACAGGAATGAAAGGTCACCGCCTGCCTGCTGGGCAAGGGTATCTATGCTGTAGCCTGACTGTGACAGCTTCTGCTCGAACTCGTCTGTGAATGTAAGAAGGTCGAGCATACCGAGCTTTCTTGTTCGGCTTATCTCTTTGCCGTCAACCTTTGTTTTTGTTTCAAATATCATATCGAACTGGCTGATAGTATCGGTATACTCCTTAACGATCTCAGGGTGTGAGTCGATATCAACGAAACGATATGAGATATGGTGATTGAGCTTACAATAGTTTTTCAAAAGCTCAACAGCCTGCTTATTATAAGAGCTGTAATTTGTATAAGTATTCTCGTCTGCAAAGATAGTTACCTGAACGTCAACGTTCACTTTCTTTACATAATCCTCTGTATCGTTTGAAACTGAATATATCTTATTTGTAGTCAGGTCGATAGTGATAGGATATCTGTCAAAAAGCATTGTTGTGACAACATTCACTAGGACAAGCAGAGCGACAAAAACGCAGGTGAACACTGTTGCCATTGTTCCATGCTTGAGCTTTTTGGCATTGAACTTTTTGCCGTCCTTTGTCTTTTTCTCTTTTTTATCTTTCTTTTTGTCTTTATCTTTTTTATCCTTTTCTGTATCCTTTGGAGCGGTCTTTGCTGCCTTTTCGTCTGCTACAACGTCTTTAAGCAGGTCTGCTCCTGATACAGAGATCTTTTCGTTATTATTCTCTTCCATTTAAACAGCCCTCCTTTAGCCCCAGCGGCGTTTTTCAAGCACTCTCACCGTGAGGAAAAGAAATGCCACTATTGCACTCAGAAAGAACACAACGTTAGAAAAATCAAAAAGTCCATAGGTGAATGAATAATATCTCTCGCCGAATGACACCTTTTCGCACACTGTTGTGAGCCATTCAAAAGGCAGAAGATTGCCTATAGTTGACAGGAACGACACGAAGATAAGTGCGATAAAGCTTATTACTGCGGCAACTATCTGGTTTTCTGTGAATGATGAGCAGAAGATACCGATAGCGATATAAGCGCCGCCAACAAGTGCCAGAGCAACGATATTGCCCACAACGACGTTCCAGTCAGGCGTACCGAAAGCGGATACGACAACTGCGAAAACGCCTGTGATAGCGATAGCTATGATATAGATAAGAAAAGCGGCAAGGAATTTACCTACAACTATGCTTCCAAGACCCACAGGGGCGGTGAGCAGACACTGGTCTGTTTTTGTTCGCTTTTCCTCGGATATGGTCCTCATGGTGAGGACAGGTATAAGCACTATTATGATTATAAGAAGCGCACTGAAAACGGAATCAAGTCTTGTATAGCCGCTTTCAAGGCTGTAGTTTGCAAACATTACGCCTGAATAGGCATAGAATGCCGCAAGGAAAATATAACCGATAGGTGAGGTAAAATAGCTTCTTACCTCTCGTCTGAATATTGCGCCCATTAGTCATTTCCCTCCTTATCGGAAGTATTTTCAAGGGCAGGCAAAGCCTCGCCCATTGTGAGCTTGAGGAATATATCTTCAAGTGAAAGCTCGGAGGTCTTAAGTTCAAGCATATACCAGCCGTTTTTAACAACTGTTTCAAAGACGTCACGTCTGATATCCACGCCTTCTTTTGCCTCTATTCTTATATCGTTCACGCCGTCTTTATGGCTTGCGTCGCAGATGACTTTTTCAACGCCCTTTATACCCTGCATTGCTCTGACGATCTTATCCTTATCGCCCTGTATCTTTGCAGTGAGCTTATGCTCGCCTGAGAGCTTCTGTGAGAGGTGTTCCTCTGTATCGTTTGCGACAACCTTGCCCTCGTTGATAACTATTATCTTATCGCAGACAGCCTGCACCTCAGAGAGGATATGGGAAGAAAGGATAACGGTATGATTTTTGCCGAGCTTTCTTATAAGAGTTCTTATCTCGATTATCTGCTTAGGGTCAAGACCTACTGTAGGCTCGTCCAGGATAAGAACCTTTGGATTGCCGATAAGAGCCTGAGCAAGACCTACTCTCTGTCTATAACCTTTTGACAGGTTCTTGATTATTCTGTTATAAACATGGTCTATCTTTACAAGTCCGCATATATCTTTAAGATGTGACACCTTTGGAAGCTTACACTTTTTAAGGTCATAGACAAAATAGAGATATTCTTTTACGGTCATATCCATATAAAGTGGCGGAAGCTCAGGGAGATAGCCTATCTGCTTTTTAGCCTTGATAGGGTCTTCAAGGATATCTACGCCGTCTATAAGGGCTTTGCCGTCTGTACAGGATATGTAGCCTGTAAGGATATTCATGGTGGTGGATTTTCCCGCTCCGTTAGGACCGAGGAAGCCGAGAACTTCGCCGTCCTCAGCTTTAAAAGAGATATTATCGACAGCCTTTTTGTCGCCGTATCTCTTGGTAAGGTTTATAACCTCTATCATTTTATTTCCTCCTCTTAGGAAAAGCATTCATAAGTCTTTACAATTTTATAATACTTATGTGACAGGGGAGTGATAGCTGTACGAAATACAGAGCATTTTAAGTAAATTTAAAGTAGCAAATACTCAAAATGCTCCGCTGTTGAATTATTTATCTGTTTAAAAGCGATGTATCTATGTAATTTGTAGGGGAGCGGTGCAATTTCTGCTTTGCAGAGATCCGACATCCCACTTGTTTGGAAATTATTTCGCCCCTACACATATTCAACATTTTCGTAGTTTTTATTATGACAGCTTCTCAATGCCCTTTCTTATTCTTGCAAGAGTATCCTCCTTGCCGATGAGATATGATATCTCAACACCGCCGCCCGGAGTGAACGCCTTACCTGAAACTGCAACTCTAAGAGGCCACAGAACGATACCGTTCTTTACGCCAAGCTTGCCGATAAGGTCAAAGAGTGCGTCATGGATATTTTCCTCTGTCCAATCCTCAACGCCCTCGAGAACAGGGAGAACTTCTTTGAGAGATTCAAGAGAATTTTCAGGGTTCGTTTTCATCTTCTTATGTGTATAGAGAGCTATATCATACTCAGGGAGAGCGTCGATAAAGTCTATCATTTCAGGTATCTCTGTGAAAAGCTCTGTTCTTGCCTGCAAGAGCTTTGCGATCTCGTTAAGGTCAACGTCCTCTCTATGAACGGACTGCTTGATATAAGGGATAGCATACTCAGCAAACTTCTCAGGGGTCATAGCCTTTATATACTTGCCGTTGATAGCTTTGAGCTTAGCAGGGTCAAAGATAGCAGGGGACTTAGAAAGTCCGTGGATATCGAATTCCTTAACAAGCTCTTCAAGTGAGAATATCTCGTTCTCGCCCTTTGGCGCCCAGCCAAGCAGAGCGATATAGTTTATAACGGCTTCTTTAAGATAGCCCTTTTTCATAAGATCCTCGTAAGATGCGTCGCCGTCTCTCTTTGAGAGCTTATGCTGTTTATCTTTCATGATATGCTCAACATGGATATAGGTTGGTATCTCCCAGCCGAAAGCCTTATAGAGCAGGTTATACTTAGGTGCAGAAGCAAGGTACTCGTTACCTCTTACAACGTGTGTGATACCCATAAGGTGGTCGTCAACGACGTTTGCAAAGTTATAGGTAGGCATACCGTCTGTCTTTATAAGTATCTGGTCGTCGAGGGTAGAGCAGTCAACAGTGATATCGCCGTAAAGCTCGTCATGGAAAGTAACTTCGCCCTCTGTAGGTATTTTCTGTCTGATAACATAAGGAACACCTGCGTCAAGCTTTTCCTTTATCTCTTCAGGTGAGAGGTTACGGCAATGTCTGTCATACATTGGAGCGATACCGCTTGCTTCCTGAATGGCTCTTACTTCCTCAAGTCTTTCCTTGTCGCAGAAGCAATAATAAGCTTCGCCCTTTTCAACAAGCTCCTCGGCATATTTTTTGAACATACCCATTCTCTGTGACTGGATATAAGGGCCTACAGGTCCGCCGATATCAGGGCCTTCGTCCCAATTAAGACCAACGTCTTTAAGTGTTTTATAGATGACCTCAACAGCACCATCAACATAACGCTCCTGGTCTGTATCCTCGATACGAAGAATAAAATCTCCTCCGTTCTGCTTTGCAATAAGATAGGTAAAGAGTGCTGTTCTCAGGTTACCTATGTGCATATAACCTGTTGGTGAAGGTGCAAATCTTGTTCTTACCTTGTTCATTTATATCTTCCTTTCAAAATTAGAGTCTTATTTCATATCTTGCTCATCAAATGCAATTTTTACATATTTCGCAGGATTATTTGCAATATACTGCCTTATTTCTGCGTGTTGCTTTCTGTTTTTGATTATCGTATCATAAAAAGATTTTTGCCATATGGAATAACCTAGTTCTTTCGTGACAGCCTCTTTGAAATGTTTTATGACCCTTGAAAGTGTCGGTGTTTCACTTGTAGGGGCGAACAGTGTTCGCCCGTTTTTCGGCTGTTTTTCAATTTTGATTATAATATGCACATGGTCAGGCATGATACAAGACATCTCTACAAAAACGTCGGGATAGTGCTCAGATATCTCTGTGAGTTTTCTCTTTACAAGTTTTCCTGTAACAGAAAGTTTTGGGTGCAGAATTTCATTTGCAGTCAGCGGGCGAACACTGTTCGCCCCTACATTCTCCCACAGGACTTGGTATTTTTCAGTAACACATATCGTCACAAAATACAAGCCGTTCGCAGAATAATCATAACCCTCAAGACGTATTTTCTTTCGTCTTGGCAAATCTTCACTTGTCATATTTTATTTTCCTCAAAATATCTGACCGCCTGCTCTTTGTTTTTTGCTATCTCCTCACGGAGGCTGTCAAAGCTGTCAAACATTTTTTCGGGGCGGAGAAATTCATGCAGTTCAAGTTTTAGCTTTCTGCCGTAAAGATCCCCATGATAATCCATGATGAAGGTTTCTGCAAGGGGAGCTGTTTCAACATGGACGGTAGGCTTTACGCCTATATTTGTCACGCCTGCATACTTATTTCCGTCTATTTCAACAGCGGAGCAATAAACGCCGAATTTCGGCATTACCCTGCCCTTTGGTATCTGCTGATTTATCGTGGGGAAATCCCACGTTCTGCCACGCTGAAAGCCGTGTTCCACTTCAAGGCAGAATCCAAAATGATAACCCAGCATTTCATTTGCTTTGGCTATCTCGCCCTCACGGACGCATCGTCTTATCTCAGTGGAGCTTATGACCTCGCCGCCCATGAGCAGTGGACTTACTATTTCCACATCTATATCATATTTTTCACCGAGCCTTTTAAGGTCAACAGCCTTGCCCTGTGCGCCTTTGCCGAATGTAAAATCGTTTCCGCACACTGCGCCGCTGCAATTGAGCCTTTCTTTCAGCACCTTTTTCACAAAATCCTCCGGTGACATACCTTTGAACTCTGCAAAATCAGGTGAGAAAAGCACTTCGACCCCAAGCTCTGCCATTTTTTTATGCTTTTCCTCGTCGCTCATAAGCATTTCTATCCTGCCGTCATGACCTTTTGAGGTCACGGTGTCGGTCTTGAAACAGAAAACTGCCGAATGTCCGTCAAGGCTCAGAGCCTTTTTCACAGCCGTTGTTATTATGAGCTGATGTCCTCTGTGGACTCCGTCAAAAAGTCCAAGAGCGCAAACTGTCCTTTTTTTGGGGATAAACCCGCTGTTTGTTATATCCGTCAAAATATCCCTCCGAATAAAACAAATTATCAGAAATTTTTGAAGCTTCTGAAGCTGCCCTCATGAAAAGCGCCGATACCGAGGAAGCTGTTATCACTGCCGTAGACACGGTAGAGCTTGTCCTCTGACAGATCTTTTATCCCTGTCTGCTCAGGTCTGAGCTTTACTCCGTTTCTATAAAGCTTTGTTTCCCACTGTCCAAGGGTAGTTTTTTCGTAGCTTTCAAAGGCTCTGTCAAGTGGGATAAGCATTTGTGGCAGCTTATCCTGCTCACAAATTTCGGCTATCTCCTCTATGGTATAGCAATCCTTTATATCGACGCCACCTGAATAGGAACGCTCAAGAGAAGTCATCATTCCGCCGCAGCCAAGCTTTTCACCTATGTCGCTGATAACGGAGCGTATATAAGTACCTTTTTCGCAATCAACTTTCATTACGCCCCTGCGTGAAGCTTCGTCATATTCTATTATATCAATGCTGTCGATATGGACAGCTCTCGGCTCACGCTCTATTTCTTTGCCTGCTCTTGCAAGCTCATAGAGCTTTTTGCCGTTCACTTTTATTGCAGAATACATAGGCGGCACCTGCATAATATCGCCTACAAAACTGCTTTTTGCACATTCAAGGTCGGCTCTGGTAACTGCCTTGTCGCTTGTTTTTAACGTCTTTCCTGTGCTGTCTAAGGTATCGGTGCTTACCCCAAGCTGAAAGCCTGCGGTATAGACCTTTCGTCTGTCGGGGATAATATCGCAGGCTTTTGTGGCTCTGCCAACGAAGACAGGCAGAACGCCTGTTGCCATGGGGTCAAGTGTCCCTGAATGGCCCAATCTTTTTATCCTTAGAACTCCTCTGAGCTTTGCGATAACGTCAAAAGAAGTCCAGCCCTCGGGCTTTTTTACAGGCAAAATGCCGCAGATATTATCCTTGCTGTTATCCAAGCTCATCAGCCCAAGACCTTTTCCGCTTGCTTGAGAAGCTTAGCCTTGACTTCTTCAAGGCTTCCTGTTATCTCACAGCCTGCGGCTCTTATGTGTCCTCCGCCGCCAAACTCACGGCAGAATGCAGAAGCGTCTATCTCATCGTCGCTCCTTACTGATATTTTAAAGACGTTCTCGTGTCTTTGCTTAACTGTTATGCCTATTTTCACGCCCTCAACGGACAATGGTATAGAAGCAAGTCCCTCGAACTCGGCAGCGTCAACGCCGCTTTTCTCCATAAGCTCTTTTGTAAGCACTATCATAGAGCATTTGCCACCGCAGTAATACTCCATATTCGCTGTAACGGACTGCTCCACCATAAGTCTGCCCTTGCTTTTTACATCAAACATTTTTCTATTGATATAAGCAAAATCTATGCCATATGACATAAGCTCTGCACAGGCGATATGAGCCTGCGGAGTTGTGTTTTCATACTTGAAGCAGCCTGTATCAGTTGCAATGCCTGTATAAAGGCATCTCGCTATCTGACGTGATATCTTTCTGCCTGAAGCTTTGAATATCTTATACATTATAAGTGCTGCGGCAGAAGCGTCTGCTTCTACATATGACTGCTTTGCAAAATACTTGTTTGAGATGTGGTGGTCGATGCAAAGGTCGATCGCACCCTCCTCGGCATACTTTGAAAGGTTGCTGCCAAGAAGATTTGTGTCTGCGATATCCACTGCGATAACGTACTTCACATCAAATTCCTGAGGGTAATAGCTCTCATAGATAAGATCATATCTTTCGGGAAAGCTGTCGGAATTTACAACGTTAGCCTTTTTCCCCATATCTCTCAGAAAAGCGCACAGGGCAAAGCCTGAACCAAGCGTATCGCCGTCGGGGCTTTTATGAGTTAAAATAAGAAAATTGTCATTTTCTTCAAATATTTTAAGAATATCCTGAAATGTCATAATATCCTTTCTCCTCTATTACTCTTCGCCGTCTTTCTCTTCTTTTTCTTCTTCGGGCAGAACTTCTTTAAGAAGCTTGTTTATCTTTGCTGAATGCTCGATAGAATTATCTGCGATAAATTTAAGCTCAGGGCATTTTTTCAGCTTCAGCACGTTTGATATCTCTCTTTTGAGAAATCCTGTTGCCGACTCAAAGCCCTTAACGGCTTCCTTTGCCTTTTCATAGCCCTCAAAGCTTGAAACATACACTTTACAGAATGAGCCGTCGCCTGCCACGTCGCAGCGGACGATAGTGAGCATATCTCCTCCGTGTATCCTTGGGTCTTTAAGGTCTCTCATTTTGCCCGATATTATTCTTCTTATATCTTCGGACATACGTCCTGCTCTGTAACCTGCCATAATATCTTTATCTCCTGCTTAAATATGCTCTTACGGGGCGGCTGTCCGTCCCGTAAGCATCATTATCAATCTCTGTATTCTTCCATATAGAACGCCTCGAAAATGTCGCCCTCCTTGATATCGGTGAACTTTTCAAGAGTGATACCGCACTCAAAGCCTGCGGCAACTTCCTTGGCGTCGTCCTTAAATCTCTTAAGGCTTGACATCTTATCCTCGGCGATAACGATACCGTCTCTTACGACTCTTATCTCGTTATTTCTGCCCACCTTACCGTCAAGGACGTAAGAACCTGCTACAGTACCAACATTGGATATCTTGTAGACCTGTCTTACCTCAATACGGGCTGTTTCCACCTCTCTGTACTTAGGAGCGAGCATACCCTTCATAGCGTCTGTTATTTCTTCTATTGCATCATAGATTATTCTGTAAAGTCTGATATCAACGCCGCTCTGCTCTGCATTCTGCTTTGCAACAGGGTCAGGACGAACGTTAAATCCAACGATGATAGCGTTTGAAGCGTTTGCGAGCATAACGTCGCTTTCAGATACAGCGCCTACGCCGCCGTGGATGACCTTAACTCTGACCTCGTCATTTGAAAGCTTTTCAAGTGACTGCTTAACGGCTTCAACTGAGCCTTGAACGTCAGCCTTGACGATGATAGGAAGCTCTTTCATTTCTCCCTCAGCTATCTGGCTGAACAGGTTGTCGAGAGTTACCTTCTGATGCTGCTGGAACAGTTCTTCCTTAGCTTCATGCTTTCTCTGCTCAACAAGCTCTCTTGCAAGCTTTTCGTCTGCAACTGCGTTGAAAACGTCGCCTGCACTTGGAACTTCGCCCAGACCTGTTATCTCAACAGGTGTTGACGGACCGGCTTCCTTAATGCTTCTGCCCTTATCGTTTGTCATCGTTCTTATACGTCCGACAGAAGTGCCTGCGATTATAACGTCGCCTGACTTCAAAGTACCGTTCTGAACAAGAAGTGTAGCAACAGGGCCTTTACCCTTATCAAGTCTGGCCTCGACAACAGTACCTCTTGCAAGTCTGTCAGGGTTAGCTTTAAGCTCCTTGACCTCTGCAACGAGGAGAATGTTTTCAAGAAGCTCGTCGATACCCATACCTGTCTTAGCAGAAACAGGAACTGCGATAACATCGCCGCCCCATTCCTCGACAACGAGGGACTGCTCTGTGAGCTGCTGCTTAACTCTGTCAGGGTCTGCACCCTCTTTATCCATTTTATTGATAGCAACGATTATAGAAACGCCCGCTGCCTTTGCGTGGTTGATAGACTCGATAGTCTGCGGCATGATACCGTCATCAGCGGCAACAACGAGGATAGCGATATCTGTAACGTTCGCACCTCTTGCTCTCATGGCTGTGAAAGCTTCATGACCCGGAGTATCCAGGAACGTTATCTTCTTGCCTTGATACTCCACCTGATATGCACCGATATGCTGTGTGATACCGCCTGCCTCTGTGTCAGTAACGTGAGCGTTTCTTATTCTGTCGAGGATAGATGTCTTACCATGGTCAACGTGACCCATAACGACAACGACAGGGCATCTTTCCTGCAGGCTCTCCTCTGGATCTTCGTCAGTTTCGATAAGTCTTTCTTCTATTGTAACGTGTACTTCCTTTTCAACCTTTGCGCCAAGCTCTTCTGCAACAAGTGCGGCGGTATCAAAGTCGACCACCTCATTGATAGAAGCCATTACGCCAAGACCCATAAGCTTTTTGATGACCTCGGTAGCTGTTACTTTAAGTCTGCTTGCAAGCTCTGAAACAACGATCTCGTCAGGTATCATGACCTTGAGCTGCTGCTTTCTTGCTCTTTCAAGCTCCAGTCTGCGGAGCTTTTCGCTCTCAGTTTCCTTCTTATGTGAGAATTGCTGTTTCTTTCTCTGCTGAGATTTCTGAGTGAGCTTCTGCTTCTTTGTGAAGTTATCCTTGCTCTTGTTCTGCTTTGAGTTTGCAAGGTTATCATACTTCTCGTTATACTTATCAAGCTCTATATAGCTTCCTCTTGTGTCGATAGTTCTCTGTGTGCCGAACGAATCGTTATCCTCAGAGATAGTATATCCGCCTGAAGTTTCTTTCTTATCAGAAAAACCGCCAAGCTGCTGACGAACGCCATGCTCTTTCTTCTTTGCTGGCTTCTGTGGAGCTGGCTGCTTTTTCTTCTGTTCAGGTGCAGGCTGTTTTGTTTCGGCCTTGACCTCCGGCTTCTTTTCCACCTTTGGCTCTGCCTTAGGCTCAGGCTTTGCTTCCGCCTTTGGAGCCGGCTTAGGCTCAGGCTTCTTTTCAGCCTTTTTCTCCTTTTTCTCAGCCTTTACAGGCTTCTTATCTGCCTTCTTTTCTTCCTTGGCAGGCTTTACGTTATTTGCATAGAAAGCATCAAAGCTGTCCACCTGATTGTTCTGTGTATAATACTCCAGAACATAAGAGATCTCCTCAGGGGTAAGCACTGACTGTGTTTTCTTTGGCTCTCCGCCGAGCTTGCCAAGACACTCGATAAGGTCGTTATTTGTAACTTTCAGATCCTTAGCCATATCGCTAAGCTTATATTTAGTTGTTTTCATACTCATAGGCTATAAAATACCTCCTCAATAAATGCTAAATGCTATAAAACTCATTTTCGTCTATAGGGATCTCCTCAAGCCCTTTGGCGCAAGCCTTTGCGAAGCCTCCCTCGCAAATAGCGATAACGCCTGTTCTTTTGCCAAGGCCAAAATGGATATCGTCCATTGTCATGCCAAGGCTGTAAAGCTTTATCCCGTTTTTGTAGCAGTTGAACTTTATCTCTTTAAGAGATTTAGGTGAAAAATCCGTTGCCGCAAACACTGCACAGGCTTTGCCTGTATTGCAGGCGTCCTTCACCATATCCATACCCATTACAAGCTTTCCTGCTTTTCTGCACATTGTAACAAGCCCTATTTTATTATTCATTTTCCCTAAGCTCGCCCTCCATGCTGTTATATATATCCTCGCTTATCATGCAGGAAAAGCTTCTTTCAAACTTTCTTGCTTTTCTTGCTTTTTCAAAGCATTCGACGCTTTTGCATATATAAGCGCCTCTGCCTGATTTTTTGCCTGTGAGGTCAAGGGAGATATCCCCCTCTTTTGACTTCACCACTCTGATAAGCTCTCTCTTGGGTTTCATTTCGCCGCACCCAAGACACATTCTCATTGGTATCTTCTTAGTTTTCATCATCAGCAGCCTCAGCCTTTGCAGAGCTTTCGGATACGATATCTATTTTATAGCCTGTCAGACCTGCGGCAAGCTTTGCGTTCTGACCCTTATTACCGATAGCAAGTGAGAGCTGGTTATCAGGAACAGTAACACGGCACTCTCTTACGCCCTCCTCTTCGCTGAGAACAACGTTTATTACCTCAGCCGGAGCAAGAGCCTTTGCGATAAACTGTGCAGGGTCTTCGCACCAATTGATAACGTCTATCTTCTCGCCTTTAAGCTCGTTCACAACAGAAGTTATTCTTGACTTTCTAGGACCGATACAAGCTCCTACGGCGTCAACATTAGGGTCCTTTGAATAAACCGCTATCTTGCTTCTTGCGCCTGCAACTCTTGAAATAGCCTTTACTTCAACAGTGCCGTCTGCTATCTCAGGAACTTCAAGCTCAAAAAGTCTTTTAACAAGTTCTCTGTGAGTTCTTGATATCTTGATAGAAGGCTTTCTGTCAGGATTTGCGATACCCACAACATATACCTTGATGATATCTCCTGCCTTGAGTGTTTCGCCTGGTATCTGCTCGTTTCTTACAAGATAAACTTCGTTCTTGTCGATAGTAAGTATAGCGTTCTGAGTAGCAGGCTCGACCTTCTGGACTGTGGCAGAAACGCACTCATGCTCCTTATCGTGATACTGCTCGATAAGTCTTGCTCTTTCAAAATCCTTGATATCGTGCTTGATAGACTGCTTTGCATTCTGAGCGGCAACTCTGCCGAACTTTGCAGGGTCGAGAGGTATCTCCACCATATCGCCCACCTTGATGTTAGGGTCATAGACCTTTGCTTCGTCAAGGAAGATCTCGTTGTCAGGGTCGTCAACATACATAACGTCCATGACTTCCTTGAGTATCCTTATATCGAGCTTTCCTGTAACAGGGTCGATATCCACTCTGATGTTCTCGCAGTAAGGATAATCCTTCTTGATAGCCTTTTCGATACCTGATTTTATTTTCTCAATAAGTATATCGCTGCCAATATTATTTTCCTTTTCCAAATCCGTCAGAGCTTCAAAAAATTTGCTGGTCATTTCCTTATTCATTTTCTGATCAATCCTTTCACACTTGATTCGGGCTTTGCCCATATTTATTAAATTTCTTCATTCAGAACAGGTCTGCGTCGTCATTGAGCTTTACATAAGCACAATCTGCAAGCTTGAACTCTACATTCTCCACGCCGTTCATATCCTCGTCCAGCTTCTGACAAAGTATCTTATCCTTGTCATATCCCACAAGACCCACAACGAACTCTTTTTCGCCGTTTTCGTCAGGTCTTATGAGCCTTACTCTTATAACGTCGCCTATGCAGACCTCAAAATGCTCGGGTCTTCTAAGCTCTCTGCCAAGTCCGGGACTTCCGCACTCCAGCACATAGCTCTGAGATATAGGGTCTGCCTCGTCAAGAACCTTGTTCATCGGTCTTGTGAAAGCCTCGCAATCGTCCATATCTATGCCGCCGTCCTTGTCGATAAGCACCCTGAGGTACCACGTTGCTCCCTCCTTTTCAAACCTTACGTCCCAAAGGAAAAAGCCAAGCTCGTCTGCGATAGGCTGTGCAAGCTCTCTTACTTTTTCTACCGTAGTTTTCTTTACTTCCATACAGCACCTCCGTTAATGCTTCCCAAAGCAAAGCCATCAGGCTTTGCCTGAAAAAAAGCCCCATACAAAACCAAAAGACCGGAAGTCAAGTTCCAGTCTTTCATTAAAAGCCTATTGTGATTATTATACCACACAAAACAGTTTTTTGCAAGGACATTCAAAAGTTTTTAATGAAAAGAATTAAATATTATGTTAATAGTCTGTAAACATTTCGTCAACTGACGTTCTTTTCATTCTCCTCAGGGATATCCTTAGGTTTTGCTTTTTCTTTATCCACGGGTTTCTTCACTGTTCCCTCGACGAAATCCAGCGGAACGGTGAACATTATTCCCGTATTGGGCTGAGATAGATCGCCCACAGTATTATAAACTATCTTTCGTGCGGTATCGAGCTGATTATTTTTTATTACTGAGAGGATAGTTCTGTTATCCTCGTCGCCGCTGAAAAGTCCTCGGATAGAGGCGCTGAGAAAGCTGCTGTCAAGTCTTGAAAGGGTCATTGCCATACCTGACGACTCGATTATAGTCGCACCCTTTATGCCTGCTGCTGAAAGTCCCTCCAGCAAATAGTCAAGCACGTCTGTTTTATTAAGGATTATGACCAGAAGTTTCACGTTATATCGCCCCCTGTTAAAATTTCAGCCTTTACGTTTTTACTTCTCAGCTGCTGACGGTGCAGTATCTTTGAGCATTGTCTGAACGCTCTCCTTGAACTTATCAGACACCTTAAAGTGAGAATCGTCCGTCCACTCGCCCTCCGGCACAAGAGCTTCTGCAGGAGTAAGGTTCTGATCCAGCATATCCTTGAGATACGACTTTTCTTCCTTATACTGTGCACTTGTCCAATCGGTATCGCTGTTTGCGGTGAATATATTATAGAAGTTATCAAGATTATCCTTAGTGATATTCGTCTGCTGGAAAGCGTTGTTTATAAGCATTGTCACCGCAGTTCCAAGAAACTTCATATTACCATTCCTGCCCTCTTTGAAAACAGGATACTGACAGATAAGTCTTATCTGATGACCGCTGAGGTTAGTCAGATCGCCGCTTGGGATAGCGATATCGTTCTCGTCATTATCCTGAGAGAGATAGTAAAGCTCCTCATCAGGAGTATATGTAATTCCGCCAACAATATCCGCCGCATTCTCGAATGCGTCATTTGTGAGAGAAACGTAATTGTCTATAGTGATACCGAAAGTGTCTGCAACGGCTGCTTCAAGCTTCACCATGCCGCCCTCTTCATGTATCTCACGCATTGTCTGGCTTCCGCTCACTGTGAACGCTGAAACAGGCATTATGATTATCTTCTTTGCGTCCGGTGCAACTCTTATGACTGTTGCGTCTGCAAGAACACCCTTGCTGTTCACTCTTGCAAAAAGGGTATTATAAACCGGGCTTTTTATGCCTGCGTCGCTGTCGCTGTCATCATTGCCGATAACACCAAACTCTCTTAGGGCATACAGTGCAAGCATGCCGATAACAAAGAGGAATATTATCATCGTTATGAAGTAGACCAGAGCGATAGGAGCCTGAGATCTTCTTTTTTTCTTGTGAGCTTTCGTCTGAGCCATGTTATTGATCTCCTTACTTTCAAATATATACAGGCAGGCATACTGTCCGCCATATTTTCATATATAAACTTTTTCGGAAAAATTCTCGAAAACTATTGAACAATTTGCAATTTAGGTGTAAACTAAATAGGACGGCTGTCTGAGTCTGAGTCGATATAAAAAACAGGATTATCGTCAAGGCATATGATGTTCAGCGTAAGGCCTGCACGCTTTGCCATGTTTATGGTCTGCAAAGTGCCTGAGCCTTTGGCTTTCTCTTTTATGACCCCGATCACACGAGAGGAATGTTCCACCATAAAGCTGTTTCGCTTTTTATAACAGCCGCTTTCATACTTGGGGCTTGTTATCACGACCGCACTGCAAGAGTTCAGAATAAGCGAATATGTATAGCTGTCCAAGGGTGTTTTCATCTCTGTACGCTGACCTGCATAGGGCAGAACGCACACGAGCTTCATATCCTTATATTCGGGCTGAGCCGAAAGGCTGTGGACTATCTCAGCACAGCGCAGGTCGATACCTTTTGACATACCTGATATAAAAGTACGGCAGCCTTCGCTATATGCTTCCTTTATCATAAGGACGAGCATACTCAGGAGATTTTTCATACCCTGCTTATGGACATCGCCGCCGAAAGGCAGATCCCTGTCCCTATGACCTGTAAAGCAGCAAGAGGTATCTCGGTTGCAGAAAAATTCTTCTGCGGGGACGATATTACTCACATCAAAGCCTCCTGAAAGATTTGGCGACACAATGCCCATGATAAGAACATTATAACACATTGATTTATCTTTTTCAATAGAAAATGACAAATATTTTGCGCAAAGGCACAATTATAAAACCGAAAGGGAAGAAAAATAAAATGGATTTTTTGAAGAGAGCATGGGCTGAGGTAGATCTTGACAGCATTGAATACAATCTGAAAGAATACCGCAGGCTCATAGGGGAAAAAACAGAGATAATGTGCGTTGTTAAGGCGAGCTGTTACGGACATTTTGACAACGGGGTAGTTCCGTTTCTTGAAAACGAGATGGACATTCGCTGGTTTGCGGTATCCAACATACACGAAGCCCACAGGCTCAGGGATATGGGCATAAAGGGCGAGATACTCATTTTGGGCTACACACCTCCTGAGAATGCTAAGTGGCTCACAAGGCTTGACATAATTCAGGCTTGCACAGAGCTTTCATATGCTAAAGCGCTTTCAGAAAACGCTGACGGCAAGGTACGCATACATGCCGCTATTGACACGGGCATGACGAGGATAGGTCTTCACGGGGAAACCGACAAGATATATGGTGAGCTTAAAGAGATATCAAAGCTTGAAAACATTGCGCTGGAGGGCATTTTCACCCACTATGCGGTGGCTGACAGCCTGAGAGAGCAGGACGAGAAATACACAAAGGCACAGACGGAGAAGATACTTGCCGTTGCTGACAAATGCGAAGCAGAGGGGCTTCACCTTGAAAAAGTGCATTTTCTCAACTCAGCCGGCGGAGTATACTATTATAATGAGAGAAGCTCTCTTGCAAGGCTTGGAATAATACTTTACGGTCTTTATCCTGACCCTGCAAAGGCTCTGCCTTTTGAGCCAAAGCCTGCTATGGAATTTAAGGCGGCTGTTGCGCAGGTAAAATACATAAACAATGGCACTGACGTAAGCTACGGCAGGACTTACACTGCAAACGGCAAAGTAAAGCTCGCAACTGTTACGGCAGGCTATGCAGACGGATATCCCAGGGCGCTTTCAAACAAGGGATATGTGCTTATCAACGGAAAGAAATGCCCTATCACAGGCAGGATATGTATGGATCAGTTCATGTGTGATGTAACTGAGGTAGAGGACGTAAAGGCTGGTGACGAGGCTGTCCTCATAGGCGCACAGGGAAATGAAAAGATAACCGCTGACGATATCGGCAAAATGACAGGAACGATAGGCTACGAGATAGTTTGCGGAATATCTGCAAGAGTTCCGAGAGTTATCTCACGCCACGGAGAGCAGACGGCTGTTCTTGAAATAGAGTAAGGGAGGATAAAGAGCCATGATAAGATTTTTCGGCGGCAGGGTAATGACCCTTGCCAACGGCATAGAAACGCAGGATATAGAGGTCTGGACGGAAGGTTCAAAGATAGTTTTCGTTGGCAAGCCTAAGGCTGAGGAGCTTGACGGAAAGGTTTTTGAACGTGAATATGACCTCAAGGGAAATCTCCTTATGCCGTCATTCAAAAATGCGCACACTCACTCGGCAATGACTTTTCTGCGATCATATGCTGACGATATGCCTTTGCAGGACTGGCTTTTCAAGCAGATCTTTCCAATGGAAGCAAAGCTGGACGGTGAGAAAGTTTACTGGCTCACGAAGCTTGCTATACTTGAATATCTCACAACAGGCTGTACGGCGGCATTTGATATGTACTTTGAGCTTGACGATTATGTAAAAGCCTGCACGGAAAGCGGTTTCCGCTCTGTACTTTGCGGTGCGGTAAGCGGTGACAAGTCTAATCTTGAAAGGCTTGAAAACAACTATCTGAAATACAACAATGTTGACCCTCTTATAAGCTTTATGCTTGGCTTCCATGCAGAATACACCTGCGAAAAGGAGCTTATGGAAGGCGTTGGCAAGCTTGCGGCAAAATACAAAGCGCCTGTTGCAATGCACAACTCGGAAACTGCAAAAGAAGTTAGAGAGTGCATAGAGAAATATGGCATGACGCCAACTGAGCTTTTTGACAGCTTCGGAATTTTCGACTTTGGCGGTGCAGGCTTCCACTGCGTTCACATGAGCGACAAGGACCTTGAGATATTCAAAAACAAGGGCGTATGGGCTGTTCACTGTGCAGGCTCTAACGTAAAGCTTGCAAGCGGCATTGCGCCTATCGTAAAAATGCAGGATATGGGCATAAACATTGCTATCGGTACTGACGGTCCTGCAAGCAACAACTGTCTTGATATGTTCAGAGAAATGTTCCTTATGACAGGCTTGCAGAAGATAGCTTGCGATGATGCTTCTGCCTGCCCTGCTGACTCGGTGCTGAAAGCGGCAACTGTAGGCTCTGCAAGGGCAATGGGGCTTTCTGACTGCGACATTATCGCAGAGGGCAAGCAGGCTGACCTTATCGTTATCGACCTTTTTCAGCCTAATATGCAGCCTCTCAACAACATTGGCAAGAACCTTGTTTACAGCGGCTCAAAGCAGAACGTAAAGCTCACTATGTGTGCTGGAAAGGTGCTTTACGAGGACGGCGAGTTTAAGATAGGCGAAGAACCTGCGGTCATTTACAAGAAAGCTAACGAGATAATCGAGAGCATGAAAGATTAAATGTAGGGGCGGCCTTGGGTCGCCTTTATCTTTTACGCAAACACTGTGTTGACACACAAAAAAGGGACGCTTTGAAACGTCCCTTTTTACATTATATTCTATTCTTCAAAGAAAAATGCTTCGTTTGCAGGATAGTCTGTTTCGTCCGTGAGAGTTACCACTGCACAGCCATTTGAGCTTTCGTCCTTTTTGCCGAATATCTGATCTCTGAAAAGCCAGAAAACGTCAACGCAGATAACAGCAAGTATAAGAATGATAAGTATTATCGGCACAAGTGCGCCTGCACCCTTTCCAGGTGTAACGCCGTTCATTTGATTCATCTGATTTGGCTGGAAAGGCTGTCCACCCTGATTCATCTGTGGCATTGCATTGTTCACAGGCTGAGCAGGCTGCTGATAGCCCTCTGGTGTAAGAACTCTTTCAGGCTGCTGAGGCTGTGGTGCAACGTTCGGAGTTTCCGCAACTGTTGGCGTCTGAGGTATTTCCACAGTTCTTGAAGCCATTGCAACTTCCTCGGCTGTCGGCTGTGCAGGCTGAACAGGCTTTGCAGGCTCTTGCCCTGGCAGATAAACGCTGTCCATAGTCGGCATATCAGGAGTTGTTGGCGGAATAGTCTGATTTTGCACAGGAGTATCGTCAAAATGCAGCTCAGGCACTTCGATAGACTCCATTTCAGGATTTCTCTCGTCCACTACAGGCTCGTCGGCAGGCGTTTCGTCCTGCGGCACAGCTGTTCCGCAGACGTTGCAGAACTTAGCCCCCGCATTAAGTGTATTTCCACACACTGAGCAGACCTTGCTCTTTATAAGCTTCTGCGGCATTCTTGTTCCGCAGGCAGCGCAGAACTTTGCACCGTCGGCAACAGGCAGACCGCATTTTGGACAATTTTCCATATTAATACCCTCTTTTCATATTATTATTGATCCCCTCAGCCCTTTTGGCTGAGATCAAATTTTTCGATAACTTTTCCGAAAATATACCAGTTGTTTTCTATTTTGACCACTGTTATCTCACGGCTGGCAGACAGCTCGCCGCTGTCAGTAGTCTCTGTGAGCTTTGCTGTCATTGTAACAGCTTTTTTGATAGTCACATTTTTGTGATAGCTTTCCTTATAGCTTTTTTCAAGGTTTTTCAAGCCGTCGCTGTCAAGCTCTTTTTTATTGCTGAGCTTATAAGAAAGCTCCGTTTTTTCCTCGCCCCTTGTGAGAAGCGTTTCCGCAAGGGCTTCGTTATAGCTGTCGCTGTTTTTATACTCCGCCTCCGCTTCTGGGGTAAAGCAGGAAAGATATGACTGCGTATCGCTATACTGCGCCGCTGTGACAAGTGTCGCCACGGGCTGTTCATATCCCAGGACAGCTCTTTCTTCCTTTCCGCAGGAGCAAAAGAGCATTGCCACACACAAAAGCATACACAGAACTGATATTTTTTTCATTGTGCAAACACCGCATTTTCAAAAACGGGCGGAAAATTCTCCGCCCGTTACTGATCGTTTATATATCTTAGAAACCTGTGCTTATTGGAAGGTCGCCCTCGTCGAGAAGTACCCATGTGCCGTCCATCTTGCCAACAATAACAGTTGTCTTGTCGGTCTTATCAGCGTCTTCGCCTTCGATAGTATACTTGATCTTTACCTTATAAGCCTTTGTAAGCTTATACTTCTTAGCCTTTTTGCTGCTGAGTATTGACGCAACGTCTGAAACTTCGTTATAGCTGTCGATATCGTCTGAGTCTACCTTAGTCTTTTTAACTACCTCATAGCTTATCTCAGCGTCATCGCCGTATTTCTTTGTAAGTCTGTCTCTCTGCTTTTCAGCCTCTTCGTCAAAATCCTCGTCGCTTATATCAATGATACCGTCCAGAGCGTCTGCCATATCCTTATAATAAGGAGGCATAAGCTCTTCATAAGCCTTACCGTCACCGTCATTGAGAACGTCCATAACGTTATTGATAGGAGTTTTCCAGCTTCCGCCGCCGAATATCATGCAAAGGATAACAACTACCAGAATAACAAGCACGAGCAGAACCGCCAGAACTGCGATAGTGAGCTTATTAGGCTTGTTTTTCAGATTTTTGATGTTTTCAACAGAAACAGCGTCCTTTATAGCGTTCATGTCGATATTCTTGGCTGCCTGCTGAAGATTTGCCATTGGTGAAGCGGTCTGCTGTGCAGGCTGCTGAGGTGCTATTGTTGCACCGCACTGAGTGCAGAAAGTCGCATTGTCATTAAGCTGAGCTCCGCACTGTCCACAAAATTTTGCCATATGATTATCTCTCCATATTCTTGATATATTTTTTGAAGATACTTACTTCATAATAATATATTAAACTAAAGTGTTTGATTTGTCAATAGTTTTTCACAAAGTTTAGCAAAAAAGTACACATCATCAGCCCTTTTCGCACATTTGTTACATATTATTTTGAAAAAGCTGTTACAAAACCTTAAAGCTGTTTACCTATTCTTATGATGCTTTCAGTGATAAGCTTTTTGAAAAGGGGAGCAGCCTTGTCTGCACATTCCTGAACTTCAGCATGAGTGAGAGGATTATCCGTCATGCCTGCTGCAAGGTTTGCAACGCAGGATATTCCGCAGACTTTCATGCCTGCATGATTTGCGGCGATAGCCTCGCAGGCTGTTGACATTCCCACTGCGTCAGCACCGATAGTTCTTGCCATTCTTATTTCCGCAGGGGACTCGAAAGACGGTCCGGTAAGCTGGAGATAAACGCCATGGCGGAGGGTTATGTCAAGATCTTCTGCCGCACCTGAGATGATATCCCTGAGCTTTTTGTTATATATCTCGCTCATATCAGGAAATCTTGTTCCAAGCTCGTCGATATTCTTGCCGATAAGAGGATTAGGAACAAAGCTTGAGATATGGTCGGTTATAAGCATGAAGTCGCCTGCCTTGAAGCCCGCGTTCACTCCGCCCGATGCGTTTGTAAGGAAAAGCACCTTTGCGCCCAACATTCTCATAAGTCTTGCAGGAAGCACAACGTCCTCCATTGCATATCCCTCATAATAATGCACTCTGCCCTGCATTATAACAACAGGCACTTCGCCAACATATCCGAAAACGAACTGACCCTTATGACCCTCTACGGTAGAGGTCGGGAAACCCTCTATATCCTTATAGCTGAGGGTGTATTTCACGTCTATGGAATTTGCATAATCGCCAAGACCTGAGCCAAGCACAAGGGCTACCTTTGGCTCAAAGTCTATTTTACTTTTTACGCACTCATAACATTTTGTAAGCTTTTCATAAGCTGTCATAAAATTTCCTCCTATCAATCCTCACCAAGCTTCAACGCCTGACTTATCTTTATCTTCTTTATAAGTCTGCCAAGCACCACAAAGGCTGTGAGCAGCATTACTCCTATAACTGCATAAAGCTTCAGATAGTCGCTGCGTTCAGGTATCACTGCAAACGGCGGCACTGACTGGCTTGCGTCGAAGATGCTCTGGAACAGCGGTACAAAAAGGTCGCTTGTTACGCCGCCGATAAAGATAGCGGCGAATATTGCAACGCCTGACACCAAAAGCTGTTCATAGACTATCATCATTATTATCTCTCTGAACTTCATTCCCATTGCTCTTAGGATACCAAACTGCAAAGTCCTGCTCTTTATGGAGAGTATCCAATAGATAAGGAAACCTATTATGCACATCACCATGATGATGATAAAGCCGAGAGTGAGAGCGCCGTTCATGCCCTGGAGCATAGGGTCGTTTTTCTTTTCTATGGTCTGCTGGCTTGCAGATTCAAGGGTGAGGGGTTTAATGCCTGCTTTGTCTATTGAGTCATAAAACTCCTGAACGGAAGCTCCGTCTTTGAGCTTGAACCATACCTCATAAGGCTCCATGCTTGTCTGAACGTTCACATAATCGTAGTTCATAACGGCAAAGTCCATATAACCGCCGTTTTTCGCCTCTTTGTAAGGGCTTAGTCCCGGCCAGTAGTCAACGAAGGCAAGGACGGTCACTTCAAAGGGCTCGTTTCCGCCCCACTTACACTCTACAGTATCACCAAGCTCCAGACCATAGCTCTTGAAGCTTGAAGAGAGGATAACTCCCGGGGTGTACTCTGCGAGGGCATTCAGGTAGTTATTTAACTGAACTGGCAAAAGTCTGTCCTCAAAATTGCAGACCTTTGAGAAATCGCTTGGCACTATGGTCATAAGCTGGACATTGCTTGTTGAGCTTTTGCCTGAGCTTGTGTCAACGCTTTGGTCAAGGAAATCGTCACGGGTCTTTTCCTCATCGTCAGACTTTGTCTGCTGTCTTGGAACGTTCATTTTGTTTGAAGATATGGTCACGTCGTCTTTTCTGAAAACCTTTGTCACATCTTCCACTCCTGCGAGCTTTTCAAATCGCTCAAAAACAGGCTCTACATACTGTATGGTAGTTTCTGTATCTTCTTCATCGCTTTCTTCGGAAGTCTGCTTTGTGCCTGATTGAGCTGCCTGAGATGCGCTTTGAGGAGTGGTCTGCTGTGCAGATTCTATTTTACTGCTATACCACTGCTCTGTAAGAACAGCGTCGCAGCCAACCCCATAGGCAACGCTTTCCTCGGCATTTCTGTTCAAGGCTCTTGCGGTATTGGCAAAGAACACGCCCAATGATACAGTAAGAACAAGGAACAGCATCAAAAATCTTTCCCTGCCTGTTGAGGAGCGACCGATATTAGTCAGTGAAACATACTGTGCAGGCGACCACACTCTTCTGCCTATTCTTGCGAGAAGCCTTATTATATAAGGATATATCCTTATAAGAAACAGACCAAGGCCAAGTATAAAGGCAGTGGAAGCCACGAACATTATAGGGTTTACTGTTGCGGTGGTATCTGTTACACCCTCTGCAACAAGCTTTTCCTGAGTTTTGTTGTAATAATAAAGCCAGCCAACTGAACCGCCCACAAGGATAAAATCAAGGCAGACCTTTTCCCACAGAGCGTGCTTTTTCTTTTTGGCTTTTGACTGCTTATGCTCAACAATAGTTGTTTTTGTGGCAGGAACGATCGGTATCATAGTTGTGACAAAGAACACTGCCACGGCTATTGCTGCATAGACGACAGCTTCTATTGTCATATGAACAGGGAGCGAACGCCTGTTGACAAACTCCAAGAATCCGTTTGACGCACCAAGTACCTTGCAAAGTCCAAGACCTGCGAATGGTCCTATTATAACTGTCAGAACGCCCAGTACGAGAGATTCCAGAGCATAAATGCCCATTATCTGCAAGCGGCTTGCTCCACGGCTTTTGAACACCGCTATCTCGTTACGCTCCTGCTCAACGTTGAGCTGCGACACCATAAAGAGATAGAATATTATCATAAGTATGACAGGTATCTGCAAAAGCCACAAAACAAGCTGGAGCTGTGATGAACGGCTCTCATAGTCCTTGAGGATATCTGAGGCAGGCATCGAAAAGCCTATGGAATTTTCACCAAAATAGGTCTTTTGCTTTGCTATCATCTCGTTTGTGCTTGCAAGGTCAGTCATATTCATGGAAGCATAATCCACCGCATAGTTATGGACAGCCTTTGTGATATTCACAACGCCAGTATCAACGCAATCCCCGAGCATTGTGTCATAATCTGTAAAGACAACGGCTGTATACTGAGAATCAAGACCCTCTGCCCAATATGCGTCATTTTCGTCCTTAACGTCAAAAACGCCCACGATTTCTATTTTTATTGAATTGTTATCATCAAACACGTCGGCTATCTCATATACTGTGTTTATAGCAAGCTCTGTGCTTTTCATGGCTTTTTCTGTGGCAACGCACTCGTAAACGCCGTCTGAACGCTTGCCTGCAGTGAACATTCTGCCCTGCTTTATGCTGATATGGTCGGAGATATCCGTCATACCGCCGAGAGTGAACCTTGCCTGCGAATTGCCATCTGAAACGGCAAGTGAACGCACATAGAGATACTCGTCACTTATATACTTCTTATCAAGCTTTTCAGGCAGACCAAGCTCCTTGAACTTAGCCTCCACTTTGTTATTATAATTCTCAACAGCTTTCTGCTGCTCACTGCCTGAGATATCCATTTTCAATCCATAGCTAGTATTATACGCACCGGGGTAGATATCATATTCTGTCTGGAACGACTCAAGATCCTTTACAAGCATTCTTTGCAGAGAAGCGTTCATATAAATAGGGATAGTGCTCATCATGGCAGACGCCATAACAAAGCCTATCAGCAGGCAAAGCACCATCCATTTGGTGTTTCGCATTTTACGGAACAATAAGGTGAACATAAGCTTATCCTTTCAAACCTATCTGATAACAATTTCGTCGCCCTCTTTAAGGCCCGATTTTATCTCGGTCTGAGAGCCTGTAGAAAGTCCTGTTTCCACTTCAACGGCAGTTTTTTCACCGTTTTTCAGCACATAAACTACCTTTGTGCCGTCAACCTTTTTTATCAGATTATTTGAGATAACGATAGCGTCCTTTACGCTGTCAAGGACAAGTATCGTATCTGCAAGCTGACCCACTGTTTCCGCAGGGGCGGTATCCTTAAATCTCACATAGATAGTGTCCGCCTGATAATCTATACCTGTATCGTCAACATTGTTATGATCCTCTTTCTGCTCTTCCTGATAATCCGCAAGCTTTTTAGGAGTCATAAAAACAACACCGTCATAATAATCCTCGCCTATCCTTATCTGCACTTCTGTGTCGATATCATACTGGGTGAGGTCGTCAGGCTGTATTGCGATATAAAGAGCCGAAGTGTCTATAACAGTTGCGATAGTCTGACCCGGATTTACGTTGTCGCCTGCTCTTACGTCAGAGAGTGAAGAAACAACGCCGTCTATAGGTGATTTCAGGCTTGAATCCTCCTTCTGAGCCTGCAATTTTTCAAGCTCTTTTTCAAGGAGCTGAACGTCAACATAAGCAGAGTCTATCTCTGCCTGGGAGCCACCGCCCTCATAAATTATATCAACATTAAGCTTTGCTTTTTCAAGATAAAGCTGTTTTTCTTCTATCTGATAGTCAAGGTCATATGTATCAAGGTCACAGATAACATCACCCTTTTTGACCTTATCGCCTGCTTTTACATAAAATTTTGACACTGTGCCGCTCTGCTTTTCATAAGAAAGAGTATACTGATTTTCCGCTGTGACAGTGCCTGTTGCGACTATCTTCTTTTCAAGGTCTTTTTTCTTTGCCGTCACTGTGGAATATGTAACATCGCTTGCCTTCACGGTCGGCGCATCGAGGACTTCCTCCTCATCAGGAAGCAGATAGCAACCCCCTGCGGAGAGGCACATTATCGCTGATACTGCGGCAGCAAAAAGCTTTTTTAAATCAACTTTTATATTCATGTTCAGACTCCTAACTGAATATTTTTATAAACAACTTACCATGGGCAATAATACCCAAAGTAATTATATCAAAAAAAAGATGTTTTTTCTATACACGATTGTACTAAATTAACCTGACATTTCAAAGCAATATGCACAATTGCGTTGCTTTATATATGTACAAATTTAATAAGTCTTAAATATATGAACATAAAAAAGGGCTTCACGCAAAAAAAGTCCCGCACCGAAGTGCAGGACTTTTGATAAGCTTATTTGCAAATTAGTTTGCAAGACCTGATCTTTCAACACCCTCGATAAAGTATCTCTGGAGAAATACATACATAATAAGGATAGGTGTGATAGAAAGCAGACAACCTGCTTCAAGCCATACGATTATCTGTCTTACAGATACCGCCTGACCGTCGAAGAGCTGCTGAGTCAGGTTTGTATTCAGGTTCTTCAGCATAAGAGCAACAGTGTCGTTCTGTGTGAAGAATGATGATGATACATAGTAGTCGTTCCAATACCAAACGATAGAGAACAGGAATACTGTCAGGAACGATGACTTTGCGTTAGGACACATGATAACAAGGAATGTTTTCAGTGGGCTGCAGCCGTCGAGGTATGCAGCATCTTCAAGCTCCTTAGGAAGTCCTCTGAAGAACTGACGGAAGATGAAGATAAACAGACCTGCACGGAGTCCGTTTGCAAACAATGCAGGAAGATACATTGTCCAACCGCTGTTGATAAGCGATGTTGATTTGCCAAGTGTGAATACCTTAGCGAGCCACGCTGGCTTGAAGTAAGCATACTGGAGGTAAAGTGGGATAGTTGTGATCTGTGGAGGTACGATGATCATAAGAACAACGATACCGAACAGGATTCCCTTACCTTTGAACTTAAATCTAGCGAAGCCGTAGCCTGTGATAGAGCAGGTGATAACCTGAAGGACAGAGGCCACGAGGTTAAGGATAACGGTGTTTACAACAGTATCTTCAAACTTCATTACTCCCCAAACGTCCTTGATGTTATCAAGTGTGAAGCTCTTAGGGATCCAAACTACTGATGGGTCGTTCATCTGCTCATTTGGTCTGAACGCAGTTGAAAGCATGAATATCAGTGGATAGAGGATTACGAAGCACAGACCAAACAGGATAAGGAACCTGAAGAACGGCCAAACCATTCCGATCGCTCTTCTTCTTCTGTTATAGCTGATCTGCTCAGGGGTGAGATATTTCTCAAGGCCCTCCTCTTTCATCTTCTTATAACGGGCTTTAATAGCAGCCTTTCGTTCTTTTTCGAACTCTTTTTCTTCTTTTTTAGTTGCCACTTAAATCCCCCCTTATTCTACTTCATAGTAAACGAACTTATTAACAAGTGCTACGACAAGCGCAAGGAATACTGCTACGATAAGGAAGTATGCCCAAGCCATTGCCGCTGAGTAACCATGCTCCCAGTTGCTTGCCTTGTTAAGAACGATCGTCATAACTTCGTTCTGTGGATCGACGAATGAGTCAACGATTGTATAAACCACGCTTGAAAGTATCATTGGGCTGATATAAGGAATTGTGACTTTCCAGAAGAACTCCCATGAAGTTGCACCCTCGATCTGGGCTGCTTCCTTAGCTGAGAGCGGGATACCCTGAAGTGCTGAAAGCACCAGAAGTATCTGGATACCTGAGTTCCATACAAGGTTCAGGATGTCGGTGGTCAGCGAGTTTATTATCATAGTGAGCTTATCACTGATGTTGTAGATACCGAGGAAGTTCAGCAACTGGTCAACGAGGTCAGCCTCGAACATTGAGCTGAACTGCTCAGATCCGCCTGCGTATCCGCCTGTGCTCATGTTACCGTTGATGATGTCGATAACAGGACCTGTAGCGATGATAACAGGGAGGAAGAATACTGATCTTGCGAATGTTCTTCCCTTGAATTTCTGATTAAGGATAACTGCGATAAAGATAGAGAATATGAGGATAAGAGGAGTTCTCAAAACCGTATTCTCGATCATTGCTACCAGAGCCTTGGAATAATCCTGATCCTTACGGAAAGCGTTTACATAGTTTTTCCAACCGATAAAGGACATTTTCATTCCGCCCTGAGTTACCTCAGTTTTGTTGAATGAGTAAATGAGAGATTCTATAAGAGGCAGGATAAAGAAGTAGATAGTACCCAGCGCCCAGATCGCTATAAATCCGTAGCCGTAAAGTCCTTTTCTTTTTTCATAAGAAAGTCTGTGCTTCTTTTCCTTCATCACAGGTGCAGGAGCGACTGCCTCAGCGGCAGGCTCTTCTGCGATTATCTCCTCTGTTGAAATATCTTCTGTAACAGCCTCAGCGTCATTTTCCTTTTCGACTGTATCTTCAAGATCCTCAGCCTTAACAGCCTCGATCTCTTCAGGAGTGTTTTTGATCTCTTCGCTCATTATTCTGTCAAACCTCCTTCTATACAATCTGCAAGGTCATAGACCTCTGTGCCTACGGTAGCTGTTGCGTTCTTCTTATCAACACTGATAACAACGTCTGAAGCTCCGTCCTTTGAATAAGTTGTGGTAAGAACGTTCTTGTCATCGCTCAGCTCATACTTTGTGATCGTATAATCTGAAACGCCTGAAAGTATGCTGCTTACCTTTTTGTACTGATTAGCCGCAAGATCTGTCCAGCCTGCATAGTTTGAATAATACAGGTCGTCATATTCTGTATCCTGAAGCGTATCAGCGTCAGCGTATGTCATATCATAGTGTATCTGTGAGCCTGAAGCCAGTGAAAGCAGGAATGTTTCATCTGAATTTGAGCTCTTATTGATAGGTGTTGAAGCGTAGTCAACATATCCGTGAATGACCATCTGATAGAACGGGATATCGAAATCTGTTACGTTGAATCCACTGGAGTAAACAGGAACGTTTGAAACGTTTGTTACATATGGGAGAACGTAAGAGTTCGCACCGTCTGCGAATACTGTACTGATCTTCTCGCTCGCACTCTTATAGCCGTCAACGATAGTATTCATGGTCTTGCTTCTGCTTGAAGGATCCTTCTTTGAATAGTCAGAAACAAGCTTTGTTGAATAATCACCGAAGCCGATAGAAGTGAGCTTTTCATCAGTATAGCTCTCGAGCATTTCTGTGAACACATTCGAGTACTTGTTTGGTGTGAGCAGAGCAGGTGAAACTCCCTTTTCTGCAACACCGAAGGCTGGGCTGTATGATGACTGTCTTGAATAAGCATTTGAAACTCTGATAGCTGTGCTTGTAAGAGTCATATACCCCCATGAACCACTGTCCATCTTGAAGTTGTTCATTGAAGGAACGATCTTCATATTATCGTCCTTTGAGATAAGCTTATCAAATGCGCTTGAACCACCAAGCTTGCCGGACGGAGATACCTCTGTGGATATCTTGTTCTTGATAGAGTCATTTGTCCAGTCGTTATAGTTGACAGTTATGTTGTCAACTCCGCCGTCCTTGAGGATATCAAGTATGTCGGAAGCCTGATCGAAGCCAGTGATCTCTGTTTTAAGATTGAATGGGATACCGAGAATAGAAGTATCCTTCATAACGCCGCCATAAAGGTCAACGTAAAGATCGCTCTTATTTGCCTGAGCCTTAGCTGTAAGACCCTTATTATTGATAAGGTAGTTTCTGTAGACCTCAGCGCAGTCAGCGTAGTTAAGATCCTCGCCGTTGTCTGAATCAACAGGATAATAACGAACTCCAAATCTCTCGGTCTTTATTCCGTTCTTCTCGAACACTGTGATCTTGTTTGAGTTATCACCGCTCATGAAGAATGAGTCTGAGCTTCTTGTTTCAAACTCGAAGTAACAAGTGTTGTAAGCCTGCTTTTCCTGTCCGCATACCTGAGCGTGAGCATAAACGTTTGACTCACCGTCAGAAGCAACGCAAACAAGTCCGGATGAACCGCTTACTGTTGCAAGGACCGGCATATAAGCCTGCTGAGTGGTTCTTGGAGCTGTTATTGGAACGGCTGTATAATCTCTGCCGAATACCTGCTGATTATAGTCAGCGTACTCGGTCTTGCCGTTGTTGTAGTTTATTACAGCACCGCTTCCGTCAGGAACTATCATATAGCCTGTCGCAGTTGAATCAGCAGCGCCGAAGTTAGGGCAGAACTCGATCTTTGTAAGCACCTTTCCGTCTACCTGAGAAGTGTTTTTCTCCTCGATCTCATCTGAATCGCAGTAAACATAAAGGTTATCGTCCTCAAGAACGTAATGTATCTTGAGCTTTACGCCATCAGAAACGTAGTTATATGTAGCAACAACGCCGTCTGAATTTTTCTGCCATTTTACCTTTGCCTTGTTGGAGTAAACCGGAGCAGGGGACTCTGTTCTCTTTTCCTGTCTAAGGTCACCGACTCTGATAGCGGCACTTGCAGCGATCTGCTTTCTCTGGGCATTTTTCATTGCTGTGCCCTTAACTGTGTCGATAATTGTCTGGTCAGCCTGAACATTTATAGGCGAAGTCCACCAATACTTACCTGAAGCCTTTACATAAAGACAAAGTCTTTCGTTTTCTTCGTCAAGATAAAGAGCTATCTTGTCGTTCTCTGTTATCTTTTCGCACATTGCAAGAGCTTCTTCGTCAGTTATAGGCTGAACCTCGTCGTCCTTGCTTGCTGTAGTAGTTGTTTTCTCATCGGCTGCTGAGTCTTCAGCAGCTTTATCGCTGCTTTCATCGGCAGTAGCTGCTGCGTCGGAAGCGTCAGCTGAGCTTGTATCATCAGCCGCTGAATCGACACTGCTGTCAGTATCCTTTACTGCGGCGCTTGAATCAGCCTGGCTTGAACTCTCGTCAGTGGAAGAAACCACCATTGACCCCAGAGGCATCAGCATTGTAAGGCAGATAGCAAAGACAACTGCTTTCTTGTAACTTTTGTTATGCATTTATTATTTACACCACCGTTTCTGTTTTAGCCTCTGATCCTGTACATGATCTCAGTATAAACTGAGTAACCGAATACATATACCTGCTGGAACAATGAAAGGAGAAGTATCGCAAGGAACAATATAAGAAGCATTGCGATGATCGTACCAATAATTGAAGCAAGTGTTTTTCCGAATGAATACTGGTGAACGGCTCTCATTGCCTGCACCATAAGGATAACAGACCAGCCGATGCCAAGATACTGGATTGCTGTGATCCAGATCGACTCGTCCTGTACCAGAACGTTTGAGAAGATCACTGCGATAAATGTGCAAACGATGTAAGGAACAAGAGAATATGCAGAATAGATGCAGATCTTTTTAAGTGTACCTTCACCGTCGAGAAGTGTGCATATTGCCCAGTTGCCGAGTACCCAAGTGAAGAAGTAAACTACAGACTGAACGATAAGCGGAACAACGTTGAATACTTTAACGTAGCTGTCATTGAACTGGAAGCCTGTGAGCTGTCTGTCAACGACCATTGCAATAAAGAGGAAGAGAACTATGAGCATCGATATTTTCATTGAGCCTTGTTTCTTCCATCTCAGGTCCTCAAAGCCCTCAACAGGGTGGAAAACACAATGCTTGAGCCAACCTACCGGAGTAAATTCATACATATCAGTTTCCCTCCTTCTTTTTGCGCTTGATGAGCTTTATGCCCTTTTTCTTAAGAACTGCTTTTACAATGAGAAGGGCGATCAAAACGATAATAACTATCATTATCACTGTGAAGTTATCTCTAAGCCATTCTTCTCTTGCATACTTGAACGCCTTATCGTAGTCGTCCTGATCGTAAGCTGTTTTGAAGTAATCCAGAGCCTTCATATACTCGCCGTCGTTAAGGCAAGCCTTACCAAGTCCGACATAAGCCATTGCATAGCCGCCGTCTCTCTTTATAACTTCTTCCCAGTCAGCTCTTGCGTCTGAATATCTACCCTCGTCATAGAGGAGAACTGCTCTGTGAACGACATTACCGAAAGTTGTTTCAGTATAAACTGTGATATCGTTCTTTGTTCCGTCAAGGATATAGACCTCGTTGCCTCTTGCTTCGATAGCGTTTGGTCCAAGGAAGCTTCCTGCCTGATCAGAAGTGGAGTTCTTTGTACCAAAGATGCAAAGAAGATTACAGAGCTTATCATACTGGAGCACTCTACCGTTCTCATAGTCAAGAACATTTATTGTTCCGTTGTCAGAAACGCAGATATCTGTAAGTCTGCACTTATAAGTTTTATTTGTTGTTGAATCATACTCTGAAGCAACGTCACCAAATGAATACTCATCGCCGACTGCGTTATCCCAGATGTTATAACCTGCTGGGTTAAGCTTCTTAACAGCGTCGGTCGTAGTATTTGCAGCCTCAGTAACAGTGTAGATAAATCCGTCTGCGTCGATATCGAAGTTTGCATACTCGACAGGAACGTTTCTTGTCATTGCTGAGATCTGCTCGTTTGAAGCGATCTTTCTCCACAGCTTCTGAGCAACGACAGCGGCAGTTACTTCAACACGGTTAGCACCGTAGAAGCCCTGGAACTCACCGTCCTTATTGAACTGAACAGAACCTGTGTTTACTGACTTACAAACAACGTAGATATTCTCTGCCTTATCTGCAAGTATCTTTGAAGGGTTGAATGTTTCGGAATCATAAAGCTTTGTGTCAGGCTTTGTGTATTCCTGCACCAGAGTCATTTCTGTGCCTGACTCAACAGTACACTTAACAGCCCTTGAATTGTCTGTATCTGCGATGTAAACATAAAGCTTATCATCAAAGATGCTCTTTTTGACATATATGCCGTTAGGATTAAGGAAGGTCGATCTTCCGTCCTCGCCTACAGATATTTCTGTAGAGCCTGTGAATCCGGTATAACAGCCTGTTACCTTAAGATCAGTATCAAGACGGAGTATTCTGTTGTTGCCTGAATCGCACACCCAGAAAGTATCATTGTCCTGATCGTAAAAGAGGTCTTTTGCATCTGAAAGCTTTGCAGGAGCGTCATCGCTTATATAAAGCGGGTCGCTCGGATCTGAAAGCCTGTCAAGACCCATATCTGCACCTGTTACAGTCTTTTCTACACGGTAGGCACTCTGCGATGGGATCGCATCGTCCCAATAGTCGTAGTTATAGGCTGTATAAGGCTCATCTGCGAAAGCAGTCACGGTCATGGTCAGCGCCAGACCTGCTGCAAGTGCCGCAGAGATCATTCGTTTTAGAGAGATTTTATTTCTCGACACTACTTATCACCTTTTTTCCTTTTCTATAATCTAAGTTCAAATTAATCCTTCATACCTGAGTTAGCCATTGTTTCCATGACGTTGCCCTGAGCTACAAGGAATACGATCAGCGGTGGTATCAGAAGTACAACTGCTGCGGCAAATGTAACGCCCTGACGAGCAAGACCTGCTGCTGTGATCTGCTGTACAACTGTAGGTAGTGTTTTGAGCTGCTCGGAGTAGATAAGTGCTCCGCCCTGAATGTTCCATGCTCCCTGGAAAGCGAAGATGATAAGTGTCATCAAAGCTGGCTTTGAGTTTGGAACGACGATCTGCCAACAGATCCTGAACAGACCTGCGCCGTCCACCTTAGCCGCTTCCACCATGGAGTCGTGGATGGTTGTCATGCTCTGACGCATGAGGTAAAGACCCATTGATGTTGAAATGCTTGGGAGGATCAATGCCCAGTATGTATCGATCATATGGAGCTTAGCCATTACGAGGAACTGCATGATCCATGTTGCATTTGAGGAGAACAGGAGGGCAATAACGATGATCTGGTTAATGACCTTGTTTCCTGGAAATTTACACTTTGCAAGAACGAATGCTGCGCAGCAGCAAACGAAAAGGTTGCAGATACAAATTACTATTGTAATAAAGAAGCTGTTGAAGATATATCTTGACAGCGGTACCTGCCATGAGCTTGCGGCTACCTTGAACATATCTGAGAAGTTGTTGGTAGTCGGATTCAGTACATAAAGCTTTGGAGGGAACACGAACAGCTCCTCAACAGGCTTCATAGACTGGATAACTGAGTAATACAGCGGGAACACCATGAATGCACCAAGGAGACAGAGGAATACGAAAATAACTATATCTCCGCCAAGAGAACCATTGACTCTCGCCTTTTTCTCTTTGACCTTCAGCTTTTCAATAGACTGCTGCTTTTTTCTTTTTCTAGCCATTTTATATACTCCCCTCCTTTAGTCAAGATACTTGCCTAAGAGCCAGTTGATACCCTTATTGGCAAGGAGCATTGCAGCGAACAATACGAAACATATTGCTGACGCATAACCCATTTCGTAACGAATGTTACCATAGTCTGTTGCGTGGTTCATGATCGTGTGAGCTGCATAGTCTGTTGAAGGCAGACCTACGAGGTTCTGACCAACAACACCGACTGTGAACGATGCTGAGATCTGGATAACGGCAGCGAACAGAAGCTGTGGTCCCATTGAAGGGATAGTGATGTAGAAAAGCTCCTGCCATCTGTTCTTGATACCCTCGATAGCACCTGCTTCGTACATTGACTTATCAATGTTCTGGAAGCCTGCACGGATAGCAAGGAAGCCTGCACCCATTGACATCCAAAGCTGAACGATGATAACAACTGTAAGGATATAGTTTGTATCTGTGAGCCACTGTGCAGGTTCGTTCAGGATACCCAGATCGATAAGCACAGCGTTCAGGTAACCGTAGGAGTCACCTGACAGGATAAGCTGCCAGGTAACATATACGGAAGTTGTCATAGAAGGTGCATAGAACACGAATGTGAAGAAGGTTTTGAGGAATGCGTTCATCTCGTTTATCAGCCAAGCAATGATAAAGCTGAGGATATAAGAGAACGGTCCTGTGAATATCGCAAAGATAAGAGTGTTTCTTACTGCGATAAGGAATACGTCGTCGTTAAGGAACAGCGTATAGAAATTTGAAAGTCCTACGAACTTAGGAGTTTCGATCATGTTAAAGTTTGTAAAGCCCATTGGCAGCGACATTACGACAGGCACTACCGTGAAGATAATGAACAAAGACATGAAAGGCAGGAGCATTGCATAGCAAGCCTTGTTGGTTTTCATCATGTGCCATGTGTACTTCCACTTGCCCTGTTTTATCATAGGCGCTTCAGGATTGGTTTTGGCCATTAGTTACTCCCCTTTCATTAATTGTCGTACAGACCAAGATCTTCAAGCTTACGAGTGATCTCGTCATTGATATCCTTATTGTACCAGAACAGTGTATCACGAGCGTTGTCGTAGTCATTAACTACAGCTCTGAATGCGTTCATAACGTTTCTTGTTACACCGTAAGATGCAGGAATGATCGGGATCTCTACCTGTGAATTAAGCTGGTCAAGAAGAAGATTTACTTCTGAAGTTGTCCAAGACAACTGCTGAAGAGCTTCTTCGTTAGCTGTTGCATATCTACCCATTGTACCAAGGATAGACTCGATGTTGTTACCATACTTGACCTGAGCGTCAGTTGAGGTGAACCACTTGATGAAGTCCCAAGCGCCCTCCTGATCTGCTGCCTTTGTGAAGATAATAGCACCTGAACCATTGGAGTTTGCTGCATGGTTGATAGTTCCGTCTTCCTGAACAGTACCAGGAACTGGCTGGAATCCCCAGCAGCCCTTGATCTCAGGAGCGGCTACAGAAAGCTGGTTATAGAATGTGTAGTTCTGGATAACTACTGGCATATCACCTGTTCTGAAACGTGTGAATGCGTCATATGTCTGCTGGAAGCTGTATGTTGTATAGAACTTTGTCCAAGTATCGAAAGCGTTTACGGCTTCCTGAGTATCGAATGTTGTCTTTGTCTGCTCTTCGTTGTAGTAGTTAAGACCCTGCTGGAGAAGGAGCATAGCGAATGTGTTACCAGGCTCTGTGATAGCAGATACCTGAGTTGTTCCGCCTGTGCTTGTCATTACAGGGAGGATAAGACCAACTTCAAGGTAGTTTCTCTGAAGTGTTGGCAGACAGTTAAGAAGTCCGTCCCAAGTGTTAAGATCTGTTGCTGGGTCGATACCGTACTCGCTGAGGATATCAGAACGATAGAACAGCATTGGGAAGGTCTGGTCACATGGAAGACCGTATGTACCGCCGTTGTACTGATAAAGAACAGTAGCGTCGTCTGCAAAACGTGACTTTACCTCGTCAAAGTCGCTGAATGTGGTGAGATCTGTAAGAACGCCACGGGCTGCAAGCTGAATAGGGAAGTCGCCGCCCATGAAGAGAGCGAGGTCAGGACCCTTGCCTGCAAATGTAGCCTCAACGATACCACCCTGAACAAGCTTAAGATTGATCTTTGTTTTAGCTGTTGGATTGTATTCACTTGAAATGAGCTGCTGGAGAGCCTCAGCGTTATCACGACCGAGCATTACCCAGCACTCCATAGCGCTTTCGTCCTCATCGGACAGTGCGTTGTAGTCCTCAAAGAATGAACCGATAAAGCCCTTGAAGCCGAAGCCAAGTGAGCCAAAGAATGACTTGTCACATGAAGTGAAATCCTGATCGGAAGTAGCTACTTCGATCATATCGACCTCAAGAGGCTGCTCACGATACTGGTTTACGAAAGAAGAAACCGATGTGATGTTATCCTTGATCTGTGACATCATCTCAGGGATAAGGTCAGGCTTCTTTATACACTTATCAAGAACGATAGCCATTTTCTCAAGAGTTTCAGCCTCAGTTCCGCCTGAACCTGAAAGCTTCTCGATCTCAGCCTTCTTATCTCTCAATGTCTTAGCATATTCCTTGAAATCAGGAACGATAGAAGGGATGGCTGTGTCGATCATATAGTTGTTGTATTCATCAGGATCAGGACCTGTGATCTGTCTGATCTGTCTATAGTAGCTGTTTATGTTATAAACAAGCTCATCCAGATTGCCCATGATCTCACCGATCTCACCAGGAACTGCTTCCAGAGAAATAGTGTTTGTGCCTGCCTGGAGGTAGAAATAAAGATCGTCGCCATTTTCAGACTTTGGCGTTGTGATGCTCCAGTCTGTATCGTAGTAGAACTTTATCTGATTAGCTTCAAGGCAAGGTACTTCGCCATTGACATAAAGACGTCTGTTGGAGTACATACCTCTCATCTGATCCTGTCTGCCTCTTATACCTATCTTATAGTAGCCAGCCTTGTCAACATTGAACTCCCATGTTACTGTCTGAGTTGACTGCGTCCAGCTTCCTGAACCGATAGTATTATATCTTGTTTTAGTAGGGCTTGAGCCGTTTGCGCTCGATGTGAGATAAGAGCTCTTATCTGCTGTAGGATAAAGAGTTCTTGATGACTTGTAGGCAGCAGTTTCACCCTCAAGAGTGATCTTCTGTCCCTGAGCCTGTGTTAGATCGCTGTCTGATGGTGCTGTGTAAGCAGCAGGTGCTTCATACTGATAGAAAGTAAAGCTCTTGACAGCAAACTCAGCCTTTTCAGATTCAAATGTTATCGTATGTTCGCCAGCCTCCATATAGAACTCCAGCGGCTCGTTAAACAGTCCGTCGATGTCCTCCAGAGGAGTTTCCTGCCAGCATGGAGTCGATATCTGTCCAGGACGGATATCGTTCTGTCTTGAATCCTGTTTGATCTCAGATTCGTTGATCCATCTCTTGCTCAGCGTGATTCTTGACGCTGTTGCATATGGGCTTTCGCCGTCGATAAGCAACGAAAACTCAACGTCGTTTGTGTTGCTTTCAAGTGCCTCATATATCATCTTGATATTGTAGACGCCTGTTTCAGGAATGTTCACCGTCCAAGAAACTGAACCCTCCTGATTTGCCCACTGCATAACATCATTCTCTCCATCTACTGTAGTTACAGTGATCTGAGCGTCTGTTACTGAAGCAGGATCGTAATCCTTTCCCAAGACCTCGACTGTCTTATCAGGTCTTGCAGCGTCGGTATACTTCTTTACATAGTTAGTATAAGAAGTCTGACGGATCGAATCGGTACCCGTCGTGGCAGCGGAGCTTCCGTCGCCTGTTGCAGAATCATCAGCAGTTGCCTGCGTGCCTAGAGTGCTGTCGTCCGCCGCTTCACTGTCTGCAAATGCTGGAACCGATGCGCTTGCACACAGAGCAAGTGCCAATGCGGAAGCAATAACACGCCTAAACATTGTGTCTTTCACTATGAATCCACCTTTCTAAATAAATTGCTTTTGGTTTTGCGAGAATCAAGCCTACTTAATTACATTCTAATATAAATAGTATAGAACCTCTTCATTATGTGATCCCCCACGGGAAATAAAGAAAATAAAACTTACGTCCCCCCCGATCTGAACAGCACAAGCTTTTCGCCGTTCTCATCAAGTTCGACCTTGACCTTATCGCCGCCTTTTATCTCAAGAGCGTCCATAAAGTCCTTCGGGAGCTGCAGCCGTCCGGATCTGTCGAGGACGATAAGCTCTTCATGAGCCGTTTCCTCGCTGTTCTCAACCAGCACGATATCTCCCATTTCATTAAGCTCCTCCACATAAGAACGCTTTCTTACGATCTCAGAGCTTGTTCTTCCATCTCTGATAGCCACCACTCTGTCGATATGATCGGCAAGCTTAAGGTCATGGGTAACGATCACTATAGTGATCTTCTCATCTTTATTAAGCTCCTTGAATATATCAAGTATCATATTGGAAGTCTTTGTATCCACCGAGCCTGTAGGTTCATCAGCCAACAGTAATCTCGGATCGTTTGCCAATGCAATAGCTATTGCAACTCTTTGCTGTTCGCCTCCCGACATCTGGTCGAGCCTGCTGTTTTTTCTTTTCAGCAGTCCCACTCTGTCAAGCAGCTCCAGTGCTTTCTGCCGTCTTTTATGCTCGCCGTTGAGCAGCATAGGAAGCTCAACATTCTGCACAGCCGTAAGATACGGCACAAGATTTCTTGCATTATTCTGCCACACAAAGCCTACGGTGTTCCTTTTATACTCCATATAATCCTTATCAGTAAACTTAAGAAGGTCCTTACCGTCCACATAAAGGTTTCCCGCCGAAGGCTTATCAAGTCCTCCAAGCATATTGAGCAGCGTCGATTTACCACTTCCTGAGTTTCCGACGATCGCCATGAGTTCTCCACGCTCGACATCCAGGTCAAGTCCTTGGAGCGCCACCACCTCAACATCAGAAGTTTTGTAGATCTTCACCAGATTTTCACACCGTATCATATATTTATCATTGTCGGCAGCTACAATAGTATCAAGTTCATCACTCAACTATCTCACCGTCCTCTAATGTATAAACCTTATCAGCTATATCTATCATGCTGGGGTCATGAGTGGTCATTATGATAGTCATCTCATCTCTCGCCACCAGCTCTTTGAAAAGCTTTACAACGTGGAGCGCAGTTGCCGTATCAAGCTCGGCAGTAGGCTCGTCCGCAAAAATTATGTCAGGCTTATGTGCGATAGCTCTTGCTATAGCAACTCGCTGCTGTTCACCACCGGACATTTCCCCCGGTCGGTGAAACATTCGCTTTTCAAGTCCCACGCTTCGCAGACATTCCCTTGTGCGCTTATCCCTTTCTTCATATGGATATTTCGCAAGTCTTAGACCAAAGTCAACGTTTTCATAAGCGGTCATTCCCGACATGAGTGCCACAGATTGGAACACGAACGCCATTTTATACCGTCGTATATCATCTCTGGCTCTTTCAGAAAGCCTTGTAATATCCCGTCCGCCAAACATGACCTTGCCCTTTGTTGGCTTGTCAAGCGCTCCAAGAATATTGATAAGAGTAGTCTTACCGCTTCCTGAACGTCCTCTAAGGATCGTCAGCTTGCCCTTTTCTATTTCGATGTTGATATTTTTCAGCGCATTCACAACGCTTCCGTCGCCGATCTTAAAATCACGGCACAGATCTTCAGTTGAAAGTATAGTGTCCATACCGCATGGCTCCTTTATCACATCAAACAGGATCTTCGCCCTCATCTCATCCACTGTATTGGTCATTTTGACCTATGTAATATACTCAAACAAAGGTTAAAATATTTGTGCATTATTCACATATCGTGTCAGAAGCACACAACGACCACAACATATTGTATTTCTTGTACAATATGTTCAAATTTCGGGCAATAAATTATGCAAATCAGCCCATAATTTTATGTAAAATGCCAAAATGGGTTCATTCAGCTAATCTTAATTATATCAATTTTTCTGTATTTTGTCAAGGATGTTAAACGTTTAAGATAACATAAAAACGAGGCTTGCGGAGGATTTAGTCACCTTAAACAAACTATAAAATCATTTTTTGTGCATTTCGCAATAAATCTTGTCAAAAAAGGTTGAAAACTCTGTAGCCGTCAAGATTTTAGCTTTCAATTAATAATAATTTTACATTTTGAAGAATAAAATCCGAAAAATTTCTACCGATATGCACAAAAAACATTTGATATATTTATTTAAAATATGCAAAAGCAAAATTGTTCTTAACATTATGTAAAAGGAGGCAAAAAAAACTATACAAAAAGGCATTTGTGCAATTTGAACCTATAAAAAAAGCCAAATGTGAAAGAAATAAGCCTGCAATATGACGTAATATTCCCGTAAAAAACATTAAACATTGTCCTATTTATCATACAGTTTTCACATAAACAAGTATAATATTAGATAACGAAACAAGAAAGCCCCACAAGGGGCGGTTAAAATTGACTACCACGGCTCACGCCGCTGACATACCAGGAGGTTTTCATCATGAATGAATACAAAAACAACAACTTCAATGATAACAATAATAACAATTTTGAGAATAGCTATACACAGCAAAACGGATATAATCAATATCAGGCTCAGGCAGGCAGCATGAATGAGTTCACATACAATCCTAATAAGAAAAAGTCAAAGGGCAAGAAGGTGCTTTCAGGCATTATTGCAGTGCTTTGCGTTGCAGCTATCGGAACTACTTCCATTGTAGGCTACAATCTTGTTACAGGAAAGAACGCTGTAGGCTCTTCAAACAACGGCACCGTTGTTTCAAAGGACGACAGCTCATCAAACAGTGCAAAAAGCACTGTTGACCGTTCAAATCTGCCAACTATCCAGCAGCTCTCAACTCCGTCCGACGCACTGACTATCCCTGAGATAGTAAAGAAGGTTTCACCTTCTGTTGTAGGCATCTCCTGTATCCTTTCAAACGGCACTGCAACAGGTTCAGGTATCGTAATGAGCGAGGACGGCTACATCGTAACCAACGCACACGTTGTTGATGGTGCACAGTCTATTTCAGTTGTGCTTCCTGACAGCTACAACGATACTTCAAGCAAATCAGATGACAGCAAATCAAGCTCTGACAGCAGCTCTGATGACGATGAGGACAACCTCACATACACAGCTACCCTTGTAGGCAAAGACACTCAGACTGATATCGCAGTTTTGAAGATAGACGCAAAGGGACTTACAGCCGCTGAGTTCGGCACATCTGCAGATCTTCAGGTAGGTGAAGCTTCTATCGTAATAGGCAACCCACTTGGCTTCTCACTTGCAAACTCTGTAACAGCAGGTATAATCTCCGCAACAGACAGAACGCTCACTGTTGAGGACAGGACAATGAATCTTATCCAGACAGACGCTTCTATCAACAGCGGTAATTCAGGCGGACCACTCATCAACGCATATGGTCAGGTAATAGGCATCACCTCTGCAAAGGTATCATCATCTGTGGGCGAGGGACTTGGGTTTGCTATCCCTATCGATGAGGCGCTCCCTATTGTTGAGGACCTTATGAAGAACGGTTACGTTACAGGCAGACCTAGCCTTGGAATTTCAGGCACAGACATCACAAGCGCATATTCATCATACTATGGTATCCCACAGGGCTTCCTTGTAAAGAGCGTTACTAAGGGAAGCGGCTCTGAAAAGGCTGGTATTCAGGAAAATGATATCGTTATAGGCATAAACGGAACTGTTATATCAAACATCAGCGAGCTGAATGAGATAAAGAACAAGTGCAAAGTCGGTGACACTGTTCAGCTTACTATATACAGAAACAAGAAAATGATAAATGTTGACGTTGTTCTCGGCGAGTCCACAGAGGACACTTCTGAGTCAAATGACAATGACCAGAACAACAATAACAATAATAATAACAATAACAACGACGACTACAACGATTACTATGGAAACTATGGCAATGGTCTTGGCGGCTATAATTACAGCTATGGTTTCTAAATAACAAAGCTTTCTTCATATTTTTCATATTCTTTTACTTCAGGGAAAGAGCTGTTCCGAGAGATCGGGACAGCTTTTTTCTTGACTTTCTTCTTGACAGAGGGTCAAAGCAGTGTTATTATAATAAGGTATACTATTAAGGCAACACCGCACAAAGCTCACCTGACGGTATTGCCTTAAACGAGTACACTTCTTTATTTTGCAAAGGTCGGTGATTTTATGACAAAAGAAGAATATCTTGACTTTTGCGGCTCTATTGCAGGCGCGACATATGACCAGCCTTTCAACGAGGACTTTCAGTCCACTGCACTGCGCCACTGGGACACGAAAAAGTGGTTCGGGCTTTTGATGCTCCACAATGACAGGTGGATAGTAAACTTAAAGCTAAAACCCGAAGAAGTGCTGTTTTACAGGGATATCTACAAGGGCGTGACGGAAGCTTATCACATGAACAAGGTCCACTGGATAACATTGTATCTCGACAGCGACGTGCCAACAGAGGAGATAGAAGATCTTACCCTCAGAAGCTTTGAGCTTACAAAGAGTAAAGATAAAAAGAAAACCAAAAAGCGAAAGGAAGCTTTATAAAATGAGAACTTTTTCAAAATCAAGCAAGCTTGATAACGTGTGTTATGATATAAGAGGTCCTGTTATGGACGAAGCAAATGAAATGATAGCAAAGGGAGAAAAGATATTCAAGCTCAATATCGGAAACCCTGCTCCGTTCGCATTCAATGCCCCTGACGAGATAATACAGGCAATGACAGACAATCTGAGAAACGCTCAGGGCTATTCCGACTCAAAGGGCATAACAGAAGCAAGACAGGCTATTTATGATTATGCACACTTCAAGGGCATACCTGTTGAAAGTCTTAACGATATCTACACCGGAAACGGTGTTTCCGAGCTTATCACAATGGTAATGCAGGGTCTTCTAAACAACGGTGACGAGGTTCTTGTTCCTGCCCCTGACTATCCGCTGTGGACAGCTTCCGTTACTCTTGCAGGCGGTACTGCCGTTCACTATATTTGTGATGAAAGCTCCGAATGGTATCCTGACCTTGAGGACATGGAAAAGAAGATAACAGACAAGACAAAGGCTATCGTTATCATCAACCCTAACAACCCGACAGGTGCGGTATATCCAAAAGAGATACTTGAAAAGATAGCAGACATGGCAAGACGTCATGAGCTTATCATATTCTCAGACGAGATATATGACAGACTTCTTATGGACGGCGTTGAGCATACTTCTATCGCTTCACTTTGCCCTGACGTTTTCTGCATCACTCTTAACGGACTTTCAAAGTCACATCGTATCGCAGGCTTCCGTGTAGGCTGGATGACCCTCAGCGGTGATAAGAGCAGAGTAAAAGGCTACATAGAGGGTCTTAATATGCTTTCAAGCATGAGGCTTTGTTCAAATGTACCGAGCCAGTATATAATCAAATATGCTCTTGGTGATTACACAAAAACTGACGATCTGCTCCTGCCGGGGGGACGTATCTACGATCAGAGAGAGTATATCTACAACGCACTTAACAGCATTGACGGTCTGTCGGCTGTAAAGCCTAAGGCGGCATTCTATATTTTCCCTAAGATAGACGCAAAGCGTTTCAACATCACAAATGACGAGCAGTTCGTGCTTGATTTTCTCCGTGAGAAGAAGATACTTCTTGTTCATGGCGGCGGCTTCCACTGGGAACAGCCTGACCATTTCAGGATAGTTTATCTTCCTAAGCTTGAGGATCTTGAATACTCCATGAATGAAATGAGAGATTTCCTCAAAGACTACAAGCAGAAGTAAAACTGTAGAGCGGACAGTGTTCGCCCAATATGCTTTTATGCTCATACCATACATCTACAAACACAGACACGAGGTACAAAAATGTCAAAACTTTGCAAATCATGTGGAAACTATTATGAGGGAGATCACTGCGACAAGTGCGGCTATGGCGACCCAAACTTAAAGACCCACGCCGCCGACAAATACAAAAAGCCCACAAAGCCTGAACGTTTCAGGACCGAGGAGGAAAAAGAGCTTTACGCCGAGTGGGAAAAGGAAAAAAAAGAGAACACTGAGATAAAGCGTCACTATGATCCCAACGCAGGCAAAAAGACTCTTGCCATTGTGGCGGTAGTTGTTATAGGCGTTATCGTGGCTGTGCTATACAAAAGCGGAGTTATTTTCAACTCAACAAAGACAGAGGTAATAGAAAAATACTTCAAGTCCATACAGACAAGCGATTTCGACTCATTCGTGGAGTGCTTTCCGAAAGAGATGAAGAACGAATACGAACAGCAGCGAACCGAAGGCGGATATGGCAAAGAGCAGGTTATGAAAGAAGTCCTTTACGGTGATTTCATTGAAAGCTATGGTTCTGATTACACTATCGACGTATCTTTCGGCAGAGAAACAAAGCTTAAAGAATCTGAATATGACCTGAGCGAATACAAAAGCTTTTACGGCTCTGCACCGAATGTTTCAGAGGCTTATGAGATAGTAACGAACGTGACTTTCAAAGGCTCAAAGGGCAGTGAGGACGCAAAGCTTTACATCTACGTTGGAAAATGCAGCGGAAAATGGTGCATTTTCAATATCACGCAGGATAACGGCATTGTTGACGAGGACACGGGGCTTAAAACTTCAGAAAATTAAATAGCACAAAGCAAAACCGCCACGGAGAAAGATCCGCAGCGGTTTTTTGTTTTGCGATAAAACCTATATGGTGGAACGCCGTATTTCTGTTAAACAGAAATTGAGTCGCTCCCCTACATATAAGTGGCGTTATTATACGCTTTTATGTGATATTATTTCTTCATAAAAGCAAATGACTTTCTTGTTCTCTGCTTTCCGCCTATTGACATTGTGAATATCTTGTCGCTCATGAAGATTTTCAGTGCGACAGTCATGCACACTACAAGAAGCACTATCTGATAGATAAGTCCCCCTGCATAAAGGCTGTAGTTGCCAAACATTACGTTCTCGCTTGCCATAAAGGTATGGGTGAACGGTATAGCATAGACGATATACTTTATAACAGGTGAAAGCGTTCTGATATCAACTACCATTGCAAGAAGATATGGTATCATTGCGGAGAATGTTATAGGCAGTAGCATTGTCTGGGCAGATTTTGCGTCTTTTGCAAGTGCGCCTAATACCATTGAGAGTGACAATGAGATAAGGATAGACACAAACATCTGTATTCCCACAAGAGCATACTGTCCGACGCTCATAGTAAGACCAAGGTTTTCCATTGCAGATTCATATGCTGAGGTATCTCCCATGCCCTCAGTAAGACCGCCTGTCATTTTGCTCATGCCGAACATATAGACCACAGCCTGCAAAGCCGCAACAACACCTGCGGCAAGCATTTTTGACGCAAGGACTGAAAGTCTTGAAACAGGTGCGGAAAGAAGCGTTTCAAGGGTCTTGTCTATTTTCTCGGTAGAGATCGCACTAAGTATCATCTGAGCCGAGAACATTATAAGAACGAACATTATTATAGGCACTACCATGCTCTGTGCCGAGCAAAGGGACATCACTATAGAACTGCTCACTTTATCTGCCTTGTCGCCAACAACCGTTGTTTCAGAAAGCAGTACAGGGTCTTCAAGCTGATTCATTTCGTCCTCTGTCATTGCGCCGCTTGAAAGCTTATCCTGATAGATAGTTGATTTTACTGCCTGCTGTATAACTGCAAGGGCAGTGTCTGAGCCTGTGTTTATATTTGACATGGTTGCAAGAGAGGTCATTCTCTGAACATATCCAACGTCTGCCTTTTTATGCTGTTTTACCTGCTCTGTAAAGCCTTTTGGTATTATCACAACGCTGTCCTGATCGAGCCTTTTAAGCTCTGCGGCATAGTCGTCAGACTTTATATCTACAACTGTTATCTTGCCGTCACCAGCCTTTGCAGTAGCTTTCAGAGAGTTTAAAACGTTTTCTGTGAACTCTGTTTTGTCAAGGTCGCAGATAGTAAGGTCGGAAGCCTTTTCGGCACTGTCGCTTATTGCCCCTGACATTGCCTGACCTGCCATAACAAGCACCACTACTGTGACTATCATTGTTATAATAGTTTGCAGGCTGAGCATTTCCTTTAATTCCTTACGGAAAAGACTATAAAACTTCACGGTCAAGCACCACCCTTTCAAAGACTTCTTCAAGGTTCTGAGCGCCATATTTTTCAATAAGCTCCGCAGGCTTGCCGACCTCCAGCAACTCGCCCTTTGCAATTATACCCACTCTGTCTGAAACATACTCTATTTCAAGCATATTGTGGGAAGAAAGCAGAAAGCTCATGCCCTCAGAAGCAAGCTTTTTTATCATTCTTCTTATTTCAAGGGCGTTTATAATATCAAGTCCCGAAGTCGGCTCGTCAAGGATAGCCAGTGCAGGGAGTGGCATTATCGCCCTTGCAAGGAGAAGCTTTCTTGCCATACCACGGGAATAATTTGATATTTTATCGTTAAGCCTGTCACCAAGCTCGCATATATCACAGCCACGCTTAACAAACTCGTAAGCCTGTTCTCCGTTGTCGGCATAGATAGAAGCCATGAACTCCAGATATTCTCTGCCTGTCATGGTCTTATACGCACCAGCCTCGTCAGGGAGGTATGTAATGCTTTTTCTTACCATATCAGGTTCAGTGAGAATACTATGACCTGCCACGATAGCGTCGCCCTCTGTTGCCTGCAAAAGTGTTGATATCATTCTTATGGTCGTGGTCTTTCCTGCACCGTTTGGACCTATCAGCGCAAATATCTCGCCCTTTCCAACATCAAAAGTGACGTTATGGGAGGCGTAAATGCCTTTTTTGTACTGCTTTGAAAGCCCTTTGACCTGTAAAACGGTTTCCATCGTTTTCCCATTCCTTTCTTTGTCTGTATCATTGTATTTTTTGTGAATAAATCAAGTATAGCACACCACGTTCCAACTGTCAATTGATATTTGTCATGTACTGTTATGTAAATATGATTTACTAATAGTATACACTGTCTATGGCACGATGTCAATAGCGGTTTTCACCAAAACAGGCATGATTTTTATTATTCATGCGTTAGAATGTAAAATTCACTTACTTTGTGAGATAAAGTAAACCACGTTACACAATGATTACAAATCAAATAATATTCTGTACATTTTCAACACTTTCAAGTACGTTTTTTTGGATATCACAATGTAATGATTTGATTACATTTTGGTTACAGACAAGGGTAAAAAAACGGACGATTGTTGAAAACTTTATAATTTTCAACACCAAATTGCTGTTATAGCATGAGTTTTAAACATTTTCAACATAGTTTTCAACATTTTCAAAAGTTTTCAACTGTAGTTTTCAACTGTCCAAAAAAGCTCTTGTTACCGTTTTTTAATCATTTGTAATTTATTCATTTTTCGTACTTCTATAGTAAATAGGGAGGATTTATTACATTTTCACCAATGAACGAATTTAAAATTTGTGAAGTATTTGAGCTTTAAAATGGGCTTTTGCTGTTTACAAATGAATGAAAATATGTTAAACTTATAATAAATATGAATGAAAAGTTACAATATTCATTATTGGAGGAAAAATTATGGGAAACTTAACCAGTCTGAAGAAAGCCGCCGCTGTGCTGCTGACTTCGGTAACACTCATGTCGGCTGCGGCGGCACTGCCTGCTGTGGACGAAACGCCGCTTCTTTCGCAGACGGCGATAACTGTTGAGGCGGCAAGCGTCGGAAAAGTCACAGGGCTTACTTCAAAAACACTTAGCAACAGCGAGATAAAGCTTAGCTGGAAAAAGGTCAGCGGAGCTTCGGGATACTCAGTTTGTATGAGAAAAAACGGTAAATATCCGCAGATCGCAGACGTAAAAAGTGACTCGACCCTCACATATACTGTGAAAAATCTGCCAAATGCTACCCGTGAAAACTTCAAGGTAAGAGCCTACAAGACCGTGAAAGGAAAAAAGGTATACGGCGCATATTCCGACAACTGGAACACCGCCACGAACCCACAGCCTGCAAAGGGTCTTAAAGTATCAAGCGTTTCCTATAACAGCGTAAAGCTTTCATGGACAAAGATAGGATGCACAAATTACAGAGTATTTCAGCTTAAAAATGGTCAGTGGAAAGAGATCGCAAAGACCACAGACACAAGCTACACTGTAAAAAATCTCAGCCAGAAGACCACATACAAGTTCAAGATAAGAGCCTGCAAGACAGACGACAAGAAAGCCAACCACTACGGAAAATATTCCGCAGAGGTATCCGCTACTACATCTAAAGCTCCTGCTGTTGTGACACCTGTTTCACAGCATGGTCAGCTTTCTGTAAAGGGTGCGAACATTGTTGACAAGAACGGCAAGGTATTCAAGATAAAGGGTATGTCAACTCACGGCATCATGTGGGAGGATTTTTCCGATATCCTTACAAAGGACTCACTTAAAGTTCTCAGAGATGACTGGAAGGTCAACACCATAAGAATCGCAATGTATACTTATGAATGGGGCGGCTACTGCACCGAGAACGGCAAGTATCAGGCGCAGGCAAAGCAGAAAGTCAAGACAGGCGTTGAGAACGCAAAGTCTCTTGGAATGTATGCTATAATCGACTGGCACGTTCTCAATGACCAAAACCCTAACAACCACAAAAATGACGCTATCAAGTTCTTCACAGAAATGGCTAAGACCTACAAGGACTACAATAACGTTATTTACGAGATCTGCAACGAGCCTAACGGCGGAATCACATGGACAGGCGGAATAAAGAGTTATTGTCAGAGCGTTGTAAGCGCTATCAGAAAATACGACAGTGACGCTATCATAATCTGCGGCACAGGCACATGGAGTCAGGACATAGATCAGGTGCTTGGCAACAAGCTTTCTGACAAAAACTGCGTTTACGCTCTTCACTTCTATGCTGATACTCACAGAGATTGGCTGAGAAACAGACTTCAGAACTGCTACAACAAGGGACTTCCTGTTCTTGTATCTGAGTTCGGAACTTGCGACGCAAGCGGAAACGGCGGATATAACTCAACAGAAAGCACAAAATGGCTCAAGCTTCTCGACTCACTAAAAGTAGGCTACGTAAACTGGTCAGCCTGCGGAAAGAGCGAAACGGCTTCCGCATTCATTAGCGGTACGAACCTCAAAGCTATAAAGAGCGGCACTTCACAGCTCACAGCAAGCGGCAAGTTCGTTCGTAATTGGTACAGAAACCACTGATAACACAAAAGACCTCTCTTGGTGGGAGGTCTTTTTTTTGCACAGAAACTAACGATAAACGGGCGACCCAAGGTCGCCTCTACACTATAAAAACAAAGCCGAGGGGCATTTACCTCTCGGCTATTGTTAGTTTATATCATATCACAAAGAACAGTGCCGTTCTTATAATGGCTGTAAAAAGCATAGCATAGAACGATGTGCCAAGCAAAAGCTGATTTGCCCAGAATATATCGTTAGGCTCGCATGGCTTTAGATTTCTGCCTATAACAGGCTTTCTTACAAGCTGTCCGCCGTAATACTCATCACTGCCAAGCTGGATACCCAATGCACCTGCACACACCGACTGAGTTTGCGCTGAATTAGGACTAGGGGATTTTCTTCTGTCTTTTTTGTATACCTGAGAAGCGTTCTTGCTGTCAAGGTGAAGATAAGAAACGTTCATTTTCATAAGCAGGGCGGCTATTCTTGCAGGTATAAAGCTGAGAACGTCGTCGAGCTTTGCAGGGAATTTGCCGAAGTTTATGTATGTGTCTGTTTTATAGCCCACTGTGTTGTCGATAATATTCACTGTTCTGTAGAGTATTCCGCCCAGACCGCCGAATATCGCAGACCAGAAAATAGGTGCGACCGCCCAATCTGTGGTGTTCTCTGCAACCGACTCCACCGTACTTTTTATAACAGCGTCAATGTTCATATCGTCGGTGTCACGGAAGGTCACTTTTTTTACCTTGCGCTGTGCAGAAGAAAGATTGCCTGCCCTTGCAGCACGCATCACTCCCCCTGCCGCAGTTTTAAGGGACTTTACAGAAAGCGCTGACCAGCACATTATACCCTCGAGGAAGATGCCAAGTGCGGCATTTAGCTTATAGCCCACGAATAGAAGAAGCAATGCCACAGCGGCAACTATAAGAAGCACTATCACAGTCATCATAAGACCTGCCATGCGCTGTGCTTCGGGGGTGTTTTTATAGCTGTTTCTGAAAGACTTATCAAGCTTTGCCACAAGCTTTTTTATAAAATACTGAGGATAGACCACTACTTCAGGGTCGCCAAGGAGCATATCCAGCGCAAAGCCAAGGGCAAGCGCCGCCAGTGAATTTATCAACATATATACATATCCTTTCTTCAGGCAATAATTACTTATGATAATTATATCACAACACTTTCTGATTTTCAATACCTTTATGCTCTGATTTTAAGGGATAAGGCACAAAAAAGGGCGGTCAGAGCCGCCCGAACAAAAGTCTTTCAAAAAAAATCAGAAACTAAGGTGCAAACACTGTTTGCCCCTACACTGAATAGATATATCCATAAGCTTTTGTGATAACTATATTATTTGCATATCTCCGAAAGCTTTTCAAGCATAAGCTCCATTTCCTCGTCTGTGCCGATAGTAATTCTCAGAAAGTTATCTATTCTCGGCTTGTTGAAGTATCTCACGAAGATACCATTTTCACGGAGGTATGTGAAGATCTCCTTTGCAGAGAGCTTTTCATGCTGTGCAAAGAGAAAATTCGTTTCGCTGTCAAGGACGTTGAAGCCCATTTCACGCATTTTTTCCGCTGTTCTATCCCTTGTTGCCTTGACCTTTTCAACTGTCGCCTTGAAATAATCCTCGTCAGAAAGGCTTGCAACGGCAGTTTCTATGGCTATCTGGTCGAGAGGATAGGAATTGTATGAGTCCTTCACAGCCTGCATATAGCTGATAAGCTCGGCACTTGCGAACGCCATGCCCACTCTCATGCCTGCAAGGGAACGTGACTTTGAGAACGTCTGCGTTACAACGAGATTATCGTACTCTTTCACAAGCTCAACGCAGGAATACCTGCCGAAATCCACATATGCCTCGTCGATTATAACAATGCTGTCCTGATTGTTTTTAAGAAGTTCTCTTATAAATTTCTCACCCACACCAAGGCTTGTCGGTGCATTAGGGTTAGGGATAACAACTCCGCCGTTAGGCTCTTTGAAATCGTCTATATTTATTACAAAATTATCGTCAACGCTCTTAGTCTTGTATGGTATTTTCAGAAGCTCACACCAAACAGGATAGAAAGAGTAAGTTATATCAGGATAAAGTATAGGCTTATCAGAGTTGAAAAACGCTCTGAAAGCTGTGGCAAGCACATCGTCTGAGCCGTTTCCGCAGAAAACATTCTCGCTTTTCAGTCCCACACGCTCCGCAAGTGCCGCCCTCAGTGCAGACGCGTCAGCACTAGGATATTTTCTAAGCTCTGCTATGGTTTTCCCCTCCAATATCGCCTTTACCTTTGATGACGGCGGATAAGGGTTTTCATTTGCATTGAGCTTTATTATCTTATCGTTTTTAGGCTGTTCCCCTGCAACGTATGGCTCTATATTTATAAGGTTTTTTCTCCAAAGCTTTTCGCTCATTTTACATTATCCTCTCTATATTTTATCATAGTAAAGTATTAATATAAAATATTATAGCACATACCGCTTATGTTGTCAAATAAAAGCCGCCTAGCTTTCAAAGTAAGCCTGTATAGACTGCAAAACGCCGTCATAGTAATATGCGTTCACGCTCATGGAATCGCTCTTCCAATCAAGAAACTGATCTTTGCCGTTTCTGTCGCTGACCTCAGGTGTGCCGAGAATCGCAGCCATCTCCTCAGGAGTTGAATTTTTTGTTATACCGAATATTGAGCAGTCGCTTTCGGTGGCGAAACTCATTCTTATCTTATGGAGGGTATGATCGCTGTTGAGCCAGAAGTCGAAGATGATGATATTATCCACAGTCGAGCTTGTTTTTCCGTAGCAAAGAGCAGAATCGTATTCATCGTCAGGGGTATCCACCATTTCTGCTCTTACATCATCAATAAGCTCAATGCCTGTGAAAACGTGGTCTTTGCCCTTATAGCTTACGCTTATATCCTTAGGCAGAGCAGCGTCTGAAGTAAGGTCGAGGGTCTTGAGGTCATCATATACCTTTACTCTGTTCTCATCAGTGTTTACAGTGCTCTCGCCCGGTGTTGTTATGCCTGTATACTCAGATGTGAAAACAGCCTCTCCGTCTTTTTCGTGTATTTCTTCCTGCGGATAGTTTTTGCTGTAGTATGTGAAATCGGAAACCGAGAAGTAATCAAGCACTACGTCATACTCTTCGTAATTACTATATGTTTCCACCACGCCGAGTGAAATTGTATAGTCAACGTTCTCCCAATACATTGTATAGCATTTATAATTTTCCATGCCGTCATATTCGCTGTTCATATAAATGCTTGTAGGGCAGCCCATTTTGTCGATTATTTTATCAAGATCTTCTTTATTGCTGTAGTTGCCGTAGCTTTCATACTCCCAGTCGGAGGTATCCACAGCCTCTTCTAAAGGTATGGTAATGCTCCAGCTGTTTTCCTTGAGAATGTCAGCCACACTTGCGTCACGGTCAAATGGGTTTGCACCGGTAAGGTCGTAGTTTGTTTGGCTCTCATCTGATGAAACGAAGGTTATCTCAACGTCACTGTTTTCACCTATCATTTTATCAACGCTCATAATATCACTAGATCTGCCAATATCGTCGCCGTACATTTTCATATTGGCATTGCCGCCGTCTATGGCACTAAGGTCAACAGGCACTGATATTTTGCTGCCGAAAATATCCTGCGGCAAAGTATCTGACGGCGTTCCGCCCTGAAATCCGTCTATCCAATATAGATTGCTGTCTTTGTTATCATTAGCGGTATTAGATACGGTTTCATCGTTCTTTGAAACAGTACTGTCACCGTTTTTCTGCGAAGAAACAACAATATCATCGTCATCACTATTATGTGAACTAAGCATTACCGCCGCTGTGATACCTCCACCCACAACTGCCACGGCACAAACGCCTGCTATAACCTTTGCTTTTACTGTTGAAAACATTCCTTTTCCTCCCGATATAGTTTTTGTTGATGTTACGCTATCGGGAACTGCATTAGCGGCTGAGGCTGAGCCTGTGAAAACGGTAAGTTTCGGAAGAACGGTGTTTGAAGCCTCTTTATTAAGAAGCTTTGAAAGAATAAATACAGGCACGGCAGCATGAAGTCTGTCGTTGTTGTTTTCCTCGTATATAAGCACCGCCTCCTTTATCTTTTTTCTTGCGGCACTAAGGCGGGAAGTTACTGTACCTGTGGTGCAGTTCATTACCTCTGCTATCTCAGGCACTGTGAGCATATCAAAATAATACAGTATCACCGAACGCCTTTGCTCCTCTGTGAGAACAGTGTCGATAATATCCATTATTATCTTTCTTTTAGCGTCATTGCTCACATATTCCTCCGGGATAAGCCCTTCGTCAGGGATCTCCTCTATTATCTCCTCTGAGTTGTCCTCAGGGGCGGAATTGTTTCTAAAGTGCATTTTGCAGAGATTTATCCCTATCCTGTTTACCCATGCTGGAAAATTCTCAGGCTGTGCAAGAGTGCCAAGCTTTTGAAGGGCTGTAAGATAAGTTTCCTGAGTGATATCCTCTGCAAGCTGTGGGTCGCCAAGAAGCTTCAGGCAGCTAAAATACACTGTTCTGCCCGTTTCTTCATAAAGCGCACCGAACGCCGCCTTGTTTCCCTGTGCCGCCTGCAATACAAGCTTTTTGATATCATCTTTTTCCATGTTTTTGACCTGCTCTTTCTTTCCGAATTGCCGTTTTCTCGTCCGCTGTTTTATCAGTCCCGACATTAGTTAGATGCAAAACGCAGACGATTTGTTGAGCAAATTCAAAATTTTCATATATAGTTTACATATAATTAATACTTATTATTATAATATTGCCGAAATAATTATATCACATAACAAAATGCCTGTCAACGAGCAAAAAAATATCCCCCACAAATGTGAGGGATAGGTTTTTCAGAACATACCTGCAAGATACATTCTGCTTTCATAAAGCTTTTTTGAATTTGTATCGAAGGCAAAATGATATCTGTAGAGAGGTGTAAGCCCTGCGGCATTTTTCTCACCTGCAACATATGCAACGAAAACATCAGGGTCAGTGTCGCTGTTCACACAGTATGTTCCGTCCATTGACATATCGCCCTGTGAGTAAACATAGGAAAGATAGTTGCCTGAAATGCTGTTCTCGCCCTTTGAGATGCCCTGAGAAGCAAGCATATCCTGCACTGATCGTGCTGAATAATTGTCTATGTTGTCATATATCTCATCAAGCTTCTTTGTGCTTGTGACATCATAGCAAAGCCTTGTTGGCATACCGGTCGGTATCCAAGCAGGGGTGTAAATATCGTTTGACATAGGCGTTTCCTCTGCCCATACCACATAGCTGTCTGCAAGAGATACCTGTCCGTCAGGGTTTGTTAGATTTGCAACATAGACCGTTATCTCATCTCCCTGCGGCTCGACCTTTGGGATAAGGGTCATGTAATAGCTATCCCACCATTCACCGCCGAAATAGTTGTCAGCACCTACACGATAATTGAGCATTTCGCCCTTTTTATCCTCATAGTGACCTCCATCGCAGTATACAAAGCTATACTCGTCAGCATATTTTGCATAGAAATCAGACGTCTTTATATATCCGCCCACCTGCATGATGTCACCATTGAGCTGAACAAGACCTGACGAAAGATCAGCATTTTTTATCTCGTCAGACACAGTGTAAACAGCCATTTCAAGCTCGCTGTTTGAATTTGTACCGCTTGCATCATCGTCAGTAACATTATCTTCATTATCAGCATTTTCATCAAGTTCGTTTAGATTGTCCTCTATCTCCTGCTCGTTCACTTCCCCTTGTGCGTCTGTCTGAACGGCTGTGTTTGGCTTATCAGCATCTGCTGTCGTATCTCTGTTTGCAAGCACCACCGCTGTGATACCTCCGCCAACTACTGCCAATGCGACCACACCTGCTATTACTTTTGCTTTTACTGTTGAAAACATACCTTTTCCTCCCGATTTACTTATTGTAGTATTTTTATCGGGAACAATATCCTCGGCGGCTGCCGTGTTGCTGAAAACGGATAATTCAGGCAGCTTCAAATGCTGACATTCCTGCATAAATATCTTTGACAGAACAGGTATAGGCATAACAGCATGAAGCCTGTCATTGTTTTTCTTTTCGTAAATAAGCACCGCCTCCCTTATCTTCTTTCTTGCAGCGCTAAGACGGGAAGTGACAGTGCCAACAGAACATTCCATTATCTCTGCTATCTCAGCCACGCTCATCATATCAAAATAGTAAAGTATTATTGTCTGACGCTGTTCGTCAGTGAGAGCGGTGTCGATAATGTTCATTATTATCCTGCGTTTTTCTTCGCTGTCGGCATAATCGTCAGGGATAAGCTCGCTGTCGGGTGTATCGTCGATTATCTTTTCCGACTCCTCCTCCGCAGTGCGGGGATTTTTCCTGAAATACATTTTGCAGTTGTTTATGGCAATGCGGTTTACCCACGCTGAGAAATTCTCAGGCTCTTTAAGGCTGTCAAGCTTTTCAAGAGCTTTCATGAAAGTGTCCTGAGTTATATCCTCTGCCTGCTGAGCATTTCCAAGAAGCTTCAGGCAGTTAAAATATACCGACCTGCCCGTTTCTTCGTAAAGCTCGCCGAAAGCTGCTCTGTCACCCTGTCCTGCCTGCAAAACAAGACGTTTTATCTTTTCCTTTTCCATTTTTTCTACCAAGCTTTCTTTTTTATTATCGAACAAAAAAAATATCCGTTTTCAGCACTCGGTTATTGTTCCGACATCACTTAGATGTTTGCTGAAAACGGAATATTGAGCAAATATAAAACTTAATATATTGTTTACAAAATATTAATCAACATATTCTCTGACTCTGAGATGTATACCCACGCTGTCAGCAACCGCTTGAGATTTTTTTATCTCCTCTTCGCCGATTATATCAACCACAGTGAGCATTACCTCCGGCACGAACTCTTTCACTCTTTTTGCAAAAGAGAGCATTTCTTCAAAGCAGTTCACGCCCTTGAATGAGGGTCTTGTTACCTCGTCATAAGCCTTTGCATCAGAAGCGTTAAGACTTATTGAGATTATATCAACAAGTCCCTTGAACTCAGCAGGAGTTTCACGCTTGTTGATAAGGTCGCTAAGACCATTTGTGTTGATCCTTATAGGTGTCTTTGTAACAGACTTTATATACTTTGCAGTTTCTTTGAGTATTTCAAGCTCACAGGTAGGCTCGCCATAGCCGCAGAAAATAATTTCCTTGTAGCTGTCAAGGTCACGCTTTTTGATGTTGTCTATTACCTCTTCGGCAGTAGGCTGATGTTCAAGCCACAGTGGGTCAGAGCCATAAGCACCGTCACCGTTGTGTCTGATACAGAATGTGCAGTTGCATGGGCACTTGTTTGTGATGTTGAGATAAAGCTTATCGCCTATCTCATAAGAAATATTCATAGCTTTTATCATTATAATTACCTCTTTTTTGTAATATATCAAAGTATCAGAGCAGACAGGCGAACACTGTTCGCCCCTACAGAGAAATCATCGCCGCAGGCGATACCTTCATTCCTCATTCCTCACTAATATCTATTCTCTTATCTGTCCGTTTCCAGAGATAAGATACTTTGTGGTGGTCATTTCCCTAAGACCCATAGGACCTCTTGCGTGAAGTTTCTGAGTGGAAATGCCTATCTCAGCACCAAGACCGAACATTCCGCCGTCTGTAAATCTTGTTGAGCAGTTTACATATACTGCCGCTGAGTCAACACGCTTTTGAAATTCCTGTGCGGCAAAAAGGCTTTCCGTTACGATACACTCAGAATGTCCTGTAGAAAATCTGTCGATATGTTCAAGGGCTTCCGCCATGTCGTCAACGACTTTGATAGAGATTATATAGTCAAGAAACTCTGTTGCATAATCGTCATCATCAGCAGGAGTAACGTTTTCAGGACCAAGTATCTGCCTTGTAAGCTCACAGCCTCTTATCTCAACGTGGTGCTTGTCAAGTCTTTCTTTAAGCTTCGGGAGAAAATCCTCTGCGATATCCCTGTGAACAAGACAGCTTTCAACTGCATTGCATACAGACGGACGTGAGGTCTTGCCGTTATCAACAATGTTCACAGCCATTTTTATATCCGCACTTGCGTCAACATAAACGTGACAGTTTCCTGTGCCGGTCTCGATAACAGGCACAGTGGCAGACTGTACAACAGCCTTTATAAGCTGTGCGCCTCCCCTTGGGATAAGGACATCAATATAATCATTAGCTTTCATCATATCAAGAGCGATGCCTCTGTCAGTATCCTCCACAAGCTGAATGATATCAGGACTGAAGCCTGCCCTTTCGACAGCCTTTCTCATTAGGTCAGCAAGCATTTTGTTTGAATTTATTGCTTCCTTTCCGCCCCTGAGTATAACAGCGTTTCCACTTTTAAGGCAAAGTATAGCGCCGTCTACAGTAACGTTAGGTCTGGCTTCAAAAATAATGCCTATAACGCCCATTGGCACTCTTACTTTCTCAATCTTCATGCCGTTAGGTCTTGTTGAGCCTGAAACTACCTCGCCCACAGGGTCGTCAAGCTGTGCAAGCTCCTCGCAAGCCTTTGCCATGCCCTCTATACGGCTGTCATTGAGTGCAAGTCTGTCAAGCATTGCCTCAGACATTTTCCTCATTCTGCCGTTTTCAAGGTCAACCTTGTTTGCTTCGATAATATCGTCCTTGCAAACTCTCAGGATATGTGCGATCTCAAGAAGTGCGTCATTTTTCTGTGTTGTTGAAGCGAAGGCGATATCCTTTTTGCAAGCTTTTGCTTTCTGTCCCAAAATATCGATGTAACTCATTTTTACTATACCTCCCCGTTAGCTGTAAAAAGTGTTCCTATAGGTTTATTTTCAAATACCTTATACAAATGTCTTGGATCTCTGCCATTCATTATGATAAGATCTATTCCGCCATTTTTGCATATCTCAGCGGCTTTTATCTTTGTCGCCATTCCGCCTGTGCCAAGTGAAGAACCTGCACCCCCTGCAATAGCCTTTATCTCCTCCGTTATCTCAGGCACAACAGGAATAAGCTCAGCGTCATCATACTTATGAGGGTCTTTGTCAAAAAGTCCCTCGATATCAGACATTATTATAAGCAGATCTGCATTAGCAAGCACCGCAACATTTGCCGCAAGAGAATCGTTCTCGCCCATTTCAAGCTCCAGCTCATCAATAGACACCGTATCGTTCTCGTTCACAATAGGGATAGAACCAAGCTCTATAATGCGGTTAAGGGCGTTCTGCACATTTATGCGTCTGTCCTCAAGAAGAATATACTTTGTAAGCAGAAGCTGAGCCACATTAAGGCTGTATTCAGAGAAAAGATTATCGTAAAGATACATAAGCTCACACTGACCCACCGCCGCACAAGCCTGTCTTGTGGGAGTGTCCTTGGGTCTTTCCTTTATGCCAAGCTTTGCTCTGCCAAGGCCCACCGCACCGCTTGATACAAGGATTATCTCATGTCCTGCATTTTGCAGATCGGCAAGAGTTTTAACGAGCTGTTCCACACGGCGTATGTTCAAAAGCCCTGTGCTGTGAGTAAGAGTAGAAGTTCCTACCTTTACCACAACTCTTTTCTTTTTTGTCATATCTATCATTTTCATCATGTCCTTATTGTTATTTTCCGTTGACAACGTTCTGCGGCGTACCCTCTATCCACATTTTCAAGTTCTGCGCAACAGTTTCAAGAAGCCTTTCTCTCGTCTGCTTTGGCGCCCACGCTATATGTGGGGTAACAGTGCAGTTCTTTGCGTTTCTGAGAGGGCAGTCTTCACTCATTGGCTCGTTTGTGAGAACATCAATTCCTGCCCCTGCAATGACTTCATTTTCAAGAGCCTGTGCAAGAGCCTTTTCGTCCACAAGACCGCCCCTTGCGGTGTTGACGAAAAATGCTGACTTTTTCATCATGCCAAGGCTTTCGGCATTTATCATTTTCTCATTATCCTTTGTAAGAGGACAATGGAGCGTCACTATATCAGAGGTCTTTAGAAGTTCTTCAAGGCTTACCGCAGGCGTGCCGTCAGTTATTTTCTGTGGTGAGCGTGTAAAGGTGATGACCTTCATGCCGAACGCTCTTGCTATCTCAGCCACTTTCTTTCCTATGTCGCCATAGCCTACTATACCAATGGTTTTTCCTGCAAGCTCATAGGTAGGGATACCAAAATATGAAAACAGCTTATAATTCACCCAGCCGCCCTCGTCAACTTTCTCGGCATATTCTCTTATCTTGCTGAAATAATTAAGGATAAGTGCAAAAGTATGCTGAGCAACTGCGTTTGTAGAATATGCAGGCACATTGCAGACCACTGCACCATGCCTGTCTGCGGCGGAGAGGTCAACATTATTATATCCCGTTGCAAAAAGACCGACGTATTTCAGGTTTTTGCACTTTGAGAATACCTCCTCTGTTATAAGGCACTTGTTACATATAACAGCGTCAGCGTCACCTATCTTTTCTGCGACCTGTTCATTTGGTGTAAAACCATAAACAATGCTTTCACCAAGTGCTGTTATACCCTCCAGCGACACATCGTTTCTTGAAACTGTTTCAGAGTCAAGTATAACTATTTTCATTCTTCATCTTCCTTTTGAGCAGTTTCCGACTTTTCCTCGGCATTCTCCAAAGCTTTCTGCTTTTTAGCAAACCTATGGGAAATAAAAGCTGTTGCCACAAGAAGCGCTACCTCTGCACCGAAAAGCATACCGATAACAAAGCTTTTTGTGGTAAACTGAGTAACTATAGTAAGGTCGATAGCTATCATTAATGTAAGATAATGATAAGAGCCTTTCCTTATGAACTGAGTTATATATAAAAGCGTAGCGATAACGCAGAATATCATATGCACCTTGAAAGGCAAGGGGGCATAAACGTTCTGCAAGGTCGCAGTTTCCGCCGCCAGTGTTTCTATCACACTATCATCTCCTAAAGCATTATTTTATCATACTAAGATATTATACCACAGTTTTACGTCATTTGCAATAGATTTGAGCCTTTATAACGGCTTTATAAAACAAAAAGACAGAAGTATTTTTTCAAATACCTCCGCCTTTTTCGGGAAAAATTCGTCGTAATCTTTAATTTATACTATTTTAAGATAAATTACTTGTTAGCGAAATATCTGTCAAGCAGACCCTTGAAGCCGCATCCATGTCTTGCTTCGTCCTTAGCCATTTCATGAACAGTGTCATGGATAGCGTCATAGCCAAGCTCCTTTGCTCTCTTAGCAAGCTTCATCTTGCCCTCACAAGCACCATTCTCAGCCATATATCTCATCTCGAGATTTTTCTTTGTAGAAGGTGTTACTACCTCGCCCAGAAGCTCTGCGAACTTAGCAGCGTGCTCAGCCTCTTCATAAGCTGCCTTCTCATAGTACATACCTACCTCAGGGTAGCCTTCTCTGTAAGCAACTCTTGCCATTGCAAGATACATACCTACCTCAGAGCACTCGCCGTTGAAGTTCTCTCTAAGACCTGCAACAACTTCCTCATCAAGACCCTCTGCAACGCCTACCTTATGCTCGTCAGCCCATGTGATAGCTGTTTCTTCTACTTTATTGAACTTTTCTGCTGGTGCGTGGCAGATAGGACACTCCTTTGGAGCAGCCTCGCCCTCATAAACGTAACCGCATACTGAACATACAAACTTTGACATAATTTTTGTCCTCCTTATTTTAATATCATTTTTTACTTTTCCACAGACCAGCGTTTTCGCTTTATCTGCGTTATTCTTTGCAGCTTTTCCCTTGCTGTAATTAAAGTATACCACATTAGTGTACATTTGTCAATAGGTTAGTTTTGTCTAACAATATAAAAATATTGCAAAATTTTATGGCAATTTTTTATGCAATTTGACGTAGACTATACTAACCAATAATACGTCTTGAAAAAAACTTAAAGCTGTGCTATAATGAAAATCAATATATGACAAAAAAGGAGTTCTTTTTAAATGAATAAGGAAAAAGCAGCGGCAGCAAAGGCTCTTTTCATGGAGGGCTACAACTGTTCACAGGCGGTAGTAGGCGCATGGGCTGAGGATATCGGCCTTGACAGCGAAACTGCATACAAGATAGCTTCGGGCTTTGGCGGTGGAATAGGCAGAATGAGAGAGGTCTGCGGAGCATTTACAGGTGCAGTCATGGTGCTTGGATTGAAATTTGGCAACACCATAGGCAGTGACAGGGAGGCAAAGGGCAAGGATTATGAGCGTGTTCAGCTTTTTGCAAAGCGTTTCAAGGAAGAGCTTGGCTCTGACACTATCATCTGCCGTGAGCTTCTCGGTCTGAGCGGACCTAGTGACCCTGACCCTGCAAAGCGCACAAAAGAATACTATCAGAAGCGTCCATGTCCTGAAACTGTAGCAATTGCAAGTGGTCTTTTGGGAGAATTTATGGAATAATTTTTTCAGAAAAAAACTTTGAAACTGTGGGCGAACGCTGTTCTCCCCTACAAAATAACGCAAAAAAGAGCAGAGAAACGAGATCTCTGCTCTTTTTTTGTATATAAATTCTATTAGATACCTGCGGAATAGTTTGGAGCTTCCTTTGTGATATAAATATCGTGTGGGTGTGACTCCTTAAGACCTGCGCCTGTTATCCTGATGAACTTAGCCTTTTCGCCAAGCTCTGCAATAGTATGACAACCGCAATAGCCCATACCTGAACGGATACCGCCAACAAGCTGGAAGATAGTATCTGAAACTGGACCCTTATAAGCCACACGACCCTCAACGCCCTCTGGAACGAGCTTCTTTGAGTTTGTCTGGAAATATCTGTCCTTTGAGCCTTTATTCATAGCGGCAAGAGAACCCATGCCTCTGTATACCTTGAACTGTCTGCCCTGATAGATCTCAGTTTCGCCTGGAGCTTCGTCACAGCCTGCGAGGAGTGAACCAAGCATTACAACGTTTGCACCGGCAGCAAGAGCCTTAACGATATCGCCTGAATACTTGATACCGCCGTCAGCAATAACAGGAATGCCATACTCAGCAGCAGCGCAAGCAGCGTCATAAACTGCAGTGACCTGAGGAACACCTATACCAGCGACTACACGGGTAGTACAGATAGAACCAGGGCCGATACCGACCTTTATAGCGTCAGCACCTGCTTCGCAGAGCGCTCTGGCGGCTTCAGCAGTAGCGATATTACCTGCAATAACCGGTGTATCAGGGAAAGCGGCCTTAACTTTTTTAAGACAATTTATAACGTTCATAGAATGGCCGTGAGCAGAGTCAAGAACGAGGACGTCTACCTGAGCTTCAACGAGAGCGGCAACTCTTTCGAGAATATCGTTAGTCATGCCGATAGTAGCACCGCAAAGAAGTCTGCCCTTTTTATCTCTTGCGGAATTTGGATACTGAACAGCCTTTTCAATATCCTTGATAGTGATAAGACCCTTGAGAATACCGTTTGCGTCAACAAGAGGAAGCTTCTCGATCTTATGCTTCATAAGTATCTTCTGAGCGCCTTCAAGATCCGTATCAACAGGAGCAGTAACGAGGTTTTCCTTAGTCATAACGTCACCGATCTTGATATTTTCAAAATCAGTGATAAATCTCAGATCTCTGTTAGTGAGGATACCCTCAAGCTTGCCATCCTTATCGACTATAGGCACGCCGGAGATCTTATACTTGCCCATGAGCTTATCAGCTTCAGCAACAGTTTTATCGGCTGTAAGAGAGAAAGGATTAACGATAACGCCGTTTTCAGAACGCTTTACCTTATCCACCTCTTCTGCCTGCTGAGCGATAGTCATATTCTTATGGATAATACCGATACCGCCCTCTCTTGCGATAGCGATAGCCATTTTTGACTCTGTGACTGTATCCATAGCAGATGTCATTATAGGTGTATTGAGGACTATATCCTTAGTAAGGTGTGTATGGATATCCACCATATCAGGTGTACAATCCGACTCGCCTGGGATAAGGAGAACGTCATCAAAGGTAAGACCCTCTTTACCAAACTTATTGTTTACATTAGTATCCAGCATAAATTAACCTCCCGCAAACATTTTGAATTCTTAATTTATTATTCTTATAATCATACAACATTTAATTAAACTTGTCAACATCATTATTGAGAACTTTTTTTTAATTTAGTCTTTGCTAATCGGAGTTACGTTGTTTTAGCCAAGGTTTACGCCATGGTTTGTTATGCCGCAAAATCGCTGCGCTCGGCTCTTTATTTTACTTAATACTTGTGATTTGTTCGGTTGGCTTTGCCATTCCTCATTCCTCACTCCTCATTCCTCATTCGATTCGTTTTTCATCACTTTCACTCTCGCAAACACCACTGACAGCACTGTTGACACAAGCCAACCTATCGGCCATGACAGCCATATTCCCGTTGACCCATATGGTCTTGCCAACACGAACGCAAGCACTACTCTGAGTATCAAGTCCGTAAAAGTTGATATCATAAAATACTGCATTGCGCCCTTACCACGGAGTGCTCCGTCTGACATTATTTTTATGCCAACAAACACATAGAAAGGCGATATTATTCTCAAAAATGTTGTGCCTATCTCAACGGCTTTTGTTCCGCCGTCGTCAAGAAACAGATTTATCATAGTTTTTGGCATACAGAAAAAACAGAGTATAAAAGGCACTGCCACGATAGCCGAGATAACAAGTCCTGCTTTATATCCGCTTTTTATCCTATCGTTCCTGCCTGCACCGTAATTCTGTGCAACAAAGCTTGAAAGCCCGTTAGAAAGCGTTGTAAAGCTTGTTATAGCAAAGGTATTTAGCTTTATTGCAGAAGAATATCCTGCGATACAAGACGAGCCGAAGCTGTTTACAAGATACTGCACAAAGATATTTCCCACTGAGATAAAACTCTGCTGTAAAATACTAGGTATAGAATAAAGGGTTATCTTTTTAAGTATTTTTCCTGAAAACAGCGGTGGTTTATCCTCTGTTTTAATTTTTGCGGTTTTCTTCACCAAAATAAGCAGTGAGAACACGCAAGCCACTCCCTGAGCGATAAAAGTAGCCCATGCAACGCCTGCCACACCCCATTTAAAGAACTTCACGAACACATAGTCGAGAACAACGTTTCCAACTGATGAACCGATAAGGAGATACAATGGTGTTTTCGAGTCGCCCATTGCGTTATAAATACCCGTACCAACGTTATAAAGAAACAGGAAGATAAGACCTGCGATATAGATCTTCAGATAAAGCTCACCGTCACGGAAGATGTTATCGGGCGTATTTATCATTCTCATAAGAGGAGTAGAAAACGCAAGTCCAAAAACTGTCAGCACTGTCGCAAGTATCGTACATGAAATTATAGTAGTAGTTGACGCAGTTTTTACCTTTGAGAACTCTTTTCCACCAAAGAATTGAGATATGACCACACAACAGCCAACATTGCTTCCCACTGCAAACGCCATAAATATCATTGTTATAGGATAAGACGCACCAACTGCTGCAAGAGCGTCCTCGCCTGCGAATTTTCCTGCTATGATACTGTCGAAAATGGAATACATCTGCTGAAATATCACGCTCACGAACATAGGCAGGGAAAATTTCCACAGCACTGTCCACGGTTTTCCCACCGTCAGGTCTGTCATAAAAACATCTCCATAATATAATAGTTACCATTTTATTATATCATAAAAAAACAACCTTTTTCAACGTCATTTCGCACAGACACTTTTGATATTTCTGAAGGTTTTTTTAGCATTTTACGCTATTTGTGATCTATTAATAAAATTTTCTAAATATTATTAGCTTACCCTCTTGCTGAAATTATCTGTAAAGAATAAAGTCACAATGTTTTTTTATTGACAAAAAAGTGCGGATATTTTATACTTGTATAAGAGGTGATAAAATGAGCAGTCAAGCAGACCACGGCGGTCACAGAGAGAGAATGAGGAAGCGTTTCAAAGAATCGGGAAATTTCAAAGGCTTTTCCGAGCATGAGATACTTGAAATGCTTTTATTTTACATTGTGCCGAGAAAGAACACCAATGATATTGCGCACGAGCTTATAAAAAAGTTCGGAAGCTTAAACAGCGTTCTTAACGCTTCTGTGGAGGAGCTTTCTTCGGTAAAGGACATGGGCGAAAGCTCTGCAAACTCACTTTTATTTTTCAGAGAGCTTATAAACTACTGTTCCACTGTCACAGACAGCAGGATAGACATTAGAAACATATCTGCGGCGCTGAGTTTTGTAAACAACTGTTTTAGAAACGAAAAGCAGGAGAAGTTCAAGGTAATTTGTATCGACTCTGGCTTTCACATAAAGAGCGTAACAGACATATCCGCTGGCGGTGCGAGATTTACCCCTGTTGATTTTCGTGAGCTTACAAAAGCCGTTCTCAACAGCGGCACTGATATTGTTATCCTTGCCCACAATCACCCTGACTCACCCAACACCCCCTCTCAGGAGGACGTTACTCTCACCCGTGAGGTCATGAGATATATGAGATGTTTAGGTGTGACAGTTCTTGACCATTATATAACAGGCAATAACGGAACTATCTCCATGCGAAACTGCGGACTTATCCATGATATGGAGTGTTAAAAATAGAATATCACATAAAAAAATGGACGATATGTTTAACATACCGTCCATAAAATTTTATCTTCTTGAAGCCTTTTTCTTTGCGCTGCCTGTTTTTGAACCTGAATGTGACTTCTTTGCCTGATGTTTTTTCCAATGTACCCACAGTGTAGGTGCTATACAGTTAGAAGAATAAACACCTGATATCATACCTATGATAAGTGGGAAAGCAAAGCTCAGGATAGATGTTACTCCGCAGATTATGCAGACGATACAAACTGTAGCCATAGCAAGAACTGTTGTAACAGTTGTATGGATAGAACGTCCCATCGTCTGTGTGATAGAGAGGTTTACAAGATCCTCAAGCTCCATTTTATTGCCGAGAAGATTTTCATTCTCTCTTATTCTGTCGTAAATGATGATAGTTGCGTTGATAGAATATCCAAGGATAGTCAGCAGAACTGCCATAAAGTTTGCATTGATGTCAAATCTGCATATTACAAAGCAGCCATAAACCATGCACATATCGTGTGCAAGGGCAACTACTGAGAACACACCTGCTGAGATACCGCCTATCTTTTTAAATCTGAAGCCGATATAAATGATAGTGATGACCATTGCCAGTGCGCAAGCAGCAAGGCACTTGAAGAAGAAGTTCATACCGCTTGAAGCTGCAACGTCGTTTGACTCGTAAACTTCTATGTTATTATCAGGAAAGTCCTTTTCAAGGGCTGTTTTCAGGGTATTCTGCTTATCATCGCTTATACCCTTTGTTGATGAGAATTTTATTTCTACTGTCTTTCCTGCGTTTCCTGTGTTTTCGCCAAGAGTTACTGTACATTTATCTCCGATACTGTCAGAAACGGTATTTGAAACGTCAGAAGTCTTTATATCGCCCTCATATGTATAAGTCAAAACTGTACCGCCTTTGAACTCGATAGCCACGTTAAGACCTATAACGAATGTAAGAATGATAAAAATTGCGATAAGTGCGCATGATATGGAATAAAATAACTTGCTGTGACCCACAACATTCAGGGTCTTTCTTTCTTTACTCATTTATTTCAGCACCTCCGTAAAGCTTGCGTTTCTTAAAGCACTTGAACTTTGAGAGGGACGAAAGCATAAGTCTTGAACAGAAGATACCGAATACAAAGTTCAGGAGGATACCTACAAGGAGAGTATATCCAAGTGAATAGATAGTACCTGCTGTGCTTGCGCCGAATACTGAGAATACAGGGCTGAGAAGTGTTCCGAAAACGCTGTCTGTAGGTCCGAAGGCACCCATAAGGATTATTGCAACGAATACTACTGTGATGTTTCCGTCGAATACTGCGCTCCATGCTCTCTTATAGCCAAGCTCGATAGCTCCGTTAAGGGTCTTGCCGTTGTTAAGCTCTTCCTTTATTCTCTCGGCTGTGATAACGTTGGCGTCAACGCCCATACCGATAGAAAGGATAATACCTGCGATACCAGGGATAGTCAGCGTAAAGCTGTCGATATTTCCAAAGAAGCCTGTGATGCAGGCGATAGAGCCTATTACCTGACCTATAAGTGCGATAGAAGCAACAAAGCCCGGCAGCTTATAGATAACGATGATATATGCAGCGATAACGATAAATGCGATAAGTCCTGCGATGACCATTGCATTTTTTGCACCCTCACCAAGTGTAGGTGAAATGATGTTCGTGCTTGTTGTTTTAAGGTCGAATGGGATAGAACCTGCGTTTATCTTATCTGAAAGAGCTTTTGCAGAATCATATGTGAAGTTGCCCTCGATAACGCACTCACCGTCAGTGATAGCTGAATTTACGCTTGGGGCAGAAATGCACTTATCGTCCATCCAGATAGAGATAAAGCCTTTTCCGGCAAGCTCAGTTGTAGCGTCAGCAAAAGCTTTTTTACCGCTGTTATTGAGTGTCAGGCTTACTACATACTTGATATTTCCTGTAGTTTCGTCCTGAGTTTGTCTTACCTCAGCCTTTTTAACGTCATTTCCTGTAAGCACCTGCTCGCCTTTTTCTTCTTTACCCTTTCTGAATACAAGCTTTGCAGTTTCGCCAAGCTCAGAAACAGCAGCCTCAGGGTCAAAGCTTTCTTCGTTAGCCTGCCATGGGAATGAAACCATTACCTTATTTTTCTTATAGTCTACATAGACCTCGCTGTCTGTGATATTAAGGCTTACAAGTCTTTGCTCGATAACAGCCTTTGCAGCGTCCATTTCTTCCTTTGTGGCGTCGTAATTATCGGCAGGTTCAAACGTAGCATTTACGCCACCCTGAATATCGATACCCCAGCGGATATCTTCAACGCCCTTGATATAGCTTGTTTTTATATCTCCGTACTGAGTATGTATTCCTGCATAAGTGAGATAACCAAATGCAATTATACACAAAAGCACGATAAAAAACACGGGTTTTTTAACTTTTCGCACCTTTAATCCTCCTGATAAATTTATTAAGCCCAGAGGCTTTTCTGCCGTCAGGGCACAATACACCCATAACGAACACATTCACCTTATAATTATAAAACGTTTGATACAAAATGTCAATAGTTTTTATGAAATTCGCACTGTTACTTATATCATGATAGTATTTCATCTATGAAATAAGTTCTCTCAAAACCTATTTCAAAAGCCTGTTTTAAAGGGGCTTTGTCTTGACAAAATCTCCTTTTAGTGATATTATTAAAAGGATAAATATTGCGACGTAAGGAATTTTTTTTGCGTCAGCTAAAAGGAGTATGTAAAATGATAGATATTAAGCTTATCCGTACAAATCCTGAGCTTGTCAAGGAAAACATCAAAAAGAAGTTTCAGGACGAAAAGCTCGTTCTTGTTGACGAGGTAGCTCAGTTTGACGAGGAATACAGAGCAGCTAAGACAAAAGCTGACGAGCTGAGAAATAAAAGAAAGGTAATGAGCAAGCAGATAGGCGGTCTTATGGCTAAGGGTCAGAAGGACGAAGCTGAGAAAGTAAAGGCTGAGGTTTCCGCTATCGGTGCTGAGCTTGACGCTATGGCTGAAAAGGAAAAAGAGCTTGAGGGCAAGATCCGTGAGAGAATGCTCGTTATCCCTAACATAATCGACCCAAGCGTTCCTATAGGCAAGGACGACAGCGAGAACGTAGAGATCGAAAAGTTCGGAGAGCCTGTTGTTCCTGATTATGAGATCCCATATCACGTTGACATTATGGAAAGCTTTAACGGTATTGATCTTGACAGTGCAAGAAGAACATCAGGAAACGGCTTCTATTATCTTATGGGCGACATTGCAAGACTTCATTCTGCAATTCTTTCATATGCCAGAGATTTCATGATAGACAGAGGTTTCACATATTTCATTCCTCCTTACATGATACGTTCAGACGTTGTTACAGGCGTTATGAGCTTTTCTGAAATGGAAGGCATGATGTACAAGATAGAGGGAGAGGATCTTTATCTCATCGGTACTTCTGAGCATTCAATGATAGGCAGATTTATCGACACTATCATTCCAGAGGGTGAACTTCCAAAAACTCTCACAAGCTATTCACCATGCTTCAGAAAAGAAGTTGGCGCACATGGTATTGAGGAGAGAGGCGTTTACAGAATACACCAGTTTGAAAAGCAGGAAATGATAGTTGTCTGCAAGCCGGAAGATAGCATGGCATGGTATGACAAGCTGTGGCAGAATTCTGTTGATTTCTTCCGTTCACTTGATATTCCTGTAAGAACACTTGAGTGTTGCTCAGGCGACCTTGCAGACCTCAAGGTAAAGAGCTGTGACGTTGAGGCATGGAGCCCAAGACAGAAGAAGTATTTTGAAGTTGGTTCTTGCTCAAATCTTGGCGATGCACAGGCAAGACGTCTTGGCATAAGAATAAAGGCAGAGGACGGCACAAAGTATTTTGCTCACACTCTTAACAACACAGTTGTTGCACCTCCAAGAATGCTTATCGCATTTCTCGAGAACAATCTCAATGCTGACGGAACAGTTAATATCCCTGAGCCACTGAGAATGTACATGGGCGGCAAGGACAAGATAACAAAGTAATTTTGATATGCAAAAAGGTGAACGGTCATGTGCCGCTCACCTTTTTTTGTTGTCTGAAAATCATATAGATACAAAAACGGACGGTTTTTAGCCGTCCGTTAATTTTTTAGTCAATGTAGGTGCGAACAGTGTTCGCCCGTTTATATTGTCTTTACTTGATTTTTATATTATTCTTCCGTGTTCTCAGAATCCTCATTCTCAACGCTTTCGGTATTATCTTCAATGACCTCAGCATTTTCCTCAGCCTGAGCCTTAGCTATCTCCTCGGCAGTAGCCTTTTCTACCTCTGCCGTTTCAACATCATCGTCATGCTCGGTTCTTGTGAATGAAACCACTCTGCCGTCCTCGCCGACTCTCATAAGTCTTACGCCACGGGAATATCTGCTCATCATGCTGATATCGCAGGCTCTTATTCTGATAACAATGCCGTCTGTGGATATCATGATGATATCATCTTCATCATCAACGACCTTTATTCCGCATACTCCGCCGCTCTTATAGTTCATAAGACCGTAGCCGCCTCTGTTCTGTACCTTATAAGACTCCAGCGGAACACGTCTGCCAAGACCATTTTCAGCAACAGTGAGAACGCTTGCACCCTCTCTTACTCTTGCCATTGATACAACATAATCGCTGCCCCTGAGTTTAATAGCCTTTACGCCGTGTGCAACTCTTGACATCTCTCTTATGTCAGTTTCTCTTATCCTGATAGCATAACCATTATGCGTTGCAACGATAACCTCATTGTCGCCAAAGGTCATTCTTACTCCTGCTATCTCATCGCCCTCATCAAGACCGATTGCAATAAGACCGTTCTTTCTTACATTTCTGTAGGAAGTCAGCGGAGTTCTCTTTATCTTGCCGTTCTTTGTTACCATGACTATATACTTGCCCTCGTCAAAGTCGGCAGTTTTTATCATTGCGGCTATCTTCTCTCCCTCGCCCAGTTCAAGAAGATTTACTATATTTGTGCCTCTTGAAGCCTTTGAACCCTCCGGAAGCTCATAGCATTTGAGCTTATACATTATGCCCTTATTGGAGATAAAGAGTATATTGTCATGTGAAGAACAGGTCTGAAGCTCGTCGATATAATCGTCCTCACGCTGTTTCATACCCGTTACGCCACGTCCGCCACGCTTCTGAGCCTTATACTCTGAAACAGGCATTCTCTTTATATATCCTGCATTTGTATAGGTAACAACGCTTTCCTCAACAGGGATAAGATCTTCGATATCAACTTCACCGCTGACATTTTCTATCTGAGTTCTTCTCTCGTCACCGAACTTATCCTGAATAGCCTCGACCTCTTCAATGATTATATCAAGTATTCTCTGATGATTTGCAAGGATATCTTCAAGGTCAGCTATCTTAACTTCGATCTCAGCCAACTCGTCTATTATCTTCTGTCTTTCCATACCGGTCAGACGTCCGAGAGTCATATTTGCAATATGGTCAGCCTGAATATCTGTCAGGCCAAAACGCTGATTAAGTCTTTGCTTAGCCTCTGGGATATTCTTTGAAGTTTTCATTATCTCGATAACTTCGTCGATATTGTCAAGTGCGATAACAAGACCCTTTAAGATATGCTCTCTTTCCTTAGCCTTGTTAAGGTCGAACTTAGTTCTTCTTGTGATAACATCGACCTGAAAGTCTATATACTGCTCAAGCATTTCCTTGAGGGTCAGCACCTTAGGGATACCGTTCACAAGTGCGAGCATTATAACGCCCACAGTATCCTGAAGCTGTGTATAGCTGAACAGCTTGTTGAGAACTACCTGCGGATTAGCGTCCTTTTTAAGCTCGATAACGATCCTCATTCCGTCCTTGCCGGATTCATCGTTTATATAATGTATTCCGTCAATACGCTTTTCCTTAACAAGGTCAGCGATAGACTCAACAAGTCTTGCCTTGTTTACCATGTAAGGTATCTCAGTGACAATAATGCAGTTTCTGCCCTTTATCTCCTCGATAGAGGTCTTTGAACGCAGTGTTATCTTTCCTCGACCTGTGCCGTAAGCCGCTCTGATACCGGACCTGCCCATGATGATACCGCCTGTAGGGAAGTCAGGACCCTTTATGCTCTGCATAAGCTCATCAAGTGTGCAGTCAGGGTTTTTCATGACAGTTTTCATGCCCTCGATAACTTCATGGAGGTTATGAGGAGGGATATTCGTTGCCATGCCCACAGCGATACCTACTGAGCCGTTACAAAGAAGATTTGGAAATCTTGACGGCAGCACAACAGGCTCTTTCAGTCTGTCATCATAGTTTGACTGAAAATCAACAGTTGTTTTGTTTATATCTGTCAGCATATTTACTGACATCTTAGCCATTTTAGCCTCAGTATAACGGTAGGCAGCCGGAGGGTCGCCGTCAACGGAACCAAAGTTTCCGTGACCGTCAACAAGAGGATATCTCATTGAGAACTTCTGAGCAAGTCTTACAAGTGCGTCATAAACTGATGCGTCACCGTGTGGGTGATATTTACCAAGCACAGATCCGACCGTATCTGCACATTTTCTGTAAGCTTGATCAGGTGTAAGACCGTTTTCATACATGGTATATAAAATTCTTCTGTGAACAGGTTTAAGTCCGTCCCTTACATCAGGTAAGGCTCTGGATACAATTACCGCCATTGAATATTGAATGAAAGATTCTTTCATTATCGCTTCAACATCAGTGTCAATAACGTTATAATCGCTCACTTTATCCACTCCTTTTTAACCTTTCGGTTTACTTTGAAAAGAACATATCCTGTTCTTATTTATTATCTATCATTTCATAATCGTTATCAAGCAGCTCTGAAAAAGTTTTTCTCAGTGTTTCCTGCTGCTGCTCGTTCATAACTCTTTTTGCAAGCACATAAATAGTTTCTTTTTTGAGTATTATAATAAACATCTCGTCATTTTCCAAAACGTTCAGTGAGATATCCTCAAAACCAACTATCCTCGGTGGAACAGGAGTAAAGTCCTCCTCCTGCTTTTCCTCCTCTGTCGGCAGCGTTTCTATTTTGAAGCTGTCATCATAGAGGGTGAAAACATACTTGTCGTCCTCAAGAGGTTTAAGTGCCTGCATAAGATATTTTCTTATTCTTCTGGTGTTATACCATGTGAGAACGATTATTGCAAGGCATATGAACGCCAGCACCCAGTTAAGATATCCCGAAGGGTTTCTCACTATGGACACTATAAAAAGTGCTGCAACAACGCCGAAAGCCGCTGTTATCTTCCAGTTATGCGCATAAACGAATTTCTTCTGAAAGGCTAAAAAAGCTCTTTCCTCTTCCTCGTTTTTCACATCATACTCAAAGCTCAAAACAGGCTCTTTTTCTATCTGTGCTTCTTCTGCCTCATTAGCATTATCAACAGCTTTCTCAGCCGTTTCAACGGCTTCCTCTGTCTTTACCTCTTCAAGCTCTGTTTCCTGATTTTTATTTTCGTTGTTATCCAAAGCAGTATCCTTTCTTTAAACGTCAAGATCCTTTACATACTCTGCATTTTTCTCTATAAATTCTTTTCTCGGTGCGACCTTATCGCCCATAAGAATAGTGAATATCTCGTCCGCCTTAACAGCGTCCTCCATTGTCACCTTTATCATAGTTCTTCTTTCAGGATCCATGGTTGTTTCCCAAAGCTGTTCAGGGTCCATCTCACCAAGACCTTTATATCTCTGAACGTTTACTTTCAGATTGTTTTCACCCGAAAGCTCAGAAATATACTGATCTCTCTCTGCGTCTGAGAAAGCATATCTGACCTGCTTGCCCCTTGCAACCTTGAAAAGCGGCGGCTGAGCAAGATAGATATGACCCTCCTCGATAAGAGGACGCATAAATCTAAAGAAGAATGTAAGCAGAAGTGTTCTGATATGAGAACCGTCCACATCGGCATCGGCCATGATGATAACTTTGCCGTAACGAAGCTTTGAAAGGTCAAAGTCCTCGCCTATTGATGTTCCTAATGCTGTAACAACAGGCATAAGCTTTTCATTGCCGTATACCTTATCTATCCTAGCTTTTTCAACGTTGAGCATTTTTCCCCACAAAGGAAGTATAGCCTGATATTTTCTATCTCTGCCTTCCTTTGCAGAGCCGCCCGCAGAATCTCCCTCGACGATATAGATCTCGGTGAGTGAAGCATCTCTCTCTGAGCAATCTGCAAGTTTGCCAGGCAATGAAGAGGATTCAAGAGCAGATTTTCTTCTTGTAAGCTCTCTTGCTTTCTTTGCGGCTTCTCTTGCCTTTTGTGCCTGAACGGACTTATCAAATATAGCCTTTGCCACAGTAGGGTTTTCCTCGAAGTAGTTCATAAGCTTTTCGGTAACTATCTTGTCAACGAAAGGTCTTACCTCAGGATTGCCAAGTCTGCCCTTTGTCTGTCCCTCAAACTCACAGTTTGTGAGCTTAACGGATACTATAGCCGTCAGACCCTCTCTTACATCGTCGCCAAGAAGCTTATCGTCGTCTTTAAGATAGCCGAACTTCTTGCCATAGTTATTTATTACCTTTGTAAGAGCATTTTTAAAGCCTGTTTCATGAGTACCGCCGTCAGGAGTATGGATATTATTAGCAAATGAAAGTATAAGGTCATTATAAGTATCGTTATACTGCAAAGCTATCTCGGCAAAAGTATCGCCCTCCATGCCGTTGACATAGATAACTTCCTCAGAAAGTGGTGTAACGCCTCTTGTTTTGTGGATATGCTCCACAAACTGTCTTATACCGCCCTCATAATGGAGAGTTTCGCCAACAGGCTCTGATTCATTTCTCTTATCAGTGAATATTATCTTTATGCCAGCATTAAGAAATGCCTGTTCTCTAAGTCTTTTAAGCAGTGTTTCATAGTCAAACACTGTTGTTTCCTGAAATATTTCAGGGTCAGGCTTAAAGAGAACGGAAGTACCTGTTTTATCAGTATCGCCGATTATTTTCAGCGGCTCTGAATAATTACCTCTGTCAAACCTCTGAAAATGAATATGTTTTCCGTCATAAACTGTAAGCTCAAGATATTCCGAGAGGGCGTTTACTACAGACGCACCAACGCCGTGAAGTCCGCCTGCTACCTTATATCCGCCACCACCGAACTTTCCGCCTGCATGGAGAATGGTATAAACTACCGTTGCAGCAGATATTTTCTCCTTTGGGTGTATACCTGTAGGGATACCACGTCCGTTATCGGTAACTCTGATAATGTCTCCGGGAAGTATCTCTACTTCTATCTCAGTGCAATATCCTGCCAATGCCTCATCGATAGCGTTGTCAACTATCTCGTAGACAAGGTGGTGAAGTCCCTTTGGACCTGTTGATCCGATATACATACCAGGTCTTTTTCTTACCGCTTCAAGACCCTCCAGCACCTGTATCTGATTTTCATTATAATCATTTTGCTTATCCACCATGGATATTTCCTCGGTGTTCTGGATCTCGATCTCGTTGTTATTTTCCAAAAAATAACCCCCTCATCACTTGGTTTTTTATCTTATCATCTTATATCTTTGATTCATCATTCAGGCATTCTTTTGCTTCTTTTCAAAAGTGTGGCACAGCTCATCTGACTTATATACACAGTTTCCGTAAAGTCTTTATCAAGGCACACCACAAAGCTTTTAGGCATTTCATATGTGCAGTTCACAACACGTCTGTTTTTTGCCGCAAAATTAAGAAATTCCTTTGTGTTGGCAGAAACAGAGGTATTCTCTATATCGAAGATCCCTATGATATCTTTAGTATTGACTAAATAGTTATTTCCTAAATGCAGAAACATCACTTATTCTCCTGAACTATCATTCCGTTTTCTATATTGAATATCTTTCCATGGCTTTTCTCGTCAAAGGGGATATTCCTGTCACAGCAGGTTATAAAGACCTGCATATCGTGTATTTTCGAGATAACGAACTTCTGCCTTGATAGGTCAAGCTCGCTCAAAACATCATCGAGAAGTATACATGGGCTGTCGTCTATCTCCTCGGCAAGTATATAAGCCTGCGAAAGCTTCAAAATAAGAGCAAGAGAGCGGTGCTGTCCCTGAGAAGCGAACTGTCTAACTGCCAGTCCGTTTATTTTTCCCGCAAGATCGTCTCTGTGAACGCCTTTCTGTGTAAATCCTGCTCTTATATCGTCCTCAAGATTATTTTGCAGACAGCTTAGATACTCTTCAGCCATTTCTCCTGCATAATCTTTTCTGCCCTCCAGATTTGAATACACAGTGGAATAATATTCAAGCTCCAACCTTTCTCTGCCCTCTGATATATCCTCATAAAGCTTTTTTGCGAACATATCGAGCTTTTTGGTATAATTGTATCTTAAAAGCGAAATATAAGCCCCAAGCTGAGCAAGCTGGATATCCCACACTTCAAGCTCTTCTCTTTTTGATCTGCCGTAACAGATATTTTTTAACAATATATTTCTCTGCTCTATAAGATCATCATATTTTGAGATAACAGAGCTGTAGGAATTTTTTATCTGTGACACTGAAAGGTCAAGAAACTGCCGTCTGTTTTCGGGAGAGCCTTTTGAAAGCTCCAGATCCTCAGGAGTAAAGATAACACAATCAAGGCTTCCGAAAAGCTTTGAGGGAGTTTTCAGTTTTACGCCGTTCAAGGTGACGTTTTTTTCTCTCACATTAGGTCTTGCCATTGCAAAATGTATATCCTGACTGCGAAAGCTGTTTTTAAATGAAATGTCGATATTCATGAACTGTCCGTTTATATCTATCATTTCTCTGTCTTTTGTGTTGCGAAAAGACCTTACTCCGCTGCAAAGCCATATAGCTTCTATAAGATTTGTTTTGCCCTGAGCATTCTTTCCGCAGAAAATATTCATTTTCTCATGAGGATATATCTCGACTTTTTTGAGATTTTTAAATCCGTCTGCGGAAATTTTGGTTATCACCATTTTATTTTACCACTATCTCTGTAGCTATCTCGTCTATCTGCACCTTATCTCCGGGGCGGATCTTCTTTCCCCTCATTGTGCAGACCTCACCGTTTACTTTGATTCTCTCCTCAAGGATTATCTCCTTGCCAATGCCGCCTGTTTCCACAACGCCTGCATATTTAAGCAGAGAATCGAGCTTTATAAACTCTGATTTTATATTTACATCTATCTGTTGATATTTCATATTCTTATTCCTTTGCTAGTCTTACAGGGAGAACGAGGTAAGTATAAGCGTCGCCCTCACACGGAACTATCTTCATAGGCAGCAGACTTCCGCTCATCTGCAATTTGACCTTATCTTCCTTTATGACCTTCAGAGGGTCAAGAAGATATTTGCACTTGAAGCCGATCTCGATAACAGGACCTGCTATATCAGCCTTTATCTCGTCTGTTATCTTTCCAACGCTTGTTGAGCAGTTTATTTTTATAGAATTATTTTCAAAATAGCATCTTGCAGGTGACGGTGTTCTGTCACTTATAAGTATCAAACTTCTTTCAAGAGCGGCAATAAGCTCTTTCCTGTCAACAATGACCTCAGTTGTGCAAGTAGTTGGTATAGCTGACTTATAAGGGTGGAACTCGCCCTCGATAAGTCTTGAATAAACAAGATAGCCGTTTAATTCAAACACAACATGATTTTTTGAGAGATAAACGGAGGCTGTTTCTTCGTCATTATCTCCCAGAAGTGCAGCTATTTCAGAGAGAGTTTTTGCAGGAACGACGAATTTAAGACTTCCGTCATACTTTATAGGCTCATATCTCACAGCAAGTCTATATCCGTCAAGGGCAACAAGAGTAAGAGTACCGTTTTCGATCTCAAAAAGCTCGCCCTTAAGAACAGGCTTAAGGTCTGTAACAGCCACGGCAAACTTTGTCTGATTTATCATATCCTTAAGAACAGGCTGAGAAATAGTTATCTTGTTTTCTTCCTCTTTCTTAGGTAGTGCAGGATATTCCTCTGCTGATGTTGCAGGGATATTGAATGTGGTAACTCCTCCTGAGATCGTTACCTGAAAATTTTCAGAAACTTCTATCAGGATCTCTTCAGAAGGCATTTTCCTTATCATTTCAGCAAAAAGTCTTGCATTAAGTATAAATTCTCCCGAATCGTCGCTCTTTACTGGTATAACAGTTTTTATACCTATCTCAAGGTCGTAGCCGGTAAGCTCCAGCATTGAGTTTTCAAGCTTGAATTTTATTCCCTCAAGAGATTTAAGTGCAGCACGTTCTGACACTGCTTTTGAAACATTTGTTACTGCTCCGCAAAGTGAAGCATTATTACACAGAATTTTCATAGCAATTTCCTTTCTAAAAAATTACATTTATCTGACTTTTATTTTTTCAACATATGAATTTCTCAAATTTATATTTTTTGCTCTGATAATATATAAATAAATCAATATTAAATTAGTATTAGTAGTAGAGTGTGTTGAAATGGTTGAAAAGTCATTCAAAACCTTTTGCAGACTTGTTTTGCTTTTCAAGTTTATTTTAACATCACTTCAACTGTGTTTTCAAAAACTTTTTTCGTGTTTGAAAAGTTGAAAAAATGTTTGTTGAATGTTTATTATTATCGCAAAAAATGTTGAAACCTGAAAATCGGTGTTTTATTTTATAACACCATTGTTTAAACTTCATTGTGCAAAGTTTTGAAAAACATTCCGCAAAGCTTTATATATCCAAGTCCGGATATTCAACAAAATTGTTGAAAACTATGTTGAAAATGTTGAAATAGTCCGTTTAATTGTCCTTGAGGTTTTTGATTATGTCGTCAACGGTATCTTTTAGCTGTTTATTCTCTTTAAGATTTTTAACAACGTCCTGATAGTGTATGGTCATAGTTGAATGGTTTTTGTTAAGCTCATTTCCTATCTGTATAAAGGTCATGCCCTTTACGTCCTTGAAGAGATAGATCGCTATTTTTCTTGCAAGGGATACGTTTGCACGTCTGTTTGTTGACTTTATGTCGTCAGCAGTAACGTCAAATGCCGCTGCTACCTCCTGAAGTATCCTGTCAACCGTTATCTCAGCAGGGTGATTTTCAATGATTATTTCCTTAATTATCCTCTGAGCCATAGATATGGATGGGCTTTCATTCGTATAAATGGTAAGAGCCTTTATTTTGTTTACAGTTCCCTCAAGCTGACGTATGTTCGTCTTTATCTTTTCTGCTATTATCCTTACGACATTGTCAGAAAGCTGTAAGTCCAGCATATCAGCCTTTTTCTTTACGATAGCCATTCTTGTTTCAAAATCAGGCGGTGTAACGTCTACCTGTACGCCCAGTGAAAATCTGGTAAGTATCCTGTTTTGAAGCTTCGATATCTTTGACGGTGCAATATCCGATGTGAGAACTATCTGCTTGCCAGCATTATAAAGATCGTTGAAGGTATGGAAAAATTCCTCCTGCATACGCTCCTTGCCTGCAATGGTCTGTATATCGTCTACCATAAGATAGTCGGCATTTCTGTATTTATCATGAAATTTATTAGTTTCCTTTGACTCGATAGCTTTAACGAGCTGGTTTATAAAGGATTCACCTGTGGTGTAAATAATTTTCAGCTCAGGGTGATTTTTCTTTACCTCATGCTCGATAGCTTTCATAAGGTGAGTTTTTCCAAGCCCCGAATCACCGTATATGATGAGAGGGTTGAATATAGTATTTGTGTTAGACGGCGTTTTCTGATCTTCGTCATACTTATGTGCGACAGCCGTGCTGAAAGCATAGGCAAGATCATTCGATTTACCTTTGATAAAGTTATCAAAGGTAAGATTGTTGTTTTCTTCATCAGAAAAGTCAGCCACCTTGACTTCTATATCCTTTTCCTCAGTTTCATTAACTTCTTCTTTGTCTTTAACAAGTATTTTTATATCTACCTCAAAGCCCAAAGTGTTGAGAAAAGCTTCTTTTAAAAGATTCTCATAGGCATTCATAGTGATATCTCTTGAAAAATCAGAATCAGTGAGAAGATAAGCCACATTGTTTTCAAGCTTCATCGGTTCAAGTATCTTTATCCATTTGTTATATCCCGGCTCGCTGATACTTTTGCAGTTTCGGCAATATTTCAGGACCTCCTGAAATACGTCATTAAAGGAATCCATTGTTTCTCCATAACCTCCTAGAAAATAGCTCTGCCTGTGCGGTGTTTCCGCTGTCCGCCGTGACCCCTGTCAAACAGACGGCAGGTCAGAGTTTTAAAAAAAATATAAACAGGCATAATTAATCAATTCTATACTATTATAGCACACTTGACTTAAAATTTCAAGTCCTATATATTATATATAAGGAAAGAAATAAGGATAAAAAGTATGTTTTTCAAAGATAAGAAAAAACACTTAATACAGATAAAATTTATATTTGGCACACAATATATTGTATGCTCATAAAAAATGAGGACGTAAGCGGCAGGTTTTTCGGACAGTAAGCCCCTCAAAGCAAAGAAAAATAATATCAAAAAAAATATAAAAATATTATGAACAGGCTTGACAAATGGTGTGTGAATGAGCTATAATATTAAATTACAAGGGCTTTTTTCATAGCGATATTGTAATTTGCTGTGACCCTATAAGTTTAAACATCTCCGAGAAAGTTTTTTTGTATAAAATGACGGAGTGTTGAAAGCGGAAGGAGGAGAATTCGATGAAAAGAACATATCAGCCTAAAAAGCTTCAGAGAAAGAAAGTTCACGGCTTCATGAAGAGAATGTCTACTGCTAACGGCAGAAAGGTACTCGCAAGAAGAAGAGCAAAGGGCAGAGCTAGACTCAGCTACTAAGAGATACAGGCAGTTTCTGATGATAAGTCTGACAGGCATTATTCAGGCGGTTAGTTACGCCTGAATCGATGTCCCTAGGCAGTTGTATTTAAGCGTCGTTGGACGCTGCCTCAGATGACCTATATACCATTCATTGATTTGCATGGTATTGGGTCTTTATCTTTTTTTGGCAAAATTGCCGTGAAAAGGCGAAAAGAGTAAAAACAGTACACAATGGGGAAATGAAGATGCTGTTCACAACGGTTTTAAAGGATAACAAGGCATTTTTAAGGTGCTATAAAAAGGGAAGATTTTGTGCAGACAGTTTTGTAGCAGCATATTTTTATCCCAACGGCAGCCCGTATAACAGGCTTGGCATAACGGCAGGCAAAAAGCAGGGCTGCGCAGTAACGAGAAACAGGATAAAGAGAATAGTTAGAGCCGCCTACAGACTTAACGAGGCGGAATTTCCGCTGGGCTATGATATAGTTTTTGTGGGAAGAAACGATATAGGGGAAAAGAAAACTCAGGATATTGAAAGATTTATAAAAAAAAGACTCATAAAAGAGATGAATAAGCCTGTTCCAAATAATAACAGGTCAGGCAGGGCAAAGAGAAAGTAAAATGAGTAAACTGGCTCAGCTGCTGATAAGGTTTTATCAGCGATTTATAAGTCCTCTTTTCGGACCAAGGTGCAAGTATTATCCAAGCTGTTCGGCATATGCGCTGGAGGCTTACAGAAAACACGGCTTTTTTAAAGGCACGCTGCTCACTGTATGGAGACTGCTTAGGTGCAACCCGTGGAGTCTGGGAGGGGTTGACTATGTTCCTGACAAGCTTACCACTGAGTATTTTAAAATCAGAAAAAAATAAGCCTGAGAGCTTAATCAGATATATAGGTTATCAATATGACAAATAATTGATCTGGAGGATATTAAATGGGTATTATTGCGACCCCTTTGGGCTGGATAATGAAGGGCTGCTATTTTGTATGCAAGAACTACGGAATAGCACTGCTGCTTTTCACTATCCTTACAAGACTTATAGTATTTCCGCTTAACGTCAAGCAGCAGAAGAGCATGGCAAGAATGACCATGCTTCAGCCTGAGCTTGAAAAGATAAAGAAGAAATACGCTAAAAACCAGCAGAAGATGCAGGAAGAGCAGATGAACCTTTACGCCAAGGCGGGCGTAAACCCTATGGCAAGCTGTTTGCCAATGGTCATCACAATGGTCATTCTGTTTGCTCTTATCCCTGTTATTTACGGACCTCTTACCTACGTTTCAAACGCAGATAAAGAGGAGCTTACAGACTCAAACAACATGATTTCAAATCTTTATGTTGTCAGTGCTGAGGTAAAAAGCAAGGATACTACTATAGAAAAGCTTATTGAAAAGTTTGAGAAAGACGGTGCTACTGAGGACGAAGCTTATGATAAGCTTGAAAAGCTTTTTACAGACAAGGACAAGTATCCAAAGTCTGCAAAGGCACTTTCTAATGACAACAAGATATCGAACGTTATGGATGCTATTAAGGCTCATAATGATATAGATACTTTTATTCTTAACGAGAATTACTTCTCCACAAACCTCATTCAGTCAAGACCTGAGCTTATGACTTTTGTTTTCACTGAAAAAGAGGGCGGACAGTATGCAGATGTGCTTCCAACAAGCGTAAAGGCTGCGGCTGAAGATTTCAACTACAGCATTTTCGGACTTTTCCTTGGAAAGATACCAACAATGAAGGATCTTTCCTGCATTATCCCTATTGTATCAGCACTTTTACAGCTTATAGTGACATTCGTTTCACAGCATTTTGCAAAGAAGAACAATCCTGACGCCGCTAATATGGGCGGAATGGGAATGAAGATAATGCTTTATGGTATGCCTATCTTCTCACTGTGGATTGGTTTCAGCTATCCGGCAGGTCTTGGTCTTTACTGGTGCTATTCTTCACTGTTCGCACTGGGACAGACTATCGTACTCAATAAGATCTACACACCTGAACACGTTGCAGAGCTTGTTCAGAAGGATATAGCAAAGCAGAAAAAGAAGGGCAAGCCTACTCTTATGGAGAAAATGGCTGAGGCTCAGATGATACAGGCTGGTAAGGATCCTGCTGAGATCAGAAAGTCACTTTCTGACGATGAGGATTACGATGAGCCTAAGAAGAAAACAAAGACGGAACTTAAAGACGAGCAGAGAAGACGTCTTAACGAAGCCAGAAAGAGAATGGCTGAGAAATATGGCGACGAATATGACGATTCACAGGATTGACCTGTTGTTGACTAAACTTTTTTAGCGAGAGGAGCAGAAAAAAATGAAACAGATCTTTACAGCCGCAACTGTAGACGAAGCAAAGAACAAGGCGGCAGTTGAATTTGGAACAGAAGTAGAAAAGATCACTTTCACAGTTCTTGAAGAGCCTAAAAAGGGCTTTTTCGGAAAGATCAAGGGTGAGGCAAAGGTAGAAGCTGAATATGAGCCTGAAACAAAGGTAGAAACTGTAACTGAAAAAACAGAGGCTGTTGAGGAAAAGGCAGAAGTTCAGGAAGAAGTCAAGGCAGAGGCAGAGTGGAGCGACACTTTGCAGAAAAAGGCTGACTGTGCAAAGGAATATATACTCAATGTTATAAAGGCAATGGGCATAGAAGACACAGAGATCGAGGTAACAAAGCTTGAAAACGGTGCACTTTTTGAGATAAAGAGCGAAGAGTTCGAGAAGCTTATCGGCAAGAAGGGCGATATCCTCGATTCACTTCAGTATCTTGCATCACTTGTATGCAACAGGATAGACAGAGAATATTTCAGAATATCCACAGATTGCAATGGTTTCAGGGCAAGAAGAAAGACCCAGCTTGAAGAGCTTGCAAGAAAAATAGCAAACAACGTAAAGAGAAGCGGTCGTTCATCAGCTCTCGAGCCAATGAATCCATATGAGAGAAGGATCATTCACGCTGCTGTATCAGAGATCGAGGGTGTAACATCTCAGTCAAAGGGTGAAGAGCCATGGAGAAAGGTAATAATCAGCTCTACAACACCTAGAAAGTATGACAACAGAGGCGGCTACAAGAAGAACGGCGGCAGAAGAAGAAACAATAACAATCGCCGCTCAAAGGGTTTTGACATCACAACAAGCTTTGAAAAGGACTACAAGAAGCCAAAGCCAGAAGACACAATGAAGGATTCAGGTCTTTACTCAAAGATAGAGTTCTAAATTAAAAATGACAATAAGAAAACACGCTGAACAAAAATTCAGCGTGTTTTTTTGTGCATATATTCGTATTATAATTTTTTCTTTTTCATTTGACCCTTGTTGCGTGGATATTTCTCAGGTGTTTCAGATACTTTTCTTATGAGGATAAGCGTTCTGCCGTCACCTGTTGGAAGTTCATAGTCAAAGACTTCTTCAACCTTTCCTCCCAGTATCTTAATAGCATTTTTAGCCTCTTTCAGCTCGTCATTTCCTCCTGAGCCTTTCAATGCAACGAAATATCCCCCGACTTTTACAAAAGGCAGGCAATACTCGCATAGGTCGCTGAGGTTTGCCACCGCTCTTGCTGTGGCGATGTCAAATTGTTCACGGCACTCCATGCTTCTGCCAAGCTCCTCTGCTCTGCCGTGTATGCAGGTCGCACCAAGGTCAAGACTGTCTGAAAGCTGTGCAAGAAAATTTATCCTCTTATTAAGGCTATCAAGAAGTGTAAGCTTTATATCGTCACGGACGATTTTCAGCGGACAGGACGGAAATCCTGCCCCTGTGCCGACATCTATTACCGTTGCATTTTCTTTTACCTCGAAAAGTGTGAAAGGATAAACGCTGTCAAAAAAATGCTTTATTGAAATTCCCTCAGGGTCAGTGATAGCAGTAAGATTTATTTTCTCGTTCCATTCACAAAGCAGATCTGCATAAGCTTCAAAGCGTGAATAATCACTGTCAGATATTGTTATATCATAATTATCAAAAAGCTTTATAAAATCGTCCTTAGAAATAAGCTTTGACATACTATTCCTCCCTATGGTCATTCTTTGATGAGAGCCATACCAAAAGCACACCCACGTCCGCAGGGTTTACTCCGCTGATTCGGCTTGCCTGACCAACTGATACAGGCTTTATTTTATTGAGCTTTTCAATTGCTTCAAGTCTAAGACTTTTTATATCATTATAGTCAATATCCGCAGGCAAAGCCTTTTTCTCCAGCTTTCGCATAGCCTCTACCTGTTCAAGCTGTATCTTTATATAGCCGTCATATTTTATCTGCAATTCTACCTGCTCTTTTACTTCTGCTGAAAGCTCAGGTCGTTCCTTATCGAAAGGAGCAAGACCGTCATATGACACCTGTGGTCTGCGGATAAGCTGAGCAAGCTTTATGCCGTTGTTGAGAGGGTCAGTGCCTACAGATTCAAGATAGGCATTTATCTCAGGATTTGGCGCAATATTTATCTTTGAAACACGCTTTATCTCAGCGGCTATCTGTTCATTTTTGTCAAGCAAATGCTGATATCTTTCGTCTGAGATAAGCCCTATCTCATGACCGATAGGCGTAAGCCTTATGTCAGCGTTATCTTGTCTTAGCAAAAGTCTGTATTCGCTTCTTGATGTGAGCATTCTGTAAGGGTCTGAACAACCCTTTGTCACAAGGTCGTCAATAAGAGTGCCTATGTATGATGACGCTCTGTCAAGAATAAGCTGTTTTCTGCCGAGAATTTTCAGTGCGGCATTTATGCCTGCGATAAGACCTTGTGCGGCGGCTTCTTCATATCCCGAAGTGCCGTTGAACTGACCTGCGCCGTAAAGACCGTCAAAAGCCTTGAACTCCAGCGTAGCAGAAAGCTCTGTAGGGTCGCAGCAATCATATTCTATGGCATAGGCGTTTCGCATTATCTCAACGTGTTCAAGTCCTTTTATAGTGTGCAAAAATTGAAGCTGAACGAACTCAGGCAGTGATGACGACATACCTTGCAGATAATATTCGTCAGTGTCAAGACCCATTGGCTCAATAAAAAGCTGATGCCTTGGCTTATCCGAAAATCTCATTATCTTGTCCTCGATAGACGGACAGTATCTTGGACCAATAGCGTGTATCCTACCCGAATATATAGGTGAAAGATGTATGTTATCTCTTATTACCTTGTGTGTTTCTTCATTTGTATAAGCCACATAGCATTTGACTTTATTTTCAAGCTTTTCATGATTATCAAAAGAAAATGGCGTTATATCATCGTCACCGCACTGAACTTCAAGCTTGTCAAAATCTATGGAACGCTTGTGTACACGGGCAGGAGTGCCTGTTTTGAAACGTCTTATTGTCATTCCTGCCTTTTTAAGACATTCTGTCAGACTGAGTGCAGGCAAAGTTGCGTCAGGGCCGCTTGAATATGATACTGCACCTACATGGACAGTGCCGCCAAGGTAAGTTCCCGTTGAGATCACAACAGCCTTGCAGTCATACTCAGTGCCAAGCTTTGTACGCACACCACAGACAGTTTTGCCGTCCTCCTCAAATAAAATATCAGTTATCTCAGCCTGCTTCAGATAAAGCCCGTCAGTATCTTCGATAGTTTTTTTCATAAGCTTATGATATTCAACACGGTCTATCTGCGCCCTCAGACTATGAACGGCAGGACCTTTTCCACGGTTGAGTATCCTGCTTTGCAGAAAAGTTTTATCCGCCGCCTTGCCCATTTCGCCGCCCAAAGCGTCTATCTCACGAACAAGATGTCCCTTTGCAGTTCCGCCTATAGAGGGGTTGCATGGCATATTGGCAACACCGTCAAGTGTTATGGTAAAAAGTGCCGTCTTTAGTCCAAGGCGTGCCGCCGCCAAAGCCGCTTCACAGCCTGCGTGACCTGCACCTACTACAATAATATCAAAATATTCCTTTTGCATAATAAAACCACCTGTCTGAAAATAAGACCATATAAATTACTTTCCTACGCAGAATTTTGAAAATACCTCGTCTACCACCGCTTCTGTAGCTTTTTCTCCTGTCAGCTCCAAAAGTGCATTTGCGCCATTGTCTATCATCACAGTAACAGCGTCCAAAGTCTCTCCCATATCAAGGCTTTCAAGAGCCATGGCAAGATATTTTCTTGCACGTTCTGCACAGGCTATTTGACGCTCATTTGCAAAAATCGTGCTGTCAGCGTCATATCCGCCAATGCCCAAAAGCTTCTCTGTGGCTTTTTGAAGTTCTTCTCTGCCCTCGTCAAGCTTCGCAGAAATCTCTATCACGTAGTCTGAATATTTTTCAAGCTGAGACCTTTCAACAACATTTTCAAGGTCAGACTTGTTGAGAACTATGATAACTTTCTTTCCAAGCTTTTTCACATATTCAAGAAGCTCCAAGTCTTCCTCGTCAAGCTCTCTTGAAATGTCGAAAACTTCTATCACAAGCATAGCGTTTTTAAGCTTTTTCTTTGCTATATCAACGCCTATTTTTTCAACTTCATCATCAGTTTCATGTATACCTGCAGTGTCGGAAAGCTTCAAAATAAGCTCGCCAAGCTTTGCACTTTCTTCGATAACATCTCGTGTAGTGCCTGCCACATTTGTAACTATGGAGCGGTCATATCCCAACAGCATATTCATGAGGGTCGATTTTCCAACGTTCGGCTTGCCTGCGATAACAGTGTCAACACCGTTTTTCAGTATCATACCGCTGTCATGATCTGCTATTATTTTATCAAGTCCTGCCAAAGCGTTTTTAAGGCTCTCTCTGAGATTATCCTCAGATATCTCAGGCAAGTCCTCCTCTGGATAATCCACCCATGCCGCAAGTTCACCTAGTATTGTGACAAACTTTCTTGACATATCAGAAATAAGCCTGAAAAGCCTGCCCTCTTTTGTAAGATTTGCAGAATTAAGTGCATATTCTCCCTGAGCGGAGATAGTTTCCATTACGCCCTCAGCCTGAGTAAGTGAAAGCTTTCCGTTGAGAAAAGCCCTTTTTGTGAACTCACCCCTCTGAGCAAGCTCTGCACCTTGTTCAATGCAAAGTCTGAGAACTTTTTTTGTAACATATATTCCGCCATGGCATGATATCTCGCAGACGTTTTCACCGGTGTATGACTTAGGCGCACGGAAAACCGTAAGGACACCGTCATCGACTTCTCTGCCGTTTTTGTCAACTATTTTTCCGTATGCACAGGTATAGCCTGCCATGTTTTCAACACTTTTGCATGACAGCGGTTTAAAAACTTTTGCACCTATGCTTACGGCATTATCACCGCTTATTCTTATTACAGATATTCCCCCCTCAGCAAGGGGTGTCGAAACTGCACATATATCTTTCATTTTTACCTCTTTTTACTCTGACAGAGCCTTTCCCTGCCATGAATTTCTTCTTCCCATTTCCTTGTCTATCTCGTTCATAACGCAGAATTTTTTCAAACTCCACAAAGGTGCAACAAGGTCGTCCTTTGCACCGTCGCCTGTCACACGCTGTATTACTATCTCCGCAGGCAGAAGCTCCAACTGGTCACAGACGATATTAACATACTCGTCCATATCCAAAGCCCGAAATTCTCCACGCTCATACATCTGCGCAAGCACAGTGCCTTTTAAAACGTGCAGAAGATGTATCTTAATGCTTTGTATATCAAACTGACCGAGAGTTTTAGCCGTTTCAAGCATCATATTCCTATCCTCACCGGGAAGCCCGTCGATGATATGCACGCACACATTCACATCTCGTTTTCTCAGCATTTCATAGCCTTTGAGAAAATCCGCAAAAGTATGACAGCGGTTCATTTTCAAAGCCGTTTCGTCATGGATAGTCTGCAAGCCAAGCTCCACTGTAAGAAACGTCTTTTCAGCAAGCTCGCCGAGCAGGTCGGCTTTTTCTTCGTCGATGCAATCTGCCCTTGTTGCGATAGAAAGCCCTGCCGTATTTTCAAATGACAGGGCTGTATAAAACATTTTTCTCAGCGTTTCAACGTCAGCATAGGTGTTTGAGCCTGCCTGAAAATACGGTATGCACAGACCCTTGCTCCACTTCTTGCTCATTTTCTCCCTTATCTCTCTGTACTGAGTAAGGATATCCTCATGAGGGTCGCCTGCAAAATCTCCGCTCATTTTTGCCGAGCAGAACACACAGCCCCCCACACCTTTTGTGCCGTCTCTGTTCGGACAGCCAAGGTCAATATTAAGCGGTATCTTGAAAACCTTAGTGCCGAACTTGTGCCTTAGATAATAATTGTAGGTATGATATCTTTTATTGTCATCAGAATAGGGAAAAGGGTTATCAAATCTGCTATTCATCTGACGGTTCCTCAGTTTGCTCGGTGGTAGGTTCTGCAGTTTCAGTCGGCTGAGCTGTGGTCTCAGTTGCCTTTGTTGTGGTCGTGGTAGTAGTAGGACCAGGCTGTACTATAGGCTCAGTTTCGGTGACAGTATAGTAAGGCTTGTCATTATTTGTGGTAGTGGAAGCCGTTGAAGTCGTTGTGGTGCTTTTAGTTTCCTCTGGTCTGTCAATAGCAGTGGTAGTTGTTGTTTTTTTCTTGTCCTCTTTTTTCTTTGTGGTAGTTACTTCACCGTCCTGCGGTTTTGCAGTGGTGGTGATAACATTTTCGTCAGGATCATCACTGTCATTATTAGTCGGATGATCGAAGCTGTTGTGGTTAGAATCAGTATTGTCAGGCGTTTCTTTTATAGGGTCAGTGACCTTATTGCCGATACCATAAATAAGAGAGATACGCTCCTCAACAGCTTTCATGGCGTCAGGAAAAGGTATACTATTATTATAAGAGTCCTCCAATGCCTGAGTGTAATCCCCTGAAAAGAAAGTCTTGAATGTTAAAGACAGATTGTTGTCCTCCACAATGTCGCTTCCTGAAACCGCAATAAAGAATATGCAGGCAAATAGCATTATGACTGCTATGGAAAGAAGATTTATAAAGCTGTAATGCTCCTCCAAATTCGTTTTGGCAAGCTCTTCAGCCGCTTCCTCCGCAGCCTCGCATTCCTCCGGTATCTCATATTCATCGTCACCGTGAACGATATTGAATCGTGTAGTTTTCTTATCCATTAGTATTTTCCTCTTTTTATGCCGCATATTCCGCCGCAAGTGTTATAACGCTCACTGCAAAAACAAGCACTGTCATAATGGTCTTTGTTATCATAACTCTGCCATAAGCCGCCTGAGACTTCTGTGAAAGCTTTTTAAAAATCTTGCAGAAAGCTCTTTTTGCAGGTGGGCAGACAATAAAGAACGATATTACTATAAGGGTGATATTTTTCAGCACTGCACTTTTTACAGACACGCTCAAGGTGTATTTCACATTTACTCCTGCAAGTGCAAAGAGCCATTTTTTGTAGCCATAGAAGCTGTCAAAATAAAGTCCTCCAAAAATAACGAGTGCAGTGAGTACAAGATAGATATACTTCACAAGGTCAGGCAGCTTTGAAAGCGGTCTTTCAAGAAACAGCTTTTCAAGGATACAAAGCACTGCCGCACAAAGTCCGACGATAATGAAATTCACCTTTGCCTGATACCATATAGAAAGAGCCAGACCGCAAAGTATATAGCACACAAAAGTAAAGACCTTGTTCATGTTTTTTTTGCAGCAGAAAACCTCGCTGAAAAAATCAACAACAGTTGTATTGAAGCTTTTTATCATACCAGTGAAAAGTCCGTCAGCTTCGATATCGGTGTAGTTGTCAGGATAAACAAAGCCGTTTGTAAGACCAAGTCCCATTGCCATATCCGAAAGTCCTGTGAAAAGAAAATAATACTGAGCCAAGAATGACAGCATACCAAGCCAACAGCCAAGGGTAGTTATCTCTTTGCCGTTAAGTCCTGCAAGCTTTATCTGTTCAAAAACGCCTGCAAGAAGCACCACCTTGCCAAGTCCGAAAACTATCTTTGTAAGACCTTCGTTGAGCTTTGCTCCTGTGATCTCACGATGCCTTATCTGTGGCTCAATATCACCGTATCTCACAAGAGGTCCCACAAGCATGAAATGCAGTGACACCATATAAGTCAAAAGGCAGAAAACGTTTTTTTCTGCTTTGCAGTTGCCCTTGAAAACGTCATAGACATAAGAAATTCCTCTGAGCATATAATAACCCATACCAAGTGGAAGTATGGCAGCGTCAAAACTGAGCTTTTTTACCTTATTATAAAGGATATTCTGACCGAATATTAGCATAAGAGATACGTTCATTATAATATCCAGCACTAAAAATATCCCGCAAAGGGCTTTGTTCTCACGGTTTTTTGAAATAATAAGACCAAATATCCAATCGAGGATAACTGACAGGAAAATAAGACAGAACACAAAAGGTCTGCCCCAACTGAAAAACAGCAGGGAACAAACTATCAGAATGAGGTTTTTATATTCTGCGCTTCTGTCGAAAAGCGAAATAATGGTCATTATCGGGAACATTCCCAGTATAAATATAAGATCGGAATAAACCAAAATAAATTGCTCCTTAATATTTCTATATGTTAAGATATTTTTATATTTCTTTTGCTTATGATTTATACCTATAATTTTATCACAATTCACTAAATATAGCAAGCAAAATTATAAAGAAAATCTAAATTTTTCAGTTTTCTTCAAAAAGTATTTGCAATTAATAAAAACTGTGGTATAATTATAGTAAATAAATGTGCAATTCTACTTGGGGAAGGAGTGGCAGAGTTGGCTTCAATTTTAGTTACAGGAGCAAGCGGAATGATAGGCTTGTACCTTACATCCAGCTTACTGCACAAAAAGCATCGTGTATTCGGTATAGATACACGCAAAAATGAGTTTATTGGAACTGATCCAAACTATACTTTTATCCAGTGTGATATTACAGATAAGGACGCTATTACAAATGTAATCGATAGTAACAAGATCGACGTTGTCGTGCATCTGGCAAATTCTGTAGATAACGATATAGATCCATATGTAACAGACGCTGAGATGAAAAAGAGCAAGATATGTGATAAGTTCATATATGCGGCTGCAAACAAGGCTGAGGTAAGGAGCTTTATCCTGCTCAGTACAACAGCAATATATGGTGTACAGAAAGGCAGAGAACCAATAAGGGAAACTGCTCCTGAAAAGGGAAATTCAAACTATGCAGATCTTAAGATGACATCTGAGAAGATAATGCAGAAGGAATTTAAAAAGTCTGAAACTATACCTGTTATTGCCAGAGTAGCTCCTATTTATGACGCTGAGTATACACAAAATCTGAGAGACAGAGTATTTGACGCAAAGGAAAATGTTGCATACATATTCAATGATGGAGAATACGGTTTTTCATTCTGTTGTGTATTCAATCTTATCGACTTTATAAATGGTATCATCAATGTGCCGACAGGAAGATATGAGGGAATCTACAATCTTGCTGATTCAAGGCTGATAACGGCAAAAGAGATAATTGATTATGAAAAGGAACATCACCGCATAGGTGCAGTTATCCAGAAATCACCTGGAATGGGACTAAGCATCAACAAAGGTAAGATGAAAACTGATTATCGCTATTTTGACCCATCTATCACATTCAACAACTGGAACATAGACAACACAAGGGCAAAGAGAATAGCACCTTTCAGATGGACACTTTCAAACACAAAATAAACTCACAAAGGCAGTCCCAGGGCTGCCTTTTTTGTATTGTTCCATGTGGAACATTTGAAAAAACAGGAGAACTAAGATATCATGGAAAGCAATAGGTTAGTTAAAATATTATGTGTTGTCTGTGCGGCAGGCTGTTGTCTTTCCTCTTGCGGAAGCACAGGGGAAGAAAAGACCAAAAAGCTTTCAAGCGTCAGCACAGGAGTCACCACAACTGTGACCACAAATAAAAAGTCTGCCGAAACTATCACGGGTTCAGTGACTACTATACAAACAGCAGCGACTTGTACAAAGATAGTTTTTGATGGCGGCTATACCCTTTTTGCAAATGTGCAGGGTGGATATACTCTTATAAACAGTTCAAATGAGATAGTGAACTCTTTTGAGATAACCGATGATAACGGTGATAAGCTTGTACTGACTTGTGACGGAAATACTGTCACTGTCACTAAAAACGGAAAAAAGGTAAACTCGTTCAGTTATAAAGGCACAAGGATAATAATATCAGCCAACGAGGTCTACTATGCAAACACAAAGGTGACATATGTTGATGAAAGCTTCAGCAGCTTTAACGTAACTGACAAGGTGATTATAAGCTGTATCGCAGAGAACAAGTTTGAAATTGTAAAAGACGGCAAGACAGTAAAGAAAGCTACTGTAAAAGATGTGAACGGCTCGAAGTATGTGCTTGAAGCCATGGATAAGGGCATGGAGATAACAAACACTGATAATGAGCTTATGGAATCCATAGTGGTAGGCAATAACTACATAAGCGTGTCAGGGGATAAGGTGGTCATAAACGGAAAGACCATGCGACCACCTCACAGTGCAGATATAAAAGCTGTGACTACAACTGTTACTACAACAACGACAGCGGCTACTACTACCACAACGACTTCAAAGAAAACTGAAAAGAAAACAGAAACGCAAACTGAAACTGTTACCGAGCCTATGCAGGAAGAACAGCCTTCTACTCCTCAGCCTGCCGAGCCTACTGAACCTGATTCAAGCACGAATGTGTCAAATAGAAATCTTTCTGCTGAAACATCTGAAATGCTTGGCTATGTAAATGAGGTCAGAAAACAGTATGGTTTAAGAGAGCTTGAGGGACTTGAGCTTCTCGACTCTGCGGCAGATGTGCGAGCAAACGAGCTTTTGGAAAATTATTCTCATGACAGACCTGACGGCAATTCATACATCACAGCTATAGAAGAAACTGACCTTCCTGAATGGCGTGCGGCGGCTGAAAATATCGCATATGGTATGAACAGCATGACCACAGTAAAAGAAGCCTTTGACGCATGGATGAATTCACCGCCTCATAGAGAAAATATCCTCAACCCTGATGTGCGTTACATGGCGTGCGCAAAAGCTACAAAGTCAGAAAACGGGGAATACACCTATTGGGAACAGCTTTTTTACAGCGATATATAAAAAAATTCGGACAGACTTTTGAGCCTGTCCAATTTTTTTTGTTCCATGTGGAACATTTTATTCTGCCTGCTTTTCCGATGGTATCTTTATAATATATTCGATATAATCCTCATGGTCGATACGTTTTGCGTCAGCATTCACTCCTGCCATTCTCATAACATCTATCGCCTTATTGACACTGTTGAAAAACAATCTTACATCTTTTAACATAGCCGCTCTTTTGTGATAGCTTGCACGCTTTTCATCATCTTTCAGAAGCTTGGCTATATATTTTTCCAATGTGTCAACTGTCCACCCACTTTCCGCTGCTTTGTTCAACACAGCAAGCCTGCGGTCATTATCTGTGATCTTTAGCAAAGCCCTTGCGTGACGTTCTGACATATTGTTATCGAGAATTATTTTGCGTTCCTCAGCGTTAAGTTTCAGAATACGAAGCTTGTTTGCAACTGTGGATTGAGCAAGTCCCAGACGAATAGCCGCAGATTCCTGAGTCATGCCATATTTTGTGATGAGCTGAGAAATTGCTTCGGCTTCTTCAAAAAAGTTCAGGTCACAACGTTGGATATTCTCTATAAGTGCAATGACCTGCGAACGTTCCTCTGTGGCGTTGATAAGTATACACGGCACTGACCTTAATCCTGCAAGCTTTGCCGCACGCAAACGCCGTTCGCCTGACACAAGCTCAAAAGTGCCTTTTACACGCCGCACTGTGAGAGGTTGTATGATACCGTCCTGAGAAATGCTTTTTGCAAGGCTTGTTAGTTCGGCAGGTGAGAAATATCGCCTTGGCTGAACAGGGTTTGGCTTTATCTCTCCTATGGAAATGTCGATTATTTTGCCTAACGTCTGATAGGGTGAAGCCCTTTGTGATTCGTCAGTTTCTTCGCTGAAAGCTTTTGTTAATGTTTTTGGAAAAATGCTCATATTTTATACCTCCGTTTCGTTTTAAAATAATCATAACACTTCACGATCCTCAATTCTATATTTTATTCAGAAAACTTTTCTGCTCTTTATGACCTTGATATTGATATTGGTACTTTATTCTTTGTATTATTTTCTAAATTGTCATGGGCTTTGTCGGATAAAGTAAAAATCTGATTTGTTCCATGTGGAACATTTTCAAGAAAATTTGTAAAAGGGTCTTTTCAAAAGTGAAAAATTGTAGTATAATAAATATGATATAATTCTACTAAGAAAAGAGGTCAAGAATATGGGGAAAATAATTGCCGTTTCAAATCAGAAAGGCGGCGTTGGAAAATCTACTACTGTTGTAAATCTTGCAGCGGTTTTTGGACTAAAGGGCAAAAAAGTCCTGATCGTTGACTTTGACCCACAGGGCAATACTACCACAAGCTTTGGTATAAAGAAAAAAAGTATCAGAAATACAGTGTTTGATGTAATATTTGAAGAATGTTCGATATTTGAAGCTGTCGTGCCAACTTCCTGCCGTGGAGTTTCAGTTGTGCCGACAACTCAGGATCTTTCAGGTGCATCTGTTTCACTTGTGAACGAAAAGGACAGAGCAATGAAGCTTCGCAACGCTCTTATGCCTGCAAAAGAATTTTATGACTACATATTTATAGATTGTCCCCCAACTCTCGATATGCTCACAATAAATGCACTTGCGGCGGCTGATTCTGTACTTATCCCTCTCCAATGCGAGTTTCTTTCTTTGGAGGGTCTTGTTGAGCTTCACAATACTATCAACAGAGTAAAAGTTTCTTTCAATCCTGACCTTGATATTGAGGGCATTTTGTTTACAATGTGCGTTGAAAGATACAAGATAACAGGTCAGATAATAAGCGAGGTCAAAAAGCACTTTGCAAAGGAAGTCTTTGAAACTACCATACCGAGAAACGTTGCCTTGTCGGAAGCCCCAAGCTTTGGTGAGCCGGCTATTTATTATGATAAGAAGGCAAAAGGCTCAAAGGCATATGAAAATCTTGCAAAAGAAATAGCTAAAAGAGAAAAGAAAAAAGTAGCAAAGAATAAAGAAAAATAATGTTCCACATGGAACATTGTATCTTATAATGTGAAAGGAAAATACAATGGCTAAAAAAAGCAAAATGGACAGAGGCTTGGATAGCCTGTTCTTTGATAATTCTATAGATGAGGTCACACGATCTGATAGTAAATCGGAAAAAAATGATGATGGCGAAAATGGCATTTCCACAGTAAGGATATCTCTTATTGAGCCTGACAAAAATCAGCCGCGTTCTGAGTTTGATGAGGACGCTCTTAATGAGCTTGCGGAAAATATCAGACAGCATGGTGTTTTGCAGCCTATACTTGTAAGACCTCTTGACAATGGGGGATATAAGATAGTTGCAGGCGAGCGTAGGTGGCGTGCGGCACGTCTGGCTGGACTTGATGAGATACCTGTTTATATAAAGGAGCTTACAGATCTTGAAGCCGCTGAGATATCCCTTATTGAAAATATCCAGCGTAAAGACCTTACACCTCTTGAGGAGGCGGCAGCTTATCAGACTCTTATGGAAACCTATGGTCTTACTCAGCAACAGGTGGCAGAAGCTGTTGGACGTTCACGTTCCGCTGTGGCAAACTCTATCAGACTTCTTTCCCTTAGCGAAAATGTGCAGGAAATGCTCCGTGACAAAAAGCTTACCGAGGGTCACGCAAAGGTGCTTGCAGGCGTTGCGGATAAGGATACTCAGGAGAAGCTTGCCACAGAGTGTATAGAAAAGGGCTGGACGGTAAGAGAGCTTGAAAAAGCTATCGCCGCTTTGGAAACAAATAAAAAAGCTGAAAAGAAAATAAAGCGTACTATCACAAATCCTATGTACACTGAGTTTGAGATAAGAGTAAATCAGGCCACCGATAAGCTTCGTGTAAGTTTAAGCGAGGATAAAAAAGGCGGCTCAAAGCTTGATGTAAAATTCAGCTCTGATGTTGACGTGGATAAGATACTCAATGCCCTCGCCGAACTTCTTATGAACTGCTAGTTTTATAATTTAAATATATGAAAAATGTCTGTTTCGGCAGGCATTTTTTTATCTCCGTAATACAGCACGTCTGAAATATGAGGAAGTCATAACTAACCGAAAATAGGGGGTTTACAGCGTATAAATCAAGAAAAAATGTGGTAAAAGGTCTTTACAAATTGAAAAATAAGTGGTATACTATAAGAGTTAAAACAGATGTATCCTGAGAAAGTTTGTTACAGCTTACTTTTGAAGAAAATATCTGCTGTCCTTAAACAGACGTGCTTGAAAAAGTACGCTAAAAAAGGAAATTTGAGTTTTGAGCTTTTGCTTGAAATATCGAGAAAGGAATGATTCTAAAATGGCAAGAAAAATGAAAACCATGGACGGAAACAACGCTGCTGCTTGGGCGTCATACCCATTTACAGAAGTTGCTGCTATCTATCCAATCACACCATCATCTGTTATGGCAGAAGTAACAGACCAGTGGGCTGCCAAGGGTAAGGAAAACCTGTTTGGCACTCCTGTAAAGCTTGCAGAAATGCAGTCTGAGGCAGGTGCTTCAGGTACAGTACACGGCTCACTTGCAGCCGGTGCGCTCACAACAACATATACAGCATCACAGGGACTTCTTCTTATGATCCCTAACCTGTATAAGATCGCAGGTGAGCTTCTCCCTTGCGTTATCCATGTATCTGCAAGATGTGTAGCTTCACACGCACTTAATATTTTCGGCGACCATTCTGACATCTATGCTTGCCGTCAGACAGGTTTTGCTATGCTTTGTTCTTCAAATGTACAGGAGGTAATGGACCTGGGTACAGTTGCTCACCTCTCAACTATCGAGGGCAGAGTACCATTCATCCACTTCTTTGACGGATTCAGAACATCTCACGAGATCCAGAAGATCGAGACATGGGATATGGAAGACGTAAGAGATATGGTTGACTTCGAGAAGGTCGAGGAGTTCAGAAAGAGAGCTCTTAACCCAGAGCATCCTGTACTTAGAGGTACAGCTCAGAACCCTGATATCTTCTTCCAGGCAAGAGAAGCTTGTAACCCATACTATGACGCTATCCCTGGCATCGTAGAGGATTACATGAACAAGGTAAACGAAAAGATCGGCACAAACTACAAGCTGTTCAACTACTACGGCGCACCAGACGCTACACACGTTATCGTAGCTATGGGTTCTGTTTGTGACACTATCGAAGAAACAATTGATTACCTCAACGAGAAGGAAGGCACAAAGCTCGGTCTTGTTAAGGTTAGACTTTACAGACCTTTCCGTGCTGACAAGCTCGTTGAAGCTATCCCTTCAACTTGTGAGCAGATCTCAGTTCTTGACAGAACTAAGGAGCCAGGTTCTGAGGGCGAGCCTCTTTATCTTGACGTTGTTGCTGCTCTTAAGGGTACACAGTTCCACGATGTAGCTATCGCTTCAGGCAGATATGGTCTTGGTTCTAAGGATACAACTCCTGCACAGATCAAGGCTGTTTACTGGAATGCAAGCTGGAAGGATACATATAAGCCAAGATTTACTATCGGTATCGAAGATGACGTTACAAACCTCTCTCTCGAAACTGAGGGCAAGCTTGACTCTGCTCCAGCAGGCACAACTGCTTGTAAGTTCTGGGGTCTTGGTGCTGACGGTACTGTTGGTGCAAACAAGAACTCTATCAAGATAATTGGTGACCATACAGATCTGTATGCTCAGGCATACTTTGCATATGACTCTAAGAAGTCAGGCGGTGTAACAGTTTCTCACCTGAGATTCGGTAAGACACCTATCAAGTCAACATACCTTATCAATCAGGCTGACTTTGTTGCTTGCCATAACGAGTCTTATATCACTAAGTACAACATGGTACAGGATATCAAGCCAGGCGGAACATTCCTTCTGAACTGCCAGTGGGAGCATGAAGAGCTGGATAAGCACCTCCCAGGTCAGGTAAAGAGATATATCGCTGAGAACAACATCAAGTTCTATACTATCAACGGCGTTAAGATCGGTAAGGAGATCGGTCTGGGCAACAGAATAAACACTGTTCTTCAGTCTGCATTCTTCAAGCTTGCTAACATCATTCCTATCGACGACGCTATCAAGTACATGAAGGACGCTGCTACAGCTTCTTATTCTAAGAAGGGCGACGCTATCGTTAAGATGAACCATGACGCTATCGACGCTGGATGTCAGCAGGTTCACGAAGTTAAGGTTCCTGCATCTTGGAAGAAGTGCAAGGATACTCCAATGGGTATGCCTGCCGCTAAGTGCGCAGATAAGACACTTCAGGACTTCGTAAACAACATTCAGATCCCTTGCAACGCTCAGGAAGGCGACAAGCTCCCTGTTTCAACATTCACAGGTATGGCAGACGGCACATTCCCACAGGGTTCTGCTGCATTTGAGAAGAGAGGTATCGCTGTTGACGTTCCTGCATGGAATGGTGACAACTGTATCCAGTGTAACTTCTGTTCATATGTATGTCCACACGCAGTTATCAGACCTGTTGTAATGACAGACGCTGAGCTGAAGAAGGCTCCTAAGCTTGCTCAGGAGAAGGCAGTAGCTATGACAGGTATGCCTGGTTACAACTTCGTAATGACAATGTCTGCTCTGGACTGCACAGGCTGCGGTTCTTGCGTAAATGTTTGTCCTGGTAAGAAGGGCAACAAGGCTCTCAGCATGATGCCACTTGAAACTCAGCTCGCTGAGCAGGAAGTATTCAACTATGGTCTTACACTTGCTGAAAAGCCAGAAGTATTCGAGAAGTTCAAGGCAACAACAGTTAAGGGCTCACAGTTCAAGCAGCCACTGCTTGAATTCTCAGGCGCTTGCGCAGGCTGCGGTGAAACACCTTATGCTAAGCTCATCACACAGCTCTTTGGTGACAGAATGTACATTGCTAACGCAACAGGCTGCTCATCAATTTGGGGTGGTTCAGCTCCTTCAACTCCATACACAGTAAACAAGGACGGCAAGGGTCCAGCTTGGGCTAACTCACTGTTCGAGGATAACGCTGAGTATGGTTACGGTATGTTCCTTGCACAGTCAACTATCAGAAACAGAACTATCGCTAAGGTTCTTGAGCTGTCTAAGACAACTAAGGCTGCAGCTCTCAAGAAGGCTTGCGAAGAGTATCTTGAAACAGTAGATGACGGCGAGAAGAACTCAGCAGCTACAGATAACCTTATCGCTGCTCTTAAGAAGACAAAGAATAAGGCTACTGAGGAGATCCTTAAGGACGCTGACTATCTGAGAAAGAAGTCAATGTGGATCTTCGGCGGTGACGGCTGGGCTTACGATATCGGATTCTCAGGCGTTGACCACGTTATCGCTCAGGGCGAGGACGTAAACATCTTCGTATTCGATACTGAGGTTTACTCAAATACAGGCGGACAGTCATCTAAGTCAACTCCAACAGGTGCTATCGCTCAGTTCGCAGCAGCTGGTAAGGAAGTTAAGAAGAAGGATCTCGCAGGTATCGCAATGTCTTACGGCTATGTATATGTAGCTCACGTTGCAATGGGTGCTGATTACAATCAGTGCATCAAGGCTATCCACGAGGCAGAGTCTTATCACGGTCCTTCAATCATCATTGGTTATGCTCCATGTATCAACCATGGTATCAAGGGTGGTATGTCAATTGCTCAGACAGAGGAGAAGAAGGCTGTTCAGGCTGGTTACTGGCATCTGTACAGATTCGACCCACGTCTTAAGGCAGAGGGCAAGAATCCATTTATCCTTGATTCTAAGGCTCCAACAGCTGACTATAAGGACTTCATCATGGGCGAGGTACGTTACAACGCACTTGCTAGACAGAATCCTGAGAGAGCTGAGAAGCTCTTTGGTAAGGCTGTTCAGAACGCTAAGGACAGATATGATTATCTGCTCAGATACGCTAAGCTTTACAATACTGAGGAAAAGTAATCTAAGTTACTATAAAAAAGACGCTCATGCACTTCGGTGCGTGGGCGCTCTTTTTTTTCACCACAAAAAAAGGGTACTGCCATGTTGACAGTACCCTTTATATATGCAGTGGCGAACAGCGTTCGACCGTTTCTTTTATCGCATGGTTAAAATATTATGGACTACATATCCTTTTTGATAAGATAAGTTTTCAGTATAGCCGCAGTTGTCTTTGCGTCAGGGAGCTTGTTTTCCATGACCATTTTGTAAGCTTCTTCAAGAGGCATTTTTGTTACATCAAGGAACTCGCCCTCGTCAAGGTGCTGCTCACCGAAATCAAGTCCCTCTGCCATATACATATGGATTATCTCGGTATCATAAGCCACTGTAGGATAAATACAGCCAAGATAAGTCATTTTTTCTGCCGTTGCACCTATCTCCTCTTTAAGCTCACGCTTTCCGCATTCCAAATGATCTTCACCGTATTCAAGCTTTCCTGCAGGTATCTCCATAAGTGCGGTCTTGAAAGGATAGCGGAACTGCTTCACAAAATAAACATTCTCGTCCTCGTCAAGAGCAACGATGCAAACTCCGCCAGGGTGATGAATGACCTCTCTGAGCGTCTTGTAGCCGTTTTCAAGCTCCACTTCATCACAAGTCAGGTGAACGACCCTGCCCTTGTATATCTCTTTTTCACTGATAGTTTTTTCGTTCTGATACATTTTATATCCTCCCTTTCAGGTTTATGCGTTCTTTTCAACAGGCTGAGCTTCTTCTTTTTTCTTTCTGCCTGTAAATCTCACTGCGCCAAGGTAAACGATAAGCGAGCCGAAGCCAACGGCTGTTATTACCTTGCCCCAGAAAAGACCCTTTGTTTCGTAGGTGAACTGGATATCGTTTGAACCCGCAGGACAAAGAACAGCCATAAAGCCGTAATCCACCTTTTCTATTTCCACGTCCTGACCATTCACCTTTGCGCTCCAGCCGTCATCATATGGAACTGAGAAGAACACAAGGTTATCCTTGTCAAGGTCGATCTTGGCGTTGAAGCCGTAAGAATCATAACTGAATGATGAACAACTGTTTGCACGTCTGTCAAGGCAGTTCTGATAATACTGATCTGTTGAGTAGTCAGTACCCTTAAAGCTGTAGTAGCTGAGAATATTATTGTATTTTGCAGCCTGCTCAGGGGTAAGCACAAGGGCTTTCATGAGCATTGATGTCTTGTCTACCTCTGAAGCCTTCTGAATGTCGCTGTCAAGGCAGTAGTAATCATATGTGAAGCCCATTGGTACATAATATTTGTTTTCGTAAATGTTGAAACCGTTCTGAGTATCAACATATTCAAAGCCGTAGAGATTTGCAAGAGTTTCAGGCTTCGATACCTCTGTGATACCTTTTCTCTCACTTTCAGTAAGTTCATTGAAATAGTATTTTACGGAAAACAGGCTTCTTAGCGGATAGACCTTAGTTTCCATTCTTGATGCAACATCTCTCGTTTGTCCGATAGAGCTGTAGAAATCCATGATAGATGTTGAAACAACGCTGTGGAAGCATCTCATTGATGAAAGCTTCCAGAACATACACCAGTTGTCAACATTTTCTGAGGTATCTATTCTGTAGAAATTGTTGTCAGCATTGTAGTTCTCTGATCCAGACTCCAGCTTATCCATGTTGATGTTGTCGCCACCGTTTATTGCTCTGTTGATGTAGTCGGTGTTGTCAGTACCCTGACTTACGCCGTATACGATAGAAGAAGTCATGCAGATGACCACCGCAACCGCCGTCATTGAAGAAGCGATCTTCATGTAGTCGAGCTTCTTCTCTGCGACCACATATATAAGCGTGCCAAGCATTATTATCATTACTATGGTAACGATAGCCTGAATGTAGTAAAGTTCAATATATTCAGGGACTTTGCCATAGGATACAACGCCGTTTTCGCTTGTCGGAAGCAGACCTATGCCAATAAATATCGCACATACTACACAAACAGGCACAAATCCCTTTTTCAAATCGTCCTTGTTTTCTGCGATGACCTTTGCTGTCATAAGGCACATAAGCAGTATAGGCATATAATACCATCTTGCATAATATGACGCATTGAAAAGGACGAAAGAGGAGTTCAATATAGGCACGCAAGCCATTATGCCGAACACGATAATAGCCTTTGTAAGCCAACTGTCTTTGCCTTTCTTTCTCGTTCTCATAAACGCTATAACGCCTGCCATTGAGAACATAGGCAGATAGCCTGCCATTGAAGCCCATCTTGCCTTGTCTGAGTTAAGGATATTAATTCTCGCAGGCATATCGGAAAGCATAAAGAACGATTGGATAATTCTTGGTATTCTTACATTTTCACCGTATATAACAAGGTCAAGTCCATAAAGTCTTTCGTTCACACGGTAGTTGCCCATTACGCTAAGCGCTGACGGCAGGAAGATAACAGCGGATATCATCACACCGATAACAGCCTCAAGGATAAGCAGACCGAACTTCTTCATGTCAATTTCAAAGTCCTTGTCAAGGCATCTCAGGAAGAAGTAGATAACAATGAATACGACCTCGCAGGCAAAGAAGAAATAGCTTATGGTTGCACATATAGCTACCGCTACCGCAAACGGACCCTTCTTGTTCTTTTGAACCAACAGTTCAAATCCTAAAAGCATGAGAGGGAAGAACGCAGTTGCGTCGTGGAAGTGGTTGAAGAAAACATTGTAGGTCTGGAAGCCTGAGAAAGCGTAAAGCAGACCGCCTATAAAGCAGGCGCTTGTGTTGTCAACAAAAAATCTGATGTAAGCGTAGGCTGTTATTGCGGCGATAGCCGTTTTCAGCGCAAGGAGCCATGGTATCAGATAAGGCACTGCACCTGATGGGAAAAGTGTAGTGAGCCAGAAAAATGGCGAGCCAAGGAGATAGAAAGCATATGAGCCAACAAAGCTCGAGCCTAAGTCCGTTCCCCAATCCCAGCCCATGTTTCCGCTGCGAACAGCGTCATGACAGTGCTGATAGAACATCATCTGCTGTGAGTTGAAGTCGCCATAGTAGAGAAAGATGCCCTTGTTCACTATCATAGACGGTATGAACGAGATCATCATGCCGATAAAAGCCACCGCAAACAGCAGCAGATACTTTTCTTTTGGCTTGCTGTCAGGGCTTTTTAGAAGTCCGTTTTTCTTAAACATTGTCTTGTCCTCTTTTTCTTTACTGATAATATATTGGTAAAAAACCATACACAATTCATTATAACACAGCTACATATAAAAATCAACATTTTAAACAGTCTTTAGAACGATTTTGAATAAAAAAAGCTCATAGGAATAAGCCTATGAGCCTGACATTATTTATTCCCTTTTCTCTGAACAATAAAGATACCCGAGCATACAAGGATAAGTGCGGCTATCCCCTGAACGCCAAAAATGCCTTTTTCATCAAGCAGGATAGTTGAAAGCAGCACTCCGCACACAGGGTTCATAAAGCCGAAAATCGCCACCTTTGAAACAGGGTTGTGCTTCAAAAGGACTGCCCACAGAGAATATGCCGCCGCTGATACAAAGGCAAGATACAAAAGCATCAAAAAAGCCTTTGCGCTCATGTGACCAAGCCTGCCGCCCATTAAAAAGCCTATGACAGTGAGAACTGCTCCACCGAAAACGAACTGCCAGCCGCTAAGCATAACAGGGTCTTCTGTTTCGGAATAGCGCTTCATATACACCGATGAAAAAGCATATGCACAGGTGCAAAGAAAAATAAATCCGTCCCCGAGAAAGTTAAAGCTTACTCCCGAAAGTCCCCCGAGATTTATAATGATTATCCCCGAAAAACCAAGTATACAGCCTGCTATTTTCACAGCGGTGAGCTTTTCAAGCTTGTATAAAAGCGATGACACAAGTATCGCAATAAAAACGTTCGCCCCAACTATTATCGCTGCCTTTACCCCCGTTGTGTGGGCAAGACCTATGTAGTAGAAAAAATACTGCAAAATTGTCTGAAAAAGGCTTATTATCATGATCTTTGGTATGGAAGTCTTTGTTGGCAGGAGAATTTTTCTCTCCGCTCCGCTTCCCATGGCAAGAGCCATTAGCCCTGCCACAAAAAATCTTATGCCCCCAAACACAAGCTGAGAGCCGCTGTCATTGGTGGTTATGTTCATAAGGCTGTAGCCTATTTTCACACAGGAAAATGCACTTCCCCACAGCATACAGCATATGGACGCAAGAACAGCCACTACCCATGTTTTTGTCAGAATATCTTTTTTCTCGTTCATACATTATCCTATCTATAGCAAATTGTGGATCTTCACAGAAAGACCGCAGCGGCGTAAAATGCTGCTGCGGTCGAAAGTTACTTTTTGTCTTTTTTTGCTTTCTTTTCCTTTTTGCGTTTCTTCTTGTTTTCCTTTATTATCTTCAAAGGGTCGCCGAAACGTTCCTTATCGTCCTTGACAGGCTCGATAGTTTCGCTCTTTGTCATGATATCCGTCATCTGCTGTAAAAGCATCGACTCCTCGAACATATCCACAGCTTCCTCGCAGGTGTCAGCCTTGCCGTCCACAAGAAACTGTTTTATCTGCTGAACGTTCTTCATATAGTCAAGTGACATGAAAGGCACTCTCTTTTCAAGAGCCTTGTAGTAATCATCTCTCTGACGTTCTACCTGCTTTATTCTGTCATCAAGCATTATTATCTGTTCGTTTATGCCCTCGTTCACTTCAACCTGCTTCTGTTCAGCAGCAGTAAGTCTATATTTGTTGAGAGCGATACCGAAAACGCCTGCACCGATAAAAATAAGTGCACCTGCAATAATGCCCACTATAATAAGCTTTGTGCCAAGGAGCAGCCACAGCAGCAGGAAAGCCGCCACGCCGATAGCCGCACTTATGCCCACAGCCTTAACGATCTTATTTTTTATATTGAAGTTTTTAACAACATAATCGTTGTCATGGATATATGTTTTGAGATATTCCTTGTTTTCCTTGCTGACCGTTACAGCGTCCTCAAACTCAAAATATCTTTCAAAGTATTCGGCAGCACGGTCAATTTTTTCAAGTTCGGTTTCGTTAGCCATATATACTCCCTCAGATCACGAAAAAAATTTCTAAAAGCAGAACCTTTTAGTCTTTTGCGTGGTGCGTGATAGTGAACACTGCACAAATAACACGCTTTATTTCCCACCATATTACTACAATTATAACACACAGCATGTTTTTTGTCAACTATATTAAGCATAGTTTTCGTAAAAATAAGACACGGACTTCTGTAATTAGATTTTTATAGACAGGTAAAAAAAGAGGACGAACACAGTCCGTCCTCCGATATGCTTAAGTATCTTACTCTGCTGTTTCGTTGTTTGTAACAGCAATGTTAGGAGCTTCGCCATTTTCAGCAGCTTCTTTAGCCGCCTTGCGCTCCTTTGCTACCCTTATGAGAGTCTGCTTGATAGACTCCAGCATTTCCTGAGTGAAAGGAAGGTTCTCGCCAAATGGGTTTACAACAAAGCCCTGTACCTTTGGCGTCTGCTCAGTGAGAGCAGCTATATCCTGAAATCTCATTGCAAAGCTCTGGAATGGCTTGTCATACTGGAGTTTTTTAGCTTCCTCTGGGGAAGTGAAAACAGGGAAAAATGTGCCGTTTGTTTTGTTGTTGTTGAGAAGAATGAACTTAGCCTTGCTCTTGTCCTCAAAATTAACATGGTTTTCAGCGTCGGCAACAAGCTCTGTTGTCTTTTCTACCATTGCAGGCACGAGAAATGTGCAGGCAAGTGCTGTGTTTATTACCTTGTTTTGAGTTTCGGCACAGAAATTCTTTCTCATTTCTGCGATAGCTTCTATAAGCTTAGGGTTGTTGTCGAAATTTGGTTTCTGATTGTTAGCCTTGAGTTCTGCCATTTTTAATTACTCCTTGTCTGTTTCTTCAAGATTTGTTTCGATTATAAATTTAGGTCTAGCCTTTGTTTCCAAATAGATCTTGCCTATATATTCTCCGATAATGCCTATAGCCAAAAGCTGAAGTCCGCCTATCGCCCATATAGACGTGATAGTTGAAGCCCAGCCCTGAACAGTGTGCCCCACTGCCCATGTTATAAGGAAATATATAAGCATTATAAGTGATACTAAAAATACTATTATACCGATAGTGGTGATAAATCTTATAGGCTTTACAGAAAGTGAGGTTATTCCCTCAACTGCAAAGGAAAGCATTTTTTTCAGCGGATATTTAGATTTGCCCGCCACACGCTCGTTTCTTACATACTTAACGATGTCGCTCTTGAAGCCGACCATAGGCACAAGACCTCTCAGAAACAGATTTACTTCCTTGAACTCTGCCAGAGCGTCTATAGCCCTTTTGCTCATAAGTCTGTAATCAGCGTGATTATATGTTATCTCAACGCCCATATGCTCCAAAAGCTTGTAATATGCCTGAGCAGTTCCACGCTTGAAAGCGGTATCCTTTTCTCTCGATGAACGAACGCCGTAAACAATATCACAGCCCTCCGCCCTCTTATCAAGGAAGCCGTCAATAGCGTTTATATCGTCCTGCAAGTCAGCGTCCATGGAAACAACGATATCAGCATAGTTTCTCGCCGTCATAAGACCAGCCAGCAGTGCGTTCTGATGACCTTTGTTTCTTGAGAGCTTAAGACCTGTGAAAACAGGGCTTGCTTCGTGGAGTTTCTGTATTATCTCCCACGTTTTGTCCTTTGAGCCGTCGTCAACGAACATGACCTTGCTGTTCTGTGCGATGCGACCTTCTGCCTTCAGCTCATCAAACTTTTTTATAAGCGCTTTCGCTGTGATAGGCAACATTTGTTCCTCATTGTAGCATGGTATCACTACATACATAGTTTCTTTCATTTTGTTCTCTTATCCTTTCTCATATTCGATCCCGAACAGGCGGCAAGCGTTTCTATTTGTAATGTCAAGCACTTCCTGCGGATCAATTTTTTTTATCTCAGCCACGACCTTTGCCACTTCTTCTATCATAGGGCTTTCGCACCTCTGTCCTCTGTAAGGAGGGGGCGCCATGTAAGGGCAGTCCGTTTCAAGAAGAAGCCTGTCCATTGGGACAACTTCAAGAGCACGTTTGGCTTTTTTAGCATTTTTAAAAGCAAGCGCACCTGTAAACCCGATGTACATACCAAGCCCAAGCACTATCTCTGCGGTCTCCGCCGAGCCTGAAAAGCAGTGAACTACACCTGACGGCGCATATTTATTCAGCACGTTAAGGCAGTCCTGAGTGGCTTCACGGCAGTGAACTATAACAGGCAGACTTTTCTTCACAGCATATTCCACCTGCTTGTCAAAAAGCTTTATCTGTCTTTCTTTGTCATATCCCTCATAATGATAGTCAAGCCCTATCTCACCAACCGCAACAAGCTTGTGAGTAGAGCAGGCTTTCAAATAAAGCTCGTCAAGCACCTGCATATAATTTTCAGGAAGAGTATCCATACACTCAGGGTGAAAGCCCACAGAGGTATAGAAATTCTCATATTTTCTCGCAGTTTCGATTCCGAACAAAGACGATCTTTCGTCCGTTGCGGCGTGGCAGACCTTGTCTACAGGAGAGTCAGGGTCGCAAAGAAGCCTGTCAAGGACTTCGTATCTGTCCTCATCGAAAGCGTGATCGTCATAGTGACAATGTGAGTCAAATATATTTTTTATGGCAAGGACGTCCTTTCGTAAAAATATACAAACATATTATATCACAACTCGCCAATTTTGTAAAGCTTTTTATTGTAAAAACGGGCATAAAAAACGGGCGAACAAACCGTTCGCCCGCAAAGATCTTTATTTTACTAGAAAGCTATCTTCTTTTCGATATAAGCTACCAGCTCGTCGATCTTGATACGCTCCTGCTCCATTGTATCTCTGTCTCTTACTGTTACACAGCCGTCCTCAACAGAATCAAAGTCATATGTGATGCAGAATGGTGTACCGATCTCGTCCTGACGGCGATATCTCTTACCGATAGAACCTGCCTCGTCATAGTCAACAAGGAAGTGCTTTGAAAGCTCTGCATAAAGCTCGCCTGCCTGCTCGCTGAGCTTCTTGGAAAGCGGAAGAACGCAAGCCTTGAAAGGAGCAAGTGCAGGGTGGAAACGCATAACAGTTCTAACGTCAGGCTTCTCCTCTGTGCCGATGTTCTCTTCGTCGTATGCTTCGCAAACAACTGTCAGGAACAATCTCTCAACGCCAAGGGAAGGCTCGATAACGTATGGAACATATCTCTCGTTTGTTTCAGGGTCAAAGTAATCAAGGCTCTTGCCGCTTGTCTTGATGTGTTGATTAAGGTCATAATCAGTTCTGTCGGCAACGCCCCAAAGCTCGCCCCAGCCAAATGGGAAGAGATACTCAAAGTCAGTTGTAGCCTTTGAATAGAAGCAAAGCTCCTCAGGTGAATGATCTCTCAGACGAAGGTTTTCTTCCTTGATGTTAAGGCTAAGGAGCCAATCCTTGCAGAAGCCTCTCCAGTAGTTGAACCACTCAAGGTCTGTGCCAGGCTTGCAGAAGAACTCAAGCTCCATCTGCTCAAACTCACGAACACGGAAAATAAAGTTACCCGGAGTGATCTCGTTTCTGAATGATTTACCTACCTGTGCAACACCGAAAGGTACTTTCTTTCTTGTTGTTCTCTGGATATTTGCAAAGTTTACAAAGATGCCCTGTGCAGTTTCAGGACGCAGATAAAGCTCAGACTTTGAGTCCTCAGTTACACCCTGAAATGTCTTGAACATAAGGTTGAACTGACGGATATCAGTGAAGTTGTGGCTGCCGCAATCTGGGCATGGGATCTGCTTTTCCTTGATGTAGTCCATCATCTGCTCGTTTGTCCAGCCTGCAACGTTAGTGCCGTCAAAATCTTCGATAAGGTTGTCCGCTCTGTGACGTGTCTTACAGTCCTTGCAGTCCATAAGAGGGTCAGAGAAACCGCCGATGTGACCTGAAGCCACCCAAGTCTGCGGATTCATAAGGATAGCGGAGTCAAGACCAACGTTGTACTTGTTCTCCTGAATGAACTTCTTTCTCCAAGCGTTCTTGATGTTAGTTTTCAGCTCAACGCCAAGCGGACCGTAGTCCCAAGTGTTTGCAAGACCGCCGTAGATCTCGCTTCCGGGGTATACAAAGCCTCTGTTTTTACAGAGAGCCACGATCTTATCCATGGTTTTTTCAGAATTATTCATGAAACATTCTCCTTATACAAAATATAATACTACCATTATATTTTATAGCAAAATTCCGCAAATGTCAAGGCGTTTCAGCGATTTATTACTTTGTGTAGTTATATGGCTTTTTATCGTTGCAAAAAATCACGCATTGTGTTATAATAAAATAGTATCGCTATGACTATTCATGTATTGGAACATATTAGGAGAATTTGACTTAATGAACAGTTTTTTTATCGGAAACGTTGAAATAGAAAAGACCGCCGCATTAGCACCCATGGCGTCGGTGGCAGATAAATCATATCGCCTTATGTGCAAAGAGTATGGTGCGTCATATCTTGTGAGCGAGATGATATCCTCAAAGGGTCTGTGCTTTGGCGACAAAAAGACTGCACGTCTTTGCGAGATAGAGAGCGAGGAACGCCCCTATGCTTTGCAGCTTTTTGGGGAAGACCCTTATTATATGGGAAAAGCGGCTTATAAGCTCAACGAATATTCCCCTGATATCATTGATATAAACATGGGCTGTCCTGTGCCTAAGATAGTAGGCAACGGCAGTGGCTCTGCACTTATGAAGCTTCCTGACACTGCGGCAGAGATATGCAGAGAGGTGGTAAAAAACGCAAACTGCCCTGTTACAGTGAAATTTCGTGCAGGCTGGGACGAAAACAGCATAAATGCAGTGGAGTTTGCAAAGCTCATGGAGCAGGCAGGGGCAAGCGCCGTCACCTGTCACGGCAGGACGAGAACGCAGTTTTATTCAGGCAAAGCCGATTGGGATATAATAAAGCAGGTAAAAGGGGCTGTGAAGATACCTGTTATCGGAAACGGTGACGTTGTTGACGGAGAAAGCGCAAAGGCAATGTATGAGCAGACTGGCTGTGACCTTGTGATGATAGGCAGAGGAAGCTATGGCAGACCATGGGTTTTCCGTGACGTGAAGCATTATCTTGAAACAGGGGAAAAGCTTCCTGAGGTGAGCATAGAAGAAAAAATGGCAGTGATGAAAAAGCACTGCGAGCTTATATGCAAATACAAGGGCGAACGTCAGGGTATGAAAGAAGCCAGAAAAAACTGCGCATGGTATGTTAAAGGGCTGAAAGGCTCTGCAAGGCTAAGAGTGCAGTGCGGTGGGCTTAATACCATTTCTGACCTTTATGAGATGATAGACCACATACTTGCAAACGAGTTAGGAGAATAAACAATGGGAATTTTATCCGTAGTAGGAACGCCTATAGGCAACCTTGGAGATATGACATACCGTGCAGTTGAGACCCTGGAAAAGGCTGATTTTATCTGTGCAGAGGACACAAGAGTTACCGCAAAGCTTCTCAATTATTTTGACATAAAAACGCCACTTGTGAGCTATCACGAACACAATGCAAAACAGGTGGGCGAGAGCATTTTGAACAGAATAATGGCAGGCGAGAACGCCGCTATCGTAACAGACGCCGGTATGCCCTGCATTTCAGACCCTGGGGAGCTTCTTGTGAAGCTGTGTGCTGAAAACGGTGTGAAAGTGGAGGTAGTACCAGGTCCGTCAGCGGTGGTATCAGCACTTGCCATAAGCGGACTTGACACTGCAAGATTTCAGTTCGAGGGCTTTTTGTCAACCACCAAGAAGCAAAGATTAAATCATCTTGCCTCGGTGAAAAACTGCACCAATACCCTTATTTTCTATGAAGCGCCCCACAAGCTCATCTACACGTTGAAGGATATGCTGGAATATTTCGGTGACAGAAGAATATCTCTTTGCAGGGAGCTTACAAAGATACACGAAGAAGTTTTCCGCACCACCCTTGCGCAGGCTGTGGAGTATTATGAAGTCAACAAGCCAAAGGGCGAATTTGTGCTTGTTATCGAGGGTGCAAAAGAGGACGAGCTTTGCCCTGCGGAGAATATAGAGGAAGCGCTTGAACAAGTAAAAGCCCTTGTGGAAAAGGGTATGCGTGGAGCTGACGCCTGCCGTGAGATAGCAAAGGCGACGGGTTTTTCTAAGGGGGAGCTTTACGGACGCTTGTTTAAATGAGGAATGAGGAGTGAGGAATGAGGAATTAAGGTATCGCCTGCGGCGATGTTTATTTCTTGTTTTTTCGCATTTGTATTATATATAAATTTAGATTTTTTGAGGTGATTTTATGAGCATAAAAGAATACATAGGCGGACAGTGTGCTAATCCAGAGGGACTGGGCGGATTAGCCTGTGCAAAATTCATGAATTTTTTCAATGCAGAGCACTACAGAGCGGTGAAAAAATTTGTCTGCAAGCTTGACGGTGCAAGGATATTGGATATAGGCTTTGGAAACGGTGTGACTATCAAAAAGCTTAGCAAGAATATAAACGCTAAATTCTATGGCGTTGATATTTCTGCGGATATGGTGGAAAAAGCCAAGCGAAAAAACCGTGACGGAGTGAATACCAACAAGGTGATCTTACAGCAGGGAAAAGCTGAGGAGCTTCCTTATAATGACGATTTTTTTGACACTGTTTACACTGTGAACACCATTTATTTTTGGGAGGACACCGCAAAAGTTCTTGACGAGGTAAGGCGAGTTCTCAAAGACGGCGGCAATTTTATCTGCACATTCTATACAAAGGGCTACCTTGATAAGCTCCCGTACTGCGACACAGGTTTTGACAAATTCACTCCTCAGCAGGTGCGTTCAATGGCTAGAGAGCGTGGCTTCCATGATGTAAAAGTCAAAATTCTGAGCGACTGCAAAGCGTATTGCCTTGTTGGTACGAAAATAGAGGGCGAATAAGGTGGCAGATGTGACCATTGTGCCTCTTTCAGAGGAAAACGTACAGCTTTTTTCACAAACTGCGGCGAAAATTCTGCCCGAAGCTTGGAGTTTTGAAACCTACCAAAAACAGCTTTCAAACCCTGACGATATATCGTTTCTTGCTCTTTGTAATGGCGAAGCCGCAGGCTTTATAAGCGTGTGGTGCGTCTGCGGAGAAGCTGAGATAAACAATATAGGCGTTTTGGAGAAGTTTCGCAGAATGGGCATTGCAAAAGCCCTTTTTGACAGCGCATACAATGCCGCAAAGGCTGAAAAATGGTATCTTGAAGTGCGGGAGTCAAACCTTGGGGCTATAAGCTTTTACGAAAAATTGGGCTTTGAGAGGGTAGGCATGAGAAAAAATTTCTACACCGCCCCCACGGAAAATGCTGTTTTAATGGCACTTCAACCCACTGAAAATGGAGAAATAAATGACATATAACGATTTTACATTTGAGTCCTTGGGCGAGGGCATTGAGATATGTATATCTGACGAACACCGCTTTGGTACTGACGCCTTTCTGCTTGCGGATTTTTCAGCAGGACGGCACAAGGATATCTGCGCAGACCTTTGCACAGGAAGCGGCATAATAGCGCTTCTTCTGCACAAATTTTACAAGCCACAGAAGATATATGCTGTTGAGATACAGGAAAAGGCTCACGAACAGCTTAAAGTATCTCTTGAGAGGTCGAAAATAGATACTATTCAGCCTGTTTTGGGCGACTTGAATGATTGGCGAAGCGAAAAAGAGCTTGACCTTATCACCTGCAATCCGCCCTACAAGATAAACAACACAGGTGCGAAGAATGACAGCGAAGCGGTTTCTATCGCACGGCATGAAATGCTCTGCACTATTGATGACGTGTGCAGATGTGCAAAGAAAAATCTGAAATTCGGTGGCAGGCTTTGCATATGCAACCGCCCCGAGCGCTTATGCGATATAATGACGGCAATGAGGGCCAGCGGCATCGAGCCGAAGCGTTTGCGGACAGTTCACAAAAACCCAGAATGTCCTCCGTGGCTCATTCTCGTTGAGGGCAAAAAGGGCGGAAAGCCTTTTGTGCAAATAGAAAAGCCGTTGTATGTGCGTTCCGCAGACGGGGGAAACTCGGCTGAAATGAAGAGAATATACGGACTGGAATAGTGAGGAATGAGGAATTAAGGTATCGCCTGCGGCGACGATTATTCTTTCGTAGGGGCGACCTTTGGTCGCCTGCTTGTTCCAACATTTTTTGTGATTTTATTTGTAGGGGTGAACACTGTTCGCCCGCTTGCTCCAATTTGTCTGCTTATTAAATGTATATGATATGCTTATATTTACGAAATAAAAAGAGGGTAATAAAATGAAGATTTTAGGAATAGAAAGCTCCTGCGATGAAACAGCCTGCTCTGTTGTTGAAGACGGAAAAACGGTGCTTTCAAATATAGTTGCAAGTCAGATAGACGAACACAGGCTTTATGGTGGAGTTGTGCCTGAGATAGCCTCACGCCGTCATGCCGAGAACATAACTTGGGTGACAAAAGCCGCTCTTGAAGAAGCAAACTGCACAATGGACGATATCGACGCTGTTGCAGTGACCTATGCTCCGGGACTTATCGGTGCACTTCTCGTGGGAGTAAGCTTTGCAAAGGGACTTGCAATGAGTGCAGGCAAGCCTCTTGTGCCTGTTCACCATATCGCAGGTCACATTGCCGCAAACTATATCTCTCACCCTGAGCTTAAACCGCCTTATCTTTGCTTGGTCGTGTCGGGAGGACATTCACATATTGTAGAGGTGCTTGATTATTCAAGATATCATGTTATAGGCAGAACAAGAGATGATGCCGCAGGCGAGTGCTTTGACAAGGTAGCGAGAACGCTGGGCTTTGAATACCCAGGCGGAAAGTTTATCGACAATGCCGCAAAGTCAGGTGATCCTAATGCCTATAAGCTCCCTCACCCAAAGGTGCAGGGCAGTGAATATGACTTCTCTTTCAGCGGACTAAAAACTGCCGTTATAAACCTTGTGCATAATGCCGCACAAAAGGGCGAAACTGTCAATGTGAACGATATGGCGGCTTCGTTCCAGAACACCATATCCGACATTCTTGTAGACAAAGCGATGCTTGCCGCAAAAGATCTTGGGTATACTACCATAGGGCTTGCAGGCGGCGTTTCGGCAAATTCAGGTGTAAGAGAGAAGCTTCAAAAAGCCTGTGACAAGCGTGGCTATAAGCTTTATATGCCTGAGTTCAAATACTGCGGCGATAACGGTGCAATGATAGCCTGTCAGGGATATTTTGACTATCTTGCAGGCAGACGAGCAGACGAAAGCCTTAACGGCATTGCAACGCTGTCGCTGGATAAGATTTCGGAATAATCTTATGGATAAGCCTGTAAGGAAAATCATAAGACTTGACAATTATGATTATTCAAAAAAGGGACTTTATTTTATTACCATATGTACTGTCCACAAAAACGAGTTGTTGTGGGCAACAGATGTAGGGGACGGCGCCCCCGACGTCCCGTTATGTTGCGCACACGCTGTCGGAAAGGTCTATCTTTCAAGCTTTGGTAAAATTATCAGAGATAATATCCACAGAGCAAACAGTGTCTATGATGACAAAAAGATATTGCAATATGTCATAATGCCAAATCATATCCATTTTATACTGAAAATCGGTGCGGGAGTCAGCGGGACGTCGAGGGCGCCGTCCCCTACAAACGAGATAGTTCCACAGTATGTGTCAATGTTGAAAAGATTTATAAATAAGGATATTGGTTTTAATATTTTTCAGCGTTCATATTATGACCATATCATCAGAAACCAAAAAGAATATATAGCAATTTCAAAATACATACACAATAACCCTATCAAGTGGGACGTTGACGAGTATAATCCAAGAAATGAGAACAATAAAGCGGAGGTGCTTGGACTAGAATGAAACTACTAGCCATAGACGGAAACAGCATAATGAACAGAGCTTTTTACGGAATAAAGCTGCTGTCAAATTCAAAGGGACAGTTCACGAATGCCCTTACGGGGTTTATGAATATTTACCTCAAGGAGATAGGCGAGGTAAAGCCTGACTGCGTGGCAGTGGCTTTCGACCTTAAAGCCCCTACTTTCAGACACAAGGCAAATGCCGCCTACAAAGCCAACCGAAAGGGTATGCCTGAGGAGCTTGCTCAGCAGATGCCTGTCATAAAAGAGCTTTTGGGCGACCTTGGTATAAAGATAGTACAGTGCGAGGGCTATGAAGCAGACGATATTCTCGGTACGCTCTCAAAAGCCGCCGCAGATTCAGGCAACGAGTGCTATATCCTCACTGGTGACAGGGACAGCTTTCAGCTCGTTTCCGACCGTGTGACAGTGCGCCTTGCCACCACAAAGGAAACAAAGATATATACCCCTGACAGGATAATGGAAGAATACGGCGTTACCCCTCGCCAGATGATCGAGGTAAAGGCTCTTATGGGAGATACCTCAGACAATATCTCAGGCGTAAAGGGCATAGGCGAAAAGACCGCCCTTTCCCTTATCAAGCAGGAGGGCGATGTCAAGACCCTTTATGAACACCTCGCAGATATCAAGCTTACCCCGTCTGTGCGCACAAAGCTTGAAAATGGTCATCAGGACGCTATAGACAGCCGTTTCCTTGCCGAAATATGTCTTGAAGCCCCTGTTGATAAAGCTACAGAGTTTTATAAGCTGGGCGAGGTTGATACCGAGAAAACAAAGGCTCTCCTTGCCGACCTTGAAATGATGCGCCTTATAGACAGATTGGGCCTTAGCGGAAAAGCTGTGGAAAGCGCTGACAGCGCAGTACAGGAAAGCAAGCTCAAGCTTTCCGACTTGCCTAAGTTCGAGGTCAAGCCACTTGATGAGAGCGTTATATCTGTTCTCGGCAAGGACAAAACAGCGTATTTTATCTTTGCCGACAATAAGCTTTCTATCCTCTGTAACGATGTTATCTACACCACCGAGGACAATGCAATTATCACAGCTTTCATGGGAACAGCCTGCGAAAAAATAACCTTTGAGGGCAAAACTGCCCATAAGTTTGCGTTCTCAAATAGCACTCACCTTGAAAACCTAACTTTCTGCTGCGACCTTGCAGGATATCTTCTCAATTCACAGTCAAGCGAGTATACAGCGGAAAATCTTTGTCTTTCATATAAGTGCCTTTACCGCTCTGATATGGGGGAATATGCAGACCTTTCAAGCCTGCCTGTTCTTAGTGAAAATCTGAAAAAACAGCTTGAAATGACAGAAATGACAAAGCTATTCGACGATATCGAAATGCCACTTTGCGAAGTGCTTGCTTCAATGGAGTTTTACGGTGTAAAGGCTGACGCAGAGGGAATAAAGGCTTTCGGTGAGGACTTGAAAATAAAGATAGACGAGCTTACCTCGCAGATATATATGTATGCAGGCAAGGAGTTCAATATAGCTTCCACAAAACAGCTTGGGGAGGTGCTTTTCGAGGACTTGGGTCTGCCTGCAAAGAAGAAAACAAAGTCGGGCTATTCCACTAATGCGGACGTTCTTGAAAGCCTTATGGACAAGCACCCTATCGTGCCTCTTATTGTTGAATACCGCACACTCACAAAGCTCAATTCCACCTATGTTGACGGACTTTTGAAGCTTATCCACCCTGACGGCAGAGTTCATTCTGTTTTCAAGCAGACCGAAACAAGAACAGGAAGGATATCTTCCACAGAGCCTAATATGCAAAATATCCCCGTGAGAAAAGAGATAGGCAGGAATATGCGTAAATTCTTTGTTGCCGAGGACGGCTATACTCTTCTTGACGCTGACTACAGCCAGATCGAGCTTAGAGTGCTTGCTTCCGTGTGCGGTGACAAAAATATGCAGGAAGCTTTCTCAGAGGGCAGAGATATCCACACCTCAACGGCGGCACAGGTCTTTGATATCCCGGAGGATTTTGTCACACCTGAAATGAGAAGTGCGGCAAAGGCTGTAAACTTTGGTATAATCTATGGCATAGGAGCATTTTCTCTGTCGAAAGATATCGGCGTGACCGTTGCGGAAGCAAAAAGATACATCAAGAATTATCTTGACAACTTCCCGAAAGTATCTGAATTTATGGATAAGACAGTTGATGACGGCATAAAAAACGGCTATGTCACCACCCTTTTCGGCAGAAGAAGATATATCCCTGAGCTTTCTGCTTCAAACAAGGTCTTGCAGGCTTTTGGAAAGAGGGCGGCAATGAACGCACCTATCCAAGGTGCAGCGGCTGATATAATAAAGATAGCAATGGTAAGAGTATACAAAAAGCTCAGAGAAGAAGATCTTGACGCAAGACTTATTTTGCAGGTGCATGACGAGCTTATTATAGAAGCGGCTGAAAAAGACAAGGACAGAGCCGAAAAGATACTCAAAGATGAAATGGAGAACGCTGTAAAGCTTGCTGTGCCAATGACAGTGGACGTAAACAGCGGCAGAAGCTGGTATGAGGCGAAAGACTGATTTTTTTAGTGAGGAATGAGGAGTGAGGAGTGAGGAATTAAGGTATCGCCTGCGGCGATGATTATTTCCCGTGGGGGCGACCTTTGGTCGCCCGCCTATCCGCCTTGCTCTTAACAGTTTTATCACCATCTGATTTGGCTGGCTTTTTGTTTGTCATTATGACGAATTTTTAGACGGCTGTCGCAATAATACTTGACTTTTGTGAAATTTGTGGTATAATTCTCTATGTAAAAAGTGTGTAAGAAAGATAGATAAAAAGTAGAATAATAGGAATTTGAAAAACGAAAAGGGGCTGGGAAAATGAAAAAATTGCTTTTTGTGTTCAACCCCCATGCTGGCAAGGGACAGATAAAAGATAACCTTTGCGACATTGTGGATATTTTTACAAAGGGCGGCTATGAGGTAGTCACATACCCTACGCAGGCTAAGCTTGACGGCTATAACAAGCTTTGCCAGTGCGGTCAGGATTATGATATGATAGTCACATCAGGCGGTGACGGAACATTGTCTGAGGCTGTCAAGGCAATGATGACATTTGATAAGAAAATACCGCTTGGATATATTCCTGCCGGTTCAACAAATGATTGTGCGCAGTCTTTGAGCATACCGAAAAAAATGCTTGACGCCGCAAGGGAGATAGTTGACGGCGTGTATTTTGATTATGACGTTGGTAAGTTCAACGGTCAGTATTTTGTGTATGTAGCAGGCTTTGGCGCTTTCACTGACGTTTCTTATGAAACCTCACAAACGCTGAAAAACAAGTTTGGTCATGCCGCATATGTGGCTGAGGGGATAAAAAGGCTTTCAAAGATAACAGGTCAGCAAATGAGAGTGGAGCATGACGGCGAGGTAATAGAAGGAAGTTTTATACTGGGTCTTATCTCAAATACTATCTCTGTAGGCGGAATGAAAAAGCTTATCGCTTCCGGGGTGTGTTTTGACGATGGACTTTTCGAGGTGGTCTTGGTAAAGACGCCTAAGAACGCTATCGAGCTGAGCAACACCATAAATGAAGCAGTGCTTAATAAGCTCAACGATAAGCATTTTGTGACGTTCAAGACCTCAAAGGTCACATTCACAAGCGTGAATGAAGTTCCTTGGACGCTGGACGGAGAGTCAGGCGGAAAGCATACATATGTTGAGATAGAAAACTGCAAGCAGGCAATAAGATTCAAACTCAAACCCAATGACATAACCGCAGAGCAAACGGCTGTTCAGTGCAGTGCAGGGGATATGATAATGACCGAGGACGGCCACCCTGTTGTCATTGAAGATCAGTATGAGATAGAAGATTAAGCTGTTTTGCAGGGGCGACATTTGGTCGCCAGCCTTTTAATAGATATTTGACAGAACAAAAGCGGACGAATTCTTTTCGTCCGCTTTTTGCATATGCCTATTTCTTGTTTTTTAGCCGAAACTGGGAGGGGGTCATGTTGTATCTGCGTTTGAACTGCCGCATGAAATGCACGTCATTTTCGTATCCGCATACGGCGGCAATGTTTTTCACTGTCATGTCAGTGCTGAGAAGATAGTATTCAGCGTTTTTCATTCTTGCACAGAGTATATCCTCATAACAGCTCACACCGAAACGTGAGGTGTAAAGATACTGAAAGTGGGAGGGGCTTACGCTGAGAGTTTTCGCCATATCGGCAATGTTCCTGCTCCCGGAGGGGGAGCTGTAGATGTCAGCCCTGAGCCGCTCAAGTGCGTCAGCGTAGTGACTGCGCTTTCTTGGCGGCTGACCGCTCTTGCTGAGAGAATATTCCTCTCCAAGTCTTATGAGCAGCATTCTGAGCATAAGCTCGATATAATCCTCACGCCTGCCGCTTTCAGATAAGCTGAGTCTGCTTATGGTGGATAAGATATCCTCAGTTTTCTCTGCGTCTGATAACATAAAAATCGTATCATATGGGAGTGAATAGTCACGGGTGAGCGTATCGTCGCAATCAAAATGAAGCCAGTGGTTTATGTAAAAACCCTTGCAGGCACGATATATCTGCTCAGTGCCTTTTTTGTATAGTATTGCGCTGTCAGGAGAAACTGAGTATTCCCTGCCGTGCAAACGCACCACCGCAGAGGATTTGAATATAAGCAGAAGATTATCCCCCGAACCGTTTGGACGGCGTATATCAAAAGACCCGTCATGGCTGTAGTTTAGTCCCAAAGCGTGAAGTTCCATAGGTTTTTCCTTTCTAATTTCGTATGATGTATCAGTATAATAATAGGATATATCATTGTTGTTTTTTTGTCAAGTGATAAAATATAATTGAAACTAAAATCATATACTTTTAGGAGGTCACAATGAAGAATATTTCAATGCTTATCAATACCGCAGACAAACGTTCCCACATCAACCCGGAGATATACGGACACTTCTCCGAACATCTCGGCAGATGTATCTATAATGGAATGTACGTTGGCGAAAATTCTGAGATACCGAACATAAAAGGTGTAAGAAAAGACGTTATCGAAGCTTTCAAGGAGATAAAAATGCCTGTTCTCCGCTGGCCGGGAGGCTGCTTTGCTGACGAGTATCATTGGAAAGACGGTATTGGCGAAAAATCCCAGAGAAAGAAAATGATAAACACAAACTGGGGCGGCGTGACAGAGGACAACTCTTTCGGAACAAATGAGTTCTTTGACTTGTGCGAAGAGATAGGCTGCGAACCGTATCTTGCAGGAAATCTCGGAAGCGGCACTGTTCAGGAGCTTTCCGAGTGGATAGAATATATCACCTTTGACGGTGTTTCGCCTATGGCTGACCTGAGAAGAAAAAACGGCAGAGAAAAGCCTTGGAAGCTGAAATATCTTGGTATAGGCAACGAAAACTGGGGCTGCGGCGGCTCGATGCGCCCTGAGTATTACTGCGATGAGTATAGAAGATATCAGAGCTTTTGCAAGAATTTCAGCGGCAATGAGCTTTACAAAATTGCCTGCGGACCAAATTCCAACGATTATAACTGGACGGACGTTGTAATGTCAAACCTTGGTGAGTGGCATACAAAGGCTATCTCTTTGCACTATTACACCGTTCCTACAGGAGATTGGAACAAAAAGGGCAGTGCAACTGAGTTTTCAGACGAGGAGTATTACGAAACTATATCAAAAACTCTATATATGGACGAGCTTATAAAACGTCACAGCGAGATAATGTCACGCCGTGATCCAGAGGGTAAGATAGGTCTTATAGTTGACGAGTGGGGCTGTTGGTATGACGTTGAGGAGGGCACAAACCCAGGTTTCCTCTATCAGCAGAACACAATGCGTGACGCTATCGTGGCGGCTTGCAATTTGAACATCTTCAATAACCACAGCGACAAGGTAGTAATGGCAAACCTTGCACAGGCTGTGAACGTTTTGCAGTCTCTTATCCTCACAGAGGGCGAGAAAATGGTAAAGACGCCTACCTATCACGTCTTTGATCTTTTCAAAACTCATCAGGGAGGCGAGCTTTGCTACAGCTATGCCAACAATTGTCAGGCAGGCGGAAAGATCCCGATGATATCACAATCTGCCTCAGTAAAGGACGGCGTCCTCACTGTCACTATAGCGAACTGCTCTATAGATGATGACGCTCATATCTGCTGTGATATAGCAGGAGAAAATTATCAGAACATTGAGTGCAGGATACTTGACAATGAAGTAAGGGACTATAATGATTTTGATAACTGCGATAAGGTCGTACCAAAAGAGTACAGTGCGAAAATGACAGAAAAGGGCTTTGAGATAGACCTGCCAAAATGCTCCGTTGTAGTTGTGACAATGAGATAAGGACTATAAGGAGAGTCAAAAATGACAGTAAAAGATAAAATTTTGCAGGGAAGAACATATCTTGGCATAGAACTTGGCTCAACAAGAATAAAGGCTGTTCTTATAGACGATAGCTTTTCTGTTATCGCATCAGGGTCGAAGCAGTGGGAAAACCGCTTTGAGAACGGCTGTTGGACATATTCTCTTGATGATATCCACGGGGGCATACAAGCCTGCTATAAAGACCTTGCAGAAAACGTAAAGGCACAGTATGGCATTTATCCTGAAACATACGGTGCAATGGGTATTTCTGCTATGATGCACGGCTATATGGCTTTTGATAAGAATGACAAGCTTCTTGTGCCTTTCAGAACATGGCGCAATACCATGACAGCTCAGGCGGCAGGAGAGCTTACAAAACTACTGGGCTTCAATATCCCACAGCGTTGGAGCATCGCACATCTTTATCAGGCGGTGCTTAACAAAGAAGCCCATGTTCCTTATATCGCTTATATCAATACCCTTGCAGGCTATGTGCACAAAAGGCTCACAGACCGCTTTGAAGTTGGTGTTGGCGAAGCGTCAGGTATCTTCCCTGTGGAGGGCATAGGATACAAAAAAGAGTATTGCGAGCCTACGGAAAAAAGCCTTGCTGAAAAAGGCTTTGACCATAAGCTGAAAGATATCCTCCCAGCGGTAAGAAATGCAGGAGAAAAGGGCGCTGTCCTTACAGAAGAGGGAGCAAAATTCCTTGACCCGGAGGGACGCCTTAAAGCAGGCGTGCCGGTCTGCCCGCCTGAGGGTGACGCAGGCACAGGCATGGTGGCAACGGACAGCGTTCTGAAAAAGACCGGAAACATCTCCGCAGGCACTTCCATATTTGCAATGCTCGTCCTCGAAAAGCCACTTAACGGTGTTTACGAGGAGATAGACGTTGTTACCACCCCTGACGGCTCGCCTGTGGCAATGGTGCATTGCAATAACTGCTGTTCAGAGCTTGACGCATGGGTGAATATGTTCGGTGAGTTCGCAAAGCTCACAGGCAATGAGATAGACAAGAGCAGGCTTTATGAAACTCTCTATAAAAATGCCATGACAGCCGACAGCTCATGCGGTGGAGTGACAGCCTATAACTGTCTTTCGGGCGAACCTGTTATAAAGCTTGACGAGGGCAGACCAATGTATTTCCGCACTCCCGACAGCACTTTGACCTTGGGCAGCTTTTTCAGAGCACAGCTTTATTCTTCTTTCACCGCACTGAAAATAGGCATGGATATACTTTTTGATAAAGAGCAGGTAAAGGCAGAAAAGATAACAGGTCACGGCGGACTTTTCAAGGTCAGCGGAGTGGCTTCACAGCTTATGGCAGACGCACTTTCTACCCCTGTTTCAGTGATGAAAACAGCAGGTGAGGGCGGAGCATGGGGCATGGCTATCCTTGCGGCATATATGGAGCTTTCAAATGGCGAAAAGCTTGCAGACTTCCTTGACAAAAAGGTGTTCGCAGATATGGAAGTGACAACTTCTCAGCCTGAGCAGACAGGCTCAGAGGGCTATAAAACATTCCTGGAAAGATATAAAAAGGGATTGGCGGCAGAAAAAAAACGCACAGTTCTGAAAAAATCATAGAAATTCATAGATAGATCGTAGGGGCGACCTGAGATCGCCCGCCAACCAACTGTCTGCTCAAATCGTCGGTGAGCTATTCACTTGGACGGAAAATGGGCAGACAAAAGGTGCATTTACCAAATCAGAGAAAGGAGAATTTTATGCTTGAAGAGTTAAAACAGCAGGTGTGCGAAGCAAATCTGCTTCTGCCGAAATATGGACTTGTCACATTCACATGGGGAAATGTTTCTGCTATCGACAGAGAAAAGGGCCTTGTAGTCATAAAGCCCTCAGGAGTGCCTTATGAGGGCATGACAGCCGATGATATGGTGGTAGTTGATCTTGAAAGCGGCAAGGTTGTAGAGGGAAAATATAAGCCTTCCAGCGATACTCCAACACATTTGGAGCTTTACAAAGCCTTTGATATCGGCGGAATAGTACATACCCACAGTCGCTGGGCAACATCTTTTGCTCAGGCAGGAAAAGGCATAATATCAATGGGCACAACTCACGCAGATTATTTTTACGGAGAGATACCATGCACAAGAGCAATGACCCCTGAGGAGATAACAGGTGAGTATGAAAAGGAAACAGGCACTGTTATAATCGAGGCTTTCAAAGGTCTTGACGCAACTCAGACACCTGCCGTTCTGGTAAAAAGCCACGGTCCCTTTACATGGGGAAAGGACGCCGCAGAAGCCGTTCATAATGCAGTTGTTCTTGAAGAGGCTGCGTTTATGAACTTTCACGCAATGATGCTGAACCCTGAGGTAGGTCATATGCAGCAGGAGCTTCTTGACAAGCACTTCCTTAGAAAGCACGGAAAGAACGCATATTACGGACAGAATTGATGTCAATGCCTCAAAAAGCACGACATAAGTCCGTTGAAAAAATGAGTCAAATAACGGGCGAACACTGTTCGCCCCTACATATAAAAGATTTGTTTAGCACATCCTCGATAAAATAGCGCCCCGATTTTCGGGGCGTTTTTTTGCGCCTTTGCTCACATATTGTGCAAAATGTATATTATGTGTACGCTGATTTGTACAAAAGGGTAGTTTTTTGTACTTGTTATAAGTAAATTCTTGACTTGTGTTTTAATAATATGTTATAATTAAAATAATGTCACGGTAATATTTATTGTGTCACAGCGGAAATGAATGGAATATAGTATAGATATTACCTCAAGGCAATGCCATGCAAGGTTTGCCTTAGAAACGAGGAACGGAGGCTTGTAATGAAAAAGCAAATTGATTACGGCAGCTATGCGTCCTATAAGGAAACGGTAAAGGGTCTTACAGAGAACCTGAAATCGCTGCTTGGATTGAGCGAGGAGATCGCTCTTGTCAATACTGCGGAATCTATTCGGGAAACATTGGAGAAAACTGCCGAGGAGCATTTTGAGGTCGCTATAGTGGGCGAGTTCAAGAGAGGAAAGAGTACCCTTATCAACGCAATGCTGGGTCAGGAGGTACTTCCTGCTGACGTGCTGCCTGCAACGGCTACCCTTAACAGAGTTACATATAGCGAAGAGCCGTATGTGCAGGTGGAATACAAAAACGGCAAAAGTGAAAGGGTGGATATAAACAAGCTGGAGGACTATGTAACAAAGCTTACAGCAGAGTCGGAGGAAAGAGCCGAAACTGTCAAGGAAGCCACTGTTTATTATGATACTGAGTTCTGTAAGAACAACGTGGATATCATAGACACTCCGGGTCTTAACGACGACGATCAGATGACCAACGTTACTCTGTCTATCCTGCCAAAAATAGACGCAGCCGTTTTCGTTATCAGTGCAAACTCCCCTTTCTCACAGTTTGAGAAAGAGTTTTTGGAAAAGAAAATGCTCACTTCTGACGTGGGAAGAATTATCTTTGTTGTAAACTGCTTCGGTACTTTCTCACAGGCAGACGAGAACAAGATAGTCGAAACTGTAAGAGGACGTATCGGAAAATACGTTATGGAAAAGGCTAAAAAGGTCATGGGCGAGGATTCCCGTGAGTTTGCGGTCTATAAAAGAAAGATAGGAACTCCGAGAGTTATCGGCGTTTATGCAAAGCAGGCTCTTAATGCCAAGGAAACTGGGGATAAGGAAGCCCTTGAAAAGAGTAACTTCCCTGAGTTTGAAAAGGCTCTTGAAACCATGCTCACAAAAGAGCGTGGCGTTATCGCATTGCAGATCCTTGCAAATAAGATAACAAATTCGGGTACTGAGATACTTAGAAGCGTTGTTATGCAGGAAAACGCACTCATGATGGCTAACGATGAGTTCATGGAAAAGTATGACGAGGCTATCAAAGAGATAGGCGAGATAAGAAATAAGAAAAGACAGGAATTTGTCAAGATCAACGACGCCGCAAATCAGGTGTTCAATGACCTGCAGCCGGTTCTGGACAGCTATTGGACAAACATTGAGCAGACAGCTATGGAGGTTATAGACAACTTCCAGATGTCCTCTGACGATTTCAAGAAAGACCAGCTCAAGCTCGTTACCGCAAAGCTCACCGAGAAAATAAAGGAGAGCATAGAGGCAAGAGCGCAGATAATCTGCGAGCAGATACAGAACAGCATCAACTTCGCTGTTTCCTGTGAGGCTGAAAGACTTCAGGAATTTGAGGACGAGTTCTTCGAGTCCGTTACAAAGATACAGCAGATGTTCACTATCTCCGACAGAGTTTCAAAGAACGGCGGCGTAATGGATAAGATAATCGGCGTTGCTATCGGCTCTTACGGCGTCGGAGGATTGTTCCTGGGCTTCAGAGAGTCTGGCGTAAAGGGCGCACTTTTGGGCGGAGCAACAGGCTTTGCAGGATTTTATGCTACTTATTATACTGCTATATTCTTTGCAGGCTTCTTTGGCATCACCGCTACCCTGCCAGTGACCCTCTGCCTTATGGCTCTTGCAGGCATTGCAGGTACTTTTACTTCAAACTTTGCCGTTGATAAGATACTTGTTAAGGAAAGAATAGATAAGTATAAGTCAAACTTTAAAACTCAGGTGAGAAAGCAGTTCCACGAAATGAAGCTCAATAACGACTTCACTGAAACTGTCCGCCGTCAGGTATTCTCAGCATTTGAGGGTCTGAAGGGCAAGATCGAGAGCGAAACAGAGATAATCCTCCGTGATACTCAGGAAACACTTGATAATCTTAATGATCTTAAAACAGAAAAGAGCAACATTTCTCAGAAGGAAATGGAGCGTCTCCACGATATTGCCGAGAGCGCAAGCGCTATAGTTCAGGAAGCATATCAGGTAAGACGTGTGCTTACCGAAGCTATGGAAAGCTGACGGTCATATAAAAATATTATTTTAAGATCAAGGGAGGACAGGTCATGAGTACAAATACAACGGAAAGGGAAAATCCGCTGCTACAGATTGACACAAGCTTCCGCACATATTTGAACGCTTATACAAGAAGCTATCAGAACCATATAGTTGACGGCGTGCTTGACTATGCTTTTGAGTCCGACTTTGCCGTAAGGCAGAAGATAATGGGACTTGGGGGCTGGGGAAAGCTCGTCAAGGCGGCAGGCTCGCAGGACGTTTCTGCCGAAGCAAAGCACCTGTTTCTTAAGTGCGAGCAGGTTGGCCCGCTGAAATATCCTGATATCTATGACATTGTGAAGAAGTGTGCCGAGCGGCTAGAGCTTGTTGTGCCTATCGTCTTTGTCAGAGGGGATATGGATAAAGCACAGGTCTACTCTGTGGCAAGTGATATCATCGAGCCTTGTATCGTGCTTTCAAAGCAGGTAGTGGAAATGTGCAGCAAGGAGGAGCTTATGTTCCTTATAGGCTGCGAGTGTGGAAGAATACAGAACAATCATTGTGCCTATAATATGGCATTTACATATCTCAATTACAATAAGTATACTTACAGACCCGTTGAAAGGTCATATAAGCAGACTGTGAACAATCAGCTTTATACAGCGCTTGTTCAGTGGGTGAAGTATGCTGATATAACTGCAAATAGAGCAGGCATTATCTGCCTCGATAAGCCGGGAATGTTCATAAGCGTCATAACAGGGCTTTATAACAAGGGCTATATCGACTTTTATGGCAGACAGCAGAAGAATATGGATACCGACGGACTTATCAAAAAGGCTGAGAGCGTCCATGCAGTTTCTTCAAGAAATCTGAAAACAGATAATACTATGAGCGAGCTTGAAAAGCTTGTTGTCGCAGCTACTGAGTTTCTGTATTGCTCGGTTCTTTATGAATGGCGTGGCGACGCAGAGGATTCTGACAGACACCTTGTTTCAGGTCAGATATGTGATGTGCGCAGCAGTATTATAATCGGAAACGGAGGCGTGATAGGTGGATAGTGCTAATATCAATACAGCGGAGCAGAATATTGCACAGGTAAAGACCGCTCTTAAAGCCTTTGTTGAAAATGAAAAGATAGCGAAAATGCTCGGCAAGGATTTTGTCAGCGAAATGAACGATTGGGAAGCTCTTATCGAGAAAAAAAGCGAAGAGCCTTTCACGCTGGTCATACTTGGCGAGTTCAAAAGGGGAAAAAGCACCATTATAAACGCCCTGCTGGGCAAGGAGCTTGCACCTATAAACGTTACACCTGAAACTTATACTATAAACGAGATATCTTTCGGCCATACACAGTATGTGGAAGCTATCCTTGAAAACGGCATGAGAGTGCCACTGTCGCTGGAGGATATCACAAGAGAAAAGCTTGAGCAGAGAATGAAGCTTTTCCCTGCAAAAATAAGCTATGTTCAGATAAAGGACAATGCCCCTATACTCAAAGAGATAAGGATAGTGGATACCCCAGGTCTTTCTGACTTGGAGAGCCTTGACAAGCAGGTAATGGATTATATTGTCAATGCCGACGCTATCATGTATGCGGCATCATGCCTGCTGCCTTTTTCTGAAAGCGAGCAGTTGTTCCTTGCAAGCCATGTCCAGCCTCAGCGATTTGGTATGCTCTATATCCTCGTGAATATGATAGACGCAATGAACTCTCAGAAGGACGCTGATAAAATACTAAAGCGTGTGAGAAACATATCCGAGAGGATAGTGCCTAACGCTATCGTATACGGCATAAGCGGTGCAGACGAGCTTAGCCGAAAGCTTGGCAGAGAAAGACCGCTGGACAAGGGTACAAGAGAGTTTTACGAAACTCAGTTTTTCCAGTTCGAGCTGTCTTTGCAGCGTGATATAATCATGCAGAAGGACGTTATACGTTCAAAGCGTGTTCTTACAATGCTTTCGCAGATGTGTGACGAAACAGCCGCAAAGCTTAGACTTATAAGCGATATGGCAGAGCTTGACAAGCAGAAGCTTGCCGACAGAGCAAAAGAGTTTGAGGAGCAGTGTGAAAAGCTTTCAAAGGCTCTGGAGGAGAAAAAGCCTGCTTTGCACCTTTCTATTATCGAAATGCAGCAGGAAGCCGAAGCTTGGATGTATGAGTTCTTCTCAAAGCTGAGAGCAAGCATTTTGGATTGCCGTGGAAAAGACGCAGACGGAAACGACCTTTACAGCTCTGAGGATATAGAAAAGCATTTCTATTCGTTCCTTATGGAAAAGGTGGGCGAAGCATATCGAAATTGTATTGAGAGCCATAGAGATAGGATAGCCGAGATAGTGGAAGGCACAGGCAGAGAGCTTGCCTCTGCCCTTGGCATAGACGATCTTTCAAAGGCGGCAAAGGCTCCGTCAGTGGAAATGATAATGACCTCCCTGAACAAGAATGTAACACGTTCTGTTATGGGCGTTCAGCTTTTCGGCACCAGCGAAACCTTTCCTCCTGCCACAATGTCAGTTTTCAGCCTTATCCTTAAAAAGAAAAAGCAGACCGATATAATTGATATCGCTCTTGAAAACTATGACGATATCAGAAATAATATCGTCAAGGATATAAAGACAGTTTATCAGGACCTTGAAACAAAGGCAGCCGCAAGGCTCGACAGCCTTTATCAGTATCAGGTGGAAATGGGCAGAGAAGCCCTCAATCAGGCTCAGCAGCTCATGATGGTTTATGATAATGACGAGATACGGCAGACTCTTGTGGAAGCAAAGCAAATGCTTGCCGAGCCACAGAGGATACTGGCAGAGAGCAAATTATAACAAAAAATAAAAACGTCCCATTAAGTTGGGGCGTTTTTTTGATAATGGCGTAAATATGCTTCTTGACAAAAAAACAGGCTGTTTTTGCAGCCTGTTTGGAATGTCTAAAAAAGTATTAAATCAACGGGCGACCTCAGGTCGCCGCTACATTTTGTATGCGGTAAATTATTTGTCTTTGTATTGCTCAACATTGTTTTCTATCTTGTCAACAGAGTTTCTTTCTGTTATGTCAACACGATAGTTGTACTGAGCGTTCTTTGTGACAGTGTTTTCAGTGAAGTATTCAAGTTCACCGTCTTTATCGAAAAAATAGGTTGTGGAAAAGCCCTTTGTGCCTATCTCCTCAGCGTCCTTTCCTAGCTTTGAAACGTCATAAACATATGTCACAGTAACAGAGCCGTCATCACCGATAATGTCAGAAACAGACTCCACAGCTTTCGGTGCAAACATCAGCATACCCTCGTCAGCTTGTGGGTGCTTTGCCTTTCTTGTGTACTTTGAAAAGCCCTTGTCGCCCTTTACCAAATGTGAGTATTCTCCGTTATCATAAGTGTAGCTCTCGATTCCGTTGTTATACTGAGCGTATTCCTTTCCACCGTTCTTGCCGTAGTAAGAATAGGTCAGCACATCCTTTTCGTCATACTTGAAAGTGAACTCCTGCTCGATATCACCAGTGTCCTCGTTGGTTATAACGACTTTTGCGGAGTCAAGCGCCGCATAGTCCTCCCTTGCCTGATATACCAATGTGTCATGCTTTAGCTCAGGCGTACCGCAGGAAGTGCATAAAAGGCAGACAGCCACTGTTAAAGCTACTGCTGCTGTTTTTAGAAATCTCATTTTAAAATTTACTCTCCTTAAAGCCCCTTGCAGGTCTTTGAGAACACTATAAGCGCCGCAGCAATAGTGAATATCTGCGAGATAGTTGCATGGACCATAAGACCTATATTGAATTTTATCACATACAGGTCTATAGCAAAGCTTTCAACGCCTACATTTTTTCCCCATGCAAGCCAGCCCACATAATCCTTGCCCTCACAGACGTAAGCTATGAACGCACCAAGTATTATTCCTGCCAGCATGAAAAATATAAACGCAAAAGTCTTTTTGAAATTTTTCATGACTGAATATCCTCTGTTTTATGTATCGGTATCTATTTTCTTCTTGACGGAGATTTTCTCTTGTTGTCAATTACTTTTTTCAGATCAGAAAATCTCTCCTCGCTTGACGCCTTGAACTTGCTGAGCATATCCTCAAAATCAGCGTTTCCTGAATTGCTGTCAGCATTGTATACCGGAGGCGGATTTTTAGCAAAATCCTGTGGCGCTCTGTCTCTGTTGTGATCCCTGTTATAGTCGTTTCTAGGTCTGCCCTGAGAATTGCCTCCCTGACGGTTGAAATTTCTCTGACCACCGTTAGGTCTGCCCTCTCTGCCACCCTGGTGACCGTTCTCTCTTGGCTTTCTCTGTGGCGCAGGCTGAGCCTTCTTGATAGAAAGCGATATCTTTCCGTCGTCGCCTAAATTAAGCACCTTTACCTTGACGGTCTGACCCTCGGTAAGATGATCCTTTATCTCGTTTACGAATGTGTTCGCAACCTCCGAGATGTGGACCATTCCTGTCGTATCCTTGTCAAGCTCCACAAATGCTCCGAATTTTGTGATACCTGTTACTTTTCCTTCATAAATTTTTCCTACTTCAAGCTGCATTTGATCTTTGTGTCCTCTCTGCAATAAAAATTCTGCTATATGAACGGTCAAAAGACCGTGTTTGCCTTAGTCGCTGTTGTTTACAATATAAAATCTGCGTTCATTAGGATAAGCATAGCCCAGCTTTTCAATAGCTATTTTCTCCATATACTCCGCCTCGTCGTCAGAACTGAGCAGCCTTGTGTATTCATCATTGAGCTGCTTGGCGGCGGTTATCTTTTTATTTATAGCGTCTGACTCTTTTCTGAGCTGTGCTATCTGCGCCTGCTGTGAGATGATAATCACCCCTGAATAAACAACAAGAGCGGCAACAGCAAAAATAGTCAGAAGCTTAACAAATCTTGATCTTTTCGGCTTTGGATTTTTTTTAGCAGCGTCCTTTTCAGCGTCAGCCGTTTCGGACGTTTTATTTTTAAAACCTAGCATTGCGTACTCCTTTTTTGATTACAAAACCGACCTTTCCATAAGCAATACCCCAATAACTGTCATGAGGCGTTACCTATACTCTTTTCTATTATACACTAATCAAAAGAGAGTTTTCAAGTGCTTTTAGAAGTTTTTTTTCGCAGAGAGGAAATTTTGCACTTTTTCACAAAACAGTCCCTGAAACCGTCTGCTCTTTTGGTAATAAATTTAACCACAGGCGAAAACGTTTTAGCAAATAGTTTTCTGATGATCGAAAAAAGGCTTCTCAGTACGGATACAACAGCGTTTCCTACAGTAAGATGTTCTATCACAGAGCCTGTTAGCATACCGACTAAAACAAACCCTCTTATAGCCCCCGTCAGCCCGGTGCAAAATGTGAAAAGTGCAAAGCCGTAAAGAAATGTGTAAATGATATCCTCAAAAAAGGTGAGTATCTTCCCATGTGGCAAAGCCACCCTGAATACCCTGAAAATATCATATAAAAGTCCCAGCCCGCAGCCCAGAACCACAGACAGCAGAAAAAGCTCCCTTTCAAGCTCTATGCCTAACTGCATCTTTTCCATTTATCTTTCCCCCTTTCTCCAACCTTTTGCACCATGCAATGACATTGCATATACTTTTGGCTTAAAAACCGCCCGAATATACCCCCCACTTGTAGGGGCGAACAGCGTTCGCCCGCCTGTTCGCAGTTTTTTTCGGTTAATAGCTATCCAACAAAAATGCGGATATACCGACCACAAGTAGCGGTCAGCCAACGGGTGACCTAAGGTCGCCCTTACATACGTTATCTGAATATCTTCCCTATCGCAGAGAGCTTTTTCTTTCTGTCCTTTTCTCCATAAACCAAAGCCCAGATATCTCCCTCCACGGAAACATCTCCCGACTCAACGCTTATTTCGTTTATGTGCAGGTCTTTGCCTTTTATCGTCAGCTCTCCAAGCTGTGTGAAAAGCCTTATCTCATCCTCGTCAAAGCTGTCAACGTCCGTCACGCCCGAAAGCTGTAAACGCTGTCTGTTTTCAAGAATGGCATTGTGCCTGCCCTGAGTATCATTCATAAAAGCACCCCCTGATATTTTTCTTATCTATGTATATTCGCTCCGTGTAAAAATATTTCTCTGAAAACGTTTTATATCCTTGACAAAAACGCCTTGAAAAGCTAAAATAAACATATGCAAAAAAACATAGTATCGAAAGGATATGAAAAAATGGCAGAGAATAAAAAGCTTATAACAGCAGACAACAGCTTTCTTACTTATATGGGCAGAATAGACTTTTTCGACAAAACACGCCCTGAATTTTATTACGCAGGCTCAAATGTAAAAATGACTTTCACAGGCACAAGCGTGTCCGCCGTGATAAAAAACCATAAGTATTTCAACATTCAGGAGCTTGGCTTTGTTATGGACGGCAAAGAGGGCAAGGTGACTTTCGATAAAAATGACGAGGATATCACCCTTGATATCGCTTGTGACCTTGAAAAAGGCACTCATACCGTCACCCTTTTTAAAAGGCAGGACGCTTCCCATTACTTTGAGTTCGTGGGCTTTGAAATAGACCCCGACGGAGAAGTTCTTGAAAATCCTCCTCTCCCTGCAAGAAAAATAGAGTGCTATGGCGACTCTGTTTCTGCAGGCGCAGTGTGCGAGGCAGTTGACTTTGTTGCAAGCTGTGACCCTGAGGATCATCAGGGAGTTTACGATAACGCATGGCATAGCTATGCAATGATAACAGCAAGAAACCTCGGCGCACAGATCCATAATATCGCACAGGGCGGTATCGCAATTTTCGACAACACTGGCTATTATCATGCCCCGAATTATATCGGCATGGAGTCTGTATACAATAAGCTTTGCTATTTCCCAGAGGGTGCAAAGGGCGTAACGCCTTGGGATTTTGAGAATTATACCCCTGACGTTGTGCTTTTTGCAGTGGGTCAGAACGACCCGCATAACGAGGGCCACGAGGATTTCGATATCGCCGATCCCGATTACAGAGCAAAGTGGAAAAATGCCTACAAGAGCATTATCCTTGACCTTAGAAGCAAATATCCAAACGCAACATTCGTGCTTCTGCTGACAGTTCTCTGCCACGGTGAGGAGTGGGATAAAGCCGTTGACGAGATAGCAAACGAGCTTAATGACCAGAAGATAACACACTTCATGTTCACAAGAACAGGCAAGGCGACCCCCGGTCACCCAAGACTTCCTGAGCAGTATGAAATGGCGGAGGAGCTTACAGCTTATCTCTCAAACATGGGCGATAAGATCTGGGGCTAAAAGCTAAAAGATAGAAATAATAGGGCGAACAGCACTTCCCCCTACACAGACTTTAAAAGCATCTGTAGGGGCGAACACTGTTCGCCCGTTTTTTACGCAAACTTATCGTTTCTATGCATCATTATTGCACTTATTATCCTGCTATAGTCAGCTTAAATCCTGCTGTTCTGCCGCCTGCCTGTCAAGCTCCATGCGGTAAGCAGAAAGTATCTCTCCCTCTATCTCGTTGCGAAGCTCGCTGTCGATCGGGTGAACGATATCACGGAAAACACCATTGTCATCACGGCGGCTGGGCATAGCCACAAAAAGTCGCTCCTCCCCTTGCACTATCTTGATATCATGTACCGCAAAACTGCCGTCAAAGGTCAGGCTCACAACGGCTCTGAGCTTGCCCTCGTTTATAAATCTTCTGAATTTTACCTCTGTTATAGTCATTTTCATGCGTCCTTTCTTGTGATGTAATGCCTGTAGTAATATTTTTGCCTCTTTTTTTGAAAAATAATCAAAAAAGGGGTTTATTTTTTTTTAGAAATGTTATATAATAAAATAAACATACATTCTGAATTATCTATTATTCTAAGGAGTATTACAAAGATGATAACAAATGAGATCTTGAAAAATATAAAGCACGTTCATTTTATCGGTATAGGCGGCTCTGGTATGTACCCTCTGGTGCAGATATTCCATTCAAAGGGATATTTCATCACAGGCTCAGACAATAACGAAACCGAAACTCTTGAAGCCGTAAGAAAGCTTGGCATCGAAGTCTTTCTCGGTCAGAGAGCCGAGAATATCAAGGGTGCAGACCTTATAATCTATACCGCCGCAATAATGGCAGATAACCCTGAGCTTATCGCCGCAAAGGCAAGCGGTGCGATCTGCTGTGAAAGAGCCGAGATACTTGGACTTGTCACAAGCTGGTATACGAACGCTCTTTGCGTTTCAGGCACTCACGGAAAGACCACAACTTCTTCCATGCTCACACAGATATTCGTTCAGGAGGGTACTGACCTTTCCTGCGTTATAGGCGGAAAGCTCCCAAGCATAGGCGGCTCAGGCAAGGCAGGCTCATCACAAACTATGGTCTGTGAATCCTGTGAGTTCGAGGACCATTTTCTCAGACTTTTCCCTGACGTTTCAATTATCCTGAACGTTGACGCAGACCACCTTGAGTATTTCAAGAATATTGAAAATATCATAAAGTCTTTCCATAAGTTCGCAACCATGGCTTCAAAAGCCGTTATCTATAATGGCGACGACGCAAATACTCTGAAAGCCGTTGAGGGTGTTGACAAGGAAATGATATCCTTCGGCTGGGATAAGAAAAACGATTATTCTGCCGTTATAAAGTCCAAAAAAGGCTTGCAGACACGCTTTGAGCTTTATCATAAGGGCGAGTTTGTCAGAGAGCTTACTATCCACGTTCCTGGCGACCATAACGTCATGAACGCCCTTGCAGCTATCGCTGCCGCAAGATATTCAGGCGTTTCATGGGAGGGTATCGAAAAGGGACTTGATACTTTCTTTGGCGCAATAAGACGTTTCGAGAAGATAGCCGAGGTCAAGGGCGTTACTATCGTTGACGATTACGCTCACCACCCAAAGGAGATCGAGTGTACACTGAAGGCCGCAAAGGGTCTTGATTTCAACAGAGTGTGGGCAGTTTTCCAGCCTTTCACCTATTCAAGAACAAAGATACTCATGAACGATTTTGTGAAAGCACTTTCTATTGCAGATATTGCCGTTGTAACGGATATCATGGGAAGCCGTGAGAAAAATACCGACGGTGTTTATGCTGAACAGCTTGCAGAGAAGATACCAAATGCAGTTTGGTTCAAGACCGACCACGAGCTTGTTGACAAGCAGACTGCACAGCAGAAGGAATATAACTTCTCACAGTGTATCGACTATATAAAGAAAAACTGCAAAGAGGGCGACCTTGTTATAACTCTTGGCTGCGGAGATGTCTATAAGCTTGCAAAAAGGCTTGCAAAAGAGCTTTAAGTTTAGAAGATAAAGATTTATTGATATAACAGAAAGGACGGAGCTATGAGAAAAGTAACCGAGAACGAGAAAATGGTATTCGAGTTCATAAAGGATCGCATAGAAGAGGGCTATCCGCCGACAGTTAGGGAGATATGTGCAGAGTTTGGCTTTAAGTCTACCTCAACAGCCCATAGATATATAAATAATCTCACCGCAAAAGGTCTTCTTGAAAAGGGAAATAACCGGAACAGAGCCATAAGGCTCACAGGCGGCAACGGCATGAAGATCCCCCTTGTGGGAACTGTCACCGCAGGTATCCCTATCACTGCCATTGAGGAGATAACAGACTATATAAGCTTCCAGCCTGCAAGGCATTACAGCAATCCGCTTTTTGCCCTAAAGGTAAGGGGAGAGTCCATGATAAACGCCGCTATCCTTGACGGAGATATGGTAGTTATAGAGCAGACCCCATATGCAGAAAACGGCGATATAGTCTGCGCACTTGTTGACAACGAGTCAGCTACCATAAAGACTTTCTATAAAGAGGACGGCCATTACAGACTTCAGCCTGAAAATGACACCATGGACCCTATCATTGTTGACGAGGTAAGCATACTTGGCAAGGTCGTTGGCGTTGTAAGATATCTGTAAATATAGATAAAGAAGATCTGTAGGGGCGAACAGCGTTCGCCCGTGTCATTAAAGAAAACGGGCGGATAGTCCGACATAGATATAGAAAAAACTTCGACAAACAAAACAGTTCTAAGTGTGTAAAGGATTGGTAATAATGGGCAGACATTGTACATTCTGCGGTTCTAAGCTGGAGGACGGAGCTAAGATATGCACCAACTGCGGAAAAATGGTACCTATCGCCTCATCGACCCAAAGACGTGGCGAGCAGGAGTTTATAGACCGTTCAAGGATACAGGGCATACCGAAGCGTGTTTACGAACACCCGAAAAGAGCCGAAGCAGAGGAAAGAATGCGCCGAGAGCAGGAAGCTCGCAGGGTAAAGCGTGTAAGAGAGACAGAGCGAAACAGAGAAATGAGTGCGGCAGACTATAGGCGCACCCCAACTGAACATTCAAGCAGCGGCAAAGAGAATTATGGTAAGGGCAAAAAGATACTAAAGACCTTGCTTAAGATCGCAGTGGTAATATTGGTGATATATTTTGCGATTGCCTTTGTGAGAATATTCAGCGTAAGACATTCCACATACGATTTTGATACCGAAATGAAATTAGCAAGCGAAAATTACGGTGAAGCCGTTGACGCATATTTCAAAGACGGCAAGTGGAAATATAACATCTTTAAAAATCAGGTGTCCTATGAGGGAACTTCCGAAAGTGGCGACGATTATGTTATGATATTCGGCAAGAATGACGGTCAGACTGTCGTAAGGCAAATGACAAAGAACAGCAAGAAGGTCGCTTCTGACAGCATAATGAACGATGTCATGGGAATGTTCATGTTCGAGAAAAAGGTCACAGGATAAAAAAATAAGCGCATAATTATGTAGTTATTTGTAGTGGCGAACAGTGTTCGCCCGCATTTTGACACGCATTATAAAACGAAACGGACGAAGTAAAAAAAGCTTCGTCCGTTTATTGTTTTGTAGGGAATCGTCCCACTTTTTTTGCTGTTTGTGTTTTTTAACAGCCTAATTTATACTATTGTCACGCTTTTCATCAAACATTCTGTAATACTGCACAGTTTCATATTCGTTCAGCGTGTCCTTGTATTTGTCAGCCACATCATTTATAGAATACCATTCTCCGTCAGCCGTCTTGTAGCCGTAAGAGCTTATTATCGGAATGTCACAGCGTATCTTGTCAAGCTCCTGCTGATATCTCGACTTTGGGAGTCCAGCCGCTTCCATGACCTCGTTTGAAAGATAGTTAAGGCTTATATCGTCTATCTTCTCCGCTTCAACGCCCTTGTTGCTCCAAATAAGGAAAGGAGTCTGTCGAAGTCTTGAGTAATCCTCCGTTGAAAGTAAAGCCACGTCCTTGCCATAGAGATATTCCGTGAAGTCTATGATATGCGGATAATGGTCGCCGAACATTACGATTATGACCTCTTCCTGCTTGTGTCGGAAATAGTTTATAAGCTCTCCCAACGCCTTGTCAGACTGATAGATAAGATTTAGATATTCCTGTGCCGCAGGGTCGTTGTAGTCCTCAAAGGTTATCTCATGAATAACACCCTCCGGATGATCATACGGCGCATGGTTCTGCATGGTCGCTGTCCATACAAAATAAGGCGAGCCTGCATGTCTTTCATATTGCTCTTCAATATATCTGAAAATGGTTTCATCTGTGATATTTCCGTTGAAATATTGGATATCGCTCATTCTGTCCTGACAATTGTATATCCTGTCTTTGAATTGAAGCTGTTCATAGGCGTTGCCTATATCCCATAGTCCCTCAGAGCAAGGCGAGATAGCCTGCGTTGTGTAGCCAAGCTCGTTTAGCCAGCTTACAAGACCGTTTTGTTTGTCGTTGAGATATTGGGTGAATACTGCACTTCCCGACGGCAAAAAGCCAAGGGTGTTGCCGGTGAGAAATTCATACTCAGAGTTGCAGGAATAACCGCCATATGCCGAAACGGAAACATATCCGCTTATGCTTTCCTCCTGCAATTTGTGATAGTTGGGCAGATAGTCTTTGTTAGTCTTGAACTGAGCGATATGCTCAAAGTCTGCAAAGGATTCGTTCATGATAGCAATGATAGCAGGCTTTTTGTCAGCCTTTTGTACCTCATACTGAGTTATGATATCCTCAGCCTTTTGAGTGGAGTAGCCATCAGGCTTCGTCACACGGTTAAACATTCCGTCAAAGCAGAACATAAGGTCATAGCCTACGCACCTGTATGTGTCTGCATTTTCTGCACCTGAAAAGTTCAGCCTGATGTATCTGTTCTTTATACCAAGGTCATAGGCAAACCTGCCGCCATATACGAATACGAAACATCCTGCGATAACAGCCACACACGATATTATCCTGCTGCGTATTTTTATCTTCCTTACTTTTGTCGTCACCGTTACAGCGAAAATAAGAATAAGATCACAAAGCACAAACATCACTTTGCTGTCTAAAAACAGTGAGTACATTCCGTTTATCTCACTGACTGACTTTATGTTGGCAAGGTCGGCAAACTGAACAGGATTCCCCCTGAACTCGGTGACATAATACTGTGCCAAAGCATATATGGCAAATATGACGTTCACTCCGCAAAACCAGGCGTGTGGCTTTGGGAATATCACCGCACCTATAAGATATAAAAGCCAGCAGAGCAATATTCCAAGGAGAATGTAAAGCACATTGCTCTTTGGAAAATATGACCCCATTACAAAGTCCGGAAGAAAATAAGAATTTAGTCCAAGCATAAAAGCCGCCGTGAAAGGGTCGATGCAGCCCTTTGTTTCGCTCTTTCTCAGCTTCTTTTGCATTGAGAAAAATTTCGCAATAATAAATATCAGTGCCAGCTCAACAGCACAAGCCCCTATAAGCGCATAATTTCGCTCTTTCGGCAGGAAGTTGTCTTTGTCCATGTATATGCCCAACAAAGCACAGATGACTCCTATCGTTATAACTGCCACTATGGCACTTATAAATCGTAATGTTTGCATTCCGTCAGGCGACGCAAACCATGCTCCTATCTTTTTCAGCAAGCCTTTTTTATCCTTTGCCTGCTGTGTTTGAATGTTTTGTTGTTCTTTCATTACAATATACTCTTTTCTGTTGATTTACACGCATTTTACAATACCTATTCATTATAGCATAGCTATTAGCAAATTACAACAGCTATAATCAACAAATATTTTCCTGCATGATGTCAGGTGTTCACAATTAATTTACCCCATGCTTCAAAGAGTGTGTAAATTGCTCTTGAAAAAGGGACGGCAACGTGTTATAATATTTATGTATTTCAAAAAACATAAGGAAAAGAGGTAAATATATGTCACATGAGAAGATACTGGTGCTTGACTTTGGCGGACAGTACAATCAGCTTATTGCAAGACGTGTGAGAGATCACCACGTTTATGCAGAGATAAAAAGCTTTGAAACTCCGATCGAAGAAATAAAAGCGGCAGGCTATAAGGGCATAATCTTCACAGGCGGACCAAACTCCGTTTATGATATGACTTCCCCGCATTATGACAAGGCTATACTTGACCTTGGCATACCAGTTCTCGGCATCTGCTACGGCTGTCAGCTTATTTCATGGATGAGCGGCGGAAAGGTAGAAAGCTGTAAAAAGAGCGAGTACGGCAAGATAGAGATAACAGCCTCCGCAGAGAGCAAGCTTTTCAAGGACGTTCCTGATAAGAATATCGTATGGATGAGCCATACCGACTATGTCAGCGAAGCACCTGAGGGCTTTGTTATCACTTCCCATTCAGATGATTGCCCATGTGCGTCAATGGAGAATGCAGAGAAGAAGATATATGCCGTTCAGTTCCACCCTGAGGTAACTCACAGTGAGTATGGTAACGTCATTTTGAAAAACTTTCTTTACGAGGTCTGTGGCTGTAAAGGCGATTGGGTAATGGATAACTTTATCGAGAACACAGTTGCAAAGCTTAAAGAGCAGATAGGCGATAAGAAAGTAGTTTTGGGACTTTCAGGCGGAGTTGACTCATCAGTTGCCGCAGGACTTATCAGCCTTGCAGTGGGCAAACAGCTCACCTGCGTGTTCGTAGATCAGGGCCTTATGAGAAAAGACGAGGGCGACTTTGTTGAGGAAACTTTCACAAGACTTTTCGATATGAGATTTGTAAGAGTAAACTGTCAGAAGCAGTTCCTTGAAAAGCTCAAGGGCATAACAGATCCAGAGGAAAAGAGAAAGACTATCGGAACAGAGTTCTATAAGGTATTTTGGGATAAGATCAGAGAAGAGGCAGACGGCGGATTTTTCGCACAGGGTACTATCTACCCTGACCGAATCGAAAGCGGAAAGGGCGACGCTGCCACAATAAAAACTCACCACAATCAGGTAAAAATGCCTGAGGACATCAACTTTGACGGCGTTATAGAACCGCTTGGCGACCTCTTCAAAGATGAGGTAAGAAAAGTCGGCGAAAAGCTCGGCATACCAAAGGAGCTTGTATGGCGTCAGCCGTTCCCAGGTCCAGGACTTGGCGTAAGAATAATCGGTGAGATAACAGAGGATAAAATAAAGGTGTTGCAGGAAGCAGACGCCGTTTTCCGTGACGAGATCAAGAAAAGCGGAATTGAGAGCAGTCTGAGCCAGTTCTTTGCAGTTCTGCCGAACGTCCAGACAGTAGGCGTAATGGGCGACCACAGAACCTATGACCACCTTATAGCTATCAGAGCCGTAACAACAGACGACTTCATGACAGCCGATTGGGCAAAGATACCATACGATGTTCTCGCAAGAATATCCAACAGGATAACAAACGAAGTAGACCATGTAAACAGAGTAGTTTACGATATAACCTCAAAGCCACCGGGAACGGTGGAGTGGGAATAATGCAAACGTTTGCTGAAATGGCGTAATACCGTACCTTTCGTTGTTTAGTTAAGCCGAATGGCAACGTTTTGGCAACATTTCTCGATTATCGGCAACAGTGATAAATATTCTGTCTGAAAAGATAAGAGCTATCTGATTCATTTACGAATCGGATAGCTCTTTTTATTTTATTTGCTTTTAAGAGTTTCAGTTATATCTTTAAGCTGCTTTTTCCTCTCCTTTTCGGACAAGTATCTATCGAGCATCATTATTATAATTACTTTCATCATAGGATACAATTCATAACATTCGTCTTCTTCATATTCATGTATTCCCTTGCTAAGTATAGAGTATATTTTACTTTTTTGCGAATCCAATTCATTCGGTATAATATGTATCTTTTTATCTACAGCTTTCATTTTATCATCAAAAGATGCGTTACTCTTCTTTGTTGAATCAGGCAATTCAGCATATTCCTTTTCAACTATGTGTTCATATATTCTTCTTAGGTAAACAAAAGCAGCAATACCCATATGTTGAGAATAAGCATTTACAGATCTGATTAACTCAATATAGTATTTGGCAATTATGTTTTTGTATCTTTCAAGTTCATGCTTCTCTTTGCCTGCAAAAGAGGGATATTGACCAATTTTAACAATATTGTCTCCTTTGAATAGAAGAGAAATGAAGTGTGCTTCTCGACACTTTGCACATTGTAAATTGATCGTAATACAAATAGGGGTTCTTTCCGTTTGATTCCTATAATCATCAATATGAGGCATATCATAGGAATGATAAAAGGTTTCAAAACTAGTGTGTGCATCTTTACTTACAAAAGAACTCGTTTTATCACATTTCTCGCAATAATCATCAATAGTTAAGGATTTAATAGCACTAAAGTGTTTGTACCATTCAACATTAAACTGAATAGATTTATTAGGTGGTTCTTTTTCAAGGATTTCTTCTATAAAATCTACTTGCTCAGTAATGTCAGCAGGATTGATTTGAAGATTCATACTTGAAGAATTGTCCTCAAAAATATTATGTTTCATTGATTATTCTCCTTTAGTTTTTTACGTGCCGCTTCATTCCGCTCCGCCTCCAACCTCGGATACCTGTATCTCCACTGGTCATATTCCTCACGAGAAATTTCCCCATTGCGGTACTTCTGAGCCATTTCCTCCCACGGTTTGAGCAGCCCTGTCATTTTAGCAAAGGTTGAGCCGTTTTGCCTGTTGATGCGGATACAGATTTCGCCGTCAAGGCGGTCGATCTTGAAGCCGTATAAATCCTCTAACGCAAACAGCGTGTGCATAAGACCTGTGTAGCTGTCGATGTCGGGAACAGATAGCACCTGTGGAGATATATCGAAAACCTCTGCAAGTTTATTTGTTAAATCTGTTTTTGGTGTTCTTGAGCCGGATTCATATTGTGCCATGCGAATGTCAGCGGTCTTTTCGGGAAATCCGACCACCTGTCCTAAATATTTCTGTGTCATTCCCCGCAAATTGCGGAAAAACCGAATTCTCTCACCGATTGCCATAGCGATTACGCTCCTCATTTTTTGTTCTGTGCAATCAGTATAGCATATAGCTTTATGCAATTTAACGCCTAAATATTCTCGCACAAATCTTTAAGAGTATTGTAAGCCTTGTCAAGATCAGTTGACTTGGGAACAATTACAGTGATACCAAAACAATCGTCCCATTGGAAAATCAGCCCAAGCTCATCATTGTCTACTTTGTATTGCATTGAGTCGGATATCGCCCTGATCTTGCCGTGAACCATGTCTCGGTATGCTTTTAAAAGCACAACAAATTCGTCAGGCTCACCAGGATAATCACAAAATATGAATATCCACCTTTCTTTATTAGGCCAACGAACTTCATACATAAGACCACTTCCTATTTATGATGATTTTACTACATTATAGCATGTTGTTCAAAGCGGGTCAATAGTTGTTTCCTCACATAATAAAAAATACTTTGTCAGTTAATAAAGCAGAAATAGTCTCATCTTCACATTATTCAAATAATTTTACAAAATTACAAATACCCCCTTGACACTTCTCCCGTTCTGCACTATAATACTACACAAGAGAACTTTTTTAGCGTTGTGCATACGTTAAAACGAGCATAATAAAGCTCAGAAAATAAGCTTTTTTGTGAGATGTGCCGCAAAAGTGTCCTGTTATTTGTTAAAGTGTAGACAAACGGCGCATAATATGATATAATGTAGGGTGAGAAATGAGCGGTTTAAAACAGGCGGTCAGAAACACCGCCAAGATCATAATGTTCAAAGGAGTATATCCCCTTTGCTATAAAGTGTCAAGCCTTAGACCTTTGAGAAAAAACAAGGTCATATTTGCCGAGATAAGAAGCGGTACGCTGACGGATAGCTTCCGCTATATCTATGAGGAGATAAAGACCAGAGGACTTGATCCACAGGTCTATTACGTCCATAATAATAAGGGCGGAATGGGCTATCTGCTGAGATATCTGAAGCTTACTTGGCTAATGGGAAACGTGGGTTGCGTTTTGCTTAACGATACCTGTAATCTGTTCGGCGCTTTTAAGTTCAGAAAAGGCACAAAGGTCATTCAAACATGGCATTCCTGCGGAGCTTTCAAAAAGTGGGGAGAAAGTATCACCGACCTCTCTTTCGGCGAGTCGCTGGAAGAATTGAGAAAGTTCCCTGCTCATACAAGCTATACACTTTGTACCGTCAGCAGTAAAGAGTGCATATGGGCTTTCAAGGAAGCTTTCGGCTTTGACATTGATAATAATAGCGTGCAGGCAATAGGTGTATCTCGTACCGACTTTTTCTTTAAAGAGGAAAATCGTGTGAAAGCCTTTGAAAATCTCTATAAAAATTGCCCGAATGCACAGTATAAAAAAGTCCTGCTCTATGCCCCGACCTATCGTGGGGACGCTGATAAGGCTTATATCCCCGAAAAGCTGGATATAAAAGCCCTTAAAGAGAATTTCGGCAGCGAGTGGGTGCTTCTTGTAAAAAGACACGGCTTTGTTAAAAAGGAGTGGGATATCCCCGAGGATTGTCAGGACTTCGCCTTTGACATAACAGAACATATGCCTATCGAGGATCTTCTTTTTACTGCCGATATGTGCATAACCGATTATTCTTCGCTTATTTTTGAATATTCGCTCTTTGAAAGACCTATGATATTCTACGCTTTTGACCTTGACCAGTTCTATGACTATAGAGGCTTTTATTATCCCTATGACTATAGTTTCCTCCCGGGACCAATAGTTAAGACCAATGAGGAGCTTATAAACGCCATAAAGCAGGGAAAAGCCGACCCTACTGTCATGTCTGATTTCAGAGAAAGATTTATGGGCGCTTGCGATGGCCGTTCTACCGAAAGGATAGCCGATTATATTATGTCACAAAACAGCGAATACTAAGTAGGGGTGAACAGCGTTCGCCCATTGACTGCCGAAACTTTATCGGCGTATCACAATGATTTATTTGTCAGATACATTATTATAATATAAATATCAGTAAGGAGTTTGTCTATGATTTACGGTGCAATGCTCGCAGGGGGATCTGGTACAAGAGTTAAAAGCTCAAAAATACCAAAGCAGTTTATCGAGATCGGAGGTAAGCCGATCATAATCTATACCCTTGAAAATATGCTCAAGGTAAAGAGATTTGATTATATCTATATCGCCGTCCATAAGGACTATGAGGACTATATGAACGAGCAGGTGAAAAAGAATATTCCTGAAAGCGAAAAGGTAAGGGTGATCCTCGGTGGCAAGGAAAGAATGGATACTATAAATAATGTCACCACCGCTATCACAAATGATAACGGAATTCATGATGACGATGTTATCGTTATCCACGATGCCGTAAGACCTTTTGTTACAGAGAAGATACTCAACGATTCCATAGATTGTGCCGCAGAATACGGTGCTTGCGTCTGCGGACTTCCATGTGCAGATACTATTCTCCATTCAAAGGGAGGAGAGTATGTTGAAGACATCCCTGTCAGAAGCGAGCTTTACAGCGGACAAGCTCCCGACAGCTTCCGCCTTGCCCACTTTATCCAAATGCAGGATAACCTCACCGAGGAGCAGAAAAAAGTCATCACAGGCACTTCGCAGATATGCACAATGAATAACCAGCCTATCCACCTTATAGAGGGCGACGCTATTAATTTCAAGATAACAACAGACAGCGACCTGCTTATTGTCAGAACGCTGCTTGGCGGTAAATAGAAAGGACTTTTTTATGAAAAGCTTAATAAACATACCCGAAAAGATGAAAGCACTTGTGCTTTATGGCGTGGGCGACCTGAGAGTAACTGAGGTAGACGTGCCAAAGCTTGAAAAAGGCACCGTATTGCTGAAAATAAAGGCGTGCGGAATTTGTTCAAGCGATATGCCAAGATGCTTTGTAACAGGAACTTACCACTTCCCGACCATACCTGGTCATGAGTTTTCAGGTCAGATAGTTGCAGTTGGCGATGACGTTGACGAAAGCCTTCTCGGCAAACGATCCTGCGTGTTCCCTATGCTCCCTTGCAAGCATTGTAAAGCCTGCAAAATGGAGGAATATGCACAATGCTCAGGCTATAGCTATTTCGGTTCAAGACAGGACGGCGCATGGGCTGAGTACCTCGTTGTTCCAGTATGGAACTTAGTTCCGTTCGACGATACCCTCGATTATAAAACAGCAGCGCTCTGCGAGCCTGCCGCTGTTTCAATGCACGCTGTAAATATCGGTGACATCAAAGAGGGTCAGAACGTTGTTATCATAGGCACAGGTACAATAGGCTTTATGATAGCCCTCTTTGCAAAAGAGAGAACAAAGACCGGTAAGGTGGTTATCGCAGGTCGTTCAAAGAATAAGCTTGAGTATGCAAAGAAGCTGGGCTTTGACGTTGTTGATACAAGCGTTGACGATCTCCCTGCACAGGTGAAGAAGATAATAGGTATCGACGGAGCAGACGTAACATTTGAAGCTGTCGGCTCAAACGAAGCTATCGCTTCCGCTATCGAGTCAACAGGCGCTCTTGGCAGTATCGTTCTCGTTGGCAACCCGTCAACAGACCTTATCCTGCCTAAGAATATCTATTGGTCAATACTGAGAAAGCAGATAACAGTCAAAGGCTCATGGAATTCCAGCTATAACAGCAGAGTGAACGATTGGAAGAAAGCCCTTGAAGTTTTCGAGCATAGCGACGTAAACTTTGCCGATCTTATCACACATACATTCACAATAGAGGAGAACGAAAAGGCATTCTCCGCTATCAGAAACACAGGCGAGTTCACTTTAAAGGTAATGTTCACATTTGACGATTAAACAGTCTGCTGTTTGTAAATTTGAGTAAAAATTTTGTAGTCGCTTTTCAAGACCTGAAATGAAAGTTGAAAGTGAAGCTTTAAAAGCGGCGGAAAGTAAGGAATAGTTTTAAATGGATAATATGACTCCCGAATTTGAAGAGATATACGGGAACAGAAGAAAGACTATTGAGAGATTAAAAGAGAGAAACAAAAAATTCGCAGAGCTTACAAGAGTAGAGTTCAAGAGAGTTATCCTCCATATCGAGGGCGAGCTTGTGGGCTTTGAAAAAGACGAGCTTGAAAACTTGTCAGCAAGATTTGTCACACATGATAGAACTTGTATGTTCCCTGCCCAGCATTTTGAAGTAAGCGGAACTCATTTTCATCTGACAGTGAATATAATGTCCGCCAATAACGAAGCTCCTATCGCCACAGGCGACTATGCCCTTAAAATATTCACAAAGTATAAGGGCATGAATAAACCGCAGATATCAACAGATACAGTGGATTATGTCCTCAGTGGCAGTACGCTTCTCAAGCTCACCTATGATAACGATGGCAGATGCCTGTCAAAACAGGTGCTTACGAACGAGTATCCTTGTATCATATCCGATAAAGTGGAAACTATAGAGGACGATACAAAGGCGAACCCTATGAACTTCAAGCTCAGACGAGGAGCAGAAAACCTTTTCTATGCCGAGTCTGCAAGCGATATGGATACACTTGAATATAAGCTTGCCGTCACCTATAAAGAGCCTAAGCCTTCCCAGACCTTGCCAAAGCGTATTGCGAAAAAGCTTCAAAACCGTAAGAAGCTCATCATAAGAGATGTTTACGGCTTAAAGATATGGTGTTTTAAAAAGGCGTTCTCGTTCTTTAAGCATTTTGCTAAGAAAAACGGGGATATTATCCTCTTTGCCAGCGGTTCGAGAGCCGAGATAGGCGGAAACGAAAAGGTCATCTATGACCGCATGATAGAAAGAGGACTTGACAGCAAGTATAAGTTCAGATTTGACTTCAAAGCAAGTATCACTGTCAATAGGTCGATACCTGCCATGATAAGGTTCGTCTACTATCTTGCAACCTCCGATATCATTCTTATAGATGATTATTACCCTGACATCTACCTTGTGGATTATCCTAAGAACGTCAAGGTGCTTCAGGTTTGGCACGCCTGCGGAGCGTTCAAGTCATTGGGCTTTGAAAGACTGGGCAAGCCGGGCGCACCTCCGTTCAATACAAGGGTGCATAAGTGCTATACCCACGTTCCTGTAAGCTCCTATCATTCTGCGCTCCACCATGCAGAGGGCTTCGCTATCGACGAAAAGAAGTTCTATCCTGTGGGTATCCCAAGAACGGATATCTTCTTTGATGACGAATATAAAGCCAAAACAAGAGAGCAGATGCTGGAAGTTTTCCCTGAGTGCAAAACTGCAAAAACAGTTTATATGTATGCACCGACCTTCAGAGGAAATAACGCAAATAATGCTCATTTCCCATTTGATAAGCTTGACCTTACAGCATGGGGCAAATTTCTTGATGAAACGGATTCCGTTCTTATCGTAAAGCTCCACCCGTTTGTAAAAAGGCGTATCGAAATACCTGACGAGTATGCTCACAGAATACTTGACGCCTCCGACTACAGAGAGGTAAATGATATTCTATTTATAGTTGACGTGCTTATCACAGACTACAGCTCTATCATATATGAGATGTCACTGCTTAAAAAGCCAATGCTTTTCTTTGCTTTCGACCAAAAGTATTATGAAGCAACAAGAGATTTCTATGAGCCGTATGAGGAGCTTGTTCCTGGTAAAATCGTCCACGATTTTGATGAGCTTATGACCGCTCTCAGAGATAAGGATTACGAGTTTGAAAAAATGGAGGGCTTCATAAAGAAGAACTTCAAATATACAGACGGAAAGTCCACCGACAGAGTAATAGACCAGCTTATCATGGGCATTGAGCCTGAAGATAACAGCATAAGATAAAAAAGATGAATAGAAACAGGAGGATCAGTATGGACAATGGTATGATATCAGTCTCAATGATGTGCGTCCATCTGGGACAGATAAAGGAATATCTTGACGCTTTTAAGCGCAACAATATCGAATATCTCCATATAGACGTAATGGACGGCTCATTTGTGCCGAATTTCACACTTTATCCTGATTATGTAAAACAGCTCCGTGATCTAACGGATATCCCATTTGATTTTCATTTCATGATAGAAAAGCCTGAGGAAAGGCTCCAGTGGTTTGATATCAGAGAGGGCGACTATGCGGCAGTGCATTATGAAAGCACAAAGCATATCGCAAAGTGCCTGCAATATCTCCGTTCTATCGGTGCAAAGCCTATCCTGGCTATCAATCCCGGCACACCTATCTGCGTGGTAGAGGAAGCCGTAGACTTCATAGACGGTGTGCTTGTCATGACGGTAAACCCTGGCTTTGCAGGACAGAAGCTCGTGCCTAACACGGTGGATAAGGCAAGACGTCTTAGAAAGTGGCTTGACGAAAACGGCCACGAGGACATCATCATAGAAACTGACGGCAATATGTCAAACGAGAACTGCCGCAAGCTTTACGAAGCAGGTGCAAGAATGTTTGTTGCAGGAACATCGAGCCTTGTTAAGCCGCAGGTAGATGGTATAGACGAAAGAATAGCCGAAAACCGCAAAAATATTTGTCCTTTGGGATAAAAAATTGAAAAATGCAGCCGCTCTGTATACATTGTGCAGGGCGGTTTTTTACATTGTTTATGAGAATACGAAAAAGCGGTGCAGAGTTTCCACTCCGACATCGCTTTGCTTATATCTTTACTTTATTTTTCTCTATAAAGTCCACATTCCCTATCATGGGAATATATCACTCCCACCGCCTGCAAAAACGAATATATTATCACGCTTCCCACGAACTTCATTCCACGCTTTTTCAAGTCTGCAGATATCCTATCGGACCATTCGTTGGTAGTTTTATCGCACTCGTACAATATTTCTCCGTCAGTAAACTTGCAAAGATAATCATAAAAGCTCGCCTGCTCCTTCACAATATCCCGAAATATTCTTGCATTAGAAATACTCGCCCTAATTTTCAGCTTATTTCGCACAATAGAACTGTCAGAGCAAAGCTCTGCGATCTTCTCTTCGTCATATCCACAGACCCTATCAAGGTCAAATTCATCATAAGCCCTGCGGAAATTCTCACGCTTGTTCAGTATGCACTCCCACGAAAGCCCAGCCTGAAAAGACTCCAGCACAAGCATCTCAAACAAATAGCTGTCATCAGTCCTGAGAACGCCCCATTCCTTGTCATGATATTCCACATACTTTGGATTTTTCAGGTCGCACCATTTGCACCTGTTCATATAAGCTTCGTACCCTCGTTGTCAATATGAAATTCCTTTACCTGCCAGCCTTTAAGCCCTGCATTGTCAAGAGAAAATTTCATCTTGCCTGCGAAATATTGATTGCTCTCATCTACAATAGCCATGATAGTTGGACCTGCACCGCTTATGTATGCCGCATATGCACCATGAGTGTACGCAATGTCAAAAACGTCCTTGCAGTGGGGTATAAGCGCCATTCTGTAAGGCTGGTGAAGCCTGTCATCAACTGCCGTTTTCAGATTTTCAAACTTGCCCGTAAGAAGCGAAGCCGAGAAAAGCGCCGCACGGGAAAGGTTGTAAACTGCGTCCTTGTGTGAAACTTCCTTAGGCAGACAAGCCCTCGCTTCCTCAGTTTTCAGCTCAAAATCAGGTATTATCGCCACGAATTTCAGCTTTGTGAAAACCTCCTGCTTTACCCAGTGTACCTTTCTTCCGTCAAATACCGCCGTCACAATTCCGCCAAGAAGTGCAGGCGCAGTGTTGTCAGGGTGACCCTCTATCTGTGCCGCAAGGTCAACAAGATCGTCCTTTGTTAGGGGATCTCCAAGCATTTTGTTTGCTCCAACAAGTCCTGCGATTATGCAGGCAGAGGACGAGCCAAGACCTCTCGCCATAGGAATGTTGCTTGTCTGTATAAGTTTAAGTCCCTCAAGCTTTTTGCCGCATACCGCAAAAAGGTCTTTGGCAGAAATGTAAATAAGGTTTCTCTCGTCCGTAGGAATGTCAAGCCCGTCCGCAGCCGTAATGTCTATCTTGTCGCACTCCTCCATTTCAATGTAGTTGTAGTAAGTGAGCGCAAGACCCAGTGCGTCAAAACCGGCGCCAAGGTTAGCCGACGTGGCAGGTATCTGTATTTTTATCATGGTGAAAACTCCTTTATATGTAAAAATGTACGAATAAGCGCAGTTATAATTGTATTTTACATCAATTGACAATTAGTCAATGTTATGCTATCCTTTAGTTAAAGAAAGGGGGGCGAGCAAATGAATAGAAAAATAATTATCGCTCTGTGTGCATTGTGTCTCTGTGCATTTTGTTCATGCAGTAAAAACGAAGAACAGAACAACTCGTCCGAAAAACCGACCGAAACAACAGCGGTGACAACAGTTTCAACAACGACCACCACCCCAACCACCTCAGAGCTTGTGGCAGACACTCCGCCGCCGTATATGTACTATGAGGGCAAAACATATACCTCACTTTACAAAGCCGAAGAAACTCTTATGTCAACAGACGATAAGATGACCGAAAGGCTGAACGGCTATGAGTTCGTAGGAAACACCCACGAATTTTTTAACGTCGGTGAGATGAAGTCAGATTTTGATGTGACTTCACTGCCTGATAACGCCAAGGTCTATCATGACCCTGACAAAGCAGATGACGGTGACCCGTTTATAATTGCCTTTGAAGAAAACGGACAAACCACCCTCTATTATATGAATTTGCTCAATGAATAACATACTGTAAAAAAACGCAATTGATTTCTTTGAGGGGGACTTATTATGAAAAAGAAAACAGCAGTTATTATTCTGGCATTTCTGGCAGTATGTCTTTGCTCGTGTTCAAAAAGCAAAAATGACAGCGGAATAGACTCCGAATATGTTAAAACAGAGAGTGTTGTAACTGAGGAGAGCACAGAGGAAACAACAGAGGTCAGAGGAGCTGATATGTGTCCATTGTATATGTATTATGAGGGCGATCTGTATATCCCTGCGGTCAATCCTGAAGACAGACTGATCTTTGATACAGCCGAGTTAAAAGACTATAAGTATGTTGGAAAAACAACACAATGCAGTGATTGCAGTGGCTTAACAGAGAATTTTAGGGTCACCATTCTTCGTGATAATGCAAAGGTCTATTATGATCAGAATGAACCTTTGGACGGCAAGCCTTTTGCTCTGATGTCTATTAATGAGAACGGCACTGTTTGGATAGCATATCTCAAACTAAATGATCGTGATTAAATATGTAAAGCGGCGGAGTTTTGATCCGCCGCTTCTTGTTTTTTTATCAGTATATCCTTATCTTGCTTGCGATCTCAGCGGAGTGTGAAAGGATAGTCAGGTTAGCGTCAATGTCAGCCTCCTTCATGTTCGGCGTGATGAACGCAAGCTCGTTCTCTGTCCTGCCCGAACGCTCTATATACATGAGCTTTCCGAACATCTCAGAAATAGAAGACTTGAGAGCCTCAGCATTTTCAGCCTTTATGCGAACATACATAGAAACGTCCATGTCTTTGTATGGCGCAACAAAGTTCTTGTCATCACAATCTTCCCATGTAAGAGCAAGCACTCTGTGATGATGCTTCAGACAATCGATAATGTCGCCTACTACCGCTGATGCTGTAGGCAGCTTGCCTGCACCCTGTCCGTAGAACATTACGTCGCCAACGCCGTCGCCTGTTACGCTGATAGCATTGTATACATCGTCAACAGACGCAAGAAGATTTGACTTTGGCACAAGTCTAGGACAAACGATAGCACTCACTCTGCCGTCGTCAAGCTTCTTTACAGAACCAATAAGCTTTATAACATATCCTGCGTTTGCAGCATATTCAACATCATCAAGTGTGATCTTTGTTATGCCTGAGCAGTGTACCATTTCAGGATAAATGTGCTTGCCGTATGCAAGTGAGCCAAGTATACAGATCTTTCTGCAAGCGTCCTCGCCCTCAACGTCAGCTGTAGGGTCAGCCTCAGCATAACCAAGCTTCTGAGCCATTTTAAGAGCATCGTCAAATGACATCTGCTCTTTTATCATCTTTGTAAGAATGAAGTTTGTTGTGCCGTTAAGAATACCTGATATCTGAAGTATCTCGTTTCCTGCCAGACACTTGTTAAGCGGTCTGATGATAGGTATACCGCCGCCAACGCTTGCCTCGAACAGATAGTTGCAGTTGTGTTCCCTTGCTATTTTAAGAAGCTCAGCACCCTTTTCTGCAACTAGCGCCTTGTTTGATGTAACAACGCTCTTGCCGTGTTCAAGAAGCTTCTTTGTGTAGTCATAAGCGAAAGTCGTTCCGCCTACTACCTCGGCTACTACTTCTACCTCGGAATCATTGAGAATGATGTTGAAGTCCTTTATCATTTTGTCTGCAAATGGAGAATCAGGGAAATCCCTCAGATCAAGAATGTACTTGATGTCACATTCCTTGCCGACCTTTTTTGAGATAGATTCACGGTTTTTCATAAAAAGCTCTACTGTACCAGAGCCTACAACGCCATAACCGATAACTGCTACTTTACACATAAAAAATCCTCATTCCTAATAAATTATATATTGTTAAAATCTTATTTTACCCTTACTCTCCCGATATTATCTTGACTTCCACAACGCCGTGAACTTTAGAAAGCTCCTCCGTAAGCACGTTGGTGCTAAGTGCGTCATGCTCAAATCTTACCGAGAATGTCACCGTTGCCACCGAGTCGATAGGGATATTCTGGTTTATGGTCAGAATATTCGTGTTCAGCTCGTAAAGCCGTGATATAATGGAGGAAAGCACTCCCTTTTCATCTCTCAGTATGCAGTATACCGAAACGATGTTGTTTGTGAGCTGTTCTTCATAATTGAATACGGAGTCCTTGTATTTGTAGTATGCGCTCCTTGATATCCCAACCTTGCGGCAGGCTTCCGATGAAGTGGAAACTTCGCCCCTTGCCCTCATGCGCTTTGCGGCAAGCACCTTTAGCACAATGTCAGGAAGCACCTCAGAGCTTACGATAACAAGTTTGTTTTGCCCGTTCTCCAATTTTAGTCCACCTCCAAAGTACAGATGTGTGCGTGATAAATACAAGTTTACCACTTTTGTCCCCTTTTGTCAAGTGACCTGACCGCAGATATTCAACTAATTTTTCAAATTCAGGGTAAAATAAAATGTGTATTCTGACTAAAATCATTACACATAGAGCAATTTGTCCAAAGAAAAGTCATATAGATAGTGCAAAATGTATAAAAAGTATGGCTTTGTACCCCTTCAAACTTGCTATTTAAGACAAAAAGGTGTACAATTAATGTTATGAAACTATCCTGCCTGAAAGGGGAGAATAATATGGATATGATAGCAGAAATACTGCAAACAGATAAAGCCGCTGCAGGCAAGCTTGAAAAAGCAGATATGGAAAGCGGCGAACTGCTGGAGCGCACAGTGAAAGAAGCGCAGGAGCTGAAAGAAAACGCCCTGAAAGAAGCCGAAGCCTATAAAGCGCAGAAAGCCAAAGAGGTCACAGAGCGTATAAATACCGAAAGCGAAAAGATAACTTCCGCACAGAACGAGAAAACAACGGTTCTCGATAAAATATTTGAAGAAAAACATACTCAGTGGGAGAATGAGATATTTGATAATATCATCTCTCCGAAGTAGAGCAAAAATTCTCCGTGAAAGGGGCTGAAAAATATGCTTGACAGCTGGTCTGCCAACGGAACAGTGGCGAAAATAAAATATATCCACGGCAGAATGTTTACTAAAGAGAACTATCATGAAATGCTCATGCGAAGAACAGTCCCTGAAGCCGCGGACTATCTTGCACATTCAGCCAGATATAAAGACGCTTTCCGTGACGTTGACCCTAATACCGTCCATAGAGGTTTTGTGGAGGCGCTTCTCCAAAGAGAGAATTTCAATACCTATATGCGCCTGTGCAGATTTCAGGAGCTTGATAAACTGCCTTTTTATGACTTCCTTATAAAAAGCAAGGAGATAGAATGTATTCTGTCCATGATAAACAATATAAATTCAGGGCTTGATAATTCTTACCTTAACGATCTTCCCGGCTATGTCATAAAACATTCAAAGGTGAGCCTTCTTGAAATGAGCCGAGCCGAGAACTATGAACAGCTTCTTAAAATACTAAGAAATACACCGTATTATAAGATACTGGTGAAAATACCGCCTTTGGAGGACGGCTCAGCGGATTATACCGAGTGCGAGCTAAGGCTGAGAACAGCCTATTATACCGAGCTTTTAAATACCGCAAAGCATGATTTTTCCGAAATGCAAAGCAAACAGCTCTCAGAAATGATAAGCCGAGAGATAGATTGCCTTAACATAATAAACGCCTACCGTATGAAAGCCTTTTTTGGTTACTCCTCCGAGGAGATAAAAAAACGGCAGATAAGAATAAAAACAGGCACAGGCTCAGTTAAAAGACTTGATAAGTATTATGAGCTTGATAGCCCCGAAGATATGCTCGAATGGGTGAAAAGATCAAAGTATTCAAAGGGTTGCAAACAGACCTCTGAATATATCGAAAGTATAGTCCGAAGTTCACAGTTTGCCTATCTTTCTCATATCCTCGCCCAAAGCACCGCCGCACCTGTTTCACTCTATGCCTTTATGAAACTGTGCAGTACGGAAGCTTTGAACATCGTGCATATAATCGAAGCGATAAGATATAATGCCGATCCCTCGGCAGTTGAAAAGGATCTTATCATCACCGCCTGAGCGGTAAATTCTCAGGAAAGGAGATAATGTGATTGGCTATAGAAAAAATGTCCCTTGTGAATATAGCAGGTCTTATGGACGAGCTTGACGCCACCCTGAAAAGGTGCTGTGAAAGCGGCTGTTTTCATATCGAACCTGCGGGCAATTCTCCCGACAGCGCAATGAAGCCCCTCAGCGAGAAAAACGAGTATGACCGACCTCTGAAAGAGCTTGCCCAACTTTCCGCACAGCTTGGTATAACTCTAAAGGAAACTGATTTTACTGACTGTGACCTGTCAGCTCCGCAGGATTTTAACTCCCTGTTTGAAAAGTATAATACCCCTTTCAGCGAGCTTAATACAAAGCGACTGGAGCTTACTCAGCGTATCTCAGAGCTTGGAGGGGCGGTCAGACAAATAGACCACCTGAAAGGTATGCACAGCGACTTTCAGCAGCTTTTCTCAATGAAGTATGTTTCCGTCCGTATCGGAAAGCTGCCTGTGGATAACCTGCCGAAGCTTGACTATTATAACGAGAATTTCTTCTTTGTCCCCTTTGAAACGGGAAAAAGCTTCTGCTGGGGAATGTATTTCGTCCCTGAACGTGATAAACAGCGTGTTGATGATATCTTCCACTCAATGTATTTTGAAAGGATACGGATACCGTCCTATGTATCAGGCGACGCAGACGAAGCCTTGGAAAAGCTAAAACAAACTATAGATGCAGATACAGTTGAGAACGCAAAGATAAACGAGCAGATAAACGAGCTTGCCGCAAAAGCAGAGCCTGAACTGCAAAAGGCTTTTTCAAAACTAAGGTTTATCCACGATACCTTTGACCTGCGGCGAAATGCCGCCGCACTAAACGATAAGTTTTATCTTAAAGGCTTTATCCCCGAAAAGGAAAAAGACCGCTTTGATAAGCTTTTCGAGGATATGCGTTCAGTGTCAGTGGTCTATCTCCCACCTGACGCAGACGCCTCATGTGAGCCGCCTACAGTGCTTAAAAACAACTTTTTGACCCGACCTTTCACAATGCTTGTGGAAATGTATGGTCTGCCTGAGTATAAAGGCTATAACCCGACAGCTTTCGTGGCAATAACCTATACTCTGCTTTTCGGCATAATGTTCGGCGACTTGGGACAAGGACTTCTTATCGTTCTAGGCGGACTTGCCTTAAAGAAAAAGCTAGGAGCAAAAATAAGCGGTCTTGTCACACGCCTTGGCATATCAAGTATGATATTCGGTACTCTCTATGGCTCGTTCTTCGGTTATGAAGAGCTTTTAGACCCTGTGTTTGAGAATATAGGACTTGACTTCCTGCCCCTAAAGGTTTTCAAGCAAACGAACTTTATCCTCATAACTGCCGTTGCCATAGGTGTGGCACTTATCGTTATCTCAATGATACTCAATATCTATATCGGCTTTAAAAATAAGGATTACGAAAAAGCCATTTTCGGCTGTAACGGCATTGCAGGACTTGTGTTCTACAGCTCCGTTGCGGCAGGACTTGTTGGAACGCTCATGTTCGATGTAAAAGTCATGTCCACTCCGTTCGTCATTTTCCTTATCGTAATACCATTGGTGTGCATATTCTGCCGAACACCTTTCTCTATCGCCGTGAAGTATAAACAGTGGCGCTTGTCCGAGGACGAGGAAAAAATGACCGTGGGCAACTTTATCGTTGAGAACTTCTTTGAAATGTTTGAGTTCCTGCTCAGCTATGTTTCAAATACTATGTCATTTCTCCGTGTGGGCGGATTTGTCCTCTCCCACGCAGGCATGATGCTAGTGGTAATGACCCTTATGGAAATGTGTTCCGCCGCCGCACAGCCATTCGTGCTTGTGCTTGGCAACCTGTTTGTAATGGTAATGGAGGGCATGATAGTTGCCATTCAGATAATCAGACTTGAGTTTTATGAGATATTCTCCCGCTTCTATGAAGGCGGTGGAAAACCATTCGAGCCTGTTGGTGTAAAATTTACTGCACAAACAGAATGATATCAAATTTGTGGTATTGTTTTGCAGGGGCGAACTTCGTTCAGTCATTCGCCGTGACGGGCATTTTACCCCGACCATTATCCATACCCGTACAATGTAATTCGTAAAATCTAAAGCAAAAATAATTTTTTTGGAGGAATCAACTATGCTTATCTATTTCCTGCTCCCACTTATAGCAGTCGCACTTCTTTGTGTGCCATTCATTTTCACCGCAAAGAAAATAAAGAACGGAAAGTCCCCTAAGGGAGCTTTTATCGGCAACCTCTGTACATTTGCAGGCATAATGCTCTGCGCTCTTATCGTCCCTGTAGGTAATTTTGTTTCAGCCGCAAGCGAGGAGGGCGTTAAGGCCGCCCTTTCAACAGGCGCAGGCCTTGGCTACCTTGCAGCAGCCCTTGCCGTTGGACTTTCCTGCGTAGGTTCAGGCATAGCCGTTGCCGCAGGCGCTCCGGCCGCTATCGGTGCAACCTCAGAAGACCCTAAGAACTTTGTAAAGGCTCTTATCTTCGTTGTTCTTGGCGAAGGTATCGCCCTCTATGGACTTCTTATCGCTATCCTTATAATCTCAAACGTAGGCACTGCATTGGGCATTTAACATGAGATTTTATCTTATCAGCGATAATATAGATACCCAAATGGGCATGAGACTTTCAGGTATCGAGGGCGTTGTGGTGCATACCTCCGAGGAGGTGTCAAACGCACTTGATAAGGCTATGGAAATGAAAGACGTGGGCGTTGTGCTTATGACAGAGCTTGCAGTCAAGCAGTGCAGAGAAAAGGTCTATGACTATAAGCTCACAAGAGAAACGCCCCTCATAGTTGAAATACCAGACCGCCATGCCACATCAAAGATATCTGATACCATTTCCCACTATCTCGCAGAAGCAGTGGGAATAAAGCTGTGATTTTGATAGGAGTTTAGTAATGGAAAATCAGACGATAAAACTTGAACGCTTCAAGCAGGCTGTCTTTGAGGACGCTGAAAAGCAGGCAAAGCTCATAACCGAATCCGCTGATAAACAGCGCGAAAACGAGCTTGCTCAGGCGAAAATAGAAGCACAAAGCCTCGCAGACTCAAAAAAAGCCGCCGCAGATAAGACCGAGGAGGCAAGAGCCATAAGGGAAATATCTTCAAAACAGCTTGAAGCTAAAAGAAACGTGCTTTGCCATAGAGAAAAGCTTATAGACAGCGTTTTTGACAACGTAAAAAGCAGGCTTGCGACTTTCAAAGCAAGCAGAGATTATCAGTCTTGGCTAAAAGAAAAAGCCGAAAAATGCAAACAGACCTATCCCGAGCATAAGGGCGTTATCTACCTCTCACCTGAGGATATGAAATACGCCTCTGACCTTGCAGACTTTGAAGTAAAAAGCCGAGATTCCATAGAGCTTGGCGGTATGCTCATGGTCTATGAGGATATGGGTATAGCACTTGATTATACCTTTGATTCAGCATTTGAGGGGCAGCGTTCAGCCTTTACTGAAAAAGCCGAGCTTGTGCTTGGGTAATAAGGAGTTTTTTATGGATAAAATATATTCGGTAAACGGACCTGTAGTAAAGGTTGCAGATACGAAAAGCTTTGCCATGCAGGAAATGGTCTATGTGGGCAAAAAGCGTCTTATCGGCGAGGTCATAAGAGTGCAGTCCGATTTTACCACCATTCAGGTCTATGAGGGCACAACAGGGCTTATGCCTGACGAGCCTGTTACCTCAACAGGCGCACCAATGTCCGCAACCCTCGGTCCCGGTATAATAAATAACATCTTCGACGGCATAGAAAGACCTCTCAAAAAGCTTGAAGAAGTCTCAGGCGCATTTATCGCTGACGGTGCAGACGTAAGCTCGCTTGATACAGAGAAAAAGTATCCCGTTACAATGACAGTGAAAACAGGGGATAAGCTTTCCGCAGGGGATATTTATTGCACCTGCCCCGAAACACCACTTATCACACATAAGTGTATGCTTTCCCCTCTGTCAAACGGCGGAGAGGTCATATGGACTGCCGAAAACGGCGACTATACAATAAATGACGTTGTGGCAAAAATAAAAGCCCCTAACGGAGCAGTAGAGGAGCTTACCCTCTGCCAGAAATGGCCTATCAGAACATCAAGACCATGCAAAAACCGCCTGCCTATCACAAAGCCGTTGGTAACAGGTCAGCGTATCGTTGATACTATCCTGCCGGTTGCAAAGGGCGGAACAGCCGCTATCCCTGGGGGCTTCGGCACAGGCAAGACCATGACCCAGCACCAGCTTGCAAAATGGTGTGACGCAGATATAATCGTCTATATAGGCTGCGGCGAGCGTGGAAACGAAATGACGCAGGTGCTTGAGGAGTTCTCAGAGCTTATCGACCCGAAAACACAAAGACCGCTTACCGACCGAACAGTGCTTATCGCAAATACCTCAAATATGCCTGTTGCCGCCCGTGAAGCTTCTATCTATACGGGCATAACCCTTGCCGAGTATTACCGTGATATGGGTTATCATATCGCAATTATGGCAGACTCTACCTCACGTTGGGCAGAAGCTCTCCGTGAGATATCAGGCAGACTTGAAGAAATGCCTGCCGAGGAAGGTTTTCCTGCCTATCTGCCGTCACGAATTTCCGAGTTCTATGAGCGTGCAGGCTATGTTGAAACTCTGGGCGGCAAGGAAGGCTCTGTTACTATAATCGGAGCAGTTTCGCCCCAAGGCTCTGACTTTTCCGAGCCTGTCACACAGAATACAAAGCGTTTTGTACGTTGCTTCTGGGCGCTGGATAAATCCCTCGCCTATGCAAGACATTATCCTGCAATAAACTGGAACACAAGCTATTCCGAGTATGCAGAAGACCTTGCAGATTATTATAATAAAAACGTCAATGAGAACTTCATGAAAGTCAGACAGGAGATATCAAATATCCTCGTTGAGGAAAATACTCTTATGGAGATAGTTAAGCTCATGGGTACTGACGTCCTCCCTGACGATCAAAAGCTTCTTATCGAAACTGCAAGAGCCGTAAGAGTGGGCTTTTTGCAGCAAAATGCCTATCATAAGGACGATACCTACGTCCCCCTTGATAAGCAGTACCGCATGATGAAACTTATCACAGATTTCTATGCCCTTGCAAAGAAAGCACTTTCACAGGGCGTGAACGTTGATAAAATAATAGACTGCGGCTGGATAGAAAAGCTTATCAAAGTCAAGTATGATATACCGAACGATAAAATAGAGCTTTTTGACGAATACGAAAAGAATATGAAAGCCGATATGGAGGCTTTGACAGGAGGTGCAGGAGCGTGAACGTAAAATATATCGGTCTTAGCGAAATAAACGGACCGCTCGTTGCACTTGACCATGTAAGCGGCATTTCCTATGACGAAATGGCGGAAATAAAACTTGATGACGGCACACGACGCCTTGCAAGAGTTGTAGAGGTGGAAAAAGACAGAGCCGTCTTGCAGGTGTTCGAGGGAACAAAAGGACTTTCCCTTGTAAATACTACCACAAGCTTTCAGGGCAAGCCTATGGAGCTTGCATTGTCTACCGAAATGCTTGGCAGGATATTCAGCGGAGCAGGCAAGCCTATTGACGGTCTGGGAGAGATCTTCCCCGAAAAGTATCGTGACATAAACGGCTCGCCCCTTAACCCTGTTTCAAGAACATATCCTCGAAACTATATAAACACAGGAATATCCTCCATAGACGCCCTTACTACCCTTATAAGAGGTCAGAAACTCCCTATCTTCTCAGGTTCGGGACTTTCCCATAATAAGCTCGCTGTGCAGATAGTAAGGCAAGCGAAAATCGCCGACGAAAACGGGCAGGATTTCGCAATAGTTTTCGGAGCAATGGGCGTAAAAAACGACGTTGCAGATTATTTCAAACGCTGTTTCGAGGAAACAGGCGTTTTGCAGAGAGTTGCAATGTTTTTAAACCTCTCCAACGACCCTATCATAGAGCGTATCCTCACTCCAAGATGCGCCCTCACTTGTGCCGAATATCTTGCCTTTGAGCATGATATGCACATTCTCGTTATCCTCACAGATATGACTTCCTATGCCGAAGCCTTGCGAGAGTTCTCCTCATCAAAGGGGGAGATACCGGGAAGAAAAGGCTATCCGGGCTATCTCTATTCCGACCTTGCCTCTATCTATGAAAGAGCAGGCATTGTAAAGGGTGCAAAAGGCTCTGTTACGCAGATACCTATTCTCACCATGCCGAATGACGATATCACCCACCCTGTCCCTGACCTTACAGGCTATATTACCGAGGGGCAGATAGTTCTTGACAGAAACCTCGACCAAACAGGTGTTTATCCTGCTGTTTCTATCCTGCCGAGCCTTTCAAGACTTATGAAAGACGGCATAGGCGAGGGCTATACAAGGGAAGACCACCAAATGGTGTCGAACCAGCTTTTTGCAGCCTATGCAAAGGTGCAGGACGCAAGAAGCCTTGCTTCCGTTATCGGTGAGGAGGAGCTTTCCGATACCGATAAAGCCTATCTGAAATTCGGCAAGCTTTTTGAAAAGCATTTTATCGACCAAGGCTTTGACGTGAACCGCACCATAGACGAAACTCTCGACCTAGGCTGGAGCTTGCTTTCCACACTGCCGAAATCAGAGCTTGACCGTGTTGACGAAGAACATCTGGAGCATTATTACAGTGCAGAAAAAGCTAAGGCACTTTTTGCAGAGGACTAAAATTCAGTGCCGCACAAATAATTATGTAGGGGCGAACATTGTTCGCCCGTTATTCCACAATATTGCGGTTATTTATGATATTGCCGTCACTCACAATATTGTTGTTTGCGATTTTGAAATTATTTGCAACATCACTATTCCAATGCTGAATAAAACGGCTCACAAAGAAAAAATCGGGCGAACAATGTTCGCCCCTACTGGACTTTATTTATATACAGTGATATAATAGAGAGAGGGTGTGACTAATGGCTGAACAGCAGGTCTTTGCCACAAAGGTAAATCTTATACTTTATAAAAAGGCTCTGAAGCTTGCCGCATTGGGCTATGAGCTTCTGGACAGAAAAAGAAATATCCTTATAAGAGAGCTTATGAGCCTTGTTGACAAAGCAGGGGAGCTTAGAGGAAGCATTGAGGACACCTACAAGGAAGCCTACAGCGCACTTCAGCTTGCAAATATCTCCATGGGGCTTGTTACACCTTATGCAAATTGTATCCCTGTTGAAACAGGCGTTGAGATAAGCACAAGAAGCGTCATGGGCGTTGAGCTGCCAAAGGTCACCCTTAAAGAACGCCCTCTGAAAGTCACATACGGCTTTTCTCAGACCGATTCTCAGCTTGACAGAGCCTATCTTGCCTTTGAAAAGGTAAAACAGACCACAGCAGTCCTCGCAGAGGTGGAAAACAGTATCTACAGACTGTCCGTAGCCATAAAAAAGACACAGCGCAGAGCAAACGCCCTGCAAAACATAATCATTCCAAGAAACGAACGCATAGTGAAATTCATTACTGACTCTCTTGAAGAAAAGGACAGAGAGGAGTTCTCACGAATGAAAGTAATAAAGGCGGCAAAGCTAAAGTCGGCAAAATGATATTTGTAATGGCGTGGCGTAATTTCTGCAATGTTATTGCAGGGGCGGTCACTCGCCGTGACGGGCATTTCACGCTGTGCATTTATTAATGCAACACCCTTGTACTGCACAAATAGATTGTATGGACGACCTGAGGTCGCACGTCTAGTCGCCAGCTTGCAGCATTATAAAAACATGAAAGGAAAGATAAAAAATGGAATATATCAAAAAAGTATTCAGAAGCTATTGGATATTGTCCATATTCTGCGTAGTGCTGGGCATTGCGCTCATAATCGACCCTAATTTCTTCACCGCCGCCATAGGCTATGTTATTGGTGGACTTTTCACCGCATTCGGTGCAGTGGAGCTTATAAGATACTTCGCCATGGGCAGAGACGACCAGAGCTATTCTTCAAGCCTTGTGAGAGGGATCATCCTCGCTGCCATAGGCATTTTCATTATCATAAGACCTGATTTTATCCCGAAAGTCATTGCCGTTGTCTGCGGACTTTATATGCTCATAAGCGGCATCGTGAACATTCAGGACTCCCTTAACCTTAGACGTGCAGGTGTAGAAAGCTGGAATGTAAGCTGTATCTCAGCCGCTGTTACCACTCTCGTTGGTATACTTCTCCTCTTTGACCCTCTTATTTTAGGCGAAACCGCAATGATAGTCCTTGGTATCGCTCTGCTCGTTTCAGGTGTGACGAATATCTTCGGCTGTTTTACCGCAGGCTCAAAGCTCAAAAAGGTAAATAAGCTTATGAAAAAAGAGCTCAAAGACAGACCTGATAAGGATCATTATATAGATATTTAGGATATTATCGTAGGGGCGACCTAGGGTCGCCCACTTTTTTTCACTGTTTTAGCAGTTTGATGTATTTCTTTACAAAAATATGTGCATTTTATTGACATAGGATGTGATTTCACAAGTTTCAACAAATATTTTTGCGTCGATTTGTAAAAGTCTATAAAAATAAAAAAAAGCCTTGACAAATGAGGTCAAAAGGTATATACTCATAACTGTAAACAGCAAAGGCGCTGTGAACCGATCAGGTTCGCAGTGCCTTTTTTTATTTTTCTTAGACTATAATTTATAATAGGAGGAATTCAATATGGCAAACGTTCCTGAATATTTCGGCTCAGACGTATTCAATGAATCAGTGATGAAAGAAAGACTTCCAAAGGCTACATACAAGGCTTTGAAGAAGACTATCGACAACGGCGATCCACTTGATATCGAGGTTGCAAACATCGTTGCTAACGCAATGAAGGACTGGGCAGTTGAAAAGGGCTGCACACATTACACTCACTGGTTCCAGCCAATGACAGGTCTTACAGCTGAAAAGCTCGACAGCTTTATCTCACCAACTGAGGACGGTCACGTTATCATGGAGTTCTCAGGCAAGGAGCTTGTTAAGGGCGAACCTGACGCTTCTTCTTTCCCTTCAGGCGGATTGAGAGCAACATTCGAGGCAAGAGGCTATACAGCTTGGGACCCAACTTCATACGCATTCATTAAGGAAAAAGCACTTTGTATTCCTACTGCTTTCTGTTCATACAATGGCGAAGCACTTGATAAGAAAACTCCGCTTCTCCGTTCAATGGAAGCTATCAATAAGTCAGCTCTCAGAATTCTGAAGTTGTTCGGCTCAGACGCAACAAGAGTTACAGCAAACGTTGGTCCTGAGCAGGAATACTTCCTTGTAGACAGAGAGATGTATGCAAAGAGAGAGGACCTTATCCTTGCAGGCAGATCGCTTTACGGCGCACCTGCTCCAAAGGGTCAGGAACTTGAAGATCACTATTTCGGTACTATCAAGACAAGAGTTCAGGCTTACATGAAAGATCTTGACGAGCAGCTCTGGAGGCTTGGTATCTACGCTAAAACAAAGCATAACGAGGTAGCGCCTGCTCAGCACGAGCTTGCTCCTATCTATGGCACAACAAATATCGCCACCGACCACAACCAGCTCACAATGGAGATCATGAAGAGAACAGCTAGAAAGCACGGCTTCAAGTGCCTGCTTCATGAGAAGCCATTCGCTGGCATCAACGGTTCCGGTAAGCATAACAACTGGTCTATCTCAACAAACACAGGTGTAAACCTCCTCGATCCTGGTAAAACACCTGCTGAGAACGCTCAGTTCCTTCTGTTCCTTACAGCAGTTATCAAGGCTGTAAATGATTATCAGGATATCCTGAGAGCTTCAGTTGCTTCTGCCGGTAACGACCATAGACTTGGCGCTAATGAAGCTCCTCCGGCTATTATTTCTATCTTCCTTGGCGACGAGCTTACAGGCGTTCTCGATGCTATCGTAAACGGCGTTAAGTATGAGGACAAGAGAGTTGAGATGGAGATCGGTGTTGACGTTCTGCCACACTTCCCTAAGGATACAACAGATCGTAACAGAACTTCACCATTTGCATTCACAGGCAATAAGTTTGAGTTCAGAATGCCTGGTTCAAAGCTTTCAGTAGCAGGTCCTAACACAGTTCTTAACACTATCGTTGCTGACGTTCTCGATCAGTTTGCTGACGAGCTTGAAAAGGCTGACAACTTCCAGGACGCTCTTGACGATCTTATCAAGAGAACTATCAAGGAAAATCAGAACATCATCTTCAACGGCAATGGTTATTCAGACGAGTGGCCTGTTGAAGCAGAAAAGAGAGGACTTCTTAACCTTAAGTCAACGCCTGAAGCTGTTCCTACATTCCTTGCACAAAAGAATGTTGACGTATTCTCTAAGTACGGTGTTTATACAGAAGCTGAGCTTCAGTCAAGAGTTGAGATCCTCCTCGACGAGTATTGCAAGACGCTCAATATCGAGGCTCTTACAATGATCGACATGGCTAAGAAGGAGATCCTTCCTGCTGCCGCTAAGTATATCAAGGATATCGCAAAGACTGCTGAGCTTGCAAAGAGCTGCGGTGCTGAAACTGTATTTGAGGAAGAAACCGTTAAGGAAATTTCAGCTCTCGTAACTGAGATGTACAAGGCACTTGGCACACTGGAAGCTGATGTACAGAAAGTACACTCTATCGAGGACACACAGGAAATGGCAAACTACTTCCACGATACTATCTTTGCAGATATGGGCGCTCTCAGAGTTCCAGCTGATAAGATCGAAACACTGGTAGGCAAGGAGTACTGGCCTTATCCAACATACAGCGACCTGCTGTTCTACGTTAAGTAAGGGACAATTCAAATTTTCAATATAACACGGACTTTATAACAAACTAACCACAGATCTACTATTTTGTTCCCCTACAGCCACAATAATATACAGAATGCACAATGAAGTGTATGACAGACCGAGCCGAATGGCTTTGGTCGTCATACGCTTTTTTGTATTTTAGGAGGAAAAAGATATGACAAACACTGTAACAGTATTGGCTGAAAGCACAGGCTTCAGTGCCGTCAATACTATATGGGTACTGTTGGGAGCTGCACTTGTATTCTTTATGCAGGCAGGCTTCGCAATGGTTGAAACGGGCTTCACCCGTGCGAAAAACGCAGGTAACATAATCATGAAAAACCTGATGGACTTCTGTATCGGAACTCCGCTGTTTTGGCTCTTTGGTTTCGGTTTAATGTTTGGCGACGGAAAGTTCATCGGAGCTTACAAGGGAATAGCTGATTCAACATATGCCTCAGCTGCTCCAGACGGAGTGCCTTTCTTTGCTTTCCTTATCTTCCAGACAGTTTTCTGTGCAACAGCAGCAACTATCGTTTCTGGAGCTATGGCAGAAAGAACAAAGTTCATTTCTTATTGTATCTATTCAGCAATTATAAGCCTTCTGGTCTATCCTATCGAGGCTCACTGGATCTGGGGCGGCGGCTGGCTCGCAGACCTCGGCTTCCATGATTTCGCAGGTTCAACTTGTGTTCATATGGCAGGCGGCGTTGCAGCATTCGTTGGCGCAGCTATCCTTGGCCCTCGTATCGGTAAGTATGACAAGAACGGCAAGGCAAAGGCTATCCCAGGTCACTCACTTACACTTGGCGCACTTGGCTGCTTTATCCTTTGGTTCTGCTGGTTCGGTTTCAACGGTGCGTCAACAACTTCAATGGAAGGCGACGCTATCCCGCTTGCAGGTAAAGTTTTCGTAACAACAAACCTTGCAGCAGCAGTTGCAACTATCACAACAATGATTTTTACTTGGATTAAGTATAAGAAGCCTGATGTTTCAATGACACTTAACGCTTCACTTGCAGGTCTGGTAGCTATCACAGCTCCATGCGACACAGTTTCACCAGTATCAGCAGCTATAATCGGTATCGTTGCAGGTATCCTCGTAGTTGTAGGTGTAGAGTTTATAGATCAGGTACTCAAGATAGATGACCCGGTTGGTGCTTGCGGAGTTCATATGCTCAACGGTATGTGGGGTACTATCGCAGTGGGTCTTTTCTCAGACGGTACTTGCGGTGAAAAGGGACTCTTCACAGGCGGTGGAGCACATCTCCTTGGTATCCAGCTTCTCGGTATGGTATCAGTTATCGCTTGGGTAGCTATCACAATGACGATCGTATTCCAGATCATCAAGCACACGATCGGTCTTAGAGCTTCCGAGCAGGAAGAGATCCTTGGTCTTGACGTTACAGAGCATGGTCTTGTATCTTCTTACGCTGACTTCGCACCAGCAATGTCACAGGCAATGCTCAGCTATACAAAGGACGACGCAAAGAGCGTTGTAAAGGTAGACAAGTCAACAGAGCCTGTAGTTCCTGTTGAGAAGGCCATCAAGGTAGAATCTTATGCAACAGACGCACCGTCTGCTGACGGCACACCTAAGATGACAAAGGTCGCTATCATCTGCAAGCAGCAGAAGCTCAACGATCTTATCACAGCTTTGGAGGACATCGACGTAACAGGTGTTACAGTAACGAACGTTCTTGGCTGCGGAATGCAGAAAGGACAGCCTGAGTATTACCGTGGTGCAGTTGTTGAAACAAATCTGCTGCCAAAGGTAAAGGTCGAAGTCGTTATTTGCAAGGTACCAACAAGAGCAGTTATAGATGCTGCAAAGGCAGCCCTTTATACAGGTCATATCGGAGATGGAAAGATCTTTGTATACAACATTGAGAACGTAGTAAAGATCAGAACGAATGAAGAGGGTTATGACGCACTTCAGGACGATTAAGCCTTAAAGATGACGGGTGACTACCCAATAAAATTGCCCCCATCCCACTTATAAATTATAGCTTGGAACCCGTGGTCGAGTAATTCGGCTGCGGGTTTCAAGTTTCTATGAGGGGGAGTATAAGTGAGGAATGAGGAGTGAGGAGTGAGGAATGGGCAAAGCCGACCAGAGTAAAGAACAAGCACAAAGTAAAAGTCAGCACCGAGCGGAGCGAGAGATAAAACGCAGGCGGGCGACCTCAGGTCGCCCCTACATATACATTGTGCGGTTCATTAGAATTTGTGCAATAAAACAAAAACAGGACAGCCCTCATGAGCTGTCCTGTTTGCGTTAATGCGAATTATTCTTCTGTTTCTGTGGTCTTGATGTGAAGCTCTTCAAGCTGCTTCTCGTCTACTGTGGACGGACAAGCACTCATAAGCTCGCTGGCGTTCTGTACCTTTGGGAAGGCTATTACATCTCTCAGACTGTCTGCATTGCAGATTATCATGGAAAGTCTGTCAAGACCTATGCCCATGCCGCCATGCGGTGGTGCGGCATAACGATAAGCGTCTACGAGGAAGCCGAACTTTGCTTCTATCTCTTCGTCTGTCATGCCCAGTGCTTCAAACATTTTCTGCTGAAGCTCAAAGTCTGTTATTCTCATTGAGCCTGATGAAAGCTCTGTGCCGTTGAGGACAAGATCCCACGCCTTTGCACGGACGTTTGCAGGGTCGGTGTCAAGATAGTCAAGACACTCCTCCATTGGCATTGTGAATGGGTGGTGCGCTGCTACCCATGTGTCGTTCTCGTCATCATACTCAAAGAATGGCATTTCTGTTATCCATACAAAATTGAACTTGCCCTCCGGGATAACGCCAAGACGCTTTCCGCAGATAAGTCTGAGTGCGCCCAAAGTTGGAAGAACTACCTTGTTCTTGTCTGCACAGATGAGGATAAGGTCGCCTTTTTCTGCTCCAACGGCTTCGTTTATCTTCTCAAGATCGCCCTCGCCAAGAAACTTCTTGAATGAGCAGTTTGGCTCGTCTGCCCAGCGGATATATGCAAGACCCTTTGCACCTATGCCCTTTGCGTGCTCAACAAGCTTGTCGATCTCTTTTCTTGTATATGTTGCCGCACCGCCCTTGACGTTTATTGCACGAACTGAGCCGCCTGCCTCAATAGCTGACTTGAATACCACAAAGTCTATATCCTTAACGGTGTCTGTGATATCCTGTATCTCCATGCCGAAACGTGTATCAGGCTTGTCAGAGCCATAACGGCTCATAGCGTCTGCAAATGTAAGTCTTGGCAGTGGGAGCGTTACTTCTACACCGAGTATCTCTTTGAAAAGCTTTTCGATATAGCCCTCAATACAAGCCTGGATATCCTCCTGATCGACAAAGGACATCTCAAGGTCTATCTGTGTGAACTCAGGCTGTCTGTCAGCTCTCAGGTCCTCGTCACGGAAACATCTTGCAAGCTGGATATACCTGTCATAACCTGATATCATAAGGAGCTGCTTGTATATCTGTGGTGACTGTGGAAGTGCATAGAACTTGCCTGCGTGAACTCTTGAAGGAACGAGGTAATCTCTTGCTCCCTCAGGGGTAGACTTCATCATCATAGGAGTTTCTATCTCAAGGAAACCATTGTCATAGAAATACTCTCTTGTTATCTGAGCGATCTTATGACGGGTTATGATATTCTTCTGAAGCTTTGGATTTCTAAGGTCAAGGTAGCGGTATTTGAGCTTCAGCTCATCGTTTACCTTATCTGAGTTTGTTACCTCAAATGGTGTTGTTTCAGCCTTTGAGAGAATTCTCAGGTCTGTTACGGCAACTTCTATCTTGCCTGTTTTTAGCTTTTCGTTCACGCTCTCACGAGGACGTACCATACCCTTTGCCATGAGGACATACTCGCTTTTTACAAGCTGAGCCTTTTCAAAAACGGCTCTGTCTGTTTCATCATTGAATGCAAGCTGTACAAGTCCAGTTCTGTCACGGAGGTTGATGAAGATAAGGTTGCCCATATCTCTTACTCTGTCGGCAAAGCCGCATACAACGACTTCCTGCTCTGTTTCAGGCACTTCGCCGCAGTAATGGGTCCTGCGTAAGCCCTTCATTGTATCAAGTTTCATTTTACATTACTTCCTTTTCTTTGGGTTTATATTGATAAAAATTATTCGTCGCTTTCGTCTGTTTTGCTGACGGCAGGCGGGAAGCTGTCAAGATAGGCTCTGACGAACTTCTTCTTGTTGTCCCAGAACATGAGGAACAATCCCACGAGCCATATTGCGGCAAAGCATACTGCACCTGTTTTCTCTTCCAGTGCCACAAGCATAAGGGTGAGAAAAAGCACAATCACCGTCCATATGACGCCCACAACATAGGCATAGATAGGCTTTCTGAACTTGCCGTATATCCTTGAGCCGTTGGGGGTCTTTTCTACCTTGCCATAAAAGCCTGTTGAGCCTCCGTCACGCTTTTTGGCGGTGTGGTGGAATATCTGAAAGCTATCAGCGTCTGTGCGGTAGCCATAAAAAATGGTATCGTCACGGTGGTTCTTCATGAACTTGCTTTGGGAGAGAATGTTTATGGTGGGTCTATGCTCGATAAGGTCGCCGTCAAGCTTTCTGAGAACTCTTTTGGGCGAAAGTGAGGTCTCTACCTCATAGGTCACGGGTCTTATTGCAAGCATTATTTATCTTCCTTTTTATCGGGATAATCAGCAGGGTCAAAGACCTTGTCGTTTATCTTTATCTGTCCGCCTGTGTGGGTGTTGCAGAGCATACCATAGATCGTGCCGCATTTTGTACACCTGAACTGGTGGAAAAGCTTTTCGGCATACCACTTGTTGTCGTTATCCATTATCTTATCAAGTGGGCAGGTCTGATAGGTCATTTCAACTTCCCCTGCCAGCAGCATTCTTGCAAGAGAACCTATGCAGAGCATATATTCCTGCGGAGTGTGTATTTCTACCAGAGGTATTTTCTCGCACTGTTCACATCTCATTGCTTAGTTCTCCTTTCCGATAAATTTCTCTATATCAGCGTCGATATCCTTGAACATATCCGCCATAAGTGCATTTGAAAAGTTCTCGGCAATTGTGTTGTCAAGCCTGATATCTGTCTGCTCGCCTGTTGCCATGTTTTTGAGCTTTGCAACGCCTGATTCTATCTCGTTGTCGCCAAGCACCATAACGAACTTTGCGCCTGTTTTGTTTGCATACTTCATCTGAGCGTTAAGTCCTTTGCCTATAAGGTCATATTCTACGAAACAGCCCTCTTCTCTAAGCTCGGAGGCTATGCCCATTGCCTTTTTAAGGGCGTCCTCGCCCATTGGTACGATATAAAGGTCGCAGGTCTTTGGCTCCATATAGTCGCAGCCCTGAGCGTCCATTACCATGAGAAGTCTTTCAAGTCCCAGACCGAAGCCGAGGGCAGGGGTAGGCTTGCCGCCAAGCTGCTGGATAAGACCGTCATAACGTCCGCCGCCGCAGACTGTACCCTGTGCGCCTATCTCATCGGTGATGAACTCGAAAACTGTTCTTGTATAGTAGTCAAGACCTCTTACTATCTTAGGGTTAATGTCAAAGTCGATGCCCATTACGGAGAGGTACTCCTGAAGCTTCTCAAAGTGTTCTTTGCAATCATCACAGAGATAATCGAGGATAACAGGGGCGTCCTTGCCAAGCTCCTGACAGTGTTTGATTTTACAATCAAGTATTCTCATTGGATTTTTGTCAAGTCTGTCCCGACAGGTCTCGCAAAGCTGGTCTTTTCTTGCGGCAAAATACTCTTTCAGAGCCTTGCGATACTCTGCACGGCAAGTTGGACAGCCTATAGAGTTGATGTTGAGCTTGATGTTTCTGAGTCCTGCTCTGTCAAGAACGCTTTTTGCAAGTGAAATTACCTCTGCGTCTGCTCTTGGGCTTTCAGAGCCGACCATTTCACAGCCAAACTGGTGGAACTCTCTGAGTCTGCCCTTCTGTGTATTCTCGTGTCTGAAACATGAGAGGATATAATAGACCTTTTGCGGCAGACCCTCGTTGAGGATACCGTTTTCAAGAACTGCTCTCATTGTGCCTGATGTTCCCTCCGGACGGAGTGCGAACTTTGAGTCGCCTGCTGCGGAAACTGAATACATCTCTTTCTGAACAACGTCTGTTGTTTCGCCAACAGAACGCACGAAAAGTCCTGTTTCCTCAAAAGTTGGTACTCTTATTTCTTTGAAGCCGTATATTTCGGCAGCTTCGGAAACTATCTTCTCTACAGTGTGCCACTTATAGACCTTTGAGGGAACAATGTCTTCTGTGCCTTTTGGCTTTTTAACTATCAATGCCATATAATAACGATCCTTTCTGTATTTTGTCTTGAACTTTTGAATACCGATATCGTTTAAATAGCTGTGATATCGGGACGTTGTTAATAAACGGGCGAACACTGTTCACCACTACATTAAAGAGCTTTGGTGCTTTAATTACAACGTTTCAAATTTCAAAATCGTCAATAAAACCTTTTTTTATATAATAACCGAATTTAAGACATTCGTCAAGTGCTGTTGTGCTGCCTTTTTCGGTCATTGACCAATTATTTCGCTGTGTGCTGCCACGGCTGGCGGGGCAGGGAATGATTGTTTGTGTAAAAAAATGCTCCGCAAGTTTTTTTGCACGCCGCATATGATATGCGGTAGTGACTATAATAATGCTCTTGCAGTTTGGAAAATGCTTTTTTACAAGCTCGGCTGCGTTTTGCAGATTTTCCACGGTATCAAGAGAGTGTGTTTCCACAGTTATGGCGGAGGTCGGTATGCCGCATTTTTCGGCGGCGATGAGCATGGCTTTATACTCTTCCATTTCGCCTTGTGAAGTATTTTGCACTTTTCCGCCGCAAAATATGAGATGTGGGGCTTTTCCCTCGTGAAAAAGCTTTGCCGCAAGGGGAACACGATAGTCGCAGGCTTTGCGGCTTCCCAAAACTATTATAACGTCGGCAGTTTCGCCTTTATAGTCAAGACCCTCGAAAAGAAGCTTGTCTACTATTTCGGGGGTGATGTTTTCTTTTGTTAGCTGGCTGGCTTTCATTGTTATACCGCCTTTGCTTTTTGATGTGCTGAGATAAGATATTCAAGAGTGAGTGAGGAGCGAAAAAGCGGGACGTCGCATTTCTGTGAAGCAGAAATTGAGCCGCTCCCCTACGGGTGGTGGATAAAAAAAATAAAGCCGTCCCCTAGTAAGGGACGACTTTTACCGTGATACCACCCTAATTATCCGAACATCTTCGTGTCGGATCACTCTAACGCTTTAACGCAGCTATACGTCCGTTCTTGAACAAACGGAAGCTCCAAGGTGTCCTTCTTCCTGCCCTTTGTGTGAACCCTCTCACCAACGGCTCTCGCTGAAACATAAGAACGGAATACTCTCCCTTTCATCGCTTTTGTATATGAAATTTCAATTATATCTTTGTAGGATTAACGATATCTCTCCAGTCAAGATCGCCTCGCTCAAGTGCGTGGATAAGCGCTTCGGCAGTGGCAATATTTGTGGCTACCGGAATGTTGTGTACATCGCAAAGTCTGAGGAGATTCATATCATTAGGTTCGTGTGGCTTCACTGAGATAGGATCTCTGAAAAACAGAAGCAGGTCTATCTCGTTGCAGGATATTCTCGCTGCGATCTGCTGATCGCCACCCTGTGAGCCACTGAGATAACGCTGAACGTTAAGGCCTGTTGCTTCGGCTACCATTTTTCCCGTAGTACCTGTGGCACAAAGATTGTGCTTGCTGAGTACACCGCAATAGGCGATACAGAACTGTACCATGAGTTCCTTTTTTGTGTCATGAGCAATAAGTGCAATATTCAATGGAAACCCCCCGTTTATATATTAGTATATTAATGAACAAATAAGTTTCGTTATATAAAACAGCCGCACTATGCGCAGATATCCTCACGCACACGGCTGATAATATACTCAGACCTTGATGGAGAGGGGTATATGCTCGCCCTTTATTCTTCTTGAAATAGCAGAGAATGCAAGGAAGCCCATAGAGCTTGATGAAAGCGGCGCACCCTTTCCTGTTGCAAGAGGGATAGCACTGTCCTCAGGGATAACACCCAGAAGCTGAACGCCGACTGTGTCGATGATAGCGTCAAGGTCGTCCATTTCGTCAAACTCGAATATTCTCTTGTTTGCCTTGTTGATAACAAGTCTTTGCTTCTGATTTCCTCTCTTATAGAACTCATCTGACATCATTCTCGCATCTCTTACGCATACAGGATCAGGAGTTGTAACTATAAGTATAAGGTCGGAATTAGTAACTATATCAAATACAGAACCGTTGATACCTGCAGAGGTGTCAATGATTATGTATTCAAAATACTTTCTCATTTCCTGTGTGATCTTTTCGATATCCTCAGCCTTGAGCTGAACGAACGGGTCGGACGGAGCACAGAGAACGCTCAGGTTTGAAGCAAGCTTAACAGTTGTTGTTGCCTTGTATACGTCGCAAGTACCCTCAAGAACGTCACCTAGATCGTATGTAATATTACCCTGCATACCAAGCATGATATCCATACATCTCAGACCAAAGTCAAGCTCAATTATAAGTGTACGGTTTCCCTGCTTAGCAAGGGCATAACCGAGACAGGCGCTTATAGAAGATTTGCCTGTTCCGCCTTTACCGGAAGTAACTGCAATAATTTTTGACATAAAACTCATTGCTCCTTTCATATATCAATCCTGCGGCTGACCGCAGAACGCATCAGCAATAATAGCTTGCCCCTTCACAGCCGTGAAAAGGCAGATTTAAGAAAACGTTTCAGTACCCTCCGCAGGCAATGCGGAGAAGCATAGCGTTACCTAATAATATTGTACCACATATTTTGAAATTGTCAAAGACATTTGTACAAAAAAATACAAAATCGTTAATTCACATTAATTTTCACTTTTATTTTTGTCAATTTTGCACAATGTCATATCAGCGCTACAGAGTTTGTAATAATAAATCATAGCAAACCGATAAATTTATTATACGATAATATTATTAATGCTATAAAAATTATTTTTGAAAATTATATAACAAAATAAAAAATCGGACAGGTAGTTATAATTTTTGGGACAATACATATAAATGTACAAACTTTGAAAACAGAAAGCGAGGAAAAGGGTATGTTTATCAAGACAATAAAAGTAAAAAAGCCAACATTTGCGGTGATCGGGGCGGTTCTGGCGGCGTTGGCACTGTTGGCGGTGATAATAGTGACAGTGGTGAGGATATCGTCGCCTGCGGTGTACGAGATGAAAAGCGAAGCGCAAAGACAGGCGTTTTTGAAAGAAATGGGCTGGGAGGTGTCTGACGAATACGATGAATGCAAGGCTGTGACCATACCGAAAGAATTCAATGAGGTGTATGAAAAGTATAATAAGCTTCAGAAGCAGCAGGGCTTTGATCTGGAGGACTATAAAGGGAAAACCGCTGAGGTGTATACATATTCTGTGAAGAATTATGGGAATAAGAAGCAGGAGGTCAGGGCTAATCTTATCGTCTGTGAGGGACAGCTTGTGGGAGGAGATGTATGCTCAGCGGAGCTGGACGGATTTATGCAGGGGCTGAGGAAAAAGTAGACGACTGAGCGTGAAACGTCGGCATTATGAACAAGGGTAAACTAATGCTTCATAGGTCGAAAAAAACCGATACAAATAGTAATAAAACGCCTGTGGAGCATATCTGCAGGCGTTTGCTTTTGGTCAAGTTTTTTCGCATATTTGACTTTTGGCGGTATCGTATGCTATAATCTTTATAAGAAAATTGTCAGAAAGGCTTTTGCTATGAGACTTGATAAATTTGTTTCTTCACAGCGTAATGATATTTCCCGAAGCATGGTGAGAGAGCTTTGCAGAAAAGGTCAGGTGACTGTAAACGGAAAGGTCGCCAAGGCGGCTGATGCTAAGGTCAGCGAAAACGATATTGTTGCTGTAAAGGGCGTGGAGATATGCTATAAAAAGTTTGTCTACATAATGATGAACAAGCCGCAGGGCGTGGTTTGCTCCACTCGTGACGGAGAGTCGAAAACTGTCCTTGAGCTAGTACCTCCTGAGATGTTCAGGGAGGGACTTTTCCCTGCGGGCAGGCTCGATAAGGATACTGAGGGCTTTGTGCTTCTCACTGATGACGGAGCTCTCGCCCACAGAATGTTGTCCCCTAAGACCCATGTTCCGAAAACCTATTTCGTCAGACTTCGTGACCCTTGGCAGGAAAATTATGCTCAGGCATTCGCTGAGGGCATGACTATCGACGGCGGAGAGAAATGTTTGCCTGCGGAATTTTCCGCAAGTGTGAACTGTCCCGATGAATGTACTGTTGTGCTTCATGAGGGTAAGTATCATCAGGTCAAGAGAATGTTTGAAAAGCTGGGAAATAAAGTTGTTTTTCTTAAGCGGATAAAGATCGGAGAACTGCCTTTAGATCCGGATCTGCCTCTTGGAAGCTGTTTAGAAATAATGCACAAAGATGTTGAAAGATTATTGACAGCGAAATCGTTTAAATGTAAGTAATTACCTATTCTATGTGAATTTTCGTCAATATTCATAATGAGATATAATAAAGTTTAGTAAAAAAAACTCTTGCGGGTATGTTAAAAATTTGTTATGATAAAAGCATAGCTAATTAGGATATTAGTAAAATTCAAATAGGGAGGTCCTTTTTTAATGGCAAGTGTATCATTAAGGGAAATTTATAAGAAGTATGCAGGCGGCGTTATCGCTGTTTCAGACTTCAACATTGAGATCAAGGATAAGGAGTTTATCATCCTCGTAGGTCCTTCTGGTTGTGGTAAGTCTACAACACTTAGAATGATCGCAGGTCTTGAAGAGATCAGTGAAGGTGAACTTTACATCGGCGACAGACTTGTAAACGACATCGCTCCTAAGGATAGAGATATCGCAATGGTATTCCAGAACTACGCTCTGTATCCTCACATGACAGTATTTGAGAACATGGCATTCGGTCTGAAGCTCAGAAAGGTACCAAAGGATGAGATCGCAAGAAAGGTAGAGGAAGCAGCAAGAATACTTGACATCGCTCACCTTCTTGACAGAAAGCCAAAGGCTCTCTCCGGTGGTCAGAGACAGCGTGTAGCCCTCGGTAGAGCTATCGTTCGTGAGCCACAGGTATTCCTTCTTGACGAGCCTCTTTCAAACCTCGATGCTAAACTGAGAGCACAGATGAGAACTGAGATCTCTAAGCTCCATAAGAAGCTCGGTACTACATTCATCTATGTAACTCATGACCAGACAGAGGCTATGACAATGGGTGACCGTATCGTAGTTATGAAGGACGGTTACATCCAGCAGATCGACACACCAACAAATCTTTACAACGATCCAGTAAACCAGTTCGTTGCAGGATTCATTGGTTCACCACAGATGAACTTCATCGACGCTAAGCTCCTCAAGGTAGACGGCAAGTATGTTGTTGAGTTCGGTTCTGAGGATACAAAGACAACAAGAGGCGTTAAGTATCAGGTAACAGTTCCAGAGTCTAAGGTAGATCCTGAAGTTCTTGAGCCACTGGTTGATCAGGAAGTTGTTCTTGGTGTTCGTCCGGAGTGTATCCACGATGAGCCTGCATTCCTCGCTCAAGCTACAACAGGCGTTATCAACACAACTGTTGAAGTAACTGAAATGATGGGTGCTGAAACATATCTGTACCTCAACTGCGAGGGTATCCAGCTCACAGCTAGAGTTTCACCTCGTTCTGACGTTCGTCCACAGGATGAGCTTAAGGTTGCTATCGATCCTAACAGAATCCATATCTTCGATAAGGAAACTGAGAAGGCAGTTCTTAACTAATAAGAATTTTTATCATATTGATATAACCAAAAAGTACGGCTTTGTCCGTACTTTTTGTGTTATATGCGGTGTGAAACCGATTTCGCTATCATAGATTAGAAAGGTACAAATAATGAATACAAAAAAATTGTTGGCAGTGCTTGTGAGTGTTGCTATGTGCGGAGCGGCTTTTGCAGGCTGCGGAAATAATGCGGACAGCTCAAAGGCTGAAAGCAAAGCGGAGTCTTCAAGCTCGCAGGTCGAAAAAATGCCTGAAACTGACGAGGAGTGGACGCAGGCTATGTATGACAAGGCTATGGTGTCATACGGCAACACTTCTATGATGCAGAATGTTATAAAGAAAGCACAGTCAGGCGAAAAGGTCACTGTGGCGTATCTTGGCGGCTCTATCACTGAGGGTATTTCTGCCGGTGCAGACGGCTGTTATGCTAAGCTCACTTATGATTATTTTGCACAGAAATTCGGTACGGGGGATAACGTCCAGTATGTGAACGCAGGCCTTAGCGGTACGCCGTCTAAGCTTGGAATACTCAGGCTCGACAGAGATGTGCTGGCTTATGAGCCTGACATATGCTTTATCGAATTTGCAGTAAATGACGGCACAGAGACTGACTATCAGAACGCTTACGAGTCCATAGTCAGAACGCTTTTGCAGAAGAATATCACTCCTGTTCTGCTGTTCTCGGTGACAGAAAACGACCATTCTGCTCAGGATTATATGAAGCAGATAGGCGAGTTTTATCACCTGCCGATGATATCATACTGTGACGCACTAAGATATCTTTTCGCAAACAACAGAATGACTTGGAAGGATTTCTCTGACGATCAGTCACACCCTAACGATGAGGGCCACAAGCTTGTGGCTTCAATGGTAGACTACTATTTTGACACTGTTATGGACGTTGCGCCAGAGGGCGATTATGTTATGCCGACAGACACTGTTTTCTCTCCACGAGAGGTGGACGCTCATATGTATGAGGGCGACAGCCTTACGCCAACAAGCCTTGGAAGTTGGAAGGAAGGCTCTACTATCGCAAGCTTTACAAATGGCTGGACTTACGACAACACCGGAGATAACAGCCCTATCGTATTCGAGTTCAAGGACAAAAAATTCTTGTACATGATATACAAAGAGGTGAAGCAGGGCGAGTTCGGCAAGCTTCATGTTAAGGTAACAGCAGACGGAGAGGTGTATGACGAAAGCGATTACGATACCATAAGTCCGTCAGGCTGGGGAAATGCTCAGATACAGAATATCGCCATGATGCCTGAAGCAACTAACTATACCGTTGAGATATCAATGGCGGCAGGCGATGAGGACAAGCATGGAGAAGTGCTTGCCTTTGGCTATACTGAATAGCTGTTTGAAATTTTAGCAAAAATAATAAGGCAGATGGTTTTTTAGCGGCTGTGGGAACGGCTTGCTCTGGAAAGCCGTCTGCCTGTTTTTTGTGTGTATTTATGTGGCGTTATGTTTAGAATTGTAGGGGACGGCGCCCTCGACGTCCCGTTCGGAGCGGTGTGGTTTCAATTTGTCACTAAATATAAGAAGCAGACAATGTTTTGAAACAATGTGCCAAATGTTGTACGGATATCGTAGGATTGAGCAGGCGAACACAAGCGGGACGTCGCATTTCTACAAAGCAGAAATGCGCTGCTCCCCTACATTGTTCGTGCGTTGTTTCGCAAATTGTTGTCAACAATAAGATAACAAAAGTTGTGTCATTGTCACAGAAATTCGTGAAATCAGGGCGGATTAACTGCATTTTTGTGTATTGCAAAAATCAAAAATAAATGTTATAATCAGTTGTGTATCACTATTTTCAGAAAGGCAGGCGGATAATGTGGCGGAAAAGATAAGCGAAAAAATACAAAAGAAAAAACCGAAAAAACTTATAAATATGATATTCTCACAGAAAACCACTATTATCCTGCTTCTTGCATTGCAGCTTATTTTCATTTTTATCATCTTCCAAAGCTTCGCTGTGCATTATGCCTATCTGCATATCGTTTTTTCTACTGTGGCTATCGTGCTTGCTATCTATATCCTTAACAGCAGCGAGAACCCTGCCTATAAATTGGCGTGGATAGTACCCCTTGTTATCGTGCCTATCTTTACGGTGGTGCTTTATATATTACTCAAAAATCAGTTTTCAACAAGAAAGGTCAGAAACCTTTATGCTAAGAAATCCGCCAATACAAGACCTTTCCTTAAAACAAATGAACAGATAATGAGCTATCTCCATGAAAGTGAGCCTGATTTTTATAAGCTTGCAAACTATGTGGATAAGTCGGGTGGCTACCCTGTCTGCGGTAATACGGAGGTCACTTATTTTCCCCTTGGCGAAGATAAGTATAAGGCTATGCTTGAGGAGCTTCAGAAAGCTCAGGAGTTTATCTTTATGGAGTATTTTATTATCGACGACGGTGAAATGTGGCGTGAGATAGTTAAGATACTTCTTGAAAAAGCTAAGGCAGGCGTGGAGGTAAGACTTCTTTATGACGGCATGGGCTCTCAGTTCACTTTGCCTTTCAGATATAAGAAAAAGCTTACCGACCAAGGGGTAAAATGCCTTGTTTTCAATCCTTTCCGCCCTATGCTTTCTACTATACAGAATAATCGTGACCATAGAAAAATTCTCGTTATCGACGGCAACGTGGCTTTCAACGGGGGCGTTAATATCGCCGACGAGTATATAAACCGCAAGGAGCGTTTCGGTCATTGGAAAGATACCGCCGTTATGCTAAAGGGCGACGGCGTTTGGAATTTTACCATGATGTTTCTGCAAATGTGGGAGGTCATCTCAGGTGATAAAACTGAGTATAATATGTACCGCCCAACTGTAAAAAACGTTGTGAACAACGGCTATGTTATCCCCTACGGCGACTCCCCTCTCGATGACGAGAATGTGGGCGAGCTTGTCTATATGGATATGATAAACAATGCCAAGGATTATATCTATATCTCTACCCCGTATCTTATTCCTGACAACGAAATGCTCACCGTCCTGGGCTATGCGGCAAAAAGCGGTGTTGATGTTAGGATAATCACTCCTGAGATACCTGATAAATGGTATGTGAGCGTTATAACAAGGTCTTTCTACAGAGATCTTGAAACGCTGGGTGTGAAAGTCTATGAGTATAAAGGCGGCTTTAACCACGCCAAAATGTTCCTCTCGGATGATAAGTCGGCCGTGGTGGGCACGATAAATCTCGACTACAGAAGTTTGTATCTCCATTTTGAGTGTGCAACTTATATGTACAAAACAAGTTGTATAAAGGATATAAAAGCGGACTTTGACGATATGTTTGAAAACCGCTGTCATAGAATAACACATGACGATATAAATAACCGCAGCTTCTGGTCAAGGTTCATGTCGGTCATTCTCAGGACCATTGCGCCTCTTTTGTAAAAATGTATTTTACGAGGTATCAGGGGAAAAATAAGCCTATCTTTGCTTTTGCATAGCTTGGAGGGCTTTTATGATACTTCTGAATAAATTGTTTTCGGCAGAAAAATCTGCAAAGGGCAGAGTGAACTATCCTCTCTTGCTTCTCGGTGCGGTCATATATGGCGTGAGCGTGGGACTGGTTTTAAGCCCTAACGAAATTGCCCCCGGAGGTGCTTCGGGGCTTGCTGTCATGTTGTCAAGATTTCTGCCTCTTGGTGTCGGCTCGCTTACAATGGCGATAAATCTTCCTTTGTTGGCGGTTAGCCTTTATGTGTTCGGCTGGCGTTTCCTTTTGGGAACTGTTGTAGCTATTGCAGTTTCGGGTCTGACAGCGGATATGTGTACGCTTTTTACACCACTCACAAATGATATTTTTCTCAGCGCAATAGCAGGCGGTATTCTGTTGGGCGCAGGCTGTGGGATAGTTTTTCGTTCAGGGGGAACAACAGGCGGAACTGATATTGCCGCTAAGCTTATCAAAAGGAAAAAGCCCTACATGGCGGCAGGACAGATCTTTATGCTTGCAGACGGTGTGATATGTGTGCTCAGCGGTTTTGTTTTCGGCAGTATCGACAACGCACTGTATTCGTTCTTTACACTGTGGGTGTTCTCAAAAACACTGGACATGATACTCTACGGCGGCGACAGAGGAAAGCTTGCGCTGATAATAAGCCCTGCCGCAGATAAAATACTCCATAGGCTTCTTAATGAGGGCAACTTGGGGTGTACGGTCATAAAAGCCCGAACGGGATACACGGGAGAGGACAGAGATCTTATACTTTGCGCAGTGAGAAAACGCAGGATAACGGACGTTCGCAGGATAGCATCGGAAACTGACGAAAAGGCTTTCGTGCTTGTGGGTGACGTGAGCGAGATAATAGGCGAGGGCTTCAGGCTCTCTGATGAATACTTCTGAAAGGACATTACAATGGACATAAAAGATTTTAAGGGACACATTTTCGACTTGGACGGCACTCTGACAAGATCAAATCACGTTTGGTCAAAGATAGACGAGGATTTTCTCGGCAAGCGTGGGATAAAAGTGCCTGAGGACTATTTCAAGCAGGTGTCTGCAATGAATTTCGAGCAGGCGGCTGTTTATACAAACGATAGATTTTCTCTGGGTGAGAACATTCAGGATATAATGAAAGAATGGTTCGATATGGCGGTGTATGAGTATACGAACGTTATCGAGCTTTGCGGAAACGCAGGGGAGTATGTGCGAAAGCTTAAGGAACAGGGCAGGAAGATAGCATTGGCGACCGCTTCAACTGAGGAGCTTTATAAGCCTGTACTAAAGAGAAACGGCATTTTGGATCAATTTGATTGCTTCGTGTCTACAGAGCAGGTGGAGAGGGGAAAGGGCTTTCCTGATGTTTATGAGCTGGCGGCTGAAAAACTGGGTCTTGAAGCAAAGGCTTGCGTGGTTTATGAGGATATCGTTGAGGGCATAAAAGGAGCGAAAGCAGGTGGGTTCTTTGCTGTGGCTTGCTTGAATGACCATTACTCGCATGACTGGGACGAGATGAGAGAGATCGCCGATGCGACCGTGGAGGACGGAGAGTTTCCGGTTTAATGAGGAATTAGGAATGAGGAATGGGCATAGCTGACCAGAGCTGTGCCCCAGCACCGAGCGTAGCGAGAGATAAAACGCAGGCTCAAGCCCGGCGTTAGAGGGCTTGCAGGGTCAAGGGACAGAGTCCCTTGTGGAGATTGAGGCAAAGCCTCAATCGGCGTAAGCCGACCAAGCGGTGCAGATTTAATTAGAAAAAGCACGCAAAAGTCTGATATCAAATAAAGGCAATATCGGAGCAAAAATCTGCACCGCCTACCCTATCCCTAAGTAAATGTAAATCCGCAAAGAGCGTAGCGATTTTGCGGCATGGCAAATTTGCCCGAAGAAAAATAATCATCGCCGCAAGGCGATACCATAATTCCTCATTCCTCATTCGACAAACGATAAAATTTACAAAAAATTAATAAAATTCTTTGACAAATGATTGACAAAGAAGAACACAGATGTTATAATTGTAGTACCTCTTTATGAGGTCTATTTTTTTGCGCTCTTTTTTTGAGCGTGAAAAAGCATAAGTTACCTCAGGGCTGTGTGACAGCTTGCGTGAAAACGTATGAGGGAGGCAGACGTACCCTGAATGTTCTTGCGGGGTATAAATTTCGTCAGGAGGTGCCGAAATGAGAGTAAAAATTACACTTGCTTGTACTGAGTGTAAGCAGAGAAACTACAACACTAAGAAGAACAAGAAGAATGACCCTGACAGACTTGAAATGAACAAGTATTGCAAGTTCTGTAAGAAACACACTCTTCACAAAGAGACTAAGTAATATTGAAAGGAGCTATTTCTAATGGCTAAAAAAACAGATGTTACTAAGTCTTCAAAAAAGGATACCGGCAAGGATCAGAAGAAAAAGGGCGGAATAAGAAAATATTTCAGAGAGCTTAAAGCTGAAATGAAAAAGGTCGTTTGGCCTACAAGACAGCAAGTGACTAAGAATACGGGAGTTGTTCTCTCGGTAATGGTCGTTATGGCTCTGTTCCTTTTCGGAGTTGATTCAGGTCTGGGTGCAGCTATCAAGGCTATCCTTAAAATCGGCGGCTAAGCCGTCACAGCGGTTTTGACAACATCAATATGGAGGTAAGAAACATGTCAGAAGAAGCAAAGTGGTATGTTGTTCACACTTATTCAGGTTATGAGAATAAGGTAAAAAGCAATATTGAAAAGGTTGTTGAAAACCGAAACCTTCAGGATCTGATCCCTGAGGTAATGATCCCAATGGAGGAAGTTACCGAAGTAAAGGGCAATAAGATCGACAAGGGCGACAGAAAGCTTTTTCCAAGCTATGTGCTTGTAAAAATGGTGCTTACAGACGATTCATGGTATATCGTTAGAAATACCAGAGGCGTTACGGGCTTCGTTGGTCCTGCGTCAAAGCCTGTTCCGCTGACCGATAAAGAGGTCGCTGCACTGGGTGTTGACACACAGAGAAGCGCTAACGTTCAGGTCGGCTTCAAGGAAGGCGACAACGTCGTTGTAACAGCAGGCTCATTCGAGGGCTTCACAGGAGTTGTGGAGAAATTCGATATGGAAGCACAGACGGCAGACGTCAGAGTATCTATGCTGGGCAGAGAAACAACTGTTACTATGCCGCTGACACAGATAAAGTCTGAGGAATAAGGAAAAAGGCGGTAAAACTCCGCAAACATTCGTGAAAATGGAAGCAAAGCCGTCAATGACGGTTCGGATATACGGCTTCCGGAAACGTGGGAGAGCGTATGGCGCTCGCCTTACCACTTAATTATGGAGGTGCGAACAAATGGCACAGAAGGTAGTAGGCTATATTAAGCTTCAGATTCCAGCAGGAAAGGCAACTCCTGCACCACCGGTTGGTCCAGCTCTTGGTCAGCACGGTGTAAACATCATGGCGTTCACAAAGGATTTTAACGAGAGAACTAAGAACGATATCGGTCTTATCATCCCTGTTGTTATCACAGTTTACGCAGACAGATCATTCACATTCATCACCAAGACTCCTCCGGCAGCAGTTCTCATCAAGAAGGCTTGCAAGATCGAGTCAGGTTCCGGTGTTCCTAACAAGACTAAGGTCGCAACTATCACAAAAGAGCAGCTTCAGAAGATCGCTGAGCAGAAGATGCCTGACCTGAACGCAGCAAACATCGAGAGTGCTATGAGCATGATCGCTGGTACATGCCGTTCAATGGGCGTTGTAGTTGAGGACTAATCAATCGTACTGTGCATTCATGCACGGCAATGGTGGGAGGAATTTTCCGCTAACCGACTAGATATCCACTGTCGGTATTACCACTTAATGAGGAGGAAATATTAATGAAACATGGCAAGAAGTATGTTGACAGCTTCAAGGCTATCGACAAGGCTAAGCAATATGACGCTCCTGAGGCTCTGGAACTTGCAGCTAAGGGTGCTAAGGCAAAGTTCGATGAAACTATCGAGCTTCACATTCGTCTGGGCGTTGACTCAAGACACGCTGATCAGCAGGTAAGAGGTGCTGTTGTACTTCCAAACGGAACTGGTAAGACTGTAAGAGTTTGCGTATTCTGTAAGGAAGACAAGTACGAGGCTGCTAAGGCAGCAGGCGCTGACTATGTTGGCGGCATGGATCTCGTTGAGAAGATCACAAAGGAAAACTGGATGGATTTCGACGTTGTAGTTGCTTCACCTGACATGATGGGTGTTGTAGGACGTCTTGGTAAGATCCTCGGACCTAGAGGACTTATGCCAAACCCAAAGGCAGGAACTGTTACTCCAGACGTAGCTAAGGCTGTTACAGAGGCTAAGGCTGGTAAGATCGAGTATCGTCTTGATAAGACAAACATCATTCACTGCCCTATCGGTAAGGCTTCATTCGGTGTTGAGAAGCTCGAGCAGAACTTCAACACACTTATCAACGCTGTTGTAAAGGCTAAGCCAGCCGCTGCTAAGGGTCAGTACCTTAAGAGCGTAGTTGTAGCTTCTACAATGGGCCCTGGTATCAAGATCAGCACTGCTAAGTACGGCAACTAATCTGATAACAGATAAATATTGAATTTTTAAGGGACTTGTGCTAAATGCATAAGTCCCTTTTTTATATATTCCCACAATTTGAACCACCCGTGTTCAAATATTTGCATTATCAAGAAAAATTAACAAAATAATTTTCAAAGTAATCGTTTTACCCTGTTGCATTATTTTTTTTATGTGTTATAATATCAATTGAGCCGTAAGGTTCAGATTTTTGCAAGGAGTGATAATTATCAATATCTTTTATAACGAAAAAGATAAGGCTTTCAAGCTGAGAGCCAATAATACAGACTATATGATGAAGGTCTGCGAGGAGGGCTACCTCGCTCACGTTTACTATGGAAATAAAGTCCCTGACGAGGATCTGACTTATCTTCTCCGTCTTGACGAAAGCCCTTTTACCCCTGCCACTAACGACCGTGACAGAGCAAGCTTTATGGATACACTGCCTTTTGAATATCCATGTTTCGGCCTTGGTGACTACAGAGAGTCTGCTTTCAAAATAATGGACGCTAACGGTATGTCGACCTGCGACCTGAGATATGTTTCTCATAAAATGTATGAGGGCAAACCAAAGCTTGAGGGTCTGCCTGCTACTTTCGCTACTGAGGAAAGCGGTTGTTCAACTCTCGAGATAACAATGTATGATAAGTATGCCGATATCGAAGTCGTTCTTATCTACACAGCTTTCGATAAGCTTGACGTTATCACACGTTCTGCTGTTATCACAAACAAGAGCGAAAAGCCGTTCAAGATAACAAGAGCCCTTTCAGCTTGCGTTGATTTTGATACAGACAAAATGGATATGATTACACTCAACGGCTCATGGGCTAGAGAAAGAGCTGTTGAAAGATGCAGACTTCACCATGGTAAACAGCTTGTTGATTCCTGCAGGGGCGAATCATCACATCAGAACAATCCGTTCGTTGCCCTCTGCGACAATAACGCTGACGAGGATAAGGGCGAGGTTTTCGGTTTCAACTTTGTTTACTCTGGAAACTTCTATGCTCAGGCAGAAGTTACTCAGCATAAGAAAACTCGTTTCCTTATGGGTATAAATCCTCTTGACTTCGAGTGGCTTTTGGAAAAGGGCGAAAGCTTCGCCTGCCCTGAGGTAGTAATGGTGCACTCTGACGAGGGTATAGGCAAAATGTCAAGAACTTTCCATGACCTCTATAGAAACAACCTTATCAGAGGCGAGTATAAGGATAAAAGACGTCCGATACTCATTAACAACTGGGAAGCTACTTACTTTAACTTCGATACAGACAAGCTTATAGACATCGCTAAGGAAGCTTCAAAGCTTGGTATAGAAATGCTTGTTATGGACGACGGCTGGTTCGGTCATAGAGATTCTGATAACTCATCACTGGGCGATTGGTTCGTTTATGAGAAGAAGCTCAAGGGCGGTCTTAAATATCTCGTTGACGAGGTAAATAAGCTTGGCATGAAGTTCGGCATTTGGTTCGAGCCTGAAATGATATCCCCTGATTCTGAACTTTATAAGGCTCACCCAGACTGGGCTATCCAGATAAAGGGCAGACCTCTGACACTTTGCAGAGAGCAGTATGTTCTTGACTATTCAAGAAAGGAAGTCAGAGATCATGTTTACGGCATGATGAAGAAGATACTCGACAGTGCGAATATCGAGTACATCAAGTGGGATATGAACAGACAGCTCACAGAGGTCGGCTCGGCTACCCTGCCTGCTGAAAGACAGAGAGAGCTTTGGCACAGATATGTTCTCGGTGTTTATGACCTTATGGACAGACTTACAACAGATTATCCTCATATCCTGCTGGAGAACTGCTCAGGAGGCGGAGCAAGATTTGATCCCGGTATGCTTTACTACAGCCCACAGATATGGTGCTCTGACGATACAGACGCTATCGAAAGACTGAAGATACAGCACGGCACTTCAATGTGCTATCCATGCTCAGCAATGGGTGCGCACGTTTCCGATTGCCCTAACCATACTGTTGGCAGAAACACTCCTTTCAAGACAAGAGGTCACGTTGCTATGGTGGGTACGTTCGGCTACGAGCTTGACGTAACAAGGATACCTCAGGAGGACAGGGACGCTATCCCTGCTCAGATAGAGGAGTTCAATAAGTTCAACAAGCTTGTAAGAACAGGCGACCACTACAGAATAGGCAATATGTTTGAGGACAACACCTGGGACGCTTGGGAGTTCGTTGCAAAGGACAAGAGCGAAGCACTCTTTGAATTCGTTCAGGTGCTTGGCAGACCAAACGAAAGATCAAGACGTATCAAGCTCAAAGGTCTTGAAGCTGACGCTTACTATTATGAGGAGAATGAGCCTGACAAGAAGATTTCAGGTGCGGCACTCATGAATGCAGGTATCAACATCGCAAAGATGTGGAACGGCGACGGACTTTATGGCGACTTCTGCTCAAAGATACTTCATTTTATAAAGGTGTAAGAGCAAAGCGTTTATCAAAGTTGTGGTAAGTTTAGATAAATACACAAAAGACTATTGACAATTTGAAGATATTGTAGTACAATAGTTGTAAAATAAGTTCAAATTTTAAAGGTGGAGCTCTTCCACCTTTAAATAACACAGAGATGTAAACGAATACAACTTATAAGGAGAATTTTTATGAGGTTAAAAAAACTAATGGCAGTGGCTTGTGCCGCCGCCCTTACAGTGACAGCTTTCGCAGGCTGCTCAAAAAAGAACGATTCCTCCAGCGGCTCTGACAGCAAGGGCGACGCTAAGAAGGAGTATTACAACGCTCAGCCTGTTGACACTGGCTGGGAGTGGGGAAATGTCGAGATAGTTGACGGCGGTTTTATCCCTGACGTCATCTATAACCCTACTGAGGAGGGGCTTATCTACGCCAGAACAGATATGGGCGGCGCTTATAAGTATAATAAGGATACTCAGCGCTGGGAGTGCATAACAGATTGCTTTGGTGGCGACGATTGGAACTATAACGGAACAGAGAGCCTTGCAACTGACCCTGTTGAGCCAAACAGAGTTTATCTTGCGGCTGGTACATACTCCACAAACAACGGTGCAATATTTGCTTCTGACGATTACGGCAAGAACTGGACTATCTGCGAAATGCCTTTCGGCATGGGCGGTAACGAGGTCGGAAGAGGCTGCGGTGAAAGACTTCAGGTAGACCCTAACGATAACTCTATACTTTATTTCGGCTCAAGAGCTGACGGACTTTGGAAGTCCACAGACTATGGCGCAACATGGAACGAGGTCACTTCATTCCCTACAAAGGGCGGATATACTGAAGACGGATATTCTATCGGACTTACATTCGTGGCATTCGATAAATCAAGCTCTGAAAAGGGTCAGGCAACAAAGACAATAATCGTTGGCTCAGCAGGAACACAGGGGGATTATCTCTATCGTTCTGATGACGCAGGCGAAACCTGGACAGCTATCCCTAATCCAAAGTCTGAGGCTACAGGCGACAAGACCGAGAAGCTCAAGCCTTGTCAGGGCGAGATATCTTCTGACGGATATCTCTATTCAACATGGTCTTATAAGGTAGGACCAAACGGCGCTTCTGACGGAGCAGTTCAGAAGTATAACCTTAAAACAGGCGAGTGGACAGAGATAACTCCTGAGAGATCTTATACCTGCGGTTACAATGGTATCTCAGTAAACCCTAACGACCCTAACATGATAGTATGCACAACTCTTGACCTTTGGGCATACTTCGACAACCTTTTCGTTTCCTATGACGGAGGCGAAACTTGGAACGGCATTTGGGGCAGTGACGAGAACGGCAAAGAGGTAAACAACTTTAATCTCGATATAAGCAATGCACCTTGGCTGGATTGGCAGGGACAGCTCAAGCCGGGCTGGTGGATGACAGGCGTTGCTATCAACCCGTTCAACCCAGATGAGGTTCTTTACACAACAGGTGCAACTATCTTCGGCACATCAAATCTTTCAAAGATAAAGGACGAGCCTGTTGACATAAGCGTAAAGGCAATGGGCATTGAAATGACAGCTATCTTTGACTTCGTTTCACCTCTCGATAATGGCGAGGGTACTCCTGAACTTTATTCAACAATGGGTGACCTTTACGGCTTCCGTCATGACGATGTAACAAAAGCTCCGCAGGAGCATTATGGCGACTTCAAGGCGACCTCTATAGATTGTGCGGCACAGGATTATAAGATAGTAGTAAGAGCGACAGACGATGGCGACGGCTCAGTTTACTATTCAACAGACGCAGCCGAAACCTGGCAGGCAGTGGAAACACTTCCGGAGGGTGTTGAGAAGAAAGCAGGCGGCACAGCTAAGCTTTCCGCTGACGGCAAAACCATTTTCTATCAGAGCGGCACAACAGGCGTTGCTGCGGCAGTAACAAGCGACTTTGGCAAAACATGGACTACCTGCGAGGGACTTCCTGCCGGTGCAGTTATTGAAACAGATAAGGTAAATCCTGATAAGTTCTACGGCACATATGACGGAACGTTCTATATGAGTACAGACGGTGGAAAGACTTTCAGTCCTATAGCAAATATGCTCGTTTCAGCAACATCAATAAAAGCTTGTCCTGATACAGAGGGCGACCTTTGGATACCTGTAGGTGCGGGCGGAGTTTACTATCTTGACTCATCAACAGGCACTCTCGCTCCTACATCTCAGGACGTTACACTGTGCGATGCTATTGGTCTTGGTAAGGCTGAAAAAGACGGCGACTATATGGCTCTTTACATGATGGGCGAAGCAAATGGCGATGGTTACGGCATTTATATGTCAGCCGACAAGGGAGTAACATGGAAGCGTATCAATGATGATACACAGAAGTGGGGCAACGTTAGAAAGATAATCAGCGGCGACCCTAAGGTATACGGCAGAGTTTATGTAGGCACTGACGGACGTGGTATCATTATGGGAAACGTTAAGCAGTAATACATTATAATATAGCGAACAGAGCGGTGCAGATAGTGCCGCTCTGTTTTTGTCTTTGCCCGAATGCAAAGCATTTCTGCACATTGTATAAGTGAATAAAATCGGAAGTGCAAATTTGTGCATTGTTATGATAAATCTTAAAATCATCTTAGCAAAATTACAAATGCTTGCATTTAGTGCGGATTTTTGTTATTATGTTACTGTAAGAACAGATCAGAAGATACAGACAACAGAAAGGGGTGCTTAATATGAACGATGCAAATAAAGAAACAAACGCAGCTTATGAAGAGCCGAAAAAGAAAGTGTATGTGAAACTGTTGGTATTCCTTGTGCTGATAACTGCGATAGTTGTCGTTTTAGGGGCAAAGTTCGTGTCGTTTTATTACAAAACTCACGGCATTGGAGGACGCTATTTTTATAAGGGCTGTGATGCGGAGGTAGTCCACCAACTGCCCGAAGGCCTTACCGACGAGGATATCTCAAATGCGGTGATAATGCGCACATACAATAGAGGCGAAGCAAATGACTATGAGAATGCAGGCAAAAACGACTTTTTTGTGGAATCCCATTATCTTATGGGCGTGCAGAGTATCGACGATGAGACCTGCAAGGTCTATATACTGAGCAATGACGGACATTATAAAGGTGCAGGCAATATGTACAGCGGCGGTCTGGTCGTAAGAATGTTGGACTTTAAAAAGCAGGACGACAATTGGACAATGACCAAGATGTGGGAACCAAGAGGCGGAGCAATGTATGAAGGCTCGATCAGGGAAACTATCCCCTCTGAGCTTGCTGATCTTATATTCAGCGATGAGGAAACAGAGATCAAAAAGACGATCACCGATGAAACGGAAGAGAAGGTCAAGGCGTACTATGACACTGACGAAGTGGCGTAATATAAACTTTGTATAACATGATACAGCAAAATGGGACGTCGAGGACGCTGTCCCTCTATACCATACCTCTTGTAAGGGCGACCTGTGGTCGCCCGTTCTTTTTGCGATAGCAAAATTATTGCGATAAATAGTAGCATTTTACCCTGCTAAAGCCCCCAAAAACCGACTTTTATAACGAATATGAATAAAATGTAGCGGTAAATGATACTCATAGTGAAATTTGTGCAATGTGCATATAAGCACGTTGAGAAATAGGTGAAAATTCTATATTGTAATTTGTCTGTAACCGCTTGCAAATGGTGTAAAAGTAGTGTATAATAATACTTGCGTGACTGCACAGTGTATTTAATGTACACGATGATGATATGCGATGAAGCGGAAGGTTGCTGACAGTTGGTCAGGTAATTTCCGTGGAGTATGTCCGATTTTAAACCGGGCGACTGTTAATACCGAACACAGTATGTGCTTATGCTTCTTGCGATAGCGGACAAGGTCTGCTTTAGCGTGAGTATGTGTGATGCTGTGTGCGCTGTTTTCTGAGTCCGAAAGCCTTGTGGGTTTCGGAATTTTTTATGAGAACGGCAGGGAACACACGGCAGAGTGTAAACGGGTATCAACAGAAAGCTTTTAAAGCTCGAACCTGTCAATTGCGTAAGCGATCGGCACGCCTCGATCATTTACGCAATTGACTGAGGCTTGAGTGAAAGAAAGCTGCCCCCTAAACTTTTTTAATTTGCACAAGGAGGCGATTTAAGTGGCAGTCAATGAAAAGATCAGAATCAAGATCAAGGGTTACGAGCATGCGGTTGTAGACGCAGCTGCAGCAAAGATCGTTGAGGCTGTTAAGCGTTCAGGCGCACAGGTTTCAGGTCCTATCCCACTTCCTACAGACAAAGAGGTAATCACTATCCTCAGAGCTGTACACAAGTACAAGGATAGCCGTGAGCAGTTCGAGATGAGAACTCACAAGAGACTTATCGACGTTCTGAGACCTACAAAGGAAACAACAGCAGCTCTTGAAAATCTTGAACTTCCTGCAGGCGTTAACATTGTTATGGAGATCAAGTAATCTCCAAATGAGATCGCGTGCGATCTCAAAAAAACATTTAACACGCAGGTCACGTCGGACAAGTCCGACCAATAACCACATAGGAGGAAAACATAATGCAAAAGGGAATCATCGGTAAGAAAATCGGTATGACACAGATTTTCGATGAAGCAGGAAAAGTAATTCCTGTAACAGTTGTTGAAGCTGGTCCTTGCGTTGTCGTTCAGAAGAAGACAGTTGAGAATGACGGCTATGAGGCTGTTCAGCTGGGCTACGGCGACATCAGAGCGAAGAGAGTAAACAAGCCTCTTCAGGGTCACTTCAAGAAGGCTGACGTTGCAATGAAGAGAACTCTTAAGGAGTTCAGACTTGCTGACACATCAGCTCTTAATGTTGGAGATATCGTAAAGGCTGACACATTTGCTGCAGGCGACATCGTTGATGTCAGCGGTACAAGCAAGGGTCACGGATTCTCCGGTACGATCAAGCGTCACAACAACTCAAGACTTAAGGAAACTCACGGTACAGGTCCTGTACACAGACATGCAGGTTCTATGGGTGCTTGTTCATCACCTTCAAGGATCTTCAAGGGCAAGGGTATGCCTGGTCAGTACGGTAACGTAAAGGTAACTGTACAGAATCTTGAGATCGTCAAGGTAGACGCAGAAAACAATCTTATCGCAATCAAGGGCGCAATTCCTGGACCAAAGAACGGTACAGTTACAATTTGCGACTGCGTTAAGAAGGCTTAGTGGAAGGAGGAATCATAATGTCACAGATTTCAGTATTTGATATGACAGGCAAAAAGGTTGCCGACACTGAGCTTAACGATGCTATTTTCGGTATCGAGCCAAACAAGGCTATCATGCACGCTATGGTTGTAAATTATCTTGCTAACCAGAGACAGGGCACACAGTCAACTCTTACAAGAACAGAAGTAAGAGGCGGTGGTAGAAAGCCATGGAGACAGAAGGGAACAGGTCACGCAAGACAGGGTTCTATCAGAGCTCCACAGTGGGTACACGGTGGTGTTGCTCTCGGTCCTAAGCCAAGAGATTACAGCTATTCACTTAATAAAAAGGAAAGAAGACTCGGTATGAAGTCTGCACTTTCAACAAAGGTCGTTGACGAGAATCTCGTAGTTGTTGATTCAATCAAGCTCGAGAGCTACAAGACAAAGGCAGTTGTTGAGATGCTCAAGGCATTTGGTGCTGAGGGTAAGGCTCTCATCGTTACAGCAGAGTCTGACAAGACTGTTGTCAAGAGTGCAGCCAACATTCCTGGCGTTAAGACAGCTACTGTAAATACTCTCAGTGTTTACGACATTCTGAACTATGATAAGTTTATCGTTTCTTCAGAGGCTGTAAAGAAGATTGAGGAGGTTTACGCATAATGAGAACTGCTCAAGATATTATTTTAAAGCCAGTTATCACTGAAGACTCTATGGACAGACTTCAGGCTAACAGATACACTTTCAAGGTCGCTAAGGACGCTAACAAGATCGAGATCGCTAAGGCAGTTGAAGAGCTTTTCAACGTAAAGGTAGCTAAGGTAAACACGATCAGCGTTAAGGGTAAGCAGAAGAGAATGGGAAGAAGCGTAGGCTACAGACCAGACTGGAAAAAAGCGATCGTTACTCTTGAGGGTGACAAGACAATCGAATTCTTCGAGGGCTTGTTCTAAATCCTCTAAAAGAGGTGCAGCGTAAGGCTGCATTGCTCCGAAGAACTTCATGAATACCGAGAAGCCTTCGGAAAGGTCTTGCGAGGCGGCGAGGACCGCTCATCATTTCACCGCAGGACGTAAGTATGGAAGGGCACTTGGCGTGAAAACGCTTTGACCTTTTCGCAAAACTCAGATAAGGAGTGAATTTCAAATGGCAATAAAGAGCTACAAGCCTACAACAGCCGGCAGAAGAGGTATGACAGTTACCGATTATTCCGAGCTTTCAAAGGTTGCTCCATGTAAGTCTCTGCTTGAGCCACTCAAGAAGAACTCAGGTAGAAACAGCTACGGTAGAATCACTGTTCGTCACAGAGGCGGCGGAGTAAGAAGAAAATACCGTGTAATTGATTTTAAGAGAAACAAACTCGATATGAACGCAACAGTTCTTACTATCGAGTACGATCCAAACCGTTCAGCATTCATTGCTCTTGTAGAGTATGAGGACGGCGAGAAGAGATACATCATCGCACCTTATGGTCTTAAGGTTGGTGACGTTATCAGAGCAGGCGCAGACGCAGACATCAAGCCTGGTAATGCACTTGCAATGATAAACATTCCTGTTGGTACTTTCATCCACAACATCGAGCTTTATCCTGGTAAGGGCGCACAGCTCGTTCGTTCAGCAGGAAACATGGCTCAGCTCATGGGTAAGGAAGACAACTACGCACTTGTAAGACTTCCTTCAGGCGAGATGAGAAAGGTCCCTGTAAACTGCATGGCTACAATCGGTCAGGTAGGAAACATCGACCATGAGAACGTAAATATCGGTAAGGCAGGTAGAAAGCGTCATATGGGCTGGAGACCTACCGTTAGAGGTTCTGTAATGAACCCATGCGATCACCCACACGGTGGTGGTGAGGGTCGTGCTCCAGTTGGTAGACCAACTCCAGTTACACCTTGGGGTAAGCCTACAATGGGATACAAGACCCGTGCTAAGCATCATCGCTCCGATAAGTTTATCGTAAAACGCAGAAACGGTAAGTAATGCTGAAAGGAGGCAGATGATCAATGGGTAGAAGTGTCAAGAAGGGACCATACGTACAGGAGGTCCTTTACAAGAGAGTTAAGGCAATGAACGATGCAGGCGAGAAGAAGGTGCTCAAGACATGGAGCAGAGCTTCTACAATATTCCCTGAATTCGTTGGTCACACATTCGCAGTTCACGACGGACGTAAGCACGTTCCTGTATATGTAACAGAGGACATGGTTGGTCACAAGCTGGGAGAGTTCGCTCCAACAAGAACATTCAAGGGTCATGCAGGTTCAAAGACCTCAAACAACGGTAAGTAGTGCGGAAGGAGGAATACAAATGGAAGCAAAAGCAATTCTGAGAAATGCTCGTATTGCTCCTCGTAAGGTACAGATCGTTCTCGATCTGATCAGAGGAAAAGACTATGATGTTGCGATGGCAACAGTAAAGCATACACCAAAGGCTGCAAGTGAATATCTTGAGAAGCTTCTGAAGTCCGCCGCTCACAACGCTGAGAACAACCATAACATGGATAAGAACAACCTTTACGTTGCAGAGTGCTATGTTTGTCCAGGACCGATAATGAAGAGAATCATGCCAAGAGCACAAGGCAGAGCATATAGAATCCTTAAGAGAACATCACACGTTACGATCGTTCTTAAGGAAAAGGAATAAGCTGAAAGAGGAGGTAAACTATGGGACAGAAAGTAAATCCACACGGACTTCGTGTCGGTGTGATTAAGAATTGGGACTCCCGCTGGTTTGCAGAAAAGGGTACTTTTGGCGATACACTGGTTGAGGATTACAACGTTCGTAACTTCATTCTTAAAGAGCTGAATACAAGATCAAAGAATCCAGCAGATAAGTGCGTATACGCCGGCGTTCCAAAAGTAGAGATCGAAAGATTTGCCGATAAGGACGGCGGTCAGAAGGTAAGAATCCACATCCACTGTGCAAAGCCTGGTATCGTAATAGGCAGAGGCGGCGCAGAGATCGAAAAGCTCCGTGCAAACGTTGAAAAGATGATCGGCAAGAGCGTTGCTATCAACATCGTTGAGGTAAAGCAGCCTGACATTAATGCACAGCTCGTTGCAGAAAAGATCGCACACGATCTTGAAGATAGAATCTCATTCAGAAGAGCAATGAAGCAGTCTATCGGCAGAGCAATGAAGCTCGGCGCTAAGGGTATCAAGGTTAGATGCGGCGGCCGTCTTGGCGGCGCAGAGATCGCTAGAGCAGAAACATACCACGAGGGTACAATTCCACTTCAGACGATCAGAGCTGACATCGACTATGGTACAGCTGAGGCACACACAACTTACGGTAGGATCGGCGTTAAGGTATGGATATACAGAGGCGAGGTTCTTAAGGGCGAAGTTGCTGCTTCAGACAAGAGAGAGTCAAACGACAGAAGACGCCAGAACAGAAATGGTAAGCGTGACTTCAATAAGGCTAAAAAAGAGGGAGGTAACAAGTAATGCTGCTTCCAAAGAGAGTTAAGTTCAGAAAACAGCACCGTGGCCGTATGACAGGAAAGGCTATGAGAGGCAACACAGTTTCTCACGGTGAGTATGGTCTTCAGGCTCTTCAGCCTGCTTGGATCACATCAAATCAGATCGAAGCTGCCCGTATCGCAATGACAAGATACATCAAGCGTGGCGGTCAGGTTTGGATCAAGATTTTCCCAGATAAGCCTGCAACAAGAAAGCCTCTTGGAACTCGAATGGGTAAAGGTAAGGGCGCACCTGAGTATTGGGTAGCCGTTGTTAAGCCAGGCAGAGTAATGTTCGAGATCGCAGGAGTACCTGAAGAGACAGCTAGAGAAGCAATGCGTCTTGCAATGCACAAGCTGCCTATCAAGTGTAAGTTCGTTAAAAGAGATACTCAAGAAACGGGTGGTGAGCAATAATGAAGGCTAATGAAATCAAGGATATGACAGTCGACGAGCTCAACAGCAAACTCGCTGAGCTCAAGCAGGAGCTTTTTAACCTTCGTTTCCAGCACGCTGTAAATCAGTTGGAGAATCCTAAGAGACTTCAGGCTGTGAAGAAGGATATTGCTCGTGTAAAGACATTCATTCGTAAGCAAGAGTCCAATGTTCAGTAATTTTCGAAGGGAGGATTAACTGTGAGCGAAGAGAGAAATTTGAGAAAAACCAGAGTTGGCGTTGTAGTTTCCAACAAGATGGATAAGACTATCGTAGTTGCTATCAAGGATAACGTACAGCATCCACTTTACAAGAAGATCATCAAGAGAACAGTTAAGCTTAAGGCACATGACGAAAACAATGTCTGCAATATAGGCGACAAGGTTGAAGTTATGGAAACAAGACCTCTGTCAAAGGACAAGAGATGGCGTCTTGTTAACGTTCTTGAGAAGGCTAAGTAATTAAAACGCAATAGTGCAGGTGGCAGATAACTTCTGCCGACCGCACGTTAAATTCTGAAAGGAGGAACGCACTGTGATACAAATGCAGACTTACCTGAAGGTAGCAGATAACTCCGGAGCAAAGGAGCTTATGTGCATCAGGGTACTCGGCGGAACACGCAGAAAGTATGCAAACATCGGTGACGTTGTAGTTTGTTCTGTTAAAAAGGCAACACCAGGCGGAGTTGTTAAAAAGGGCGACGTTGTTAAAGCAGTAATCGTTCGTTCAGCTAAGGGTCTTCGTCGTGCAGACGGCACATATATCCGTTTTGACGAAAACGCAGCTGTTATTATCAAAGAAGACAAGAACCCAAGAGGTACTCGTATATTTGGACCAGTAGCTAAGGAGCTCAGAGAGAAGGATTATATGAAGATCCTTTCACTTGCTCCAGAAGTTCTTTAATTGGAGGTGTCGTAACAATGAATAAGGTACACGTAAAAACAGGCGACACCGTCGTTATCCTCTCCGGTAAGGACAAGGGTAAGAAGGGCAAGGTCCTGGAAGTTTCCCCTAAGGAGGGAAAGGTAATCGTTGAGGGTCTTAACATTGCTACAAAGCACGTTAAGCCAAGACGTCAGGGCGAGCAGGGCGGCATAGTTGAGGCTGAGGCTGCAATGTACGCTTCAAAGGTACAGGCAGTTTGCCCTAAGTGCGGCAAGCCAACAAGAGTCGCTCATAAGTTCCTTGAGGACGGTACTAAAGTTAGAGTCTGCAAGAACGCAGACTGCGGCGAAGAATTTTAATTAGGAGGAAATTACGATGGCTAGACTTAAAGAATATTATGTTAGCGACGTAGCTCCTGCTATGATGAAGAAATTCGAATACGCTAACGTTATGCAGATCCCAAAGCTTGATAAGGTAGTTATCAACGTGGGCTGCGGCGCAGATAAGGATAACAAGAAGGTTATCGATGCTATCATGACTGATCTGGCTGCTATCACAGGACAGAAGCCGATCGTTTGTAAGGCAAAGAAGTCCGTTGCTAACTTCAAGCTCAGAGACGGACAGATAATCGGTGTTAAGGTAACACTGAGAGCTGAGAAAATGTATGAATTCGTTGACAGACTTTTCAACGTAGCATTTCCTCGTGTAAGAGATTTCAGAGGTATCAACCCTAACTCTTTCGACGGCAGAGGCAACTACTCTACTGGTCTTAAGGAGCAGCTGATCTTCCCTGAGATCGAATACGATAAGATAGATAAGGTTCGTGGTATGGATATCAACTTTATCACAACTGCAAAAACTGATGAAGAGGCAAAGGAGCTGCTTTCACTTATGGGTGCTCCATTTGCTGATAAGTAAGAGGAGGATAAAAAATGGCTAAGAAGGCTATGATCAACAAACAGCAGGCTACGCCTAAATATTCCACTCGTGCTTACAACAGATGTAAGATCTGCGGAAGACCTCACGCTTATCTGAGAAAGTTCGGCGTTTGCCGTATTTGTTTCAGAGAGTTGGCTCACGAGGGTAAGATTCCGGGAGTTAAGAAGGCTAGTTGGTAAAAGGAGGTTAACACGCATGCAAATTACTGATACAATAGCGGATCTTCTTACAAGAATCCGTAACGCAAGTACTGCGAAGCACGCAACAGTTGACGTTCCTGCATCTAATATGAAGAAGTCGATCACACAGATCCTCGTAGACGAAGGATACGTTAAGGACTTCAAGATCATTGAAGACGGTAAGCAGGGTATCATTAGAATTACTCTTAAATATGACGAGAACAGAAATCCAGTCATCACAGGACTCAGAAGAGTATCAAAGCCTGGTCTGAGAATTTACGCAAGCTGCGAGGATATGCCAAAGGTTATAAAGGGTCTTGGCATTGCTATCGTATCTACTTCAAAGGGCGTTATCACAGACAAGAAGGCTAGAGAGCTGAATGTCGGCGGAGAAGTTCTCGCATTCATCTGGTAAGGAGGACTAAGTTATGTCAAGAATAGGTATTAAGCCAATTAGTGTTCCTGCAGGTGTAGAGGTTACTGTTGCAGACGGAAACGTAGTTACAGTAAAGGGTCCTAAGGGTTCACTCACAAAAGAGTTCCACAAGGATATGATAATAAAGTGTGCAGACGGCGTGATCACAGTAGAGCGTCCTTCAGAGGATAAGCTCCACAAGTCACTGCACGGTCTGACAAGAACACTCGTACACAACATGGTAGAGGGTGTTACAGAGGGTTTCGCAAAGAAGCTTGAGATCGTTGGTGTAGGTTACAGAGCGCAGAAGCAGGGTAAGAACCTTGTTATGAACCTTGGTTTTTCTCATCAGGTAATCGTACCTGAAACAGATACTATCAAGATCGATGTACCTGACGCAAACCACATCGTAATTTCAGGTTGCGACAAGCAGGAAGTAGGTCAGTTTGCTTGTGAGATCCGTGAGAAGCGTCCACCAGAGCCTTATAAGGGTAAAGGTATTCGTTACGAAGGCGAGTATGTTATCCGTAAGGAAGGTAAGGCTGGTAAGGGCAGCAAGAAGTAATAAAAGGAGAGAATTACTATGGTTAAAAAGCTTGACAAGGCTAAGGCAAGAGCAAAAAGACATCAGAGAGTCCGCAACAAGATCAACGGAACAGCTGATTGTCCTCGCCTCAACGTATTCCGCTCCTCTAAGCATATTTATGCACAGGTTATCGACGACGTAAACGGCGTAACACTTTGCAGCGCTTCCTCAATGTCCAAGGACTTTGAAGGCAACGGCGGCAACAAGGAAGGCGCTCGTAAGGTCGGCGAAATGATCGCTCAGGCGGCTAAGGCAAAGGGCATCGAGAATGTCGTATTCGACAGAGGCGGCTACCTTTACCACGGACGTGTTCAGGAGTTGGCAGACGGAGCCCGTGAAGGCGGACTTAAGTTCTAAAGAGGAGGGTAAACATTGGCTTTAATAGATGCTTCAAACATGGAACTTACTGAAAAGGTCGTTGCAATTAACAGAGTATCAAAGACTGTTAAGGGCGGCCGTATAATGAAGTTCTCAGTCCTCGTAGTAGTAGGCGACGGAAACGGAGTAGTAGGTTTCGGAATCGGTAAATCAGGAGAAGTTCCTGACGCAATCAGAAAGGCAATCCAGGACGCCAAGAAGAACCTTATCAGAATTTCACTTAAGGGAACAACGATCCCACACGAAATTATCGGTAAGTTCGGTGCAGGCGAGGTTCTTCTCAAGCCTGCAGCACCAGGTACTGGAGTTATCGCAGGCGGCACAGTAAGAGCCGTTGTAGAAGCTGCTGGAATTAAGGATATCAGAGCTAAGCAGCTCCGTTCAAACAATCCTTACAATGCAGTAAGAGCTACAATAAGCGGTCTTGCTAACATCAGAAGCGCTGAAACAGTAGCAGCTCTCAGAGGCAAGACAGTTAAAGAAATTACAGGCTAAGGAGGATAACAGTTATGGCAATAAACATCGAACTGATAAAGAGCCTTAACGGAAGAAGCGATAAGCAGGTCGCTACCGCTAATTCACTGGGTCTCAGAAAAATCGGGGATAAGACTTGTCAGCCTGACAATCCTCAGACAAAGGGAAAGGTAAAGGTTATCTCCCATCTTATTAAAGTAACTGAAGCATAAGGAGGTGCAATCTGAATGAAACTGCACGAATTATCACCTGTTGCAGGCTCCGTAAAGGAGAGCAAGCGCAAGGGCAGAGGTCACGGTTCTGGTAACGGAAAGACCGCAGGCAAGGGACACAAGGGTCAGAAGGCTCGTTCCGGCGGCGGAATAAGACCGGGCTTTGAAGGCGGACAGACAATGCTCGCAAGAAGAATCCCTAAGCGTGGATTCAACAATATTTTCGCAACAAAGTATGCTATCGTAAATGTATCTGATCTTGATAGATTTGTTGACGGCACAGTTGTTGATACTGAGCTTCTTAAAGCTTCAGGCATCATCAAGAAGGAACTTGACGGCGTCAAGATCCTCGGAAACGGCGAATTAACTAAAAACCTTACCGTTAAGGCTGCTAAGTTCTCAGCAGCTGCTAAGGAAAAGATTGAAAAGGCAGGCGGGAAGGTTGAGGTGATGTAATTGTGATAGAGACATTTCGTAATGCCTGGAGAGTTCCGGAATTAAGAAAAAAACTTCTATTTACTTTTTTCATCATCATCATCTACAGAGTCGGCGGTACAGTTCCTGTGCCTTACCTTGACTCAGTCGCATTGTCAGCATGGTTTGAACAGAGTGCTTCGTCAGGTGACTTTTTCAGCTATCTGAACGTTCTGTCAGGAGGTAACTTTTCAAAAGCTACTCTCTTGGCGCTCTCCGTTTCACCTTATATCAATGCACAAATTATCATTCAGCTTCTGACCTACGCTCTCCCACCGCTGGAAAGACTCCAGAAGGAAGGCCCTGAGGGTAGAAAGAAACTTAACAAGATAACAAAATATGCGTCACTTGCTATTGCTATCTTCCAGGCGTGGGCTTATTACCTCACCATGAAGAAAGCAGGTGCTTGTGTTTACACAGAGGGCTTTAGCAAGATATTCGCAGAGATAGTTATTATCGCTTGCTTTACAGCAGGTGCGTCACTGACGATCTGGCTTGGTGACGAGATAAACGAGAAGGGTATCGGAAACGGTATCTCAATGCTCCTGTTCGCAGGTATCATTGCAAGAGGTCCTTCAGCAGTTATCGGTCTGTTCGATTACATGAAGACAGGCGAGGCTAAGAACATCATTCTCGTAATTGCTATCCTTGTTGTATTCGTTCTGATGATAGGCTTTATCATCTTTATGAATGAGGCTGAAAGAAGAATACCGATACAGTACGCAAAGAGAGTAGTCGGCAGAAAACAGTACGGCGGTCAGAATACTTTTATTCCGATCAAGATCGCAATGAGCGGCGTTATGCCTATCATCTTTGCAATGGCTTTCATGTCACTGCCTTCAACACTCAAAATGTTCATTGAACCAAAGAGCGGAAGCTTCTACGATCACTTCCTTCACTGGTTCGAGTACACTCATCCGTTCTACGCTTGTCTGTACTTTGTGCTGATAATCGGCTTTAACTATTTCTATGTTTCAATGCAGTATAACCCACTTGAGATCGCAAACAACCTCAGACAGAACAACGGTGGTATCCCTGGTATCAGACCTGGTAGACCAACTTCCGATTATCTTAAGAAGGTTCTGTCAAAGATAACATTGGTAGGAGCTGTGTTCCTCGGAATAATCGCTATCTTCCCTATTATCTTCACTTCGATCACAAAGATGAATATTGCAATGGGTGGTACTTCGATACTCATCGTTGTATCAGTTGCTCTTGAAACTGCAAGAACTATGGAATCTCAAATGATGATGCGTCATCATAAGGGCTTCCTTGAATAAACCATAGGCTTTACGTTTGAGATAAAAAGGAGTTAAAAATGAATATCATTCTTTTAGGTGCTCCCGGTGCGGGAAAAGGAACTCAGGCTGAGGTTATCTGCAAGGCTCTGAACATTCCTACTATTTCTACAGGCAATATGCTCAGAGCGGCTGTTAAGGCTGGCACTGAGTACGGTCTCAAGGCTAAGGCTGCTATGGACGCAGGCGACCTTGTATCAGACGATATCGTAATTGGTATCCTTAAGGACAGGATCGCTGAGCCTGACGCTCAGAACGGTTTCATTCTGGACGGTTTCCCAAGAACAGTTCCTCAGGCTGAGGCTCTTGACGCTATGGGCGTTAAGATAGACAAGGTCATAGAGATATATGTTCCTGACGAGACTATCCAGCAGAGACTTTCAGGCAGAAGAGTTTGCCTCGACTGTGGCGCTACTTACCACACAGCTTTCAAGCCTTCAAAGGTAGAGGGCGTGTGCGATGTTTGCGGAAAGCCGATCGTTATCCGTAAGGACGACGAGCCTGCAACAGTTATCAGCAGACTTCAGACATATCACAAATCAACCGCTCCTCTTAAAGATTACTACGGTAAGCAGGGTAAACTCGTTACTGTTGAGGGACAGGATAAGGTAGAGGACACTTCAAAGCTTGTTCTCGAAGCTGTTAAGGCATAGATCCGAGGCGTTTTTAATGATATGCGTTAAATCCAATAAAGAGATCGAGAAAATGCAGAAGGCGGGCGCAATAACCGCCGGAGCATTGATCGCTGCGGGCGAGGCTATCAGACCGGGTATGACTACCTACGAGCTTGATAAAGTCGTTCACAGATATATCACTTCTCATGGTGCAAAGCCAAGCTTCCTTGGCTACGGCGGATTTCCAGGCTCAGCCTGCATTTCCGTCAACGATGAGATAATCCATGGTATCCCCGGTCCACGCAAGCTTTGCGAGGGCGACATAGTTTCAGTAGACGTTGGTGCTTACATTGACGGCTATCACGGAGATTCCTGCAAGACCTTTGCTGTAGGCAAGATTTCCCCTGAGGCAGAGGCTCTGATGAAGTCCACCGAAGAAAGTCTGTATCTTGCAATAGATATGGTAAAGCCTGGCGTTAGACTTGGCGACTTGGGTGCGGCCATTCAGAAATACAATGAGGACAACGGCTACTCCGTTGTAAGACAGTTCGTAGGTCACGGTGTGGGCAAAAACCTGCACGAAGATCCGGAAGTTCCAAACTATGGCAAGGCTGGTCACGGCATCAGACTTGTGGCAGGTATGGTAATAGCCATAGAGCCTATGATAAACATGGGTACGGCTGATATCAAGACAATGCCTGACGGTTGGACTGTCAAGACAAAAGACGGAAAGTGGGCGGCTCATTTTGAGCATACAATCGCAGTTACTCCTGACGGGGCAGTTATCCTGACCAAAGTATGACGGAGAAAAGCGTTGTAGATATACCGATCGGTTCAGTGGTGCTTGCGAACGCAGGCCGTGATAAGGGCAGATATTTTGTTGCGGTAGCTGCCAGCGGCGGTTTTGTGTATATCGCAGACGGCAAGGAGCGTAAGCTTGAAAAGCCAAAGCGTAAAAACATAAAACACATTTCACCTGCGGGCGTCAACATCAGCACTGATGAGCTGACAAACAGGAAATTAAGACGGCTGATACAAGGTTTTGACCCAAACCGTGTTACAGCAGACCAAAACCTTTTAGATGGGGAGGTTTTTTAATGTCAAAGGAAGACGTTATCGAACTTGAGGGAACGGTAATTGAGGCTAAGCCAAATGCAACGTTTCTGGTAGAACTTTCAAACGGTCATAAAATCCTTGCTCATATTTCGGGTAAGCTGCGTATGAATTATATTCGTATCGTACCCGGAGATAAGGTAACGGTCGAAATGTCACCGTATGACTTGACAAAGGGAAGAATCACATGGAGAGCTAAGTAAGCTTTCCCGTAAGTTTAAGAATTTTTAATTCTTGTCGCTAAATTCAAAGGAGGTATTTCAATGAAAGTAAGACCTTCAGTTAAGCCTATCTGCGAGAAGTGCAAGGTAATCAAGAGAAAAGGCAAGGTTATGGTAATCTGCCAGAATCCTAAGCACAAACAACGTCAGGGCTAACAAACCAATAATGGAGGTGCAGCTAAATAATGGCTCGTATTGCTGGTATCGACCTGCCAAAGGATAAGAGAATTGAAATTGCTCTTACTTATATCTATGGTATAGGTCAGAAAACTGCTACTAAGATTCTTAATGAAACAGGCGTAAATCCTGACACAAGAGTTAAGGATATGTCTGAGGACGATGTAGCTAAATTGCGTGAATATATTGACCATAACATCACTGTTGAGGGTGACCTCAGAAGAAATGTTGCGCTCAATATCAAGAGATTGACAGAAATCGGTTGTTATCGTGGTCTTCGTCACAGAAGAGGTCTCCCAGTTAGAGGTCAGAGAACAAAGACCAACGCAAGAACTCGTAAGGGTCCTGTAAAGACAATCGCTAATAAGAAGAAGTAAGGAGGGTGTGAACAATGGCTCAGGCTAAGAAGAAGACTACTATTCGTCGTCGTCGTGAAAGAAAGAACATTGAACAGGGACAGGTTCATATCCAGTCTACTTTTAACAACACTATCGTAACTATTACAGATATGCAGGGCAATGCTATTTCTTGGGCATCTGCCGGCGGACTCGGCTTCAGAGGTTCTAAGAAGTCTACTCCATTCGCTGCTCAGACAGCTGCTGAAACTGCTGCAAGAGCTGCTAAGGAGCATGGCCTTAAGACAGTTGAAGTTTTTGTAAAGGGACCTGGTGCTGGCCGTGAGGCTGCAATCAGAGCTTTGCAGTCTGAGGATCTTGAAGTTAGACTTATCAAGGATGTAACTCCGATCCCTCACAATGGATGCCGTCCTCCAAAGAGAAGACGTGTATAGTTTATAAGACAATTTGAGTTTGTAGTTTACTCAAAGTCGGGTAAGCAATTCGGCTAAGACCCGATAACATTTAGAAAACGGAGGTATTTACCATGGCAGTAAATAGAGAACCAATACTCAAGAGATGTAAATCTCTCGGAATCAGCCCAGCAGTTATGGGTATCGCTAAGGAAACAAAGCGTGATCCTAACGCTAACAAGAGAAAGAAAGTTTCAGAATACGGTATGCAGCTTAAGGAAAAGCAGAAGCTCAAGTTCATCTATGGCGTTCTTGAGAAGCAGTTCCGTCACCTGTTCGAGCTTGCTGAGAAAATGGAGGGTCAGGCCGGTGCTAATCTCATTACTCTTCTCGAGTCAAGACTTGACAATGTTGTATACAGAATGGGTCTTTCAATGACAAGAAGAGAGGCTCGTCAGCTCGTTGTTCACGGTCATTATCTTGTTAACGGCAAGAGAGTTGACATTCCTTCTTACAGAATCAAGGAAGGCGATGTTATCTCACTTAAGGAAAACAGCAAGAAGAGCGAGAAGTTCAAGCAGATCATTGAGGCTAACGCTTCAAAGGCAGCTCCTACATGGCTTGATGTAAACAAGGACAACCAGACAGCTAAGGTTCTTCGTATGCCTGTTAAGGAAGACCTTGACTATGACATCGAGGAGCACCTCATCGTCGAGTTGTATTCTAAATAATGTATTGATAGTGGTTCTTACGGTATGCACTCTTCAAGAGTGCGTATCGGAGAAATACTTGATATGTTTTTGGAAGTGTATGTGTTATTGATCATATAAAACAATCGAGTTTGAAAACAGGAGGGTCTTAAATGCTTGAAAAAATAGAAAAGCCTGAAATCGAAACAGCCGAGCTAAAGAGCAACGGAACATACGGCAAGTTTATTCTCGAGCCTCTGGAGCGTGGCTATGGTATTACGCTCGGAAATAGTCTGAGACGTGTACTGCTCTCCTCTTTGCCAGGCGTCGCCGTTACATCGGTAAAGATCGACGGTGTACACCACGAACTATCAACAATTCCCGGAGTTAAGGAAGATGTTACTGAGATCATTCTTAACCTCAAGGGTTTAACTGCAAAGCTTTACGGCGAGGGTCCTAAGACTATCTACATTGAGGCCGAGGGCGAGTGCGTTGTCACTGCCGGCGACATCAAGACAGATTCTGAGGTGGACATTCTTGTTCCTGATATGCACATTGCAACTTTGGGACCGGGCGCAAAGCTTTATATGGAAATTGTCATCGACAGAGGTCGTGGATATGTTTCTGCGGAAAAGAACAAGGCGCTTATGCCTAACGCCCCTATTGGTGTTATTGCAGTAGACAGTATTTATACGCCTGTATTAAAGGTGAACTTCACGGTTGACAACACCCGTGTTGGACAGATCACCGATTTTGATAAGCTGACATTGGAGGTTTGGACCGACGGTACTATCTCCGCTAAGGAAGCTGTATCAATGGCAGCCAAACTCCTCAACGAGCATCTGAATCTCTTTGTTGATCTCTCAGAAGAGACTAACGTTGTAGAGATGATGGTTGAAAAGGATGAAAAGGGCAAGGAAAAGATCCTTGAGATGACCATTGAGGAACTTGACTTATCTGTGCGTTCATTTAACTGCCTGAAGCGTGCAGGAATTAACACGGTTAACGATTTGATTGAAAAGTCTGCTGAAGAAATGATGAAGGTAAGAAACCTTGGTAAGAAGTCATTCGACGAGGTCAAGGAAAAGCTTTATTCATTGGGTTACGACCTTAATTCAGAGGACGATAATTAAAGTAAGGAGTGAAAATCTATGCCAGGCACAAGAAAGCTGGGAAGAACTAGCGACCAGAGAAAAGCAATGCTCAGAGCTATGGTTACTTATCTTCTCGAAAACGGTAAGATTGAAACCACTGTAACAAGAGCTAAGGAAGTTGCTGCTATGACTGAGAAAATGATTACTCTCGGCAAGGCAGGCGACCTTCACTCAAAGCGTCAGGTACTTTCTTATGTAACTAAGGAAGACGTAGCTAAGAAGCTGTTTGACAACATTGCACCTTCATACGAGGGCAGAAACGGCGGCTATACAAAGATCATCAAGATCGGACCACGTCGTGGCGACGCTGCTGAAATGGCTATCATTCAGTTGGTTTAATAAATTTTGCATAGCATTCAAGGCTGTATCCGTAAGGGTACAGCCTTTTTTATGTGCTTATATTTGGGCATTGGTATCAAGATATGCGGGCGAACGTTGTTCGCCCCTATGTTTGTTGCGGTTGCTTGTGGTTATTATAGAAGCTCGTTGCCTAAAAGTTCAATGAATTTCTTGCCTGCTATTCCGTTTTGTGAATAGCTGTGGTTTTTGAGTATATTGTTCACGGCTTTCTGTGTGCCTGCACCGAAAATATCGTTTTTATCAAGGTTGATATTGTGCATACCCTTTTTCTTTGCAAGCATAAGAAGATATTTCAGTGCAAGGACGCCATCGCCTTTATCACCTTTTTTGTAGCCTGTGGTATCGAGATTTTTTGCGTTGGAAGGGTAAAGGTTAAGGCACTTTTTCTTCATTATGGCAGGGTAGTCTTTGTAAGCGTAGTTGCAATCGCAGCGGTCGGAAACACCGTTTACAGTTCCTTTGCTTGTATACTGCCACATTCCATAGTTTGATATGGCAGGCTTTGCAACGTCAAAGTGTGCCACCCAAATGTCATAGCGGTTTTTTACGGAGTCTGATACCTTGCGCTTGAAAAAGTTTGCGTAGCTGTAGACAGCCGCATAGTAGCCGTTGCTTTCGAGATAGTCGCAGAAGGCTTCTATAATTTTGTTTATGGCAGCGTTTGGAAGTTCACTTTGGGAAGCGTCCTCGATATCAAAGGCGAGGGGATATTCAAACATTTTGCCTTTGACCGCTTCAAGAAAAGTTTTCGCTTCCGCAAGTGCATCGGCTTCTGTGAGGGCGTAGGAATACCAGTATGTGCCGATATTAAGACCAGCCTTTCTGGCGGCGGCATAGTTCTTCTCAAAATTTTCGTCTTTTTGACTGATGTACTTGCCGTAGCCTGCGTTTATCATCACAAAGCTGTAACCCTGTGACTTCACCTTGTCAAAATCTATTCTCCCCTGCCAATGGGAAACGTCAATGCCCTTAGCTTTTTCCATTGCCGTCACCTCCAGATTTTTTTGCCGTCTGTACGCCAAAGTAAAATGATATCACCACAGTGAAAACTGTGATGAACTGCTCTCCGCTGACTATCCCTTTCAGCGTGAGGATACAGAACACGCTTGTCATAAGCAGTGTGACAAGCGATTTTACGTCAATGAGCTTTGCGAGTTTTTCTTTCATGAATATCTCTCCCTTTCCATGTCTGTTATCTTTTGTTCCGCTGCCGCCATTCTCGAGATGAGTGCGTTATGCTCGGAAACTGTTTGTTCCAGCCTATCTATTCTATATATAATAAGCCGTTCGGTGGCTTCCTGTGATTTTTTGTTTTCTTTAGCTCCCGAACGAGCTATTATAAGCTGGCAGGCTATGCTGGCGGCCGCCGCTATGAACGCCGCTATTACTGCTTCCATGTTTATCACCTCCTACTTATCCCGGAAAAGAGGTGTTTTGTTGCATAAAAAATGCAACAATTGCAGAATTGTTGCCAAATTAAAATATAAATCATTTGTTTGCACAGTTTTGGTGCGGCAATTTTGTGCATTGGTCACATACTTTCATGAACAGAAAAGATATTTGTTAAGACGTAAAAAACCACGGCTGAGTTTACATTCAGCCGTGGTTTTTGTTTTTAGTACGGTCTTATCTCTCAGGCAGAAGCATTGCAGCCGCAATATATGCGATAACTCCTGCACCGCCTGCACAGCCTATAAGCACTGCACAGATACGGACTATGTTCACGTCGATGTTGAAATACTCCGCTAGTCCTGCGCAAACGCCTGAAATTATCCTGCCTTCTCTTAATTTGTAAAGTGGCTTTGCCATTTCTATCACTCCTTATCTGAAATTAAGCGAAATTTCGCCGATACCGTTGTCAATGTCAAGTTTTATTTTGTAGAGAAGCTCGTTCTCTTCTGTTGTGCTATTTATTTTCACTTTGCTGTCTGATTTTATCTTATAGTCGTTTTTGCAGCCGTCGATATCAAAATTTATACTTCCTATGCCGCCGTCTATATCAGCGTCGCCGAGAAGCTTTCCTGAAAAGTCTGTTTCGCCTACTCCGCAGTCAAAGTCGGAATCGTTGAATGTGCAGTCTTTGAAAACTGTTTTTCCTACTCCAAGGTCAAAGTCGGCTTCATTTTTGCAGGTGACGTTAATGACCTCTGAGCTTCCTGCACCGAAATCTATGTCGAGGTTTTCACAGGTCAGATCTGAAAGCTTCATTTGTCCTGCGCCTGCGTCTATCTTTACAGTGTCAAACGTTTTTTCAGGAAGCTCTATAGTCAGCGTAGGTTGACTTCCGTCAAAGGAGATATATCCGCCTTTAAGGTGCAAAAGGCTGTCGGCGGTCTTGACCTGAAGCTTGCTGTTTGATGACGAAAAATTTATCTTCTCTGGAAGATTTTCTCCTGTGACGTGGATATTTTCGTCACTGCTCTTTTTGATGTTGAGATCCCCTGCGGAGAAGTCGATCTCCATATTATCTATAGCGGCAACGTCAAAAGTTTCGTTGTAGGAATAACGCTTGCCAAGGCTTTTGGTGTTTGTGACCTTGATAAGCACCACGCCCACAATGAAAAGCACTATGCCGATAATAAATATCGTCAAAAAAAATGGGAAACGTCTGCGTTTTACGTCGCCTGTATTATCATATTTTGCCATTATGCCACCGCCTTTGAGCTTACAAACCTATGGACAAAGTTTGTGAATTTGTTGAAAAGGCTTACACAGCCACGCCATATGCACCTTATAACAGGCATTACAATCATGCCTCCAAGTCCGATACAAATAAGTCCTGCACCGATCAGGGCAATGCCTGCGGGATAGACCGTGAAAAGCGTTACTATACCGCCTATTGTAAGGGAGAAGCCTGTTGCGAAAACTGCAATTATTATGCTTAAAAGCGCACAAAGTATCGCCAAGGCTATTGCGGCAAAGGCACACATAAGGCTGAACCATATTGGGCTTGTGATGATGATAACAAGAAGCTTTGAGAGAGAATTGCCGTTCTGTGGCACATTATTGTCAGTATCACGAGCCTGTGAGGGGTCAGCGGCGGCTTCCATTTGAAATACCGAGTCGCCCTGTGGGTGTATGCCACTGTCCTGCAAAATTTTGTTGGCAAGCTCTTCGGGTGAGCCGAGGTTTGCGGCAGTTTCAGCTTCGTGGGCTGCACCTGCATCAAGGAATATCTCCTCATAAAACCCCATTGCGTCATTTATTTCATCTTCGGCAAGTCCGCCGTCTTCAAGCAATCTGCGCAGTTGGGTAAGATACTCAAGTCTGTTCATGTGTTTTCTCCACCTTTTTCTAATAATATACGGTCTACCATATTCTTATGCTTCTTCCACTCTCTGCGGTATTCTTCAAGAGCTTTTTCTCCCTTTGGGGTAACGTGATAATAACGTCTGTTCCTGCCCATATATTCCTTATCGTAGGTTTCAAGTAGCTCGTTTTTTTGAAGCCGTTTCAGTACAGGATACAATGTGGATTCTGAAACGTCCACCGCACTGCGTATGAACTGTGTTATCTCATATCCATAGGTATCCTCTCTGTCTACCACTGACAGTACCATGGAATCAAGCAGTCCTGCACTTATTGGAAAGCCCATTTACTCTCTCCTCTCTTTAGTCAGCTCAGTTATTATATAGATCTATAATACTATATCGTTGAATATATTATACGCCATATAATATTATTTGTCAAGGGGTAAAATCGAATTTTTTTGTTATCATCACTTTATGTGAGTTAGTTTAGAAGAATTGTTTGTTGAAAATTCCTATTGATTTTCTATGCTTTTGTGATATAATATCTATTAGGAACAGCTAACTCGTGATAACCATGTCATGACGTTTAATAAAGCCTGACAAGGCGATAGAGGAAAGGACATAGAATATGAAAAGCAATAATTTATTGAAGATAACTGGACTTCATGTGAGCGTTGGGGATAAGGAAATTTTGCACGGTGTTGACCTGACGGTGAACAGTGATGAAACTCACGTTCTTATGGGTCCTAACGGCACAGGTAAATCTACGCTGGGTTATGCTATAACAGGCAACCCTGATTACACTGTAACAGAGGGTGACATTGTTTTTGGCGGTGAAAGCATTGTGGATATGCCTGTGAACGAGCGTGCGAAAAAGGGCATTTTTCTGTCATTCCAAAATCCGCTGGAAGTGCCTGGGGTTACACTGAGCTCGTTTATAAGAAGTGCCTTGGAGCAGAAAACAAAGACACGTCTTAGACTTTGGGATTTCAAGAAAAAGCTTGCGGAAACAATGAAGCTTCTGGATATGGACGAGTCCTATGCTGACAGAGATCTCAACGTTGGCTTCTCGGGCGGTGAGAAGAAAAAGGCAGAGATATTGCAAATGCTTATGCTTGAGCCAAAGCTTGCTATACTTGATGAAACAGACTCAGGCCTTGACGTTGACGCAGTAAGGACAGTTTCACAGGGCGTAAAGCTCTACAGAGAGCGTGTTCACGGCTCACTGCTTATTATAACACACAGCACAAGGATACTGGAGGCTCTTACAGTTGATGCCGCTCATGTTATGGAAAATGGCGTTATCGTAAAAAACGGCGGTGCAGAGCTTGTGGAAAAGATAAACGAAAAGGGCTTTTCGGCTATCTGATAAAAGTGTGTAAGGGGCGTTTTGCCATTACACGCAGCAAGAGGACGAGGTGAAAATGATGAAAGAAAAAAGTCAGGTCATGGATATTGACCGCAGTATTTATGATATAAAAGATGTTGAAAATGACGCTTACCGTATAAAAAGCGGTCTGACGCCTGAAATAATAGAGAAGATATCAAAAGAAAAGAACGACCCTATATGGATGCAGCAGTTCAGACTTCAAGCTTTGCAGATATATAACGAGATACCTACCCCTGATTGGGGTCCGTCACTGGAGGGGCTTGATATGGACAATATTGCCACATATGTAAGACCAAACACGAAAATGCAGAACAACTGGAAGAACGTTCCGCAGGATATAAAGGACACCTTTGAAAGGCTGGGCATACCGCAGGCGGAGAGAAAATCTCTTGCAGGCGTTGGTGCACAGTATGACTCTGAGCTTGTTTATCATAACGTGCGCTCTGAGGTGGCACAAGAGGGCGTTGTTTACATGGATATCGAAAGTGCCATGAAAGGCGAATATGCCGATATGGTGAGAAAATATTTCATGAAGCTTGTTACACCGAGGGATCACAAATTTGCGGCTTTGCATGGTGCAGTATGGTCGGGAGGCTCGTTTGTGTATGTGCCTAAGGGCGTGCAGCTGTCTATACCGCTTCAATCTTATTTCAGACTTAATGCAAAGGGTGCAGGTCAGTTTGAGCACACGCTTATCATAGTTGACGAGGGTGCGAGTCTGCATTTTATCGAGGGCTGTTCTGCTCCAAAATACAATGTTGCAAATCTTCATGCAGGCTGTGTTGAGCTTTATGTTAAGAAGAACGCAAAGCTAAGATATTCCACTATCGAGAACTGGTCGAAGAATATGTATAACCTTAATACAAAGCGTGCCCTTGTGGAAGAGGGCGGAACTATCGAATGGATATCGGGTTCATTCGGTTCGCATATCGGCTGCCTTTACCCTATGAGCATTTTAAAGGGCGACAATTCCAAAATGGAGTTCACGGGAGTTACTTTTGCAGGAAGCGGACAAAATCTCGATACAGGCGCAAAGGTAGTTCATGTGGGCAAGAACACAAGCTCCTTCATTAACACACGTTCAATAAGCAAGAGTGGCGGAATAAGCACATTCAGGAGCAGCGTTGTGGTGGAAAAGAGTGCGAAAAAGGCTAAGTCATCGGTATCATGCCAGTCGCTTATGCTTGACTCTGAGTCAAGGTCTGACACTATCCCTGCAATGGATATCCGCACAAAGGACGCCGCTATCGGTTACGAGGCGAAGATAGGCAGCATAAGCGGCGACGCAGTTTTCTATCTTATGAGCCGTGGCATGACCGAAGAGGACGCAAGGGCTCTTATCGTAAGCGGCTTTGCGGACAACGTTTCAAAGGAACTGCCTGTGGAATATGCGGTGGAAATGAACAATCTTATAAGACTTGAAATGAAAGGCAGCATAGGCTGACGGGAAAGGAGTGCTTAAAATGACTAAAAATATCCTGATAGACAAGCTGCCGACAAAAATGTGGAATTTCCTCAAGGTAAACAGTGCTGAGATACAGTGGGACAGCGAAAGTGCAGCAAAAACTGAGGAAAACATCATCTTAAAAAAAGATGAAAAGAACGAGCCTGTAAGGCTTGACAACAGCGGCGCAGAGGGATATACTGAAAAGGTCGTGAACGTAACGGCTGAAAAGGCCGCAAGGGGCGTTATTTTTGAAGTTTGCAGAGGAAACGCTCCTATGCTGTCAAGGGTGAATATCGACCTTGAGGAGGGAGCTGAGGTGAAGCTCGTTATGCTTCTTGAGCCGTCGGAAAGCGGACTTGTGCGACATGAGGTCAGGGCGGAATGCGGGGTAAATTCCCATATCCACATTATGACTATTATGATAGGCGGAGGAGATATCTACAGCGACGATCATGTTACCCTAAGCGGTGACGGAGCGAGGTTAGACGCTGACACCGCTTATCTGGGGAAAAATTCACAGACTATAGACTATAACATAGTGGCTGACCATTTCGGCAAAAAGACGGAGAGCCTTATCACTGTGAACGGCGCTTTGACGGACAGTGCAAAAAAGGTTTTCAGAGGAACGATAGATTTTAAGAAAGGCTCTGCGGACTCTGTTGGCAGCGAGAACGAAACTGTGCTCATGCTTGGGGACGATGTTGTGAACAAAACTGTTCCGCTGATACTTTGTGCAGAAGAAAACGTTGAGGGTACTCACGGAGCGACTATAGGCGAGCTTGACGCTGACACTATGTTCTATTTTGAGAGCAGGGGCATTGACAGAGAAACTGCCGAGAAGATAATGGCTTACGCCGCTGTTGAAAGGCTTATCCATATGGCTGAGGACAGCGAATTTGCGGCGGAGGTTGAAAAAGACATGGGAATAAAAACTGATACAGAGGAATGAGATAGATGCAGGGATACAAGACGGATTTTCCACTTCTTATGCAGGATAAAACGGTTTATATCGACAACGCTGCAACTGCACAGCGACCAAAATGCGTTATTGATGCTGAAAAAGATTTTTACACCTGCCACAATGCAAACCCTCTCCGTGGAATTTATGAGCTGAGCGTTCAGGCAACGGAGGATTATGAGAATGCACGAAAGGCAGTGCGTGACTTTATCGGTGCGAAGTCTGTGCAGGAGATAATTTTTACACGCAACACCACAGAGAGCATAAATCTTGTGGCATACAGCTATGGGCTTTCCAATTTGAAAAAGGGCGACGAGGTGGTGGTTTCCATAATGGAACACCACAGCGACCTTTTGCCGTGGCAAATGGTTTGCAGGCAGACGGGTGCGGAGCTTAAATTCCTTGAATGTGAAAAGGACGGCAGTCTTGACCTTAACAAGGCTGAGAAACTTATAACAGACCGCACCAAGATAGTGGCTGTTACGCAGCTTTCAAATGTGCTTGGCAGAGAATATCCTATAGAAAAGCTTGCAGAAATTGCACACCGCAAGAACGCTGTTATGGTGGCAGACGGTGCACAGAGCACGCCGCATATTGCGGTGGACGTGAAAAAGCTTGGGGTGGATTTCTTTGCGTTTTCAGGTCACAAGCTTTATGGACCTATGGGCATAGGCGTGCTTTACGGCAGGCGTGAGTTGCTCGAAAAAATGCCGCCGTTTCTCACAGGCGGCGAGATGATAGAGTCGGTGTCAAGGACTTCGGCGGTGTATGCTGAACTGCCCCATAAGTTTGAGGCTGGCACTGTCAATGCGGCAGGTGCAGTGGGACTGAAATCGGCTATAGACTATGTGAAAAGCGTGGGCTTTGAGGAAATACACAAGAGAGAGCTTGAAGTTTCGGCGTATGCCTTTGAGAAAATGAAAGAGATTGCTCACATAAATATACTTGGTTCGGAGAAAGCTGAGGAGCATAATGGTATTTTGACTTTTACTGTGGACAATGTTCACCCACATGACGTGAGCGAGATACTTGCGGCAGACGGCATTGCGGTCAGGGCAGGTCATCACTGCGCACAGCCGTTGCTTGAATACCTTGGCTATCGTTCAACAGTGAGGGCAAGCTTTGCTTTTTACAATACCAAAGAGGACGCAGACAGATTTTTAGACAGTCTCTCAACTGTCAGGGAGCGAATGGGTTATGGAAAATAGAAATTTTTACAATGAGATACTAACGGAGCACAATATGCACCCTGATTTCAAGCATGATATAGAGGACGCAGACATTGTGCTGGACGGGATAAATCCAAGCTGCGGCGACGAGATACAGTTAAAGCTGAAAACTGACGGGGATATCATTACGGACGGGGCTTTTGTTGGTGACGGCTGTGCAATATCTCAGGCTTCAACGGATATAATGCTTGGGATGATAATAGGTCAGAGCAAGGAAAGGGCTTTGGAATATGCGGATATTTTCATGAGAATGATAATGGGCGAGGCGTCTGACGAAGAGATAGACAGCCTTGAAGAAGCGTCAGCCCTCAGGGATATTTCCCATATGCCTGCGAGAGTAAAATGCGCAACGCTTGGCTGGCGGACGCTTTCTGAGGCGTTGAAAGATAAATAGGGTATAAAAATGCCGCTGAGAACTCTCTCAGCGGCATTTTTCTATTCTGCTTTAGAAGTATTTTCTTTCTTCGCCTTGCTGTCAGCCTTTGAGCTATCATTCTTTTTGCTTTCAGCGGATTTTTCTTCCGTGTCCTTTATGGAACTTGCAAGGTGGGTGAAGTCGGGGAGCTTATCCCTTGTTAGAGTGAGATTGTTGTTATACATCTTGATAAGCTCGGCGGCGGTGTTGTTTTCTTCAGCAAGCTTGCCGTCATCGGTCATAAGATAATTTCCGCCCCATTGACCTATGAATGCCCACATGGCCTTTTCGTCTGCAATGCTCTGTATGTCAGGGAAGCTTCCACATTCGCTCATTGCAATAGGCTTGTTCCTTGATATGCTTTGCAGGAAAAGCATTATGTTCACCTGTGCGTCCTTATTGCCGTCGTCATAAACATCGCAGGAAAGCACGTCGCAGTATTCGTCGCCCACATACCAATCGGCATTCTGTGCTGACCATACCCATATGAGATTGTTCAGCTTGTGGTATTTCGTCTGACGCTCGTACATAAGCTTCCAAAGCCATTTGTAGGCGTCCTTGTCATTGCCCCACCAGAAATCGCCGTTGCTGGCCTCGTGGAGCGGTCGCCAAAGCACTGCTATTCCCTCATCACGGAGGGTGGAGAGTTTCTCAGATACGGTGTCGATATCCTGAACGACAGCAACACATTCTTTGCTTACCTTGCCGTCCTTTTGAAGCTTTTTGATATCCTCAAGGCTGAGTTCTGCGATATTTTCCTTTGTAACTGCCTTTTTGATGTCAAAATCCGTCTGGTCGGCATAATATTCACGCTTGTCGTCAGGGGCAGCCCAGTGCCACATATAGCCCACTATGCCGTCCTTTGAAGCCCAATCCATGGCGATGTTCATTTCGGTGTCGGTGGTAATGCTGTCCTTTTCAGTGGCAAGCATAAGGTCGCCAAAACGTATTGCAGGGTATTTTCCTGTGGTTTTGTATATCATGTCTGTTTCAGCAGATGTGCCGATAGTGTCATGCTGACCCAAAAGCACCTGCTTGCCGTAGCTTTCGCAAAGATACTGATAAAGCGCTTTTGCGTTGTAGTCGGAGTCTTTGTTTGAAAGAGCAGGCTTTGATATAGTAAGGTCAAGCTTTGATATATCCTCGCTTGCGGTGAGGGTCAGGCAGTCAACATCAAGTCCGCCGTCCACAGGGATAATGGATATTGCCGTCTTGCCTTTTTCTATGTAGATGTTCTTGAAAGTCACCTTTTCAAACTTGCCCGAGCCGCTGGCTGAGAAATCCTGAAGCTTTTTGCCGTTCACAGCTATGCCGTTCACGCACGGCACATCGGAAGCCACTGTTATGGTAAGGTCATAATACTGTGAGTCGGTAAGCTCGATCTCTCTTGACCAATCTTCCTCAGCGGAAATGTTCGTCACATAACCCTTGCCCTTGTAGCCCTTGCGGTCGCTTTTTACTTTCGCCTTGCCTGAAACTGAGCCTGTTTCGGCTTCAACGCTTTTTGAAAACTTCACATAAGGTATGGCATTTGCCACTATCTTTGTTTCTTCGTAGCTTTTTAAAGCCTGCTCGTCAGCCTTGCTGTCATCGTTTGTCTGTTCCTTTGTTGTGGTTACAACAGATGTTTTTTCGGGGGCGGTCATGCTCTCGTTTCTGCCTATCTGCACTCCGCAGCCTGACAGCGTGCAAATTGCTGCAACAGCCGCTGCCATTATCCGATAATGTCTCATTTCAATATCCTCTCAAATTTTGTCTTTTGCTCAGAATGTGAGCGTGTATGTTTTACCTGTTTCCGTGTCAAACTCTGCTGCGCCGTCTGTGTACAAGGTCTGTACCTCGCTGCTTGCAGTGTGTACCTTTACACTGTCACACACTATCCTGCACTTCTTTCCGCACCTTGAGTGAATGTGGCAGGCTGTTATCTTTGAGTCTTTCCACTCAAGGTCGATAACAAAGCCGCCTCTTGCACAAAGTCCTTTGAAGCTGCCCTCCGACCATTCTTTCGGCAGTGCAGGCAGGAGAATTATCTCGCCGTTCTCGCTTTGCAAAAGTGCCTCCGTGATACCGGCTGTGCCACCGAAGTTTCCGTCTATCTGGAAAGGCGGGTGCATATCGAACATATTCTCGCTTGTGGAGTTTGAAAGAAGTGCTATAACATTTTCGTACACTTTTTCACCGTCAAAAAGTCTTGCCCAGTGGTTTATTATCCATGCCCTTGACCAGCCTGTGTGTCCGCCACCGTGTGAAAGACGTCTTTCAAGGGTAGCCCTTGCGGCTTTGGCAAGCTCAGGGGTCTTTCGCATTGTTATGATGTCAGCAGGATAGAGTGCGAAAAGCTGTGAGATGTGCCTGTGACCAGGTTCTACCTCGTCATAGTCCTCTGCCCATTCCATTATCTGACCGTATTTGCCTATCTCGGGTGCAGGAAGTCTGTCTCTGGCTTCAAGGACTTTCTTTCTGAAACCTCCGTCAGTTTCAAGTATTTTTGAAGCTTCCGCAACGGCAGTGAAAAGCTCATAGATTATCTGGCTGTCCATAGACGGACCTATGCAGATAGAGCCTTTTGAGCCTGAAGCTGTGAGATAGGTATTTTCAGGGGAAACTGACGGGCAGGTAACAAGTCTGCCCTTTTTGTCTTCGATAAGGAAGTCAAGGAAAAATTCTGCCGCTTCTTTCAGGGTGTCATATTTCTCGCTGAGAAACTCTCTGTCCTGAACATAGAGATAATGCTCCCATATGTGCAGGCAGAGCCATGCTGCACCCATTGGCCATTGTGTTCCGGGTATCCACAAGTCCTGCGGTGCGGTGTCGCCCCATATGTCGGTGTTATGGTGACAGACAAAGCCACGGCAGCCATACATATTCCTTGCGGTCTTTCTGCCGTTTGGACGGAGCTTCTCGATATGGTCGATAAGAGGCATATGAAGCTCTGAGAGATTACAGTTCTCTGCACACCAATAGTTCATTTCGGTATTGATATTGATAGTGAATTTACAGCCCCAAGCAGGCCACATATCCTTATTCCAAATGCCTTGGAGATTTGTAGGCAGGGTCTTTTCTCGGCTGCCTGCAATAAGAAGATATCTGCCGAAATTGTGATACATTTCAATAAGCTTGTTGTCGGGATCGCCCTCTTTCACAAGTGCAAGTCTTTCGTCTGTAGGCAGTGTGGAATTACCTGAGCTGTTGTCGCAAAGGGAGATATTCGCACGGTCATAGTATGACTTGTAGTCTGCGATATGGTCAGCTTTAAGCTGTGCATAGGTTTTTTCCTCGGCTCTTTCAACGTCAAAGACAGCCTGTCCCTTGTAATCCTCACAGCGGTAGCTTGTCTGTGCGCCAAGGAGGATAGTCACCTCGTCGCAGTCCTCACAGGTTATGAAGCTTCCATATGGGTAGACCTTTCCGCCCTTGTGGAGTACCTTTATATAAGCGGCAAAGTTTATGCCGTTCTCTGAACCACATCCACCGTAAAAGAGGATATCGTTGTCATGCACAGGGGAGTTGTCGTCAAAATAATCATCTCTGCCGTCAATGCGTACACGGACGCTTATCGCTTTTTTCTCGGAAGCCGTTATGTGCATAACAAGCACCTGATCGGGCTGTGAGATAAACACTTCTCTTGTGTAGTCAACGCCGTTTATGGCATATTCTGTGGTGCAGACAGCGGTGTTAAGGTCAAGGCTTCTGCTCTTGAAGTCACATTCGCTCTCTTTATAATGTATAACGTTCATGTCGCCAAGGGGCATATAGTGCCTTTGATTTACAGGCGTGCCGCAGAAAGCGTCATAGATTATTTTTTCAGCCTCGTTTATTTTCTCCTCAAAAAGCAGTTTTCTCACTTTTTCGAGATTAGGCAGTGCGGACTTATTATTTCTTTCACGGAAACCGCCCGACCAGACGGAGTCCTCATTGAGCTGAATCCTCTCTTCAAGTGGCTGAGAGAACACCATTGCGCCTATCCTGCCGTTTCCAAGGGGCAGTGCTTTGTTCCAATCGTCTGCAGGGGTCTTATACCAAAGAAGTGCGGAAGTATCCATAGCTAATCCTTTCGTTATCTGTATATATCTGTATTTTGATATGGTTGTAGGTTACAATCCCTTATATTATAGCATATTTTGTTTGGGTTGACAAGGGGGGAGGGGGTGTGCTTGTGAGGCATTCGGAAAATGTTGACATGAAAGAGAGTTTGTGATACAATAAAGGCATATGACAAAAGGGGTGAGAGCATATGGCTGTAGATAAGGCGGACTGGCACTGGGACGATACTGAAAAGCTGTATAGGAAAACAAATAATGTGAAGGGTGAGCTTACCGAAGAACAGCAGGAAGAAATATGGCTGTTGGCGTCAAATCATATAGGATTATTTTTAAGGTGGCTTATTGACAGGGGTTTTAACGAGCTTATTGATGAAAGTGACGAGGAATCCTGTGTGCAGGTCCGTGAGGGCAAAATGAGCGGTGCGGAATATCTTATGCACATATTGGACGGTGCATTTTGTGAGAATGATATAAAACCCAATGTCCGTGACTTTGCGGTAAATTATTACGATAAGCAGTATTTTAATGATTATGGTAAGACTTGTCCTGCTAAAGATCTGTGTGTGCCGTGCTATAGCTTTATATCAGGTGACGATGACTACAACGCCCTGAGACCCCTTATAGACGAAGCATACGAAGAATATTGTCGTGAGAAATAACAAAACCAGTGTAAGCCCACAGCAGGCTTTCACTGGTTTTGTTTATCATTTATAAAAAGTTTAACAATATTTTATCCGCTGTTTTTATGTGCGAATTTTTTCTGCAATGTTCTGAAAAGCGTCAAAAATCTCTTCTCCCGAACGTCCCAAGGCTCTTATGGCTATGCCACGTTCCGTATGGGTGGCGCAAAGCTGTGCGCTGTCAGGGTCGCCTGTGTAGTCGGCTTGGTAAATGCTTTCCAGCATTGTTTTGTCAGGGGTGTAGATATACATAAATCCCGTGTGGGTGAAGCCCTCGAAAAAGCCTTTTTGCCGTATGGGCAGTGCGGCGGGGTCGATAAGAGTGTTGTCGATAAAATCCGCCCTGCCGTCAATTGCTATCTCGGTGCGTGAGCGAAAGCGCTTCAAGCCGAACTCCTCCCCCATTGCAGTTCTGCCACAGCAGTATATCTCAGAGAAAATAAGCTCAGAGCTTTCTGTGATGTTCACCTTGCCCATAGAGATATGCTCACAGCCTGTGAAGGTCATAATAGGGTGGGGCATATAGCAAAGCCTTGCGTTTTTGCGTACAACAAGCTTTATGCTCTGTTTTGATATGCCGCCGTTTGTGTTGAAAAGCTTTTGATAGCCCTGATCTGTGAAAATGACCTTGCAGTTTTCCCCCACAAAAAGCTTTATCTCGTTTTCGTCACCTGCCAATACTCCTGCTGAGCCGCACATTGAGATATATTTCGCCCAGCCTTTTTGGTCATAAAATGGTGAATACACCTTGAAAGGGGGAGCGAAATATAAGTCCTCAGTAACGGTTTTTTGTCCGTCAAAGGCTGTTGACAGGCTTAGTCTGCCGTTCATTTCAGATCCTCAAAAAGCACTGATTTTTTTATCCAGTCTATGACCTGAGAAACGCCCTCACGGCTCATGAGATTTGTGAAAAGAAACGGTCTGTCGCCCCTCATGCGCTTTGAGTCGGAAGCCATTACTTCAAGGGAAGCTCCAACAAGTGGCGCAAGGTCTGTCTTGTTGATAACAAGCAGGTCGGAACGTGTCACGCCAGGGCCGCCTTTCCTTGGTATCTTTTCACCCTGTGCAACGTCGATAACATAGATAGAAGCCTCTGCAAGGTCAGGGGAGAATGTGGCGGAAAGATTGTCGCCGCCGCTTTCAATGAAAACGATCTGCGTGTCAGGGTGCTTTTTCACCATTTCGTCAACGGCTTCCAGGTTCATTGAGCAGTCTTCTCTTATGGCAGTGTGAGGACAGCCGCCTGTTTCAACGCCAACTATCCTGTCAGCAGGCAGGCATGAGTTTTTTGTAAGAAATTCTGCGTCCTCTTTGGTGTAGATATCGTTTGTTACAACGCATATGGAATATTCTTTTGACATTTCTCTTGTAAGGCGTTCGATAAGTGCGGTTTTTCCCGATCCCACAGGTCCGCCTACGCCTATTTTTACATAGCTCATTTTTGGTACTCCTTATTATATTATATAAATCATAGCTTATGACATATACTGTCTTGAATACAGCCGCTCGTGCTGCATTGCACGCAGGTCAAAGCCTGCGCCGCTTATGCCAATATCGTTTATATCAGTGAAAAGGGCTTTTTCTGAAGCGGAGGATATAAGCTCAAAGCTCTCTCCGAGAATTTTTTGCCCTGCAAGCTGACTAAGAGGTACAAGTTTCACGCAGTTTGTGACTATGGCGGAGCATATGGAATAGCCGTATACCGCAAGCCCCTCTGAAAGCTCGATGCCATTGTCGCGCATATAAAGCCCATAGGCGATGCACTGATGGCCCTTGCATATGCCCTGCTCCGTCAGGCTTTTATAAAGCCCTGTGAAGCTTTCCCGACCATTGTTGCATATTTTGAAAAAACGCCTTGTGACCTTTTCTGAGCCGCTTCGTATCTCAAATGGTGTTTTCACCGCAGAGTATATCTCATCAAGACGGCAAAGCTCCTTTTCGTCAGCATTGTATGCCGCTGCCGCCGCACCAAGCTCATTGTAGGGCAGCACTGAGATGTAAGAATGGAGATATTCTTCAAGCCCTTTTGGCGAAGTGATGATATCATGCTGAACGTAGGTTTCAAGCCCGTTTGAAAGCGTGAACGCACCCACTGGGAAAAGGCTGTCGCATATTTGCAGAATGTGCATAAGTCCTGCGGTATCGGTCATTTTTTATCAGCTCCGTTTAGTGTGAATGTTCGTGGTGATGATGTTCCCCATGCTCGTGGGAGTGGCTGTGTGAGTGTCCGTGAGCTTTGCAGACGATAAAATCGTCAAATCTGCCTATGATGTTCTCGCACTCAAAGCCGAGGTTTTTCAGGTGCTTTTCTGTAGGCTCGTCATGTGGGATAAGCACGTTGTCGTCAGATATTTTAAGTGACAAATGCCTGTTGCCTATCTCAAAGCAAAGCCTGCCCATTTCCTGCATAGTGTGAACGTTTATCTTGATAAGGGGACAGCTTGTGAGCTTCACTGCTACGCAAAGCTTATCGTCAAGATAGATGATATCCCCGTCCTTTAGGTTTTCGTCAATGGCAATGCCTATTTCACGTCCTCCTGCGGTGGTTTTTCTTATGCGCTTTTTCTCGGCTTCAAACCAATCAAGCTCAACTGTGTCTACTTCTACGGAAGGGGTGCTTTCAGAGAGATTGCCTAATATTTTTTCTGCTATCATTTTTGTTTCCTCGCTTTAGAACATAAAGTAACGCTGTGCCAATGCAAGCTCGTCAAAAGGCTCGCAGGTAATAACTTCGCCGTCAACTGTGACAGTGTAGGTCTCAGGGTCTACTCTTATATCTCCGCAGACGTTGTTGTATACCATATCAGCCTTTGAGATGTTTCGGCAGTTCTTCACAGGAAGCACCTGCCTTTTAAGACCAAGCTTCTCTTTTATGCCGTCCTCGTAGGCGTATTTTGATACGAACGTGATACAGGTGCTTGAAAGGGCAAGCCCGTGACCACCGAACATTTCTGTGTAACACACAGGCTGAGGGGTAGGGATAGAAGCGTTTGCGTCGCCCATTTTTGATGCGAAAATAAATCCGCCCTTTATTATCATGTCAGGCTTTGCACCGAAAAATGCAGGATTCCAAAGAACAAGGTCTGCCACCTTGCCAACTTCCACTGAGCCTACATATTCTGATACACCGTGGGTTATAGCAGGGTTGATAGTGTATTTTGAAATGTAGCGCTTTATTCTGAAATTGTCGTTTCGCTGGCTGTCCTCAGGGAGTGCGCCACGTTGTTTCTTCATTTTGTCAGCGGTCTGCCATGTTCGTGTGATGACTTCGCCTACACGTCCCATTGCCTGAGAGTCGGAACTCATCATTGAGAATATTCCCATATCGTGCAAAACGTCCTCTGCGGCGATAGTTTCAGGACGTATCCTTGAATCCGCAAAAGCAATGTCCTCCGGTACGTTCTTGTCAAGGTGATGACACACCATGAGCATATCCAGATGTTCGTCAAGAGTGTTTGCGGTGTAAGGCATTGTAGGGTTCGTTGAGGAAGGGAGAACATTCGGGAACGCTGCTGCTCTGATAATGTCAGGAGCGTGTCCGCCGCCTGCACCCTCTGTGTGATAAGTGTGGATAGTCCTGCCCTTGAAAGCATTGACGGTATCTTCAACAAATCCGCCCTCGTTAAGAGTGTCGGTGTGGATAGCCGCCTGAACGTCATACATATCCGCAACAGTAAGTGCGTGGTCGATAACGTCAGGGGTAGAGCCCCAGTCCTCGTGTATCTTCAAGCCTATACAGCCTGCCTTTATCTGCTCCTCAAGAGTTGTGATGTCGCTTGAATTTCCCTTGCAGAGATAGCCGAAATTCATTGGCAGGTCTTCGGATGCTTCCAACATTCTGTGGATATTGAACTCGCCAGGTGTACAGGTGGTGGCATTGGTGCCGTCAGCAGGACCTGTACCACCGCCTATCATGGTGGTGATTCCGCTGTAAAGGGCTGTTCTCACCTGAGTTGGAGAGATAAAATGAATGTGCGTGTCAAGTCCGCCAGCGGTGAGGATAAGTCCCTCGCCTGCGATAGCTTCCGTGGAAGCGCCTATTATCATGTTTTTGTCAACGCCATTCATGATGTCAGGGTTGCCTGCTTTGCCTATTCCTGCTATCCTGCCGTCCTTTATGCCAACGTCAGCCTTTATGATGCCTGTGCTGTCGATGATAAGAGCATTTGTGATAACAGTGTCAAGGCACTCCTTGTCAGTGGCTTTGCAGGATTGCCCCATGCCGTCACGGAGAGATTTTCCTCCACCAAACTTTGCTTCATCACCATGGACTGTCAAATCTTTTTCCACTTCTGCAATAAGAGAAGTGTCGCCCAAGCGCACCCTGTCGCCAACTGTCGGACCATACATATCGCAGTAAGCTTTTCTCGATATTTCGATCATTTCCTACACCCCCTTGAAGCCAAGCCTTTTAGCCTTTTCAAAGGCTGCCTGCTTGATGTTTTCATCGTCCATTTTTCCGTTTACAAGACCATTCAGACCATAGCCTATGCGGTCGCCGCCGATAGGTATAAGACGGACGGTCTTTTTCTCTCCCGGCTCAAATCTTACCGCTGTGCCTGCGGGGATATCAAGCCGCATACCATAAGCCGCCTTGCGGTCAAACTCCAAAGCCTTGTTTACCTCAAAAAAGTGGAAGTGGGAGCCTGTCTGGATAGGTCTGTCCCCTGTGTTTGAAACTGTAAGCTCAATGCTTTCTGTTCCCTCGTTGAGCTTGACAGTGCCTTCCTCAACGATAAATTCCCCTGGGTGAAGCTTGCTTGCACCCTTTATAGGGTTGTGTACTGTCACAAGCTTTGTGCCGTCGGGCATTGTGGATTCTATTTGTATTTCGTGTATCATTTCAGGAACGCCGTCCATGACGTCATCAGCGGTAAGAAGCTTTGTGCCATATTGCATAAGCTCAGCGGCTGACGCTCCTGCTCTTGCTTTTTCCATTACTTCCATGCTTATGTATGCCACAGCTTCAGGGTAGTTGAGCTTTAATCCCTGTGCCTTTCGGTCACGGGCAAGCATGCCCGCATAATGGAGCATAAGCTTATCCTGCTCTCTTGGAACAAGTCGCATTATTATTCCTCCTATTTATATAGTATAGTGTATCTACTGCTTTTTCTCTGTAAGGGCTTTTCTTACTACTCCCTCAGGGTCGCTTATGAGCATAGTGCCGAGCCATACGACGGTGCCGAGTGCAACAACGCAGATTCCTAAAAAGCTGTCGTTTATCATGTCTGCGGTGGCAGGAGTGAAATATCCTGCGCCCTGCTCTTTGTATTCAAAAAGTGCGTCCACGAGCCACATTATAGATGCGCCCCAGTACATATAGCACATCAGCCCCACTTTAAGCTTTCTGGCTTTTGGTGATGTATACCATACTATAGTAACGATAACGGCAGCTATGAGTGTGATAAGAAGTGTCATACGGCGTCACCTCCCAGCTTTGCAGTCTCTTTTGGCTTACGTTTCAGTATCTTGTCAGACACCACAGTCAGCACAGCCCATACCGCTGTCACAAGAACAGCCATTGATGTTCCGACAGTCGCCATTTCGTGGAATGCTACTGCCATTTCCGAAGGGTCGTTAGCCGCTGTCAGGAATGGGAAGAACGGAGATATCTCGCCATGCCACAGATGCTCAAATGCCAAAAGACCAGAGCCACCCCACAGAAAGCCTGAGAGCCTTGTTATCTTTTTAGAAAGAGGAAGCTTGTCCTCCGAAAGAGCTTTGACCTTTGTCTGCTCCTCTGCCTTTGCCTCGTGAGACTTTACTGCCTTTGCCACAATAGTTGTAACGATCGCTTCTGTTGCTGGTACTAAAAAACAAGCCATAATAAAACTTCCTTTCAAAATTGTTTTCTGAGTTTAACCTAGTGATAATAAAAAAACAACGCCCTTATAAACCGACAGGCATTGCCGTATCGGTTATAAGAGCGTCATTGCTTTGATTATCAGTATAGCACAGAGCTTTTTATTTGGCAATAGTGTTAATGAAAAATTCTTATTTTATTCAGTTTTGAATAAAAAACAGATGTGAACAAAATGAAAGTCTGATACATAAATATTGCATTATTGTCCTTTGTAGATTTGCACAAAGAAACTATTCAAAAATGAATAGTTGCGACTTCAATATAGGCTAAATGACGTAAATACGCTATATAAGTGATAACAAAGCTTATTCCAAAGTGAATAATTTTCAGAAAAATTGAAAATTGGCTCTTGACAACTTGCAGGAATGGTGATATAATTCTGCACATAGAGCAATTCAGAAATGACTTGAACGGTCATGCGGATATGTTCCTCAGTGATTTTGAAAGGAAAGTGACCTCAAATGATCAACAACAATTGTCAGCCACCGAGCGCCTCAGGCTCTCCTCGTTTTTGTAATATGGGTAATTTCATGAGGCTTCCACACGCGACCTCAGCAGAGGGATTGGATTTCGCTATCGTTGGTATACCGTTCGATACCGCCGCTTCTTTCAGAGCAGGCGCAAGATTTGGTCCTAACGGTGTAAGAAACATCTCGGCAATGATAAAGCCTAACAATGTTGCAATGGGCGTCAACATTATGGATTCACTCAAGGGTGCAGACCTTGGCGACGTTCCTGTGATCCCTGATTATATCCACGAAACATATGCAGCTATCGAGCAGACCTTGGACGGTGTTCTTGAATGCGGTGCAGTTCCAATAAGCATTGGCGGCGACCACGCTATCACCCTTGGCGAGCTTAGAGCTATCGCAAAGAAGCATGGAAAGGTAAGCCTTGTGCATTTCGATTCACACCTTGACCTGTGCGATACGGTTTTCGGTCAGAAATACAATCACGGCACACCATTCAGAAGAGCAATGGAGGAGGGTCTTATTGATCCTGAGAAGTCGGTTCAGATCGGCATGAGAGGTTCTCTTTACGATCCTGACGATTTCAAGATCGCCGCAGACCTTGGCTTCACGGTTATCCCGGGGGACAAGCTCCACACATATTCTCCTGAAGATCTTCTCAAGGTCATAAAGGAAAAGGTGGGCGACAATAAGGTGTTCCTTACATTCGATATCGACTTTGTTGACCCGGCTTATGCACCAGGTACAGGTACTCCTGAGGTGGGCGGATTTACTTCCTTTGAAACACTTCAATATATAAGAGCGCTGAAAGATCTGAACTTCACAGGCTTTGATGTAGTAGAAGTTGCTCCTCCATATGACCACTCAGAGATAACAGCTTATATGGGCGCAAATATCATTTTTGAGTTCATGTCTATCCTTGCTTATCAGAAGAAGATCGGCAAGAGAAAATAAAGATAGAAAAATAATTCACTCTCCAATAAATATAATATCAAACGCAACGGAGCGTTGACAGCGGCACTAGGGTGTCTGGCTTGTCAGCGCTCCGAATTATTTAGAAAAGTAAGTGAAAGGTTGGAATCAGTTATGAAAAGCGGAAGAAGATTTGGAATGTTAAGAAAAGTTTGTGCAGTGGCAGTGGCTTCGGTACTTGCGGCAGGATGTCTTACAGCCTGCGGAAGCAGCAAGAACGCAGGACCGCTCACACTGGATCAGATCAAGGAAAACGGTAAGCTCACAGTTGCGACAGAAGCCGCTTATGAGCCTTTTGAATACATGGACGGCGATAAGATCATAGGCTACAACGCAGACCTGTTCGCTAAGATCTGCGACGATCTGGGGGTAGAGCTTGATTATATCGACCTGCCGTTCCAAGGAATACTTGCAGGACTTGAAGCAAAGAAATATGACGTTGTTGGAGCAACACTTGGCGTAACTGCTGAACGTGCAGGCAAGTACACGATGACTTATCCTATCCAGAACGGAACTACAGTTTTCGTAAAGAGAAAGGGCGATGACAGCATCAAGTCTATCGAAGATATGTCGGGCAAAAAGGTCGGCACACAGACTTCTTGCTACAATGAGGACGATACAAAGAAATTCAACGAGAAGCTAAAGTCAGAGGGCAAGGACGGCTATGCCGAACTGCTCAAATACGACTCATTCCCTGAGGCTTTTGCAGAGCTTAAGAACGGCAAGATAGACCTTGTTGCTCAGAACTATGCAAGCTGCGCCGCAGTTGTAATGAAGAATCCTGACGATTATGAGATAGTGGCTGACGATTCAGGCAAGGCTGAAATGGTCGGCACAGACACTTGGGTATCATGGGCTGTTCGTAAGGAAGACACAGAGCTTTCTGACTATATCAACTCTGAGATACACAAGTTCAAAGAGGACGGAACTCTTGCAGAGCTCCAGAAGAAATGGTTTGGTGAAGCCGTTGACCTGCCTGAGAGCGATTATATCCCTGCCGAGTAAAAAGCATCTTTGAAAGGAGGAAATGCTTCGTCGCAAATGGCGGAGCATTATATATCAATGGAGAATTTCAACATAGTATGGCATTATAAAGACCTGCTGCTGAAAGGTCTTGGCTATACAGTATTCGTATCCGTTGCAGCGATACTTATAGCGCTTTGCGTTGGTATGCTGCTTTCGGTGATGAGAATGGGCGGCGACTCGCTTCCTTCAAGGATACTGAAAAAGATAGTCGCAGTTTATATAAGCTTTGTCCGTGGCACGCCTGTGCTGGTGCAGATATACATTATATATCAGGCGCTTGCAGTAATGGGTCTAAACCTTTCAAACCTGGCGTCAGGCATAATCGCTCTTAGCCTTAACAGCGGCGGATTTATTGCAGAAATAATCCGTGGCGGGCTTACGGCTGTGCCAAAGGGTCAGACGGAGGCGGCCAGAGCCTTGGGCATGAGCGAGCCAAAGATACTAATGAGGATAGTTTTCCCACAGGTATTCAAGGTAGCTTTGCCGCAGCTAACAAGCGAGTTCATAAACGTTATAAAGGTGTCGCCGATGCTTTCTGTGTTGGCAATCGTAGAGCTTACAAGAACGGCTCAGCGTCTTGTAACGCAGACATACATAAACCTGCCTTTCTATATTGCTATCGCAGTTATGTATTTTGTTATCTGCGCAGGACTTGAAGAGCTTGTAAAGCTTCAGAAGAAAAGACTTGAAAGAAGATAAGGAGGCGCAGATATATGGACGAATTTATGCACGTTGCGGAAATAGCGCTTCCGCTGCTTTTGCAGGGTCTTGGAACAACGGCGGCAATATCGGTGCTGTCTATCCTTATTGCAATGGTGTTAGGCTCGGCGGTAGGCTATATGTGCCTTTCAAAAAACAAGGCTGTTGAGCTTATCGCAAGGGCGTTTATAAAGATATTCAGATGCACCCCTTTTATGGTGCAGGTATATCTCGCATATTACGGACTCCCTGCTCTTGGTCTGAACGTTTCAGCGTTCTCAACAGGCGTTATAATTCTTGGAATGTACACAGCGGCTTATACCGCAGTTATCCTTGAAAGCGGCGTCAGCGCTATCCCAAAGGGACAGTTTGAAGCTTCATATGCAATGGGAATGTCAAGATTTAAAACAATGGTGAGAATAATTTTCCCGCAGACTTTGAAAATAATCGTTCCGTCACTGACAGGACAGTTTGTTCAGACTGTTAAGGACTCATCTATCCTTTCTATCATCACAGTTGCAGAAATGACAATGATGACAAAAGAGGCTATCGGTATAACTTTCAGCCCTCTGATAGTTTATATCTGTGCAGGCGTTCTTTACTGGGCGCTGAACCTTGTTATTGAGTTCGCATCAAGATGTATAGAAAAGCACAACAACCGTGTTGCTATCTGACGAAAAAGGAGTGTAAAATACAATGGCTGAAAGCAGAAAGCCTGTTATATCGGTTCACGATCTGGCAAAGAATTATGGGGAGCTTAAGGTCCTCAGAAAAATAGATATGGATATTTACAAGGGCGAGGTGGTAAGCGTTATCGGCCCTAGCGGCTCCGGCAAAAGCACTTTTCTCAGATGCCTGAACTATCTTGAGGAGCTGACATCAGGCGAGATAGATATAGGCGGAGTTTCCCTAAAGGGCATCGACGAGGACAAGCACAACAAAAAGCTCAACGAAAAGGCTGCAAAGGTCATAAGAAAGAACGTTGGAATGGTGTTCCAGCAGTTCAACCTTTGGCCGCACAAAACAGTGCTTGAAAACGTCATGGAGTGTCCTGTTCAGGTTAAAAAGGCTAACAAGGAAGAAACAAAGAAGAAAGCCATGGAGCTTCTTGCAAGAGTTGGAATGGACGGCAAGGCAGACGCTTATCCTACTCAGCTTTCAGGCGGTCAGCAGCAGCGTGTGGCTATTGCGAGGACCCTTGCAATGGAGCCTGAGGTCATACTCTTTGACGAGCCGACTTCCGCCCTTGACCCTGAGTTCGTTGGCGAAGTTCTGAACGTTATGAAAGACCTGGCTCAGGCAGGAATGACAATGATAGTTGTCACACACGAAATGGGCTTTGCGGCAGAGGTAGCAAACAGAGTCTGCTTTATGGACGGCGGCTATGTTATCGAGGACGGCACCCCTGAGGAAGTGTTCAAGCACCCTAAGAGCGACCGTGCAAAGCAGTTCTTCTCAAAGATACTTAATGTGTAAACTATAAAGCCGCAGAAAGGAGTGCAGACAAATGGATTATGAACAGCTAGGGCACGTTCTCGAAAGTATCCACCCAGGAGTGACTATTGCCGACAGCAGCGGAGTGTTCAGATTTGTTTCAAACTCCTATCTCAGCGGCAGAAGCGTAAAAGGCTCTGACATAATAGGTAAATTCGCAGGCTCAGAGGAAATGATGAAGATGTTTTCCCCTTGCGTGACGCAAATGGTTTTTGAAAGCCACAAGCGTGTCACAACAGTGCAAAAAGGCGTTGACAATGACGAAACTTTCGTCACGGGAATACCGGTATTCAAGGACGGAGAGCTTGAGATGATAATAAGCTATTCCTCTTGGGAGATAACAGGCTTTGACGACCTGCGGGAGCGTTACAATGTTTTGCAGTATCAGAACAAAAAGCTTCTTGATGAAATAGAGCTTATGACAGGACGTGACGGCGGACAGCGTTATATCGCCCAAAGCAGCCGTTCAAGAGACGCAAGGCGGCTTGCAGGAGTTTTCTGTGACGCAGGCTGTCCGTGTTACATCTATGGTCCCACAGGAAGCGGCAAAAGCTATCTTGCTTCCACTATATACGGCAAAAAAGGAACGCTTTACACCTATGACTGCGCACCTGTCGGGGAAGAAGTCATAGAAAAGGAGCTTCTTGGAGAGGGGTCGATGATATCGCCGCTTTCGGGCATTTACGCTGTGATAATAAAGCATATAGACAGGCTGTCGCCTAGGCTTCAAAGGGCAGTCCTTGAAAAATGCGCAAAAGCAGGCATTGTGCCTGTGGGGCTTTCTGAACATTCGGTGGAGGAGCTTAAAGGTGCTGACAAGCTGTCGGAGGAGTTTATAAGCGAGTTCGAGCCTTATCAGGTACAGATGTATTCTCTTGGCGAGCGTGCGGAGGATCTTAAAAGCTTTATCGACTATTATCTCGGCTCGGCAAACAAGAAATACTCACGGAGCGTTGAGTTCACGCCTCGTGCCATGGGCTGTTTGTTGGGATATGATTGGAAAGAAAATATCGACGAGGTGCATATGACTATCGAGCGTATCGTTCTTACTACCGAGAAGAAAAAGGTGGACGTTTTCGACTTGCCTGACAGGATAACAGGCGGTTCATCTGAGGTATTTGCACAGAATGCTTCCCTAAAGGATATGCTTGAATTTTACGAAAGCGGACTTGTGATGAGAGCCTATGAAAAATACAGAACATCTGTGGCTGTGGCACAGAAGCTTGGCATAAGTCAGGCGACGGCGGTGCGGAAGATACACAAATATGCAGGCAGGGACGTTGAATGAATGAGCGTTTTGATGTTATCGTTACGATACTTGAACTTATCGGCACTGCAGCGTTTGCGGCAAGCGGTGCGCTGACAGCGATAAAAAGGCGTTTTGACCTTTTCGGCGTTATAATAATAGGAGTGACAACGGCTGTGGGCGGTGGGATAATGCGTGATATCGTCATCGGAAGTCACCCTGTGGCGGCGTTTCGTGACCCCCTTGCAATGAGTGCGGCGGCTTTGATATCGGTGCTTGTGTTTGCTGCCTTGGCTGTAAAAGGCGACCTAGGTGGCAAGGCGTTGAAGCTTTATGATACTGCAATGCTCATGCTCGATACTATAGGGCTTGGCATTTTCACTGTTACAGGTATAACAGCGGCAATGAGGAGCGGCGTGTCAGACAACACTTTTTTGCTTGTGTTTTCGGGAGTTATAACAGGCGTTGGGGGCGGAGTTCTCAGGGATATTTTCGTGAACAAGAAGCCTGAGATATTTGTGGGCAACATTTATGCCTGCGCTTCTGCCACAGGTGCAGCGGCTTTTCTGCTTTGCTATGGCATGATGTCGTTCATGCCTGCCTGCATGGTGAGCCTTGTGGTGACGTTTTCCCTAAGGCTCATGTCGGTGAAATTCGGTTGGAATTTGCCGAAAATTCAGATAAAAGCCAGACAGGAGCGGAGGATAGCCGCCACGAAAGAAAATCTCATAAATAAAAAAGGAGCATAGACTATGAAAAAGTTTATTATTACCATAAGCCGTGAGTTCGGCTGCAACGCAAGAGAGGTCGCAAGAAAGGCGGCGGCTGAGCTTGGCGTGGAGTTTTATGACAAGGACCTTGTAGATATGGCGGCGGAGCGTGCAGGCATAAGCCGTGACTCGTTTCTTGACAGTGAGGAAATGCTTGACAAGAACGCTGACCGCCTGCTGAAGTCATTCGGCTACGGCTCATCAACGCAGTTTTATTCCGACAAGGCTGTAAAAGCGCAGGTCGATATCATCAGAGATCTTGCAAACAAGCGTGTATCCGCCATATTCTTCGGCAGATGTGCAGACTATGTTCTCAGAGAATATCCAAACCACATGAACGTTTTTCTCTATGCGCCTTTGGACGCAAGGATAAAGCATATGTGTGAGACTTATGACCTTTCATGGCAGGAGGCTGACAAGCTCATAAAACGTGTTGACCGCCAGCGCCACAACTATTATAAATACGTCACAGGCAAAAATCGTGGTGACCGTGACAACAAACATCTTATGATCGACGTAAGCGAATACGGCACTGATCTCACTGCCGAGATGATATGCTTCGCTGCAAGAAAGATGTTCGAGGACTAAGCTTTCTACTGATTACCAAATCTTCATTTGTGGGGTGCTTCTGCTTTGGAGCGCCCCTCTTTTCTTACATTTGTGAATATGAACAAAATGCAGGATATAAAATTCCTTTATTCATACAACATTTTCTGCAAGTTTAAAAGACAGTTTGTGTTAATAAAAAGTTTATATATAAAATATAAAATGACTGATTTTTAGTATTGCAGTTATAGTTGCTACAGGATATATCATAGGTATATCGAAAGAAAAGTTTCGTGGAGTAAATTATTTTCAAAAAGCAAAATGAAAGTTAAGCAAGAAAATCCTGCAAAGCGCAGCTGTAAATATAGGAGGAATGTAAAGTGAAAAGGTTCAGATTTATAATCAAACGGCTGCTTTCAATGATAGTCATAATGTTTTTGGTATCCTTTCTGGTGTTCGTTGTTCTGAGAATGTCAGACGCAGACCCTCTCACAGTAATGATAGGAAACAATCAATCCACTCCTGAACTCAGGCAGGCTCTTACAGAAAAATATCACCTTGACGACCCTGTGCATATACAGTATCTCAGGTGGATAAAGGGAGTTCTTTCAGGCGACTTCGGCACAGACTATGTTGACGGTCAGGACGTAAAAGGTCTTATAATGTCAAGGCTTCCAATAACATTCGGACTTGTGATAATGAGTTACGTCATAGGCTCAGTGATAGCTGTTATAATGGGAGTTGCAGCGGCGCTGAGAAAAGGCAAACCCTCAGACGCAGCAATTTCGGGACTTATGCTTGTGCTTTCAGGTGCGCCGTCATTTTTGGTAAGCATACTGATACTTATTTTCATGACAAAGTACGTTCCTGGATATTCGTTTATCGGAACATATACAAATTTCGGAGAGTTCTTACAACGTATAATGATACCGAGCCTGATAATGGCGCTGACGTTCGTTGCGATGCTTGGACGTATCACACGAAGCAACATGATAAGTCAGCTTCAATCCCCTTATATCGCAACAGCAGCTGCAAAGGGATTAAAGCAAAGCAACATAACCTACAAGCACGCTTTTCACAACGCCGTTATTCCTGTTATAACAGTTGCAGGATATATGATAGCAGGCTCTATAGGCTCGACAGTAATAGTTGAGCAGGTCTTTTCTCTTCCTGGTATAGGCGGTCTGCTCATATCGGCGATAGAGGAAAACAATTTCCCCATAGTTCAGATACTTGTGCTTTTCATGCTTGGAGCTTATCTTGTAATGAGTTTTGTTATCGACATACTTTATACCGTTCTTGATCCGAGAGTTGATCTTAAATAAGGTGGGATTTTTAATGAAGAAGAAAAATAAAGCAGGAACGTTTTTCACACCTGTTGTGGCGGTGACGGGAATATTCCTTGCGGTCATAGTTTTCGTATCGCTCTTTGCAAGCGTTATCGCACCGTATGACCCTCTTGCCACAGACGTGAATGCCATATATGCTCCAGCCTTTTCTGAGGGACACATTTTCGGAACTGACGGACTTGGCAGAGATCTTTTTTCAAGGCTCATATGCAGTGCAAGAACTTCCATTCTGAATGCCTTTCTTATAGTTGCCATAGAGGTAGTCATAGGTGTTCCTCTTGGGCTTATCTGCGGATACTACAGAGGTCCTCTTGACAGTATCGTAATGAGGGTGTGGGACGTTATAAGTGCAATACCGCCACTTCTTCTTTCCTTTATCCTTATTGCGGTAATGGGAAAGGGCATGATGACAGGTATCATCGCCATAGGCATTTCTTATATCCCTCTTACAACAAAGACCGCAAGATCAATGATAATGACAGAGAAAAAGGCGGTGTATGTTGAAGCCTGCAAATCAATGGGCTTTTCAGACGCAAGGATAATTTTCGTGCATATCCTGCCGAACATCATCACCCCTATGATATCGCAGTTCACACTTGATATCGGTACGGCTATCACATCAATGGCTACTCTGAGCTTTCTGGGACTTGGCGTTCAGGCTCCGAATGCCGACTGGGGAACGCTTCTCCGTGACGGCATGGGCAACCTTTATAATAGTTCGGCACTGCTTTTTATACCTGCAATATGCGTAATACTTGTAACAGTATCCATAAACCTTTTCAGCGACGGTGTTCAGAACTATCTCGATCCGTCATCAAGAAAGCTTCCGTCATTCAAGAAATACGAAAAGAAACACAGAATAAAGAAGCTTTCAGCAGTTAAGGCAAACGGGGAGGCGTAAAAGATGAAAAAAGGAAACGTTCTTGAAATAAAAGACCTTTCTGTAGACTTTATGACAGTTAGAGGTATCGTATACGCCGTTCAGGGCGTTGACCTTGAAGTGAAGCAAGGGGAGATACATGGTATCGTAGGCGAGAGCGGCTGCGGAAAAAGCGTAACATCAAAGTCGGTCATAAGGCTCCATAACGAGGAGACCACCAGATATGCAGGGGATATCTACATAAGAGATGACAGCGGCGAGAAAGATGTTCTTGCAATGAGCAAAAAGCAGCTCCGTGATTTCAGGGGCAGCACAGCCGCAATGATATTCCAAGACCCTATGACTTCCCTTGACCCTATTATGAAAGCAGGCGAGCAGATAGCAGAAATGCTAAGGGCGAAGAAAAACTTAAATCGCCGTGAAGCAAGAGAAAAGGTCATCGAGATGTTTGAAAAGATAGGCATAACACCTGCTGAGAAAAGATACGAGCAGTATCCGTTTGAAATGAGCGGAGGAATGTTACAGAGAATAATGATAGCAATGGCTCTTATATGCGAGCCTAAGCTTCTTATTGCAGACGAACCTACCACGGCGCTTGATGTTACTATACAGGCGCAGATACTAAAGCTTATAAAAAAGCTCCAGCAGGAAAGCGGAACGTCGGTAATATTCATCACTCACAACCTTGGTGTTGTGGCTGAGATTTGCGACAGCGTAACTGTAATGTATGCAGGAAAGGCTGTTGAGACCGCAAGCGTTGTGGATATTTTCGACCACCCTGCTCACCCATACACAAAGGCGCTCCTTGAAAGCAATCCAAGAGAGAGCGACACAGAAAAAAGAATGAAAAGCATACCTGGCAGTCCTCCGCTTCTGTATGAAAAGTTCAAGGGCTGTGCCTTTGCACCAAGATGTAAGTATGCTGACGATAAATGCAGAAGCTGCGTGCCTGTTACAGAAAATGTGTCTGAGGGACACAGCACAGCTTGCTTCAAGTGGCGGGAGGTGACATCACAATGAGCAAAGAAAAAGACAGACAGCCTTTTATAAGCGTCAGAGATCTGAAAAAGTATTTCTGCCTTGACAATTACAAGCTTGCAAAGGCAAAGACGAGATATATCCACGCCGTTGATGATGTTAGCTTTGATATCTACAAAGGCGAGATATTCGGTATAATAGGCGAGAGCGGCTTGGGCAAATCAACCATAGGAAGATGCGTTCTGAAGCTTATCGACGTTGATTCAGGCGAGATATATTTTGACGGCAAAAACATAACTCATGTGAGCCGCAAGGAACAGCAGGAGCTGCGTTCAAGAATGCAAATGGTCTTTCAAAACCCTCTTGCTTCCTTTGACCCGAAAAAGACTATACGCTTTAGCCTTGAAGAATCTGCAAAGGTGCATAAGATAAAGCCTGAGGTCTACAAGGCGAGGATAAAACAGCTTATGGAGTATATAGCGCTTCCGGAGGACTTGCTCACAAGATATCCTAAAGACCTTTCGGGCGGTCAGCTCCAAAGGCTTGCAATAGCAAGGGCGCTTATGCTGGAGCCTGATTTTATTCTTGCAGACGAGCCTGTTTCGGCACTTGATGTTTCTGTGCAGGCGCAGATATTGAATCTTATGCTGGACTTGAAAGAGGATAAAGGGCAGACGATACTTTTTATATCCCATGATCTGAACGTTGTCCGTCACGTTTGCGACAGGATAGCGGTGGTATATCTGGTGGCGGTAATGGAAATGGGTACGGTGGAGCAGGTATATAACAGCGTTGCTCACCCTTACACTCAGGCACTTATTTCAGCAAAGCCAAAGGAACACCCTCTTGAAGATAAGAAGCATATCCTGCTGGAGGGAGATATACCGAACGCAGTGGATATCCCCGAGGGCTGTCGCTTTGCAGGCAGGTGCAGATATTTCAAAGAGGGCTTGTGCGACAACCGCACGCCAAAGCTCAAAGACATTGGAAACGGGCATTACGTTGCCTGTCATTTCCCGCTAGGCATTGACCGCAGCAAGACTGCTGCGGATATGTAATAAATCTTTTGAAGAAAGGAAAGTTATCATGAAAAAATTCTCACGCAAGATCGCGGCCGCTGCTGCATTGGCAATAACAGTTTCAAGCTGTATGACAGGCTGCTTCAACAACACAGGTTCCGGTTCAGGCTCAGGTTCTTCAGGAGGAAATTCAGAGACAGTTCTCAGAGTAGGCTATACTCAGGAGCCGTCATCATTTGACCCTGCCGACTTCACTATCGTGGCAGCAACTCTCACAGGTTATGACTGCTATGACACGCTTCTTAACTTCTCACATGACGGCACAAAAGTTGAACCTGCCCTTGCAGAATCTTGGGAGCAGGTTGACGATACTACATACACATACAAGATAAGACAGGGAGTAAAGTTCTCGGACGGCAATGAAATGACAATGGACGATGTGCTTTATTCTCTTAACAGAGTAACAGAAGACAACTATTATATGAGCTATCTTTTTGCAAACGTTGACAGCTTTGAAGCCGACAACGATACTTGGACGCTGACAGTTCATCTTAAGCAGCCTGACTCATCATGGCAGTATGTTCCTACAACATCAGCCTGCACTATAGTCGAGAAGTCTGTAACAGAGGAGCAAGGCGACAAGTACGGCACTGCTGACGGAAAGACTGTCGGCACAGGTCCTTACAAGCTTTCTTCATGGTCATCAGGAAGCGAGATAGTTCTTGAAAAGAACGAAAACTGGTGGGGCGACCCTGATACTCTCGATATCGACAAGGTAGAATATTACGTTATCGAGGACGAAAGCGCATTAGCACTTGCGGCAAAGGGCGGACAGATAGACTTTGTCGAGGGTATGTCAAACAGCGTTATGTCTGTATATCAGAGCTGTCAGAACTTCAATATCCTCTCATGCGAGGGAACGACTTCAAACTATATCGCATTCAACACAGCTTCAAAGTCGTTTGATGACGAGTGGGCAAGAAAGGCTGTTGCATATTGTATCGACCGTTCTCAGATAACAACAACTATCGGCGGCGATTATGCAAAGCAGTCGGCTGTTGTTCCAATGAGCGAATCCATGATGTATATGGATAAGGATAAGTGGGATTCAACTATCGCCGAAAGCGATGTTTATACTCAGGATTATGACAAGGTAAAGGAATGTCTTGCAAAGTCAAAGTATCCTGACGGCTTTGAGTTTGATTTCTATACGACTTCACAGACGCAGAAGCAGGCTGAGCTTCTCAAGTCAATGGTAGACGCAAGCGGCTCTATCACAATGAATCTTGTGGAAGTGCCTGACAGCGATATCTTCAGCTATATGTTCGGCTACAAGACAAAGGATAACGGCGAGAGATATTACAACGCAGTCGGCACATACATGATGTCAGATTTCCTTGACCCTATGGGAATGTTAAAGACATTATATGCAGGCTCTAACGCTTGCGAGGGCGGAACGAATGAAACACTTTGGACAAGCACAGAAGCAGACGGACTTCTTGACAAGGCGGCTCAGACAACAGACGACGCTGAGAAAATGGGTTACTATACTGACGCATATAAGATATTTGCTGATGAGTGCCCTTACCTTGGACTATACACATCATCTGATGTTTACGCAGTAAGCGACAAGTTCACATATGACCCAAGTCCGATGTTCTGGTATAACTTCAGTTACGCAGACGTTCATGTGGCAAAATAAGAAATAATATGAAAAAAGGAAGTGCGATAATGTATTCATCTCTGGATACCGTGTGGGTTCTTCTCTGCACAGCTTTGATATTCTTTATGCAGGCAGGCTTTGCAATGCTGGAAACAGGCTTCACCAGAGCAAAAAATGCAGGCAACATAATAATGAAAAACCTTATGGATTACTGCATAGGCTCTGTTCTTTTCTGGGTTATCGGCTTCAGCTTTTTGTATGGCGACTCCATAGGAGGATTTATCGGAACGCCAAGCCTGTTCGCAGCAGGAAAGTTTGCAGCCGCAGGAGATCTGCCTAAGCGAGTGTTCCTTATGTTCGCAACTGTCTTTTGTTCAACTGCCACGACTATAGTTTCAGGAGCAATGGCTGGCAGAACAAAGTTCAAGGCTTATCTTACATATTCGGCTGTTATGAGCGGAATAGTTTATCCTATAACAGGTCACTGGATATGGAACAGTGCAGGCTGGCTCAAAAGTATAGGCTTCCACGATTTCGCAGGCGGAACTGCCGTTCACGTTGTTGGCGGAACTACTGCACTTATAGGTGCGCTGCTTGTGGGAGCAAGGATAGGCAAGTTTGATAAAAACGGCAAGGCGAGAGCCATACCGGGACATAATCTCACTATCGGAGCTTTGGGCATATTCATTTTGTGGATAGGCTGGTTCGGATTTAACGGTGGCTCGCTTCTCACCGCTCAGGGCGGCAATGCGGCGGCAAAGCTTGGGGATATCTTCTTTAACACAAACATATCTGCGGCGGCTTGCGCAATAGCTGCAATGTTCATCACATGGGTGCGCTACGGCAAGCCTGACGTGACAATGACCCTTAACGGAGCGCTTGCAGGACTTGTGGCTTCAACCGCAGGCTGTGACACAGTTTCGGCAGGAGGAGCATTCTTTATCGGCATAACAGCAGGCTTTGTAATGGTGTTCGGCGTTGAGCTTATAACAAAGCTAAAGGCTGACGACCCTGTGGGTGCGGTGAGCGTTCACGGTCTGTGCGGAGCATGGGGAACGCTTATGACGGGCGTTTTCGCAAAGAAAAGCGGTCTTATATATTCAGGCAGCCCGAAGGATCTGCTTATACAGCTTGCAGGCGTGCTTTCAGTGGCGGCATGGACAGCGCTTATTATGGTGATAGTGTTCACAGTGATAAAGAAAACAATGGGCCTGAGAGTTAGCGAGAACACAGAGATAGTTGGTCTTGACAAGTGCGAGCATGGACTTTCAAGCAGCTATGCGGATCTTCTCAACACAGCTCAGTTCATCACCGCTGCCGCTGACGAGCCTTCAAAGGTGAGGGCTATAGACGAAGCCTCAGAGCTTAACGCTTCTGACTACAAGGCGGACGGAAAGATGCACAAGGTGGTCGTTCTTATGAACGTCGCAAAGTTCGAGATGCTGAAAAATGCTTTGGATAAGCTTGATATAACAGGTATGACAGTTACGCAGGTAAGCGGCTGTGGAATACAAAAAGGAAGCACTGAGCTTTACAGAGGCTCTGAGCTTGAATCAAGGCTTCTGCCTAAGATAAAGGTGGAGATAGTCATAAGCACTGTTCCGCTGGGACTTCTTATCGACACTATCAGAAAGGTGCTTTATACAGGCAAGATAGGCGACGGAAAGATATTTGTTTATGACGTTGCGAACGTTGTGAAGATAAGAACAGGAGCAGAGGACGAGCAGGCTCTTGAATAAGCTGCCATAATAATTGGAATGGGGGACAAGATATGACTGATGATATGAAATACACTGTTTTTTATACAGACGAAAACGGACAGCTTGTCCCGTATGGGGAAAAGCTTCTGAGCATAACCGAGATAGCAAAGTATCGAAACATACCTACCGAACGGCTTAGATATTACGATAAGATAGGGCTTTTAAGACCTGACTATGTTGACAAGCTCACAGGGCGGAGGTTTTATTCGGCACAGCAGTGTGAAAAGCTTGGCACTATAAAAGAGCTTCGCAGGCTGAACTTATCACTGAAAGAGATAGAGGACTATTTCAACGACAGAAACCTTGAAAAGTCCGAGCGTGTTCTCAGACAGCGTTATGAGCTTTTACAGCAGGAGATAGCGGATAAGCTTGAAATAAGCCGTGTGCTGAAAGAAAAGCTTAAATTTATCAGAGAGCTTAACAACACAGATTTCAAGCTTGATGACCCTGTTATAAAGGAGCTTCCTGAACGATATGCCCTCAAAGGGGAGAGCAATAAGTTCAGAACAAATCTCACTGGCATAGAGTTTATGAAGCTTGAGGAGGCTATAGGCGGAACTTCGCCTGTGCTTGCCACTGATAAGGTGGCAATGACCATAAAAAACTCAGTTGACCCTGACGATATGGATTCCGAGGTCTGCCCTATGGTGTTCTGCTCGGCAGATCAGGCTGACAAGGAAAGCTTCACAACAGTGGCAGGAGGAAAATACGTTTGCGCTTTTCACAGGAATTGCTACAGCTATTTCGGTGAGCTTATAATGAAAATGCGCTGTCTTGCACAGGAGCATGGCTACACCCTTGGAAACGTCGGGGTGATGATATACCGTATAGACATAACCCTTACGGACAACAGTGATGAAACTATTGCGGAGCTTCAGTTTCCGCTTATAAAAGAAAGCAGGGAGAAATGATCATGATAGACAGAAATGAACTGCACGCCATGAAAACGGCGGCAAGATTTGATGAATTTGGCAACACAAGATTTCCTACAATGGCAAAGAGAGCCGTTGAGCTTGGATTAGAGCCTGCGGACAGCATTAAAAGCGAGGGCATGAGCTGTTTTGCAAGAACAAATCTCGGCCCTACATACACAAGCCACGAAACTTTTCTCAGAAGTCCTTTCTGCGAGGATATCCATAAGGTGTCGGAATATGACGTTGCAGTGGTGGGTATCCCATATGACAGCGGAGCGTCAAACCGTTCAGGCACAAGACTTGGCCCTGCCGGCATAAGACACGCTTCTTCGCAGATATCCCCTTTCAACCCTGACTATGGCGTTGACCTATACGAAAACATAAAGCTTTGCGACGCAGGAGATATCTACACACTTCCTGCAAATGCCGAAAAGACTTTCGACCAGATAACAAAGGGCATAGGATATATATTCTCTCAGGGAGTAACGCCTATCGTTCTTGGGGGCGACCACTCTACCACTTTCCCTACGCTCAGGGGCATTTCAAAGTATATCGACGGCAATATCGGCGTTATCCATATCGACCGCCACAGCGATTGCGACGCTATCCAAATGGACGAAAAAATGCACGGCACAGAATGGTATCATTCCACTCACCTGCCTAACCTCAGCGCAAAAAATCTTGTGCAGATAGGCATAGGTGGAAACTGCTGCAAGTCATGGTCAAAATTCACCCGTGACAGCGGCTGTACTGCGATCTCAATGGAGGATATTGATAAGTATGGTATCGACAAGGTGGCAGAGCTTGCCCTCGATATCGCATGGAAGGGCTGTAAGGCAGTGTATGTGAGCCTTGATATAGACGTTCTGGAAGCTGCTTTCTGCCCGGGTACTGGCACACCTGATTTTGGCGGTATGCTCCCGAGAGAGCTTTTAAGGCTTCTCAAGCTCGTGACAGCTCCCGGTATCTGCGGAATGGACGTTGTGGAGGTATCTCCTCCGTTTGATGTGAGCGAGATAACTTCACTTGCGGCGTCAAGATGTATAATCAATGTGCTTTGCAATCTTGCGCTGAACAAGTCGCTATATAAACACTGATAATATTTGTATCTGAAAGAGGCAGCTTATGAATGATCGACAGCTAAAGGAACTTATACTGGCGGCTAAGGGTAAGCTGCCTTTTGATATTTATTTTTACAACGCAAGGATAGTTGACGTTTACAGAGAACGGATAATAGACAGCGGCTCGGTGGGGATAAAAAACGGCATTATCGCCGCAGTTTGCCCTGACTTTGAGCCTAGAGCAACAGAGTTTATTGATTGCAGAGAAATGTATCTTGCGCCTTCTTTTATCGACGCTCATATGCACATAGAGTCCTCAAAGCTCACGCCTTTTGCATACTGCGAGGGCGCAGTGCCACACGGAACGGGCTGTGTATTCTTTGACCCTATGCAGATGTCGAATACTCTTGGTCTTAAAGGCATAAAGGTTATGCAGGAAATGCTAAAAAAAATGCCCATAGAAAGCTTTTTGCAGCTTTCTTCGCAGTATCTTTCCACCCTGAAAACGCAAGACGATATCACCAATGTTATCAAAGAGTGCAGGGCGAAAACTGTGGGTGAGATAAGCGGTGCTGTGGTCGGGAATGAGGAGATAATAAAGCTTCTCGGTGCGGCAAAAAGGGCAGGTGTAAAGGTGAACGGTCACTGTCCGTCAATGGGATTTCGTGACGTTCAGCAGGCGGCTTGTGCCGGGCTTTGTGACGACCATGAGTGCGAAAGCATAAGCGACCTTGAGCAGCGGCTAGCCTGCGGAATGGCGGTGTTGGTAAGAGAGGGAACTATAGAGCCGAACTGCCGAACTCTTTGCCAGGGGATAGTAAAAAATCATATCCCAACGGACGATATAATGTTCTGCACTGATGACAAGTCTGCGGAGGATATAAAGGAAAACGGCTGTATAGATAATGCTCTGCGCATTGCAGTGAAATGCGGTGTTTCCCCTGTGTCAGCAATAAAAATGGCAACTCTCAACGTCGCAAGGCACTATGGTGTTGACGATATCATAGGCTCGGTGGCTCCCTCAAAAAAGGCGAATTTTCTGCTTATGGATAGCCTTGAAAATATGACAGTGAAAAAGGTCTTTCACCAGGGCAGGCTTGTGGCTGAAAACGGCGAGTTTCTTTGCAGGCATGAGTTTGATATAACTCGCTATCCTGAGCTTAAAAACACTGTGATATTGCCCAGAGGGCTTGACAGCCATTCTTTTGAGATAAAAGCAGGCTTTGAGAGGGGCTATGTTACTGCAAATGCAATTGAAATGCCCGAGGGTGGCATAGTCACAAGGCTTGTGAAAGGCAGGCTTGAAGTCAGCAACGGCATTGTATGCGGTGATACAAAAGCCGATATTCTGCCCATATTCGTTGTGGAGCGTTTCGGCAGGAGTGGTGAGATAGGCAGTGGCTTTATAAAAGGTCTTGGCATTAAAAGGGGAGCTGTTGCCGCAAGCTTTGCTCAGGAGAGCAATAATGTCGTTGTATCGGGCGTTGACCCTGCGGATATGCTTTGCGCTGTGAAAGCTGTTGAAGCGAACGGCGGCGGTGTGGCTATGGCTATTGACGGCAAGGTGGCGGGACTTTACTCCCTTCCTGTGGCAGGCATACTAAGCGGTGAAAACATCACAGGCGAGATAAAGGCACAGAAAGCTTTCAGAGAAGCCCTTGCCCTCACAGACGGAAACATACAGCGTATGACGGTGGTGCTTACAGTGTCGCTGTGTCAGACTATCCCGGAGGTGGGGCTGACGGAAAAAGGGCTTTTTGACGTAACCCAGCAAAGATACATACCCACATTCACAGGCGGTGAAGAATTTGAAGAATAAGCCGGAAAATGTAATAATGACAGAGGGCGACCCTAAGAAAATAATATTCCGATTTTCACAGCCTCTTATATTTGCAAACCTTTTTCAGCAGCTTTACAACACCATGGATACCATAATAGTGGGCAAGATAAATGGTGACGAAGCTCTTGCGGCGGTGGGAGTTTCCTTTGCAGTGACAATGGTCATGATAGCCGTTGCAACTGGTACGGGCATAGGAACATCGGTGCTTATAGCGAAATACTGCGGTGCCGGGAACAAGTCAAAGGTCAAGACGGGCATTTCCACTGTGCTGATATTTTCACTTATGGTCGCAGCGTTGATAGCGGTTCTTGGGGTGGTGCTTAGTATGCCGCTTTTAAGACTTCTGAAAACGCCGCAGAATATCATAAATGACGCTGCTGACTATCTGCGGATATATTCCTTAGGTATGCCGTTTATGTTTCTTTACAATGTGCAAGCGTCGGTATTTAGTGCCCTTGGCAACTCAAAGACGCCTTTTCATCTGCTTGTGATGTCCTCTTTGCTGAATATAGGGCTTGACCTTTTGTTTGTAGGGGGATTTTCCATGGGCGTATCAGGTGCGGCATGGGCGACTTTCATTGCTCAGGGAGTATCGGCAGTGATATCGTTTCTGCTTCTTACTGACAAGGTATACATAAAAGACCATGAAAGAGCAGAGTTCAGCTTCTTTTCGGGGGCAGTGTTAAAAGAGATGTCGTCCTATGCGGCAGTATCGGTGATACAGCAGTCAGTGGTGTCGGTGGGAATGTTAATAGTGCAGTCTGCCGTCAATCCCTTTGGCTCGGACGTGCTTGCAGGGTACACGGCGGCTTCAAAGATAGACTCCTTTGCGATAATGCCGTTCATAGCCTGTGGAAATGCGGTATCCACCTACACAGCACAAAATCTTGGGGCAGGCAAAAAAGAGCGTATCAGAGAGGGCTACAAGGCGAGCGTGCTGTTATGCGCAGGCATAGCGGTGATAGAATTTGCAGTGATAATGCTTCTCAGGCGGCGATTCTTGGGCTTTTTTATGGACTTGTCAAGCTCCTCAGCTTCCGCCATAGAAACAGGCATGGGCTACATGACAGACCTTGCGTTTTGTTATATAATAATGGGAATAAATTCAAGCTTCAACGGAATGTTAAGGGGGCTTGGGTGTTTGAAGCTGTTTTTATCCGGAAGCATAATAAATCTCACGTTCCGAATTATTTTCACCTACGCTCTAGTATCGGTCATAGGCGTATCGGCAGTATGGCTGTCAATGCCGGCAGGCTGGGTTCTGAGTTTTATTTACGGGAGAGTGGGGTATAGGATCATGTGCAAGAAGAAAGATAGTGCAGGGATAAGCGATATATGATAGGTAAAGCATTAGCTTCCGAGCAGTTGTCAGCGGCTGTTCGGAAGCTTTTTTTATTGTAAAACAAAAAACTCGCAAACCCTCATAAATAAAGGATTTGCAAGCTTTCTAACTTGGTGCGGCAAACGGGACTTGAACCCGTACGTCAAAGACACACGCCCCTCAAACGTGCCTGTCTGCCAATTCCAGCACTGCCGCATTTGCTATTCTTTTCGCTGAACTCTTTCGTTTTGTTTGTGTTCTGTGTCATTCAGCTTAATTATTATAGCATTTATTTTTTCTATTGTCAAGGTTTTTTTTTAAAAAAATTCGACTATTTATAAATATACATACCGCATACTTGTTTGTATATGTTCGAGCTCCGCTATTGACAAATCAGTCAGGCGGTATAACAGTTCTGTTGGGCTAGATATTCTAAACCAAAGCATACCACACGGCACATCTACACAACCTTGTAAAAAATTCAAACCATTCCGCTGCCCAAGGTGGAACAGTTTCACTCATTATGAATTTTTTCAACAAAAAAAGGACTTCATTACGAAGTCCTTTAATTATTGTGCAAACTCAGGATTACTTGAGCTCAACAGAAGCGCCAGCAGCCTCAAGCTTTGTCTTGATCTCCTCAGCGTCAGCCTTTGAAGCACCTTCCTTGATAGCCTTAGGAGCACTCTCAACGAGTTCCTTAGACTCCTTAAGACCAAGACCTGTGATCTCCTTAACAGCCTTGATAACAGCCATCTTAGCATCGCCGAATGAAGTCAGAACTACGTCGAACTCTGTCTTCTCCTCAGCAGCAGCGCCAGCAGCACCAGCAGCTGGAGCAGCAGCAACAGCAGCTGTTACACCGAATTCTTCCTGAATAGCGTCAACAAGCTCTGAAAGCTCGAGAACGGAAAGTTTCTTGATCTCTTCTACAAAATTCATAATCTTCTCTGAAGCCATGATAAAAATCTCCTTTTTATTAAATAATTTTTCGGGTCAAAGCCCATTCGTTAAGCGGCATATAAATTATGCAGCCTCGTTGTCCTTGTCCACAACAGCCTGAAGTGTTGCGGCAAGCTTCTGGATAGGACCCTGAAGGGAACCAACCAGCTGTGCGAGCAGAGTTTCTCTTGAAGGGATCTTCGAGAGAGCCTTAACGCCTGCCTCGTCATAAACGTCCTCACCAATGTAACCAGCCTTGAGGAAGAACTTTTCGTCCTTGCAGTCCTCAGCAAACTTACCGAGTATTCTTGCAGGAGCTGTCTGGTCGTCGTTAGAGATAGCGATAGCTGTTGTACCCTCGAGTACGTTTGTGATACCGTCAAGACCAGCTTCCTTAAGAGCAAATCTCAGGATAGTGTTCTTCTCAACGAAATAACTTACGCCAGCCTCTCTCAGCTCTTTTCTGAGCTTTGTATCCTCTTCAACAGTGATACCCTTGTAATCAACGAGTACGCCTGCAGCAGAGTTCTTGAGCATTTCAACGAGCTGTGCAACTCTTTCCTTCTTAGCGGACAATGTCTTTTCGCTTGGCATTTCAATTTCACCTCTTTGAACTAATTTACGCAAACCGTAAACTAACAAAAGAAAAAATCCCTTTCGTCGCAAGACAAAAGAGATACAAAGTCATAATTACTTTGCTATTCCTTTCCTCGGCTGGACTTCCGCAGTTTCCTGCTGCCAACTGTCTTTAGATACGAATGCTCTAATATTATAACAGACCCTTGACCTTTTGTCAAGAGCCTGTTATGCTTTTAATGTAAACTTTTTGTGAACTTAAATATTTATCTTATGCTTTGTATACTTGCTTGATATTTTAAGCCTTGCCACAGCCTTGTTAAGAGCCGCCTGCGTGTGATAATATTCTGAAATGCTCTGCTTCTGCCTGAGCTTCTCCTCAGCTCTCTCCTTGGCGGCTTCGGCACGCTTTTCGTCTATCTCCTCAGGACGTTCCACAGTGTCCGCAAGAAGCGTCACATATGACGGCATTATCTCCACAAAACCGTCGCTTACCACCGCATAGTGCCACTGGTCGCCCGTTCTGTAACGCAGCTCACCTGCGTTAAGACAGGTTATCATGGGCTGATGATTAGGCAGTATTCCGAAAGAGCCGTCCTGACCCGGGAATATAAGCTCGTCACATTCTCCCGAATAGAAAACGTGGTCGCTGGCAAGTATTTCAAGCTTGAATGTCTTTACCATTTCAGCTTCTCCTTTCGGTGAGGGTCATCACTCGTTTTCAAGCTGTTTAGCCTTTTCGATAACATCGTCGATAGTGCCTGCGTTAAGGAATGCAGCCTCTGGATATTTGTCCATTTCGCCGTCGATGATCTTCTTGAAGCCTCTGATCGTTTCTTTCAGAGGAACATATTTGCCCTCTATGCCTGTGAAGTTCTCTGCAACATGGAAAGGCTGTGAAAGGAATTTCTGTATCTTTCTTGCTCTGTAAACAGCCGTCTTGTCGGCGTCATCAAGCTCCTCCATGCCCAGGATAGAAATGATATCCTGAAGTTCCTTGTACTTCTGCAAAAGTTCCTGAGTCTTTCTTGCAACTTCGTAATGCTCCTGACCTACTACGTCAGGCTCAAGTATTCTTGAAGTTGACTCCAGTGGGTCAACGGCAGGATAGATACCCTGTTCAACTATCTTTCTTGAAAGCACTGTTGTTGCGTCAAGATGTGAGAACGTGATAGCAGGGGCTGGGTCTGTCAGGTCGTCCGCAGGGACGTATACAGCCTGAACAGATGTGATAGAGCCTCGCTTTGTGGAAGCGATACGCTCCTGCAAAGCGCCCATTTCGTTTGCAAGGGTAGGCTGATAACCAACGGCTGACGGCATTCTGCCAAGGAGTGCCGATACCTCAGAGCCTGCCTGAACGAATCTGAATATGTTGTCTATGAAAAGCAGTACGTCCTGATGTTCCTTATCTCTGAAATACTCAGCCATTGTAAGTCCTGTCTGAGCAACTCTCATTCTTGATCCTGGTGGCTCGTTCATCTGACCGAACACTAGGGCTGTCTTTTTGATAACGCCTGAGTCTGTCATTTCGTGCCAGAGGTCATTGCCCTCTCTTGAACGCTCTCCAACGCCTGTGAATATGGAATATCCGCCATGCTCTGTGGCAACGTTTGTGATAAGCTCCTGAATAAGTACAGTTTTACCAACGCCTGCACCGCCGAACAGACCTATTTTACCGCCCTTTGCATATGGAGCAAGAAGGTCTATTACCTTTATGCCTGTTTCAAGGATCTCTGTTGCAGGTTTCTGATCTTCAAATTTTGGCGGCTCTCTGTGTATCTCCCAATAATCATCGGCCTTGACAGGCTCGCCGCCGTCAATGCTCTCACCAAGGACATTGAACATTCTTCCAAGGGTAGCGTCGCCTACAGGAACTTTTATGCAAGCGCCTGTGGCAGTGACCTCCATATCCTTTTCAAGTCCGTCGCTTGAAGCAAGCATGATAGCTCTGACAGTGTTGTTGCCAAGCTGCTGAGCCACTTCCATGACCTTTGTCTTGCCGTCAAGCTGTACAGTAAGAGCGTCCTTTATCATAGGTAGCTTGCCGTTTTCAAATTCAACGTCAACGACAGGTCCCATTATTTCAACGATCTTTCCTTTTTCCATTTTAATCTCAACACCTTTCCCGAAAGCCTTAACTCTCGTCCTTTTGAGCATTTGCTCCGCTGACGATCTCGGTTATCTCCTGTGTGATAGCCGCCTGTCTTGCTCGGTTATACTGCAATGACAGCTCCTTTATCATCTCCGAAGCACTTGTGGTAGCACCGCTCATGGCGTTCATTCTGGCATTCTGCTCACTGGAGAACGCCTCTACCAAAACGCCGAATATAAGACCTTTCATGTAGTTCGGCACAAGATGATCCATTACCTTTTCAGGACTTGGTCTGAATGTTACGATATCGTGATCCTGCTTTTGCAGAGGGTGTTCAAAGTCCTCACGCTCCAGCGGGAAAAGCTTGAGCATCTCAGGCTCCATATCCATGGAATTTATCATCTTGGTGTAAATAACATAAACCTCGTCAAGATATTTTCTTTCAAAAAGATCTGTGACAGTTTCGGCGATCGCCCTCGCCCTGTAAAGGGTAGGATTTTGAGCCGTGTAAAGGAACTCAGCGTCGATGGTCACGTTCTTTCTTGAAAAATAATGTCTTCCGATCTGTCCCACAACGAAAAGGCAGGTGTTCTTGTGCTTAGCCATTTCCTGCTCTGCAAGCTTTAAAACGTTGTGGTTATAAGCTCCTGCCAGACCCTTGTCGGCTGTTACCACTATGTAGCCTATCATTTTGTCCTCAGGCTTTTTCTCCTCACGCTGGTCGAAATACTTGTGCTCGAACTCAGGTGTGTGGAGCAGTATGTGGTGAATGGTAGATTGGAGCTTTTCAAAGTAAGGCTCGGTGTTTTCAAGCCTTTTCTTGGCTTTTTTCAGATTTGAGGAAGAGATAAGGTACATAGCGTTTGTGATCTTCATGATCTCGCTTACGCTTGCGATCCTTTCTCTTATCTCTCTCATTCCTGCCATGCCTTATGCCTCCTTTCGGTGCAGAGCCTTTATCTGCCCTGCTTAAATTCCTTTGCGGCAGCAACTATCTTTGCGTCAAGCTCGTCTGTCATGACTTTTTTGTCATTTATCTCGGCAATGATATCGCTGTGATTTGCCTCAAAGTAGGAAAGCATATCGAGAGTGAATTTTCTTATCTCCTTAACAGGCACGTCAAGCAAAAGCTTGTGCTGTGCGCAACAGAGGATAATGACCTCCTCGTGCATTGAATAAGGGTGATAGAGCGGCTGTTTAAGTATCTCAACGAGCCTGTGACCATGGTCGAGAAGCTCCTGGGTTGTCTTGTCAAGTTCTGAGCTGAACTGTGTGAAAACTTCCATTTCTCTGAACTGCGCAAGGTCGATACGCAGATTGCCTGATACTTTCTTTACTATCTTGGTCTGTGCCGCACCGCCTACACGGGATACTGAAAGACCAACGTTTACAGCAGGTCTTACGCCTGAGAAGAACAGCTCTGTTTCAAGGAAGATCTGTCCGTCTGTGATAGAAATAACGTTTGTAGGGATATATGCGGAAACGTCGCCCGCCTGTGTTTCGATTATAGGCAGGGCAGTGATAGAACCGCCGCCGTGAGCGTCGTCAAGTCTGCATGAACGCTCCAGCAGTCTTGAATGAAGATAGAATACATCTCCAGGGTAAGCCTCACGTCCCGGAGAACGTTTCAGAAGCAGGCTCATTGCTCTGTATGCAACTGCGTGCTTTGAAAGGTCATCGTATACTATAAGAACGTCCTTGCCCTTATCCATGAAATATTCAGCCATTGCTGTGCCTGCGTATGGGCATATGTACTGCAAAGGCGCAAGGTCGCTGGCCATAGCTGTTACAACTATGGTGTAATCCATAGCACCATGCTTTTTCAGATCCTCAACGAACTTTGCGACTGTGGAAGCTTTTTGTCCGATAGCCACATATACGCATATCATATCCTTGCCCTTTTGGTTAAGAATGGTATCAAGAGCAATGGAAGTTTTACCTGTCTGACGGTCGCCTATGATAAGCTCACGCTGACCTCTGCCGATAGGGAACATTGAGTCGATAGAAAGTATACCTGTTTCCAGAGGCACTGTAACAGACTTTCTGTCGCAAACGCCTGCGGCTTCACGCTCGATAGGGTAATAATCGTCATACTCTATCTCGCCCATGCCGTCGATAGGAGCGCCCAGAGCGTCAACAACTCTGCCCAGAAGCTTTTCGCCAACGCCTACACCTGCCCTTTTCTTTGTTCTGACTACCTTTGAACCTTCCGTAAGACCATGGTCAGAGCCAAGAAGAACGCAGCCGAGGGTTTTTCTCTCCACATTCTGAACTATTCCTTTAACGCCTGTTTCAAATTCAACAAGCTCACCATACATTGCATGATTAAGACCGTAAATATTTACGATACCGTCATTTATGGATATTATCCTGCCTGTTTCGTTGACCTGAGTTTTCGCCTCAAAGTCAGCTATCTCACTTTTAAGCACCGAGATAATATCACTTCTGCTTGAACCTGCCAAGCCGTTCACCTCCCTGATATCCTGTTCTGCAAAGCTTTTATCATACCCTGAACGCTCTTGTCATACTCGACCCCGTTCACTTCAAGACGATAGCCGCCCATGAGGGCTTCGTCGGTATTCACTTCCAGCAGAACATCGCTCACGCCGTATTTCTTTTTCAGCGTTTCTTTTATTTTATCCGTCTGTGCCTTTTCAGGCGGGCAGACGCAGTAAAGCTCAGCTTTAAGTATATTTTTGCTTTTGAGGACTTCATCGTCATATGCGTCAAAAATGTCCATGATGTTATCCATGTGACCCCACTGACACATGACCTTGAGAAAGTTTCTCATGTCCTCAGGAAAAAGCCTGTCTATAACTTTCTCCTTTTCCTTTATTTCCACAGCAGGGCTTGCAAGAGCGTCCTTAAGCTCGTCACAGCTTTCAAAAAGATCTCTTGAAGCCTTTACGCTCTCAGCCTTTGGCGAAAGCTCAAAAAGCACTCTGCCGCAGACTTCCTCGGGATAAAAGATCATTTGGCAGCACCTACCTCGGAGAGAAATTCATCAACAGTTTCTCTGTCGGAGTCGCCTCCCACATTTTTCTTAATGACCTTAGCAGCTGCCAGTATGGCAAGGTCTGCGATCTGGTATTTTGCGTCGTCCATAGCCTTTTCCTTTTCGTTTGCAATGGACTTTTCAGCTTCTTTCATTATCTTAGCAGACTCGGCTCTTGCATTTTCAAGCATAAGGTCGCATTCTCTGCCTGCCTGTGCTTTAGCCTTGTTTGTTATCTCAACAGCCTGACTGTGTGCGTCGGCTATCTCAGCTTCATAGTCAGCTTTTATTTTTTCAGCGTCCGCCTTAGCCTGTGCCGCACCGTCAAGGTCGCTTTGTATCTTTGCAGACCTCTCGTCCATCATTTTGCACACGGGCTTGAAAAGAAACTTTTTAAGGAGCAGATACAGTACCAGCAGATTTATTATTACCCATACCAAACTTATATCAAGACTTATCATAGCTATGCTCCTTTCATAAAGATGTTTTGTTTTATTACTTCAGGAAGAAGATGATAAGGATAGCTACGATAAGACCGTAAATAGCGGTCGCCTCTGCAAGTGCGCAGCCGAGAAGCAGCGAGCTTCTTATATCCTTTTTAGCTTCAGGCTGTCTTGCGATAGACTCTGTTGCCTTTCCTGTTGCAAGACCGATTCCGATACCTGCGCCTATACCTGTAATAACGGCTACAGCCGCACCAATTGCTACTAACATGATATATACCTCCGTTTTTATTCTTTTACTTTTCTACGCTTATTCTCTTACTTCAGGAAGAAAATGATAAGGATAGCTACGATAAGGCCGTAGATAGCTGTTGCCTCTGCAAGTGCGCAGCCGAGAAGCAGTGAGCTTCTTATATCCTTTTTAGCCTCAGGCTGTCTTGCGATAGACTCTGTTGCCTTTCCTGTTGCGATACCTATTCCGATACCTGCACCTATTCCTGTAATAACGGCTACAGCCGCACCGATTGCTACTAACATAGATCATACCTCCGAATTTCTGTTATCTTAGTCGTCGTCCTCTATTGCTTCATTTATGAACAGGGACGTGAGGAACACGAAAACATATGCCTGAATGAAGCCGTCGAAAATATCAAAGTATGCCGAGAATGCCAGCGGTATCACTATCGGGCAAACGGCGTCGATAAGCTCCATGATGATATAAGACGCAAGCACGTTTCCGAAAAGTCGCATACAAAGCGACAGCGGTCTGATAACAAGCTCCATTACATTCAGCGGAGCGATTATCGCCACAGGTTTGGCAAAGCTTTTCAGCCAGCCCTTTGTTCCTTTTGCTCTTATTCCTGCAACCTCCACAAGCACAATGCTCATGATCGCAAGTCCTGCGGTAACATTCAAGTCTTTTGTAGGCGGTGTAAAGCCCAGCAGACCGATGATGTTCGCAAAGCCTATGTAGATAATGACAGTTGCAAGGAACGGAAAATACGCCATACCCTTTTCTCCAAGCTGTTCTCTGAAGAAATCTCTGAGAAAGCCTACGAATGATTCAAGCATCATCTGTTTCCTGTCAGGGATAAGTTTAAGGTTTCTTGTGAGAAGTATTGAAGCTATCACAAGTATCGCCATTATTATCCATGTTACCACGCAGGACACAGGAACGGGTATGCCTCCGAAAATCGGTATCCTGAAAGCTACTTTGTTTTGCATAGCCTCGGAAAGATTTTCGGAAATTCTCTCCAGCATTTTATCACCTCCAAAAAAATAAAACCAATAAGAATGCCAGCCTCATAAGGGTATAATAAGGTCTATACCGTTCACCCCCCAGCGGTCGAATGCAATCGTCATTGATTTTATCATGATAAAACATTTTTTGTATGCGTCCCCCTATGGGCGCAGTGATGTAAGACTTGCTTTTTGTCTACGAATATATTATAATACAATCATAAGCATATGTCAAATAGATATTTTCTATTGTAAACATACTCATAGTGTATGGATAGAGAGGAGAGGAACGGTTTATGAGAGAGATAAATTTCGAGCATTACAAGATATTCTATTATGTGGCAAAGTTCCAGAACATAACAATGGCGGCGAACTATCTGTTTTTGTCGCAGCCGAGCATAAGCCGATGCGTAAAAAATCTTGAGGACGAGCTTGGGTGCAAGCTTTTTGTGCGGTCAAAAAAGGGTGTAGAGCTAACAACGGGCGGAGAGATGCTCTTTAAGCATATATCCATAGCCTGCAAGCATATATTCTCGGCGGAGGAGGAGCTTGCGCTGATAAGCGAGCGTGACAGGGCGATAGTAAGGCTTGGAGGAAGCGAGGTGGCACTGCAAAGCTTTCTTATCGACCGAATAGTAGAGTTTCACAGAGAACACCCGAAGATACAGATAAAGATAGACAGTATGTCCACCCCTGACGCTATAGAAGCGTTGAGGGCAAATCTAATAGACGTGGCGGTAGTTACCTCGCCGTTTGCAGACAAAACGGGGCTTAACATAAATGTGATAAAGAAGCTTCAGGATATCGTTGCCGCAGGAAACGGTTTTTCCTATCTTAAAGACAAGGAGATATCCCTGCATGAGCTTGTGAAATATCCTCTTATCTGTCTTAAAAACACCACCACCACCAGAAACTATCTTGACCATATATTCAGGCAGCACAACCTGCTGTTAAGACCTGATATTGAGCTTACGTCCATAAACTTTGTAATGCCGATGGTAAAGAACAATCTTGGCATAGGCTTCATGCAGTATGCCACCACCAAGGCGGAGATAGAGGCGGGGAACATTTTCAGGGTGAACACAAAAGAGCAGATACCGCCAAGGAGCATCTGTGCGGTGACCGCATCACAGTATGAAACGCCTGAACCTGTGCAGAGGTTTATAGACAGCCTGCTTGAAAAGGAAAGCGTGAATATATAAAAGCAATTTGGGGCGTTGGTGACAGCGTCCTTTTTGTGCTATAGAATTGAAAAAGCGGTGCAGAGTTTTACGCTCCGACACCGCTTTGTTTTGCTTTTTACAGCTCCATTATATATTTTTCCGCAGAAGAAAGTGCGTTTGCACCGTCTGCCGCTGCTGTTATTACCTGCCTGAGAGGTGTAGTACGGACATCTCCTGCCACAAAAAGACCCTTTGCAGTGGTGATCCCGTCCTCCCCAGCTTTCACATATCCGCTTTCGTCAAGCTCGCAAACGCCCTCTAAAGCTTGTGTGTTCGGCACGCTTCCGATTGCGCAGAACACTCCGTCCACGGCAATATTCTTTTCCTCATCGTTTTGCGTATAGGTAACGCCCTCTGCATTTTCGCCGCCTGTTACCTCTTTTATAACTGCACTCATAACAGGCACGATATTATCTGTTTCAGCGACCTTTTTCTGCAAAGCTTTATTTGCTCTGAACTCGTCACGTCTGTGGATAAGGTAAACAGTTTTTGCAAGCTTTGAAAGATAAAGTGCGTCACCAAGTGCAGTATCTCCTCCGCCCACAACAGCCACAACTTTATCCTTATAGAAGAAGCCGTCGCATACTGCGCAGTAAGAAATGCGCTGTTTCTCACCGCCTGCCACGTCAAGATGACGATATGAAGTGCCTGCGGTGTAAATAACCGTTTTTCCTTCTTTTACAGAGCCGTCCTTGAATATGACCTTCCAGCCCTCGGCTGTTTTCTCAAAGCTCTCAGCCTCACCCTCATAAAACTCAGCTCCAAGAGTTTCAGCCTGCTCTCTGAACTTTTCTCCAAGGTCATAGCCGTTTATGCCGTAAAGACCAGGGTAGTTCTCAACTTTGTCTGTAACAGATATCTGACCTGTACCCATGTAGTCCTTTTCACACACCAGTGCGGAAAGCATTGCTCTGCCTGCATATATCGCTGCAGTAAGCCCCGCAGGACCACTGCCTATTATTATAACGTCATACATAAAAACACATCCTTTATATATAGTATACACTCTCTGTCCCTAATTATAAAATGAAAACCGACTTTTGTCAATCAGATATAATACATAGGCTCTGAAACGTTCTCTGCTGACTCTTTATTATAGAAGTCAACGAGCTGTCTGAGGGTGATAGACTCAGTGTAGCTTTTGAGCTTGTTCTCTAATCTCAGCCATATATAATCGTCAAGCACCTGTGCAAATTCTGTGTTTTCGTCATTTACTACCGCAACATCGCTTCCAAGCACCGATGGGTCGAGAGCGTCGATTATTTCTTTGAGTGTTATCTTCTCTGGCTTTTTGTTGAGTATATATCCGCCCCTAGAGCCTTTTATGCCTTTTATGAGCCTTGCCTGCCTCAGAGAAGTAAGCACCTGCTCAAGATATTTTCCTGAAAGTCCACGTCTTTCTGCCACGCTGTATACTGTCACTGTTTCGCCGTTTTCTGAGTTCATTGCAATGTCTGCGATGGCAATTATGCCACATTCTACTTTTGTTGAAATTTTCATTTCTGCACCTCCCTAGAAATGACAATCTTGTCATCTCTCATGCTTTTTATACTTGTCCTATTATTCATAGTAATCCTATCAACATAATATATTTTATACTTTTTTGAGCAAACTGTCAAGAGTTTTCATAAAAATAAGGGCATATTTTAAAAGAAATGTTAAATCTATAGTAATCCTATTGACTTTATATGATTTATGTTGTATAATATCTACAGTAACAAAGAACATCGCACCTTGACAGGCGTGCGATGATGGCTATATAATAAGAAAACAGGGGGCGTTTCCTTTGAAATTCAATACAAAATTGCTCCATGGCGGATTTGGACCTGAGAAAACAACAGGCTCAACGCTCACTCCCATATATCAGGTGAGTGCCTTTGCGCAGGAGTCGGCTGAGCAACTTGAAAAAGTATTCAATAATAAAGCACCGGGATATGCTTACACAAGAATAAGCAACCCGACAGTGGCGGCTTTTGAGAACCGAATGAATACACTTGAAAAAGGTGTTGGCGCAGTGGCGTGTTCATCAGGCATGGCGGCTGTTACAATGTCGCTTCTGAACATTCTTGAAGCAGGGGACGAGATCATATGCGGTGCAGGACTTTTCGGTGGCACTATCGACCTTTTCGGCGACCTTGTGGCATTCGGTATCAAGACCAAGTTCGTAAAGCACGTTACAAAAGAGGAAATAGCCCCTATTATAAATAGTAAGACCAAAGCGGTCTTTGCCGAGCTTATCGGAAACCCTAATCTTGAAATAGTTGATATAAAGTCGGTGGCTGACCTTGCCCATGAAAACGGTGCAGTGTTTATACTTGACAGTACAACGGCTACACCTTATCTTATAAATCCATTTGACTACGGTGCTGATATCGTGGTACATTCCACGTCAAAGTATATAAACGGCGGAGGAAATTCCATAAGCGGCGTTATAATCGACAGCGGAAACTTCAAATGGGATTATGACAAATTCAAGGGTCTGGCAGAATATAAGAAATTTGGGAAGTTTGCTTATATCGCAAAGCTGAGAAACGGCATATGGAGAAACGTGGGCGGTTGTCTTGCTCCAATGAACGCATTTATGAACAGCGTGGGACTTGAAACACTGGGTCTTAGAATGGAGCGATGTTGCCACAACGCTTTGAAGCTTGCGGAGTTTTTTGAAAGCTGTGAGGGCATTGAAGTGAACTATCCTGCACTGAAAGCCAGCCCGTTCTATGACCTTTGTCAGGAAGAACTTGGCGGCAAGGGCGGTGCTATACTCACCATAAGAGCAGGCTCGAAGGAAAGAGCCTTCAAGCTTATAAACGGCTTGAAGCTTGCAACAAATGCAACTAATATCGGAGATACAAGAACGCTCGTTATACACCCTGCAAGTACGATCTACGCTCACGGAAGCGAGGAGCAGAAGATAAACGCAGGCGTGTTCGGCGACACAATCAGGATAAGCGTCGGAATAGAGGACGCATCGGATCTGATCGAGGACTTTAAACAGTCCATAGAAAAACTTTAGGAGGAATTTACTATGGCAGTTGACTACGCAACACTTAAAAAAGGCGGTTTCATGCGCCAGAAGCAGAAGAATAATTTTTCACTTAGACTTAGAGTTGTGGGCGGAAACCTTACGGCAAAACAGCTTGCAACTATTGCAGAGGTGTCTGATAAATACGGTGAGGGCTATGTTCATCTTACGTCACGTCAGAGCGTTGAGATACCTTTTATAAAGCTTGACGATATTGACGAGGTAAAGGCGGCTCTTGCAAAGGGCGACACAGAACCGGGCGTGTGCGGACCGAGAGTAAGAACTATCACAGCCTGTCAGGGAGCTGCGGTCTGTCCAAGCGGCTGTATAGATACATACGCTCTTGCAAAGGAGCTTGATGAAAGATATTTCGCAAGGGAGCTTCCTCACAAGTTCAAGTTCGGCATCACAGGCTGTCAGAACAACTGCCTTAAAGCGGAAGAAAATGACGTTGGTATCAAGGGTGGCATAAAGGTCGAGTGGCGTGAAGCTGATTGTATCGGCTGTGGCGTGTGCGTAAAGGCTTGCCGTCAGGGTGCGCTTACAATGGAGGACGGAAAGATAGTCCTTGACAAAGAGAAGTGCAATTTCTGCGGACGCTGCTTCAAGGCTTGTCCAACAGAGGCGTGGGATACTATCCACGGCTATATAGTTTCATTCGGCGGACTTTTCGGCAACCATATCAACAAGGGCGAAACTGTTATCCCATTTATCGAGGATAAGGAAACTCTTATGAAGATTTGCGATACCGCTATACAGTTCTTTGACGATAACGCAAAAGCTGGCGAAAGATTTAAGTTCACTATCGACAGAGTGGGCAGAGAGAAATTTACAAATACTATACTGGAGGTTTATAACAATGGCTGATTTTAAAATAGACGATACAGTGGATATCACCACGGTGGTTTGCCCGACAACATTCGTTAAGGCAAAGGTAGCTCTTGAGGAGCTTGACGACGGACAGATACTTTCCATAAGAATGAATGACGGCGAGCCTGTTCAGAACGTTCCAAGAAGCATTAAGGAAGAGGGTCACAAGATATTGAAGCTCATCGACAATGAGGACGGCACTTATGACCTTATCGTACAAAAGGTGGGAGATTAATGTCAGTAAGAGCAAATAAGGATGCTTTCGAGAGCGAGATAAACGAGGCAGGAAAGCTTGTTATCGCAGATTTCTATTCAGATTCCTGCGTTCCATGCAAGCGAATGTCACCGCTTCTTGCGGAAACTGAGGAGGAAGACCCTGAGGGTATAAAGCTTGTGAAACTCAATATCAATTTTGACGGCGAGACCGCTCAGAAGTATAATGTCACAAGCGTTCCGACACTTGTGTTCTTCAAGGACGGAGCAGAAAAAGCAAGACTTACGGGAGCTGTAAAGAAAGCACAGCTCACCGAAACAATAAATTCAATAGATTAAGGAGAAATGTATCATGACTATAACAGTAGCAGGCAATAAAAAGGACGTTGCAGAGGGACTTACAGTGGCACAGCTCGTTATCGACGAGAATGTTGAAACACCACAGTACGTTACAGTAACTATCAATGACGAATTTGTAGAGAGCGGTGCTTTTGAAAGCACAGTTCTTAAAGACGGCGACGTTGTAGAATTTCTTTACTTCATGGGAGGCGGACAGTAATGGCATTTACAGACGAACAGCTTGAGCGTTACTCACGCCACATCATTCTTAAAGAAGTTGGCGCAAAGGGACAGAAAAAACTTCTTAACGCAAAGGTTCTTATCATAGGCGCAGGCGGACTTGGCGCACCAGCCGCTATGTATCTTGCTGCAGCAGGCGTTGGTACTATCGGCATTGCAGACGCGGACGAGGTAGATCTCTCAAATCTGCAAAGACAGATAATCCACACAACTCAGGACGTTGGCAAGGCAAAAGTTCTTTCCGCAAAGGAAACAATGGAGGCTATCAACCCTGACGTCAAGGTGAATACATACCGCACCTTTATCGACAGCGAGAACATCATGGATATAATCAAGGACTATGATTTCGTTATCGACGGCACTGATAATTTCCCTGCAAAGTTCCTTATTAATGACGCCTGCGTAATGGCTAAAAAGCCATTTTCACACGCTGGTATCATCAGATTTAAGGGTCAGCTCATGACCTATGTTCCAGGTCAGGGACCATGCTATAGATGTGTGTTCAAGAACCCACCTCCGAAGGACGCTGTTCCTACTTGCAAGCAGGCAGGCGTTATCGGTGCAATGGGTGGCGTTATAGGAAGTTTGCAGGCAATGGAAGCTATCAAGTATATCCTTGGTGTCGGAGAGCTTCTCACAGGCTATCTGCTTACTTATGACGCACTTAAAATGGAGTTCAGAAAGGTAAAGCTTCCTCAGGATACAAAGGGCTGTGCAGTATGCGGCGAGCACCCTACTATCACAGAGCTTATCGACTATGAACAGGCAGAATGTGACGGTGTACATCTATGATAAAACTCAGCAAAAGTGATTATGAAAAGATACTGCACCACGCTGAAAGCGAGCTTCCAAACGAAGCCTGCGGTCTTATCGGCGGAGTAAAAGAGGGCAGTGACAAGATAATAAAAAAGGTCTATCTTCTCACGAACATAGACCACTCAAACGAGCATTTTTCTCTTGACCCTAAGGAACAGCTTGCTGCTATCAAGGATATGAGAGCAGAGGGACTTGTTCCTCTGGGCAACTGGCACTCACACCCTGAGTCACCTTCTCGTCCTTCTGATGAGGATAAAAGGCTTGCTTATGACAAGACAGCAAGCTATATGATACTCTCACTTATGAACAAAGATGAGCCAGTGCTCAATTCTTTCCATATCGAGGGAACGGATTCCACAAAAGAGGAACTTGTGATAGAATAGCAAAAAGTAGGGGCGAACAGCGTTCGCCCGCAATTCGTCCTCTCTCGTTTCGTAAGACACAAACAAAAAGCAGTACCCCAACAGGTACTGCTTTTATTATTTCATCATGCAAATCAAACGGGCGAACGCTGTTCGCCCCTGCAAATGTATCAGCATATTTGCGTGTGAAAAACTTATGAAGCCTTTGCGCTCTTTCTGACCTCTGTGTAGCCTGCCGGTGAAGGTATCTCGTAATCGTCTGTGGAGTTTATGGCTCTCATCATGCCTGCGATAAGGTCAGGCTGTGTGATAGTGTAGTCAAATCTGTTTATGATGCCAAAGCCCTTGTTGCCGTTGTAGCCGTTGTCCCAGTATACACAGACAACGCCGTTTTTCTTTGCCGCCTTGATAAGATATTCAGCCCAGTAGCGTCTGAACTCATTGTAGTCTGCAAACTTTTCTGTCTTGTCCTGTGCACCAAATTCGCCGATAACAACAGGATAACCTTGACTTACAAACTTCTCGTTAAGAAGTGCCATTTGGCTGTCAACATAATCCTCCTGACCCCAGTTGTCGTAATTCTTTACCGCATATTTGCCCCACTGAGTTTTTGCGGTCTTGTTCTCGTCAATAGTGAAATTGAATGGGTCATAATAGTGAACGGATATCATGATACGCTTGCCGTCAGCCTTGCAGCCGTTGTCGGTCGGTATCTTGAAATTGTAATCATCTCCTGCTGTGTAATCGATATTGGTGTTCCAACCAGGGAGCAGCAGCCAGCGTTTTTCATTGTTCGAGCCTGTGGCTCTCACTGAGTCAACAAATATCTGATTGTATGCGTTGATGTTATCATATGCTTTTTCGTCAGGCTTGCCGTAATCGTTGTTGAATTCTTCATTCATGGACTCGAAAATAAGGTGCTGGTCATAGTCCTTGAAACGGTCTGCTATCTGAGTCCAAACCTTGCCGTACTTGTCCTTTATCTCGGTCTGCTTGTCATCGTCTTCAGCACAAAGCAACCAACTGTGGTCAACAGTGTAATATCCGTCACCGTGCATATTCACTATAGCGAACATATCGTTGTTAACAACATAGTCAACGACCTCCTGAACTCTGTCCAGCCAGTCAGTGTCTATCTTGTAGTCAGGGCCGTCGCCTATCATGTCAAGATAAGAAACAGGTATTCTTACTGTCTTGAAGCCCTGCGCCTTGACAGTGTCGATAAGCTCTTTGGTTATCTCAGGGTTGCCCCAGCAAGTTTCGCTGGGAAGTCCGCCGCTGGAAGCTTCAAGCTGATTGCCTAAGTTCCAGCCAAGCCCCATGGCTTCTGTTATCTGTGTCTGGTCAAGCTCTGTCCACTTTTTTGCTGTGTCTTTTGCCTCGCTGTCGGAGTTTTTTCCGCAGCCTGCCACAGCCGCTGTCATAACTCCTGCCAGAAGCAGAGCCGCAGCTCTCGATATGAATTTTCTCATTTTTTATATAACCTCTTTCCTTTTTGCGTATGTAAACGATTAACGCTAATGACTATTATAGCACACTGCACAAATTTTTTCAATAGTGAAAAGAAAATTTTATTATGTGGTTGAAATGAGAAATAAATGGCTGCATATTGCCTGCTGCGGTGAATATCCATATAAATAAGCATTTGCACTTGATTTTGTAATATTATGTGTTATAATAGTAGATAAACTTATAAGTTTACTTTGGTAAACAAAAGGGGATATTCATATGGCAGCACTTCTTATAAGATTATTCATAAAAGACAGAGATAACGTGAAAGATAAAAACGTCCGAAAAAAATATGGATACCTAGGCTCATGTACTGGTATAATCCTTAATATCATGCTTTTCCTCGGTAAGCTTATTGCAGGATTTGTGTCAGGGGCTGTGTCCGTTATGGCGGACGCTTTTAACAACCTTTCCGACGCAGGCTCGTCTATAATGTCGCTGGTGGGATTTAAAATGGCAGCCAAAGCCGCAGACGAAGATCACCCTTTCGGTCATGGCAGAATGGAGTATATCTCAGGTCTTGTCATTTCGTTTATTATAATGATGATGAGCATTGAGCTTGGAAAATCTTCTTTTTCAAAGATCTTTGCCCACGATAAGCTTGCTTTCTCGGTAATGACCTTTGTGATACTTGCCTGCTCTGTGGCTGTGAAGCTTTGGATGTGGTATTTCTATAGAAAGCTTGGAAAAAAGATAAACTCTACCTCGCTTTTCGCCTCTGCCGCTGACAGCCTTTCCGATTGTGCCGCAACAGGAGCTGTTATGCTTGCAATGGTATTCTCTGCGTTCACAGGCATAAACATAGACGGCTATATGGGCGTTCTCGTTGCTCTCTTTATCTTCCGCTCAGGCTTTATGACCTGCAAGGACAGCGTTTCGCCGCTTTTAGGCTCAAAGCCTGACAAAGAGTTCGTTCAGGATATCGTTGACACTGCAATGAGTTTTCCTGAGATAATCGGTATCCATGATCTGCTCATACATGATTATGGCGTAGGGAATACCGTTATCTCCTTTCATGCCGAAGTGCCATGCGAAATGGACTTTATGGCGGCTCATGAGCTTATAGACGATCTTGAGGATAGCATGAAAGAAAAATATCACTGCGCAGTGTCTATACATATGGATCCGGTGGCAGATCATGACGAGCAAACTATCGAAACTAAAAAGATAGTAACAGACGTTGTGAAGTCTATTGATCAGTGCTTGTCAATACACGATTTCAGAATGACAAAGGGAGAAAACCGTGAAAATCTTATCTTTGACGTGGTAGTGCCTTTTGATTTCAGACTTTCAGACAGCGAGGTAAAAGCAAAAATATCAAAACGGCTCACAGAATTTGACGGAAGATACAACGCTGTTATAAATGTGGATAAGGGAGATACATTATAATATATAAGGCAACACCGCACAAAAAATCTGACAAAAAAATTTGACTACGCATCTGACGCACGATTTTTGTGAGGTATTGCCTTAAAAAGGGCTTGCTTTTTTTCGCAGGATTGGTTATAATATAGGTATAACACAAAGCGTTTGCAATGCGTGGTCTATCATGATAGGAGGAATATAAAATGGCATTCACAGTTACAAAGGATACTATTATAGGCGATATAATGGACGCTGATGAAAATACAGCACCATACTTTATGGAAATGGGTATGCACTGTCTGTTCTGCCCTGCGTCAAGAGGTGAAACTCTTGAAGAGGCTTGTGCTGTTCATGGCGTTCCTGTTGAGGAAATGCTTGAAAAGCTCAACAAGCACTTTGCAGAATAAGCGTTTGGAACTACTTTCGCCGCCCAGCCGCCTTTTCAGGGGGCGAGCGGCAATTTTTTTCTTTGGAGGAAAGCTTTGGATAAAAGACTTGTGACCTGTGCAAAGCTTTGTACAGGAGATTTTGTATGCGACGTGGGGACAGATCATGGTTATCTGCCCTGCTTTATGATAAAGGAAAATATGTGCAAAAAGGCTCTGGCTTGTGATGTTGCACCAATGCCGCTAAAGTCGGCTGAGGAGCATATCAATCGTGAGGGGCTTTCAGACCGCATTGGAACTGTGCTTTCAGACGGACTTGACAATGTTCCGCCAGAGGGCATAACAGACGTTGTTATGGCAGGCATGGGAGGCGAGCTTATTGCAAGGCTTCTGGAAAAATGTCCGTGGGTGAAAAACAGCGTGAACCTCGTTTTACAGCCTATGACAAAATGGGACGTGCTTAGAAAGTGGCTTTATGACAACGGCTTTGAGGTGAAAAAAGAGCTTGCCTGCACAGAGGGTCAGTTTGCATATTCTGTCATGCAGGCGGTGTATACAGGCAAAACGCCGTCCTATGAATGTGATGACAGATATTTGCAGTTCGGCTTTGTTAAGCCTGATGGCGAGGGGAAAGAGTATATCGCAAGGCAGGCAAAAAGAATTTTTGTCGCAGGCAGCGGAATGATGAAGTCTGAGGACAAAAAGGAGCTGGGAGAAAGGCTTGTTAAGCTTGCACAGAGCGAGCTTGAAACGTTGAAAAAAATAAAAATGTGATACAAAAAACAGGGGGATAAAATGAAATTTCTGAAAGCTTTAGGGATAGGCGTAGCGACCCAACTTTCCGTGACAATATTGTCCGTAATTCTGTTGCTTGCATGCTGTTCCGTAAGTCCCGGCGGTGCAAGCGTAATATTAAGCGGCGTTGTTACCTTGTGTGTATATATATGGTTTTATTTTAATTATAAGAAACCAAACGTGGGCAAAGCCTTTTACTGGCTCAGCTTTGCGTTTATACCGCTTGTTATACATACCATTTTTATGGCTTTTGTCTATACTCATTGCGAAAAAGATGTGGCAGAGGCTTTGTCGAGAGGCACATGGTTTCCCGCACTCAACTATATGCCCTTTGTCACTATGATGCCTGCATTGGTGGTTATCGCAGTGACAACATTCATCACGGGCTTTTACGAACTTCTTGACGCAAAGATCAAGGACAGAAATATCCCTGACAGCACATCAGACACACACAAAGGAGCTGACAAAAATGACGACAGTTTATGATATTTATAGTTTTATAGAGGATATAGCCCCATACCGCTTGCAGGAGGGCTATGACAACAGCGGTCTTAACGTGGGGGAAATGTCCGCTGAGGTAAGGAGCGTGCTGGTGGCACTGGATTGCACCGCTGAGGTGGCAAGAGAGGCCTGTCAGCGTGATTTTGACCTTGTTCTCACCCACCACCCTGTTATTTTCAGAGGACTAAAGACCCTCGTGCCGAACGACCCTGCTGTGATACTTGCGGCAGGGGGAAAGAACGCTCTTTCCATGCACACAAATTTTGACTCCGCAGAGGGCGGAATGAATGACGTTCTTTGCAAAATGCTGGGTCTAAAACCTGAGAGCGCTTTGCATGAGGAGCATGGCGTTGGCTGTGGATATGTCTGCGAGTGTGACGGCATGAACGTCCGTGAGCTTGCACAGAGAGCAAAGGACGTTCTCGGCTGTAGGGTAGTCCGTTTCAGCGGCGGCGAGCGTGAGATAAGGCGTGTGGGAGTATGCTCAGGTTCAGGCGGTTCGTTCCTTGCTGACGCCGCAGAAAAAGGCTGTCAGGTGCTTTTGACAGGGGACGTGAAGCATGACGTTTTTATAGACGGCGAGAATATGGGCATTTCTGTTATAGACGCAGGTCATTTCTATACGGAAAATATCTTCTGCGAGTTTATCGCTGGTGAGCTGAAAAACAAGTTCAGCGATCTGAGAGTAGAGATAGCCGTAAGCAACAGGGATATAGTTGAAGTAATATAAAAAGCAGGTAAGTAAAATGGCATTGGATGGAATTTATCTGAGCTTGCTCAGAAAAGAATTTGACCCTCTTATTGACGGCAGGGTGGATAAGATACACCAGCCTTCACGAGAGGAGCTTATAATGACTATCCGCACTAAAGAGGGTGCGCAGAAGCTTATGTTCAGCACAGGTGCAGGCTCGGCAAGGGTCCATATAACAACGGCGGATATAGAAAATCCGAAAACACCGCCTATGTTCTGTATGCTCATGAGAAAGCATCTTGCAGGGGGCAGACTCACTGCCATTAGGCAGGACGGCTTTGAGCGTATACTTTTCTTTGACTTTGAAGCCACCAACGAAATGGGCGACAGGGTGAATCTTACACTTGCGGCGGAGATAATGGGCAGACGTTCAAATCTTATCCTCTATCGTGAGGACGGCAGGATAATAGACAGCATAAAGCGTGTGGGACAGGAAATGTCATCAGTGAGAATGGTTCTTCCCGGTGCGCAGTATACTTTGCCACCAAGAGAGCAAAGGCTGAATCTTATGGAATGTACAAAAGAAGAATTTCTTGCAAAGATAGCCGAAAACCCCACGGCGGAGCTTTCAAAGGCAATAATGAAAACGCTGGAGGGCATTTCGCCAGTGTTCGCAAGGGAAGCTGTGTTCTTTGCGGCAAGAGGTGCGGAGATAACAGCCGAACAGCTAAGCGGCGACGCTGCGGACAGGCTGTGGTTTTATTTCTCGAAAGTCCGTGACAGCATAAATGACGGCACTAACGTCTACACAGTGCTGAAAACAAAAGAGGGCAATCTCAAAGATTTCTGCTTCTGCGATATCACGCAGTATGGTGCGCTCATGGTGACAAAAAGCTTCGAGTCACCAAGCGTTCTTCTGGACTATTTCTATGCGGAGAGGGACTCTCTTTCAAGAATAAAGCAGAAAGCCAACGACCTTTTCAAGCTTCTTATAAACACCTCCGAGAGAACTCAAAGGCGTGTGCAAAATCAGCGTGAGGAGCTTAAAGAGTGCAAGGACAGGGAAAAATACCGCATTTACGGTGACCTTATCACTTCAAATCTCTATGCACTTGAAAAGGGCATGGCGTATGCTGAGGTGCAGGACTTTTATGACGAGAACTGCCCTACAGTTAAGATACCACTTGACAAAAGGCTTACGCCAACACAGAACGCTCAGAAGTATTATAAGGAGTACAGAAAGCTCGACACCGCAGAGAAAAAGCTCACTGTGCTTATTGCAGATGGCGAGCAGGAGGTCAAGTATCTGGATTCTGTTTTCGATTCTCTAACGAGGGCGCAGACGGAGGGAGATATAGCCGAGCTTCGTGAGGAGCTTTTTCAGGAGGGCTATGTAAAGCGCTCAAAGTTCAAGGGCAAGCCTCCAAAGGCTCTGCCGCCTATAAGATACCGTTCTTCTGACGGCTACGAAATAAGGGTAGGCAGGAACAATAAGCAGAATGACCGCCTCACCTGCAAGGAAGCAGAGAAAACTGACCTTTGGCTCCACGTCAAAGATATCACAGGAAGCCACGTTATCGTCACCTGCGACGGAGAAATGCCACCTGACAGGACAATAGAGGAAGCGGCAATAATCGCCGCCTGCAACTCAAAGGGAAGAAATTCCTCCAGGGTGGACGTTGACTACACTTTCATAAGAAACGTGAAAAAGCCAAACGGCTCAAAGCCGGGCATGGTTATTTTTACAAACAACTACACTATCACTGTCAAGCCTGACACGGAGCTGGAGGAGAAACTGAGGGTATAGCCTAAAACTATACCCAACGAAGTTTTAGTCTATGAGTTTATGAAAATGCCACAAAAACGGCGTTGTATCGGACTTATTAGTGGTGTAAAAAGGTTATTGAATAATCCATAGCGATATGGTATAATTATCATGATGTGAATATTAAGAAAGCACAGTTTGAAAAGTTGTTAGCTGAGTAGAGCGTGTCAGGGCAAAAGCCTTGCCGTCAGGGAAGCAGGTCCAAATCCTGCACAACCGCCATTACTGTGTTTGACAGGCTTTTTGTGCGCTGTCATAAGTCAGGTATCTGCTGTGTTTTCGTTGACTATTTCTGTCTTGGGCGATGAAGATGACGGTCTGCTTTATCGCTGTGCAGGCAGTAAAGCGGATAGAATGCTTTTTCGTTTCGGCGGAAAGGCATTTTTTTTGCTGTGGTCGGGGTGTTCATAAAAAGTGCATTGACGGCGGAACAGTGTGTATCAACGAAAGGACAGAAAAGAATGAAGAAGAAAATTTTGAGAACAGCCAGCTTCGCTCTTGCGACTGCTCTTAGTCTGAGCGTGTGTGTAAGCGCATTTGTTTCAGACGGAACAAACAACAACGTAACAACATCAGTCCTCCCTGACAGTGCGGATAACGCAGTGCTTAACTGGGCAACTAAGGTAGGAAAAAGCTGGAACGATGGTCCGTCGCCTGTGGCTATCGTTGGAGATGATATCGTTTATACATCTGGCGACAAGCTCATGAGAATGAATAAGGAAACGGGCGTTGTGGATTCAGTAGTTGGACAGCGAGCAGGCACAAACAGCTACGCTATCCAGCCTGTTACTTATGCAGACGGCATGATATTCTCAGCCTTTAACGGCGGAATTCAGGCATTTGACGCTGACACCCTCGAGTCGCTGTGGGTATACAAGGACAGCGTGGGTGGTCAGTCTGTAAGCCCTATCTACTATAATGACGGCTGTATCTACACAGGCTTCTGCAACTATGGTTCAGGAAAAAACGATCAGTATGTTTGCATAGACGTTAAGGACGAAGATCCTAACACAACAGATGAAGAGAAGTCACCAAAGTGGATATTCACAAACAAAAGCGGTTTCTATTGGGCAGGCGCATATGCAACTGATGATTTTGTCGTTCTCGGCATGGAAAATGCAAAGGCAAACACTACCGACCCTGCAAGAATAGTTACTCTTGACAAAAACTCAGGAAGCGTTATAGATACTGAGTATACAGTAGGCGGAGGAGTAAGAAGCACTATTTCTTACGATAAGGATACAGACGCTTATTATTTCACATCTAACGGCGGCTATTTCTATAAGGCAACAATAGACGATGAGGGCAATTTCACAAAGCTTGACAGCATTGCACTTGGTGGCGCAAGCACATCAACTCCTACAGTTCTTAACGGAAGAGCTTATGTTGGCGTAAACGGCTCAGGCTGGGGCGACTATAAGGGCAGTGTTATTGCAGTTATCGACCTTGACAGCTTTGAGATAGCATACAAGGCAGAAACAAAGGGCTATCCACAGACCTCAGGTCTTGGCGTTGTGAATGAGAACGGTTATAACTATGTTTACTTCACAGAGAACGCATCAGCAGGCGCTATCCGCTATGTAAAGGATAAAAAGGGCGTAACAGAAGTTCTTGACGCTCAGATAGTAAACGGAAAGAAAACAGCTCCGTCACTTTTCACACCAACGGGCGCTCAGGCACAGTACGCTATAGCTGACCTTGTTGCAGACGAAAACGGCACTATCTACTTCAAGAACGATTCAGGCTACATAATGGCTGTCGGCTCAGAGGTGGAAAAGCTTGTGACCGAGAATGCTAAGACAGTATGCAAAGAGGGCGAAGCTTATGACGCTTCCGACTTGAAGGTTTACGCAGTTCTCAAAAACGGTGTGAAGAAAGACGTTACAGATTATGTGACTATCGACGATACTGCTCTTACAGCAGATGATGATTTCGTTACTGTTACATACAAGTATGGTATGTACAGAGATAAGACAAAAGAGGGTGCTGCAAACACAACAGGCGTTGCCGTTTCACCTGTTGAAACAACTATCAACGTAACAGTTCTTGCAGCAGAGGATTATGACAGCGTAAAGGCTGTTGAGAAGCTTATCAGTGACCTTGGCGAGATAACACTTGACAGCGAGAATGACATCAAGGCAGCAAGAGTCGCTTATGACGCTCTTGGCGACCTTAAGGAATATGTAGGCAATGTTGACGCTCTTACGGCCGCAGAGGAAAAGCTTGAAGAACTCAAGACACCAAGCTCTTCATCAGAAGCAGAAAGCTCTGTAAGCTCATCTGACGTATCTTCCGAAAGCACAGTATCTTCTGCAAACTCTGAGGATACATCTTCTGCCACTTCATCAGCCGCAGAGTCAGTAAGCAGTGCTGACACATCAAAGGCGGCTGACAGCTCATCAAAGACAGCAAATAACGCAGGTGCGGCTAACCCTAACACAGGTGCGACAGCAGGCGTTTGCGTAGCAGGTCTTGCACTTCTTATCAGCGGAGCTCTTACAGTTTCAAGAAAGAGAAAGTAAAAAATTAAGACAATGATATAAGTTATTTTGCAGGATACTCGCCCTCTATTTTCAGGGGGCGGGCATTTTCTGTGATATGAAAAGTGAGAATATTATGAAAAAGCATACACAAAAAAACAGGCAAATAATAATGCTGTCAGCAGCGGCGTTTTTTATCGCAGCGGCTTTTTTGTGTATGCGTTTTTATAATATGAGCAGTTATAAGACCCCTGAAAATCCGTTTTCAGCACTGTCTGAAAGCCTTGCGGAGGAGGACGGACAGGGCGGAGAGGGCTATGAAACAAGCTCTCAGCCAAAGGACGAAAGCTCAGATATGGACAGCTCACAGGCAGATGACAGTGATAACACTGATAGTAGCGACAGCAATACAGATACAACAGAAAGCTCTCCGCAGGCTGACAAAAGCGACGGAAATTCCCCGACAGTAAATGGCGGGAACACGAATATTACCATAAATGCCCAAGGCGAAAATAAGTCTGACGAGGTAAAGAAAAAGCCTGACAGCAAGACCGAAACTGTCACAAAGAACACCGACACAGAATATTTCACCACCTCTATAAAAGAGGGCGAGCGTGTAAAAAAAGCCCTGTATAAGTTCACAATAACACATAAAAACAAGGCTCTCGCAGTGCAAAAAGTTCAGGTCACTGTGAACGACAGCGTTGTAAATCAGTTTTCGGGCAGCGTTTCACTTCACGCAGGAAAAAACACTATCCGTGTTGCCTGCACTTATACCGACAAAAGCGGTCAGGTGAAAAGGGCTTATAAGGACTATACAGTTTATTTTGACAAAAAGGAGATAACCTTTGACACCGACCTTGCTGATAAGGATACTGACACAGAAAGCATAACATTTTCAGCCGCAGCTTTTTACGGCAGTGATAAAATACCTTTGACGGTTAAAGTCAACGGTGAAAAGCTTTCCGGTGGTGAAACTTTTACCGCACAGCTTTCTGAGGGCGAGAATACCATAACTCTCTCTGCGGAAAAGGACGGCTCAAAGGCTGAAAAAAGCTTTAAGATAAAATACACTCCTGCGGAGTTTTCCATCGATACCGACCTTTATGACCGCACTGTAAATGACGCCGATTTTAGCTTCTATGCGAGAATGAAAGGTCAAAGCGGCAGTGCAAAGCTAAGCGTTATTCTAAACGGCAAAAAGCTTTCGGGCAGAGATAATTATACCTGCACCCTCCAAAGCGGTGATAACCGTATAAGGCTTTATGCAAAAGACGGTGACAAAAAGATAGACAGATATTTCACTGTCACCTATGTACCCATTGCTGACGATACCACAAGACCTGAGATAACGTATATAAACGTCACCAACGGACAGACAGTGAAAGGCTCGGGCTTCACCCTCAGATTTAACGCACAGGACTATCAGGGCGGAAGGATATATGCCGACAAGACCGAGGTCTGGCTAAATGGGCTTTCTGTTGAGTGTATCGCACAGGACAGGAACTCAGCCTATTATCTCCAGCTTTCAGGCGGGGCAAATCTTCTTGAAATAAGGGTGTATGACCCAGAGGGCAGATATGCGGATCATGCCTATACCATAAATTCTGTCAGCGCACAAAAGGGCGAGCAGACAGGCGTTATAACAATGAGCTTTGACGCCGATACCATAGGGCTTGGACAGCTTGCCGCAGGCTCAGAGGTGGCAATATACGAGGGGGACACAGGCGTTGACGTTATAGAGCGTTTTCTTCAGCAAAACGGATTCACAGGCGACTTTACAGGCAAGGGCGATCAGAGATATCTAAGCCGAATACACAAAAGCGGTGCGTTTTCAGGTGGAGCGGTAAACAGCGAGCTTGCGGAGCTTATAAAAAATGATGGCATTGCAGACAGTGGCACACAGTATGCCGACAGCCTTGGAGAATTCGACTACACCTACGGCTCAGGCTGGGTGTACACTGTAAACGGCAATATGCCTGCATACGGCATGGGCAAGGTGAACTTCACCGACGGCGACACTGTTAGGCTTGCGTTCACAGTTGCCTACGGAAGAGATATAACAGGTTCGCAGGATAGCTATGACAAAACATGGTAGGAGGATATTGTTGAAAACGAGAGGTTTTCTTGGCAGATTAGTGGCGGTGTTTGCAGGGGCAGTAATGCTTCTGACAAATGTTCCTGCGGTGAATGCAGATAAAAGCGATAGGATAACTGAAAGCGCAGAAAAGGTCTGTCAGTGGCAGCGTGACAAAATGGGCATTTCTCAGGACGAGAGCATTTTTTCGGGAAATTTTCTGCAAAACGCAGGCATAGGAAGCTCCGATTGGCTTGCCATAGGCATTTCACGCTTTGGTTTTGAGGAGGACTATGAGGCTTATCTCACTGCGCTTTCTCAGCGTGTGAAAGCTCTTTCAGATACCGACAACGCTACCGAGTGGCAGAGGTGCGCTATAACAGCCTCCGCAATGGGAGGCGACCCTGCCGACCTTGGGGGCATAGACCTTGTAAAAGGCGGTGTTTACGGTAGAGATGAAAATAATTCCGTAGGCAAACAGGGTCTTAACGGCTGGATATTTGCACTTTTGACCCTTGATACAATGGGCTACAAGACCCCGGAGGGTGCAGAGTTTGACAGAGAGCGTATACTTGACGAGATAGTTTCTTCGCAGAATACCGATGGTGGCTTTTCGCTGTCAAAAGGTGAAAGCGATATCGACATCACCGCAATGGCTTTGCAGGCGATCGCCCCATATTACAATGATTTTTCCCGTGACGATGTTAGAAAAAGCGTTGACAAAGCGGTGGAGTATCTAAGCGGCAAGCAGGACAGCTCAGGTACGTTCGGAAGTGCAGAAGCTGATTCGCAGGTAGTAATAGCACTTTGTTCGCTTGGTATAGACCCCGAAGCTGACAGCCGTTTTGTGAAAAATGCCGACCTTTTGACCGCCCTGCTTTCCTATCAGAACAGCGACGGTGGATTTTCACATGAAAAGGGCGGCGATTCTGACGAGCTTGCCACAGGGCAGGCGCTTTGCGCACTTGCGGCACAAAAGCGTTTTGAACTTACGATGCGACGTATTTACGATATGAGAGAGGAGCTTTCAGTTCTACAGCGTGAAAAGCTTGACGGCATAAACGGCAGGCTTTCGGATATCTCAGACGAGGAGAGCGCAGAAAAAGCCTTGAAGCTTTTCAATGACCTTGATTGTGACGAACGCACATATGTGAGATACGGTGCAGAGCTTGAAAATGCGGCAGAAAAATACAGCCTGACCTTGAGCGACAGGGCTTTCACAGTGGAGCTTGCACAGACAGACCATGGAAACGGTTGTGTATACAGTATCGAGAAAACGGAAATATATAAGGGCAAGAAAGGCTTTACAAAAAGCGACAGGAACAAGCTTGAAGCCCTGAGAAAAAACGGTGTTACTTCGGGGGACTGCACTGCTACGGCTGTGCTTTTAGCCCATGCAAAGGCTGACGAGAGCCTTTCCGACAGGGATAAGATAATATCAGAGCTTGAAGAAATGAACGCCAAAGCGAACGAGCTTTACAGTGAGATATCAGACCTTAACAGTATCATAAGCCGTGAGCTTTATCCTGTTGATAGTGTTGGAAAAGACAAAAAGGAGCTTTTGGAAAAGACCGCAGAGAGGATAAAAAAGCTTCCTGAAAGCGAGCGGAAAAAGGTCACTTCTGCTGACGAGATAATAAAAGAGGCGGAGGATAAAAACGTGATAGTGTATGTGATATCTGCGGCAGCGGTGCTGTGCGCAGTGGGAGTTTTCACAGTGGTAAGAAAGAAGGGTAAAAAATGCGTGAGATAACAGATGAAGTGAAAAAGGTCATAATCGGCAAGGACGAAGTGGTGGATATGGTGTTCGCCGCAATTTTGGCGCAGGGTCATGTGCTTATGGAGGACGTTCCGGGCGTGGGAAAAACTACTCTTGCGGTGGCGTTTTCAAAGGCTTTGGGGCTTGAAACAAAGAGGATACAGTTCACCCCTGATACTGTGGCTTCCGACATCACAGGCTATACGGCTTTTGACAGACAGGCGCAGGGCTTTACTTTTCACAGCGGTGCGGCAATGACGAATATACTTCTTGCAGACGAAATAAACAGAACCTCAGGCAAGACGCAATCTGCCCTTTTGGAGGTCATGGAGGAGCGGGCCTGCACGGTTGACGGCAGAACATATCCTCTGCCTGAGCCTTTTGCAGTGATAGCAACACAAAACCCTACAGGCACAGTTGGCACGGCGGCACTGCCTGTTTCACAGCTTGACAGATTTATGATAAAGCTTTCAATGGGCTATCCTGACAAGGCGGCAATGCGAAGCATAATGTCAGACCGAAGCAGTTCAGACCCACTGGCAGATGTGAAAGCCGTCTGCACCGCTGAAAAGCTTATAGAAATGCAGAAAAAGGCAAAGGCTGTTTTTGTTGACGACAGCGTTTATGACTACATCTCAGACCTTTGCGACGCCACAAGGCATAATGAAAATATTTCTCTGGGCGTATCCCCAAGAGGTGCTTTGGCACTTTGCAGGATAGCAAAGGCGTGGGCGTGCTATAAGGGCAGAGAATATGTCGTTCCCCAGGACGTAAGAGATTTTTTTGTCCATGTTTGCAGCCACAGGATATCACTTTCTGCAAAGGGCAGGCTCTCAGGACTTGCGGCAGAAAGTGTGCTTGACGAGATACTTAAAAGCGTAAAATGCCCTGAGAATGAGGAAAAACGCAGATGAAGAGGCTATGCTTCTGCCTATGCACAGCTTTGGGCATACTGCTTTTTGTGCTGAAAAAACCCATTGGCATATCGGTGCTTGGGTTGTGCGCAGTGCTTTTTGTATTGTCAGTATGTGTAAATATATTCTCGAAGAAAAAGCTGTCAGCAACACTGGTTAGCGACGGCACAGGCTTGAAAAATAAGGACATGAGCCTAAAATTTATCTTCACAGGAACTTGCGGTGAATACAGCAGTAAACTGCGGCTTAAAAATATGCTCACAGGACAGTGCGATGACATAAAGGTGCATTTTATCATCAGCAGAGAGCCTGCTCAGGTGGATATCACTGTAAAAAGCGACACCTGCGGAAAGATAAAAGCAGAGTTTCTGACACTTAGAGCCTTTGACTTTACAGGGCTAACATGGAAAAAGGCGCAGTGCGAAATAAAGGGCAGTGTGAACATAATGCCTGATGCTGCAGAGATAGATGAGAGCGAGGAAGCAAAGCTCAAGGAAGCCCTTGAAAGCGACTTTTTCAGCAATGAAAACGAGGGCTTTGACCACAGCGAGCCTATCGGAATAAGAGAATATCGTCAGGGGGACAGCTATAAATCGGTGCATTGGAAGCTGTCTTTCAGACTTGGTGATATCTACGTCCGTGAATATGGCGAGCCTGTTACTGACAGCCTTTGTATCTACGTTGAAACAGGCGGAAATGTCCCCGCAACGGATTATGATCTCATTGCTGCAAAGGCACTGAGCCTTTCAATGTATCTTTCAGACGGCGGTATAGGGCATTACATGGCGTTTTACAGCTTTTCTCAGCAGAGAAAAGTTTTCGAGCATATCGACAGCGCAGACAGCTTCACTGTCGCTCTGGACAGCCTTCTTTCTTCACAGCCTGAGCAGGGAAAAGAGCGACTGACGGAGTTTTCAGAGCTGTTTGAAAGAAGCGGCATAAGCCGTGTTATCGAGATAAAATAGTAAAAGAGGTGACAATTTTGACAGCAAGTGTTTGCTATGTGGAAAAGCACTTTTCAAAGGGTGTTTATATCATGCAGAGCCTTTTTGCTGCAGTGACAATGCTCCTGCTGTCATTGTCGCTTGGTATGGGCTGGCGAGCCTTTGTCCTGGTAGGTGTGTGCTTATTGACAGCCCTTGCAGGGGTATCAAAAAAGACTTTGCCTATACCATTTTTCACCGCACTATTGTCGGCGGTGATATTCCACAAGAAGTTTTTAACAAGCCTTGCAGGGCTTTTGAACTGCGTCTTGACCGCCCACGGTAAAAGCGCAGGAGTGGTGGAAATGCTTGTGGAAAAAAGCTCAGACCCTTGGTTTGCTCTTTGCGTGGGTGCAGTGATAGTTTCCACAGTGCAGAGCATTTTCAGCCGTCTTGACAGCAGAGTTTTTACAGTGGCAATGCTTGCGCTGTTTTTGTGCGCAGGTATCTTTATTGATATCCCTCTGTACTATGCCACTGCAGAAGTTGCGTTAGGTATCCTTGCATTGACGTTTTCCGGCAGCATAAAAGGCGATTTGAAGCTCTTTGTGCTTATACTTACAGCATTTTGCGCAGTGCTTATAGCCTGCCTGACAGGGCTTTTTGATAAGCTTTCCAACTTTGCCTTTGCCGATCGCTTTAATACGAAAAGTGAGTATGAGATCATAATGGAGCACCCACAGCCATTGTATCTTCTGGAGAGCCGCTTTGAGAAAGAAACTAACGGCGTGTGGGGGGAGCTTAGCGGTGAGGAGAAATATGCCTACTCAGACGAGTTTTATTGGCTTGATAAGCTTGATTTCTCACCGGCTTTTCAGACCGCTTTGCTTGACAATGCCCTTGGTATATCCGACAGCGGCAATGTTACAGTAAACATCAAAAATGGCGGAAAGCCCCTTTATACCTATGGTATGACCGCCGCAGAGAACGCCTTTTCCGACCCAAAGATAATAGGCGGAAGCTTTGAGAACACCAAAAGCTATTACAGGCTTTCGGTGTCGGAAGGCTATCTCACAAAGCCTTTTGGCACATTTGATACCCTGCGCACTTCTGAGCCTGCGGATTATCTTGCCGCAGAAAAGGGTTATCGTGACTATGTTTATTCCACCTGCCTTGACATATCAGCCGAGGACAAACAGCTTGCCGCAAACCATTTTGATCTGCAAGGTTCTCAGGGTAAACTGCGGTCTGATATGCTAAGCTTTTTTGTGTCAGACACAGTGCTTGACAGGTCAAAGACCTATGGGGGCGAAAGCTCTTTTGCAGATATGCTTGAGGTAACTTGCCGTGGTGGCGAGGAGGATTTTGCTGCCGCTGCTGTGAAGATCTTCCGTGCAAAGGGCGTTCCTGCTAGGCTTTGCAGAGGATATTTTATCACATCAGATATGACCAAAGGCCTTACAGATAACTCAGCCCTGACCGTCACTTCAAAACAGCTCCACTATTGGGCGGAGTATTACAAAGACGGCATAGGCTGGCAGCCTTTCGAGGTCTGCCCCGATTATGTTGGCATGATAAAAACTGACGACAGCTCTGTAAAAGCAAAGCCCACCAACCAAGGCGGCGAAGCCCTTGCTCCCGAGGACGAGGACAAACCAAGGGAAGAGATCTTTGAGGAGAACAAGACTAAACCTGCGGAGAAAAGCTATGCGGTATATATCGTAATCGGTGCGGTAATACTTATACTCTGCCTTATTGTGGCAATAATAGCTTTGGTAAGAAAAAGAAAGTTTGCCGCTCTGCCTGACAGCAAAAAGGTGGAGAAGCTGTTCTTTGCAGGCAGAAAAAAGCTTTGCGGCAGGGATTTCTCAGACCATACGCCAAGGGAGCTTTCCGAGAGCATAAAAAAGACCTTTGGCGCTGATATGGCGGAAAGCTTTGCAGAGTGCGAGAAAATATACGAAAAGGCGAGATTTTCAAGGCTCGAGATAATCAAAGAGGAAATAGCAGTGGTTAAAAATTTCGCAGATCAGGCAAAAAAAGCCAAAAAGCTCAAAGGTCAGAAGGGAGCAGAAAAGTGAAAAAGGATATCGCTCTGCTCATAGTCATAATTTTAGCAGCGGCAGCGGTCATAAAGGGCGTTGATATTCAATCCGTTGACGAGTATTACAGCCTGCACAGCGACGATACCGCAAATGCCGCTCACACTGTCACTCTGACAGTGGATTGCTCTGATATTTTGGATAATTACTATATGCTTGACAAAAATCTCCGAGACGAGTGCTATGTTCCCTCAGACGGCATTGTTATGCCTGCGGAAAAATATGTCCTCCGTGAGGGCGACACCGCCTTTGATCTGTTGGAAAAAGCTACAAGGTGCGGGAAGATACCCCTTGATTATCAAGGCTCAGAGGATAATATTTACAACACTGTGTATGTCCGTGGCATAAACAATATCTACGAGTTTTCCTGCGGTCCGTCCTCAGGGTGGACCTACACTGTAAATGGCGAAAGCCCCGATAAGGGCTGTTCACAGTATGTCCTCCATGATGGTGACAGCGTGGAGTTTTACTACGTTTGCGACTACACAAAGGAGGCGGTGAAATGAGGTTGTCAGCTTTTCACCCTTTGACCGCCCTTGTGTATTTTGCGGCTGTGCTTGCGGTGACAATGTTCTGCTTTTCACCAGCCGTTGGTATATGCTCGGCAGTGGGAGCGTTCCTGTTCTGTGCCGTAACTCAAAGCTGTAGACAGACCGCATCAGACCTTGCTTTCTACAGCTTTCTTACCGCCGTTTTGACTGTCACAAATCCACTTTTTTCACATAAGGGCGTAACGCCGCTGTTTTTCGTAAACGGCAAGGCTTACACAAAGGAAGCCCTTTTTTATGGCTTGACCGCCGGCTTATCCCTCACCGCTGTGATAATGTGGTGCAAAGCTCTTGGAAAGGTGCTTACAAGGGAAAAGCTCCTATACATTTTTGGTCGAAAAACGCCAAAAGCCGCCCTTGTGATAACAATGACAATGGGCTTTATCCCAAAGCTCAAAAGGCTTCACAGACAGCTTTTGGACGCTTTGAATTGCTCTGGTGCGAACATCTCCGACAGCCGTTTTGACCGCCTGAAAAAAGACTGCACAGTGTTCACAGCCCTTTGTGCAGGCACGCTTGAAAGGGGAGCGGACACAGCCGCTTCAATGAAAGCCCGTGGCTATGGTATCCAGAAACGAAGCTTTGCACACTCGTTCAAGTTCAGAGCATGGGACGGCATTTTTGTGGCGACTTTTTCAGTTATCTTTGCATTGGTGCTGATTTTTTCCGCAAAGGGCGAGCTGTCCGCCGCTTTTTACCCTGTGATAAAGCTTGAAAACAGCGTTTTTCCTGTGGGAATGTTCGCATTACTATGCGCTTTCCCGTTTATTCTTGAAGTAAAGGAGAGCATAAAATGGAAATATTGTCTTGCGAAAATGTAGCTTTCAAATATAACGAAAGCACGGACTATGCCATTTCTGACTGCACTTTTTCAGTGAAAAAAGGCGAAAAAATAATGCTCTGCGGTGCTTCGGGAAGCGGAAAATCTACTTTGCTCAGGCTTCTGAAAAGAGAGCTTTCCCCAAGGGGCGAGCTTTCTGGAAACATCACCATTATGGGTAAGGACAGAGGCGAGCTTTCTGATAGAGAAAGTGCCGAAAAGATAGGCTTTGTAATGCAAAGCCCTGACAGCCAGACGGTATGCGACAAAGTATCGGCTGAGCTTGCTTTCGGGCTTGAAAGCTTTGGTGTGAAAAGTGGTGAGATACAAAGCCGTGTTGGTGAAATGGCGGCTTTTTTCGGTATCGAGCCGCTCTATGATAGGGATATCTCCACACTTTCGGGCGGTCAGAAACAGCTCGTCGCTCTGTGTTCCGTCATGGCCACAGACCCTGATATCCTGCTTCTTGATGAGCCTACCGCACAGCTCGACCCCGTTGCCGCAAGGGAGCTTCTTGGCATTTTAGACCGCCTTAACAAAGAAATGGGCGTGACTATCATCATTGCCGAGCATGACCCCGAGGAGCTTTTTGACTCCTGCGACAAAATTTTGTATCTTGCAAAGGGCAAAACCGAGTTTTTCGGAACGTCTGCCTTGACTGCAAAATATTTTGTGGAGAACGCTCTGGAGGGTTTTCTTCCCGAAACCGCCAAGGCGTTCGCAAGGCTTTGCGACGACCTGCCCCTCAATGTAAGACAAGGCAGGGCGAAGCTTGAAAAGCTTGGCGTGACGGATATTCCAAAGCAGGCTGTCACTGATACAGAACGTGCTGAGCCTTATGCCCTGCAGTGCAAAAATCTGTGGCAGAGATATGAAAAAGATTCCCCCGATATCCTCAAAGGCTGTGATCTTGGTATCAGAAAAGGGGAGTGCTATGGGCTTTTAGGCTCAAACGGCGGCGGAAAATCAACGCTCCTGCGTGTGATATGCGGACTTTGCAAGCCTTATATGGGCACTGTTTCACTTTTCGGTAAAAAGCAGAAAGCCTATAAAAACGGCTCGCTTTTCCGTGAAATGCTTGCATTTTTGCCCCAAGAGCCTGTGACGATGTTTGTAAAAGAAAGCGTCCGTGAGGATCTTTTGCAAAGCGGTGACAAAGTCACAGTGGAAAATGTTTCACAGCGCATGGGCATAGAACATCTTCTTGACCGCCACCCTTGGGATCTCAGCGGCGGCGAGATACAGAAATGTGCTTTTGGAAAAATTCTTCTTGCTGACCCGAAAATAATAGTCCTCGACGAGTGTACAAAGGGCATGGACAGTTTCGCTAAAAAGGCTCTTGGTGATATTCTTTTGGACCTAAAAGACGAGGGCAGGACGATACTTCTCGTGACTCATGACCTTGAATTTGCCGCACAATACTGCGACAGGTGCGGACTTCTTTTTGACGGAAAGATAGTCGCCGAGGATAATGCCGTGGAGTTTTTCTCCCAAAATCGCTTTTACACCACCGCCGCCGCAAGGCTCACAAGGGGCTTTTTCAGTGGTGCGGTGACGTCAACAGCCGTAAGAGAACGGCTCGCAATGGTGAAAAGAGGTCAATATGAGCAGTAAAAAACTTGTGTCAGGGCTTATCTATCTTCTTGTCATACCCCTTGTGTGCCTTGGCGGTATAATGTTTTTCAGAGAACGCTTCTATTCTTTCGTCACCGCAGCACTTGCCATTCTTACCGTGGCAGGCTATTTTCTCCACTTTGAGAAAAAACACTCCGACAGCACACAACTTGTGATAATAGCCGCCATGACCGCATTATCCGTTTTCGGCAGGATAGTTTTCAGCTTTCTGCCGGGCTTTAAGCCATGCACCGCTATAGTCATTATCACCGCCCTTTATATGGGAAGAGAATCGGGCTTTATGACAGGCGCAATGACTGCACTTATCTCAAACTTCTATTTCGGACAGGGTGCGTGGACGCCTTTTCAAATGCTTGTTTGGGGTCTGACCGGATATTTTGCAGGAATGTTGGCTGATAAGCTTATAAAAAGCAAGCCACTCCTTGTGACCTTCGGTATAATCTCAGGAACGGCGTTCTCTCTTATCATGGACTTGTGGAGCTGTCTGTGGGCTGATAATGCCTTTATTCTCAGCAGATACCTTGCCCTTGTTGGCTCGTCAGCTTTTTTCACCCTTATATACGCAGTTTCCAACGTGTTCTTCCTGCTGGTTTTATCAAAACCTTTTGGCAGGATATTTAAAAGGCTGGATAAAAAATATGGTATAAAAAATTAGACCGACAAAGCTTTGCCCTGTCGGTCTTTTGTTATCACTGCCCAATGTTCACTGTTACGTCAGGGGACTTTTTGCCCATAAAAAGCTTTGGTATTATGCCTGCCCCAACAGGCACGATAGCCGCCGCTGCCACCGCCACAAGAAACTCTCCAAGGCTCGGAACGGCTGTGAAAAATACCTTTTGCAGAACAGGGAGCCATATGCCTGCAAACAGCGCTGCCGCTGATATGAATACAGAGAAAAGCAGGAATGGGTTTGAAAGATAAGGCACAGTGAAAAGCGTCTTATCTTCCGATTTACATTCAAACACATGGATAAGCTGACTAAGTACAAGTGTTATAAGCGCACCTGTCCTTGCAGTGCCGAGAGAATGGGTGTTAGTGAGCAGAACAGTGAAGCTTGCAAGGGTGCAGATACCGATAAGAAGCCCTCTTATTACGATATGCCACATAAGTCCGCCACTGAAAAAGCTGTCGTCCTCTTTCCTAGGGGGCTTTTTCATTACCGAGCTTTCCGCAGGTTCAAGCCCCAGCGCAATTGCAGGCAGGCTGTCTGTAACAAGGTTTACAAGAAGTATCTGCGCTGGAAGCAGTACCATTGGAAGTCCCATTATAATTCCACCGAGCATTGTTATGACCTCGCCTATGTTGCAGGAAATAAGGTAGCGCACGAATTTTCTTATGTTCTGATATATGGTCCTGCCCTCCTCAACGGAGTTCACAAGGGTGGCAAAATTATCGTCAAGAAGTATCACGTCAGCCGCCTGCTTTGTGACCTCTGTGCCTGATATTCCCATTGATACACCTATGTCGGCTTCTTTTATAGCAGGTGCGTCGTTTACCCCGTCGCCTGTCATTGCACAAACGTGCCCACGGCTTTTGAATGCCTTTACTATCCTGAGTTTGTGTTCAGGTGTCACCCTTGCAAACACACGGCAGTTTTCTATTACCTCGTCAAGCTGTTTGTCGTCCATTCTGTCAAGCTCGTCGCCTGTCAAAGCGATAGAGCCTGCTTTCATAATGCCGGCTTCTTTTGCAATAGCCTGAGCGGTGAGCTTGTGGTCGCCTGTTATCATAACTGTCTTTATGCCTGCACGCTGACATTCCGCCACCGCTTTTGCGGCTTCAGCCCTGAGAGGGTCTTTCATTGCCATTAGTCCAAGAAAAGCCCATTCCCCGTCCACCTGCTGTGAAAATGCTATCACACGCAGACCTTTTGAAGCGTATTCATCGCACTTGTAAAAAGCCTGTTTTCTCATTGCTCCGCCAAATGGTATAAGCTCGCCGCTGTCAGAAAAAACGTGGCTGCATTCTTTTATGATAACGTCAAAAGCGCCTTTCCTGAATGCCGTTGTGACCCCCTTTTCGTCAGCGCATATTACCGTCATGGAGCGTGTTTCACTTTCAAATGGCAGCTCGTCAGTTCGTCTGTAACCAAGGGAGCTGACGTTTATACCTGAGTTTGCGCAGGCTATGAGTATAGCTGTTTCTGTAGGGTCGCCCTCTGCACAAAGCTCGCTTTGCCTGCCGCCCCTGTCACGCTTTTTTATCTTTTCAGGCGGGCAGAGCCTTGCGTTGTTGCAGGCTGCGCCGCACAAAAGTATCCTGCCAAGGTCAGGGCTTTCCCATGCTTTGAGGGCTTTCTCATCAAAGCTTGCTCCCTCTTTTGTTACGCCGTAAGCACGGCTTTTTTCGGTGCAGGTGAAAATATCAGTAACTGTCATTTTGTTCATTGTCACAGTGCCTGTCTTGTCAGTGCAGATAACAGTGGCACAGCCAAGAGTTTCCACTGAATGAAGTCTGTGTACAAGTGCTTGACGCTTTAGCATTTTTCTGACCGCAAGGGCAAGCGCTATAGTCACAGTGGCAGGCAAGCCTTCAGGTATTGCGGCAATGGCTATGGTTATTCCTGTCATTGCCATATTGAGAACAGGCTCGCCCCTTAGTACGCCTGCAATAAAGACTACCACGCACACTGCAAGGCAGATGATAGCAAGAGTTCTGCCAAGCTCTCCGAGTTTTTTTTGCAATGGAGTTTCAGGCTCTTTTATCTCATCAAGCATGGTTGAAACCCTGCCCATTTGGCTTCGCTCACCTGTTGCCACCGCCGTGACCTCGCCAACGCCCTTAGTGACAACTGTTCCCATGTATACCATGTAATCCTTATTCAAAGCGGTAAAATCTATCTCAGATGTACGGCATTTCTTTACCGCAGGCACAGCCTCGCCAGTGAGTGCAGATTCGTCGCATGATAACGCCCTTGATGAGTTTATGTAGCCGTCGCAAGGCACTCTGTCACCTGCTTCGAGAGTAAAAACATCTCCTGCCACGACCTCCGATGCAGGAATTTTCACAAGCCTGCCGTCACGATATACCATGGCGGTGGGGGCGGTCATGTTTTCAAGCTTTTCCAGAGTTTTTTCACAGCGGTATTCCTGAATAAATCCCAGCGCAGCGTTAATGATAACTATAAGCACGATAGGCACAGCGTCAGCATATTGCCCAAGTGCTACGGATATCACCACCGACACAAGAAGTATCATCACCATAACGTCGTGAAACTGTCCTGCAAAAATTTTCGCCGCAGAGGTCTTTTTCTTTTTGGCAAGGAGGTTCTCTCCGTCCGTACTGAGCCGCTTTTCAGCTTCCGCAGTTGTTAGCCCCTTTCTTGTGGTCTGGTTTTCCGTAAGCTTCTTTTCAAGTATATCCAGCACAATGTATCTTCCCTTCCGATTTTTTGGCTTTTGCCTTTGCTTACATCATATGCGGACAAGTCCCAAAAAAGAACCTTGCGTTGTTGCCTGAAAAATCATATTGACTTTTTTAAGAAAATATGTATAATAGTATATAAGCCATGAAAATAAATATTGGCGAAAAAAATAAAGGAGGCAAATTCATGAACGATTATAATAATTTTTCTGAAAGCTATTCAAATCCACGAGTTAAAAAGCTGCGCTCTTTTGCACAGTCCACTTACGGCATGGAGGTGGCAAGCTATAAGGGCATTGCAATGAAGACCTTGTATTTTGTTGCAGTTTTCGCCGCAGGCATGGGAGCATATTTTTACATTCACAACTTCTTCGGCGGCGGTGCGCAGGCTTTTTCCACTGAGTATACTATCTTTGTCGGCGCTATTATCGCAACAGCAATAGCAGGACTTGTGGCTTCATTCGCTCCGAAAACAACGGCGGTAACAGGCTCTATCTATTCCGCGGGCATGGGATATGCCCTCACCTTTATGTCAATGATCTACGCAATGCAGTGGAAAGGCATAATAGTTGAAGCCGTTACACTGACGCTTCTCACAGTTGCAGTGCTTGCAGTTATCTATTCAAAGGGCGTTCGTGTGGGAAGCAGAATGAAAACTGCTCTTATCACCTGCCTTTGGGTTTCTATCATAGGCGGATTGCTTTTCATGCTTCTTGCATGGCTCGCACCTCATTCAGCTATCTACACTTCGATCGTTGCAATAAACAACGGCCCTATCGGCATACTTTTCGCTGTTATTGGCGTTCTTATCGCCGCAGCGCTTCTTATGTGCGATTTTGAAACTATCCAGATGACAGTTGAACAGGGGCTTCCTGCTCAGTATGAATGGTATGCAAGCTATGGCCTTATCGTAGGCGTTATTTATCTTTATCTTAAAATACTGAACCTTCTTGCAAAGATAGCAAACAACAGAAAGTAATTTATAGACTTAGCACTTTTTATCCCTCGTCGCAAGGCGGGGGATATTTTTATGCACAAAAAAGGAACTCCCGAATAAACGGAAGTCCCTTTTTGTGTGGGTATATTTAATTAATAGAAAGGCTTTTTTATCAGATATCCCATTTCCAATCTCTGATCTCAGGCATATCAAGACCATACTCAGCAATATACTGCTTGTGTTCAACAAGCTTGTCCTGCATGAGCTGGTGGAGATAAGCGCCTGTGTTTCCGAGCTGTGGAAGTCTTTTGATAACTTCCATAACAAGGTGGAAACGGTCTATCTCGTTCTGAACTCTCATGTCGAATGGAGTTGTGATCGTACCCTCCTCGTTGTAGCCGCATACATAAAGGTTGCGGTTGTGACGGTGATAGAGAAGCTCGTGGATAAGTGTCGGATAGCCGTGGAATGCAAATACGATAGGCTTGTCCTTTGTGAACAGTGCGTCAAAGTCAGCGTCGGAAAGTCCGTGTGGGTGCTTTGACTGTGGCTGAAGCTTGAACAGGTCAACAACGTTGATAAATCTTATCTTTACCTGTGGAAGATTCTTTCTCAGGATAGTTACTGCCGCAAGTGCTTCAAGTGTAGGTGTGTCGCCGCAGCAAGCCAGAACAACGTCAGGCTCCTGACCCTGATCGTTTGAAGCCCATTCCCAGATACCGATACCCTGTGTGCAGTGCTTAACAGCCTGTTCCATTGTGAGCCACTGCTGTCTTGGGTGCTTTGATGTTACCATTACGTTTACATAGTTCTTTGAACGTATGCAGTGGTCAAAGCATGACAGCAGACAGTTTGTGTCCGGTGGGAGATACATTCTTACAACGTCTGCTTTCTTGTTTGCAACGTGATCGAGGAAGCCTGGGTCCTGATGTGTAAATCCGTTGTGATCCTGCTGCCATACGTTGGAAGAAAGTATGTAGTTAAGTGAAGCTATCTTCTGTCTCCATGGGAGCTGTGAAGTAACTTTGAGCCACTTAGCGTGCTGTGAGAACATTGAGTCAACTATTCTGATGAAAGCCTCATAGCTTGCGAAGAAACCGTGACGTCCAGTGAGCAGATAGCCCTCCAGCCAACCCTCGCACATATGCTCAGAAAGCATAGAGTCCATAACACGACCGTCAGCGGCAAGGAACTCGTCGTTGTCCAGCTTGTCAGCGTTCCAATCTCTGTTTGTTGCCTCAAAGACCTTGCCAAGTCTGTTTGACATTGTCTCGTCAGGTCCGAAGATACGGAAGTTTCTGCTTTCTTCATTAAGCTTGAATATATCTCTTACAAATCCGCCAAGCTCTATCATATCCTGTGCTTCAACTGCACCAGGAGCAGGCACATCAATGCCGTATTTCCTGAAATCAGGAAGTCTGAGATCTCTCAGAAGAAGTCCGCCGTTGGCGTGTGGGTTTGCCCCCATTCTTCTGTCACCTGTAGGAGCAAGCTCCTCAAGCTCAGGGATAAGTCTGCCCTCTTCTGTGAAAAGCTTCTCAGGGTGATAGCTCTTGAGCCAATCCTCAAGCATTTTCAAATGCTCAGGAGCTTCCATTGTCATTGGTACCTGATGCGCTCTGAATGTACCCTCTATCTGCTTGCCGTCTACAACCTTCGGACCTGTCCAGCCCTTTGGTGAACGGAATATTATCATAGGCCACTTTGGTCTTTCAGTAACGCCGTTTTCTCTTGCGTTCTTCTGGATAGCCTTTATTTCCTCGATAACAGTGTCAAGAGTTTCAGCCATGAGCTTGTGCATTGTCATAGGATCGTCGCCCTCGACAAAGTATGGCTTCCAGCCGCAACCCTCAAAGAAGCTCTTTATCTCTTCATGAGAAATTCTTGAGAATACAGTTGGATTTGATATCTTGTAGCCGTTAAGGTGAAGTATAGGAAGTACAGCACCGTCAGTCTTAGGATTCAGGAACTTGTTTGAGTGCCATGCTGTTGCAAGAGGACCGGTTTCAGCCTCACCGTCGCCGACAACGCAAGTTGTGATAAGGTCAGGGTTGTCGAATACAGCACCGAATGAGTGTGCAAGTGAATAACCAAGCTCACCGCCCTCGTTTATAGAACCTGGGGTTTCAGGCGCAACGTGTGATGAGATTCCTCCTGGGAAAGAAAACTGCTTGAACAGTTTCTGCATACCCTCAACATCTCTTGAAATGTTAGGATATACCTCAGAATAAGAGCCTTCAAGATAGGTGTTGGCTACCATGAAGTTTCCTCCGTGACCAGGGCCTGAAATATAGATCATGTCAAGGTCATATTTCTTGATGACTCTGTTAAGGTGAACATAGATAAAGTTCTGACCAGGTACAGTACCCCAGTGACCAACTATCTTTTTCTTGACGTGATCCATTGTGAGCGGCTCACGGAGAAGCGGATTGTCAAGCAGATAGAGCTGACCTGCCGAAAGATAATTGGCAGCTTCCCAATACCTGTTCATTTTCTCCAAGAGCTCAGGAGAAATGTTCATTGTGTCTGACATTGCAATACCTCCATATATTTTGTCATAGATCAAAAAAACAGTAAACGTTTTCACACAATAAGATTATATCACAGCCCAGAATTTTTTGCAAGAAAAGAATATGAAACTAGCCGAAAATTTTATACTCCATTTACGACATTTCATATGCTATATAAAAATAGTAATAATAAAGACCTCTCCGCATATAGCAGAAAGGTCAAAGTATGTCTAAATAACAGTAAAGAACATATGCAACGTCCTTAGCCGGTAGGCTGTCGAGGACGCCAGCCCCTACATTTAGATAAGCTGACAAATAAGTATCACGCAGAAGCTTGCAAGGCAGGCAAATGCCGCAACTATGATAAGGCTTTTTTCCTTGAATGCAAGCACGCAGGCTGTTATAAGTCCTGCTATGGAAGCCGCAAGGTTTCCCGTTGAGAATAGTATGGACGGGAACGTCATTGCTCCAAGCACCGCATATGGCACATAGTAAAGAAAGCTTTGCACAAATCTGTTTGTTATCTTGCCCTTGAATATCACCAACGGCAGGGCACGAATAAGATAGGTCACTCCTGCCATAATGAAAAGATAAATGAAGAAATCTCTTATACTCAGCATTGACCGTCCTCCTCATTTTTCACAGGCATGAGAGCCGCCATTATCCCTGCGGAAAGAACGGTGCAGATTATTATGGAAAATCCTCCGGATACCTTATTAAGAATAGGCAGCCACTTGAAACAACAGCTAAGAAGAGCCGCAAATATCGCCGCCATTGCAATGCCCTTGTTTTTCTTTGCAGGCGGTATTATTATTGCAAGGAACATTCCGTATATTGCAATGCTAAGTGCACTTATGACTATCTCAGGAAGTATTTTTCCTGCCGCCGCACCTATAAGAGTCCCCAGCGACCAGCCTGCTACAGGTAAAGCGATAAGCCCATACATATACTGCCTTGAAACTTTCCCTATATTTCCCATTGCCATGACAAATATCTCGTCTGTCACTCCGAAGCCTACCAGCCAGCGGTGTATTCCCGACAGTGACTTGTCAGCTTTCTGTGATAGAGATATTGACATAAGTGCATACCTCAGGTTGATGATAAACTGGGCACAAGCCATTTCTATCCAGAAACCGCCCCCCGACAGCATAATGTCAAGTCCTGCAAACTGACCTGCCGAGGTCACATTGCAAATAGAGATAAGCACAGTTTCCCACCAGCTCAGACCACCTTTTACGCCTTGAAGTCCAAATGTAAAAGATACCGAAAGATACCCCAAAGCAATAGGTATGCCGTCTTTAAGACCTTTTTTGAAACCACTCATAAATCATTCCGCCGAAGCGGTGTTCCCCCTCAAATCAAAAATTATCTATCCTGCACTGACATGACGCCATTGTAACAAGTGCCGCCTTGTGGCTTTCTTCCGTTACTCCTGCGCAGGCGTTTGCGTCAACTATGACCTCGCATTCAGGACAAAAAGCTTTTATTAGCAAAGCGTTTGATACCACGCAAATGTCTGTGCAAAGTCCGCAAAGCTCTATCTCGTCCCCTGCCTTTGTTATTTCAGCAAGGTGCTGTGCAAGCTCAGCCGAGCCGAATGTGCTTTTTTCATAGACCTCTGCGCTTCCACCGATAGCCTCAGCTACCTGAGTCTCAGGCTGCCAGCCCTCGGTGCCTTTTATGCAATGCTCCACAGGGAGCTTTTTTCCCTCAGGCGTTTCAAGATAATCCTTGAAATGCGTGTCAAGGGTCATGAATACAGTGCTGCCCTGAGCCTTGTAACTGCGTATTTTTTCACAGACAGCAGGAACGATCGTTTCTGCCATTTTTGAACCAAGACTGCCCGTGACAAAATCATTCTGCATATCAACAACTATAAGATATCTCATATTCTATTTACTCCTTTCTCTCACGACGAAAACGTTTTGACAGGTAAGAACTGACATATTGTTTTATTAGTCCATAAAGTAACATTATAACTCTAAAATATGAATTTTTCAACGTGTGCATAAAATGGGCAAAAAAATGCTGAGCAACGGTGCTCAGCAGAAAATAAAATAAAAAAACTATGTGTAGAACAAAAGAAAGGAGACAACAAAACGGATGTTAAATCAAACAAATTATGTTCAATATCCTTAACATCAATTAAATTATAACCTCTTTTGTAGCGATAGTCAAGAAAAAGTTGCAAAGAACTTGTTAATTTTCTGAAAATTCGGGATTTTGCACAAATATTTCGTTGACATTATGCTAACAATGACATCTGCGTGAGGTCTGAACTTAAATCGACTTAAAAAAGTAAAATATCTTATCCATTTTTAGCGTCTGTGATGTTCAAATTTTAATGTTTAAATCAAAAAAAATAAGGTCATGACAGCAGGAAAGAGAGCCGATTTTAGAATATGCAGCAGGCAAACCCGTGATAAAATGCTGCCCTCTGAAACAAGCTCCCTCTCCTGCCGCCATGACCTGCAGGGGACTACTGCTCGGTGACAAGTCTGTTGTCTTTGAAAAACAGTGAAATGCACCAGATAGCCGAAATAGCTACCAAAACGTAGATGATCCTGCTTAGTATCGCCGCAGCACCTCCGAAAAGAAATGCCACAAGGTCGAACTGGAAAATGCCCACAAGCCCCCAGTTTATGCCGCCTATTATGAGAAGCAGCAGTGCGATCCTATCTATCATGAGAAACTCCTCCTTTGATTGTTAAAAATATAGAGCAGTCCGTCTGTCAGCGGGCTGTTAATTGTAGTATTGTCATATTTTTTTGGATTATTCATTGAACGTTTGGTAAAAAACTACTAAAAAACACAGCGAAAATTCTATATAAAAATCTGCGTTTTGTACTAGACAAAAGCGACGGGCTATGTTATAATAATTGTATGTTAATCGTTTAAGTAAAAATGTATGGTAAGGCGTGAGGCAGATCATCGCTTTGCACTATGGGGGCGTTACTTTTTTGAATAATATAGACCTTAAATTCATGTTTAAAGATACGGAATGTGTCAGAATGCAGTCGGGAAAGTATTCCTGCGTTATCGCACCAAAACTTGGTGCTGCTGTGCTGAGGCTTCGTGACGAGGAAAACGGCATAGAGGTGTTCAGATATCGTGATGACTGCACTCTCAAGACTATAAATAAGGCGAGAGAGATATGGGGACTGCCTACTCTTTTCCTGCCTAATCGCTTTGATAAGGGCATTATAAAGACCTCTGACGCAGTGTATCAAATGCCTGTAAATGAGAAAAAGCTTGATAATTTTATCCATGGCTGGGTGCATAAGAGAGAACACGAAATAGAGTGTTATTCAACACAGGATAAAAAAGCTGTGCTTGTTACTTCTTATACCTTTGACAAGAATGACGAGATGTATTCTTATTTTCCGGTGGATTTTAAAATATCCTATACGTTTACGCTTTCTGAAAACGGTCTTTTGCAGGAGATATACCTGACAAACAACAGCGACAAGGCTCTGCCTGTTTCCATATGTACTCATACCTGCCTTAATGCGCCAATGTGCGACGGCGGCAGGGAGGAATCAATGAGAATGTGCGTGCCGATAATCGAAAAGTGCGAGCTTGACAAGAGATGTCTGCCAACAGAAAAGCTTTTGCCTCTTAAAAAGAAAGACCTTGAATATAAAGAGGGTACAAAAATGCCTACCCTGCATAATATCTCAAACGATATGTACACCGCAGGCATGAACAAGCTTGACGGTAAGGACTTCTATGGCTCTTATGTTGTGGATACTGACAATGGTCATAAAGTCTGCAACGAGGTGTCAAAAGAATTTAAGTTCTGGAATATGTGGAACGATAAGGGCAATAAAGGATATTTCTGCCCTGAACCAATGACAGCTATGATAAACTCTCCTAATCTCAGCCTGCCTAACGAAGTGAGCGGATATGAGGAGATAACAAAGGGTCACACATTCAAGTGCTGGCAGAGATTCTTTACTGAATAATAGAAAATGCAGTAGGGGTGAACTGAGGTCACCCGTTGATATACGCATTTGTATGGGTTATAATTAAGAAATTAATTAACAATAGATAAATTACGAAAGGTGGAAATTATTGATGAAATTTGGTCATTTTGATGACGTGAAAAAGGAATATGTCATCAGCAATCCAAGAACGCCATATCCATGGATAAACTATCTTGGCACACAGGAATTCTTCTCACTTATCTCCAACACAGCAGGAGGCTATTCCTTCTATAAGGACGCAAGACTGAGAAGAATAACTCGTTACCGTTACAACAACGTGCCTATCGACATGGGCGGAAGATATTTCTATATCAAAGACGGCGAAACTATCTGGAATCCGGGCTGGTCACCGGTAAAGACAGAGCTTGATTTTTATGAGTGCCGTCACGGTATGGGCTATACTATCATCACAGGTAAGAAGAATGGACTTAAGGCTGAGGCTACATTCTTTGTTCCTCAGAACTATAACGGCGAAGTTCAGCAGGTAGTTCTCACAAACGAGAGCAATGAAGAAAAAACATTCTCATTCTTCTCATTTGCAGAGTGGTGTCTTTGGGACGCTCAGGACGACTGCACAAACTTCCAGAGAAACTTCAGCACAGGCCGTATTGAGGTAGTAGGTTCAACTATCTATCACAAAACAGAATACAGAGACAGAAGAGATCACTTTGCATTCTATACAGTAAATGATGAGATAGACGGCTATGATACAGACAGAGATTCATTTATCGGTCTTTATAACGGCTTCCATAACCCACAGGCTGTTGAAGCAGGCAAGGCTAGCAACTCATTTGCAGACGGCTGGTCACCTATCGCTTCACACTACAAGAAGATAACACTTGCTCCGGGCGAGTCAAAGACTCTTGTATTTATCCTCGGCTATGTTGAAATGCCTGTTGACAAGAAGTTCGAGGCTGACGGCGTTACTATCAATAAGGAAAAGGCTCTCGCAATGATCGAGCAGTATAACACTCCTGAAAAGGTAGCCGCAGGTCTTGAAGAACTCAAGGCAACTTGGGACAGACTTCTCAGCGTTATCAATGTTGACACACCTGATGACAAGGTAAACAGAATGGTAAATATCTGGAACCAGTATCAGTGCATGGTAACATTCAACCTTTCACGTTCCGCATCATATTTCGAGAGCGGTATCGGCAGAGGAATGGGCTTCAGAGATTCAAACCAGGATATCCTCGGCTTCGTTCATCAGATACCAGACCGTGCAAGACAGCGTATCATCGACATCGCTTCTACACAGCTTCCTGACGGCGGCTGCTATCACCAGTATCAGCCTCTTACAAAGAAGGGCAACTCTGATATCGGCGGCGACTTCTCAGACGACCCACTGTGGATGATCCTTTCAGTTTCCGCATATATCAAGGAAACAGGCGACTGGTCTATCCTTGACGAAATGGTACCATACGATAATGACGAGTCAAAGGCTAAGCCAATGCTCGACCACCTTAAGGTATCATTCTATCACATTGTAAATAACCTCGGCCCTCACGGTCTGCCACTTGCAATGAGAGCTGACTGGAACGATTGTATCAACCTTTCATGCTACTCTGACACTCCGGGTGAGAGTTTCCAGACTTATACAAACCCTAAGTTTGCAGCCGAGGGCGGCTACTCAAAGATAGCTGAGTCTGTAATGGTGGCAACACTCTTTACATACACAGGTCCTAACTATGTGTCTATCCTCAAGCACCTTGGCAAGGACGATGAGGCTGCCGCAGCACAGGCTGAGATAGACAAGATGAAGAAGAACGTTATGGAATCTGCATTTGACGGCGATTGGTTCCTGAGAGCTTACGATTCCACAGGCGCAAAAATGGGCTCAAAGGAGTGCGAAGAGGGCAAGATATTCATCGAGCCACAGGGCTTCGCAGTTATGTCTGAAATAGGCAAGGACGAGGGCGCTGACATCAAGACACTTGATTCTATCGACAAGTACCTCAATACAAAGTATGGTCTTGTTCTTAACAACCCTGCATACTCAAAGTATTATATCCAGTATGGTGAGATCTCCACATATCCGGGCGGATATAAGGAGAACGCCGGTATCTTCACACACAACAATGCTTGGATAATCTGCGCAGAAGCATATGCAGGCAGAGGCGACAAGGCATTTGAGTATTACAGCAAGATAGCTCCTGCATTCAACGAGGAGATTTCTGATCTTCATAAGACAGAGCCTTATGTATACGGTCAGATGATAGCTGGTAAGGACGCAAGCAGATTTGGCGAGGGCAAGAACAGCTGGCTCACAGGTACAGCCGCATGGAACATGGTAGCTATCTCACAGTACATTCTCGGAGTACAGGCTGACTTTGACGGCTTGAAGATAGATCCATCTATCCCTCACGAGTGGGACGGCATGACAGCAACACGTCAGTACAGAGGTGCAACATACAACATCACTGTTAAGAACCCTGACCACGTTTGCAAGGGCATAAAGAGCGTAACTGTTGACGGCAAGGCAGTAGAGGGCAATGTTCTCCCTGTAGCTGAAAATGGTGCAACAGTAAATGTTGAGGTAGTAATGGGCTAAGCCATACAAATTTTAAAGGCGAGATTATGTTTTTTGGAAAGACAAAGAAAAAAAATAAACCAACTACAATTGAGCATCCTGTATTAGGAACTTTGATTAAAAAAACAGATTGGTACACAAAGAAGAGCTTTATCATTACATTATGGGATAAAACTTTTGACCTGTATCTATGTATATACTCAAATCAAAAAGATGCTGTAATTTCATTTGAACAAGAAGAAGCAATCAGATATTATCTTGATAATCAGATTCAAATCGAACGAGATATTCAAAAAATGTTGTTGAATTTTTTTCACACTTCAGATTGTTCTTTGATTGAAAAGAGTATACAAATTGAAGGATTGAATTTTACAAGGAATGGAGCTATCAGCATTGGTTTAATATCTGATTTTTCTGATGAGTTTCTTGAAAAACATATTGGAGAAGATGTTATTTTTACAGATTCTTTTGGGATGTCAGTTTATCCGATTAAGGCAGTGCTTCCAAATGAGAAAGTATATTACAACTTCAATAATAAATACGAAGGAGACCAGCTTTAATATGAATGTGTTTGACAGCATAATTACTGGACTTAACGAGGCAGTTGACTACGAAAAAGGTAAAATTTCTGCTAAAAAACAACTCTTAGAATAGAGCCTTTGCCTGATATATCTGCTGAAGATATAAAAGCGATCCGAAAAAAGCTGGGATTTACGCAGGCGGTATTTGCCGCAGTGATCGGAGTTTCGACAAAAACTGTTGAGGCGTGGGAAACAGGTACGAACCAGCCTATCGGTCCTGCACGCAGAATGATCTCACTCATTCAGTTTGACCCAGAAATTCTGCAAAGCTACCATATCGTAAATGAAAATGTTATTTAACTATGACCGCAGTTCTTTGAGGACTGCGGATCTTTTTATCCCGTCACATCAAAGACCTTTTTGATGTGTTCAACACAAAAAAGCCGCCCACCAGCGTGGACGGCTTTTGTCATATGCGAATTATTCCTGCGGACCCATTACCTTGACCATAACGGCTTTCTGTGCATGAAGTCTGTTTTCAGCTTCCTCGAATATCTCATTTGCGTGAGCCTCGAATACCTTTTCGGTTATCTCCTCCTCACGGTGAGCAGGCAGACAGTGCTGTACCATTGCGTCAGCCTTTGCAACAGCCATGATATCGTCATTTATCTGATAGCCCTTGAATGCGATCTTTCTCTTCTCTGTCTCAGCTTCCTCGCCCATTGAAGTCCAAACGTCTGTGAAAAGTACATCAGCGTCCTTTGCAGCCTCAAGAGGAACGTCTGTCATTGAGAACTTGTCGCCGTAGCCCTTGGCAAATTCAAGAACCTCAGCAGCAGGCTGATAATCCTTAGGGCAAGCGATAGAAACTTCCATGCCTACTTTAAGTCCACCAACGATAAGCGAGTTTGCCATGTTGTTGCCGTCACCAATGTAGCACATTTTCAGACCCTCGAAACGTCCCTTGAACTCTCTGATAGTCATAAGGTCAGCAAGCACCTGACAAGGGTGACAGAAGTCTGTCAGACCGTTTATTACAGGGATAGAGCCGTATTTAGCAAGATCTTCTACCTCTTTCTGCTCGAAAGTACGGATCATGATGCCGTCAAGATAACGTGAAAGAACACGGGCTGTGTCCTGAACAGGCTCGCCTCTGCCTATCTGGAGGTCACGGTTTGAAAGGAAAAGTGCCTGACCGCCAAGCTGGTACATACCTGTTTCAAAAGAAACTCTTGTACGGGTAGAGGACTTCTGGAATATCATTCCGAGAGTTTTGCCTTTAAGAATGTGATGCTCGATACCATTTTTGTTTTCGTATTTGAGCTGGTCTGCAAGATTGAGAATGTCGAGAATTTCCTCCTTGGAAAGGTCGAGCATTTTAAGTAAATGTTTCATAATATTTCCTCCGTAATTTGATTTTTATTTGGTATTGCGTATCAAACGGGCGAACACTGTTCGCACCTACACACTTTGTTATTTCTCGTCAAGAACTTTTTTCAGAATAGCAAGTCCCTTGTCTATCTGCTCATATGAGATATTCAGCGGTGGCAAAAATCTCAGCTTGTCCTTTGCTGTGAGAATAAGAAGTCCGTTTTCAAAGCACTTGTTAAGCACATCAGCGGCTTTCTTGGTTTTGAGCCTTACGCCTATCATAAGACCAAGTCCGTCAACGCCCTCAACTTCGTCTATTTCTGCGAGCTTTTCTCTGAAATATTCGCCCTTTTTGCGAACTTCCTCAAGAAATTCAGGCTTTGTCACCTTGTCAAGAACTGCGTTTCCGCCTGCGCAGGAAATAGGATTTCCACCAAACGTTGAGCCGTGTGTACCCTTGCCAAGTACCTCACTGCACTTCTTGTTAGCAAGGCACACGCCTATTGGAACACCGCCTGCAAGACCCTTTGCAAGTGTTGTTATGTCAGGCTTTACGTTGTAAAGCTCAGATGTGAGGAGCTTGCCAGTTCTGCCAACGCCTGTCTGTACCTCGTCTGCGATGGTGAGAATATCTCTCTTTGCACACTCAAGCATGATAGTGTTCACAAAGCTTTGCTGAAGAGGTATAACACCGCCCTCGCCCTGAACAAACTCGAACATTACTGCACAGACCTTGTTGTCAAGCTTGTTGAGCTTGTCCATAAGATCGTCAATATCATTAGCGATAACATTCTCAAATCCGCCAACGAACGGGAAGAAGTAGTTGTGGAAAACCTCCTGACCTGTTGCAGAAAGAGTGCAAAGCGTTCTGCCGTGGAAGCTGTTTACAAGGGTGATGATGATATTTCTCTCAGCGTCCTTGCCGTATTTGTCAAAGCTGTATTTTCTTGCAAGCTTGATAGCGCACTCGTTAGCCTCTGCACCTGAGTTGCCGAAGAACATTTTCTCATAGCCTGTTGCCTCGCAAAGTCTTTTTGCAAAGTCAGCCTGTACCTTTGTGTAATAGTAGTTTGAGGTGTGCTGTATCTTGTGTGCCTGATCGCAGATAGCGTTCACCCAATCCTCATCGCAGTAGCCAAGGCTGTTTGTGCCGATACCGGAGCCGAAGTCGATATACTCTTTTCCGTCCTCGCCAACAGCCGTCTGACCATGACCGCTTTCCATAACAAGACCTATTCTGCCATAGGTCTGCATAACGTGTTCGTTGAACTGTTCTATGGTGTTCATTTTTATCACTCTTTTCAATATGTATTGATATTTTATATAAACTGTGTACCGATACCCTCGTTAGAGAGCAGCTCGATAAGTATCGAGTGCGGTACTCTGCCGTCAATGATAGTGGTCTTTTTAACGCCACGTCTTACGGCTTCGACACAGCAGTCTATCTTTGGTATCATTCCGCCGCTTATGATGCCTTTCTTTTTGAGATAAGGCACATCGCTGACGTTTACCTGTGGGATAAGTGTAGAATCATCGTCCTTGTCCTCCAGCAGACCAACTATATCCGTCATAAGAATAAGCTTTTCCGCTCTCAGACAAGAAGCAATTCTCGCCGCCGCAGTGTCAGCATTGATATTGTAAGACTGTCCGTCCTCGCCAACGCCAACTGTGGAGATTATAGGAACATAACCGTTGTTAAGTGCGTCAACTATAGGCTTTGTTGTTACCTTTTTGATGTCGCCCACAAAACCAAGGTCAACTTCGCTGTCAAGCTTCTGCGCAAGTATCATCTGACCGTCACAGCCGCAAAGACCGAGAGCCTTTCCGCCATGAAGCTGCAAAGCGCAAACAAGCTCCTTGTTTACCTTGCCGCAAAGCACCATTTTAACGATATCTATAGTTTCAGCGTCAGTGTATCTCAGACCGTTTATGAACTTGCTTTCAATGCCGACTCTTTTGAGCATTGCATTTATCTCAGGGCCACCGCCATGAACAAGAACTACCTTTATGCCTACCTCGCTTAGAAGCACGATATCGCTCATAACAGCTTCTTTAAGCTCAGCGTTTGTCATAGCGTTGCCGCCGTATTTTACAACGACTATCTTGTCGTGGTATTTCTGAATGTGCGGCAGAGCGTCAATAAGTATCTGACTTCTGATTTTATTGCTTATGTCCATTTCTCATTCTTCTTTCCTATACTGATTTTATGTCTTAGCTTCTGTAATCGCCGTTTATCTTAACATAATCATATGTAAGGTCACAGCCCCATGCAGTGGCAGTGCCGTTGCCGTCGCCGATAGAAACGCTTATTGTGATCTCGTCCTCAAGAAGAACGGTCTTAGCCACTTCCTCAGAGAACTCTATGCCTGCGCCGTTGTGGCAAACGTGTATCTCTCCTGCCTTTGATGACAGTGAAACGTCCACCTTGTTTATGTCAAAATCAGCTTCAGCGTATCCGACAGCGCAGAGTATCCTGCCCCAGTTAGCGTCAGCACCGAACATTGCACACTTGAAAAGCGGCGAGCATATGACGCTCTTTGCAACGATTATAGCGGTGTCAAGGTCTTTTGCACCGGTAACAGTACATTCAAGAAGCTTAGTTGCGCCCTCGCCGTCCTTTGCGAGCATCTTTGTAATGTTCATCATAACGATATAAAGAGCTTTTTTGAACACCTCGTAGCTCTCACCCTCGGCTGTTATCTCAGGGTTTCCTGCAAGTCCGTTAGCCATAACAGCACAGGTATCATTCGTTGACTGGTCGCCGTCAACAGACAGGCAGTTATATGTTATCTTGACGATATCAGTAAGAGCCTTTTTGAGCATTTCAGAGGATACAGCACAGTCTGTAGTGATAACATTGAGCGTAGTTGCCATGTTAGGGTGTATCATACCGCTGCCCTTGCCCATGCCGCCAACGTGGCAGATCTTGCCGTCAAGCTCAAACTCAACAGCCACTTCCTTTTTCACTGTATCAGTAGTCATGATAGCAATAGCGGCTTTTTCGTTGCCCTCATAGGAAAGCCCCTCATAAAGCTCGTCTATCTTAGCTTCGATAGGTTCAAGAGGAAGTATCTGACCTATGACGCCTGTCTGAGCGATAAGAATTTCCTCAGGCTTAACGCCCATTTTAGCGGCAGTCATCTCGCACATTTTGTAAGCCTTTTCCTCGCCGTCAGCGTTACAGGTGTTAGCGTTTTTGGAGTTGAGGATAAAGCCCTTAGCCTTGCCGCCTGTTTTAGCAAGATTTTTCTGAGAAACAGTAACAGGAGCACCCTTGACCTTGTTCTGAGTAAAAACGCCGGCGGCAGAGCACATAACGTCAGACTCCACAAGGCAGAGGTCAGGTTTTTTTGTAGGGTTTTCCTTTATGCCGCAATAAAGACCGTTAGCCTTAAAGCCCTTTGCAGCACACACGCCGCCGTCTACATACTTATAGCCGTCGAAATTTTTCTTTGATATCTCTTTCATATTCAAAACTCCTTACAAAATTTTCACACTAATTAGATCAGGACAGATTTTTTCTATTAATTATTTCTGTAGGGGCGAACAGCGTTCGCCCGCTTATTTTTTCCGCACTTTTATATTCGCACTCATTGGTCGGGAATTGCTCTCCTTTGTGGGGGAGCTTATTGTCGCCGTTGGCGAGTCATTTGAAGACGCTTCGCTGTTCAAATGACAAAAGCGGCGGAGTTTTGTTGGTTTTTAGGCTTGGTTGAGAAATTTTACTTCGGTTTGTTTTATTTTTTTGTCCGCCGCTTTTTTTAGACCGTACTTTTGTGGAGGGGGCTCTGCCCCCTGTTGGGTTTGATTTTGCTTTTGGCTTTATTTTGCCCCCGCTGGGGCTGCTCGCCCCCGTCCCTCGGCAGGGCTAACGCCGCCCTGCACCGGCGATTTTTTGTGCGGTGCTTTTGGTTTGTTTTTTGCTTTTTTGTTATTCCAACCCCGTTGCTTCGTTTATCCCCAACATTATATTCATATTCTGTATTGCTGCGCCGCTTGCGCCTTTTCCAAGGTTATCAAATCTCGACATAAGCAATATCTGATCCTCATTTCCGCAGACGAATATCTGCATATTATTTGTTCCGGCCAATGTATTCGCTGCGATAAATCCGTCGGCAAGCGTTTCCGTTCCACCAAGCTCCATTACCTTAACGAAATGCTGACCAACATAATGCTCCGCCATTATTTCATGGATATTCTCAGGTGTATACTTCTTTGTCAAACATCTTGTTACCAGCGGCACAGAAACAACCATACCATTATAATAGTCGTCCACTATCGGATTGAACATAGGCTTATATTTAAGTCCGCACACCGCCTGCATTTCAGGGATATGCTTGTGCTTCTGCCCAAGTGCATACTGACGAGGAGAATACATTTCCTTTGTTTTATTTTCGCTCTCCATAGCGGCTATCATTTTCTTTCCGCCGCCGCTGTAGCCTGAAACTGCATGGCAGGTAACAGGATAATCCTCAGGAAGCACTCCTGCCTTTACGAGAGGATAAACAAGGCTTATAAAGCCGCTTGCATAACAGCCTGGGTTTGCAACTCTTTTTGAATTGCGGATATTCTCTCTATGCTTTTCGGAAAGCTCAGGGAAACCATAGTCCCATGCAGGGTTTGTTCTGTGAGCGGTAGAAGCGTCGATTATCCTGACATCAGGGTTTGTGCAAAGTGAAGCCGCCTCTATTGCCGCTGCGTCAGGCAGGCAGAGAAAAGTGATATCCGATGAGTTTATCATCTTTGCTCTCTCGTTCACGTCCTTGCGCTTTTCCTCGTCAATGAGCATTATCTCAACGTCATTTCTGTTCTGAAAACGCTCATATATCTGAAGTCCCGTTGTTCCTTCTTTTCCGTCAATAAAAACTCTTGTTTTCATTTTTCTTCATATCCTTTTATAAAACTTTATGATTTTGTCTGTCAATAATCTGTATGCTCATGCAAAGGCAAACTTTTGTAGGGGCGAACAGTGTTCGCCCGTTTGGCTGACAGCTCTTTAGCCGTCTGCATACTTTTAATTATCGTCCAAAATGTTCTTGTATTCAGGTTCTTTTTTCAGCTTTTTACGCTTTTTATCTTCCTTTGCGGCGTTTATTGCGTCCTTATCCGCAAAACAGTTTCCGATACCTGCGGCAAAGCCTGCGGTCAACACAGTGAGCACGATAAAGTTCGGCACTACCGACCTTGCTTCCTCCACAAAGATATATTCTATCACCGAAACCGCTATCATCACAGGCGCAACATACCATTTCAAGCCGTAGTTCTTAGCGTGTCGGTAGCAAGCCCACCATGTACACACAGGGTACACCACCGTAAATCCCACCGCAAACAGCGGATATATCACAAAAAGCTTAGCCGTAAAAAGCCATATTATAACTGTCGCAAGCTCCCACAGCACAAGATATAGCAGTGCCGCCTTAACAGGGGAGCGGTGTTTATCAAAGCTTATTTCTGACATATTCTATCTGAGATTTTACAGACTCAGGCGCAGGACCGCCTGCCGCTTTTCTCTGCATTACGCAGGTGTCAAGGCTGATAGCGTCATAAACGTCCTCGTCAAAGTTGTCAGTGAGCTTCTTGTACTCCTCCAATGGAAGAGTTTCAAGGGTGCAGCCCTTTTCAATGCAGGTGTGAACGAGAGTGCCCGTTATCTTGTAAGCGTCCCTGAAAGGCATACCCTTCTTAACAAGATAGTCAGCGCAGTCAGTAGCATTGATAAAGCCCTTGGCTGCGGCGTTTCTCATGTTCTCAGGGATAACTCTCATTGTAGCAAGCATCGGATCGAACGTTTTAAGACAAAGCTTAACAGTGTCAATAGCGTCAAAGATAGCTTCCTTGTCCTCCTGCATATCCTTGTTGTATGCAAGTGGCAGACCCTTCATCATAACGAGCAGTGTGTTAAGGTCGCCGTAAACTCTGCCTGTCTTGCCTCTTATAAGTTCAGTAACATCAGGGTTTTTCTTCTGTGGCATGATAGACGAGCCTGTTGCATAAGCGTCGTCAAGCTCGATAAATTTGAACTCCCATGAGCACCAAAGTATTATCTCCTCTGAAAATCTTGAAAGGTGCATCATAAGCAGTGAGATAGCTGAGCAAAGCTCGATGCAGAAATCTCTGTCCGAAACGCCGTCAAGTGAGTTCTGTGTTATCTCGTCAAAGCCAAGCAGATCGCACACTCTCTGTCTGTTTATAGGGTAAGTTGTAGATGCAAGAGCACCGCTTCCCAAAGGCATGATGTTCGTTCTCTTGTAGCTGTCCTCAAGTCTTGAAATATCTCTCAGAAGCATATTTGCATACGCCATAAGGTGGTGAGCAAATGTGATAGGCTGTGCCCTCTGAAGATGAGTATATCCCGGCATAACAGTTGTGAGATTTTTCTCTGCAATGTCAAGGATAGTGTGTTCAAGCTTTTTCACAAGCTCGATTATCTCTTTTGTTTCGGCTCTGAGTATCATTCTCACGTCAAGTGCCACCTGATCGTTTCTTGATCTTGCCGTGTGAAGTCTTTTGCCTGTGTCGCCAAGCCTTTTGGTAAGCTCAGCCTCAACAAACATATGAACGTCCTCTGCAGTAGGGTCGAACTGTAATTTGCCCTCGTCGATATCCGCAAGAATACCCTTAAGTCCCTGGACTATTTTTTCGCTTTCGTGCTTTTCGATTATACCGCACTCGCCCAGCATAGTGGCGTGCGCCATAGAACCCTCTATATCATAGCGGTACATTCTTGCGTCAAAGGAAATAGATGAATTGAAATCATTGACTCTTTCGTCAACTTCCTTTGTAAATCTTCCTGCCCACATTTTTCCTGCCATTTTAAAACCGTCCTTTATGTTTATTTCAAGTTATCAAATATAAAAAATGTATGGGCAAAATGACCCCAAAGGATCATCCTGCCCCGATACATTTCAATAAGTGCGGATCAAATTTCCTTTTCGTGCTGTTCAAGCAGCTTCTGGATATCCACGCCGTTGATCTTCAGACCGTCTATCTTGCAATCGTTTATCTCAACGTTTGTAAGGTCACAGTGAATGAACTGTGAGTTCTTAAGATCAGGATTTTTAAACTCAACATTGTTCATGATAGAGCAGCCAAATCTCGAGTTGCTGAGATTTACGCCCAAGAACTTTGTGTTTACCATATACATATCTGCAAAGTCGCTTTCTTTCATGCTGACGTTGTTGAAATGTGTCTCGTCCATATTAACGTCATCGAAAACGGCTTCCTTAAGATTTACGTTCGAGAACTTTGCTCCGCCGAGGTTTACGTCCTCAAAAGAGGAGTTCGGCAGGCTGTCATAAGAGATCTCGACCTTCTTGTCTATTGCAGGCTCAAAAATGCTGTTGTTATCTGACATATCAAAACCTCCGTGAAAAATATTATACAAACTTTTTAAGGTTATACACCTTTATGCTCTGTTGACCAGAGCAACGCTATTAGTCCTTCTTAGCGTTTCTCTTCTGCTCGAGCTTAGCTCTTACCTTGATAGGCAGACCGAAGAGGTTGATGAATCCTGTTGCATCAGCCTGATTGTAAACATTGTCCTCATCAAATGTAGCAACTTCTTCATCATAGAGAGTATATGGAGATGTTACACCTGCGTTTATCATGTTGCCCTTGTAAAGCTTGAGCTTAACATCGCCTGTAACAGTCTTCTGTGTTTCTGTAACAAATGCGCTCATAGCCTCACGGAGAGGAGTGAACCACTGACCATTGTAAACAATGTCAGCAAACTTGATTGAAAGATACTGCTTAACTCTTGCAGTTTCCTTGTCAAGTGTGATAGTTTCAAGAACTTCATGAGCCTTGTAAAGGATAGCTCCGCCTGGAGTTTCATAAACGCCTCTTGACTTCATGCCTACGAGTCTGTTCTCAACAAGGTCAGCAAGACCGATACCGTTTGCACCGCCAAGCTCGTTAAGCTTTGTAACAAGCTCCTTGCCGTTCATCTCAACGCCGTCAACTGCTGTTGGGATACCCTTTTCAAAGTGGATAGTTACATAAGTTGGCTTGTCAGGAGCCATGATAGGTGAAACGCCCATTTCAAGGAAGCCCGGCTTCTCATACTGTGGCTCGTTTGCAGGATCTTCAAGATCCAGACCTTCGTGTGAAAGGTGCCAAAGGTTCTTGTCCTTTGAGTAGTTTGTTTCTCTGTTTATCTTCAGAGGAATGTTGTGAGCCTCAGCATACTCGATCTCCTGCTCTCTTGACTTAAGATTCCAGATTCTCCAAGGAGCGATTATCTGCATATCAGGAGCGAAAGCCTTGATAGCAAGCTCAAATCTAACCTGATCGTTGCCCTTACCTGTGCAGCCGTGGCAAATAGCGTCAGCACCCTCTTTGATAGCGATCTCAGCTATTCTCTTTGCAATGATTGGACGAGCAAATGAAGTGCCGAGGAGGTACTGGTTTTCATAAACAGCGCCAGCCTGTACTGTTGGATATACATAATCCTCGATGAACTCTTCTGTAAGGTCCTCGATATAGAGCTTAGAAGCGCCTGTCTTGATAGCCTTTTCCTCAAGACCGTCAAGCTCTGTGCCCTGACCAACGTTTCCTGAAACAGCGATTACTTCGCAGTTGTTGTAGTTTTCCTTGAGCCACGGAATGATGATAGATGTATCAAGTCCGCCAGAATAAGCAAGGACAACTTTTTTGATCTCTTTTGCCATAACAAAATTCCTCCATTGTTTGTAGTAAGTATGTTTGTATAATATTTTCACGGCTCTTATGCCGATAAAATTATTATACACCTTTATACCTGTCTCTTATACACATCTGACGCTGCCGACGACTTAATAGGTGTAGA